>BNJT01000182.1_pt1:230000-947500 | contig 2113346 bp, 2296 predicted proteins | sample 8540491 | NCBI WGS metagenome assembly BNJT01 (sample SAMD00202455, study PRJDB9452) | human saliva metagenome | host: Homo sapiens | reverse complement strand
CTGTTACTTTTGTACCTCTATACTCCTCCGTCACAAGCGGTCCATAGTCCGTTTCCGTCTCCGACTTCGTCATGGTGAATTTTGCTATGCCGTTCACCTTTCTAAAATTTGTCGACCCCGGAATTTGCTCTTCCAATTAAAGGAGCAGGATTTTAATAATTCAAGCTCTTCTTCGTCTGTCTCTGTCCCCTTAAAACTTTTCACTATACGAATGGTTCCCGGATCAACTTGTATAACCGGTTTTTGGTATTTCTTTTCCGGCGGTTCCTCTCTGGTATTTTTATCTTTAAATCGAACATACTTTAAGTAAGCCCCTTCATTCGAATAGAATCCTTCTTTTTCTGAGGAAGTGTGAAACTCTTCCTCCGGGATTTTCTCATAAAGGTACCACTGGTCCGTTCTGATATCTCCTTCTTTTAAGCTGGAAGTTAGGTCCGGCGTTCTCGTTCCGCTAATATTCTCTCCGTTTACATTGTCGAGATACCCAATATCCTTTGTTCCGGCTATAGTCCAGCGTTCACTATCTTTATCAAAATAATCCAGAACGTTTTTCTGATACTTTTCGTAGGCTGTCTGTGTAGGTTTCACATTCACCGTAAGACGGATTTCATAACCCTTTGGAAAACTGAAATCTCCGGGTTTCGTCTTTAACTCAATTATCTTTCTGCCGGGATCATAAGTCGCTTCTACTCCCTTAAAGCCCGAAAATCCCAGACTTCTACTGGTTGAATCGCTATCGTCAGGATTCTCCAGTTTCGATATCGGTTTCCCATCATCGTCTACTTTCCAGACCTCCGCTCTTAGCTTTGCAGCTTTATCTACCGGATTCGCATTGTCGAAGTTTACTTCCACGTTCTCGCTAAGTTGATCCCAGATGTTTACTTCACTGATACGAATCGGTGCAATCTTGGATCTAAGCCCATTTTTTATTTCCGTTAAATCCGTGGTGGAACTGTTACTGGTTATTTTGATAACCGACTGCTCTATATCGCTACTTAGCGGTTGCTCATAGGGATGCCCGTTTTCAGCCCAGTATCGTTTTGCCCCAATCAAGTCTTCCAGATGGCTGTAGTTTGCATCCGGTCCCAAACCGATGGCATAAAAGGCATCGATTTCATTTAATTCCGTTAATGCTCCACGAGCCTGTGTTAGTGCAACTTCTTCGAAACCTCGCCCGCTCCCGTAGGAATAGCCGGCATAAGGCCCAAAATTAAGATAAGACGAGTTCGGTTTCATGAATAAATCATAGTAGTTTAAGCTTTTATTTCTGCTTGGTCCAAGCTGCAAGCGGTCTACCACTTTTCCGGGAATCTGACCAATCGCATGCCCACTAATATTTTCCGCTTTTCGCAAGAAATAGTTTGTATTTCCTCCGCCTTCGTATTTCGGAAAATAGGAAAAGTTCGGGTTATACGCTGTAACAAAAAGTACCACTCTTCTTGCATCCGATCTCGTCGCTTCACAGTCCGTTCCCACTACCGCGCCATTCTGAAAATCTTCCGCCTCCTTAATTCCCGCAGCGTAGTTCAGGCCATGATGCTCATAGGCATTTGCCTGGTACTGCGCCTTTTTCTTCTCCTTCTCTATGCTGATATCATTCAGATTTTGCTTAAAAACCGAGATATCCTTCGTAAAGCCGATGACTTTCTCCGCATCATTGTCTGCCTCATCCGTTACGGAGAACTCTCCGCCATGGATGTTAAGATTTCTCTTTCCTCCCATCGTGACCAACGCAAATTGAGCATCGTAAGCCGGATTTTTCGCAATATCGTCCAGCAGGCTACCCAATATCAATTTTCCGTATCTGTGCTTTGTGCTTGCACTGTTATCCGCTCTTGCATCATCGTAGGGGAATTCTTCAGAATCCGATACAGTTCGCATGAAATCCAGGGCCATATAGATGGACTTGTCATAAACCACAATAATATCCAGTTTATTCTTTTCCTCATCCGGCATAATCGGTCTCGCCGTAAGAGTCAAGTCATAGGAACCGTCCGACTTCTTCGTAATGTACTTTTCCTTTTGCATCTCCATATCATACTTGGGATAGCTGTGATTATGGGTTTTTGCGTTTAATTTGTAAAAAAGGTAATAATTCTCACTACATGCAGATCCGAGATCCGCCCAATACGTTGCAGGATTATTTATATATTGGTTAGTATCAAAATGCCACTGCCTAATCACTCTCTTCGTTGTCAGGTAAACAACCGGATCCGGCCAAGATACTCCCGTATTCCTATTGCTCTCTGTATTCATACTGGAAAGCGGTAAAGAAGCCGGATAGACTACCGGGCCACTAACAGGGGAGACTCCGTCTGCATGTCGCATGTGGATGCTGTAGCCGGTAAAGGGGTGACACAAATACAAAATATCATACTGAGATGCAAGATGATATGGATTGTAGTATTTATTCTGAAAGAGGGGGCGCTCCACTAAAAATTTTGACATATCTATATCAATTTTGGGTCCCATCTCTCTGAAGTCACCGTCTACAAGAAAGAATTTATAATTCTTATTGTTTGCTTTTCCGCTTGACCAAGTCAAGGAATAGGTAGAAAAACTTTTAACTTCAAATTCCCGGACAATAAATTCGCTGTTTTCCTTCTCTGTATTTCCGCTTTCCGTCTGAGAGATATTTTCTTTCTCTGTCTCTCTTTTTTCAGCACTTTCCTCTCCTGATTCCGCTATTTCTTTTTCATTTTCCGGCTCGTCCGCAGAACTTTTCGCAGCCGAAAGAAGCTCCACATGGTCAATCTCTCCGTTTTCCTTCTCGACCAAGTGGTGTATCGAGATATTCTCCTCCTTGACCTCTTCCGGAAGTGCCGTCTTTGCGATATAAAAGCGCATGGATACGGAGGAGGACGGTTCCACTTCCTGTCCTTTCTTATCTTCAAAATGGATATCCAAAGAGATGGACTGATCGTAGATGCCGTTTTTCCTTTAAGGCTTCTACTTCCTTTTCTTACAAAAACATCAGAAGTTCTTGCCTTTTTCTCCTTTTTGCTGTTCCTGTCTCGCTTCCATCTTCCGAAAGCGCTTCCTCTACCGTCGCTCCCTCTTCTGTAGATGCTTCTTCTACAATAGTTTTTTTGCTTCAGTTTCTTTTGCTACAGTTTCTTCTGCTACAGTTTCTTCTGCTTCAGTTTCTTCTGCGACAGTTTCTTCTTTTTCTTCTGTGGTCGCTTCACCCTCTTGTTCTTCTTTTACTTCCTCCGGTTTTTTAAGAAGGCTTGCCTTTAAGTCCACTTTCTCCGTAAAGTCATCTTTATCATAGAAGACCTCTACCGTGCCAAAAGCCTTCCACCTCTATGTTTTTGACTGATTCTTCCCAGCTCATTTTAAGCTGTATTCCTGGAGCTTCGCCGCCCGAAGTTCGGAAAAAAATACTCGTCAGGGGCCGTCTTTCATCTCCTTATACAGCGCTTTTATTCCGTCTTGATCCAAGCTTAAGCCGGATCCGGATACTCGATTTTCAGCGTCTGCTTCTTTCTCTTCTTCCCCGGCGGAATCCGCAGCATTTTCCGCTTTTCCGGGATTTCCATCCTGTAGAAGCTGTCTACCGACTTTATTTCTGCCCGGTACACGAATCTTCGGATAGCTGTTCTCACTCACAAAAAGGTGGAAGGATAAATCATCATCGCCTTCATTTTCATATAGGAAATAAATCAGCTCCGTTCCTTCCAGCTGATACTCCGTTCTGTCTTGCTTCTCCTTCTCTTCTCCCGCACTTGATTCCGCTGTTTCGATTGATTCCTCCGTTGTTCCTTTTTCCGTTTCGCTTTCCGCTATAGTTTCTTCCTTTCCTATTCTTGTTTCTTCCTGCGCTACAGTCTCTACAATCGTTTCCGGAATTTCCGCTCTGCTTTCCGTAAGTCCCGCTTCTCCGGAATTTCCCGCATCTTCTGCATTCCCTTCTTCGATAGAGCTTTTTCCGGATGCGGCTGAATCAGCTGCCGGATTCGACGAAGTCCCCTCTCCGGAAAGTGCTTCCGTATCCGTACCATAAGCGGAAAGCTCTTGGCTTTCTGCCTCTCTTACGTCTTCTCCTGCAGATCTCATGTCCGCTGCAGGACCGACTTCCCCGGTCTCTACACTTTCCTTGGAAGATCCGACTTCCGAGCCCGGTCCTTCTATACCCTCTCCATGAGGAAGATTTTCTTCGTTTTCTTGTGCTTGATTTTCCGTTTCTCCTCCGGGCTGTAGTTCCTGCCCTGAAGCATTTTCTTCGCCGGACTCTGTGTTTTCCGGATAAATCCACTGTCCCGGACGCACTACCTCTGTCTGTTCTGTCTCTATCTCCGCTTGCAAGCCTTGACCCGGACCGGTAATACCGGCAGATTCCTTTTTTTCTTTTACTTCCTGTCCGGGCCCGCCTTCTCCACCGGGAGCAGCTTCCTCTCCGCTTACCGAAGACACATCTCGTCCTCTTACGCTTGCGAAATAAGACTCTCCTTTCACGGCAAGTAAGAGTCTTCCGAAGGCGGAGTCTCCGGAAAATAAGGCCACCGCATCCATACTGTCTTTTTCCGTATTTCCTCTTTGCTTCTTCGGATCCACTTCCACAAAGGCACGAACCTTTCCACCAACAGCGGAAAGCTCATCCAATCCCTCCACTACCTGATCAAGCGGAAGCTCATATACTTCTCTCTCTTCGGAAAACAATTCTCTATATCGCGCCAAGAGCTCTTCGTTTCTACTATAGCTGAGCTCTCCATTTTCCGCACAAATTAACTTGCCCTCCCGGACTGCTTTTTCCGCGAGCTCTCGTACCGTTTCCCCCTCCAGATGGAGTTTTATTCGGTCTCCTCTGATTTCTACCGTATTTCCCTCAGGCGCATCATTTTCCCTTCCTATTCCTAGTAAGGAAATGCCTTTCACGCCCGAAAGGATCAATGATAAGGCAAGGAAGATAGACAGCTTCTTCTTCCAGCCATCTCCTTTCCCCAACAGATTCTTCAGCTTCGCAAATTTTTCGTTTTTCATAATCAAATCCCTCTCCCCTACTCATAGGAAAAGCATTTTTATCTCTACCCTTAAACCCCCTCCATGCTTAAAATTTCTCCCCTTCCTTGGCGCATGGGTTCTATAAAAACTTCGTAAAAAAACAATCCTTGCCTTTCTACTCCTATCATCCCTACAGGAATATCGTCTAAAGGATAAATTATTATAAGGTTGTGATAAATTGTTTTTCTCCCGTTTTTTTTAACAAAAAGGGGGCTGTAAAAGATCAAAATAATTTTCTAAGCAATATAGGTCTGAACTTGGGGCACGCTCTCGCTAGCTTCGCCTGACTGAGCTGTGGTTTTGTTAACCACTGCTCACTTTGCTTTCGCAAAGCAACTTCCTTCGGAAGTTGGTCTCGTACAGAACAACTTTTCTGATGAAAAGTTTGTCCTTACGTAACGGATACTAAGCGAAAAACTGCGTTTCTCTTGTTTTTCGCAAGTACCGACGGGCTCAGACTACCCCGCATTCAGACCTATATTGCAAAGAATCTTTTTATTATTTTGATTTTTACAGCATCCTCAACTTCTCATTATGCTGTTTTTAACCTGTACATCACGAGGATATCCCCTACCTCTATTCCGGTATCTCCACGAGGAATGAGAATCTCCTCTCCTCTTTCGATAAGCATCACTTACTATTAATCTACCCAGTGTACATGAATCAGTCCTGTGCCATCATCCGAATAACTCCAAGCTCCTGCTTCCTTAAGGAACCAATCCAGCATTGTGGATTCCAGAAAGGCTTTATCCGTATAAGAAGCGCCTTGCGGAATTCGATAAGAAAAATCATTTCGTTCCGGGCCTAGCGCATGGGAAAGAGCGTTAAAAAATTCCGTTTTGTAGTCGGGTGATACATATTCCCAGCCTTTCACAACCTGTCCATCTACAGCGTATCCGTCGTCATACAGGGGATTCTTGAATTTGGCTCCCTCTACCGGAGGAGCCGGAACTTTCTCCAGATTCGTGTCCCCTCTATAATACATTCCCTCCAAAAAAACATATCATCATGGAGTAAGCCCGTGTCATCCGTATAGCCGCCGATATAATTTTTGATTTTTTTCAGCAATTTTTCCGGAAGCATCGAGATAATACCATTGAGGTATGCTATTATTCCAAGCAAGTTCTCCCTCTCCATCCGGAAACGCTATCGGAAGATTAATCCAGCCTGTATCAATGTAGCCGTTATCCTTAAAAATGATACCACTCGCCATCAATTTGCTTCCATCCGTTTTGTAACACGGTTTCCATTATCTTCCTTGTACCACCACTTCCAGCTTTCCGGCCCGTCAAAGACCCACTCTCCCGCAAAGGCAGGAAAAAAACCATAGACAGGCAGAGTACTGTCGCAAAAAAATAGGGCAGCCATCTTCTTTGTAAACTTCATTCCTTCTCCTCCTTCAAAGAGTCAATTTGGTAGGATTCTGTTAGCTATATCGACCTTTAAACAAATAAGTATTAAATTTTTTTATAGTTCTTTTCAAATCATTTATGTAATTTAATCTTTTTGGCTCGTAATTGTCTTTCAAAAAAACATCGAAATGAATACTATCTTTTTTTATTACCAAAATTTATTACGAAAGTGAAAGCGAAAGTAAAAAAATGGAGTAATTAGGTGTAAAGGAATGATTGTCACTTTCTAATTCTTCCGTTATAATTTTCCACGCAGAAAATGTCGAAGGATTTTTATTCTTTTGCATTGTTATTTGCTATTTTAAAAATAGATTGGAGAAAAAAAATTGGAAACAAAAAGTTTTTGAAAAGAAAAAAAGGGCTTAAACGTAAGAGCGATGTTTTTTTATTTCTTCCCTTATTGATTCTCTTTCTTTATGATCGAATCGGGGATATCCTCATCAACTTGCTTAATCTGTTCCTTAATATAACTCACATAGAGATTGATTTATGGGGTACCTACTCCGCATTCTTGGATGCCTTTTTGGCTACTGTGCTCTCTATTCTCTGCTATATCTTCTACCGAAAGGTATTTCCCAAGAAAAAGGCGGAGCTTTCCATTCCGATATGGCAGGGGATTCTCTTCGCTATCGTAATCGGTCTCGGTGTTGGCGGTTTATCCGGCATCTGGCTTAGTATCGTGGATTTCCTTGCATCTCACTCCTCTTCTTTAGGGAATCAGCTCGAAAGCTTTTCGGGAATGTATGATGATTTGGAATCCGGCCCGTATATCTGGACTTTCCTTGCCATCGTTGCAATCGGCCCCTTAGTAGAGGAGATCCTGTTCCGCGGTATCATCTTCCGCAGCTTTGAAGAGGCCTCGGATGTTCCCTGGTTTGCTCTTCTCTTTTCAGGACTTATGTTCGGTATATGGCACGGCAGTTTTATTCAGGGTGTTTACACTGCAATGATGGGCATTATTTTAGGTTATTTTATGAAAAAATGCCGTTCTCTCCTCTTTGTTGTTCTGGCCCACGCCGTGAACAACATCGGCGGAACCTTCCCCCCGGCTCTGGATACGGACTTTAACAATATTCTATATAGCAATCTTACCTATATCTGCATCATCCCGATGTTCTGCATCCTATTTTATCTTCATCGTAAGGGAAAGAAAGAGGCGGAAAAGCTTGCAGTAGAAAGCAAAATAACAGAAGATACAGAGAAACTTAAAATAGCAAGCATAAAGACAGAAGATACAGAGAAACTTGCAATAGCAAGCATAAAAACAGAAGATCCAAAGAAACTTGCAACGGAAGATGAAAGTGTAAAAGATACGACAAGTTCAAGAACAGAATAAGCAATACATATAGTAAACGAGAAAGCGCACGCTTTTCGCACGATACTCGTTATGAATTTCAAACACGCAGGACTGGCTCCTGCGTGTTTTTTTGCTTTTATTTTTCTATTTTCCACAAGCAAATTTTTATTTTTTATTTTTAGTTTTATTATTTTACTTAAATCATTCTTAATTTTTAATTCTTTTCTACGGTTTATATATATTCTGTACAGTTTTATATATTTTTTTATGATATTTATATTGTTTGTTTTCTCTATTTAATATTGAATATTTAAATTTATAGTAACATAATCCACATATAGATTTATATTTTTTTAGATAATTTATGTCGATAATATACAAAAACAGTTAAACATAAATTAAAATTATGTTTTGCCTTATCAAGAGCCACACAAATAAGAAAAACTTTTCGAAAGGAGAAATGGCATGAAAAAACACAGAACAAACCGTCACAACATTGGAGCAAACAGTAGTAAAGTATTTCTAGTAAAGAAATGCAAGACAGCATATAAAACATTCATTCTCCTCTCCGCTTTTCTTTTTCTATCCGCCTTTCCGGCACTTGCCGGGGGCTGGGTAAGAGATACGGCAAGCTATCTTTGGCGCTATGACCTTGGAAATGGAAACTACTGTAAATCGACCTGGCAATGGATTGATGACAATCAAAGCGGTGTTGCAAAATGTTACCGCTTTGATCAGAACGGTTTCCTGCTTACAAACACGGTAACTGCCGACGGCTGCTCGGTAAATGAGAACGGGGAATGGACGGGCAACAACGTCGTGCAGACCAAAGCAATCAATGTGAATGCCGCTTCTTCTCCGTCTGTAAGCCAAAGTCTACCTATTAAAAAAGAAGTTCTTGATAAGATCAATCAGTATCGCGTAGGATCCTCTTTAAGTTCCTTGGACGAAAAAGAGAGTTTGGACGCCATTGCAGAGGTCAGAGCACAGGAATGCGCAGTCAGCTTCTCTCACACAAGGCCGCAGGGCGGATCCGTTTTAAACGAGAATGATGTATATGGGGAAATTCTTGCCTGCAATATGCACACTCCGGAGAAAACGGTTCAAGCCTGGGAAGACAGCCCAACACACAACCACGTCATGCTGGTCAAGGATTTTGAAAGCTTTGGTTCCGGATATTATGTAGACAGTGACGGAAACGATTATTGTGTAGTACTGTTTAGTTACTATGATTAAATAGAAGATTTACAAACGAGATACCGCACGCTTTGCGAGCGATACTCGTTATGAATTATAAGAGCGGTCTATTCATAAGCCTTTCTGTTGTTAGCTTTTCATTTATAAGCTTTTTAATAAAGGCTTCCTAAATACTGCCACTTCTAAAAAGACAGCTCATAGTGGAATCACTCTTCTTAATAGAGTAATCGAAAATGAAATGAATGGATAGACAATAAAAATAGATTGTTTTTGTATAAATATTACTAAAACAATCTATTTTTTTTAATATTATACTTATTTTTTTAATAATATACAATTTCGAATATTTTTTTAAGCATTTTTACCATTTTTTTGTAATGGTTACAACGATTTACTTACTTTTTTTATTATATTTTTTTGTATAATAACTTCCCTTTTTATTTTTACAATTTTGTGAGTATTACCTTTTTTTACTTGATTTGATTCGATAATTTGAAGTATGATGCCGCAAAGGAGGGCATCTATGTATTACATCACAACAAACAGTCACAAAACAAAAGAATATCAGAATCAAAAAAATATAGCTTTCGGGATAGAAAGAGAGAAAAAACAGCTCAGCATTCTAAAAACAATATTTCTAATCTTTATTCTATCTCTTATCTCCGCCATTCCGGCATTTGCCCTTGGATGGTCAAGGGGAATCTCCAGAAATGCATGGTGGTATGACCTTGGAAATGGCAACTACCATAAAGCTTCCTGGCAATGGCTGGACGGGAACAACGACGGCATCTCCGAGTGTTATCATTTTGATGACTACGGATGGATGGCGGAAAACACGATTACACCGGATGGCTATACCGTAAATCAAAGTGGAGCATGGACTGTAAACAATGTTGTACAGACCAAGTCCAACAATACAAGTAATACTTCTGTTAATGAGCAATACGAAAAAGAGCTTCTTTTTTGTATAAATCAGTATAGAGCAGCCCATGGATTAAGAACTCTACAGGAAAGTGCAGGACTGGATCATCTTGCGAAAACACGAGCCGGAGAATGTTCCGTTTTTATTTTCTCACACACGTCCCCAGGGCGGTTCTTTCTAAACGAAGCCGATGTATGCGGTGAAATCATTGCTTCAGGCCAGCGCAGTCCGATGAAAAACTGTTCAGGCATGGCAAAAATAGCACAAGCCATAATCAGCTTATGCTACGTCCTGACTTTGTTCGATTCGGTGCAGGGTATTACCTTGACGCACGAGGCAATGACTATTGGGTAGTCTTGTTTAGTTTTTATAATTAAGTGGATATAGACTTTAAAGAAAAGTGGACTGTAGAAAATCAAATTCTCTACTCCGCCGTTATACCGATCTGCTCTTTTTTTCTTTTTTTCGTAAGGGTTCTTCCGGCGAGGATCTTGTTTATTTCTTCCTCCACCTGTTCTTTGCTCAGAATCTTATATACTGCGGAGCTCATATAATCCGCTTCCTGCGCATCCGGATTGTATTGCTTCGCATAATAACTTTGGTCGATGACAATGGTTTTTCCGTCCGGAGAAATATGACCGTTCACGTTATACTTTTTTATGGAGGGCGTGAAACTCATTTTCAGACGTCCGCTTGCAAAGTCCACCACATAGGCTTTTCTTTCCGTGTCATTATTTCGAATCATAAGAAGCAGTCCGGCGTTCTCGTTATACAAGTTGACGTCGTCAAAGCCTACCGGTGTCTGTGCACAGGCTTCATCCATCTCTATACTTGTAAGTCCACTTTTGCTACTCCAGTTAAATGCCGTATTGTTCTGTATGCCTTTGATGCGAATTTCCTCTCCGTTGCGCTCCAGATAGAGCGCCTCTCCGGGAATCTCCTCCACCGGCTTTCCTGTTTCCAAGTTAAAGAGGGAGATAATACCGGAGAAACGGTTCAGCGCCAGTATTTTGTTATCTTCCGACAGGAACATACTTTCCGCCGATTCATTGATCTCCGGATAGCTTTGCAGTTCACTTAAGTCCTCCGTATTGTAAACCTTCAGCCCCTCTTTCTCATCTAAAAGAAGGATTTCCTTTCCGTCATCTGAGAAATGGATGGCAGGAGAAATACTTTCAATTCCACTTCTCTGTTCTCTTTCTTTTTCCAGATCATAGAGCGCCAAAAAAACGGAACTCCGCTACTTCCTTTCTGCCAAATAGAGGCAAAGTACCGTCCGTCATTGGAAACAATATAGCTCTTCGTATTTTTCATAAGGCCAAAAGGAATAGTATTATCCAGTATGATTTTTTCACTCGTTTTTCCATTGTCCGCAGAAATCAAAAAATCTCTTCCGTCAAAGAGAATCATCTTTGATGAATCGTTGGAGTTCGCTATGACCCTTGCATAAACCGGCTCTGCAGAGATTCTGGACTTTGTATCGATAATCTTGATTGTTCGGCTTTCATGCGAGTTGGCAATCAACTTACTTCCATCCTTCAGATACTTCAGTTCAGAGGGAGCAACTCCCCCATAATTCAAACCATCCTCAACAACAACCTTATCCTTCCAAATAGAGTATTTTCCATTTTCTCCGAAGGCAATGATGGTATTCGTCTCATAATTATAATTAAAATACTTCATATCCAGATTCTCAAAATAGACTTCATCCTGTATTTCACCGCTCTTTCCATCCAAGATAAATAATTTCGAGTAGGACTGCACCACCAGTTTCTCCCCATTCGGACTCTCTATAAAGGGCCTTACAGCAGTAGAACTGAAGTTTATATCCTTCTTAAAAAGAAGGCTTTTATCCGAAAGAGAGATTTTCCGTACATCCCAGTCGGTAAAAAGGAGCATGCTTTCTCCGTCTGCAGAATAGCTTGCCGTTTTGTAAGGCACACTATATTCAGCCTGCATGGCATCCACTTTCACCTCTCTTTCTATTACTTCCAAAATACTGCCGTCCTTCATGCTTCTTCTGGTAAGCTGATGATCATTGTTTTCACTTAAAGCAATCAGTACCTCACTTCCGTCTTTCTTGATATCTGCAAAACGGACCGATTCTGCGACCGTAAATTTACTTATCTCCTTCCAGTTCGTCGTATCAAAAACATAGAAGTCCGCCGTATTGCTGGTAAAGGAGACATAGAAAAACTGTGTTCCATCCTCAGAAACGAGTCAGCATCGGCACACCGGGGATTTCCAGTCGTGCTTTTTCCTCTCCCGTTTCCACATCATGGATGATAACACTACCGTCAAAAGATGCACTCACAAGGAGTTTGTCATCGTTGGAAAACACGAGCAGCTTCACCTGTTGGCTGTGCCCCGAAAACTCGCGCACAACTTCTCCATTTTCCACATCGGCAATTGCAGCCATATTGTTGTCCAAGCCATAGGCAATGTACTTGTCGTTATTGCTTAGCGCTATATAGGTCAGCTTGTTTCCGGTGGAAATCGAGGTCAAGGTCGATGCTCCTCCGTGATAGATTGCATCATTTAAAATGGAGCTTTCCTCTCCCGAAAGGCTCTCATAGGACTTCATGTTTTTACCTATAGACTTCATTGCTTCCTGCGCCACCAAAACCGACTTAAGATAATCCCCTCTTTGGCAATGTCCTTCGAGGTCTTCATCAAGATGCGGGCATTGGACTGCACCGCTTCCTGTCTTGCCTGCTCCGCCTTTTGGTAGGCATTTGCCATAAATATACCGAAAAGCAGGAAAATGGCACCGGAAAGGGAGGAAATGGTCAGAATCAATCTTCCTCTTCTTTCCTTATCTCTTTGCTTCAGGTCACCGAAACTGCAAGAAAGCATCGCCGCAAGGATGCGATATTTTTCCGTTTTTAAGAGCTTAAGTGCCTGTTTCGTAAGATCATGCAATTTTCCTTTGTTTTCATTTTGTAAGGTCTCATAGCCCGGAAAGTCCTTTTTCAGCACCTCTTCCGGTCGAATATCCGCCGCAAGCACATCTTGCAGGCTCTCATCCGCGCCTCTTTTCAGATCCTTTAATGGTGCAGAGAAGGATTCTTCCGGCTCTCCTTCAATAAGCACAGGAATAATCCTCTCATCTCCGTGGAGTGCTCTGAAGGTCCGCACCTCTTTCTCACACCACTCCGATAAAGGTGTCCTCTTGGAGCACAGCACGATAAGATAGTGACTTTCCTGCAAAGCCTCCTCGATAGAGGTACTCAAATCCTTAGCGGCCAGCTCTTCCCTGTCTCGAAAGACACGAAAACCGTTCTTTTTCCCGGTTTTATAGAGTTCCTTTGGCGGCTTAAAGCTTTCTATCATGCGATGCAGCTCTTTTGCAATACTCTGGTCCGGCTCCACATGGCGATAACTGATAAAGGCGTCGTACTTATATTCTCTTTCCATCCTTAATACTCCTCTGCATCTTCCTCTTAAAACTGCTCTTCTATAGCTCTCTTACTATTCCTCTTGAAACAGGGTGAATACGGAAAGCAGATCATATTCCGGGTGACAAATGTCGAATTTTTCTCCGATTACCATTTCCCAATCCTCAATCAGGCAAGGGTGGGTCTTCCTGCTTTCATCCTTCTTTTCCCCGAAGCGAAAGCCCATAGCATAGTAACTGTTACACCACCTTTTGTGCTCCAGTCGGGAAAGGAAGTCCAGTACAGGATTTTCTTTTAAAAATGCTCGAAATTCTTTCTGAAAGACTTCCTTGCTCTCTTTTTGCAAGTCCTGCAGACGAGTGAACTCTTCTAATTTCTCGTTAAGGTAAGTCCTAAGCTCTTGACTGCTTTTTCTTTTTAAAACCGTTTTCAGGATTTCTTCTTTTATCACAGCGTGAGATGCAGACTGTCTCGACGAATTCTTCTTCACATAGGAAAGCTCATTCCAGCTTGTGCCCTCTCCCATTCCCGCTATAGAGGATGCCTGACTATAGAACTTGTTAAAGGCTTTCGCACGCTTATCCAGCTCTTCCCGGATAATGACCCTACCCGTCATAATCTCCGAAAGGTCTCCAAAGCTTCGAATCCGCCCTTCATTTTTAGGCAGAAGCTTCGTTAAGTCCACTTTCGAAACATTGCGGATAATCTTCGGAAGTTTTTCAAAATAACGATTGATGAGCTTTAGGGCCTTTAAGTTCCGAATCACATCCTGATGCATCAGGAAAATGAGCAGGGGCGCAGATTCTTCCCGGATGCTCTTTAGATATTGCCGCAGCCTCTCTTGCTGTTTCCATTCCTCTGTAGAGCTACCAAGATCAAAGCAGTCTATTTCCAGCGCTCTTTTCAAACTTGTCATGGGAGCCATGCTCTGCATATCCACTTTTTGTATGTCCACTTTTTGCATATCCACTTCTTGGTTTGGATTTTGTATGTCCGGATTCCGGCTTGCGGCATCATCAATCAGTGTAAGTCTTGTTTTTTTTCGCAGAGAAAGAGTCGCATCGTTAGCAAGCTGCTTTATAAGAGGAAGACTTAAGTCATTGATTCCGAAAAGTAAAATATGCGGAGTGCGAATCGCTTCATCCATATTTTCCACAGATAAATCCTTGGCTTCCGACGTAACGGAAGGCATGGAAGAAGGTATGGTAGAACTTGTCGCAAGGCAGGTAGTAGAGCTTGTAGCAGGGCTTATATCAGATTCCTTATAAGAACTTATAGCAGGGCTTGTATCGGAACCGATATCCGAAAGTCCGGTCAGACTACGGAAAATGCTCTTTTTTACAAGCTCATCCTCCATAATTAGACGCACCGTCAGGTCTTTCTGATTAAAATGCAAACTATCCAGTTTCTTTAGACTTTCTTCTTTCTTTCTCTCTTCCTTAAGCAGTTCTTCCATATAGCCGGCCACTGTACCGGACTCACAGTGGACATAGGTGGAAATGGGCTTTTTGGGTTTAATGCGCTGAATGACATTGGCATAGAGAGAGAAGTTCTCAAGGTCCGACTCTCCGCAGAAGAAAATGTACTTTGCTTTAGAAATATTCAGCGTAGAAAAAAGTTCCTTAATTTCATTCTTATCGCTTTTCTCAAAATCAAGCTGATAACACGCAATTCCCTTTTTCTCGTACTTGTTCTTTACCCGTTCATCCAGAAAATCCTTTGTAACAAGAGATATCTTATAGTTTTTTTCTTTTTGTAAATTGCCGATTAGAAGTTCCCCCATCTCACTGTTTCCAAAAAAGAGAACATGCTTTGCACTCAGGCGATTTACAAGAACATTTTTTACATGCAGTAAGACATTGGAAATCTGCGTAAAGATAAAAGCGGAGGTCAGAATCGGCGCTGCCCACTTTGCGAATTCATAGATGAAGGGAGTCTTCTCTTCCGGAGAAATCGGAGACACGAATAAAAAGAGCTTAATCGTACCGTACAATACGGCAGAAAGAAGCTGCAAGGGGTCTTGAATTTTTGCGCTGTAATAGCCGAAAAGGCTCAATAATCCGAAAATAGTTGTTATGATGAACAAGAAAAGAATGAGTTTTTTCTTATAATAGTTTTTGTTTTCCGTCATTTTCCGCTCCTGTTGTGTTTAAACAATAAATTCAAGGACAATTCATACATTTTAAAATTTCCTGCAAGAATACAATCATTTTGTTTCTCCAAATGACTAGGTCTGATTTAGAGAGTGGTTCTCTTCATCATTCACCTTTAATATATTTCTCTGTCTGCCTATCAAATTCAGAGATATATTCCCGATCCTGTCTTATCCTAAAAAGATTCATACTCTTTTTTTCAGCTTTTTTTTACTGCCACTTCATGAGATACCTGTCCTTTCCCCTCTAATACTTTTCTTCGGTTGTTTGTTAAAAACCGGTTTGTTTGATTTAACCAATCTTGCATGCTCATTAGAACTCCATCTTCAGCCATTAATTCTGCATAATCAATAAACATGGCGACCAAACGATTTAGTCGTGATATCTCTTTTTCATTAAGATAGTTTTTTGCAATAGCAATATCACTTTTTAATATTTTACCGTCCGGAGCACCCTTCCATGTTGTGAGGCCCATAGTTGGTTTTTCTGCATCTACTCGCTCATAAACAATCTCTGCCGCAGTCTTGCCGGTAACCGCAAAATGTAATTTATTCTGTACAAATGCATAGAAATCCTTTGTTGTCTCGCTATTTTTATTGTAGTCATAGCTACACTGTTCAAAAACATCTGCAATTTTTTGATACGCACGACGCTCACTGGCACGAATCTCTCGAATCCGCTCCAACAATTCATCAAAATAGTCATTGCCAAAAGACTTCCCATTCTTCAGTAATTCATCATTAATCACAAATCCTTTAGTAATGTATTCCTTAAGAGTTTTTATAGCCCACTGACGAAATGCAGTTGCTTTTTTTGAATTGACACGATATCCGACAGCAATAATAGCATCAAGATTATAAAAATCAATCATTCTACTTACTGTTCTGATTCCTTCTTTTTGAACTTGTTCCATTTTGGAACAAGTTGTTTTTTTCTCTAATTCCTCTTCTTCATATATATTTAATAGGTGTTTTGTAATACCTTGTGTGTTGATTCCGAATAATTCGGCCATTGCTTTTGTTGTCATCCAAAATGTCTCTTTATGATAGAGAACGTTTACATAGATATTGGCATCATCTATCTGATAGAAAAATTATTTTTTTCCATTCTCATTGCTAGTATCAGTCTGCATTTTCTTGTAAATCATTATAATTACCTCGAATATACATTATTTTTTTGAATTATAGATTATTTCATTATACTTGTTCTTTATTCTTAATTCCACCTTCATCGATTCTATATTCCTTATACATCATGTTATTGCTTTTTTTTCTTTTGTATTTTCTTATGCCTAATCAACGAGATACCGCACACTTTGCGAGCGATACTCATTATGAATCACTACCATCCGTTTGACGGGTGGTTTGCTCGGGGCTATAAGCCCCTGCTACTGGCCAGCGTCTAAAGGCGCTGGCTGTCATTTTGGGCTATAGGGAGTTTGCTTTGCACCTTCCCACAGCTCCATTCAAGCCATATTGCGTTTGACTCGTCGCTACCCCATAAAGGGGTATTGTTACTACTGCACTTTAACCCTTAAAAGGGTCTTCATATTCTTTAACACTTAGTTTATCCAAAGCTATATCGTGTTTTTCTTGATCTTGGATATACTTTTTTATTGTGGCTTCATTTAAACCTACTGTACTGACATAATAGCCTTAGGCCCAAAAATGTCTGTTTCCAAATTTGTATTTAAGATTTGCGTGTTTATCAAATATCATTAAGGCACTTTTTCCCTTTAAGTAGCCCATAAAAGAAGAAACGCTAATCTTAGGTGGAATACTAACCAGAATGTGTACATGGTCCGGCATTAAATGCCCTTCTATAATCTCCACTCCTTTAAAGGCGCAGAGTTGCTTGATAATATCCCGAATATCTGACTTATATTGATAATATATTATTTTTCGCCTATACTTCGGTGTGAAGACAATATGATATTTACACATCCATTTAGTATGTGCTAATGCATATTCTTTCTTCGCCATAAAATCACCTTCCTTTTCTGCAATATAGCTTGAACAACTTTATTGTATTAGGAAAGGTGATTTTTTTGTATAACAGTGTTTCCCACCCGCATAGCGGGTGGTTTTTATATCAGAGCTAACATTTTTTTCAAATGTCAGCTCTGATACTGACTAAAAGTCCATCTAAGAAAAAGAGACTGCAGAGTTCAACTCTGCAGTCTCTTTTAAAAATTATACTACGGATTATACACCTTCATCATAACCCACTACATTAAAGTAGACCGTATTATCATCCGTCTTATAATCATAAGTCCACTTATCTGCAATCAAGTTATTCTGCAGGAACACTTCATTAATGCCCTCCCAAAGAATTGCGCCATCTCTTCTGCTATTCAGCCTGTTAAGAGTTACAGTGAAGCTTGTTTCTCTTTTTGCAATGTGCTTGGATACCTCGGCATAAAATGCAGTTTTATAATCGTTTATACTGTATCGATAATAATCATGTTCTCCATAGTCGTGATACTCCAAGATGCCGGAGTCTTCAACAGGCGGTTTAGGATAGTTTTTTGTCTTATATCTACTGTACACCCCTGATCCCAGATCCAAACCATCACAATGCAAAAGCCCCGTTTCATCCGTATATCCGCCAATATAGTTTTGGTTTTTTAACATTTTTCCGGATTCATCCAGATAATAATAACGATTGAATTTTTCTACCCAGCCTCCATCTTCATCTTCATGAACTGTTTGAATAGGATCGTTAATCCAGCCAACATTCAAATATCCATTTTCATCAAAATTATACCACTCCCCATTAATTTGCTTCCATTCGCTATGGGGGTAGCTTCCATTATCCTCTTTATACCACCATTTCCAAGACTCCGGTCCATCGAAAATCCACTGTCCTGCAAAGGCAGGAAGTGCCATAGAAAGACTGAGTGCTGCCGCCAGCACCATTGCTCCGATTTTTTTTGTCATTCTCATCTTTTTCTCCTTAAGATTTTTTCTCACGATAAAAAGCTTTGGTAGGAAGGCCAACTTATCGAGTTACATACTTAAACCATATTGCTAACATCGGCTGATTAAAGATTTTCATAACTCCATGCCTTAGGGAGTCTCTCGCCTCTTGCCCTCTCTTCCGTATCCTCCCTTTCGTCATAGCCGTCGTATGGCGCTGTAGGGTCATGCGGCTTCTGTTTTTTCATCGAATTACAAATCTCATCTCTGTGGCGAAAAGCAAATTCCAAGTCGTCTGTCCACCCCGTATGTCCACTTATAATCTTCGGCGAAAGTCCTCTTTCTTTTAAAAGCTTTTCCAGTCTTTCAAGCGAACGAATAGAAAGTGCATTGTCTTCTGCAAGAGAGTTCAAGAAGCTATAACCTCCGTCCGACCCGAACCAAATCGTATCCCCGGTAAAAAGATAGGCATCATCAATCAAATAAACCAGATGCCCCAAGGTATGTCCCGGCACCAAAATCACCTCTACCTTAATATCTCCAATATAGAAAACATCCCCGTCTTGCAGGAGCTCGATTTCATTTTCAATATCCACTTTAGGAAGTTTATAGAGCTTAAAAAGTACTCTGCGGCGAAGTTCCCCGGTCAGATATTTACTTTCCGTTTCTCCAATATACAGTTTTGCGCTCTTAAAAATTCCTTCACTGTCCTTCTCTACAGCACCGACATGGTCCGTATCGAGGTGCGTAAGAAGAATCTCCTCTATGGAAGATGGGGAAATATCCAGCCAGCCCATTTTTTCTTCCAGACGCTCATAATTATAGCCGGCATCAATCATGATGGTTTTTCCATTTTTCGTATAAAAGTAAACATTGGCAACCCACTCCCGAACAGTCGCCACTCTTTCATCAATCCATCCTGTATTTAAGGGCTTAAATATCTCTTTTCCCCGATACATAAACGACATAAAAGATCTTTGTGAATCGGAATCCTTTTTTGACATTGTTTCCACCTCCAATGATTCTTATTTTCCCGGTTTATAGCATTCGTTTCCTTGCTTAGTTTAATCACTAAAACCCTAGCCTTCCATCAGCCATTTCGTCAAATCCATTATCCTTATCCCATCTACATCAAACTCGTCCTTTCCCGTATTTGCAATAAGTAGCTTAGGATAGAAATCTTTAATCGCACGCAAGGGAGATAGAGCTTTTGCAAGCTTATCTTCCTCTTCTATTTCATCCATAACCTGTATGTAAAGTTTTTCCTTTTCTCTCATCGCCACAAAGTTGATTTCCTTCTGATAGAGCTTCCCTACGTAAATTTCATAGCCCCTTCTTCGAATTTCAATTGCAACAAGGTTTTCATATATCCCCTTCCAGTCCGGTTTTTCTTTTTCCAGTAAGGCAAAGCGGAAGCCAAGATCTGTCAGGTAATACTTATCGGCAGTTTCTAAATAGACTTTCTTTCGAATATCATAGCGTTTTACTTTAAAGAGCAGAAACGCAGCGCAAAGGTGCTGTAAATATTTTCCTATCGTAATATGGTTTGTTTCCAAATGATTTTTTTAAACAGACTCGAAATTTTACTTGCCGAGGTAGAAGTAGAAATATGAAGCATCAAATAGGCCAGCAGAGAGTCCAAAAGAGCCGAATCTTTAAGGCCGTATGCCTTTCGTAAATCCTTCTTTATCTTTTTATTGTATAATTCCTTGATGTATTCCGTCTTATCTTCTTTGAATTTAAAACGAAATGTTCCGGATAAACCGCCAAATGTAAGGTAAGTCGGTAAAAGCTGAGGGGAAGGAGCTTTGATTTCATAGTACCTAAGATATTCGGAAAGGCTAAAGGGGTAAATCGGCAGTTCAATAGAATTTTCATCCCAAAAAGCAGTTTTACCCTCATACAAAAAAGAGGCATTGGAGCTGGAGAGGTAAATGTTAAACATTTTTCTCTCATATACACTTTGCATCGCTTTCTCAAAGTTCTTACAGTGCTGAACCTCCTCTACAATAAGAAAGTTGCTGCGCTTTTCTTCATAATTCTTTTCAATATGGCTGAGCAAAGATGGACCGTCTTTTAACTCTGCATTTTGAGCGTCTTCCATATCCAGATAAAGGATATTTGCCCCCTCTAGATGAGATTCTATCCATTTTTTTGATAGCTACGCAGTAATTCCGACTTTCCTGCTCCCCTGATTCCGGAAATAATCTTTATTTTCTCCGTTTCCCGCAAACGAATCAGTCTGTTTTTATATTCTTTTTCTATCCAGTATTTTCATCTTCATTTCACTTTCAAAAACTTGTATATTTTATATTTTTTTGTAATTATAACTTTTTCATTCTTTCAAAAACTTATTACTTTTATGTCTTATAGTATTTAAATAATTTAAAAACTTCATTTCTTATTCAGTCTCAAAATGTATCATTTTATATCTTAGTCTTATTTCAATATTTATACTATTCTAGTTCATCCACTTTCAAAACTTATTATTTATATTTAATTTAGAAAGTCTATTATGGCAAAAAGATTGTACGATTCTTCCCTTAGAGATAAGCATGATTCCCTGTTTTGAGAAAAAAATCTGCAATAGAATATTTTTTTATTTATTTTTTTAAATTTATATTTTCCCTTTCCATAGCCGGATACATTTTCAATAATATCGGCCTGCAATAGATTAAGCAGGAATTTCGAAGCACCGGAGTTCTTTAAATGCAAAATTTCAATAACGGCCGTTCTTCCAAATATCTTTTGGAAAGCAAATTCTTCAAAAAGCCTCTCAATATGACTTATCGTTTTACTTGAAAACTCGGCGGACTTAAGAGAAAGAAGCGCTTTGAAATGCTCTTTTTCACTTTTCCTATTTTCGTTATCATTTTGCATTTTTACATCGCGACACTCTATAACCGCTTTTTGGGTCGCCAACTTTACTTTTTCTGCAATTCTGTTTTCTCGCTCTGTCCTCTCCTTTCGATACAATTCTTCTGCAAAATCAGTTTTCTCTGTATTCACATTGTCCCCTATACTATGGGCTTCGGTTATCCTTTCTTCTACTTGCTTTACTTCCCTTTCTCTGGCAATGATTTCTTCCAACTTTTTTACTTCCAGCTCTTTGATAATTCTTTCTACCTCTTTTCTTATTTCGAGCTCTCTGATAATTCTCTCTTCTTCCTTCTTCGCCTCCAACTCTTTCGCGAGTCTTTCCTTCTCTTTCTTTGCTTCCCGTTCTCTCGTAAGCCTTTCCTCTTCTGCTTTCTTTATATCCACGCTAATATGCAAGCTTTCATTATCTAAGAGATTCTGTTCATTTAAGAGCAGGTTCCGAAGAAAAAGTTCAAGATATTCCGTTGTTCCAAAAATCCCTTTCTGCAGATTGGTATAGTTTGCACGGACAAGTGCATTTCTAAAGTAGGCGGGATTCTCCGCAAAAGTATTATTCTGAATAGAAAAGCCGAGTGATTCCAAATATTTGATAAAGAAAATGGCTGAGACTCTTGTACTTCCTTTAGAAAAGGTATGAATCTGCCAAAGTTCCGATATAAACTCTGCAAGATGCCGAATGATTTCTTCCATGGAAAGCCCTTTATAAGAAAAGTCTTTTTCCTCCATAAATAAGCATGCCAGCATTTCCTGCAGTTCCGCTTCACCGGCATATAGCACACTTTCTTCATCCAGCACCCATTCTTTTCTTTTGATATTAAAATCTCGCAGACTTCCGGCTGAATCCTCCATTCCCTCGAAAAGCTTCCGATGTATGGAAATATAGGTATTTACGGAAAAGGAAAATGCTCCCTCTGTTAAAAGAGCAAAGGTCCCGGCAGCCAGCCTATCCGCTTCTTCCGCCTTCCTATCCACTGCTCCCCCTGCATCTTCTCCGTAATAATCCTCAATGGTTTTACGGGCTTCTTTGATGGATATACCACCCGCGATATTTTGAATTGCCGTATCAATCAGGAACTTTGAAATCTGCAGTCCCTCCATGGCCTGCAGTCCGATTGCCGTGCTCCAGGCATAACTTTTTGTTTCTCCATCCGGCTCTACTTCTCTGCAATACTCTTTCAATGCTACTTCTTCCATGAACGCTACCTCATCAATTCATTCTCAAAAGCTTCTGCAATCGATTTACTCACGCAAAGATAAATAAGTTCTTTTTTTAATATTATTCTTATTATATAACGAATAGGACTATTTTTCTTCGAAAAAAAAGAATCCCCCACTTCAAAAAAGGAGATTCTTTTTATTGTATTGATAAATAAATTTCTACATTCTTCCGAAAATCAGAAATCCCACTATCGTTAAAATCATCAGGCTTTCCTGAATATAAGTGTATCTTTCCACTTTGGACACAATGCGATAACGCCCCGGACTTTTTGCATAGTCGTAGAAGCAGTAGGAACACCATAAAGCGTTTAAGAAAAGGAGCAAAACGGACAGTCTGCTCAGTCTCCATACCAGGATGAAGTTCGTGCAAATGTCCACCCAGGTCAAAATAAAGACAAAGCGGATACATTTTTTATAGCCGAAAAGCTTGGAATAGGTCACATATTCCGTCTCTTCCTCCGGTGCCCGAATCTTTCTCGAAATCTCCCAAATAAGCGCCGGAAAGTACAGGGTAAGCACCGCCATGAAATTCGTAATATCGAAAACGGGCAGTTTGTACTTCATAATGGTATAGGAAATCACATAAAGGTTTAAAAGAATCTGTACCGGGTTATGAGTAACGAGAGCCAGTGGCAGGGACTTTGCAATCTTATGTTTTTGGAAAAACCACACCGCCATCAAACTTCCATAGGTATAAAGAATAAAGCAGAAGATAAAGTTCTTCATAAAAAGGAAGTTAAGGAGCAAGGTAAAGGAAATGAGAATGGTCGCAAATATCCGTAAGTCAGTCTTCGTGACTCTTCCTGAGGGAAGAGGTCGAAAAGGCAAAAAAAGTCGTTTATCCAGCTCGTAGTCCTTAAAGTCATCCGCAATTCTTAGCCAAAGTAAGAAACTAAAAAACCGTAAAGCTACAAATCAGCATGCCCAAAAATATCATGCTGCACAAAAAAACTATAAAATGCCGACTGTCCCTCCACCGAGTGAAATGAAAGAAGCGCATCCTTTCCCACTCCATGGTTTAAGAGCACAATAAAAATAGATTTCCAGAAAAATCATCACGCCCAGTCCCAGTCTCGGCACAATGGGATACATTTCTTTAAAGTAAATATTTAAGCGTTTAAGCCTTTCCATAGCCTATCCTTTCCCCAATGCTAAGTTTTGTTTCCAAACCTTTCTTTGTGTTTTCCAAAAGGTCATCGTCAATCACAATTTTATTGTTGAGAATCTCTACTATAGTAGAGCCTCCCAGAGAAAAATAGCCCTTTTCCTCTCCTGCATGAAAGCGGTACTCTGTCTTTCGTTTCCGGTTCTTATTAACCCCCCCATCAAAAATAGATTCTACTTTCACATGATTATGAATGTGTCCCACAAGCATAGCCCCCACTTCTACATGGAGGATCTTCCCCATCCCGATAAGGTCCATAAGGCTAACTACTCTTTTATTTTCTGAAAATGCTTTAAAATGAGCGGCATCCTTGCGCACGCTGTCCAGCCTTCCCTTGATTGCTTGAGTCTTTACAAGCTTTCCCTTAGCCGGAAAAATGTAGCGATGGTAGTCAGGTAAACTCAGGCGAAAGACCAGGAGTGTTCCGCCTTTGACAAAATCCGGACAGGGAGCTTTCAAGATTTTCTCGATGGAGTAAGAATTACCTTTGATTTCCAGCGGAAGAAAGCGAGTATTCTCTGTTTGCTCCGCGCTATCCCTTCGCACATTGTAAGGAAGAACAAGCTTTCCCTCTTCGTCAATCTTATACGCGAGAACTTTCCCGGAGGAGGTGGCATAAAAGGGCTTATCCCTATCTTTATTTCTTTCTCTTTTCCCGTTCTCCCCTGCACTATTGTTTATAATGTCAGCCGAAGCAATCCTTCTTCGATTCCCTTTCTCTGCTTCCCGGAGATCTACCTCTTCTTTTCTGGAAAAGAAATCTCCAAAGCTTTTATAGTTTTTCTTTAAAAGTTCCTTAGACAGTCCATACTTCTTCACAAAGGGAGCAATGTCTTTCTTGGAAATAGGATTGTTGTAATAAAGCCCTTTTAGAAAGGAAAAGTAGGGACGGGCAAAAATCATTTTCAAAAGAACTCTTCCGAAAAAATGATGATACAAAAAATGAATTGCTTCCTCTCCGTACTCTTCTTCCTCTATAAGTCTCCCCGTCTGTCTCTCGATAATTGACGGCGATTTCCACTTCTTCTGTATTCGACTTTTTATTTCCCTTTTTTTCATAAATTGGCTCTCTCCCGGCAATATTGCTTATCTCCTGTCCGTATTTTTTTCTTATTGCCGTATTTGTTCTCTCGTATTTGTATTTGTTCTCTCCCGGCAGTATTGCATCTACAACTTTCTTGCAAGAAGTATTACAAAGAGAACAGCCAAGAGCAGAAGACCGAGGCGTGCTTTTAAGCTTGGCTTTTTCATAGGAAAGTTAAAGACAAAGAAAAAGCTTTGCAAAAGATACAAAATCTCCGCGGGAATGTTTTTTTCTATAGAAAAATACAGACTAAAAAGCCCATAGAAGGGAATAAAAAAGGAAGAATAGGTTACCGCAAGTCCGATAAAATAATCCTTTTTTTCTCCTCCGCTGGCATTGAAATAGGCTAATCTTGTGACTACCGCCAAAAGGTAGAGAATGGAAAGCGCAAAGGAATACATTCCTTCTTGCCCAAAGTATTGAAGATAAATCCGTATCGGAAAAAAACGCCAAAAGAAATGATATCCGCCAAAGAATCGATTTGTACCCCAAAGGCCTTTTTCCAAATCATTTCTTTTTCAATGCATTGGCCACCATGCCGTCAAAGGTATCACAGAGCCCTGCAAGAAGCAGAAGAATCAAGGAAAGCGCCAAGCTTTTTCCCCCAAAAAAATACCGTATAAAGAGATGGAGAGTCCAAGGTAGGTCAAAAATCACACTGGGGTGATAGACCCCGAGAAATAACTTTTTCATCAAATCTTCCTCCATGTATTAGTAAAACTGTTTTTTTGATTGCCTTGCAATTGTATTCTTTATAATCTGCCATTATGCTTTTTACAGATACTTTCTGACCTTGAAAAAGAATCAAAAAGCCCATTGACCAAAAACATGGGTAAGTCCTCCCATGAAAATCGCAAAAAAACAGTCTGCCAAAAGCTAAAAATGCAGGAGTATTCCCAGGAAGATCATGATTCCGAGCATAGAGTCAATCTGATCTAGGACAAAGAAGAACAGTTTCAGTGCCCGCCTCTTATCTTTTTTTGCTCCGCGGCAGAAACCGAGAGTCTTCTTTTTAATAAAGCTGTTCGGAAGTTCAAAGAGCATATAAAAAAAGCCAAAAAAATTGAGCCGATTAGGAAATTGAAGGTCGGCGCATTTTCAAACTGTAGATACAAGAGGCTAAGATGCGAGGCTCCTAAGCCCTGTAAAAGAAATCCCCAGAGCATTTCCATGACAGCGGAAAGAACAGTCATAAGCACAAAGCCCAGTATACTCTTGCTATCCCCAAAAATTCGTTTTCCGTCAATCCAGTTTTTAGAGCCGTCAATGGGACGGCATAGGCGCTTCAAAAAGGGATTTTTCAAAAGGACCATATTGAAGACTCCGGCAAAAATTACAGGAAACATTGTAATATATAAAGATACTATCCACTGCAATATAGTCTATCCTCCTTTAGAAATAACCTTCTTCGTTCTATTCGTTCTATTCGTTCTATTCGTTCTATTCGTTCTCTGTTATCCCCAAAAATACTTTCCCATGGCAAGCCCCTGAATCAGGAAAAAGGCGATGCCAAAGCACAGTACCCCTGCTGCCGCCAAATCCTTCGTTACCTTGATTTCCGGGTGTTCCTCCTTCGTCGCAAAATCCGAAAGATGCTCGACCGCCGTATTTACACACTCCATCCCATATACCCCTGCAGAGCACAAAATTACGGCATACCAGGTCGCAAGATCAACCTTCAAGTAAAAGAAATCCAGCAGGACAAAAAGCAGATTTAAAAAGATATAGTATTTATAATTTTTTTCTCTGTTTTTCAAGGCAAAAGTACAAACCCTTTACCGCACAGACCACACTTTTGCCGAAATGTAATATTCTTCATTCTTTCCTTACGAAAACTCCCTTTCTAACAGTACATACTCTCTTCTTGCCGTGCATTGATCCTGAAAATATCCCTCGCTGGCCTTTCCCTTTTGAATCAGTGCGGCAATGGATTTGGCTTTTTTTCTTTTCAGCACTTCTGTTGCCATTTGAGAAAAAGCAAGCCCCAAGCCCTCCGAATTTTTTTCTTTACAGCAAGGTACAAAAAGAATGTAGCAAGCCGGCTTTCTTTTCCGTAAAAGGATTTTTAGAAAGCGAAGAGGATTTAAGGGCTTTTGCAATAGATTCCCATAGTCCGGAAGACAGAGGAAAAAGCCCCTCAGTTCGTCCTTATCATAAGCCAAAAAAACCATTTCTTCATCTACAATATATTTTAGCGGGCTATAGAGCTTTACGAAGCCTTCCCGGTCAATTGTACGAAAGCCCTGAAAATCCTTGTATCTCTCCATTAAAAGGGGATGAATTTCCGCTAAATAGTGGTCGAAATTCTTTTTATCGGGATGGATAAAGCGGTAACCCTTTTCCCGAAAATAGTCGAGCCTCTTCCGCGCCTTTGCATTTTCATAGGAAGACTCTATGGCATCATAGAAGTTCGAAACATAGCTGTTTCGAATTTGAAAACCTGCCTTTTCAAAAAGATAAGGGTAATAGGCTTTGTTCGTTGGCTCTCCGGTATAGGGTGGATTTTCTTTTAGAGCGAAACGGTATCTTCCGAAAAAAGAAAGATCAATGGGACCTTTCAGTCCCTTTTTTCCTGCCTTTCTTGCCTCTATTTCACAGGTCTTTAAGAGTAATCTTGCCACTTCCTCATCCTCTATACTTTCATAGAAGCCCACAAAACCGAATTCCTCGTCATCATATAGCGTTAAAGCAATCCTCCCTACTACGCTTTCTTTTCCGCCGGAGAATTCCGTACAAATATAGGGCAGAAAACGGAGATTGTCCTTTAGCAAGGGATGAGTCCCTTGCAGTACCGCCTCTTCCATTTTTTTACATCCTGCATCAGCTTGGACGGCTCATAGAGCATAGTCGGAATCTTTAAGAATTGTTCCTGCTCCTTTTTCTCCCTAACTTCTTTTATTTCATAGTTCATCATCTTGATTGATTTAGCTTCCTTATTGCTTTTGTATATCTTATCCTTTTCTTTTTAACAAACTGCAAACTCCCAGATCCCCGTCTATCTCCACCATATCACCGCTTTCCAGCTCTTCCATGATATTGGGGATATTCACAACTGCCGGCTTTTCCAGTTCTCTTGCGAGAATCGCACTATGGGATAAGAGGGAGCCTCTTTCCGTAATAAGTCCTGCTGCCATATCAAGATACGGAAACCAGCCCGGGTCCGTGGAATAGCTTAAAAGGATTTTCCCCTTGGCATCTGTTACCGAGACTTCTTTAAGGCTTTTTATCTTTAAAACCTCTCCTTTAAGAGTGCCTTTGGATACGCCCCTGCCAAAGAAAATGCGTTCCTCATTATTCCCCAAAGCCGCAGAAGAAAACGCCCCTGCCAAAGGATCTCTATCTACCTCTCCGAGGACCTTCACGCGGGATAAAACAGGAAGTTTTTCATAGGCCTTTCTCAGTTCCTTTTCCTTAGCAATCTTCAAGGAAAAATCCTTGCCGGTAAAGAGCATTTCCTTTAATTCCTCTAAACTAAGATAGTAAATATCAAAGCCTATGGTTTTCTCTCCAATCTTATCTACAATGCGCCGCATAAGACCAAAGCATCTTGTACGATGAAGGCGGGATATTTCCCTGTTGTTGCAGGAGGATTCGGCAAGACGGTAAAGAAGAGACTTTTTTTCTTCGGAAGGCTTTGTTTCTCCGGAAGGCTTTGTTTCTCCGGAAATCCGCTCTTCCTCCTCCGCTTGCAACGACTCCAAAATCCACCGATCCAAGAGCTCTTCATTTGTTCTGTATGTCCTTGTTTCGAGCTTCAACTCCCCCTCTATCCTATCGCCGTATAAGGAAATATACTTTTCTTTTTCCTTTAGATAGTCTTCACTTTCTATGCCTCGTTCCCTTGCCACTTTCTTTAAGGCGGAAAGTGCCCGTACCGGCTTCATGGTTTCTAAGGAAAATGCTGTTTTCTTCCCATACAGCTTCGTGCTGATAAAGGACACCATATCATTAACAAGAGTAATGTCCCACTCCCTAAGGAGGTCTTCCTTCATTTCCAAGAAAAGCTGATATAAGACCTTTACTTCTTCCTCTTCTTCTACCCTTTTTAAATATATAGTGTAACGCTCTTTAAAAAAATGGTCCAACTCCTTCATTTTTTTCTTTGAGAAGTAAAAAAAGTAATAGCAAAAATAAAAGAGCAATTCTACATTTCAAGAAAAAGCCCGGTTTTTCCTTCGTAAAGCTAATTTCTTCGTTGGACACTCCAAGCATAGCCTGCCAAACAGGAATGATTTTCCGGGAAAAGGGAAGGAGACGCAAAATATCATACCAGGAAGAAATCTCGTAATACATTCTTCCGGAAAATTCTCCCACCATCTTTTGGAATATTTTTTCATAAGAAGAAACTTTCTTTCCTAAAAAGCGTCTTCCAAGGGAAGTAAAAATCCCGCTGTACATTTCCTTTGCAAAGCTCACACTAAGGGGAAGACAAATCCCCGGAAAGCTTTCGGAAATATTGCTGTTATCCAGTATTCGAATAGCTGACTTCTTATCCAAGGTAGTGATTTCCCTTGCCTGTAGGATATAAATCTCGCCCTTTTCTATGGCAAACTCTATATCCATGGGCTTTTGAAACAGCTTCTCTATCCTTTCCCCCAGAGAGAACAAGTTTTTCAGTTCTTCTTCTGTAAGCTCGGCATCCTGCGCATTCCCCTCTCGGTACAGGCATTCTCCCGGAAAATAATGATAGGTAATCACATTTTCCTGATCCTCCACGACCTTATCCCCCAAGCCCTGTCCAAGAACGACGACCATTTCACTGAGAATCCCTTGGGATTTTTTTCGTGAATAAAACACCGGATTTTTTTCCGGAAAAAAAGCATTTCCTGAATGAGAACCGTTTCGACTTGCCCATGGCTGCTTTGATCTGCCTCTTCCCGGTCTTCGCACATTTTTTGTTTAACCTGTCCGGTCCTGTCTCGACATAGTTTTTCTTTATATTCCGGGCATCCTGCATAAGAAGAAAAGACTTCTTCCACCGCATCTTTAATTCTTTCTTTTTGGCACATTTAAGAGCGTCAAAAAAACTGCCCTGCAAAGGAATATTCTTCGCTATCCTCGGAAGAAAAAAATTGGAACGAACGGCAAAGAAGTCCTTTTTCCGAAAAAAAGTCAGATTCAAGTCTTCGTTCTCCGAAAGCACTATAAACTTAGGCACAGGAAAAACCCTCTGCTCGTAATATCTCTAAATTCTTTTGCCTTCATTTACTCTCTATTTCCTCTACTGTTCAGTTCCTTTTTTTAATACGACTTTATATCTTACCTTGAATTCTGTAGAAATACTATAGTTTCCTCTATCGAAGTTTCGTATTCTCCCATAGAAGTTTTTTTCCGCTTTTTTTTCTTTAATATTTTTTTAATATTTTTTTGTTATTATTAATGAAACACATTCTCTATTTTTACAAGATAAGTCTTGTGAAATTGTACAAGTTCTTGCGACAGAAAGGAGTTTATATGAGAAAATCATTCGTAAAATGCGCCCTTTCCTTTGGCTGTGCCTTACTGACAGTCCTATCCCTCACTGCCCTTACCGCCTTTGCCAAAAACTACGACGAAGAGGTCCAGACCTGGCAGATGTTATCCCGTCGGTGGGATGAAACTCTTTTGCAGGCTCGTGAAGAAGAATTCATCAAAGCCGTCAAAGAGCAGAAAGGAATCGAAGACTTTATTGTTCCGGATATCCCGGAAGAAGAAAAGGAAATAATTCGAAATTTCTTTAGGAGATTCGAAGGAAAAAAAGATATTCGCTATATCTACAGCAAGATGCCGGTACTTCATCGTGTAAGCGGAACGGATGAGTACAATGATTTGCGCGGTATTATGGAATTAAAGTTTCAGGTTACGGAAAGAACAAACAAAGTAACGGAGCATACCGTTCTTATGAAAATGGCACAGCTTGGCGATGCGCAGGCTCAAAAATGGAAAATCATCGGGATTCTCTGGCAGGATAAAGGAATCGACGTATCCGATGTAAGCCTATATCAGTTGGAAAAGCCAAGACGTGGCGAAGAGGTTTGTATCATGACCACCGATGCCGGTGTGATTAAACTGCGTCTCTTCCCGGAGAAAGCCCCCATTGCCGTACAAAACTGGATTACGCTCTCTAAACAGGGCTTCTATAACGGAACTCCCTTTGCGAGAGTCATCAAGGATTTCGTGATTCAAGGCGGTGCTTTAGACGGATCCGGAGATGAGGCAAAGTCCAGCTACAACGGATTTTTCCAAGATGAAGTCAATATAGAACTCCATAACTTTAACGGAGCTCTCTGCCTCGGTAATAATGGACCTCATACCAATGGAAATCAATTTTACATTGTAGAATGCAGCAAGGTTCGAAATGAAGCTTCTCTTCCTATCATCTCTTTTCCGGAAAATGTAAAGGCGAAGTACAAGGAAGTGGGCGGAATTCCCGAGTTAGACGGGCGCTATACTGTACTCGGGCAAGTCTATGAAGGAATGGATGTTGTACAAAAGATTGCTGCTCAGGAGACCAATGAGGAGGATGCTCCCGTATCGAATCCTATTCAAATTCAAAGTATTACATTTCAAAAAAATATTGATACAGCGAAAAAGATTTTTAAAAATACGGGATAAAAAAATCAGGGATAAAAAAACAAGAATAAAAAAATCCATAACATTTTTTTCATGGTTTTTGGCAACATTTTGCCATGCCAAATGTCTATTCCTCAGTTATAATACAAAAACATAAGGGATGGGGTTTTAAAAAATTCCTCGTAGTGGTATAGAAAATTTCAAACATAAAAAGAGTGGATAAGAGGGTTGATTTTAGCACGACAGAATACGAATTTCAGTCAACATGAGTAGCTTTACGAAAAGCAATTTTCTCATGTAGCAAAAGCGAAGATACAGAGTGGACCTTTATCCATTCTTTTTCTTGTACAAAAATTTACAAAAGATACAAAAGGAGGCATTTTATGAAAAAGTACGCGTTAACCCTTGGGCTTTCCATCTTGGCCCTCGCAGCATGCGGGAAGCAGGCTGAGCAGGCAGACAGCAAGCCTGATAGCCAGCAGGCTGAGGAGACCACCATGGCTGCTGAGGATTCTCAGACATCCGACTCCGGAACCACTCTTTCCGTGCAGATTTGGGATCCAAACCAAGAACCCGGCATCCAGGAAATCATGGACGATTTCACAAAGGAAACCGGTATCAAAACAAAAATTTCCGTTGTTCGTTGGGCAGATTATTGGACCGCAATGGAAGCCGCTGCACAGGGTGGACAGCTGCCGGATGTATTCTGGATGCACTCCAATGAATCCGAGCGTTATATGAGTAATGATATGCTTCTTGATTTGACCGATCAAATCAAAAATTCCGAAGTCATTCAGACCGAGAACTATCCTGAGGATATCTGGGGACTTTATAGCTATGAAGGTAAGAATTATGCTGTACCGAAGGATATCGACACCATAGCGCTTTGGTATAACAAGAAGATGTTTGATGAAGCAGGACTGGACTATCCTACCGCAGACTGGACTTGGGATGATTTAACCGATGCCGCTCGTAAGCTGAAGAAAGAGGACGGATCACAGTACGGTCTTTGCTTAAAGCCGGACAATGACCAAGCCGGATACTACAATATAATATTAGACAGAGGCGGCTATATCTTAAATGCTGACAAGACCAAGTCCGGATACGATGATCCAAAGAGCATCGAAGCGATGAAATATGTAGAAACTTGGATTAAAGAAGGTTTGATTCCTTCTGCAGAGACTATGGCTGAGAACTCGGAGGATGTACTTTTCCAGTCCGGCAAGTCCGCAATGTGCTTCCAGGGATCTTGGATGATTGCCGCACACAAGAACAATGAATTCAGTTTAGCCAATGCAGACTGTGTAGAACTTCCAAAGGACAAGGTTACCGGAAGAAGAGTTTCCATCTACAACGGCTTAGGTTGGGCTGCTGCAAAGAATACCGAGCACCCCGAGGAAGCATGGAAGCTGATTGAATATCTCGGCTCCGAAAAGGCACAGAGAAAGCAGGCAAGTCTTGGTGTTACCATGTCCGCTTACAAAGGCACATCCGACGAGTGGGCAAAGAGCGCTCCCTTTAATTTACAGGCATATCTCAACATGATGGACGATATGGAGATTCTTCCGTATTCCAGAAGCACCATTGCATGGGAAGACGTCAACACACAGCTGGTAACCAAAGTGTATACCGGAGAGCTGACCATGGAAGAAGCTTGCAAGCAGATGGCAGCGCAGATGAATGAGAAACTCGCTGAAGAGCACAAGTAATAGGTCATTTTTGAGAGAGCTGTGAATACAAGTTTCGAAAAGACTGTGTTTCACAGCTCTCTTTAAAGGAGTAGTCATGGCTGATCATAAAAAGGGAATCTTTTCCTTTACAAGCAGAGAAAAAAATGAGTTCCTTTGGGGATGGCTTTTTATCCTTCCAACCGTACTCGGCTTAGTCATTTTAAATATTATTCCCATCATCAACACGATTATCCAAAGCTTTTATAAAGCAGGAGATTTCGGAAAAGGAAATATTTTTGTAGGCTTTAAAAACTATCAAAATGTCTTTTCCGATGCCGAGATATGGCAGGCACTATGGAATACGGTTCGCTATGCTTTGGTGGAGGTGCCGTTTTCCATTGTTATTTCTCTGCTCCTAGCTGTCTTATTAAATAAAAAAATAGCAGGAAGATCCTTATACAGAACAATCATTTTCCTTCCTATGGTTGCCGCTCCCGCTGCGATCGCCATGGTTTGGAGATGGCTGTATAATTCGGACTTCGGCTTAATCAACCATATATTACACCTAAGAACCAGCTGGATCAGCAATCCCAAGTTCTCTCTTTACAGTATTGCCATCATCGGAATCTGGTCTATCCTGGGATACAACATGGTTCTTTCTTAGCCGGTTTACAAGAAATACCGGGAGACTACTATGAAGCGGCGGAGATTGACGGCGCTACTGCCGTGACCTCCTTTTTCCATATCACTTTACCGCTTCTTTCTCCAACTATTTTCTTTGTACTGGTTACGCGCGTCATAGCCTCCTTACAGGTCTTTGATTTGATTTACATGATTATGGATAAAACCAACCCGGCTCTTGGTAAAACCCAGTCTTTGGTTTATCTTTTTTACAAATATTCTTTTATTAATAAAAATATCGGATACGGCTCTACTATTGTTGTCGTCCTCATGCTCCTGACTCTGCTGGTCACAGTATTACAGATGATCGCGCAGAAAAAATGGGTCATTTATAATTAGGAGGGAAGATGGAAAGTTTAGAAAGAAAAAGAAAAATCTCAAAAATCATCGTCCATTCGGCTTTGATACTCGTCTCCATCACGATGCTTGTTCCCTTCTTCTGGATGATTTTGACTTCCTTTAAAACAGCCACGGAAGCTACCTCCGTAAACCCTTTTATCATTTTCCCAAAGCAATGGAGAACAGATGCCTTCAAAACCGTTTTCCGCAATATGAATTTTTTTCTATTGTACAGAAATACACTCCTCTTGATTCTCTTTAGGGTAATTTGTGCAATAGTAACTGCAACACTTGCCGGCTATGCCTTTGCAAGATTGCATTTTCCCGGAAGAGATTTGGCATTTTCTCTGGTTCTTTTTCAAATGATGGTGCCGAATCAGGTTTTTTTGATCCCGCAATATCTGATGGTTTCCAAACTGGGAATGTTAAATACTATTTGCTCTGGTCTTTCCCGGCATGGTTACCGCCTTCGGAACCTTCCTTCTACGTCAGGGCTTTATGACTCTGCCGACCGACTTGGAGGAAGCCGCAAGACTGGACGGTTGCAATATAGGACAATGCTTCCTTTTTGTCATGATGCCCCTTATGCGTTCCAGCATGGTGGCTCTTGGTATCTTTACCGCACTTTTTGCTTATAAAGATCTGATGTGGCCGTTAATTGTCAACACGGATAAGGATATGCTGGTCCTCTCCTCTGCCTTGGCCAAGATGCAGGGACAGTATGTGACAAAATTCCCGGAGCTCATGGCCGCCTCATTGATTGCCTGCCTTCCTATGATTATTTTATATGTCTTCTTCCAAAAGCAATTTATCGAAGGAATTGCAACCAGTGGAGGAAAACTGTAGTAAAGCTATTATTAGACTTCCTATCCATTCCGACAAGAGAATACATAGGCATTTTATAAAAGGAGCACACAATGAATTTTGCAATTGTATTTCATAAAGAAGAACGTGTTTTTCACCTCTATAACGAAGAAATATCCTATATTATGCGGATTATGGAAAATGAGCAGTTGGAGCATCTGTATTATGGAAAGAGAATCCCTGACAGAGAGGGATTTTCCTATTTACACGAAGAAGCCAGACGTTCACAGATGAGCGTATGCATTCCCGAGCCGGGGCTTCTTTCCATGCATTACAGTGCGCAGGAATACCCTTCTTACGGCACAGGAGATTATCGTAGTCCGGCCTTTAGCATTTTGCAGGAAAATGGATCTCGCGTATCCGATTTTAAGTATCAGTGCCACGAAATAAAAAACGGGAAGCCCTCTTACCTCCCACTCCCCATGTCTTATGTGGAAAAAGAAGAAGAGGCTATCACTCTGGATATTCGCTTATTTGACTCGCTCTCCCAAACCGAAATGGTTTTGGAGTATACATTGTATCGAGATTATCCCATACTCTGCCGAAACGTTCGTTTTACCAAGAAGGGAAAAGAAAAAATCTTCCTGGAAAGGGCCATGAGCATGAGTGTAGAGTTCATGGATAAGGATTTCTCCCTTTTGCATCTTTCCGGTGCTTGGGGAAGAGAACGCTATCTTAAGAAAAGAAAGCTGGAAATGGGAATCCAAAGCATACAAAGTTTGAACGGTACCTGCTCCGGGGCAGAGCATAATCCTTTCATTGCACTTTAAGAAAGGGAGCGGATGAAGATCAGGGAAAAGTATATGGATTCAATCTGGTTTACAGCGGTAATTTCCTCTCTCAGGTAGAAGTTTCCACCTTTGAGATGAGCAGGGTTATGCTCGGTGTGAATCCGGAGCATTTCTCCTACTGCCTATGTGAAGGAGAATCTTTCCAAAGCCCGGAAGTCATTCTGGCATTCAGCGACAAGGGCTTAAACGGGCTCAGTCAAGCATATCATCGTTTTATGAAGAATCGCTTAATGAGCAGCAAATGGAAAAACCGAGAACGTCCCATTCTCCTGAACAACTGGGAAGCTACCTTCTTTGATTTTAACGAAGAAAAAATTCTGCAGATTGCTAAAAAAGCTAAAGAAGTTGGAGCCGAACTCTTCGTTCTGGATGACGGATGGTTTGGAAAGAGAAATGATGATTATAGAGGACTTGGCGATTGGGATGCTAACCTAGAAAAGCTTCCGGGCGGAATAAAGGGATTATCGGAAAAAGTTGTGGCCATGGGCTTAGATTTCGGTCTTTGGTTTGAGTTGGAAATGATCAATATGGATTCCGATTTATACCGTGCGCATCCCGACTGGATAATCAATGCACCGGGGCGTTTCCCCTCTCACGCAAGACACCAGCATGTTCTGGACTATTCCAGAACAGAAGTCGTGGACTATATCTATGAAAAAGTGGCTAAAATTCTGCGCGAATCAAAAATTTCCTATATCAAGTGGGATATGAACCGTTATATGTCGGAGCCTTACTCTGCTACTCTTCTGCCGGAAAGACAGGGAGAAATGATGCATCGTTATATCCTTGGTGTATACGATCTATACCATCGCTTGACTACGGAATTTCCGGATATCCTCTTTGAATCCTGCGCGAGTGGCGGTGCACGCTTTGATGCCGCCTTACTCTATTACGCTCCGCAAGCCTGGTGTTCTGACGACAGTGACGCGGCAGAAAGAGCTAAAATTCAGTATGGCAGCTCCATCGCTTATCCCATTGTAAGCATCGGAGCACATGTATCCGCTGTACCCAATCAACAGCTTTACCGGAATACTCCGCTGGAAACACGTGCCAATATGGCTTATTTCGGAACCTTTGGCTATGAACTTGACTTAAACCTCCTCTCCTCCTCAGAAATCGAAGAGGTAAAGAGAGAAATTGCCTTTATGAAGGAGCACAGAAGACTCATACAGATTGAGGGAGATTTTTACAGGCTACTTTCTCCCTTTGAAGGAAATGAATGCGGATTCTCTGTTGTATCCCCCGACAAAACCGAAGCCATTGCCATGTATTTCCAAAAGCTGAACTTTGTAAATGCCTCCTGGATTCGCTTTAAACTAAAAGGGTTGGAGGAAAATAAACTATACCGGATTAGCTCCAATTTAAATCCATCTTTGGAGAGAAAAGAAGCCACTGTCCTCCATGCAGGCTATAATCTGAAAGACAAAGAATTATCGTATGAAGCTTACGGAGCAGAGCTTATGGAAATCGGTATTCCCATTGCCAGAGAAGATTTAAGCAGGAAGGGTGGAGATTTTGCATCTTTACTTTTCCTCATTAAAGCAATATAAGTAAACAAGAAGCTGAATTTGTTTTCTATCTTGGATAAAAAACAAGCGTATTCAACGAGTGGTGCCGAAGTATTGGTTCCACTCGTATTTTAAAAGCATTATGCACAATGTCGAAACACATCATGGAGCAGTCTAAAGAAAATGAGAAAAACAAGAGAAAATTCTCTCTCGGAGATGTTCCCTTCTTAGAGGGTGAAAAACAATATATTAATTTTCAGGATGCAGAATGCAAGGCTTCGGACTTGCAGCTTATGTATTGCGGAAAAGAACGCTGCCATCCCGGGCATAAGTATGGCCCGAACAAAAGGGATGTGTACCTAATTCATATTGTCTATTCCGGATCGGGAACACTTTGTGTGAACGGTGAACTCTACCAACTTTCTGCCGGAAATGCATTTCTTCTCTACCCTCATACCCTTGCTTGGTATGAAGCCGATCTAAAGGATCCTTGGTCTTACTTCTGGCTGGCATGTAGAGGAATCGATGCAGATTCCTTCTTGTCCGATGCCGGCTTTAGTCCCGCAAAGCCCGTTCGCATCGTGCACAATGTGCAAGATCTTCTCCAATACATTAATAAGATTTTAGATAAAAAAGAATTCAGCTTAGAGCATCAGCTCTCGCGTGTAGCTTATCTTCATCTTTTCTTTGCCAATCTTATCCGAGATAAAGAAAGTGATGAGGTAAAGGGTCTAAAGCAAACAAAGAAATTACGAAGTCTGAGTCATGATGTGCGTGAATACATCGACGAGCACTACGGTGAGGATCTCAGCATTCAGTTTCTTGCAGAAAAAATGGGAGTACACCGTGCCCATCTTTTTAACAGCTTTAAGATGGATACGGGGTATTCTCCCAAAGAATATCTACTTTATGTCCGTATGCAAAATGCCAAATCGATGCTTCGGAGGACAAAGCGTTCCGTAGCGGAAGTCGCTTTTCAGGTCGGCTACCATGATCCTCTGAGTTTCTCCAAGATTTTCCGAAAGAAAATAGGTATGAGTCCACTCCAGTACCGCAGTATGAAGGAAGAGCTTCTCTACAATCGGGAAACCGGAGAATATTTGAAGCACCTTTATTCTTAGGACATGGACTTATTGTGCAAGTTCTATTGCTTTAAGCATCTGTTTATGAATTTTTGAACTCAATTCTTCTTCCCTCTTAAAGCAAACGCAATTATCGGGAAGAGGATGTATCCGAAAATCATGGCAACGATAGCATAGATGTTCGGCTCTACCACACCGTCCTTTGCAATACTGAACTGTCCGACCCAGTTAAATTGGCTGAGAAGGAAAATCGTAAGAGCAATGGCAAGTACGGAAACCGGAACATCCAGAATAAAATTCTTAATCGGCTTTTCGATGATTTCTCCCTTTTGTTTTCCATAGAAGAAGTACATCACGGCAAGGGGAACCAAAAGGAACTGTACGAAACGGGCAATAGAGCTGATAATCATGATGCCCTTCATATCATAGTGGAAGGCCATCGGAATCATAATCGCAAAGACCGTACTGAAGATAAAGGACGGATAGGGAAGCCTCCCTTCGTTCTCTTTGCAAACAATTCATTTACCTGTCCGTCCTTCGCCATAGCTTCCAAGAGTCTCGGCGTATGGAAAGAAGCTGCAATATTGATTCCGAACATGGAAACAAAAGCGCCCAGAACGATAGTATTCTGTAAAATCGGACTATTAAAAACATCGGCTAAAACCACTACATTCTTGGATTCGAGAAGTGCCATGGGATTCAGCCGCATCGAAACAAACACGATACCGAGATAGATTACCGCAATCAGGAAAATGGATAAAGGAAGCGCCTTCGGAAGATTCTTCTCCGGACTTTCCATGTCGGAAGAACCGCTGGCTACTCCTTCAAAACCTGTAAACGCATAGAAGGCTGCAATAATCGCAGTAACAAAGGACTTCGTGCTGATTGCCGGTACTGTTCCGCTACTGTTACCGGGAACAATAAGAGAAAGATCTGCCGCAGACTTTTGCTGTAAGAGGAAGAAAAGTCCCGCAAGGATGGTCAGAGCCAAAGCAAGAACCTTTCCCAAAGTGGAGATATTGGATACCCATGCAAGTACCTTTAAGCCAAAAAGATTGATGATAAACAAAATAAACATAAGGCAAAGGAAGCCCGCAGTTACCAATTGGAAGTTCGCCGTATCCATTCCCAATATTTGCAAAACCGTCTTAACCACACCGGTCGCCATAACGCCCCAAGCAATACTTGCGGAAACGAAACGGGTAATTCCGATATACAGACCGGCATTTTCCCCGAAAGCAGCACCCACGTAGGCGTATGCCGCACCGCTCTTTACCACATAACGGGATGCGGAAGCAAAACTCAAAGCAAGAACTGCCGCAAAGGCGGCTGCACAAAGATAAGCTACAGGTGCGAAAGATCCCACCTGCTTCACTACCGAACCCGGAGAAAGGAATATTCCGGTTCCAATGATGGAGTTAATTGTTAAGAGTACGATAGACCAAAATCCCAATTTTTCTGTTTTACTCATTGATTCCCCTTTACTTCTTCCCCTGATACTCCTTTGCAGCACTTAGCAAAGCCGCAAAAATCTTCTTCATATCCTCTTCCTTCGCCTGTAACATTTCCGGGTGGAACTGAACGCCTACTCCAAAAGGATAATCCTTTAATTCAATCGCCTCTACCACACCATCCAAAGCTCTTCCCGATATCGCTACATTTTCCGAAACGGACTTTACCGCCTGATGATGGAAGCTGTTTACGCGAATCTCCTCTTTTCCGAGAATATCGTGGAACTTACTACCTGCCTCAACTTTTGCCGTATGAGTCGGAATACTCGGGCCATGTCCCTGGGAGTGCTTAAGCTTTCTGTATCTTTCAGAGAAAGATCCTGATAAAGCTTCCCTCCCTCGGAAACATTCATAAGCTGAAATCCACGACAAATTCCTAAAATCGGAAGCTTCCGCTCCTTTGCGAGGCGATAGAGCAAAAAGTCAAACTCATCTCTCTCCGGACAAATCTCCTGCAATTTCTGATGAGGCTCCTCCTGATAACGAATCGGGGCGATATCATGTCCCCCGGAAAAAATGATTCCGTCCAATAAGTCCAAAGTCTGCCTCAAGTTTTCTTCCGTATCATCCATCGGAATCATAATCGGAACTCCTCCTGCTGCAATCACAGAAGAAACATAATCTTTGTTAACATAAATCCTCTCATATCCGGGGAATCCGCCCCCCTGATCCACAATTACACTTGTGGAAATACCGATTACAGGTTTTTTCATAAAATCTCCCTTTCTCTTAATACTCTGACATAACGACCATAATTTAACTTTGCTAAGATATTATGCCATAAAAAGAGGGTTTTGAAAAAGGGGAAATATTCACTTTTGGTCTATTAAACAAAAATGAAAAATATTTATTTTTGTTCAATAGACTAAAGTTCCTTTTCTTTCCCAAACCTGTCAAAACTCTTCACGAAGGAGAAAATCCCGTATATTTAGATGTTTTATACCGTCACGGCTCATATCAAATTCATCCAAAGAAAGGACGTACTTAGGGTAATGATCCCGAATCGAGTCATAGATGCCAAATTCTCGCTCTATGGTACCGGATCCGGCAAGGAGATAAGCCACTTGAATGTATAGCTTGTCTTTATTTTTTTGGGCTACAAAATCAATTTCTTTCTCCCCGTTTTTTCCAATTGTCACTGTATAGCCTCGTCTCAGCAATTCCATGCAGACAATATTTTCAAGAATCTGATCAATATTTCTTGCATTCGTCCCCAGAATGGATTCCCGAAGTCCGTGATCTACCGAATAATACTTTTCATTTACACTAAGAATTTTCTTCCCCTGAAGATCTTCCCTCCTAAGTTGTATAAAAAGATAAGCATCACAGCATGCCTTGATGTAATTCAAAATGGTTTCAGCAGAAACTTTCCGATTTTCCTGCTTTAAATAATTGGATATGCTTCTTGCACTGAAGCTATGTCCCACATTATCTAAAAGATATAAAATCATTCTCTCCAATAGTTCTACATCTCGAATGTTGTTACGCTGAACCACATCCTTTAAAAGCACGGAATTATATATATCTCTAAGATATTGCATAGAAGCATCTTTATCATAGCGCAGATTCACTAGGAAAGGCATCCCTCCCATTTCCAGATAATTCTTGAATTCTTCTGTAACGGAAACCTCTTCCTTTTCCTGTTTTATAGATTCCAGATATTCTTCGAAGGAAAATGGGAAAACCACAAACTCTACATAGCGTCCGCCAAGATATGTTGCCAGCTCTCCGGAAAGAAGCTTTGCATTGGAACCTGTGATATAGATATCACAATCAAAATCAACGCGGACAGAATTAATACATTTTTCCCACTGCTCCACTTCTTGAATTTCATCAAAAACAAATAAACCTTTCCTTGGACAGATGAAATCCTTTTTTTCAGTTCTTGGTACAAAGAAGCTGCTGTGCAAAACTCGGCATTTTCCAAAGACTCAAAATTGAAGCTGATAAACTGCGTATCGGCGATTCCTTGACTTCGAATTTCTTCTTGAATAAGCCGAAGCATGACAGACTTCCCCGACCGGCGAATACCGGTCAGAACTTTGATAATATCCTTTCCGATGAACGGCTTTATCTTATCTATGTATCTTTCTCGTTGAATCATCCGGGTATCCTCCTCTTGTTTTTTCCAGATATAAGTATCTTCCATATAGTCAATATGAACATTATACTTTATATATGAAGAAAAAAAGAAGATTTTTGTTCGATATAACTGACAGTTTTTTTAAGGCAAAAAATCACGATATTCGCTTTCGTATTTTATACTTAACGAGTATCATGTGTAGAGCGTGTGATATCCTGTTTAAAAAATCCCCCCAGCTATAGATCTATTAAACAAAAATGAAAAATATTTGTTTTTGTTTAATAGACTTGCTATACTATCTTTCAGTGAGGTAAAAATCTATGAAGCTTATTGAAAGAACATCTTATCTTGAAAAACTGATAAAAGTTTATGGGACTCCGGATATAAAAGTGATAACAGGTGTCCGAAGAAGCGGAAAGTCTAAGCTTATGGAGTCCTTTCACCATTATATTCAAAAAAATCATCCGGAAGCAAATATTATTCACATCAATCTTATTCTTACCGAGTATGAAACTTTACTGGAATACCATGCACTCAACAACTATGTAAAAGATCATTATGTTCCGGAAAAAGAGAATATTCTTTTAATCGATGAAGTGCAGATGTGTCGAGGATTTGAAAAAGCTATCATCAGTTTTCATAGTGAAGAAAAATACGATATCTATATTACCGATTCAAATGCATTCTTATTAAGCAGCGATTTGGCAACCCTTTTTACAGGTAGAACCTTCCGAATAGAAGTATATCCTTTTTCATTTAAGGAATTTTGTACTTATTACGAGATCACAGACAAACAGCAGGCATTAAATCAATATATAGTTGAAGGAGGTATGGCCGGTTCCTATGTTTATAAAGACGAAAATCTTAAATTGAATTATCTGAAGGATGTCTATAATACCCTCATTTTAAGAGATATTGTCCAAAAATTCAAAATCAGAAAAACCATTCTGATTGAACGTGTGTCAGACTTTTTGATGGATAATATTTCAAATATATCGTCCACCAGAAGTATAAGCACTGCCGTTTCAAAATCCGATATTAGTTCTTCCAATGCCACTATCGGCTCCTATATGAAGTACTTATGCAACGCATATGCCTTTTATAAAGTGAGAAAATATGATATTCGAGGAAAAAAATATCTTTCTTCTTATGACAAATACTATCTAAGTGACCATTCTTTTCGTTATGCCTTTCTGGGTAAAAGAAATATGGATTATGGCAGAACCTTAGAAAATATAGTAGCAATAGAACTACTCCGTTCAGGCTATGATATTTATGCCGGTGCTCTCTATAAAAAGGAAATAGACTTTGTCGCCATGAAAAGAAGTGAAAAAATCTATATTCAGGTCTCAGATAATATAACAGAAAACAAAACATTGGATAGGGAACTGGCCCCTTTAAAAGCAATTAAAGATGCCTATCCTAAGGTAGTACTGGCAAGAACAGGGAATCCGCAATATGATATCGAAGGTATTCAAGTAATCGATATTGCAGAATGGCTCCTTATGAAAAAAGATTGAGTTTGTTTAAAAGGGGATGTTGATACGAGAACTATAAGTCCACATCACCTAGATACAATTATATCCTAATTGATTTCCTTATTATCCATGGTTTATATCACTGCTATGATTTTTCTTGCTTGTTATTTTTACTAAAAAAGCTCGGATGCATAAGCGAATCCGAGCTAAAAAATACACAAATAATTTTATCTTAAAAGCTAAGGCAGGGAACAGAAATATCCCCCCTTATAGAAGTACTATTTCCCTAACTTTTCCAATATTTTTGCATAGAAGAAACGACCAAATCCGTTAATGCCCGATATGTTGTATCCTCATATCCTCTCACATAAGTTTTAATGTCTTCCGGAAGGGGATCCAGCCATTTCTGTCCAATGCAATTTCCATACGCGATTCCAAAAAGTGTGGCTACCTGCGCCGCATTACAATCCACATCTTGCCCCATCATTCCAATCATACTGAGGCAGGAGTCAAAATCATTCTGGCAATAATACAGAGCAATCACCTCTATCGCTGCATTCGGATAGGCATGAATCCAGTTGTATTCTTTGAAGCGAAGCTCCGCTTTTTTCCAAGCCTTATCATAGTTGTCCGTTTCCTTACAGATCTGCAAGGTGAAATCCAAGATTTCTTTATACTCACTGTTCTTAGGCATGCAGTCTATCGCCTTAAGCACCAAGGTTCTCATGTCTTTCTCCACAAAGGCCATGGAAGCTAAAACCGCATTGAAAATCTCTCCTATTACACCGTTGTTGTGATGTGAAATAACACCATCCTTAAAGGCGAGTTCCGCAGCAAGAACAGGGTTTGCAGGGGCAATCATTCCACAAACCACACCCCTCATCTGTGCTCCTATCCACTCCCGAAATGGATTGGAGCGATATCCGCTCTCCGGTGGGAATATACCGAGCATGAGATTCTTTAATGCGATATCCTCTGCAGACCAGCCGCTGGGGATTCTCCCAACCCACTCCAAGGCAATATCCGAAGAAGATAGATCATAACCTTTCTCCCGAAATGCTTCCAAAAACGCAATTTCATAAGTGATATCATCATTATAGGTACTGGGTTTTCTTATGTATTCCCGTACCTCACCAAAGGTTTTTCTCAGATTTTCCGTGGTATAGCCTTCCAGCGCTGTGCCGAACGAAGCTCCAACCACTTGTGTCTTCCATCCGAAATAGATTTTGTCAAAAAAATCAGCAGAGTGAACATCCGGTTTTTCCGCATATTCCGGAAAGTTGGAATCCACAAGTATTTTCTCAAAACTGTCATAACAAGAAAAATCATGATATCTGTGGCCTTCAATTTTTTTTGCTTCATTCAGTAAATGGAAAACTTCAGCTGTAAGCTTTGTCAGCTTAACCTTGTCCTCCTTCTCTCTGTATTCAAGGGCTTTGGGTAAGAGCGCTTCTGCCTCTGTCACATCGTAGCCCATATTGTACATTGACTGTATTCCCGCCAATAGAACTCTCTCAGGCGCATAGGATCCCGGAACATGACTTCCCCATAAAAGCTTAACCGCTTCCCAAAGTCTGTCATCTGCAGTAAAGGCATTTTCCCAGGTTTGTTCTTCCTCCGATAAAATCTTGGGAATTGCTGCATCAATCAGTTCTCTGTCATATTCATATGCTCTTTTCATACATCCCCCTTTTTTCCAATTCCATCCCTATTCGCAAGCCAGAATCAAGTCCAATATCTAAGCATATTTTTTAGCATTTCCAAAAATTTTGCTTTATCCACTTCCACTGCAACATTTACTTGCTTTAAAGCGTCCTTTCTCCACGGATCCAAATCCACTACAGTCCTGCCCCTGTTTAAGCCACTACGGGTTTCGATGAAAACCGGACACGATTTAAGGCTAAGAACCGTAGGATCCAAAGCATAAGCAACAGTCAAGGGATCATGCAGGATTACACCGTTAAATCCATACTCCTTTTCCGTCTTCTGTGCAAAGCGTAAAAGATGAGTGATCTCTTTTTGAAATTTACAGGGAATAGATAGTAATTCCTCGATTTCCTTCTCACTTAGAATTGTTTGGTGCGTCACATTCAAGCCCACCATCGTAAGAGGAATTCCGGATTTAAATACAATGTCTGCTGCTATAGGATCGGCCACAATATTAAACTCTCCATAGACACTTACATTGCCTAATCCGGTGCTTCCTCCCATGAGTATAATTTCATTGATGAAATTCTTAATATCCGGATACTTCAAAAGAGCTATCGCAATATTGGTAAGAGGGCCCAGAGCTATGATTTTCAAATTGCCTCCAGCATTTCTTGCCTCCTCATACATGAGGTCCCAAGCGGAAAGATTTTCAAGTACAAAATCACCCTTTTCCAGTTGCAAATCTCCAAGTCCATTACTGCCATGAATATATCCTGCAGTGATTTGCTCTCCGAGAATCGGTTTCTCCGCACCCTTGGATAATCGCGTACGAATATCCAGCATTTGACATATTCTGAGAGTATTATCCGTTACCTTTTCGATAACTTGATTCCCTGCTACGGTTTGGATTGCTCGAATATCGAATATCTCTGCAGATCCGGCCAGCATAAGAGCAAAAAAATCATCAATTCCCGGATCCGTATCAATCACAATTGGGATTTTTCCCATTATTCCCCTCCCTTATCATACTGATTAACCGCTTCAACAAGCAGCTCTATCATTTTTTCCCGGTCTATATCCAAAAGAACACGAGCGTTCACAGGCTTATTCGTAAGACCATTTAAGTCAGATACCGTGCATCCCAGTGTGTGTTCTCCTTCCAAATCAATTTCAACATAGCAGTCCTTATAAGAAAATAATTCCGGAGACGTTTCATATAAAACCGCACAGGGGTCATGAAGAGGGGCAAAGTCCCAACCGCACTGCTCTGCATGAAACTTTGAAAAATAATCCAGTAAATCCGCCACAAAGCAAGCTACCCTGCCTCCCTGAGAACGGATTTTCTCGATATCCTCTCTATATATTCTGGCTTTATGCGTAACATCCAGACCGGCCATCGTAATCGGAATACCGGATTGGAAAACGATGCTTGCCGCTTCGGGATCTACCAGAATATTGAACTCCGCAGCTGCAGACCAATTTCCTCCTATAGCCGCTCCCCCCATAAGACTAATTTGTTCTATTTTTTCTGCCAATTGCGGATAGGACAGTAAAAATATAGCAATGTTCGTAAGTGGTCCCGTTGCAATCAGAGTAAGCTTTTCCTCATTTTCCATAATACATTTTGCAATAAAATCGACTGCCGTCCCCTCTATTGCCGAAGTTTTCGCATCCGGCAAGACCGGCCCATCCAGTCCGGTCTCCCCGTGAACCTCCGGAGCAATCTCCAATTCTCTCCGAATGGGAACATCCGCTCCTTTGGCTACCGGAATTTTTTTACTGATAAATTCCAATACTTTAAGTGCATTCTTTGAAGTTTTTTCTATTGTCTGATTCCCGCCTACGGTCGTGACCCCTAGAACATCCAGTTTTTCCGATGCACAAGCCAAAATCAGGGCAATGGCATCATCATGTCCTGGATCACAATCTATTATTACAGGTATTTTTTTCATACGCTTTCCTGATCCTATATAAAGGGATTGCCAAGATTTATGAGGAAGAAATTCTGTTCTCCCTTCATAAATCTCAGCAATCTAATCTACATCTTTTTCAAAATCCCAAGGGTTTACGGTCTTACGGAGTCCTTAATCTTCTGGATTTCATCTGTACTCTTCCCAAAAGCGGTATCCACTTCAATCTCTCCGGAATTAATCTTCTCTTCCAGTTCAGAAACTGTTTTCTTTGTTTCATCAGAGGCAAGAGAATCATAAATGCTGTTCTGTGCAATACCGACCGCACCTTCCTTGATGCCCAGTACTTCTCTGGTTCCCCATGCTAATTTTCCTTCCGTTTCGAGCTTAACTGCTCTGAATAAAGACAAGTCAACTCTCTTTAATGCGGAAGTAAGGATGTGCTCCGCCTTCTCCTTATCCGTCTCCATAAAGGCTTCCGCCTGATCACTGTCCACACCGATAGCCAGCTTATCCTTTTCCGTTACACCGTCAATAACGCCCAAGCCCGCTGTCGATGCCACCTGATACACGATATCGGCATTTTGATTGATTTGAGCCAGAGTGAGCTCCTTTGCCTTTGCAGTATCATTAAAGTTTCCAACATATCCGATATTGATTTTAATATCATCCTTTATGTATTTTGCTCCCTGTACATATCCAACAAGGAAGTCATTTACGACATAATTTTCCATTCCTCCGACAAAGCCCAGTGTACCGGTCTTTGTGCTCATTGCTGCAGCGGCTCCCGCAAGGAAAGAACACTCATTCTGCTTGTATTCCACGGAATATACGTTTTCCATACCGTCCTTCGTATAATCTACAGCAGAGTCAAAAATAATATACTTTTTATCCGGATACTGCGGTGCAACTTCTTGCAGTTTTTCATTCATCTGCCATGTTCCGACGATGATAATATCCGTATCCTTGTCTTCCGAGAAATCAATCAAAGTTGGCATCCACTTTGTTTCATCGTAAGTCATCTCTACTGTCTTAACGTTTAAGCCCAATTCTTCCTGCATCATCTTGGCGCCATTTGCCGCAGAATCATAGAAGGCTTTGTCACCTAATGTACCATTTAAGAGAATAGCTACATTGGGCTTGTTTTCTGCCGTATTTTCCTCCGTCTTCTTCTCCTCTACCGCAACGCTTTCTGTACCTTCCGCCTTTGCGGTCTCTGTCTTTGCAGCTCCACCGCAAGAAGCCAATACGCTACTTGTTCCTAATGCCAACGCTGCCAATACCAGTTTTCTTTTCATCTTTTTTTCTCCTTATCTAGTTGGTTTTATTTTTTCCTTTAATTGCCGAGTAGATAACAAGTCCCACGATTGTACATACATACGGCAACATTTGAACAAATTGAACCGGAACATTTAGAATTTGCAGGTTACTGCTCAATGCATCCACCATCCCAAAAAATAAAGATGCAATCAGCGTCCCGAGAGGAGTTGCCCTTCCCAGTGCCTCTGCCGCCAGAGCAATAAATCCTCTTCCCGCAGTCATATCTCTCGCAAACTTATCCATATAGCCCATCGACATGTAAGCGCCCCCCATGGAGGCAAGTACACCACTTATGGTAAGTGCAGTAAATTGGACTTTCTTTACCGGAATTCCAACGCTTTCCGCAGCGGAAATATTTTCTCCGACAACACGAATTCTTAAGCCCAGCGGTGTCCGATACAGTAAAATCCAGACAAGGACCGTAAACAGGAACGCTAAATAGGTCAGCAAATTATGTCCGGACAGAATATCCCCTAGAACCGGGATACTCTTGATAAGCGGAAGCTGAATGACCGGCATGGTAAAGCTTTTCAGAGAGGTAGACATTCCCTTATCTTTTGTGATGACATAGAGAAGAAAAACCGTACCGCCCGAAGCCATAAGATTTAGTGCAATGCCCGTCAAGACAATATCCGTTTTTAAGCCTATCGCAAAATAGGCCATCAGAAGTCCAATCGCCACTCCCACAACAAGGGCAAGCAAAAGTCCGACAAAAGCATTTCCTCCAAATGCACTTCCCACTACTCCGGCTAGTGCTGCCGAAAGCATGATTCCTTCCAAGCCTATATTAATAACTCCGGCCTTATCCGTAATCAGAGCGGCTAATCCGGCAAAAAGTATAGGAGTTGAAAGCCGCAATACGGAAGATATAAAATCCGCAGAAAAAATTGCCGAAAATAACGAATCCACGTTAACCCTCCTCCTTATTCAGTAAAGCGGAATTCTCCACAATCTTCTTATGCTTGTATTTTTCCAAGAATAATTTTGCTCCAACCAGTAAAATTATGAAGGATTGAACAAAGGAAACGAATTCCGGTGCGATATCGGTTCTTCTCGACATAATATCCGCTCCGATTCTCAAGTAAGACAGAAACACTGCTGCAAGCGGTACAAAAATCGGATTATTACCGGCAAGAATGGCAATAATGATTCCGTCAAATCCATATCCCGGAAGGCGAACCCAAGAAAATCTGGTATACATTCCCAGCACCTCCGTTGCTCCTCCTGCACCGGCCAGCGCGCCTCCCACAAGTTGCGACAAAAGAATGGTTCCTCCTACTCCAATGCCGGAATAGCGGGCAAAATTCTCATTCTTTCCCACCATCCTTATGCTGTATCCCCATTTTGTTTTATAAACAAAAATATAGATAAGCACAATCAAGATTAAGCAAGAAAGAGCCCGGCATGAATTCTCGTCTTACTGACCAATAAAGGAAGCTTCGCCGAGGAAGCAAATTGACTTGACGCGGGATATCCCGCAGTCGGATCCAACATGATGTACTGCAATACGAAATTTCCCAAGTAGAGAACCACATAATTCAGCATCAAAGAAGAAACGACCTCATTTGCATTCCATTTCACTTTCATAACAGCCGGAATGACACAAATCAGCATACCGGATATTGCTCCACATGAGATTGCAAGAAGTAAATGAAGCGGAAGAGGCAGGGACAGCTTTGCTGCTAAATATCCTGCTGTCAGTCCTCCGAAGAAGAAGGCTCCCTCCACACCCATATTAAATTGATTGCATTGAAACATGACACAAACCGCGAGTCCGGCAAAGGTTAGCGGAATGGCCAATTCGATAACGTTTCCAAAATTTCTTCTCGAACTGATCGGTTCCAAAATAAACTGTTTTAGAGCATCCAAAGGATTCCCTCCAACAAGCGCAATCAGAACGAAGGCCAAAAGAAGGGAGATGAGAATGGCAATCGCCACACGCAAAATATTATATTGCGCCTCTATACTTTTAGCCGATTGCCCTTTCTTATTCATGAACGGCACCTCCGATTTCATCCTCTGTCATCTTTTTAATTCCTAACATATACTCTCCAAGCTCTGTTTCCGTCATATCCTTGGTATCCTTGAAATAAGCCGCTATTTTACCTTCACAAAGTACAATTAAGCTGTCCGAAAGCTCCAAAATCTCATTTAAGTCGGCGGATATCAACAAAACCGCAGTTCCGCTATCCCGTAATTGCAAAATTCGTTTATGAACAAATTCAATGGCTCCTACGTCTATGCCACGTGTTGGTTGATTAAATACAACCATCTGCGGATCTTGAGAACACTCCCTTGCCACAACCACCTTTTGGATATTTCCGCCGGAAAGCATTCTTACCTGCTGCTCACCGTCATCACACTTGATAAGGTAAGTCTTAATCAGCTCCGCTACCATCTTTTTAATCTTTTTAAAATTCAGAAGACCAAAGCGATTATAGTCTTTTTTATAAAAGCGATCCGAAATCAGGTTTTCCATAACAGAGTTTTCCTGCGAAACGCCGAAGATCATTCTATCCTCCGGAACGTGGGATATGCCGTGTTCTCGAATCTCCCTGATGGTCTTTCCTTTAATACTCTTATTGTTCAGTAGAATTTCACCCGACTGAAATTCCAAGAGACCGCCGATTGCATCCGCCAGTTCACGCTGGCCATTTCCTTCAATTCCTGCAACGCCTAAGATTTCCCCTTTTCGAACATCAAAACTTACAGATTGGAGACCTTTTTTCCCGGAATCTCCCGGAACATGCAGGTTTCTTAACTTTAAAACAGTCTCTCCAAGCTGAATGGGCATTTTATCGATTTTCAAAACAACATCTCTTCCCACCATGAGTCTAGAGATATCTTCCTCGGTTAGATCATTGACAGAATGCTCCCCTACGCTTCTTCCTCTACGCAAAACTGTGATTTTATCGCATAGCTGCTTCACCTCTTTTAATTTGTGCGAAATAAAAATAATGGTATGGCCGTCACTCTTCAGCTTCTGTAATTGTGCAAACAGCTCCTCTGTTTCCTGCGGAGTCAGAACGGCTGTTGGCTCATCCAAAATCAAAATTTGAGCGCCTCGAATTAAAGCCTTTAATATCTCTACTTTTTGCTTCATTCCTACGGAAAGTTGCTCAACTCGTTTGTTGATGTCAATTTGGAAATTGTATTTTTCAGCTACTTCCCGACAGGCTTTCTTCGCCGCTTCCCTGTCTATGAATCCAAATTTTTGGGGTTCCATCCCCATGATGATATTTTCCACAACAGTAAGAGACGGAGCCAGCATAAAATGTTGATGCACCATCCCTATCCCCTGTCGAATCGCACTCATGGGATTCGACAAATGCAGTTCTTCTCCTCTCAAAAGGATTCTTCCAAAATCGGCTTTTTCTTCACCAAAAAGAATCTTCATCAAAGTGCTCTTACCGGCTCCGTTTTCTCCTACTAAAGCATGAATTTCTCCGGTCTGAACCGAGAAATTGACATCTTTATTTGCCACAAAGCCATTCCCATATACCTTTGTGATATTTTCCATCACCAGAATCGGCTGATTGCTCATGAAATTACCGCCTTTTCTCTACTCTTTCTTTTCCAAAAATTCTTCTACCATCTTCTTTGTCGGAATACTGCAGGCAGCACCTTCTTTTCCTACGGCAAGGGCCGCCGCCGCTGACGCCTCCCGTAAAGCTGTTCCAGGTTCATATCCCTTAAGTATTGCGGAAAGAAAGTATCCGCAAAAGGTATCCCCTGCGCCTGTGGTATCCAACGCCTTAACAGGAAAGGCATCCTGAAAATACTTTCTTCCCTGCCCATGTAGTAGCAGCCCTTTTCTCCAAGCGTCAAAACCGTCTTGATCCACGGATAGTTCTTTCGGATCGCTACCAGAATTTCCTCCGGTGAGGAAAGCTTCCCGCCAACAATTTCACAGCCTTCTCCTTCATTTACTATAAGGTAATCCACATCATGAAGGTCCACTTCTAAAATCTTTTCATTAAAGGGCGAGGGGTTGAAAGCCACTTTTGCACCAAAGCTCTTTGCCTTTGCAATTCCGTATGCCACATTGGAGATTTCATTCTGAAAAAGGGCAATATCCCCTTCTTCCAAGGCTTCGCATGCCTCTTCTATCTGTTCCTTCCCCACTTCTCCGTTTGCACCGGAAACGATGATGATGCAATTCTGCCCTGCATAATCCACCTGTATAACGGCATGTCCGGAGGCCGTGTCTTTCACCGCAATATGGCTAGTATCAACGCCTGCCTCCTTTAAACAATCTAAAAGCCCGATACCGTCTTTTCCGACAGCTCCGACATGCCAAACAGCGGATTCTGCTCTGGCGCAAGCTATAGACTGATTCAGTCCTTTTCCTCCCAGGTTTTCAAAATAGGAGTCTGCACTCTTCGTTTCTCCCGGAGCCACAAAATTCTTCACCCCATACTTACGATCCAGATTCAAGGACCCAAAATTCATCAGTTTCATCTATTACCTCATCCCAGCCCTAATGAAAAATGAAAAATAAACGCACAGCACTCATCAAGAATTTATTTCCGAAATTATTTCCTTGATTGCATGATATATGATATACTTTTCTAGGTCAATATTTTTGTATATATTTGTATGAATCAACAATTTTAAAAGTAATTATTTGTGCATTTTATTAGGGAGTTTCTTATGAAGGTTAAAGAGTTTGCAAAAATCGCCGGAGTATCCCCCTCCACCATTTCCAAAATCATCCATCATAACGATCAAAATATCAGTGCCGAGACCAAAGAACGAATTCTTTCTCTTGCAAAATCATCAGGATTTCTTCCCCTGCAAATTGCAGGAAAAAAAACACAAAATTTTCTTCTGGGAATCCTGCTGCGTGATTTTTCCGACCTACCCAAGCTGAAAGACTTAATTGAGATTTTACAAAATCAAGGTTATCAATGCATTATTTCCTCTTCTGAAAACACGGATTTAGAAGAAAAGAAACAGTTAAACCTATTGCAGGCAAGGGGAGTCAGTTTAGTCCTTTGGGAGGCCTTGAATATCGAGGCAAATCAAGAAATATTAAAGGCAGTCCAAATTCCTTTTTTACTTCTGAACGAAAAGGGAGAAAAAGCATTATCTCCGGACTACCAGTCTTTTTCCTATTTTCTTACGCAAAGTCTCTTACAAAAAGGACACAATAAGATAGCTTGTTTGGCTGTAGAAAATGCAATACAAAAAAAGATTTCATAGTCGGGTATAGCAATTGTTTGACAGATTACAATTTAAAAGTAAATACGGATTTCATTTTTAAAGAAGCGGAAAGCTGTAAAAAATATCTCTTACAAAACAAGTGTACAGCCCTAGTTTCGTCCTCCTACGCAGCGCTTATTGAGATTTATTATTTTCTTTTACAACAGGCCTACAGCATCCCTTCCGAGCTTTCTCTTTTGGCTCTGGCAGAAGAAACGGATACCCTGACAGAACAGCTCTCCGCATTGATTATTCCCAGAAGAGAATTTGCAAAGCATTGTGCCAAAGTTATAATAGAGCTTCTGGAAAAACAAAATAACTTTCCCTCTTCTTTTCTGCCTGTACTTAAGTTACATTCCGAAGTTTCAATTCAAAAAAGGAAGGCTGATTCCGTTTCCAAAGTGCTGGTAATCGGGAGCATGAATACCGACCATTATTTAAGCTTTAAGGAATTGCCAAAGCGCGGTACAACGACAACTACAGATAAATCCTTCGTCTACCCCGGCGGAAAGTGTCTGAACCAAAGCATTGGGCTGGCGAGACTCGGGCTGAGTCCGCTCCCCATCGCAGCCATTGGCTCCGATATGGAATCTACAATGCTTTTAAATTATCTGCATAAAGAAAAAATCAATATTTCCGGAGTCAAAAAGTATGATAGGGCGCAGACCGGACAAGCTCAAATTTTTCTACAAGAAGATGGTGAATCCATGATTACCATTATGTCCGGCGCTAATTCCTATTTAAGCTCGGAAGACATCCATAAAAAAAAGGCGCTGTTTTCCAACGCCAAATTCTGCCTTCTGCAGACCGAGGTTCCCATAGCTACCATTCAAACAGCATGTGAAATGGCAAAGCAGATGAATATCTGTACTATTCTAAAACCAAGTACTGGGCCGATTATTCCGGAAGCACTTTTTCCTCTCATCGACTTCATGATTCCGAATATCAATGAAATCATGGAACTTGTTCCTCATGCAAAAAACTACAAGCTTGCAGCAGAAGAGCTTTTAAGAAAAGGAGTGCAAACCGTAATGGTTAGTTTGGGGGCCGAAGGCATTTACATTAAGAACAGAGATATGGAAATCTAATCCCTGCAATTCCTGTTCCGGTCATCGATGCAACAGGTGCCTCAGATGCCTTCATCAGTGCTTTTACCGCTTATCTTGCCAAAGGATATTCCGTTTTTTCTGCAGCAAAAATTGCCAACTGTGCCGCTGCGCTCTCCATCGGAAAGCAGGGTGTAGCCCCTGCTCTTATAGAGGAGGATGCACTGGAAGCCTTTGTAAGAAAACAGGGCTTCTCTCTCCTCCCTCTTTAGATTTTACCATTGAACACCCTTGCACCTTCTCGAAAATTGGCTTTACGGAAATATCCGTTCGCATACTACTCTCCTTTTCAATCCAAATTCTTCCCAAAAGAAAAATCCGCCAAAAAGAAGGCGGATTTTTCTGCTATACAATTTTCAGAATTTCCCCGAAGCACTTTACCTTATAGTCGGAAAGCCCCTCCGGTATCGCATCTCCTATAGCGATACTTTTCATTCCTCCCGCCCTTGCTGCTTCAATTCCGGATTCTGCATCCTCCATTACAATGCAGTCTGAGGGATTTAAGCCTAACATTTCCGCGGCCTTTAAAAAGACTTCCGGATCCGGCTTGGTTTGTGATATTGTTTCCGTCTGAAATGGCGTCAAATAAGTTTATGGCACCTAAACGCGTAAGGATAAATTTTGCATTTTTGCTGGAAGAGCTGATAGCAAACTTATATCCTCTTTTCCTAAGTTCCAGCAAGGTACTTTTCACCTCTTCCTGAAAGTTAGCTTCCGTCATTTCCTCAAGATAAGAACGGTAGAGCTTGTTTTTTTGTTCAAGATAATGTTCCGTTTCCTCGCTACTCAGCTTTCCGTCATATTTTTCCAGAATAATCTGAAAGCTCTCGGCTCTGCTTACCCCTCTTAGTCTTTGATTGATATTTTCATCAAAATAAATCCCCAGCTCATCCGCGATTTTTTTCCAAGCAAAATAATGAAAACGGTCTGTACTGCAGATTACCCCGTCCAAATCAAATATCACTGCTTTATACTTCATGGTCTCCCTTCTTTTTAATCCTACATCTCCTTCGCTATGAATCTCCAAGATTTCTTCCCCCCACAGGATTTTCCCTGCCGTGGAAGTAGTGCCTTCCGGCTGTTCGGTCAATATCTCAAGCAGGCAATGCCCTAAAGTGAATAAGAAACGAAAATATGATCGAAAAAATAAAAAGAAAGAGCCCTCCGCATATGCGGAGAACCCATAGAATACGAAGCCGTTTCTTATCTCTTTGAGAACTGTACGAGCGGATAAGCAAGATGCCCTTTGGCATCTTGCTAGCGAGTAACTGTGAGCCTTTACGGCGAACAGTTCCGCAGTTTAGAGGGATAAGAAAAGACTCCCCAATTTTTTGAGGAGTCCCATATACTTGATATGTCTTTTCTTATCTCTTTCTGAACTGTACGAGCGTAAAGAGAATATGTCCTTTGGCATATTCTCAGCGAGTAACGGTCTGCTTTCAGCAGGCCGTTCCGCAGGGCGAAAAGAATAAGAAACGAAAACACAGTCGAAAAGAAATAAAAAGAAAGGGCCCTCCGCACATGCGGAGAACCCATAGAATACATATCTTTTCTTATCTCTTACTAAACTGCGGAGCACGACGTGCAGCCTTTAATCCGTACTTCTTTCTCTCCTTCATACGAGAGTCTCTTGTAAGGAATCCTGCTCTCTTTAAAACCGGTCTGAAGTCGCTGTCCATCTCGCAAAGTGCACGAGAAAGACCGTGACGGATAGCGCCGGCCTGTCCTGTTGTACCGCCGCCACATACGTTTACAAGAACATCGATCTTGCCTTCGTTCTGTGTAGCCACGAGGGGCTGACGAACGATAGTCTTCAAAGTCTCCAAACCGAAATACTCATCGATGGAGCGCTTATTTACGGTAATCTTACCTGTACCCGGCATGATATATACTCTTGCTACAGAGCTTTTTCTTCTACCGGTGCCGTAGTTTCTATTTGTAGCCATTCTCTATTCCCCCCTTAGATTGATAATGCAACTGGTTGCTGTGCCTGGTGCTTGTGCTCCGGGCCTGCATACACGAAAAGTTTCTTGTACATCTGTCTACCTAAAGGTCCCTTGGGAAGCATTCCCTTTACTGCAAGTTCGATAACCTGCTCAGGCTTGTTGGCTCTCATATCTCTTAAAGAAGTTTCCTTCATGGAACCGACATAACGAGAATGGGTGCGATACAACTTCTGCTCAAGCTTCTTTCCTGTTACCTGAATCTTCTCTGCATTCACTACGATTACATAGTCACCGCAGTCTAAGAACGGTGTGAAAGTCGGCTTTCTCTTTCCGCGAAGAACGGATGCTACTTCCGATGCAAGACGTCCGAGTGTCTTCCCCTCTGCATCTACCACGAACCACTTTCTTTCGATAGTAGAAGCCTTTGCTACGTAAGAATTCATAACAACCTCCTATGTGCAGGCTACTTACTCTGGTCCAGTCAGGGACTGATTTCAGTATTTAATGTAGCCCGGGCCTAAGGCCCTGCTTTAAGTAATCACAGAACCGGTAAAACGTATAAAAGTGCATAGTCCACCTGTTCCATTGCAAAAATGCTTTGTTATTCTACTCTTTTTTTTATCTTATGTCAAATGAATTTGTATAATAACACATCCTCCAATTTGTATAAAAGCATAGCCACAATACAGAAAAAACTCTATCCTATATCCGGATTACCATACACATAAAAAATTCACCCTTTACCAAGGTGAATTTTTTGCACTGTGCTAAAAATAACAGTTCTGTCGGAATTCATTTCCCAAAGGATATTTGCCCTTGAAAAGAGAGGCTATTTCTCTTCATGCTTTTCTTTCGGGAACATCCAGGAATGAACCTTCATACTTTTACCGCCCACCATCACGGTTTCTTCCTTTGCACTGCTAAAGCTTTCTCTAGCCGATTCCGCCTTTGGCTTTCCGGCAAATGCAAATTCCACTTTTCGAATACCCGGTCCTTCTGAATGCTTGTCTTCACCCGAGATTCCTCCTGGAAAGCCGAATTCCACTTCACGGATTCCCTGTCCATGTGGATTTTTCTCTGCCTCAAGTCGTCTTCCTCCCGGAAGATTGAAATCCACTTCGCGGATGCCTTGCCCTACTGCTTTGGCTTCACCGGATTGTTTTCCTCCGGGAAAGCTGAACTCGACATCACGGATTCCTTGCCCAGCTGCAGTTCTACCTGCTGTAGTCCTATTTCCTTCCGGAAAATCAAATCCCACTTCGCGAACAGTTTGTTCACCATGATTTTTACTCGCTCCGGACTGCCTTCCTCCCGGAAGATTAAATTCGACATCCCGAACACCGTGTCCAACACCGGATTTTACCGCTCCGGGATGATTTCCTCCGGGTAGATTAAATTCCACTTCACGGATGCCTTGCCCTGCAGAGGCTTTTCCTGCGCCGGAAGTATTTCCTCCGGGCAGGTTAAACTCCACTTCACGGATGCCTTGCCCTGCAGAGGCTTTTCCTGCGCCGGCTTTTGTTGTTCCTCCATTGTGAAGCCCTTGTGCATCCCTTGCCAGCTCTTCTTCAATACTCTTAATCAGGTCATCGGTAATTTCAGTTGAATCTGTTATTTCTTGTGGTTTTTGAAATCCCTCTGTTTTCTCCCCCAATTCTATATCTTCTGCATCCAATCCGCTTCCTTCCAGGATTTGTCTGTATCGCGCCTCAATCAGTTTGATATTTTCCTGAATTTCTTCCTCACTTAAGCCTGAGTCATCCGCCTTATCAAAAAAAGAACTAAGCTTTCCCAGCGCCTTATTCTCTTCCTCTTTACTGAGTTTCCCAAATACTGCAGAGGAAGACTCATCCGAATGCTCATCTTTGGGAAGGGAATCCCAAACACCGGACTCATCCGGAGCTGCCGCACTATTTGCAAAGGGATCCGATTCCATATCCAACTCTCTTGGTAAGCCCAGTGAAGGAGATTGCTGTAGCTCCTCGCCGGGTCCGGCAAACTCTTCAAGATTTCTTTTTGAAGTGGAAGCTGAGTTTGCCGCCTTAAAGTCCCAAAGGTTTAAGTCGGTTTCCTTGCCTTCATCCATTTCTTCCTCTTCATTGAATTCTTCCGACAGGAAGCTATAGTCTTTATTCAAAGGAAGTGCTTCCTCCTCTGTCTCTCCTGTGACTTCTTCCATCATGCCGTCAGAGGATTTCCCTTTGTAAAAATACTTTCTTTTTTTACCATCGGTTCTAAACGGGTCATCCAAATATCCGATATCTTCCGCAGCGGAAATATTTCTAATTCTTCTATATTTTTCCACTTCACTGGAATCATTTCTGTCTTTAATCTCGGGAAGTTCCTCAACTACTTCCTTTCTTGTCCGAAGCATAATTGCGATTAACTTAATATCTCGTCTTATCCAATAGAACGGGAGCAGGAATATCAATTTCTCCAGCTCGGGATAAAGACTTGCCATATAGTTTTTTTATCCGGGAACAGCCATCGGATTTGTCTTCCCGTGGGCTTTTAAAGCGATTTTTTTCCACTTATCCTTCCACTTTTTTTCCATTTTTTTCCGCACGTTCTTCCCGGTCTTCCACATTTTGAATTTCTTTTCTAAGTTTTATAGCCTCGGAAATACTATCTCTTCCCACCATTCCATTCGATAGAATTCGGCTTTCCATGTCATCATAGAGACTGATATCTTCTTTAGGGTAGGGAAACAAAGAATTATTTCGGCTACTGAACCACATATCCGCCATGTGTAAAAGAGTTTGTGACAAAAAGACTGATATTCAACTCTTTCATTCTTGCATCCAAAAAGCGGCGATTCATATCTTTGTTGAATAATTTATAAAACAGATAGAGATCCAGAAGTTCTCTGACCCGCAGACTGTCACTACAAAAATGATAAGATGCTTCAGCCATACGGAAAAGATAACTGCTCTCTAAAGACAGAACCTTCAAAGCAGGATTTTGCTTGTCCGGATAGGCTCTGTTCAAAATGCCTTTCATACAGTTTTTATAGGTCTTCGTCAAGTACGGAAGAGTATGATAGATCTCCACACGGAATCCGGCAACTCTTTTCATGCTTTCTCCAAATCCCTTGTACTGTTCATCCGTCACATAGCCAAGATCTACAAGGTAACCTTTTGCAAGGTAATAGTTTTCTTCCGGAATATAGACTCTTAGTGGTGAATTTGCCGCAGTTTCCGGTAGTTGATAAAGACGTCGAACTGCAGCACTTTCGAGGATTACCGCCGGTACTTTGAACGCCTGAAATATAGTTAATATTTCAATTTCCGATGCCTCATAGATTTCACCGTAATGCACCGCTTCCTGATATCTTTGAAAAAACCGTTCACCAAAAAGAGCAGGGACTCTTGCCCCCACTGAAAGCATTCCAAGATATACTGCGGAAGTGATCTCATGATACTCCGCAATACGATATAATCTTGCCCAATTCATATTCCGCATCACAGGGAAGGAATCATCCTGTCGTAAAGTCCCCCCCACCATATTCAGCAAAAACTTGCCTTCGTACACACTTCGATTCATTGCTTTCCTTTCTTAGCACTCTTAAAAATCGAAATTTGCTTATGCCAGTATTTTTTTCAGCGAGATAATCCCTCGAACGATTTGCCCGAAAGAGAATCAGCTTGTTCTTTCTCTTTACTTCTTCCAAAACCTCTCCGACCTTCAGATATAACTCCGCCACCTGTCGTTCCGGATATTGCAAGGAAGAAATTTCCTTTTCCCCTATACTGGTTATTTTTTGGTAAATCTTTGCCTCAAGTTCGCTTGCTTCCACCATCTCACGAACTTCCATTTCATTCTGTTCCAAAGTATGAATACAGTCTTCTCTCATGTCCAAAAGAAGATTCATACTTACATTATCCTGTCTCTCTGAAGAGATCAGAAGCTCATCTGTCATTCTGTTTAATTCATTGATGATATTATATCTTTTCTGATATAGACTGGCAAGTTTTTCCGCGTCCATACATTCATCCCCCATAGCATAAAAGGCTGCCTAAGCAGCCCTTTCGAATTATTTCAAAGAGCATATAAAATGCCAATTGTCTATCTTAGCCTACGACTTTCGCTTCTTGAGGCATGTGAACATCGGCAACTTTCTGAGAGGCACCATAGAATCCTCTCTTAAATCATTCAAAATATCGGCAAGCTTTAGGAAGCTCTTCTCGTCTTCTTTCCCTACCTGCCTTAACTAAGCCGATATCAAAGTTGATAAAGTCATACAATTGCAGCAAGTCACGGCTGATATCCCGGTTCATATCCAATGTTTTTTTCGCAAGTAATGGATAATTTTTATTACATTTATCCATTAACTCATCAAATTTATCGTATTTTTTTCTCTTCCAAGGCAATATCTGCCTGCTTTTAAGCATTTGATGGCCTCATCAAATGTCAATATCAAAAGTTCTCCCTGACCTCATTTGCATAATACTTTTGCTCCTTATACTTTTTTTGATACTCGTTCATAGATTCTCCCGTTTTTCGAAAAATGAATAATTATAAAAAAAGAACTTAACTCTTTCATGAACTCTAACAAAAGAAATAATTCTATTCGATAGACATTCTCCTTAGATTTAGCCTTCATTTCATCTCCTAATGTATTTCGTCACATATCTGATTTTTATAAAGGGATTTTTCTCAAAAATAGAGTTATAGGACAAAAATAGTCATTTTATAGAGGCACAGCAAAATAAATGGTCTGATATCCTTGTTTTCTTCCTTTATCCGGTTATCAAGTCATGACTCGCCATTCACAGGAAAAAGAGGATGTGACATTTCTTTTCACATCCTCTTTCCTTCCTTATGAGTGCATGCAACTTGTTAAAATGAAACTAATTATTCAGTCCACTCAGGTAGGAGGCCTGCGCATTCATCTTGCTGATTAACTGTTCCAACTGCGAGAACTGCTTGATATAACGATTCTCTTCCGTGCTAAGTAATGCCTTGATTTTCTCGATTTTTTCCGAATTCTCCTTCATTTTCTGATACATTACGGAAGAGAGATTCGTATAAGACATCCTATTGGAGCCGGCTTGCTTAATTAACTCGCCGTAAGAACCCCCATTTTTTCCGGAGAAGCGAGTTGCATAAGGTGTCACTGCTTCTTCTACAATCTTTGCCAAACCTTTTCGAACCATGGTATCCTGTCATCATCTTCTCGATTGTTTCCGGATGTGCTTCCATGGCTTTCTTAAACTTTTCTTCGTCAAAAACCAACTTTCCGCCATCCTGGTAATCCGAAGACATGGTAATGCCCGCCTCTTCCATGTCCCTATAGCTAAGTCCCGCCTTCTCCAGGTCTCCCATCATCTTCGTCATCACGGAGCTTAAGGACATACTATAGTTTCTGATAGAGCTTTCTCCGTATAGAACTCCCTGCTTTGCCTTCTTCTCCCAGTTTTCAATCGAAGTTTCACTCATCTGCTTCTTTTGTTCTTCTGTGAGTGGATCGACCCCTTTTTCTCTTCGAGTTCTTACGGCACTATTGACTTCGCTCACCAGTTCATTGTATTTTTCTATGAATTTCTTCATATTGGTAGCAGCTTTTTCAACATTGGCCTTCGAACTGAAGCTTACTGTCTTGGAAGTATCATAGTTATAGCTTCCATCCGGTCTTGTTACCGGGTTTCCGCTCGAGTCAAATTCCACACCGAATTTGCCGCTTGCCGTGATTTCCAAGCCGTCAATATTAAAGGTATTGGAAGAAGAATGTGCAATTTCATTGATTCCGTTTCCATAGTTGTAAACGAGCTCCGCATCTTCTCCATGATTAATTTGACCGCCTCCCGATGCCGTTGCTCCAAAAATCTTGGCTGCAACATTGTTCGGATCCGCAGTATTCCCTAAATCAATCGTTCTTCCGCTTCCAGTCTCGCTGCTTACCAGCACAAAACGTCCGGATCCTTCCATGTAACTTGCTCTTACACCGACACCGGCATCATTAATCTTCTTAAGCATCTCCGATACTGTCATATCAGAACTAAGGCCTTTTACCTCTTTTCCGTTAATTTTAAAATGGGATAGAGCGGCATCCAGTCCTGCCTTATTTCCGCTGAAGGAACCCAGTCCCAGTTTATCCAAGTTACTCATAATCGAGCTGGACACGGAGACTCGGTTGGAGCTTCCTTCCTGAATACCCAGATTATCTCTTTCGATTTTATCGGAAGCATTGACAGTAACCGTGTCTCTTCCGTTCACACTGTTCAAAGTAAGGTGATCCGCATCTCTATCCACCTTGATTTTTCCGCTTCCGAAAGCATGATCGATATTTTCCTGCATTGCCGCCTTTACTGCATTGAGTCTTGTACTCGGGTCGGTCGATGCCGCTTAATCTGGTTAAGCTGTTGCTGTGTAAGGATGCTTACATCCTTTCTTGTTGCTCCAAAGCTTATGCTGATCTTTTTATCCGCAAGGTAATCCAAATAATCCGTTTCCTTTAAGGATTTCTGCGTAAATTTATGAGCCGCTGCCGTCCCGGCGTTAAAATGATTCAGTCCTAAACCATAAGCGGCCGATCCGCTTCCACTCGGTGTTGCTCCCGGATGCCCCGCTTCATATCCCAAGGCTTCCAGAGCCGAAGATTCTGTTTTAATGACATACTCCGAACTACCCTCTATGCTGATAAAATCATTTCCGGGAGTTGCTCCGGGGTTATACTTGAATTTCAAATCCTGATGTTCGCCCAGTTTCACTCCGGCCTGCTTTGCCGCTTTATTCAAATCCTGAACGAGCTTCTGTTTGTCTCCGGTATAGTCTATTTCTACAGTCTTCCCATTTTCATCCGTATAGGATGCAGGAAAAGTAAAGCTTGTTTTCTCTGTGAAAGCACCTGTTGTATCATAGTTTCCAAATTGAAGAGAGGTTCCCTTCAAATTACTGATTTTCGCTTTTTTTGCTCCCGACATTGCATTTAGAGAGATTCCCGTCTTAATCGCGGTAACCGTTCCCTTCACATCGGAAACAACGGACTCTGCTGTCGCAAGCTTGGTAACTGCCGCAATCTTCAGATTTTTACTCATCTCCGACGCACCGCGTGCAGTGATAAATTTTGTAGCAGAACTATCTCCCCTTGTATCCACTAAATTAGTCGAATATAAGTCTGAATTCTTCAGGGAATAGCGCGAAGCATAGGAAAGAAAATCATCCTGCAAATCCAGCGTCTTATCGGAAAGACTTCTAAATGCCTCTTGCTTCCATTCTATTCTTGTACTCTCCTGTCTTGCTTTAGTGAGCTTTGCCCGTGTCCCTTTGGTCATCTGTTCAATTAAAGCATCTCTATCCAATCCGGAAGCCATCCCTCCAAAACCACGTAAAGAGGTATTTCCTATTCCGGAGCTTCCCTGGGTTGCACCCATTGTTAAACTTCCCATGTTTCATCCTTCCTCTCTTAAAAAGCCGGTCCTCTATACCGGACACGGTTTCCTGATTTAAACGAGAAAAGTAGGTGTTCCTCGCTTACGGTTTAGCAAGACTTTTAACGTAAGAAAACTTCTTACCGGTATACCCTTTCAAAAGCCCCAAGAAGCCCGGACTCCCTTCCAGGACATTCTTTCTGCTAACTTCTCATGACATTATCGGCAAAAAGCGTAAAAGAATATAAGGAAAGAAAAAAAGAGAAGCCACAGATTCACGTAGCCCTCTTTTTCCCATCTGCATATTTAATTTAACTTGTCTCTTCTTATACGTCTCTCAGTAGATTAAAAGCATTGGTTCCCAGACTCTTTCTTTCCCCTTCATCAAATTTCGTGGTATCTTTGCCTCTTTCCGTATCATGATGCGGATGTTCTTTTACATCCAAAGTTGCCCTTAGCATGGCAACAAAAATATCCGAACGGAACTTACTCTGATAAAAGCCAATCATGGGAGAAGTTTTCTCTTTTTCCAAAAACCACATACTTCGCAGGAAGTCTTGTAAGAGAGGGCCGTGACATCGGCAATACACTTGTCGCAGGTGCATCCTCCATATTGTCTCATAAGGCCCGGTACGTCCTTGGTTTTTAAAATCTCCGCCATGACGTTCACGATATGAAATTCCGGTTCCGGTTCATTGTATTCAGACAAAAGATTCTTCTCCAAATTGGCCTGAATTTCATTGGTTATCTTATCATTTTCCGAAGACTCATCGATTACGGTAACCTTGCCTTTTTTAAAGGATGGAGAAAAGATTTCCGATTTAAAACTAAGTTCATCCTCTTTCTTTTCATTCTCCTTCATCTCATTCAGTCCCATTTTTTCCGTCTCGAGACTGTCAAAGCTATCCACTGCCGTCTTAAAATTGCTAACCGCTCCATCAAAATGTTCTGCTGCTTGTCTTGTTTTTTCCGCAGCCTCATGAAAGTCGGAAAGCATCCCGAGATCCATGGATAGCTTTCCTCCTGAATGAAGTTCCTCCTTAGCCGAAGGCATTTCCGTACGAAGAGCGGAGAATTTTGATTCCGCTTGATGGATAAGCCGTGAAGATAAATCCACTGTGCTTAATTCGCTTGGTTCTTGCACAAGTCCCGCCTTTTCCTGCGTTGTTTCCGGATTTCTCTGCGTTGTTTCCGGATTTCTCTGCGCTGTTTCCGGATTTCTTAGCGCTGTTTCCGGATTTCTCTGCGCTGTTTCCGGATTTCTCTGCGCTGTTTCCGGATTTCTCTGCGCTGTTTCCGGATTTCTTAGCACTGCACTTTCTTCCAAAGCTTTCAGTCCTTCCGCACTGCCTCCCGGTGTGGAAGTAAGTAAATTCATCACATGCGAAGTTTTATTCGATCTTACGAGTTTATTGTCCTTGTCCATTATCCTACCACCTCACTTATACGAACATTCTCCTCCATTTCCTCTGCAATTTCTTCAACAAAGCGGGAATAGTCTTTCACTGCAGGAGAATATTTATTATAAGTAAAAATGTCTTCTCCATGCGCAGGTGCTTCAGCAATGGCCACACCTTGCCGAATCTTCGTTTTAAATACCTTGGTGGAAATCTGTTTTGCCAAATCCTCCGTCATTTCTTCCACATCTCTGGATAGCGCGGTTCCTTTTTCAAACTTATTCAGCAAAATCCCCAATACTTTCAAATTGCTGTTTAGACTGCGCTTTACGGAATCAATTGTCTCTCTAAGTTGGGAAAGCCCGACCAAAGAAAGGATATCCGTCGTCATGGGAATAATCAAAAAGTCGGATACCACATAGGCATTGATGGTCAGAAGATTTAAAGCAGGAGGGGTATCAATTACAATATAATCATAATAGTCCATCATGGGGGAAAGTGCCTCTTTTAAAGCAGTTTCTCTCTTTCCCGGCTCCAGTTTCTCCAGTCCTGTTGCAGACAGGGAAATGTCTGAAGGCAGGATGTCCACCTTACCCAAACGGCGAACCACCTGCTGTAACTTTAATTTTCCTTGTAGTGCATCTAAAATCGTACTGCCGTTCACGCCTTCCAAGCCCATACAGAAGCCCAAGTTTCCCTGCGGATCCAAATCAATCCCCAGAACTTTCGCACCTCTGTCTGCAAAGCCGGCGCATATAGCCGCAGAGGTTGTCGTCTTTCCGACACCTCCTTTTTGATTCGATACAGTGATAATAATCGACAAAGTAAAACCTCCTAGCACGCAAGAAGCAAATCGCTATTGATTGAACTCCTGAGATGCATAAAAAGAAAGTTCTTCCTTACTAAAGTCCTTAAGAGCGGTAGTCAATCCCTCTTCATCCAGATTAAAGACCTTAAGAGAATAAGGCTCTGCAAATTGATTTTGGATGGTCAGAAATACGCTTTGGTAATCCTGGAAACTGACTTTGTCCGAGAAAGAATAGTATTCTGCACTTCCCATCCGGTCTCTCTTTGCGACCAGGGAATAGAGTTGCGTAAGACCTTCATCCTTCTTATACACAAAGAGGGAAAAGTCCTCAGCTCCATTTGTACGCAAAAACGACGGTTCTCCACTAAGCTTATTCTTTCGAATCACCGTACTATACTCTCCATTTGCCTCTTCTTCCAAAAGGGGAAGAAGGGTTCTCTGCTTTACCGGCAGAGACTCACTCTCCGACTTTCCGTTACTTCCTTTCTGTGCAGCTATTTGTTCCTGATACAATATGACAGACAAAATAGTGGGACTTAACTTTGTTTCCTCCCCTACCTTATCTTGCAAAAGGATAATATCCTTATAGCCATCTTCATTGATGTCCAAAAGTGCAAAGGCAGCCGGATAAATCTTTTCCTCTTCTCTCTTTTTAAGCTCTTCTCTCCGCTGTCCTTTTTCCCGTTTTTTTCCCCGAAATCCTTTCCTTTCAGTTTCTCCAGTTCTTTCCGAAGAAAAACTGCGGTATTCGTTAAAAATAACGGAGTTCCTTACCACCTTTTCCGATATACAGTTCTCCACTCTTACTAAACTCGTCCTCCAGCAGTCTACCATCTGTATCAAAAAAGTATTCTGCCTTATCTTCGGGATCTGTGAATCTGCCGGTAGCCATCTTCCCGCCACTTCCGATATAATACGTCTCACCGTTGTAATCCAGCCATTCGTTTTCCAGCGGTTCATTCGGTCCCAAAAAAAGAAATACCAGCTATTACCTTCTTTTTACCCAATCTCCGGAAAAAAATTGCTTCCTGCAAAAGCCTTTCCGGGAAACAGGAGGCTTGCCATAAAGCAAAGCCCCAGTAAAACTGCCGTACCACTCTCCTTATGATTCTTCATCCCTTTTCCTCCTTATTATACTCAATACATAAAATTTTTGCTAGGAATTTTCATAAATTCTAGTTAAAATTACTATAACATCTAAAAATAGGATGGTGAAAACTTTCTTTTTCTCACCATCCCTGTTTTATTTTATAAAAATGAAACTATTTTTAGTATATTTCTCCAATTTCCCTATGCTCCATGTGCCAGTACTGCGTGATCCGATTCACGAAAACGTTTTATCAGAATATCCAAAATCTCTACCAAATGCCCTATCTCCGGCTTGGAAAGCTGCTCATCGGCTCCAACCTCTTTTCCTTTGACACGCATTTGCTCATTGATCAAAGAAGAGAAAATAACCACAGGTATTCGCTTTAAGCGCATATCGTCCTTCATCAGCTTCGTCAATCTGTGTCCGTCCATCATCGGCATCTCAATATCTGTAATCACCAGATTGATTTTCTTATATAAATCCGGATCATCTTTCAAAGAGGAAATATATTCCCAAGCTTCCTGCCCGTTGTTATATACCCGAACATCCGTGAAACCGGCTTTTTGCAAGGATGTACCAATCATCTTTTGTAGCAAAATGGAATCTTCCGCCACCACAACCGGTGCGTTAATGGTTCCTCTTTCTCCCATTTTTTCAATTTCTTCCAGCTTAATGCCGGTAGCCGGAGCAATCTCTGCTACAATTTTTTCAAAGTCCAAAATGGTAACCAACTGGTTATCACATTGTGCAATACCGGTAGCAACAGACTCCGCACCATTTGCCAGAGTTCTATCCGGCTTTTGAATGCTTTGCCAGGAGATACGACTTATTCCTTCAATGGAATCCACTCGGAATGCCACCATCATTTTATTAAAATGGGTTATAATGAAGAGATCTCTGGCTCCTTGCTCCGGAGTACTTCCTGTCAGATAATTTGCCAGGTTAATGACCGTAATCAACTGCTGTCTCGGTTTAAAGAAGCCTTCTACCGATGCATGAGAATGCGGCATAGGCTTAATCTTTTCCGTCATCATAATTTCCTTCACCTTAGCCACATTGATTCCATAGAATTCTCCTAGAACACGAAACTTCATAATTTCAATTTCATTCGTTCCGGATTCCAGCAAAATACCTTCCTTCTCATTCTTCTTTTTCATCTTAGTATAACCTCTCCCTTTTTCGTTCTTCCTTAAACTCGGGACCTGCCTCCTGCCCCCACCACAGTTCATTTTCCTCTATCCTTAAATCCGAACAATTTCTCTACCGTAGGTCCTGATTTGGACTTCTCCGGTTTCTGTATTCAGACTCATGGTTCTGGCATAATTTGCACCTGTATCTTCCGCCGTAATCTTGATTCCTTCTTCTCTCAAAAACTTTTTTTACACTATCTATGTTTCTCTGCCCGATATTTCCGAAACCTGAATTTCCGCTGATTTCAAACATCTTGGCTCCTCCTGCAATTCGTACGGTTGTACGGCTTTTCACCATTCCGAAAGCGGACATTTTTCGTAAAGTTTCTCGAATCCCCGTATCTGCATACTTGAAGAGATTTTGATCCTTTTCATTGGCTCTCTCCGGTAACATAATATGTAAAAGAGCACCCAATTTGATATACGAATCAAAAAAATGCCAGTCCGATACAGGAGCCTAAGGCATATGTGACAAGGACCCCTCTCCCCGGGTCAGCTTCATATCACCAATCCCTACTTTTAATTGCTTATCCGCTTGCATCTTACACTCCCAACTTTTCTAAAATGGTATTCAAGGAGTGAATATCCGGTAGCATCAAAAGCCAGGAGGGAAGACTTTTGCCATCCATGAGGAAATCCGCATTACTGTACATCAGCTTATCCGATTCATACCCGAACTCTGCCATAGGCACCGTAAGGATTCCTCCCAACATATTCACCGTACTGCTGGGCACGGATAAATTTAAATCCACATGTACCAGCTGGGAAAAAGGCATTGATATAAGAGCAAATGATGATATTTCCCACTTCCTTTAAAGCGGAAAACGCCATTTCATCCATGGCATCGAAATCTTTATATTCCGTTTCCAATAGTTTTTTTAATATTTTTCTCGCAAATCGTTTATTGTAGAGAAAAAGCATCAGTCCATCGAGGTCTCCGCTCATCTGTACAAGCGTCGCTCCGATGATTTCGTCTTCCTTTCCTATTCTCCTTACCGCATCGTTATAATCCAGAATCTGCACTGGGGGATCGTTATACGAACTTCTCTTTGCAGTAGTTTAGAAAGAGCCGTTGCCGCATGTCCGGTTCCAATGCTTCCTATTTCTTTCATGACATCCAGTTCTTGAAGATTCAGATCTTCATAGCGGTTTATCTTCATTTCTCTATTTCCTCATCAAAAATAAGATCTCTATCCTCTCAATTGGTTAATAGTTCCCTCCACCTCATCGGAGGTCTGTACCATTTTTTTAGTGCATAGCTAAACGCTCTCTGGCTTTCTATAAGACGGGTCATTTCCTTTGCCATATCCGTTCCGGAACGTTCCAGGGTCCCCTCTTCCAGCACTGGATTTTCCACTACCTTGTCCACATTTTTGAAATCCCCGGCACGAACGGCAAATTCATTGTCTCCCTTATTTACTAATCGACTGGGATAAGTCAATGTATAAACACCGACTCTCTGTCGCTCTTCTTCTTTGATGTCTTCCTTGTTTTTCGTTTTCGTATATCTCGTTTTTCTCTATTCTGTCCTCTCTTTTTCGCATCCTCCAGCATCTGTACACCGCTAGCGTCTGCGAGCATCTTTTTCTCCTTTTTTTCATCCAAGACATGCTTTCCGGAGTCGGTAAGAAGATAAAACTTTCCGTCAGGAAGTTCTCCCGCATGGAAATGACCATTTCTTGTGTACGTGATTTCTCCGGACTTTGGATCCTGCAATTTAAAGAGCATGATCCATCCCTATTGCATAGTCGTTTGGCTGTCCGGTACTCATAAACGCTGCTGTTCCGTGCTCGGTATTGGTCCGAACCACCGCAGTACCGGCACCTGCCTGCAGCTCTGTCCTTGCTTCCGGAGAATCGTTCAAATTATAATTAATCAGTTCCGAAAAATACGGCATTTTTTTCGGTTTAAATCCGTCTGTATTGATATTTGCCAGGTTATTACCGATAACATCCAACTTTTTCTGACTGGCACTGGCGCCAAGTGCACCAACATAAAATGACATATTCATAAGATTTTCCCTCTATCTACTAAATTCGACCTACATCACTGCTTGCCTTACTCATCACATTGTCATACATTCTCAGCATCTGTGCCGCACTTTGCAACGCCCTCTGAGAGCTCATCATAGTGGTCATCTCTTCGACCATATTCACATTGGATTTTTCCAAGATCTTCCAATTTACCGTAGTATCCAAAGGCCTGTCGAGCTCCGCCTGCGTCGTGCTGAAAAGGTTATTATCTTCTTTATGCATCGCGTTATAATCCACAAAATCCACAACCTTCAGCGTTCCGTATACCGTCCTCTGCTCTCCCGTGCTTTGCGGATCATAAATACTTCCATCGGGATCAATCGCAAAATTATCATTGGGAAGCACGATATCCTGTCCGTCCACGCTCTGCACTCTTCCAACTCCCGCAAGTTCCAGCACGCCGTTTTCATCGACAGAAAATGAACCGCCCCTTGTATACATCGTTCCCCTTGGCGTAGAAATGGCAAAATATCCTTTTCCCCCCAATGCAACATCGTAAATTCCGTCGGTCGTTTCATAGGACCCCTGTTCGTGGTCCGTATAGGTTCTTGCTGCGGATTTAATGCGGGAAGCCATAGCAATATCCTTCGCATGATTCTTGTTATAATTTCCGGTTCGCACCATCATTTCTTCTCTAAATGTAGTACTTACCATTGTGTCTTTTTTATATCCCGCAGTCTGAATATTTACCATATTGTTACTGATGGTATTGAGATTTCTTCTTTGGGTGATCATGCCCGATGCTAAATCATAAAAGCCTTGATACATAGTTCATCCTTTCTTTTCCGGATATAGAAAAAAGAGTCCTCTACCCTTCACGAAATCTGTTTTTGTCCCCTTTTTCCACAGGAACAAGCATCTCGCTTCTTGATTATCGGACTCTTTTCCGCTTTTTATAACGCTTTTATGGATTTATTTTACTTATTTTAGATTGAATCGCGTTCCCTTTTCCAAGTAAAGCGTATGGCGCTTTCGGTACTAACGGAAAACACGCTACCCCTCTCCATGCTCATCCATATATTTCCGAAGTTTTCGGATAGCAATGCTATGGAGTTGGGAAACTCTGGGCTGCGATATTTCCATGACTTCCGCAATCTGATTCATGTTGAGTTCCTCCACATAATAAAGAGAAATCACAAGCCTTTCTTTCTCTTGCAAGGCCTCTATGGCGGAAGTCAGCGCTCGAACATTTTCTTTATGCATAAAGTTAAATTCCGGCTGAGTGCTACTGTCTCTGGACGGAATCTGCAGCAGAGTTTCATTTCCCTCATCATAGGTCATGTCAAGGGAAAGGACGTTTACCATATTGCTCATACGCTGAATCTTTTGCAGCTTCTTCACGGTGATATTCAAATAGTCCGCAAGTTCTTCGTCGGAAGGCGCTCTTCCCAAGCGGGAATTCAATTCCGTGCTGGCTGTCTCCACGCTTCTGCTGTCCCTATGAAAGTTTCTCGAAGCCAGTCATTTTTTTCCGCATCATATCAATCACCATTCCGCGAATACGACGAGAAATATAGGTTTCAAACTTATTGTCTCGATTCTCATCGTAACGCTCGATGGCGCGCATGATTTCAATGACACCCTCATTCACAATATCATCCGTCTGCATAAAAATCATGATACATCTCCCGCATCTGGTACGCGATGGAACGCACGATATAAACATATCGCATGGTCAGTTCCTGCTTCACTTCCTGTGCATGGTTCTCTTTATACAAAAAGGAAGAGTTCTTCATTGGATTTTTTTCTTCTAAACTTGGATAATTTAAAGCATTCAAGATGGATTCCTCTTTTCCCGGATTTCAACTTTTAAGCTATTCCGTATTCTCTCTAAGCGCTGCCTTTTTTTCTTCCGTATCCTCTTCCAGCTGCAGGCTTCCGATGGCCTCGGATCTGCACATTGCTGGCTACTTCATTAAAGGAGAGCACTCGTACGTTTGGATAAAACTGCTCTATCAAATGGTAAAAATGGATGCGCATAACCTGTGAGGTCAAGATGAGCGGAGGGCTGGAAAGATTATTGAACTTCCTGCATTCTTCCGCAACCTGCCGAACCAGACTCTGCAAGAGCTCCGGATTTAAGGCAAGATACATTCCGTTCTCTCCTCTGGAAAGGGAGTTCACCATAGTTCTTTCCAAAGCCGCATCAATCGTAACCACCTTCATATTGCCGTCTTCACAATACATTCTGGTAATGGTTCTCTTCAAAGAAGCTCGAACCCTCTCCACGATTTGATCAATATCCTTAACCGGTAAGCCACTCTCACTGACCGACTCAAAGCAAGTTTCCACAATCGTTTCCAAATCTTTGATGGAAATCCCCTCACGGAGGAGCATGGTCAACACCCTTTGCAAGAGGTTATAACTGATAACTCCCGGAAAGGCCTCTTCACAAAGCTCCGGTGCCGTTTTTTTCAGATTTTCCACAAGTCGGACAACCTCCTGCCTGCTCATCAGTTCATGAGAATGTCTCTTGATGGTCTCCGAAAGATGAGAAAGCATAACCGACAAGGGTTCAATAACCGTGTAGCCATACATTTCCGCCTTATCGCGGGTTTCCGGACGAATCCACTTGGAAGGAATACCGTAAGCCGGCTCAATCGTTTCGATTCCGTCTATGGATTCTTCTACCTCATCCGGTTCCAACGCCAGTAGATAATCTACCAAAATTTCTCCTCTTGCGATTTCTTCTCCCTTTACCTTGATGCTGTACTCATTCGTTCCCAAACTGGAGGAATCGCGGAGTCGGATGGATGGAACAACAAATCCCATGTCCTGCGCATACTGTCTTCGGAAAATGACTATTCTTTGAATCAGTCTTCCTCCGACTGACTCGTCCGCCAGAGGAATCAAGCTGTATCCGAAAGTCCATTTCGATCGGCTCTACTTGCAAGAGGTTATACACATTGTTTACGTCCTTGTAATAATCCTCTTCGCTCTGCGTTGCCGCTTGAGTCTCGTTCTCTTCTAAGCCGCCGGTATCTCCGTCCATGGGAGACAAGAGTCCTTCTCCTCCCGCTCTGGCAAATTCCGGCTCTTCCTTAATCTTCTTCTCCGGTAGAAGCCTGCTGCAATAAAGCTTGCTGCAACGGGGATAATCTGTAATATCGGCATTCCCGGTATCAGCACGAGTACCAGCATAGCCAAACCGGTAATCATGATGGAACGCGGCTGCTGTGTAAACTGTCTGGATACGTCCTCATTTAAGGATCCTTCCGAAACGGCTCTTGTGACAATCATTCCTGTCGAGACGGAAATTAAAAAGGGAAGGAATCTGTGCCACAAGACCGTCTCCGACTGTTGCGATGGAATAGGTGGAAAGCACAGTGGAAAGAGGCTGTCCGGACTGAACGATACCGATGATGCTTCCACCGATAAGGTTAATTGCCGTAGTCACGAGAGACATAATTCCGTCGCCCTTTACGATCTTGGTAGCACCATCCATGGAGCCGTAGAAATCGGACTCCGTCTGAATCTTCTGCCTTCTTTCTCTAGCCTGCTTTTCGGTAATCATACCGGAAGAAAGATCCGCGTCGATAGCCATCTGCTTACCGGGCATGGCATCCAATTTAAAACGTGCAGCAACTTCCGAAACACGTTCCGCTCCCTTGGTAATGACGATAAACTGCATGAGGACGATGATAAGATAAATAATCAATCCGACTACCACATTTCCTCTTACAACAAAGTCACCAAAGGCTTTGATGATTGCCCCGGATTCACCGCCTCTTGTTAAAATGTTTCTCGTTGTGGAAACATTGATTCCCAATCGAAAGAGGGTAGTAATCAAAAGCAGAGAGGGAAAAATAGACAGCTCCAGAGGCTCACGAATCGTCATGGTGATAACCAGTATCATCATGGAAATCGCCATATTAATTACAATTGCCACATCCACAAGGGCAGGCGGCAACGGAATAATCAAAAGTAATATGATTACCAGTACAAAAAGTACCACTGAGTTTTGCAAAAGTCGTCTAAGCATCCCTATTATCTTCCTTTGCTCTTTCTAAAATATCCTGTCTATTCTCTTTCCGATAGATATAAACCAGAATTTCCGCAACAGCTCCGTAAAAATCTCCGGGTATTTCCTTCCCCACCTTACATACAGGGTACATGGCTCTTGCCAGAGGTTTGTTCTCAATTGCCGTAACATGGTGTTCCTCGCCGACCGCCACAATCTTTTAGGGCCAGCTCATCCTGTCCTTTTGCAAGAACGATGGGAGCCCTGGTTCTTATCCGGGTCATACTTAATCGCAATGGCAAGGTGTTCCGGGTTACGGATAATGACATCCGCATCGGGAACCGCCTGCATCATTCTCTCGATTCGCCCTGGAGCGCATCATCTGACGAATTCTTCCCTTGATTTCGGGATTTCCTTCCAACTGCTTGTACTCTTCCTTTACTTCCTGTTTTGTCATCCTTAAATCCATCTCATACTGCCATTTCTGATACATAAAATCGAAAAGGGCGATGACAAGGAAGACAGCACAGATTCGAGTAATCAAGTCGAACATCATACTCATCAAAGTGATACTGGAGTTTTTTTGATGTCCATGTGAATCATTTTTGGAAATAGGAATAATATCCGCCTTTAAAAATCGAGTAGAGAAAGCTGATGAGAATCAAGATTTTTAATAATATTCTTAATCAGCTCTACCAGATTTCGTTTGGAAAAAATTCTCCCCAATCCCTTTGCGGGACTTAAATTGGAAAGCTTTGGCGCAAGCAGTTTAAAACTGATATTAAAGCGAGTCTGTACCAGGCTGGCTATAATCCCCAAAAACATGGTAATCAGTAGTAAAGGCAAGGCCATTTTTACGGAAAGCCACATGAAACGATACAATAATTGATTGGATATCGCTTCTCTTTCCTCCACTAATTCCAAAATATAAGAGATAAAATTCCGTAAATCCTCATAGATGAAGGGAATAAAAAATCGAGCGGCATAAAAAACCCCAAAAAGAACGACTACAGTAACGATATCTCGGCTTTGAAAAACATTACCTTCTTTTCTGGCATCTTTTCGCTTTTTTTCGGAAGGCGCCTCGGTTTTTTCACTATCTGCCACAATCTTCCTCCCTTTCTTCTATAACAACTGCATTACTTTTCCAAGATATTCAAACGCATTGCCGATAATATCTTTCATCTTGTCCGAAATGGGAATCATCAGGAAGTAAATCATAGACAGTCCGACGGCAATTTTCAGCTGGAAGTTTACTTGGAAAATATTAATCTGCGGTATAACTCGCATCAAAATTCCCAGAGCCACTTCCGTCATAAGCTCTATGCCCATAATCGGAAAGGCCAGTTCCAATCCCATTTTCATCGAGGCAACAAAGAGACCGAGCATCAACTTCGGCATCATAAGGAGTCGTATAGACACCTGACCGAAGGGGTTTGTATCTATAGTCCGGAAAAGTATCTCCAAAAAACGGAGATGCCCATCAACGGACAGGAAAAGCAAAAGTAAAAAACCATAAAACAATCCCGTACTGACCGTGGCTTGCGAACGGCTTTGGGGGTCGAAAACCTGCGACATGCTTAGACCCATCGAAAAATCAATGACGGAAGTCGCAAAACGCAGAGATAAGAAAGCAAGATCCATGGAAAAGCCAAGGCAAAATCCTACAAAAAGTTCCTTCAAGAGAAGAAAACCGTATTCGATAAAGTTTGTAGGCTCTACCGTAAGTCTCCCCCCGGTATAGTTGTAGCAAAGAAGAGACAAGACCAGAATCAAAGCGGCTTTTGCCTTGTTCGGGTAATTCACTCTTCCAAATATCGGGTTAAAAGCCACAGCACCGCTCATTCTCATTACAATAAAGGAAAATAAAATCAGCATCTTATCCTCCCGCTATCAATCCCAGTATCATGGTAAAAAAATCCTGCATGGTTTTTAAAGAGTACTTCCAAGAAGGGTGAGGATTAGAATGATAGCAATCAGCTTCGGTACAAAGCTAAGCGTCTGCTCATTGATGGAGGTCGCCGCCTGAAAGATGGCAACCACAATACCCAAAATCATACTAATTAAGAGAAAGGGAAGGGCAATTCGCAAAGCCAACATAAAGGTTTGATTCATAATATCCAGAATTTCACTACTGTTTAGCACTCCTTCCCCCTCCTTTCTTTTCAGCTTGACTATCTAAAAACTTTCCCTCTTTCCGTTTCACTTTGATCCATCCCCCCTAATTATCCGTAAGCCCTATTCATCGGAAGCTGTGCACCAGGCTGGAAAACAGTAAGTTCCATCCATCCACTGTGATAAAAAGTAAAAGCTTAAAGGGCATCGATACCATGGCCGGAGGAAGCATAACCATTCCCATTGCCATAAGCGTGGTAGAAACCACTACGTCTATAAGCAGGAAGGGCAGATAAATCAAAAAGCCCGCAGTAAAACCTCTTTTCAACTCAGAGGTCATAAACGCCGGCACCACTACCGTTAAAGGGTAGTCTTTAGGGTCTTTTTTCAACTCTGTCTTACTCATCTCCACAAAGCGCTCCAGAGTTTTTATCTCCGTATTCCGAAGCATAAATTCTTTCATGTCTTTTCCCATGGTATCCAGAGCCTGCTCCTGCGTAAGATTTCCTTTTTTATAAGGTTCATAGGCCTCTACATTTATTTTGTTGATTGTGGGAGCCATGATGTATAAGGTGAGAAAAAAAGCGACACCGGCAAGGACCATATTGGGTGGAGTCTGCTGCACTCCCATGGCACTTCGTGTAAAAGATAGAATAATGATGATTCTCGTAAAAGAAGTCATCATAATGACAATAGACGGGAGCAGTGCCACCAAAGTCAGGAGATAAATCAATTCCAGTGTAGGCACGGACCCGCCGTTTAATCCAGTTAATAACTCATTCATCCGGACTCCTTTCCGAAATTATTCGCTCCTTCGATTTTTTTCCATCTCCGTATTCTCCGCTTTTCCCCGGAAAAATACAGGAAAAATCTCCCCCAACTTTCCTCCTGCCAAGGAGAAGAAATTCTTCCAGCGGGTGCATCCCCGGAAGAACTTGTGCCTCCGGATAATCCGCTTTCAGTTCCGAAATCAGATTACATCCCTCAGGACCGGATGCGAGAAGTAGACAGCGGTCTTCCTTCTCCAAACAAAGAATAAACAGCTGTCTGTCCTGCGTTAACTGTATTGAATCCACAACCTTCATATAGCGCCCTTTTTGAAAGGCTCTACCGTATTTTCCGATAAATCGGCTCAGTGCCCACGCTCCCAGCAGGAAAAAGACAAAGGAGAAGGAATCCCTGATACCAGAGAAATACTGTCTTCTGTAAACATTATAAGCTCTCCTCATTGATGTCTTTCTTCAAGATTTCGGTTACACGTATACCAAAGTTATCTTCTACAACCACGATGTCTCCCTTGGCAATACATTCTCCATTTACATACAGATCGGCCTGTTCTCCCTGCCATCTTATCCAGAACAACGAGGGAGCCCTGTGTAAATTCCAGAATATCCTTAACCAGTTTTCTGGTTCTTCCGATTTCGACGGAAATCTCCAGAGGAACCTTCATTAAGAGTTCCCTATTGCTGGCATTTTCATCTCTTTTCTGCATCATCATCCTGAAACTCTTTTGAGTTTAACGGTCGGATGATATTGGCTTCGTTTTGCTTATCTCTTTTCCAGTTTCATGTCCCGAATCAATTCCATCATCTGGTTCTGGGACTGCTGCATTTGATTGATAAGCTGCATGGTCATCGGTTCCAAGTTGCCCCCCATTTCTACGCCTTGCGGCATGCTCATCATCGGTGTTCCGGCAGAAAATCCTTGCGGAATACTCTGCATCGGTCCTGTGCCTTCAGTCTGCATTGCAGTTCCTGCCATTCCGGCAAAGGGGTTTCCTCCCATGTTTGTAGAGGGATTCCTCCCATGTTTGTAAAGGAGTCTGTGCCGAAACGGACTGTCCGGGTTCAGCCTCCGGTCCGTTCGCCGCTCCGGATAAACCTGTGCCGGTGTTGCTTTCCTCCATTCCGCCATGTAAGAGACTATCCAGGAGAACATCCGACTGGGTCGGGTCTGTAGATCCGCTATCGGAAGGAGCACCGGAGCTTTCACTAAGTTCTTCTTCCGCCTTTTTTTGATGTATCCTTTCCAATATCTCTTCCCGCATATCTTTCCGTATCTCTTCTTGGATTTCTTCCTGCATCTCCGGCTTTTCTTCCGGTGGAACCTCAGTATCTCCGGCGGAAGCTTCCACTGCGGAACTCTCCGGACTTGTATCCGGAATATCGCTCTCCGCATCTTCCGACAAGCCATACTGTGCCTTAAATGGCTCTAAGAGACGTTTAACAAGTTCTACGGACATGACGTTAATGAATTCGCTCTTCAGTTTTCCTTCAATCTCCAAAGTGAATCGAATCGCTACTTTTACATCACTTTCTTGAAAGCATTTATCTTTAAAGGCATCTCCATCGTTAATCTCATAGGAGACCGGCGTGGAAATGTTTACCGTTGTTCCCAAAAATTCAGACAGTGCTGTTGCCGAGGCACCCATCATCTGGTTCATTACCTCACGAATTGCACTGGTATTGATTTCATCCATCACAAAATCTTCTGCAGAAATATCTGCACCCATCATCGTTGATACAATGATACGTACATCATTTCTGGAGAAGAGCATGATGCTTTTTCCATTGATTCCCGTAACATACGAAATTTCTACACCTACCGCAGGCTCCAAATCGTGGAAGTCAAATTCTTCCTTTCTTCTGACCTGCACTACAGGGGTAGTAATATTTACTTTTGAGCCCAAAAAGAGTGGATACTGTCGTCGCAGATGCCCCAAGGCTGATATTCATAATCTCGCCAATAGCATCTATTTCCATTTCATTGAATCTTGTGGTACTCATCAATCATACTCCTTTATATTCCCCGGAACGAATTATTCCGCTTTTAACGCATCTTAAGAACAATCCGCTAAACTAATACAAACAATCCCTGTCTTATTATTTACCGATTTCCAAAGCCCTTTGCGCCATCGTTTTTCATGGCGTTCAGTGCTGTAACATTTGCTTCATAGGAACGAGTAGCAGACATGGAATCTACCGTCTCTTTCAAAAATATCCACATTCGGATAATTTACATAGCCTTGTGCATCCGCATCAGGGTGATTCGGGTTATACACCCTCTTCATTTCCCCGATCATCCGCACAATGCTGTGTACTCTAACTCCCTGCATGCTGACCGCGGAAGCCTCTGCCGTTTGCCGCATTTCTAAGCGCCTGCTGAAAGAACGTTCTCGAAGCTCTCCAAAAACAACATCTTTTCTTTTTGTAGGCCCCGCCACTCTCCGTTCTTGTGGTATCCACATTCGCAATATTCTCCGCAGCGATATCCATTCTGATTCTCTGCGCACTTAATCCCGAAGCACTGATATCAAATGAATTCAAAAATGACATACTCTTCCTCTACTCTCTTTAAACCCCCAAAATGGTTTTCACCGTGGAAGTAATACGTTCCGCATTAAAGGGCTTTTACAACAAAGTCTTTTGCTCCCCTGACTTAATGGCATCCACTACCATACTCTCCCTGCCCCATAGCGGTACACATAACCACTTTCGCATCCGGATGTCCCTCTCTGATTTTTCAGAGCCTGCAATCCATCCATATTGGGCATCGTAATATCCATGATTACCAAGTCCGGACTCTCTCGTCAAACTTTTTCACTGCCTCCATGCCATCCTGTGCTTCCACGAAGGTGCAATCAGCAAACCCTCCCTTAGTCAGGGAGTTTTTAACCATCATTCGCATAAACGCTGCATCATCTACTAACAAAAATCTTTGCCATCTTCGTTTCTCCTATCCTTATCTTTGCTTTTCTATATCTCCGGGTGTATTCACCTTAAGAGCCTTATTTTTTTACCCTTACTCAGCTAAGGAATACTCCGAATTCACGTCTTCCAAAAAGCTCCTGGATATCCTCTGCCATAACGCCTGCGTTGGGACTTTCCACTGCAACACTTGCATCCGGGTTCTCTGATACCGCTTCCAACGGTTCCTCCTCAAAAGGTTCTTCCTCCGTTGTATTTTTCTTTCGGCATTTCTTCCTTTTTGCATAATGCGTTCCTCTATACGAACTGCAATATTTTTTTCTTGAAAAACTCCCATTTTGCCGGTAAACCAGGGTTGTCTTCCCACATACAATTTCACTGCAGAATCCTTTTTCCCTGTTCAGATCGATTACATCTCCTACCTTTAAGTGATACAAGTCTTCGATATCGAGTCTCACAACACCAAGCTGTCCGGTCATAGGGAACTCGGATGCACGAAGATGCTGCATGATGATATCCTCGGTTATTCTCGTAAGCAAAACCTCTTGCCAGATGTTTCCGGTTATCGATAATGCGGAAGATATGTTCCAGTAAGGTTCCCGGAAGACAAAGTCTGATTCTTTCCATTGCGAGACCGGAAATATCGACGTTCAATACGACAATCACTACCGTCTCATCCAAAACCGACTTCCTGCACCATGGAAGGATTCGTCTCTACCTTAGCAATCTTAAACTCTGCATTGATATAATTACTGAATCCATCCCCCAGGGCATGGACGATATAGTCCATAATCCTTTTGTACAGGGCCATTTCCACATCGGTGTAACGATATTCTCCTTCTGTTTTTTTAAGAAGGATTCCGTACCGCTACATATGACTGACCAAGGTCAGTGTTAAACCGGGAGAAATATAAGCCATCAGAGGAACATTGCTCTTTCCCTTTCCTTCAACATGGGTCTCCACGATGGTCATACAGTCATTTTCATGAAATGCATTAACGTACTCGTAATATCGGGTCTCTCGCAACTCCAGAACCGTGATATCTGTCGTAGTACGGAAAATACCATTTACCTGGGAAGTTAAGATTCGAGCATAGTTATCGAATATACTCTTTAATAAACGAATCTTCTCTTTGGTAAATTTCCTCGGACTGTAGAAATCATACTTACTGTAATGATCCTCAGGAACCTGATTTTCCTCATTATTAAGCTGGTCTAAAATCTCGTCCAGATCCGTTTCCATCGTTTCTTCTTTTGCCGGAGCGTCCTGCATTGATTTTAGAAGCGCATCAATTTGGCTTTGAGATAATACGTCTGCCATCTACAAACCTCTTCCTGAACTGTTGCGAAAAAGCTTTCCCTTTTTCACTTAACCCCTTTCGACCTCATCTTAAATCACTTTGGCTTTTCTTTTTCTATTGTGCATTTCCCAGCCCAAGTCCTCTGGAGAGCTCCCTTAAAATATAGGGGACAAACTCCTCCTGTTCTTCTCCGGGAATTTCACGGGAAGCACCGGCGACTGTCGGTACCTTATTTTGCGCCTGCTCCTGAGAGTGAGTCGCACGGCCCGCGGGTACTGCTTCCTCCGGCTGAACTTGCCCTTCTGCCGGTACCATTTCTTTCGGTTGAAGCTGTTCTGCTACCGGTGCCATTTCTTCCGGCTGAGCTTGTTCTGCTACCGGTAAAGCCTCTCCGCCTGCCTCTATATTCTCTGCCTGAGGCCCTTCCCCTTCAGGGGAAACCTCTTGCAGTGCTTCCTGATTGTTTCCATTTTCAATATTTTCCGGAACACCTGAAGTTACAATCGTTTTATCGGCGTTCTTTCCGCTGTAATATTCTTGAAAATACTCATTTATGTCTCGAATTTGAGCCCCTTCATCGATGAGAAGAATCTCAACCCTTCGGTTTTTCGCTCTGCCTTCAGAGCTCTCATTATCCGCAATGGGATGGAATTGCCCATATCCTATACTGATGAGTTTTTCGGGAGCGATAATGGCTCTTCCCTGTATAAAGAGACAAACTTCCGCGGCTCTCATAACCGACAACATTCTGTCATTTCTCGGATTGTTCGGTCTTGAAGGATCTCCCTGTGCTGTATGTCCCATGATATTAACCTGGGACAACTTTTCTCCACCGTTTTCCAAAGCATCGCAGAAAACGGTCAAAGTCTCCTGCCCTTGTTGCGTAATCACGGAACTGTCTCCATCGAAGAAAGCTTTGTCTTTAAATACCACAAAGGTATAATCTTCGCCCCTGGAAACCTCCACACCGGAAATTCCGGCATCATTCAGGGCTTTGACAATCTGAAGATACAGGTCTTCTGCATTCTCTATCACTTCTGTTAGTTCCGAAGGGTCCCCTGCTCCTGCGCTTTCACTTTCATGCGTTGCTTTTCCATTGATAATAATCTGCTCCGCAGTTTTTTCTCCGGGTCTTCCATTGGGGAAAATGGAGCGAACAAAGACATCCCACTTTGCTGCATCTAAGGTAGACATAGAATAGAGAAGTACAAAGAAAGTCAGTAAAAGAGTAACCATATCTCCATAGGTATCCATCCAGCTGCCGCCTTCCGGTCCACCGCCTCTTCTCTTCATTACTGTTCTCCTTCATTTGCTCCACGCGACGAATTCAGTCCTGCCCTTGCCAAAAGCTTGCTCTGTTGTTTCTGTGCAAGAGAGGAAAGGAGTCTTTCTCTTATTACCTTGGGATTTTCACCGGACTGAATCGCGATGACACCCTCAATAATAATCTGGCAATATAAAATTTCTTCCGCATCTCTTACCGACAACTTTTGTGCAATCGGATGGAAGAAGACATTACTCATAATTGTCCCTGTAGAAAGTGGTGACCAAGGCCACACTCATGTCCTGTCCCAGAGTACTTGAGCCTCCGGAACCGGAAAGATTCATCCCTTTTAACATATTGATGAGTCCAACCAGTGTTCCGATCATACCGAAAGCCGGTGCATAGCCCGAACCTCTTATATACAGACTCTTCGCCTCTTCGTGTCGAATCATCATGTCTTCTACTTGTTTTTCTAAGGCTTTTCTTACTTTATCGGGGTCATTTGCATCGACAATCATGACTACTGCCTGTTTGAAAAACGGCTCTCTTAAATCTTCCGCCCTTTCTTCCAAAGCAAGTAAACCGCTTTGTCTTGCAATCAACGCCAAGTCCACTATCGAATCCACAGCCTGCGGTACATTGTATTTCTGCCGCCTCGGAAGCAGATGGCGATATGTTCTGGAACTTCCTTAAGTATACGGAAAAGGATAACTGGCAACAATCGCCGCAAGAGTTCCTCCTACGGTAATCAGAATACTGGGTATATCCCAGAAATTCATCAGCTTATCCGCGGTAATACCGTTAATGATTAGTATTATGGCCACTATCCAGCCTATAATCATTGATAAATCCATACTCTATCCATTAGCCTCCCTGCTTATTTCTTTCCAAACAGAATCACTCTACTCCCCTTAATCTCAAGGACATCCTCTCCATCATGGAGTTTATTCTGAAAAAGTAAGGCAATTTCCCAAGAATCCCTGTACCTGCTTAATAATGGACTCCACACTATCCTTTTACGAGATAAAAGTCTCCATTAGCAAGCTTGATTTTCGTCTCCGGTATTCGTCGAATGTATAAAACCTGAAAATAATTTAAAAAGATTTCTTCTCCATTTAGCTTTGTTAGGCGAATCATGATTCCTTCCTCTCTTCAACCTAATCGGTAATGCTTATCTACAGTTCATCCCTAAGGATAAACCGCAGATAAGTATTGTATTGAATATAGAAGCTTCATCCCTTAACGCTTCATGTTGACAAGATCCTGTAATACCTCATCGGATACGGTAATAATCTTGGAATTGGCCTGAAAAACCTCTCTGCGCCGTAATCATATCCGAGAACTCTTTTTGCAAGGTCTACATTGGATGCCTCAAGATAACCTGCCATCAATGTAGGGGTGGAACCTTCTCCGGGCATTGTTGCGGAAATATAACCTGTATTATCTCCCTACTCCTGCGTTAAAGGTATTGTTCCCTGCCTTGCTTAAACCTTCCTGGTTTTGAAAGTAGCGACACCCACCTTACCTAATACGATGGATGTGGCGGTAACCTGTGGGGTGGTCCCAAAGTTTTTAAGATCGATAATACCCTTAATAATACCGTCCTCACCGATTTCTATTGATTTCATCTGTACTGCATGATTTGCAAAGGAAGGTGTGGTAAGGTCTCACCGTTCCGTCTGCTCTTAATTCCGGCGCTCTCAAAGGAACCAAATCCTTTTCCGTCATCACCATATTTCGTGGGCTCTGTCAAAGAATCCGGCTGGAAGCCGTAAACGAAATTATGGTTTGCATCCACAATGTAACCGTTTGCATCTACAGAAAACTGTCCCACTCTGGTATAAGCGAAGTTATTTTTTTTCATCGTAGCCGTAGTAGCCTTGACATTCTGTAGGATCCAATACCACCTTCTTGTTGGAAGAACTCGTGATATAAAAATCCGGCTCCGTTTACCGCTGCATTAAAGCCTCCTACATAGGTTGGCGTACTGACGTAAAAATCCGTTGCGATGGAACCCGTAAGAGAACCATAACCATATTGGGCCGGGTTGGAACCTCCGATGATTCCATTTCCGTTTGTATCCGTCTTTCCTCCTGAAGAAGTTCTGGAGGTCTGATACATGGCATCCTTAAAGCTATAAGCCTGAGCCTTAAATCCAAAGGTATTGACATTGGCAATATTGTTACCAATTACATCCAATTTGTTTTGATGCGCCCTTAAACCTGCTACAGCAGAATCCATTGCTCTTAACATCGTCCTTTCCGAGATCTGAAATTTCTCTAAAAAGAGGTACTGTAAATTGTATAAGTTTACGTTTGACTATCGACCATTTTCCTCTTTTCTATAATAGAAAAAAATAAATTTTAATGACCTGCCGGTCCTGGCTTGCTGGGCCTCCTCAGGAGGGGCCGGCAGGAAGGGTACTTGGTGAAGCAGTACCGGTTCCTGCCTGTCTAAGCTGTATCAAACTGTTTAAGGGATATTCTGTAGCATCATCTTTTATCCGGAACGTTGGCTCCTTTACCGCTTAAGTTTACGGAAAACGATAATGCCATTCTTCTCTTTCACTGTACTGTGAGAAGCTGTAAGCTGATCCTCCGGAACCTTAACCGTCACTTCTTTTTCCGATAAGTCCTGCCAGATAGGTCGTCTTGGTCAAGAGCATCTCTTCTTTCATATTGCTAGTCATCGTTCCCAAGCTCTGCACCATGGCTATCTGTGTCATCTGCGCCATCATTTCACTATTGTCCATGGGATTGGTCATATCCTGATGGGCTAGCTGTGCGGACAAAAAGCTTAAAAATAGCTTTCAATTGTCAATGTATTTTTCATTGGACTTCGCTGAATAGGTACCCGTCTCATAGGGGTTCGTCGCCGAAGATACATTTGAAATACCCATATTCTTCTCCTTACTCTGTAAGACCGAGTCTCATTCTATGAAGAAATTCCTCAGTATTACCCTTTATTCTTCTCTTCCTCTGCTTCCCTTAATCTACGTTCTGCTTCATTTCTGTTATCTTTACTGTTGGAATCATTATCCCTAAAGAACTGTTCGCCCTTGTTCTCTTCATGAACGATGACTTCTGTGACTTCTCCGGTTTTTCTTCCAAAAATTCTCGCCATATCGCCTGCACCTGTTTTGTAGGAGATGCAGAGTCTTGGGGTTTTCTGCAAAAAAATCACGACATTGGCTTTTCCACCTATAAAGTTAACCTTTACGGTAATCTGCCCCAAGGTTCTCGGCTCGAGTTCAATCTTGAGTTCTCCCTTATGGAGCTCCCATTTTTTTCTGCTAAAGCTCTGCTACATCCTTTGGTACGGACTCTTCTTTTTGTAACAAGATGAAGATTTTCCGTTTTTTTCCAAGCCTGTAAAGGGATTCCTTCCGTTTTAAACGGTTTTTTTCCGCTCTAAGTTCTCCGGTAGATTGTAAATCTTCCTTTTTTTAAATCCGGACGGGCAACTCGATCTTTTAGAATTCGACTTCCTTCTTCTCCTCTTTTGCCTCTGCTGTTTCTGCTTTTTCATTTTGGGGAGCAAGCTTTGTTTCGAATCTGCCTTTGGAGTCTCTACGCTCTTTGCTTCCCGTATTCTCCCTCTATGGGAAGCAGAGATTTCCCGGAAGAATTTTTTTCTCGGAAGAGGCTGCCTTTTTCTACACCTTCTTCCTTAAAGCTTTCCTCTATACCGGGAACCGTTCGAATACTCTCTTCCACTGCCTCTACGGACTCGCTTAGATTATTCGCTTCCTCAAGTTTAGTTTTCAGCTCCACCTTCAGCTGATCTCTTTGAATCAGAAAGTTGTTCTCACAACAAGGTTTTCTTCTTGCTCTTCTCCGAAAGCAGTTCTTTGTCTTCCGTCTTTTTCTCCGCCTTCTTTGCATCCGCTGTCTTTTACTGTTACTTCCTTTTTCTTCCCTTGGCTGCCCTTCAAAATCTTTTCTTTGTCGTCTTTGCTGTTGCATCTTCTCTTCCGCTCTCTTCTTTCGAAGCACGTAGGAAGTTCCCGAAAAGTCAGGGCAAGATCTCCGACGTCTCCGTCTCTTGCTTTTTATAGCTTCTTTACCCAAGGAAAGACCCGGATTCTGTTGAATTGTGCTTATGCTGTTTTTCAACATCATTATTTCCGCCATATTGTCTCCTGTGCTACTTCTACGCCTTCATTGCATGCGTAACAAATTCTTCAATGAAGGACTCCTCCGCTTTACGTCCCAGTACGCGGTATTCTTCCAGCCTTTTTTCCTTTAATTTCTCAAAGGTGTTGGTATCCATACGGGCCTTAATCACTTCTTTTTCTTTTCTTCCGCGATAACCATAAGACGAGTAAGCTCGTTCTCTTCTTTTTATGCGTTTTTCCATTCTTTCCAGTCCACGCACATAAATCATCATGTTTTCGATGGAACAACCCTCTTTCTTGATTCGCTCAAACTCGCCTTCATAGTAGTGCAACTCGTTGTTGAGTTCCTCCAAGAGTCTTTTTTGCTTCTGAACATCCTGTTCTTTTAGCGCAAGTTCTTCCTTCTTCTTGTCTAAAACATTCTGCTTAAACCGGTAGACTGATTCGAGACTGTAGCAAAACTTTTTCATTGCTGCCCTGTCCTTTCTATTTTTGGAATATCCTGTATCTTAAGGAATATCGGTTATTTCTTCCATTTTTATTACTGTTTCTTCATAGGAAAATGATTCATCTATATTTTGTGTGAGAAATTCGTTAATAGCAGGGTATCTGTCTATCACATCATCGAGTTTAGGATCAGAGCCTTTTTTATATGCACCGATGGCAATGAGGTCCGCATTTTTTTGATATAAGCCAAGAACGTTTCTGATTCTTGCGGCATATTTTTTATGCTCTTCGGAGACAAGTTCCGTCATAAGACGGGAGATGCTCATACCGATATCTATCGCTGGGTAATGATTTTCAGCCGCAAGTTGACGCGATAGTACGATATGACCGTCCAAAAATTCCGCGGACTGTATCCGCGATGGGTTCATTGGTATCGTCTCCTTCGACAAGCACCGTATAAACCCCGGTAATGGAACCTTTTTCTAAAAGGCTCCCGCTCTTTCCAAAAAGTCTCGGAAATTCCGCGTAGATGGAAGGAGTATATCCTCTTGCAATAGGTGGTTCTCCGGTGGCAAGTCCGATTTCTCTTTGTGCCATGGCAAAACGGGTTAGAGTCCATCATAAGAAGCACATCCATGCCTTTATCCCGAAATACTCCGCAATCGTGGTTGCAACCAAGGGCGCCTTCACACAGAAGCATTGCGGGCTGATCAGAAGTTGCCACAACCAAAAATGGTGCGCTTCATTCCCTCTTCTCCGAGATCTTTTTTTCCACAAACTCCAGGATTTCTCGTCCACGCTCTCCTACCAGTGCAATGACATTGATATCTGCCTTTACGTTTCTGGCAATCATTCCCATCAGAGTGATTTACCCACACCTGAACCGGAAAAGATTCCGATACGTTGACCCTTTCCTATAGTATTCAGTCCATCAATCGCCTTGATTCCAAACTGAAGTCTCTCTTATCGGAGGTCTGTCCAAAGGATTCATATACGTATTGTTCACCGTATAGTACTCACTTTCCGGAAAGGGTGCTCCTCCATCTATCGGCATCCCTGTGCATCGACGATTCTTCCTTTTAAAAATCGCCTACCGGAATCCGCAGCCTTCGCCGAGTATTCCGCACAAAGGCACCGGAGGTGATGCCCACAGAGCTTTTATACGTCATCAGCTGTACATGATCTCCTTTAAATCCTACGACTTCGGCCGCAACCTGCGTTTCCGTCTCATCGCTGTAAATCATGCAGATATCCCCGATACTGGACTTTCCCGTACCGGAAGCTTCCATAGACATCCCTACGATATTTTCAATTTTTCCGATATTCTCGACTGTATCCATCTTTTTAATGGTGGAGAGAATATTTTCATACATTGATTACTCACCTCTTGGGTATCCAAGTGTCCCAATCTTTCGCAGGTTTTTCCATTTGGGTCGCTATACCTGCATCTACGATTTCTTCTTGCGTCTCCATGATGAGTGTTCCCGGTTCTTCTTTTTCCACGATGACAAACTTGATGTTATCGGAAACCTGAGCAAGTTCCGATGCAATATCGGAATCCGTTGCTATCAACATTTCATAATCCAGTCTATCGATATGCATCTTTAACCAAGTGGTTTTCTTGATTCTTTCCGCTTCCTTCAAGATCATCCTCCGAATCACTTCCCCGGAGGAGCGAAGGCTGACATGAATTATCTTTTCCGCAACGGCTATGGCTACATCCTTTTAACTCATCCATATAGCGGTAGAGTCTTTCCGTCTTGGCATCTTCCACTGTACGTAGGGTTCGGTTTAAGTCCTGCCGAAAGGATTCCAGCTCTTCCGCATGTTCTGCCAGTATCCTTTCTTCCGCCTCTTTTTTTCCTACGGAAAAACCTTCCTGATACCCTTCTTCTCTGCCTTCTTCTCTGGCTCTGGAACGGGTTTCTTCGGCCTCCTTTTCAGCGGCATCTATGATGTGCTGTGCTTTTCCAATGCCAGATGAAGCAAAGTCTCGTGGTAAGGATCCTCCTCTTTTTCCGGAAGGACCATCCCCAAGCTTTCCTTCTGCCCCTTCCTCCTCTACCGCATTTTCGACATCCGCTAAAGCCACTGCGGATTCGGCTTCCAGAAGAGAGACATAGCTGGAAAGTTCCTTATTTAATCTGGATTTAATAATATTCCTAGACGAGGACATTGTCTTCATCGCCTCCCTTATTGATGATGACTTCACCCTTTTCTTCCAGCAGCCTAATAAGATTTACTATACGCTGCTGTGCCTCTTCTACATCCTTTAAGCGGACATTTCTGGATACTTCCATATCGGATTGAACCGTCTCTGCCATACGCTTGGACATATTGTGGAAGAAAATCTGCTTCATTTCCTCGTTCGCCGTCTTCAAAGCAAAGACAATATCCTTGACTCGCATTCTCTGATGAAGCGCTGAACGGAACGATCATCCATGGTGAGGATATCCTCGAATACGAACATCTTATCCTTAATATCTGTAGAAAGATCGGGGTCGGTTACATCCAATTCATCAAAAATCTTCTTCTCATTGCTGCGATCAACGTGATTCATCACATCCGCAACGAAATCAATACCGCCAAGATTCATATTGTCTTCACTTGTGATGATGGTATCAAACTTTCTCTTCATCTCCTCTTCCACAATGGCAATGGCCTCAGGGGATACACGGTCCATCTTTGCCATAGCCACCACAGTAGGAATACGCTTTGATTCTGTAAGGGTTTCAGAATCTGTGCAGCCTGCTCCGCATCCATATGAAGAAAGGATAAGAGCAATAACTTGCGGTCTTTCATTCTGCAAAAAGAGAAAGTAAGGCCTTCGGATCCCTTTCGAGAAAAAGTTGAAAGGTCTGGATGCGTGGCATGAGAAAACACGGTCCAGTAAAGACTTCTGCGGCTGTCGCACCAAAAGCTTTCTCCAATACGGCTCTGGCATATTCCATACCGCCATCCGTCATCATCTTATGGGTTACACAAAGACGATAAAACTGCTCCAAAGTGTCTTCCACCATGGAATTGTTGGTTCTCCCCAGCTTTGCCACTTCAAAGGTGAAGTTCTTCCACATCATGTTCTCCCAGATATTTATAAATTTGGGAAGCATGATCCGCTCCTAAAGAAACCACAACCAAAGCCGCTCTTTGCTTTCCGTTTAACTCATGATGAGGTTCTACTTTCTCTGCACTTACGGTATTTGTATTTACTTTATTTTCTTGTACTTTGCGCTGTTTTTGCCAAGGTTCTGCTCCTCTTCTCTCATCCAACTTTGAATAAGTTTTGCTACAACCTGTGGGTTTTGATCGAGCAAACTCGCCAATACTCTTCTTTAGTTTCATACCATGAACCATCTTGCCTCTGCGCTGCAAGTTCCTATTCATCCGGTTCATCTATTGGTTCAATTTCATCACTCGGCTTTACACTAAGTGCCGATTGATTTTCCATCTCTTCTTCCATAAGTTTCTTCAACTTCTTCTGCTTCTTCGCTCTCAAGATGAGAAGAATAATGATAAGAAGTAAGAATGCTGAAATACCTGCACCAATCAATGCCCAAAGCGGGAAACGACTGAGTACGCTCTTCTGCTCTACAGGAGCTTCTTCTACCTGTTCCTCATCCTTTTTACTAATAGAGCGCAAAATGGTAATCTTCGTCTCGCGTCGTCTCTTTCAATACCGCCGCATCTGCCACAAGGTTTACCAGTTCTCTTTCCGGAATACTTAGATCATCCGTTTTAATAACAACGGCTACGGTTGTATTTTCCACACCGGGAGATTTCTTTCTGCTCCTTCAGAACATTGTAGAGCCATTCTCTTGCCGCACTGGAATTGGCATAGCTGTCTGCACTATTTGTTCCGTTTTTGAACTGTGGCGGGGGTATCCGCATTGGAGTCTGTACCGGCTACTCCTGCTGCATTTTCACCAAAGCTTCCGGCATTTTCACCTGCTACCTCTTCATTATGAAGAAGACCGGGATTTTATCGGTGGCTTCAATCTTTCCCGGAACGGAATACTGGGTATTTTTCCTGAATGAGCTTCGCCATGTTCAGTGTACCCTTTTACGGAAACCGCCAGATTCTCCATGCCGTAAATTTTAGCGAGTACCCTCTTAATATCTCGTCGCAATATTATCTTCCACGGTGGCTGTCAGGTTCGCCATGCCGGTTCCGGATGCTCCGTCACCATCTTCCTCCGTTTTTATTTCTTCCATAGTGCCTGCGTCAAGAGCAAACCTTGGTGAAATTCATCCCTTTTACCAGATCGTGCAACCAAATTCTTAATGGCTGCTGCATTCTTCTCTCCCAGCTTCTCTCCGTCTTCCATCGTTACCACTACGCTGGTAACTGGCATCTATCGGATTGTCCGTTTCTATGGCATAATTTTTGCTCCGTGCGCTTCCGCAATCGTAACTTTGGCATCCATGCGCCTTCAAAAAGTCGTGCTGTAGCACCTAACCTATCCTGCAAATCATATAGAGTATACTGTTTCTTATCCGATTCTGTCGTCATCAAACCGAGTTTCCTATATCATATTGTAGGTAAATCCTGATTTCGGATATCCCTTTGATAAGCTGTGCTCTTAAAGTATCCACCGAATTTTTCCGGAACCTTAGAGAGCCGCTCTTCCCGTCATAAAGGTAAGGTACATTTCTGTTCCTGCAAAGGGATACCACCTGTTGTGCCTCACTTTGACTCAGTGAGCTGAAAAGGGTTTGATATTCTGTTTTTTGACCTCTGGCAATCAGAAAAACCGCCACTGCAATGACTAAAGCTGTAGCCGCAGCAATGATGCCCAAGAGTTTTTTCGATTTTAGTGACAGCTTCTGCCACATTTCCTTGAGTTTTTGCACCTGCTAGCTCCCTATTCCTTACATGTTCATCTTCATCAACTCGTTATAGCTGTCCAATGCTTTAGTTCCGTAACGATACAAGTGAAGTCCAAGCTGATTTGTGCCTTGGCCTCCGCAATAGGAAGACTGTGGGCATCGGAAAGCTGACCTGTCGCCAAAAAGATATTGTTTGTTTTTCCACGTCCAACTGCGTTGTTTTCACATTATTGATAGCGGACACAAAGACATCTTTAAAAAGATTGGTATGCGCCGCACGAGATTCGGAACTTCCGCTTCCTATCCCTTGATTTGCAAAAACATTCCCTAATTTCCACGAAGTCATAGGGACAATGAATTCTGTATGGTCCATGTTGTTCCTCCTTCAGGACACAAAGACTTTTTGCTCAACTTTTTCTCACGATGTCGATTCTTCATTCAAAAAGTTCTGAGCGAACAATTTTAAGTATTTTGCTCAACTTTTTCTACGATGCCGTCTTCAAAAATTCAAAAAGTTCTGAGCGAACAATTTTAAGCTTTTTAAGTGTGTATGAGGTATCTAGCAAATATAAATATTCTTTTACAAAAGTACATTTTATCGCCTTCATCGTTTTCTCTAATAATTTTTTGAATTTTCTTTCAAGTTTTTAAATCTTTGGTCTTTTTCTCCTATAATTTCTACGTAAAAATATCTATATATTTTGTTATTTTATGATTCATTATCTAAATAATTTGTTTAATTTTATTTATTAAGTTTTTCAGAACATTTCCTTTCGTTTTTTGCGCCGGACACATACATATCTTTTTTATCCTAAGCATCCATCCTGATTGGATCCTTATTCCCCAGTCCTCCCGCAACAAGCTTGGCAGTTCCCGGATTCCAAACTCTTCTTACGCTAAGTAGAACTTTAGTCCCATTCTCCAATGCAGAAGGCTTTGAGGCTCACAAGAAATATTCTTTTCTTTCCTTCCCGGTCTCTTCCGAAAAAGGCTTCCTCCTTCACCGTTTCCTTGTCCCTTATCACATTGTTCTTCCTCAGAAATTGAAAGAAACGCTTTTCTTCCGATTTGGAAAATGTGTTTTTTGCATATTCCGTCAAGAAATCCCTGTCTCCCGGAGCAAGACTTCCTCGACTTTTTTTCATAGAGCAATTCATTCTGTCCAAGACTGGGATTCCATAGAAGCACCAGCTCATAGCCGTTGTATAAAATCCTTTACTTTGTCCATCATCTTCTTCTGCTTCAGCTTTAGAAAATCACCCCGATAAACTTGGATATTCAACAAATAGGCATTTCTTCCCGGTATGTGACTGATTTCCTTTCCATGAAATCGAACAGAGGGAGTCTCCCTCTATCGTATCCATATCACTGCCTCTTCCCTCCGAAAGAGCGGATAGAAAGGAACGAATCTGTTTATACTAGTACCGCATTTTTTGTCGTTTATCAGTCTCTCCGTCTCTTGCACACTCTAAGCCGTCTGCGATTGCAAGCTCCCGTCTGAAAAGATTGATTTCACATAGAAAACTCGATTCTGTCTCCAAGCATTTCTACTATAGAAAGTGGAATCCCCGAGTGCGATATCTTCCTTTTCTTCCAGAGCGGAAGGCGGAAGACAGCCGTTACTCAGAAGATTGATATATCCCAAGTCATCGTTATACTGCCTTTTTCCCGGTGATTCAAAGCGGAACCCGTTTTCTTTACAATGCAGAATGCTGTTTTGATAAGGTCCAGGGCGTCCTATATAATAGCCTTGCAACTTCTCACATCCGATTTCCCGAAGAAAATCAAGCTGTTCCTCCGTTTCTACCCCCTCTGCTAAAGTTCGGATCCCGATTTTCTTAGCCATATCCACGATAGAACTGATGATTTTTCTTGACTTCTCATTGGAATCCTGCAGAAGCATCATATCTATCTTAATCAGTCAAAGTCAAAATCCTTTAATACATTCAACGAACTGTAGCCCGATCCGAAATCATCCATCCATACCTTATAACCGGCTTCATGGAAGCGCTTGATTCTACTGCTGATCAGTGCCGGACTCTTACTCAGCACCGACTCTGTGATTTCCAGAGTTAACAGCTCTCTTGGTACCTGATACTTTTTCCACCAGTTTTCTCCAATTCGCCGAAAATATCACAAAGTTCAAAATCCATTCTGGAAAGATTCAGAGGATACCGGAATCATTTCCTCCCCTCTCCTCGCATTGCCGCAAACTCCTGACAAATCAGAGAAATAACATGGACATCCAAGAGGTGAATTAGATGATATTCCTCTAAAACCGGAAATGAATTCCGCCGGAGAAATGAACAACCAAATTGCGGGTCAATCCACCGAACTAAGGCCTCCAGTCCACATACTTCTTTTTGAAAGTGCACGAATAAGCGGTTGGTAATATATGTAAATATCTCCATTCTCAATCGCTCTTTCAATATGATCTACAATAAAACGATGTTGCAAAAGGAGCTGACTCAACTCTTCGTCATAGAAGCGATAAAAAACCTCTCTCTCCTTTTTTATACAATCACAGGCTGTTTTGGCCCTGTCACAAGCATTGATTATATTTTTCTTTGCAGGAATGCTGTATATGCCCACCTTAAAATCCAGTGCCATTGGAATTTCCAGATTTAAAAAATCCTCATGCGCCTGAACGAGTGTATCAACACAGTCTTTTTCTTCAATCAGCATTGCAAACTGATCTGCAAACATACGGGTGATTAGGGCATTGGGAAACGCATTCTTAAGTATATTTGCCAACTCCACCAGTAAAGTGTCTCCGGCTTCAAAACCGAATCGATCATTATACAGTTTAAAGTCTACAATATTAAAATAACAAAGAAGCTGTCCCTCTTCCATGAACTCTGTTGCAAGCTCCCGGAACAACTGATTTTTTATGGTTTTACTGAGGGAATCATAATCCCCCTCTTTCAATTGATTTCTTTTTTCTATCCACTTCGGAAGAAGCGGATTCTGATTGCTATTCAATTCGGTTCCCTCCGATATAGTGGCATCCTACCTGAAATAATTGGATAAATGTCCGAAGTATTCTGTCTGGACGGACAAGAAAGGTAGGATAAAATATTTTCTCTCCCCCTTAATCATTACCGTTGTACGAGGTCTACAAGATTTATCTGTCAAAAAGAGGAGATATAACTCCTCTTTTTAAAAAATCTCTTTGCCTATTCTGTTTTCGAAAAGGAGAAGCCATAGCGTTCACAAAGCGCATCGTATTCTCCTCTTCCTTTAGTTTTTCGAAATCCGCGATCAAATGCTCGAAGAATCTCTCCATTCTGCCCTTTGCTGACTATAAAAGCAAAGTTCCTCCTTCTTTCTGATAGAATAAATAGCTATCTCGGTTTCCGCCCCCGGCCTTTGACTCTCTTTAATTTCTTCCTCTTATCTTTTCTACTTCCTTTCTGATATTCCTTTCTCCGTTCCAACTTTCCTTTCCACTTTTCTTCAGCGGGAAATACAATATTCTTTACCAGATCTCTTAGAACGGGAAGCGTATCCGCTATTGCTTCCGCTTCTCCTTCTCCTGCCTTTTTAAGGAAATCTTCATTGCTCTGCACCACCTTGAGAAAATATCCCTTTTCTTCTCTTTGTGTCTCCAAGTACTTTGCCGCAAGGCTACCTTCTTTTACTAGAATGGTTTTTCCTCGAAGCCTGCTATACAGTTCTTCAAGGTCTTCTGTTTTCTCTCCGCCAATATAAGGAGAGAGAAGAAGTCCCAGTTCCACTTCTCCATAGGATTCGGAAAAACGAATTCGCTCCTCCTCTTCCTCTTTAAGTAATCCTCCCATTGCCATATCAGAAGTACCGGTGATGACAGAAGGTGCCAGAGTCGATTGATTTTTGGGAAGAAACTTTACGCTAAACCCCTCTGTTTCTGCAATCCTGTTCATTAGCTCAATTTCAAAGCCAACGGGATTTCCCTCAGTATCCTCCGCCGTAAATGGGTAATTATCCTTATCGTAGGCTAAACGAATTTCTCTTCCCCGTATCTTTCCACTGGGCTTTTTCCCCGCAAGAAATGAGCAAAAGAAAAAGAAGCAGGAATATCAGTCTTTTTCACCGTGCACATTCCCTTTCCATAATCCGAAAGAGATGAAGCACGCTGGAAAAGGAATAGGCATCCCCCGATTCCCCATGATATACATCTCCCTGCCAGCTGGTTCTTTGCCTGAACTTGGTATGTACAAAAAAGCTCCCTTTGCTGCCCGCGCCTCAACTATAGGGAAACTTTTCTAAATCACCCGCTTCTTCCACCAAACGCTTCTTTCCCCTTCTGTCAGGGTAGCTGTGTTTTTTTCTCTAAAGCTCCTCTCTGGAAGAAGCTTCCGGATAATCCCACTCATCATAAAAGGATTCCATTTTTTTGATTAAATCCAAGGTTCCATAAAAAGGGACTCTATCCTTGGAGTATTGTTGTACCAACTCTCCCTGAAAGTCCCCCTCTTCTCTACCACTGATTAAAATCCCCAGTAAATCAATGGCATAAAGGCTGTCTAATTGCTTGTCCATATCAGGCTATTCTTCCTCTTCTTCCTCGAGATGGAACTCTTCTTCCGTCAAAGCTCTATCCATGAGCTTTAAAAGTTCCAAAGCACTTCGAAAATACTGTCCGCGATTTTTCTCTGCCCAAGTAATCTTCCCCTGCCAGGTATCATTTTCCATGCATTTTACCTCGACAATAAAAGTACTGTTTAGGCTCTCTTTTTCTTCCATAGTCGTCCCCCATGTCTTTCTTTACTTTACTATGAATTAGAGGAGAGAGAGGATTAGAGGATTTTATCTCTAAACGCACAGAAAGGCTACCGATGATTTGTCGGCAACCCTTCCTTCCCGTTCATTTATTCACACTTTTTCTACTATTTTTTATGTTTTAGCAAACTCTGCATTTCACTTTTTACTCTATAAAAAGCATAGCCTTCTGCTTAAATCCCAAATTCCTCAGCCCAATATACTTCTCCGTCAACTTCAACAGCGACAATTGCACCGCTCTTGAATTCCGGCTTTAAAATATTGGCCTTATGGGATGGAGAGTTCATCCAAGCAGCTACTACTTCATCGGCACTGTCATAATACTGTGCAAGGTTTTCTCCGTAAAGAACGCTTGCATCTGCCGTATACCAAGAACTTCCATCCGGTCTTGTGTGAGAAAAGCTGCTAACGATTTCGTTTGCGCGAACTTTCGCAGCACTCTCAATCTGTCCGTTCCATGTAAGCGGGCTTAATCCGTTTGCTACTCTAATTTCGTTTACTTTTGTAAATGCGTCCTGCGCATTTCCCTTTGCAGCATAAGCTGTAATTGCAAAGAATGCGGTAAAAATGGCTGTAAGTATAAATAATCTTATTACTAGTTTCTTCATGTGATAACTCCTTCTTTCGAGAGGGAGTCAGGAAGCAGAATCATCTCGCCCGGTCGGGGGTTCCCATGATTGCAGCTGGCTGACATTTTACAGTCCCTATAGCTTTGCGTCACCGGTTTCCCAGGTTTGCCATGGTTAAAAACCATATAGTTTTTGAAAAGAATTGCTCCTTTTCGAGTATAAAAACCGACACTCAGGATCCTTCCTGATTGCCAGCTAACCGTAATCTTCACATGCAAAATTTGTTTAAATTAACATCTTCATACTGGAAGATCGCAACTGGCTGCCATGTTACAGGCCCTATAGCTTTTGCGTCACCGGTTTCCCAGTTTTGCTCAAACAGATCCGGTCAGAATCTGCTGGTAAGTTGTGCTTTCCTTGCTATCTCCTCGGCTAGCAGGATTTCTAATTTACTTACAATTCGGATTATAGCACATCCTAGAAGCGTGTCAATAGAAAAATTAAAATTTAATATGTTTTTCTTTTTATTTATAATGTTTTCTATCTTCACTTCACTCTACAGTAGTCGTTTCGACAAGATTCTTAATAAATATAAATACAATTTCAAAGTCATCCGTATATTTAATTATTTTTCATAAAAGAGGCTATTAAAAATGAATGATGCCTTTAACAAAATATAGGCCTGAAATGGGGATGCGAACACAGATTTTCCCTCTTTCAGACCTATACCGTATAAAAAGCTTACTTTTTAATTTTCAAAATCCAATATAATTTCTTATTCTTCTAACAGCAGTATGGAACGATAGACTCCGCTGATTTCCTCTTCGCTAAGAGGCATGGGATGATTTTGCAGTCTTTCCACATTGACCGACTTCGTTAAAGTCTCCAGCGTCTCTTTCCAAAAGTCTTGCTCTTTCTCAGAAGAACTGTCTTGCAAATCCATCCTCTCCAGATAGAATCGCCTCTCTTTGGGAATAAGCTCCATTTCTTCCAGAAATTCCAAGTAGCGCTCCACCCCCTCTTCCGGCTTGTTCCCGCCAAAGCAATGGGCAAGAAAGCGAAGGCTCTCCAAGTCTTCCATCTTCTCTTTATTTCTTGTCAGTAAGGGATAAAGCTCTTTATTAACAAGACTCGTTGCAAGCCCGTGCGGAAGCCCGAATAGTGTTCCGAGCTTATAGGAAAGTGCGTGTCCTCCGGTAGTTTTGGTAATGGCAATCGCCTTTCCTGCCTGATTTGCAGCATAGGCTATTTTCTGCAGTGCATCGCTCTGATTATCAAAGTAAGCCTGATAGAAATCCAAAATCGTTTCAATCGCTTCCTTTCCATAGTACAGGCTGTCTCCAACACTATTCTTACACCAGATGGCCTCCATGGCATGACTTAACGCATCCATAAGGCAAACCTTTTTCTGATAAAGCGGCAAATAGGCAAGACTTCTTGCATCTTCTACACGGATCAGCGGATAAATACTTTCATCTTCTATCGAAAACTTCTCTCCATTTCTATACATTACTGCGTACGGTGTACTTTTTCCGAACCGGAGCCCGCTGTAGTGGGGATAGCCACAAAGGGTACCCCGTTATCCCGCCATGGAACTTGGAAGAGTTTTTTTCCTCGGGTACGGCAGAAAAACAGTTTGATGCACTTTCCCGTATCCATGGCGGAACCGCCGCCTACCGCACATTAACATCTCCGGAAAAAGCCTTGAATGCTCTACTGCCTTCTATCGCTTCTTCCAACTTGGGATTCACGGAAAAGCCGGAAAACTTCTCCACTGTGATTCCCATTTCTTCTTCAATCTCTGCAAAGTCTCTTCCTATAGGAAGTTTAAAAAGAATTTCCCGCAACGAGAAAGATTCTCTTCCATGCATTACGACGAATCGAATCCTTCAGCTCTCTTTTTACATCGTCCTTCCGAGGACAATCTGCGCTTCTATCAATTCTTTTCTCATAACTACAATATTCTCCTTTAAGGCCTTTTCCCTCTCCCCTTATAGACCTCTTTCAAGAGCAACTATAAAGATAAGCCGATAAAATAAAAAAATTCCAATCTATTCTACCGCAAAGCTCTCGGATGGAAAATATAATTTATGATATTTATTATAAAAAATTCTTAAATTCTTTTATCACTTCCTTAATTCCCTGCCCTTCTTTTTCTCTCAAGAGACAGGAACCCGCTCCCGATATCTTCTTTTCCATTTTCTTTTTAATATCTTTTCCTGCAAACTCCTCTATCTTTGCAAGATAGGCTTTCTTCATTCCCTCCGATTGCACAATCGTTAAATCCGAATGAAACAGTCCGGGCACCGTTACATAGTACTCCATATTTGTAAAGGCTTTTTCCGTCCTCTTCACTCTTTTTTGGATCGATTTCATCCGTGATAAACCAGGGTATGTATACCAGCTTATTGGTATATTTTTTTAAGCTCACTACTATAAAATGCTGAATCCACTGTCCACACCGGATTAAATTCATCATAAGGAGAATTAATCACAATACAATCCGGAAGTTCTACTGAAAAATCATAGCAGTTATAATCTCACAATTTTCATATTCCTTCGGAAAAATCCTCTCCTTCGTAGTGTATTTCTTTCAGTCTTCCATCTCCACATTTTGTCATAATAGGGAATCGGAATAATCTTACACTCTAACTCTTCCTCCTCTAACATAGCATCTACCAAAGGGCGAAGACTTTTCAAAGTGCTTTTGCACTATGCGGAAGAAAGATAACTTGCTTTTTAAAGTCTTTCTGCACTGCAACTCGTAAATTCTCAAGAGAAGTTAGAATTAGTTTTTCCATCTCTTTTGAAGTGCTCCCTCACCCAAAAAGAACTGAAACTTTCGAAAAATCACCTCTCGCACCCTGCTCAGATATACTCTGATAAAGCTCGAATAAGGCTTCGCAATACTCTTCTATCACAGAAACCGACTTCGTGCCTTCCCCTTTTTTCTGCTCTATGGCATTGCCGAAGGTAATGGCTTCTTCCTGCATCGTAGCAAGTTTTGAAAGACATCTTGGGAACTCTCTATTCTCTATGGCTTTCATGAGTTCTTTTTGTGCAGAACAAAAAGACTCTACTGTAAGCATGGCCAAGTCTCTGAAGTTTTGAATCTCCGGTCTTCGTAAGTCTTCTTTTGAAAAAGAATACTCCGGCATCCATCTGTCTTTAAAATGTTTTTGAAGCATAGTATTAAATTTCTTAAAACAGGGATAGTTATGCCCTCCTCCTGCTCTAACCTTTCTATGATAATCTCCGTATTCTGCACGAAGTACTGCATCATAGTCTTCCGGGACAGGAAGAGATGCAGTATAGAAAGGGATTCTTTTCCTTTTTTCAAAAGCCGTTTTGGGATACGAACAGTTTTCATGAAGCATATACCAAGGGATACAGGCAAGTCTTTCGCTACCTTTTCCATTGTATTGAATCAATTCCCTCTCAATCTCTTTATATAATTGTCTTCCTAAAGGCAAATCCCTGTCAAAATGTACAGAAATTAGATTTTCCAACTTTTTAAGTTCTTCTTGAAACATTTCATTTTTTTCGGGATTTTTCTTTAACCTGTTTAAAATGGCAAGAAATCCCATCAACACTCTTTTTCTTCTTTCTTCCTCCTCCGGCTCCTTGGAAAGTTCATCTATAACAAAAACATCCACTGATGCAATAAACGGGTATTCCTGGAACTTTCGAAGTAATCCCGAATGAACATCCACATCATGTGTTGATAGCGTTGTAAAAAAACTATAATGATGGTCCTGTGTTTCTAAGCTACATAAAGATAATTCTTTTGCAAGTTCATCCTTTAAAATATCTTTAAATTTATTGTAATCTTTACGGAGCATCATAATATCGATATCATCGTCCCAAGGAATAAACTTCCCATTTCGAACTGCCCCCAGAAGAGTGCCTCCATCTGCATAATAGGGAATATCATATTGATTACAGATTCTATCAATCTCAGACAGGATAGTCAGTCCGGCTCCCCACGCTCTCTTCATGATTCCCGGTATATAGAAGCCATCCTGTACCTCATCATAAAAATTCTCTTTCGATTTCCATACTATACTCCTTCTTGTAAATGAACAATTCCAAGGTCAAATATTTAGATAATCAGTATGCCGATAATACCGGAATAAAGTCTTGCGGTATTACTTATTTACTTTAAGATAAAATTAAATCCTGAAAATAATGATAGACCTTTTCGCCCGTATCCCCTATATTTTCAGTAATTTCTCTTACTTTGCCATGAGAAAACTCTTGGTCAAACGGTAAAGAAAGTGGCTTATTATCCAAAAAATCCTCGAGAGTGTACAATATCGTTTCCTGTAATCCATATAAAAATTTCCTCCACGGCAAAAATCCGGTAAGCAATTCATCCGGAGAAAAGTTAAAGATAATTTGTGTTTCTTGTATAGTCTCCTTTTCTTCTTTATTTATCTCTTGTGGCTTTCTTATCCTTTCATTTGTTACTTCTTTGATTCCATAATTTTTAAGTGAGAAACGGATAGAACAAGGATAGTTCTCCGCTATACAAAAAATATAGTCTCCCACACGATAAGAGCCGGAAAAAGCATTTAGTTTTGTGGAAACCCGTGAAAGACAGATCTTTCTTCTCCCTTTTCCCTCTTCCAAAATCATAAAATCATTTCCTGCCTTGGGACTAAGAATCCACTTCCCTCCGAAAAAATATGCCTCTCCATATTCATCTGCAGGAAGTACTTTTATCTCTTCCTCCGAGAGGCCCCAATCTCTGAGCTTTAATTTATCTACAACAATTGCATCTCCCTCTTTGTGAGGAAGAAGCAAAAATCTTCCCTCATAAACTACTGCAACATCTCCATTTTGCGGGATGTACTGCGTTAATTCGTTCTTTCGTCTTTTACTTTCTTCTTTTTTGTCTTTCCTCGTCTTTGAAGAGTGAAGATCCGATAAGATTCCGGATTCGAAAAGGATTTTCCTTAAAAAGGTGCATCCTCTATCTTCTTCAAGAGCTTTCAAGTCATGCAGAGAATCATCCAAGATAAGAATCGGCTTTTCCGCTACTGCAAAAAGGGATACAACAGAACTGGTTGCACTGCCAATATACGCAAAGGATAGACTAACTGCTCTATCGATTTCTGCTGTGTCATCATAAATGCCTATTTTTTCAGCAATAAATTTATTCTTTAGAGCGATATAGCGGGGCAAGTCTTTGTTTCTCATTGTAAGGAATGTACTTTCCAAGAGCGGATGAGGACGCCAGAGCAAGCAATATCGCGGATGCTCTTTCATCAGCACAAAGATGTACTCCATCTTCTGCAGAAAAAGATTCCGTATCTTCAAGCATCTCTCCTATGGCGGAATTAAAGTAAAGCAATTCTCTTCCGGAAGCAATTCCTTCCATGCATTCGGCATAACGGGCGGTTTCTTCTTACTCGCTATAACTCTGTCAAACTTAGGGGCACCCTAAGATTATCGCTTTTTCTGTGCAGCCTCGGGGAGACTTCTTTTATGTTCTTCATTTTGTACCACCTATAATCCATATGGCCATATGCACTTAATATATCATCACCCCAAGTACATAAGCCCATAGTTCCAAAATAAGGAATATAAACCAAGTTCTCCGTAAATTTTTTTAGATTTTCAGAATAATAGCGAGGATGAACAGAGCTTACGTAATTCCAGTCATCATAGGGATTGTGAATGTATATTACATCCGGTCTCTCCTCTTCAAAAGGAAAGCTTTCTTCCACTAGCAGAATGGAACTTGGGAATTTGTCTCTTTCATTGATTGCTTCCCCAAAACTCAAATCTTCTGTTCTTTCAAAATACGTAATAGGCATGACTAGTGCTTCACATGACGGATCTTGCACCGCAGCAAGATATACAGATTCCATGCTGTCCCACATAGAGGCTTTATAGGGTAAAAATAAAATCTGACTATGAAGAGGAATATTTCTGATTATTTCCTCTATGATTTTGGATATTCTTTCCGCTTCATCCAAAAATCCAAATGCTTCTCCCAGTTTCCTCTTCTTATCCGATTCCTGTCTAATTTTTTCTCTTTTACTCTCCTTAAGTGAGTGTTCCTCTATCTCTTTATCTTTAAGATTATCAAATCCATCCCCAGATATACATTCCGAAGATAAGAAAAGAGCCTTCTGATAATGCATGCATAATTCACTTAGATTCTCTAAGTCATCCTTTTCATCTTTCTTTTCGTCTTTCTTTATTCTATCAAGTTCTCTTAAGCAATCCTGCTCTATCTTATCGATTCCTTCTTGACAAAGTGCCATGAGAGAAACCGCTTGACTATGCTTTTCCTGTATAATCATATTTCTAATCGTACTATGGGCTTCTCCATAACTCTCCAGCAAAAAAAGAAGTTTTTCTCTTTTATTTTTCCTCACTGCATTTCTCCATTCAAATCTTCAAAAATCGATTTTCTGTCTACGCTTTTCGATCATCCTATATAAACTGATTTACCAGCCAATACTTCTTTCCTTTATTTTTCTAAAAAGAGCCTAAAGCAGTCCACCACGTTCTGAATCCCCTCTCCCTCTTTCTCTCCCAGGAGACAGGAACCTGCTCCGGCTATCTTTTTTTCCATCTTCTTTGCGACATCTTTCCCTGCAAACTCCTCTATCTTTGCAAGATAGGCTTTCTTCATCCCTTCCGATTGCACAATCGTTAAATCCGAGTGAAAAAGCCCCGGAACCGTTACATAGTATTCCATGTTAATAAAAGCTTTCTCATCTTCCTTAGCATTGGGATCAATCTCATCTGTCACAAACCAGGGGATATAGATAAGCTTATTCGTATACTTTTTCATCTCTTTGCTATAAAACGAAGGCGCAACGGACCATACCTGGTTAAATTCATCGTAAGAGGAATTTATAACAATACAATCCGGGAGTTCACTCGCAAAGTCATACGTTCTATAATCAATAATTTTATATTCTTTCGGGAAGTCCCCTCCTTCATAGTGCATTTCTTTCGGGCTTCCATCTCCATATTTATCAAAATAAGGTATCGGGATAATCTTGCACTCCATATCCTCCGCCTTAAGAAGGGCGTCCACTAAAGGTCGTATGCTCTCAAAATGCTTCACAGTATGCGGAAGAAAGACCAGCTGCCTTTTAAAGTCTTTTTTCAAAGCAGTTTGCAATTTTTCCGGATAATACAAAAGAGTATTTGCAATTTTTTCCAATTCTTTTTGCAAGTTGGCAGAAATATCTGTAGATCTACAGATTTCTTCTGTCTGTTTTTGCTTTTTTATTCCGTCTTCCTGCAGAGCCGTTAAATCGCTTAAAGCATTATAAGCCTGATAAAGAGCATCACAATACTCTTCCAATACTCTAACCGACTCTGTCCCCTCTCCCTTTTTCTGTTCTATCGCAGTTCCAAAAGCAATTGCTTCTTCCTGCATCCGGGAAAGCCTTGAAAGACAAGTTGAAATATTTCTTTTTATACACTCTTCAAAAAGTTGTTTATGCGAAAGTTTAAAAAGTTTCCGCCATAGAAATTGCTATATCTCTAAAAATTCTGTATTTTAGGACGAGACCAAATCTTCTTCAGAAAAAGTGGTAGTCAGGATCCCATGCTCCCTTCATCAAATCTTTCAATTTTTTCTCATATTTCTTTAAGCAAGGGTATCCATGTCCACCCGCCCCTTTTACCTTCTTGTGATAATCTCCATACTCGGCACGGAGTACTGCATCATAATCTTCCGGAATCGGAAGTTGCATACCGCAAAATGGAATCCATCTGGTTTTATCAAAAGCGGAACGAGGGTATTTGCAGTTTCCCAAAAATGCATAAAACTGCATGACAGCAAGTTGGTCTCCTCCTCGTCCATTGAACTCCTGAAATATTTTTGTCCATTACGCGGCGTAATTGTGGCTTTAATGCAGTCCTTCGATCAATCTGAATCTTTAGTATTTTTTCTATTTCATTTATTTCTTTCAAAACCGCTTTGCTTTTCCCGTGTTTCTCAATCGCGTCAATAAGGAATAATATTCTTTTCAGTATTAAACTTCTATGCTCTTCCAATTCCGAATCTTTTTCCAGTTCATCTACAATAAAAATATCCACTGATCCTGCATAGGATATTCGTGATATTTTCTAAGTAATTCGGCACCAAATCCAACAACTTGCTTCCCCACTGAAGCCGCTAATTCCTCACAGTCTTTATTCACCTCTAAAGAATTAAAGGAAAGTTCTTCCGGAAGTTCCTTTTGGGCAATCTGCACAAATCGATTATAGTCCTTTCGTAGCATCATGATATCGATATCATCATCCCAAGCAATAAATTGACCATCACGAACTGCGCCCAGTAGAGTTCCTCCAACTGCATAATACGGAATATTATATTTTTTACAGATTCTGTCAATCTCGGATAAAATGGTCAGTTCATACGCCCAAAATCTCTTAATTATCCCGGAAATATAAAAGCCATCTCGTACTTCGTCATAAAAAAACGCTCTTTCGAATGTCATATCTCTCCTTTTTATTCCGTATCTCTTTTTAGATGAAATTTCTTTCTAATTATTCTCTATTTTATGCTTTTAATAAAAAGCTCCTAAAGCAGTCCACCACGTTCTGAACCCCCTGTCCCTCTTTTTCTCCTAAAAGACAGGAACCTGCTCCGCGGATCTTCTTGCTCATCTTTTTTCTAACTGCTGTTCCCGCAAACTTGGATATCTTGGAAAGATAGGCTTTCTTCATTCCTTCCGACTGCACAATGCTTAAGTCGGAATGAAAAATACCGGGCACTTCCACATAGTATTTCATATTGTAAAAGGCTTTTCCGTCTTCTTCGTCCTTAGGATTAATTTCGTCGGTTACAAACCAGGGAATATACACCAGCTTGTTCGTATACTTTTTCATTTCCCGACTATAAAAAGTGGGTTCCACTGTCCACACTTGGTTGAACTGATCGTAGGGAGAATTGATTACAATACAGTCCGGGAGCTCTGCAGCAAAGTTGTAGTTCCTATAATCTGTAATTTCATATTCCTTGGGGAAGGCATCCCCTTCATAGTGCATCTCTTTCAAGCTTCCGTCTCCGTACCGATCATAGTAGGGAATCGGAATAATCTTACATTCCGTATCTCCTGCCTGTAGAAGCGCATCCACCAAGGGGCGAAAGCTTTCAAAATGCTTTGCACTATGCGGAAGAAATACCACCTGTCTCTTGAAGTCCTTTTCTAAAGCGGAACGCAATTTCTTTAAGTAATATCCCGGTTTATTCAATTTTTGCTTTAATTCCTTATGCACTGTAGCGGATAAAATAGATAAATCTTCCAAAGGCAATACTTCACTCAATGCTATATAAGCCTGATATAGTGCTTCACAATACTTTTCCAAGACAGAAACTGATTCGCTTCCCTCTCCCTTTTTCTGCTCAATGACATCTCCAAAAGCAATTGCATCTACCTGTGCCTTGGAAAGTCGCTGTAAACAAGCCTGAATCTCTCCTCTTTCATACTCTTTAAAAAGCTCTTTCTGAGAGACTGCAAGGGCTTCTTCCATGTGCATCACAATGTCTCTAAAATTCTCTATTTTAGGGTGAAGCAAATCCTCTTCCTTAAAGTAATAATCAAAATTCTTATCTCGAAAAGTTTCCTTGATGTTATCCTCTGATTCTTTATATCCCGGATAATCGTGCCCCCCTCCTTTTACTATCCTATGGTAATCTCCATATTCTTCTCGAAGTACTGCATCATACCCTTCCGGAATAGGGATTTGTATATTACAAAAAGGAACTCTTATACTCTTTTCATAGGAAGACTTATGAAAAAGCATATTTGAAATAAAAAAATGATAAAAAGCACAGCCAATCTTATCTCCCCCCCCATTATTAAAACTTTGAAAAACAGCATCCACCAACAAATATAACTGATGCTCCAGGTTGCCAGTTCTGTCAAAATGAAAATTCAAAACTGCCTCTGCCTTATCCAGTAATTTCAAAATTTGCTTGTCGTCTTTTTTATTTTGTATTGTTATCAATATTTTTCCAAGCATAAGGATAAGCTGTTTCCAGTCTTCTTCCTCTTGAGGGTCTTCGGGAAAGTCATCTAAAATAAAGATATCTACTGTTGAAAAATATGGAAATTCCTCATAATTTCGGAGTAATTCCGATTCAAATCCTATCCTGTTTTTACAGACCCCTGAAATAAAACCATAATGGCCTTTATTTTCCGACATCGAAAAAAAGCTCATATCTTTGGGAAGTTCCTTTGCTACAATTTCAACAAAGCGATTGAAATCCTTTCGGCGCATTATAATATCTATATCATCATCCCAAGGGATAAATTGCCCGTCCCGGACTGCTCCAAGGAGGGTTCCACCATCTGCATAATAAGGAATCTCATATTTTTTACAGATTCTGTCAATTTCAGAGAGTATAGTAAGGCCGGCGCCCCAAGCCCTTTTCATTATTCCGGGGATGTAGAACCCCTCTCTTACTTCATCATAGAAAAACTCTCTTTCTCTATTCATCATTTTTTCCCTATTCTTTCTATCCTATCTGCTTTGCAAGACCCGGTTATTCTCATGCCTCATTAAGCTTTTAGTAAAAACTTTCTAAAGCGTTCTACCAATTCCTTTGTCCCTTGTCCCTCTTTTTCTACTAAAAGACAGGAACCTGCTCCGCTGATCTTCTTGCTCATCCTTTTTCTAACTGCTGTTCCCGCAAACTTGGATATCTTGGAAAGATAGGCTTTCTTCATTCCTTCCGACTGCACAATGCTTAAGTCGGAATGAAAAATACCGGGCACTTCTACATAGTATTTCATATTGTAAAAGGCTTTTCCGTCTTCTTCGTCCTTAGGATTAATTTCGTCGGTTACAAACCAGGGAATATACACCAGCTTGTTCGTATACTTTTTCATTTCCCGACTATAAAAAGCGGGTTCCACTGTCCACACTTGGTTGAACTGATCGTAGGGAGAATTGATTACAATACAGTCCGGGAGCTCTGCAGCAAAGTTGTAGTTCCTATAATCTGTGATTTCATATTCTTTGGGGAAGGCAGCCCCTTCATAGTGCATCTCTTTCAAGCTTCCGTCTCCGTACCGATCATAGTAGGGAATCGGAACAATCTTACACTCCGTATCTCCTGCCTGTAGAAGCGCATCCACTAAAGGGCGAAGGCTTTCAAAATGCTTTGCACTATGCGGAAGAAACACCACCTGTCTCTTAAAGTCCTTTTCTAAAGCGGAGCGCAGTTTCTTTAAGTAATATCCCGGTTTATTCAATTTTTGCTTTAATTCCTTATGCACTGTAGCGGATAAAATAGATAAATCTCCCATAGGCAATACTTCACTCAATGCCATATAAGTTTGATATAGTGCTTCACAATACTTTTCCAAGACAGAAACTGATTCGCTTCCCTCTCCCTTTTTCTGCTCAATGGCATCTCCAAAAGCAATTGCATCTTCCTGCGCCTTGGAAAGTCGCTGTAAACAAGCCTGAATCTCCCCTCTTTCATACTCTTTAAAAAGCTCTTTCTGGGAAACTGCAAAGACTTCTGCCATGTGTATCACAATATCTCTAAAATTCTCTATTTTAGGGCGAAGCAAATCTTCCTCCGAAAAGTGATAAGTAAAAATCCACTCTTCCTTAAGTTTCTCTCTGATCTCATCCTCATAACCTTTAAAACAAGGGTATGTATGTTCTGCCCCGGCTTTTACCTTTTTATGGTAATCTCCATATTCCACTCGAAGTACTGTATCATACCCTATCGGAGCCGGAACTACAGTATTACAAAACGGAATCCAATTGCTTTTTTCAAAGGCAGAGTGAGGATACGTGAATTTTCCTTCAAATGCACCCGCTCCCATAAGAGCAAAGTCCCCGCCTCCACCATTAAATTCTTGAAATATCTGATCCATAATAAAATATAATTGCGGTTCTAGTGGTCTTTCTCTATCCAATTGAATCTTCAATAAACTTTCTATCTCCGTTAATTCTCTCCAAAGTAATTTGCTCTTCTTGCTCTTCTTGCTCTTTTTTATAATTTCAAAAATCCCCGCAAACATCTTGAATAGAATTTTTCTATACTCTTCATCTTCAGGATTTTTTGCCAGCTCATCTAAAACAAAAATATCCAGCGTAATTACATAAGGGTACTCTTGATATTTTCTAAGCATGGCAGATTGAAAACCCATATCGCCACAGCTGAGACAAAAATTCGTATGGTCTTTATCGAATCCAAAGAAATGAAATTCCAATTCTTCCGGCAATTCCTCCTTAACAACCCGGCAGAAGCGCTGAAAGTCCTCCCTCTTCATACAGATATCTATGTCGTCATCCCAAGGAATAAACTGTTTATCCCTCACTGCCCCAATCAAAGTCCCTCCAAAAGCGTAGTAGTTAATATCATATTTCTTACAGATTCTATCCACCTTGGAGAGAATCATAAGTTCTGCACCCCAAGCTCTTTTCATTATTCCGGGAATATAAAACCCATCCCGTACTTCATCATAAAAAAATTCTCTCTCCAGTTTCATACTCTTCCTTCTCTTTTCTATCCTTCTATCCTCATTAAATCCAAAATTTATCTCGCTTCTCTGCACTATGCCTTAAACAAGAATCTTCTAAAGCGTTCTACCAATTCCTTCGTTCCTTGTCCCTCTTTTTCTCCTAAAAGACAGGAACCTGCTCCGCTAATCTTCTTGCTCATCTTTTTTCTAACTGCCGATCCCGCAAACTTGGATATCTTGGAAAGATAGGCTTTCTTCATTCCTTCCGACTGCACAATGCTTAAGTCGGAATGAAAAATACCGGGCACTTCCACATAGTATTTCATGTTGTAAAAGGCTTTTCCGTCCTCTTCGTCCTTCGGATTGATTTCATCGGTTACAAACCAGGGAATATACACCAGCTTATTTGTATACTTTTTCATTTCCCGACTATAAAAAGTGGGTTCCACTGTCCACACCTGGTTGAACTGATCGTAGGGAGAATTCATTACAATACAGTCCGGAAGCTCTGTTGCAAAGTTGTAGTTCCTATAATCTGTGATTTCATATTCCTTGGGAAGTCCTCTCCCTCATAGTGCATCTCTTTCAAGCTTCCGTCTCCGTACCGATCATAGTAGGGAATCGGAATAATCTTACATTCCGTATCTCCCGCCTCTAGAAGCGCATCCACCAAAGGGCGAAGGCTTTCAAAATGCTTTGCGCTATGTGGAAGAAATACCACCTGTCTCTTAAAATCCTTTTCTAAAGCCAAACGCAGTTTCTTTAAGTAAGAGAGGGGCTTTTTCAATTTTTGCTTTAATTCCTTATGCACTGTAGCGGATAAAATAGATAAATCTTCCACAGGCAATAGTTCACTTAATGCTATATAAGCCTGGTATAGTGCTTCACAGTATTGCTCTATGATGGAAATGGAAACGGCTTGTTCTTCTTTTTTCCGTTCTATCGCCTTTCCCAACATAATGGCCTGTTCCTGCAGATTAGAAATATCCGAAAGACAGCCGGGAATATCTCTTTTTGTATAAGCATAAAAGAGTTCCTTATGAAGACCTGTAAACTCTTCTACTGTCCTTATGATAAGATTTCGGAAATTCTCTACAACGGGGTGCTCCAAATCTTCTTCTGAAAAGTGATAAGTAAAAATCCACCCTTCCTTAAGTTTCTCTCTGAGCTCATCCTCACAAGTCTTAAAACAAGGATAGGAATGTAATCCCCCGGCTTTTACCTTTTTATGGTAATCTCCATATTCTTCTCGAAGTACCGTATCATACCCTATCGGAGCCGGAACTACAGTATTACAAAAGGGAATCCAATCGCTTTTTTCAAAGGCAGCTCGAGGATAGCTATATACACCCAAATAGGTAGTCCAAGGGACCATGGCAAGCATATTGCTTCCTGTACCATTAAACTCCTGACATACCCTATCCATAACATGGAACAATTGTGCCTTTAGTGATTTCTCCCTATCAAAACGGATTTTCAATACGTCTTCTATCTCTTCCAATTCTTTCAGCAGTTGTTTCGTTTTTCCATATTTTTCATCGTATTTGAGAATCCCCCCCAACATTTTTAAGACTTTTTCTCTAAACTCTTCATCTTCAGGATTCCGAGCAAGTTCATCCAGGATAAAAATATCTATCGTTTCCGGATAGGGATACTCTTGATATTTTCTAAGTGATTCCGGTCGAAAATCCGTATCTTTTTTCCCTAGATGTGCCGTAAAGGTAGAATACTCTGCGTTTAACTCCAAGGATTCCAAGTCTAATTCTGCGGGTAGTTCTTTCTTCGCAAACAGGCTGAATCTTTTAAAATCCTCCCTTTTCATAAGGATATCTATATCATCATCCCAAGGAATAAACTGTTTATCCCTCACTGCCCCAAGAAGTGTTCCACCATCTGCATAGTAGGGTATATTATATTTTTTACAAATCCTATCAATCTCAGATAAAATTGTAAGTCCGGCCCCCACAATCTTTTTAACCATCCCCGGAATATAGAAGCCATCTCGTACTTCATCATAGAAAAACTCTCTTTCAAATTCCATCTTACTCCTTTATTTTCCTTATCTCGTTGGACAATTTATTGTTTTCTTGCTTCTTCCAATTCTTTCTTCGCCTTTTCTTTATCTCCAATAAATTCATAATACAGACTAAGGTTATGATGTGCTTTTGTATGACGCGGTTCCTACTGTACCTTCTTTCCTGTTTTTTCACCTATTGAGAGGCAGTGTAAAAATTGCTTTTTCAATTGCAGGTAAAAAGCGATAGACGACTTTCCGGCTCTTTAGCAATATATTTCATATAAAAAAGTCCTAACGCAAAATGATAATCCGCCGATTGCTCCATTACTTTTTTTCTTTCATCTTGTCCCAAGGTATGAATTAAATCCATGGCTTCTTGATAAAGTTCCTCTCTATTCAAGTCCATAACCAAATAAAGATACTGTATTATTCCGTCTTTCCCATAGGGAGTTTCCAAATCTTCTTCGGGAAGATATTCGAGAAATTTTCGAAAAGAATGTAATGCCCTATCTTCCTCTTTTTCCTTTTGCAAAGTAATGGCTATTTGATAATGAAAATAGGCATCTTCGGGATTCTGTTTTAACTCTTCTTCCAATAGCTCCAGATTTCTATTCGCTTTTCCTTTCATCAAATATCCGTCATGCAAAAAAGTAATTGGCAAACGAAGCCTTGGTCCGTGAAAATCAACCTGTTCATGTATTTTTCCGTAAAAACGAAGTCCTTTGGTGAAAATTCTGTGAGACTCCGATATGGCTTCTTCTATTTCCCCTTCTTCGCTATAAAAAAAATTCCTTTCTCGAAAAGCACATACCCAGCTTTTTCCATATTCTTTATTTGCTGTTTCAAGTAAGTTTTTAATCTTGGAGTTTGTTGCAATACTTGTTTCAAGTTCATCCTTAGTCAAATGGAGAAGATTTCCTTCCCCTTTTTGAACAAATTTTTCAATATACTTTTTTTCTCTGTACTACGATTTCCTTCCGATTTTTTATCGGACTCCTCTACGAACTCTTCATCCGCATCCAAAACAATATGTGCAGTGGCTCCCAGATTCTCTGCAAGTTCCAGAGCATGATTCCTTGCCTTTGAAAAATCCTTTCTCCCAGGGAATAGAAAAAACATGGAAGAACTTCCTATCCTCCCACGCCTTGCAAATTTCCAGGGTTCCATCCGTAGAACCTGTGTCACAGAGCACTACCATGTCTACATAAGGTATAATTGCCTTCAAGCAACGCTCTATGCAACGGCTTTCATTTTTGATAATCATTGTTAAAGAAAGTTTCACTTTGTTCTCCCTCACAAAAGTTAAAACTTGAACTACAGATATAGCGGTATCCTTCCCCTACTTCTTCTTCGCATTTTCGGAAATCAGTTTGAATACATGATTCCGGACTTCCGATTCCATCCCGAGGCTCATCCGGAGAAAACGAAGCCCGTAGCCGAAGTTTCCATTTTCGGCAGCTTTCATCCAAACCACCACAAGCTTTTAATTCCCGGTCTTCTTTATCAAAGCGATAGCGGAAGCGTACAATATCATCTTCTTTCAAAGGTTCCGAACTTTCCATAAAAGATACCGCCGGCACTTAGGGTTTCGGATAACGCCGAAGAAAGTGGAGTTCCTCCGTTTCGCCATCCTCTGCATCCGGCTCTGTCTCTTTTCACAAAGGGAAGCTCCATCGCAACAGATACACGGACGTCGTTCTGTCTTTGCACGATACGGAGAACCTCCTGTACCTCGCAAACTCCAATCCACGGATAGGGACTTTCCGGAAATGCCGGATTTTTCCGCATCAGAACTTCGGAGAGTGTTACGATCATGCCCTTTTTGCAGGTCATAAAAAGTCTATCTCCGATATAAAGCGTCTATCTTCAAACTTATATCCCTTAAAAAATAAAGAATGATTTCCTCGTCATTTTTTTCTACCAGTACGGGAATATTTCTATCTCCCTCCGGCCAGTGCACCATTCCCTTTTTTTGCAGTCCCGTAAAACCATAGTCTGCTCCTTCCTTTCTTAATTTCAAAAGAGGAGTTCTCCTTTTTCCTCTGCTTTTATATCCGTTCTCCCGTTTCACCTATTCGGGAAGGCATCATCATCTGAATCTGCAATAACGATACTAGGCTCTGAAAACTCTGCCTGTCCAAGGTCACAGTAGGATCCGTCTCCCATCCCCTGCTGCAGCTTCTCTCTGTCTTCCCTGTAGCAGACTCTGCGTAAGAAGAGACTGCATCACACCGGAAAGAAGAAGTGAGTTTTCCTCCGGAGGAACCTAAGAACGACAAGAGCGAATTGTTTCCGAAAAATTCCATTCCCTCCTCCGAGTCCCAAGTTGCTTTCGGAATAAGCTGAACTGCTTCCTCCATGATCTCCCTTATAATTAAAATGGCTTTTTGCCTGATACGCATTGTCTCCCGAGGTCTGCCATGATCTTTTCTGACATAGTCCTGTGTCTCTTTATAAGGCGGTACACCGCCATACTTCTTCACTGCACCGGGACCGGCATTGTATGCGGCAAGGGCAAGCGGAACAGATCCGAAGCTCTTGATATTGTCCCGAAGAAGCTTTTGCTCCTCCCATGATATTTTCATAAGGATCAAAGGCATTCTTTACGCCCAGCGTCTTTTTGCCGTACCGGGCATAAGCTGCATGATTCCCTGCGCTCCCAGCATGAGAAACCGAATTCGGGGTTGAAATTGATTCCTGTTTTGCTACGGCAAGAAGAAGCGACTTCGATACCCCGTAGGTCCGACTCGCTTCGTCGAAAGATAGACTCATATTGTGCAGCTCTTCCCGGAAGAGTACTTTGCTTTTGGTAAACGCATTTGTTCCCTGCAGGCTTCCCTCTCACCGTAGTGGAAAGGACATTCCGAAAAGACAGCGCGTCCCCGGCTTGGGACAGACCCTGTATCGGATTGTTCTGCACTCCCCTTACCACTCCCTGTAGTCCACTTTGTAAAGGAAATAAATCCATCTTAATAACTCCTTCTCCTAGTATTCCAAACGAATTACAATTGTATCGACAGAATTTGCCGCAAAGATAAGCGGCTTTCATCACTAAAATCAAACAAAAATCATGAAATCGACGCCGCTGTCCTATGTTGCGGCTCCGTCGGCTCCTAAATGTCTTCCTTCCACATCGGTATTGCTAAGCATTTTCCCGTCTTCGACAAAGAAATAGGTTTTTCCGTTGATATTCTGGAAGCCTCTTAGCATGGCTCCGTTTTTATCAAGGTAGTACCAGTCTTCTTTATATTTTAACCAACCGATATGCATCCTTCCTTTGAAAATCGGATTCAAGTAAAACCAATCTCCCTCGACTGTTCTTCCACCAACCGTTTATCATGTATCCGTCCTGTCCCGAAGAGATACCATACATCCGGTCCGTAATGCACCCAAGTATTGCTTAGCATCACACCGTCATCCCGGAAGTAAGCGAACTTCATCTTTTCCTGTCTCTACGAGACCGGTCTCCATCGCACCGCTCTTTCGGATTTAAGAAAAACCACTCTCCGCTTCTTTTCCAGCCAGCCTTTCTTTGACTCGACAGGATGCATCCAAAAAGTACCAGCGTCTTCCCACATAGCGCCAGGAGTTGGGCTCTACCCCATTTCCTTCTGCTTAGATAGTCTTCAATGCTGTTTGTCCGGTTCAAGTTCAGGGACCGCTTCCCCGCAGGTTCCTGCACCTCATCCGTCGTGGCTATAACATATTGTCCTTCTTTTAAATATTTCTTCTGCTCTTCCGTAAGAGGTGCCGCCTTTGACTTCGTAGTAATAGGTTTTTCTCTGGTCCTTTCATATATTTTCCGAAGTCAAAAACTGGTTTTTGACTCCCTTTGAAATTCCTGTACCAGCTTATTGTCTCCATAGAGTGCTACCGTATAGGATGGTGCAAAACGAACTTTATCCCAGATACCCATCGAGTGTGCACCATTCCAAGCTGCATAGCCCTACGTTACCCTAGAACCATCATCGGGATATAATCCGCTCTGACCAACAGATCATTTCCCTTTTATGAGCTTTGCTTCTACGAAATTTGCACCGCTGACCCTACCTTTGGAGCGGTTAATCACACTGGAAAAATACCTTTCCCTCTTTTGGCATGCAAAAAGGATTTCCACTCTTACCTTTCTGTCCCCGGAACCCAGTTTATCATAGTCCTTTCGGTAGTGCACATCCGAAATCTCGACATCGTTGTCAGAGACAGTAACATCAGGGAGGAACGATTTCCTCCTGATCTCCAAAACTCGACTTGCAAAATTCACTTTGATCGTCTCTATGACCGTCGATTCTGCAGCCCTTGCATTGTTACTGAAAGGAATTAAAATGAGCCAAATTAAAAGGAGAAGCAGAATCAGCTTTTTCCGTAAACTCCAAAACCCGAAGTTCCCACGTTCCCTAAAGCCTTCTTCTTCCCCTTTTTCATATCCTTCTCCTTCATTATCCGGCAGATCCCTTGCCTTTTAGCACGGCTCATTCAGCTTGTCTAAAAGAGCCGTATCTCTTTCCGTTTCCTTTCTTCTTTACATCGACGAAAGAGATAAAAACTATAAGCAAGTTCAGCGGATAGGAAGGGCATTTTTTCCTTCTCTATCTATCGCCTGAAAAGCTGTTTTTCATCTAATATACCGTCTGCATTTAAGGGGAAACCGTCTACCCAGGTATTTCCTAAGCATTTCCCCACTGTCTCTCTGAAAATAATACCAGTTTCCGTCTATGGATATCCCAGCCCTGTTTCCATAGCTCCGTTGCTGTTCAAATAATAGGTCTTCTCATTCCGAACCATAAAAACCGCTGAACATCACGCCTTCCAAGGAATTCTCCAGCTCATTTAAGTAATACCATCTTCCACGGTCAAGCAGCCAGCCCTTGTGCATTCTGCCACTTTCTTCCATGTAATAGTATCTGCCGCTGATGATATGCCAGCCCTGTCCGAGCATCTCTCCGGAAACCAGTCCGTTTACGGCTTCATTATCCGGAACAAGGTAATACCAGTTGTTATTGTCTTTAATCCATCCAACAGCCATATCTCCGTTTTCATGGAAGAAATACCACTTTCCGTTTACATTCTCCCATCTTTTTGCCATTTTTCCCGTCCGGTCGAAAATAATACCAGTAGCCTCCGATATGTCCCCAGCCGGTAAGAAGTGCTCCGCTTGGTAAGCGATAGACATAGTCATTTCCATCCTTATCCCAGCCGACTTTCTTTTCTGTTCCGCTGACAACCCTTGTCTCCGACTCTTCCTTTTCCATCCGATACATCTCGATCGTCAATTACCAGCTCAGAGGACTCGCTGTATGTACTGCTGCCGGCATAGTTTTTCTTTGTCACTTTTTTTCAGAAATCGTTTTTGACCCGATACCGTATAGCTTTCCCCGCCTTTCGTCATATAGGGGTAAAAATTGTATTGTGTCGCATTCAGCCTTGCCAGCTCGAAAAATACGATTTCCATTTCGGAAAAAGCTGAACCCTGATAGCTGTGTGAATCCGATTGTCCGGGAGTCCAGGAAACCTGCCCGAGTGTTCTTGCATTCCAGTCTACGGAAACAGGCGCATCGTATCTTCCCTGTACCGCTTTCAGTTTTACAGTAAGGTGAAGATCATCGCCTTCTCGTTTTCGCGGAAACGTAAGAACCGCCTTCTATATGGAACGTTCCGGAGTGATATGCGGCCTGAAAGAAGTTCGTTGTAACATCCACGGGAGTCAGCACCAGCACTACCTGAAGCTCATCACCCTACGGTTACATAGGACTTTTTTTCCCGCTACCCCATTCCGCCTTTGTAATGGTAAAGTTACTGCTCTTTGCCATGGCAATCAACTTCATGCGCTGCTGCCTCTGCTCCCTCGATTCGGATATCTCCCGGGACTATCTCCGGGCTCTAATCGGGATTGCACTTTTACACGAATATTTCGAATCGGAGAGGATGCCGCAAAGACCATTTTCCCCGGAAAAAAACAGTACAAAAAAAGACATACTATGAGAACAAAACTCTTCCGAATACTCTGCTCCTTCATCTTTAAACCTCGCTCTTCTCAATGCCTGTCCTTAGGCAAACTTTAAGAAGAGAGTCTTTCTCGTACCTTCGTTTCTTTCCTCTTGCTCCGGACTGTTCCTCCTGCCCTGCTTCTGTTCTCTTTTGGAGCTCTCTAATCCGTCTTTCCTCTCTTCTTTTTTTCTTGTTCTTCCTTATCTTTTTCTGCATCTCCCTGTAAAGCCCTAAAAAAATAAATATAGATCTCTACAATCGCCTGAAAAAAAGCTCTTCCGGAATTTCTGCTCCCAGCTTCATCTGGGTAAGCAAGGACGCCAAACTGTCATCCTCATACACCGGCACGCCTGCTTTCATGGCAGTTTCCGTGATTTTTTTCCGCCATGTGCCCCATTCCTGCCGCAACAATCATGGGGTGCACCATTTTTTTCTCACTGTCATATTTCAGTGCCGCTGCTTTTTCTCTCCATGAGTTTACTGAAATCCGCCACTTTGTCTCCTTCTCCTACGCACTATTTATTTCTATCGGCAGTCTTTTCTCTATCTAAAAAGGGAAGAAAAATGCTGTCTAAATTCTTACGTTTAGTCCCTTCTCCGCATCTTTTAAGTCCCGGGAAGACTTCCTGCAATTTAAAAATCTCTTGTTTTTCTGATATATTCCCGAGATTCGCAACAGAAAGACCATTTTGCCGTAAAATCGTGTTTACGACTCCTTCCACATCCTTCTGCTTTCTCCATCAGATCTTCCGGCATAAAGAGGCTCATATCCACTCTCATGTCCGATAATACCGGAAATGATCTCAAAACTTCCCAGAGTTCTGGATATTGAATTTTCAAAAAGCATCTTCGTCAGCTTTCCTCCATTCATATCCTTCGCATCCTGATCCACCCACATCTCGCTCATCACATCTTTCTCTCCCGTATCGGAAAGGGTAGAAACAAAGATGTTGCAAAGGGCATATATACACTTTCATTCAGTAAAAGACCCTCTCAAGACATCTTGAAACTGAGAAATATTTTCTGTTCCTGTCTTTCCTTCCGCTCCCGCAAGGAGAAATTGATTGAAAGAGCTTTGTAAAATTATTTCCCTGTTTTTCATCTCCAGATTCTTTAAAGCTCTCCTGGAAAGCTTCCTCCGGATTCCCCTTAAAAGAGCAGTCGAAAATCAGGATTATTCAGTAGATGCTCTTTTCTGTTTTGCAAGAAGTTCTTCTGATCCGTTTTCGTATTTTACGGCATAAAGCACAAAGAGAATTGCTGCATTACGCACAGCCCCGTAATCATGGGTGCGGGAAATATAGTTGGATAAGAAAGGAATAATCTGACCATTTAATTAAGGAAGAATTCGCTTTATCCTCTCCCATGCCCCCTTTAAAATTCATCTGCGATATCAAGTCCTCGAATTCCCCCTGGAAGGAAGGTAAGAGCAGTTTATCAATATCCCCCGCAATCGTTTCCAATTGTGCCAAAAAATGTCCGGACGAACTGTAGTCGTTATAGCTTTTTGCAAAGTTCAAAATTGCGGTACGCAAAGAGGAAGAAATGTTACCTTGTAACATTCCCTTAAATTGTTAAACAGATTCCCGGAAAAACTTAACCTGCGCCTGCTGTTGATTCTGTAAAAAAATCCTTTAACTCTTCCGGACTGTCCATTTCCATCGAAGAAAAAAGTTCTTTTAAAACTTCACTGATTTCTTCCTTATTTCGGCTTAGCGCAACAGCGCCTTCCCCAAAAAGTACGGTTTCCATCTCTTTCGGAAGGTTCACATTGTCCGTGAGCTCTCTCAAAAAGGCCGCGTAATTTCCTTCGAAAATCGACCGCAGAAAAACCGTCCCTTCTCCCGTGGAACTTCCTGTCTGTCCTGTCTCCTGTCCATCTGCCCGGTTTAACCACAGATGGATTTGACCGGATTTTTAATAGACATATCCGAGCCACACGACCATGTTGCACTGACGGATCCGGAGTCACGGGGGCAGATGTTACTTGTAAAATGTTTGCCATTTTCCCTCCCAAAGTGTAAAATTGTTCTAATAAAAAACGAAATTTAAATCTCGTATTTTCAACTGTACATTACTTATATCGACAAATTTCTCGCCGATATAGTAGGGGTAGAAGGGTATTTCCTATGAAAATTTTTTTCTATTTAAAGGAAGTATACCCCATCTATTTCCCTGTGCAAGAATCTTTCCCGAGGGAGTGGGCGGATGCTTTGCCTAGAATAATTGCAAAAAGAAAAACGGTGAGAATAGAGGAGAAAAAAACGCCGTTTATAGGAGGAAAAAATGAATTTTTCAATCAGACCTGATTTTAACACTCGCGTAGATTATCAGACTCGTCAGGCGTCCTTAGCCAAGAAACCCGCTGTGCAGGTTGAAAAAGGCAAAAAACCGGATACGGATACCCTTATCTCTTTCCGGTGGAAACAGAAATCGATGACAGAAGCTTTGTAGCAGCCCTTAGTAAGGCAACTGCCGATTCCATCAGAGTCGGTGCCTCGGACAAGAAAGTGGCTGAGCTTCATCAGCAGGTACAATCCGGTGCCTATCGCCCCAATGCAAGACGCATTGCAGAAAAAAACTCTTAGGCTATAAGGACTAAAAGTTTTTATTGGAGAAAAATATCATGACTGTTGAATGTAAAAAAAGTGGGATGAGCTGCGCCCCGTTTATACGGAGTTGTCCGCTCTGCTCTCTTCTCTTTGTGACCTCGAAGATTCCCTGAGTATATCCGCTTCAAACAATGCAAAGGATGAAAATTGATGCATTGGTGACTGAGGCACAGCCCACTTTACTCCGTTTCAAGGGCTTAGAGAAGAAACGCGAAAAATTACAGAAAAGAACTGGGATTGGTTCCCGCCTCTTCCTTCCATTTTGGAAAAAGGCTCCGGATGAGGAGAAGGAAGAATGGGCGGAAAGCATCGAAAAATCTGGAAAAGAATCTGCATCGCTTTATACAGTCGAAAAGAAACTGCCGATAGAATCATGCAGGTATCGATTTAATCGATCTTTTCCCAAAAAGCTCGAGGGAAAGACCGAAGCGAAAAAAATTTAGGGATAGAAGGGTATAAGCATTCTGTTTTAGGATGCTTCTCTTTTTCAAGGAGGAGTTATGATAAGAGCGACTTTTGCCGGCTTCGATACGGCATTGTCCGCAATGCGGATGAATCAGAAAAAAACTGGATGTAGTTGGACATAACCTTGCGAATATGAACACCGAAGGCTATACACGACAGGATATGAAAAACATCGTCCATCAACTATAAAAAAATCCGACTTCGTTTTATACCAACTCGAAATGAAACGAATGTGGGATACGGTGTTGCAATGGACGGAATGCGACAACTTCGTGATCAATTCTCGGATAAAGCAATATCGTGCCCAAAAATGGAAGGGCATCCTATTCTCAAGAACTCGGAGAGTCCTTAAAAGCGTCTGTCCAGATTTTTTTAGATGAAACAAAGATAAACGGTCTCCGCGCCTCCTTTGATGATATCCAAAAAAATCTCTTCTCAACATGCAAGATCCCTCTAAAGATACAGGACCCGGTCTATGAAGGAGAATTCATGGGCAGAGTCCAAGCTATGACACAGCTTTTAAATTCCGCCGCAGAGGGCATTATTCAGGCGGAAAAAAACGAATTTCGTAAAATAGATGGAACCGGAACCTCCGAAAACGGTGCCATTCAAAAAAATAAATACTTTAGTACAAGAAATCGGAGACTTAAACCGAAGAATCAAAAAGAACTCAGCTTATGAAACATCCCTCACTGGAACTGATGGATGAGAGAAATAAGCGCTTGGATGAGCTTTCCAAGTATATTCCTATTGAAGTAGAGACTTTTTCCGAGGAATACACTTCAGCAACTCCGCCGACTACCCGCTATCGTATTTATAACTACGATTCTGCAGGAAATGTTACGGGGCGTTCCGATTGGCCGGAGGATATCCGTGTGAATCTGGTTTACCGAGACAGTACGGGCGGCAATACGGAAAGTCAAAGAAAATCACCTTTAGTAAACGGTTCTATTGATGCGGATTTAAAGGATGCTACAGGGAAGGCATTACAATGTAGGAAAAGTGGAGCTTGCAACCCCTGCCTTACCCGGCACAACCGTACTCAGAGGACAATCCTTTAAATACACAGCTGAAAAGTTTACTGGTTTTCAAAAAGAGGGTCGGTACACCGGACAGCTTTACTACGGATACCTCTAAGGTTCGCTTTGCTTCAGGTAGTGTACAGGCCAACTCGATATGCTTTCTTCCCTGTGATATCCGTCAGCTTTCTCATGCAGGAGGCGTGATCAACTTAGCTGATTTAAAGGCAAGCAACGAGATGACATCCTACAGCTTTGACTTCTATATGGGTAAGTTGGATCTCCTTGCAGAAACCTTTACTAAAAAATATGAATGCAGTCAATAAGAAGGGAAATACAGACTATACACGGTACTGTAACACCGAATCCCGACGAAACCCGAACCATGTTTTTACTGATTAATAGAGATAAAGACAGCCGGTCCGACCGGGAGGAAATATTCCGGATGATGTGACTGCAGCAAATATCGGGAATCTCCAAAGGGCTGGGTAAACGGAACCACGCATGTCGGAACCCACGGTTTCCGAAACGGTCCCACCCTTAACCAATCAGGGGCGATACAACCGATACGGTTTTTGGAGATGCTTGAGCAGTTGATTAGTCCCCATGATGAAAAATGAACAATACCAAAAACCAGTTATGGGGACTACATGAACAATGTATCCACTACTTTGGCTACCGATTCCTATGCCAACAACAATGCGCACACCATCAACAAGACGGTCTTTAGACGGTCTGAATACCTCTAGAGACCAGCTTTCCGGAGTCAGTCTTGATGAAGAAGCGGCAAATATGATGACTTTCCAGTCCTCTTACAATGCAGCCGCAAGACTGATGACCACCTTAAATGATACCCTTGAAACGCTTGTTAGCAATCGGAAGATAACAAAGCGTTCTTTCAAATTTTGATATATATCCAATCCCTCTAAAAAGAGGAGTCTTCATCAAAATGAGACTCCTCTTTTACTCTTTACTCTCTTACTTTTTTTATGTCTTGCTTTTTTTCTTATCCTCTACTGTAGTATTTTTTTGTTCTTATAATTAATCCGAAAGAGATACGTAAGCTTAGTTTTTTTAAGCTTTTTTTTTAAGCTAGTTTTTTTAGCTTTTTTTAAAATTCACATACTCTATGAGTGATACTCATTAAGGATAAGAAGAGGTAACGCATGAAACTCCAGCTTTTTTTCATAAAACCGTACAGGAAAAGGTGCACGAAAAGGTGCAAAAAATATAGAAAAAAACTGCATCACAACTTACCGAACTGGGAGCGCTATCTCTTGATGTGCTGTGTCCCCTCTACTTTTATGCTGATCAGCCTTACTCAGCAGGCACCGGGAGAAAGTTCTTGAAAGGGGGTCGAAAAATATCATTCAGAGAGCCCGATATTCTGATTTCCGACTACTTTGTGGTCGGCGGTGTCGGTGCCGCTTTTTTTAATGCCGGCTGTCTTGCCATTATTTCTCTCGGGAATCTCTCTGCTTTACGAAGTCCGACTTTGACGGGAAGCTGTATCGTAGCAGCTTGTCTTATGTTCGGTTTTTCTCTTCGGAAAAAAACCTTCTGAATATCTGGTCTATCCTAATGGGTTACGTATTATACGCAAAAGGTACACCGCGTACCGATAAAAAAATATCTCTATATCGGTTTTTACGGCACAACACTCTCTCCCATTATCACGCAAATTATGCTGACGAAAAACTCTGCCCTTTTCCACTGGCAGCTGATCCTTGCTCTTTTCGGTGGGGTCTTATCATCGGCTATGTTTCTGGTTCCCGATTTCCTCCATACCAAACACGCTCATATGGGATATTCTCTCTATAACGTCGGTTTTTTTCCTGCGGAATTATTGCAACAATCGTGACTTCCCTTATGAAAGTCCTTTTGGCGCTAAAATCGAGTCCCTGCTTCTTTGGGATACCGGCCACAGAATTTTTCGGCTTTAACAGTCTTCTTGCGCTTTTTCTTAACACTCATTCTTCTCTCTCTCGTCATCGGACGGGGAGAAACCCTTTCTTCCTACTGCGAGATGTTGAAAGGAAAGCGGAGTAGGGCGGTCCGGACTTTTTAAAAAAATACGGAGATTATCCCTACCATTTTCAATATGGGCGTAAACGGTCTTCTGATGACGCTCCTGCTCTACTACACAGGAGGAGACTTTAACGGTCCGACCATCGGTTCCATCTTTCTGCGTGGTCGGCTTCAGTGCCCTCGGAAAAACACATCCGAAATATTCTTCCGGTGCTTGATCGGAGTGATTATTGCAAGTTACTTAAAAATCTGGGACTTGAACGATCCGAGCTCTACCCTGACCCTGATTCTATCTACCACTCTCGCACCGATTACGGGAGAGTTCGGGATACTCTGGGGAATTGTAGCGGCTTCCTCACTCTTCCGTGGCTTTAAATGTCGGCGCGGTCTACAATGGGACAAATCTCTACAACAATGGATTTGCCGGCGGAATCGTGGCCATCTTTCTGGTGCCGATTATCCAGTCCGTGCGGAGCCGTATGAAACCTTCCGCATTTTATAAGAACGAAGGAGTAACAGGGACAGACAAGCCAAAGTAAGGGAAACTTCTATAGCGCGCAAAGGATATCATGATTTACTTCCTTATAAAAGGCTCTCTGCAAGTCTTCATAGGAGTCTCCATACAGTTTAAGTAATACCATGAGCTTCGTCACCACCGCTTCCAGTGTCATATCATAGGCTTCCATAAGCTGGAAGTCTTTTTTTACTTTCTGTCCGACGCGGTAAATCTCCATATTGGAGCCCTCGTTCATCACCTGAGTCGCCATGACGAGGACCTTTCCGGTCTCTTTCCACCTGTTCATCTCCTGATAGACGGTATCCAAGAGGGCATCAGGGAATCCCTCCAACGCCGAAGCTCTCCATCACGATACAGTCATAGTTGGCAAAGAGGTAGGATAAAAGTTCCGGCCTTGTTCCGGGAATCAGCTTAAACACACAGACCGAATCACTGATTTCCGGGAAAAAGCGAACCGGCTCCCTCTCCGGAATATAGGGGAGATAGCGGATGATTCTCCCATCCTGCACTCTTGCAAGAACGGGAAAATTTACACTTTGAAAGGCATTGAAGGAACGGGCCTGCATCTTCTTTGCTCTGGTACCCGCAATGACATTTCCGTCAAAAACCAACACTACATTTTCCGAATACTCATCCATAGCATAAAGAATACTGTCCCGTAAATTCACTCTCGCATCCGTACCCTCTTTTTCTATCGGCTGCTGCGAGCCGGTCACCACTATCGGCTTTCTGGAATGTTGAACCATATAGCTTAGTGCTGCAGAACTGTAGGCCATGGTATCCGTACCGTGGAGTACCACAAAGCCGTCATAGCGGTCATAATTCTCCTTTATAGCCTGAGCAAGACTCATCCAAATCTTCGGATGCATATTGGTGGAATCGATGTTGCAGAGTTGGAAAACTTCAATTTCACAAAGATTTTTCAGCTCCGGCACGTAGCTTACGATTTCCCCGGCATTAAGTCCGGGGCTTAAACCATCCCCCGTTTCTTTGGATGCAATAGTTCCTCCGGTTCCGATTAACAATATTTTCTTCATATTTATCTTTTATATCCTTCCCAAGAATAAAATCCACTTTTTCTACTCCATGCAGTATAGTAACACTTTTTTTCGAAAGAAAAAATAAGCAAGGGACTCTCTTTTCTTCATTTTTTACTCTATTTTCATAGAGTTCTTTCCGAAATGACTTATAGATTTTTAAAACCCGAACGATATATATTTTGACAGAAAAAGAGGCATTGTCTCTTTTGTTATTTAGCGATGCCGATATAGAAAGGAACAGCGGCTATACGGAGTCAAGTGTAGAAAGGATAGACTTCGTAGATATAGAGGAGTAAATAAGATGAGAGTAACAGCTAGAACCTATTATCAGGATTACGCACAGCATGTGAATGATCTCCATAGTAAGCTGAATAGAGCCATGGAGCAGGTAGGAAGCGGTCGTCGGTTTGAGAAAGCCGAGGAGGATCCCATTGCCTATTATGCGGGAAAGAGAATTGAAAATCAGCATAATGATGCGGAAGCCAAAAAATCCGTCATTGATGATGTAAAGAATCGTTTGATTCAACAGGAAAAAGGGGCTTTAAGCATTCAAGACGGTATGAGAGAAGTGAATACCAATGTGATCCGATTAAAAAATGAAACGAACAATAATCAACCCGGAACGGTAAAAGTCTTTGAGTCGGAATTTACTCAAAGATTACATTCCATGGTGAATGCCTTAAACTCCCAGTATGACAACTTCTATGTTTATGGCGGAAACGATATGACTACCGTACCCTTCTCCTTAAAAAGAGGATTTGGATGGAACGCCCCCAAGCATTACTTTTAACCTATAGGCACAAGTTTCCGGGAGACCCGCAAACTACTGAAATGAATATTCGGTATAGCTATGACGGAGCGCACTACAAAAATGATTTCTCCGGAAAAGACGGACAAGGACACGCTTTAGGAGAAGCGGATACTTTAAACTATATTCTTTCCGCCATGCGAGAGCAGGGCAAGATGAGTACCGGTTACGGTTCTCTCCGAGACCGCAGTACACTGATTGATACTTATACCGGGGGACTGAATATGATTACCGGTCTTAGTTCCGACGCCTTGAAATCTCTCAGTGATACAGATGCTATAAATCGTATCAAGGGTGCGAGCAATGCAGGACCGGTTGTGCAAGAAGAGGATTCTCTCATGAATTCTCCAATTGCCTTACTTTCCAAAGCGATCCTTACTTCGCATCAATATGTTGATGCATTAAAAAAACCAATACCGGTGTATCTACCGCGAGAGAGCGTTTCAATAAAGATCTATCCGACTTCATCCTTCAAAAATGATGATGCGGAATCCAGAGTAAGCGATACCTACCGCGTACTGGGCATCAAATATGCCACTTTGGAATCCACGCAAAAGGGACTCGATCTTACCATGGACAGCTTACAGAATGAATACAGTGCTAAACTGGCCATCGACCAGTATGATGCTGCAGTAAAGATGTATTCCTATCAGTACAGTTACAATGCAGCCATGAAGGTAGGAGCGCATATCATGCAGGCATCCTTGTTTGACTTTGTAGGTAGATAAAAATGATTTGGTCATCTCTCAAAAAAATACCTGACCATCACGACACGGAGTAAGACTCTCTTGTAAGTTAAGGGTTCTTCTCTTTATGAATAGAAATAGTCAAAAGGCTGTTTTTATTCTCTAGGGTCCGTAAAAAACAAATGACTTTATTTTTCTACTGTTCATCTGTTACTAAGCCGGACTTTTTAAGAGGGAGGCGTGTATGGGACAAGTCATTAAAAATAAGTACCACCGACTTTTAGAGCCATCCACCTCTCGATAGGCGGAAGGCTGGTCCCCTCTGATTTACTCGACGAAGCACGAGGGAGAGCGCTTCGAATGGGTGCAATGGAAGCTCAAATTGCCGGAACACACGATATAGGATACCGGCGTGCAGTAAACCTCTGCTATCGAAGATCCGGTCAAGTCAATTACGGAGCTTTGGTTCACAGGGATGCGCAGAATGGAGATAAATCCGAATGCTTTATCCCTTACAAAGCAAACGGCTACTGCCCCTGAATCTCCAAACAAATACAGAATGCGCTACTGCAGTGAGCACTGAAGCCTTAGCTACGGTTCAGGCTTTACAACAGGAAAAAAGTGCCGGCTATCTACAGGACCGGGGAGCCTTTGAGATGAGGGTTCAACAGGGAGAAATTGTTTATCTTCCTGCGATGGAAATGGTTATCATTACCCAGATGCCGGAAATAAAGTTTGAATACACTGGAGATTTTGTTTACTTCCCAAAGAAAGCTAGCGAAGGAGAAAAACTTGGATATAGTTAGCTAGTGTAGACTGATTATTATTCTATGGAGGAAAATATGCAATTACAAACCAAGGACTATGGCGTAATCGATTATGAGGAGAAAGATTTGTTTCATTTTTCTGACGGGCTTTTCGGCTTTAGTCAGGTGCAACATTATCTTCCACTTTGTTTAAACGAAGAAGAAGACTCTACCGTTCTACTTTTACATGGTGTGGAAGACCCGAACGTTGCCTTCGTAGTAATCAATCCCTTTGCCTTGGATCCTGATTACACCCCCTCTCTTACAGAGGAAGAGCTAAGCTACCTCGGTGTAAAAAATGCAGAGGACTTAAGTTACTATGTAACCTGCATTTTACAGGAAGATTACTTGAGCAATACCGTGAACCTGAAATGTCCCTTGGTTATCAATCCGGAGAATCATAAGGGAATGCAAGTCATACTGGAATCCAGTGGTTATAACTATAAACACAAACTTGGCAGCTTTTCTCGCTTACAGGTAGAAAAGACTGCGGTATAGAGGATCAGATTCCACAGGGATGTGGAAGAAAGAGGTGAAGGAAAACCATGTTAATCCTTAGAAGAAAAAAGAACGAAAGCATCTTAATAGGAGATAACATCCGTCTGACAGTGATTGAAACGGCCTCGGACGGGGTTCGCATCGCTATCGATGCCCCAAAGCATATTTCTATTCTGCGGGAGGAGCTCTCCCATGCAGAAGAAACCAATCGCTCTGCTGTAGCAAAGGATCACAATGCAATCTTTGATTTGCAAAATGGATTGTTACAGAGCCTTTCTGTAGGAAAAACAGAATAATAAAAAAATCCCTCTAAGGGGATTTTTTTATTATTCATAATCTCGGAAAAGAGTACGGTGACTCGTGTCAATACTTATTGCTTTACCGATTCTTCCGTCTTCATCGCTTCTTCTGTCTCTATCGGTTTTTTTCTGTCTTTACAGAATTCTCTGCCTTTAGCGGCTCCTCCGATTTCAAAGTCTTTGACTCCTTCTCTTTCTGTGCTTTTTGCTTTTTGCATTCAATCTCTTATTCAAAAAGCACCAGTGCCAAAAATCACAAGAAGAACAGCGAAAAAGCTGCGGGATATAAACTAAAGTAAAGACTGCTATTCCGGAAAAAAAGAGCTGAATTCCGAAAAGATTACGATAAAATCCGTCCCTTACCTTATCAGAAAAAGTATAGGCTTTGGTATTGTTCAATTTTCCATCTATCGATTCCTGCAGTTCCAGATAAATGGTGCTGAAATTAATCCTGTTATCATAGTCCAAGATTTCCGAATTATAAGACTCCAGCTGATAGCGAATATCCGTCAACCTACTTTCCAATGCAATAAGCTGGTCTATCGTCTCCGCCTTTTCCATAAGAGCAAGAATTCGCTCCTGCTCTGTCTCAAGGGCTTTAATATGGCTCTTCGTATCCCAATACTGCAGGCGAACATCCTCCAGATTTTCCGACTTGGAAAGAATTCTGCCTTCTCCATTTAAAAAATCCAGGAAGCTGTCTACATTTTCCTTCGGAATTCGAAGGGTGAAAACCATCGTTTTGGAACTGTTATACTGCGTGCTTGCCGTATAATCTTCCGACTCGATGTATCCGCCCTGTGCCTTTACTTTTTCCTTTAACCCTTGGGAAGCGTTTTCCAAATTTTTGCATTCCAGTGTCATTCTGACGGTTCGAATCTTTTTCTCACTAACTGTAGCAGCATCAACATTTGTTTCTTCAGTACTGCCCGGTATCTCGTTTTGCTCTCCACCCATGGCGTAGCTTTCATTATTATCGTATTCCGCTACCGTACCGATCGATTTCGAAAGTGCGGATTGTTCCTCTCCGGCTGATGTCTCCTTATCCGTTTCATATCCCTCTTCCTTGAAGGCATTTAAGGAATCATTTACAGCTTCATCTACAGCTTCATCTACTGCTTCATTCGCCTCATACACCGCTTGGTTTGCTTCATTTAAGGCATCCTTAAGCACGGGATTTGCCGCTCCGCAAGAGCTTAAAAGCAGAGCGGAAAGCATTACTGTCGTTCCCAGTTGTATTTTCCTAATTCGAATCTTTCTTTTCATCATTTTCCTCCCAAAAAATTACACGAACGATGATTCTACTTTATAAGACAAGGAAAGAGATAGTTAAGTTACAGTTTTTGTAAATTTTCCAAAAATGTATCCGGCAGTATCATAGATAGAGTTTTTCACTGCCAAAAATAACTGCAAAAGCTAAGGTAAAGGGCTTTGAGAACTTAGCTGCTCTAACCTTTAATTCCGGACTGTGCCACTCCTTCGATAAACTGCTTCTGGAAAATAAAGAAGACGAGAATAACTGGAATAACCGCCATAACCGCCCCTGCCATCTGCATGGGATACTGCGTTGTATACTGCCCCTGCAGAGTGGAAAGTGCCGGTCCCAAAATCATATTTTTCGGGGAGGTATTGACGATAAGAGGCCACATAAAGTCGTTCCAGGCAAACTTAAAGGTAAAAATACTTAAAGTAACTAGGCCGGGCTTCACAAGAGGCAGCATGATCCGTCCAAAAATTTGGTAACGATTACAGCCGTCAATAATCGCCGCTTCTTCCAGCTCTTCCGGAAGAGAAAGGAAGAATTGCCGCATCAAAAAGGTACCGAAGGCACTGAAAAGATTCGGAATAAAGAGTGCCGGGATCGTGTCCAAAAGTCCCATTTTCTGAATAATCAGGTACTGTGGAATCAGGAAAATCTGCCCCGGCACCATGAGGACGGAAAGCAGTAGGATAAAGATAAAATTTTTAAAGGGAAACTTAATCCGCGCAAAGGCATAGCCTGCCATAGCACAAAAAAAGAAGCTGGGCAAGAACCGTCACTACCGTCGAAAAAATGGTGTTCAGATAAATCCTAACAAAGGGAAGAGAACTCACAATCTGCGTATAGGCTTCCGTGATGAATTTCTTCGGGAAAATCGTCGGCGGTATCTGCATTGCTTCTCCACTTGTCTTAAAGGAGGTCAGAACCATCCAAAGAAAGGGGAAGATCGTAACACCAAGTCCTGCGATAAGAATCAGATGCACTACAATTTTTTTTCCAGGAAAAATGTCTGTTTCATAGCTCTTCCTCCTTTCTAATAATTTACCCATTTTTTCTGCACCGAGAACTGAATGAGGGTTACCAGCATGATTGCCGCAAAAATCAAAATGGAAATGGCTGCAGCATAGCCCTTATAGCCGTAATCAAAGGCCTGTCTATAGAAAAGCATGACTACAGTCTGCGTCGATTCATAGGCGGGGTTGGATTTCAAAACCATCATATATACTACATCAAAGACCTGAAAGCCGCTGATGATGGAGGTAATCATCACAAAGAAAATAGTTGGGGTGAGGAGTGGTACGGTAATCTTAAAAAACTGAGTAAGCGGACCTGCGCCGTCAATAGCCGCTGCCTCATAATAGCTTTTGGAAATCCCCTGCATTCCTGCAAGAAGGATAATCATATTGTAGCCCACGCTCATCCAAAGACCGACCAGCATCACCACAAAGATAGCCGTCTTCGGATTCGTCAGCCAGCCGATTCGCGGTCCGCCAAAAGAAGTAATCAGCGCATTTAAAATTCCCATTTTCTCGTTAAATACCCATTTCCAAACCATCGCAACGGCTGCCGCCATCGTCACGGACGGAAGAAAATAAAGGGTACGATAAATGGACTTTCCTTTTATTTTCGAATTTAGTAAAGCTGCAGTCACAAGAGAAAGAAACAAGCCCACCGGCACCGTTACCACAACATATTTCAGCGTATTTCCGAAAGTTTGAAAAACCTCTTTGTCGGAAAGAAGCTGCTTATAGTTTTCAATACCTATAAAGTGTGTCACATTGAACTTGTTTACATCGTTAAAGCTGAACCAAAAGTTCTGGATAAACGGCCAGATGTAAAATACCAAAAGTCCAAGTGTGACCGGTGCAATAAATACATAGCCTGCAATCCAGTCCTTCACTTTCCAGGATAACCCTGTTTTTTTCTCTTCTGTCTTCATGCTTACTCCTTCTATCTTAAGGCTGAAAGTCTTGCCATTTTCTACAAGAGCTTCAGTATAAGAAGAAACTATCCCGGAAGAATCATTCTCCCGGGATAGCCTGATTCATAACAAGTATCGTGTGTGGCGCGATATCCCGTTTATCTTATTGATTCTTTGCAAGGAATGCGTCCGCTTCCACTTTCAGTGCCTTACAAGCATCAGCAAGAGTCTCTTCTCCGCTATATGCCTTCTGTAAAGCCTTGGACTCCATATCGTAAAGCTGTGCGGCGTTCTTGCATACGGGAAGCGGATAAGCCTTATCGGTGTGTGCGGTATAAACAGAGAGATCATACTTGTCACTGGACTTTGCGAAAAGTTCCTGAGATTCATTTCTTGCAGAAATAACTACACCTGCATTTCCCTGAATATCCATAGCTTCCTTACTGCTAAGCCAGATTGCAAAGTTGATCGCTGCATCCTTGTTCTTGCTGCCCTCATAAACTGCGAAGCCAAGACCGTTGATGCAGTTTGTCTCGATGCCGTTAAAGCTTGGTAATTCAACACAGTCAATCTTGTCCTTAATGGTATCGTTTCCTGCATACTCAGGAACCATATAGGATCCTGCAAAGTTCATAGCCAGCTGTCCACCCTCAAACATAGCATCGGAAGAGGTCTCGGAAAGAGCTGCGGAAGAGGGAGAAAGCTCCTTGTCAATCATGTCAATCCAGCACTGAATACCGCCCTGAGTCTTCGGATCATCGTAACCGGAGGTCTTCTTGTCTTCACTGAGAATCCAACCGCCGTTTGCAAAAACAGTCTGATAGTACCAAGTCTGGAAGTCTACCGGACAAGCAAAGGGATATACTCCGTCAGGAAGTCCTGCTGCCTTAAGTTCTTCCGCCTTAGCCACCAAATCTTCATAAGTCATATCGTTAGTCGGATAGCTTACGCCTGCCTTATCAAAGATTTCCTTGTTGTACCAAAGCGCATTGGTATCAAATCCTTTGGAACGGCATAGTTCTTTCCGCCTCTTACATAGTTGTTTACCAAAGATTCCGGGAAATTGTCCTTAATATCGGACTTGGCAATAGCGTCAGTAAGGTCGGCAAGAATACCGCCGTCTACATAGCTGTCTGTATGGAGAACGTTTAACCAGAATACATCCGGAGCCTTTCCGCCTGTTGCAGCCGCCTCCAGCTTAGTCCAATACTCTCCGCCTTTGTAGGGAGTTAATTGCACCTCTACCGTTACATCCGGATTCGCCTTTTCATAGGCTTCCACCAAGGACTCCGTCATCGGTCTCTGCTTCTCATCCCAGATGGCAAGAGAAAGTGCAGTCTTTCCTTCTGTTTTCTTTTCTTCAGAGGCCTTGTCCTCTGTAGCCGCCTTTGTCTCTCCCGCAGCATCTCCGGATGCTGTCTTGTTTCCGCAAGAAGCCAGTACGCTCACACCCATGGTGAGGACAGCTGCCCATGCGAGCAAAGTCTTTGTTCTTTTTTTCATAATTTTCTCCTTTTCTATCAACCAGCCTTTAGGAAAAAATTTCCTTCCTTGGCATAGTGAACTTCCATTGTACCGTTTATTTTATCTTTAACTGCCAAAAGACATATCCGTATACACTATTCTAATAGGGAGTTCTGTATATCTTACTCTTTAGAAAAAATCCGGTAGCTTCCCTCTTTGAAATCCACTTCAACGCTATAGCCGTTTGCAAAGCTTGATCTTTGTCTATAGCCCTTTTCATCGAGGATTTCATGGCGGATGAGCTCCGCTTCTCCAACCTTCTCATGAAAATCGCTAACTGCACGAACTCTTTCCAAGTGGGTCTTCCATGGCATTTCCTCTTCCAAAGTGAAGGCTCCGTCAATTCCCATATAAGCAGGATCTCGCACAAGATACGGTGCACCGCCATTTAAGAGGGCATAGAGCATGTAATCCTCTTCCGGAAGCTTTTCCATCATCCAGGGAATAATGAGACAATCATGGTAAACCAGATTAAACATCGGAATCGGAATCCCGTACTTCGGGCTTCCCTGGCTCTCTCAGCATAAAGTCGTATGGCGCATAGTGGCAGAATACAAGCCAGGGAACAGCCCAGTCATTGACCTCTTCGGAGCTTGGCAAAATGCTCTTACTTAAGAGATAACGGAAGCAGGCATTTCTGTACTCGTAAGAATCTCTGCGACGCATTCTGTGACGGGGATTTGCACACTCATCTCCCTCATTGCAGGTAAAGACATCAAGATATGCCCCGTCTAAATGCACTCCCTCTGCCAAAAGTCTTTCAAAATTCCGTCTTACATAGTACGGTGCCTGACCGGTACAAAGATAAGCCTGAGGCCCTCCTGCCCAGCGGGCATGCGTGAAAATGCTTCCATCCGCACTTTGACAAGCTAAGTCATCATCATAGCTTTCCGCTTTTTTATAGAAATCTCTGTACTGGTCATGAATTCCGAAAAGGTAGCCAAGTTCTTCCATGGTTTTCGAAAGCTCCCGCATGCCTTCCCATCCGCCGGCCTCCACACAGGCAGGTCCTACATCCGGATGTTTGTTGTCATAGCCGGCGTCCCCCCAACCGTCAAGATGAAGGTAGAGTTTTTCTATCCCGTCCGCTTTTAAGGCTTTCATCTCTTCCGTTCGTTTCTTAAACGGAACAAGTCTATTGTTCTTATCCGGAGCATCCTTATCAAAAAATTCCGAATCCGGCTGCACACAGGTCTTGATTCCCTTATGCACAAAAGATGCACCAATCAGCTTTTTCACGGAAGGAGTAGAAACTTCCTTCTCCTTCAAGGTCTTCAGCTTTCCCTCTTCCTTGGCGAGTTCTCTGTAGCCCTTTAAGAGAGAGTTATAATCGCAGTCCGTGAAAAAGAGATAACGCACAATACGGCGGTATTCCATTTGTCCAAGACTAGGCTCTATACGAAACTGTACCGTAGTTTCATTGCTCCCTGCCTCATGCACCGCCTCATAGCCCATATTCCAGGGCGTAAGACTTTCTGCAAGATAGCCCTCTCCGTCTTTGACCTGTCCAAAAACAGGAAGATACGCACTGGCGGTTCCGAAGCGGCCGTTAAAGCCGTCCTGTTTAAAACTCACATTCCAGGTATTGGGGATTAAGATGCCCTGTTCCTTCGGTATAATCGTGTACCAATCTTTACTTTCCTTTTTAAAGGAGAACGGCCCCGGAAATAATACTTTTTCAATATCATTCAGCAATGCCTCTTTAAGTGGAATCCACTCAAAATAGACTTGCTTTGTGCTGTATTCTACCCAGACGAAAGTCTCAAAGGAAAAATCGGAAAGAGCAAAGCCGCTATAGCTGCTACGAATCCCTTCTCCTACACCGAAGCGAACAAGCTCATGCTTCTGCTCCCTTGCTTCATGAAAATAAATTCTATTTTCCTCTTCCGCTTTTTCACTGCTACCTGGCTCATTAGCTTGGTCTTTTACGGAAATTTCCTTCTTGTGCAAGACAAAAATATGGAGAAAAAAATGCTCCTTCGTTTCCCAATTGGTTTTTTCAGTTGAAATAGAATATCTCAAATTCTTCTTATCGAATCCCAAGCTTATATCTTTAACAGAAATCTGCATTTTTGATTCTTGCATAGCTTTTCTTACTCCCGCATTTGAATTTCTTTTTCACCACTCCTCAAACATTATATTCTATTTATTTTGATTTCACTAGTAGAAATAATCTATAAATGTTTTTTTGCTGAATCTCTTTTTGTGAATATTGCTATATTTTGCTTTTTATCATTTCTATATTTTTACTAATTTCATTTCACTATACTGCAAAAAGCTTTCTTTTTCCATATGCGTAAAAAAAGAGAGATACCCCTTTCAGAGTATCTCCCCATAGATCGCAAGCCTCATATATACAGCATGTGAGAGCTATTTTGTACAAAATCTTTGTTTAACGACTTTCCATTCGGAAGCAGTTCAAAAACATTACAGCTCGTTTTCTCCGTCCTTAATGGCTCTTAACGCTTCAGCGAGTCCGGAAAGTCCCTGCGGATCCGCATCAAAGATTTCCTCTGTTGTCAAAGGAACGGCTGTTTCCTCGGAAACACTCGGAGAGTATTCTACATGCTCTTCTCTATCTGTAGAGAGCTTCACATTACGATACCTTCTCATACCGGTTCCTGCAGGAATCAACTTACCGATGATAACATTTTCCTTTAAGCCGATGAGGTGATCAATCTTACCGTTAATCGCTGCTTCCGTAAGAACCTTGGTGGTTTCCTGGAAAGAAGCCGCAGACATAAAGGAATCCGTTGCAAGAGATGCCTTGGTAATTCCGAGCATCGTCCGCTTTCCTTCAGCGGGAGTCTTTCCTTCTTTAATGAGTCTTTCGTTCTCATCCTCAAAGTCCAAGCGGTCCACAGTGGTTCCCGGAATGAAACGAGAATCTCCCGCCTCGTTAACACGCTCTTTCTTCATCATCTGACGAACAATCATCTCAATATGCTTATCATTAATTTCTACACCTTGCAGACGGTAAACCCTCTGCACCTCGGAAATCATGTAATTCTGTACTGCCTTAACCCCCTTAATCTTCAGGAGATCATGCGGGTTGATGGAACCTTCCGTTAAAATATCTCCGGCCTCTAAGACCTGTCCTTCCACAACTTTCAGTCTTGAGCCATAAGGAATTAAGTAAGTCTTGGACTGTGCGGATTCATTATCCGTAACAATCACTTCTCGCTTCTTCTTGGTATCCCGAATTTCCACTACACCCGGGATTTCCGTAAGAATAGCAAGTCCCTTGGGCTTTCTCGCCTCGAAAAGCTCCTCGACACGAGGAAGACCTTGGGTAATATCTCCTCCTGCCACACCTCCGGTATGGAAGGTTCTCATCGTAAGCTGTGTTCCCGGCTCACCGATAGACTGTGCGGCGATGGTTCCAACCGCTTCACCTACCTCAACCGGCTTTCCGGTTGCGAGGTTCGCTCCATAACACTTTGCACAAATTCCGGACTTGGAACGGCAAGTCAATACCGTACGAATCTTAACGGACTGTCTTCCCATCTTACTAAGCGCATTCATAACCTGCGGAGCTCTCTTCGGGGTAACCATGTGGTTAGCCTTGATGACAATGGCACCGGTTTCCGGATCGATGATATCTTCCGCAAGGAATCTTCCGGTAATTCTTTCCTGTAAGGACTCAATTTTCTCCTGTCCGTCAGAAAGTTCACTGATCTCTATAGATGGAATGGTTTCTCTTCCCTCAGCACAATCCAAATCACGAATAATCAAATCCTGAGAAACGTCTACCAGTCTTCTGGTAAGGTAACCGGAGTCCGCCGTACGAAGAGCGGTATCGGAAAGTCCCTTTCGGGCACCGTGCGCGGAAATAAAGTACTCGAGAACGTCCAGTCCCTCACGGAAGTTGGACTTAATCGGTAACTCGATGGTTTTACCGGTTGTATCAGCCATGAGTCCACGCATACCGGCAAGCTGCTTAATCTGCTTATCGGATCCACGGGCTCCGGAGTCCGCCATCATGAAGATGTTGTTGTATTTATCTAAACCTGTCAAAAGGTCATGCGTTAACTGATCATCGGTATTCTTCCAGGTTTCGATAACTTCCTTATAACGCTCTTCTTCGGTGATAAGTCCGCGACGGAAATTCTTTGCAATTTGGTCAACCGTGTTCTGTGCACTTTCCAGAAGTTCTTCCTTGCTTTCCGGAACGGTCATATCATGAATGGATACAGTCATTGCCGCCTTGGTCGAATACTTGTAGCCGATAGCCTTAATATCATCCAAGGTAAGAGCCGTCTGCATTGCTCCATGTACATCCATAACTTTTTCCAGAATCTGCTTCAGATTCTTCTTTTTTACAAGGAAGTTAATCTCGGGAAGCAGTCTGTTTTCCGGAATGGAACGATCGGTAAAACCTAAATCCTGCGGAATAATTTCATTAAAAAGCAATCTTCCTACAGTGGTTTCCACAATACCTGCAAGCTTCTCCTTTTGTCCGTCCTCAGAAACCCATTCCTTTCTTAACTTACAGCGAATCTTTGCATGTAAGGTTACGAAATGGTTCTCATAAGCCAAAATCGCTTCGTCCACGGACTTAAAGAGCATACCCTCTCCGGTATCTCCCGGTCTCTCCTGCGTAAGATAATAGACACCCAGTACCATATCCTGAGAAGGAACCGCAACCACACCACCGTCAGACGGCTTTAAGAGGTTGTTTGGAGAAAGAAGCATAAAACGACACTCCGCCTGCGCTTCCTGTGTCAAGGCAGGTGAATTGCCATCTGGTCTCCGTCGAAGTCGGCGTTGAAGGCCGCACAAACGAGCGGATGCAACTTAATCGCCTTACCCTCTACCAGAATCGGCTCAAAGGCCTGAATTCCAAGACGGTGGAGGGTCGGGGCACGGTTTAACATAACGGGGTGCTCTTTGATAACGTACTCTAAGATATCCCAAACGCCCTCATCCAGACGCTCTACCATCTTCTTAGCATTCTTTATATTGTGCGCCTTACCGGTATTAACCAGTTCCTTCATAACAAAGGGCTTGAAAAGCTCAATGGCCATTTCCTTCGGTACACCGCACTGATAAATCTTCAGTTCTGGTCCTACTACGATAACGGAACGTCCGGAGTAGTCTACACGCTTTCCTAAGAGGTTCTGACGGAAACGCCCCTGCTTACCCTTTAGCATATCGGAAAGGGACTTTAAGGCACGATTTCCGGGACCTGTTACAGGACGTCCTCTTCGACCGTTATCGATCAAAGCATCTACCGCTTCCTGTAACATTCTCTTCTCGTTACGAACGATGATTTCCGGCGCGCCCAGCTCTAAAAGTCGAGCCAGACGATTGTTTCTATTGATAATTCTACGATACAGGTCATTGATATCGGAGGTTGCAAAACGACCGCCGTCAAGCTGTACCATCGGTCTTAAGTCCGGTGGAATAACCGGAAGATTGGTAAGAATCATCCACTCCGGCTTATTTCCGGAAGAGCGAAAAGCCTCTACTACTTCGAGTCTCTTCACGATTCTAGCTCTCTTCTGTCCGGAGGAACTGTCCAACTCGGAACGAAGGCTGTTGTATTCCTTCTCCAAATCAATACGGGAAAGAAGCTCAAAAATAGCTTCCGCGCCCATGCCTACACGGAAATTGCCATAGCCATACTGCTCAATTGCATCCCGGTATTCCTTCTCGGAAAGAACTTCCTTATAGCTTAAGTTTGTCTCCATCGGATCCAGTACCACATAAGATGCGAAGTAAAGTACTCTCTCCAAAATTCTGGGGCTGATATCCAAAATAAGACCCATTCTGGACGGAATCCCCTTAAAATACCAAATATGGGAAACAGGTGCCGCAAGCTTAATGTGCCCCATTCTCTCTCTACGTACGGAAGACTTGGTAACCTCTACACCGCAACGGTCACAGACCACGCCCTTATAGCGAATCTTCTTGTACTTACCGCAATGACATTCCCAGTCCTTTACCGGTCCGAATATTCTTTCACAGAACAATCCGTCTTTCTCCGGCTTTAAGGTTCTATAGTTAATGGTTTCCGGTTTCTTTACTTCTCCGTAAGACCAACTCAGAATCTTCTCCGGAGAAGCCAAACCGATTTTTATGGAATCAAATTGTACCGGCTCATTTCCACTTTGAAAGTTTGCCATTTTTCCTCCTCTACTCGTCCTCACCATCATCATCTACTAAGCCGGAAGTGATGCTTTCCAAAAGAATTCCTCCGCATCCGCATCGGAAAGTTCCCCTGCATCATCATTTCCCTCTTCGCTGTCTACCAATTCTCCGTCCTTGAACTCCTGCTTTGTATAGCCGTATGCACCAAAGTTCTCCTGCTTCTCCGTACGATAATCCCCGCCGGATAAGAGTCTATGCATATCCTGGTTAGCATCATAGAGATCTTCCGTAATCTCTACCACATTCTGCTCTTCATCCAGAACCTGCATATCGAGGCAAAGTGCCTGCATTTCCTTAAGAAGTACCTTGAAGGATTCAGGCACACCGGGAGCCGGAATGTTCTGTCCCTTGATAATGGCTTCATAGGTCTTCACACGTCCTGCAACGTCATCCGACTTCATGGTCAGAATCTCCTGCAAGGTGTAAGCGGCACCGTAAGCTTCCAGTGCCCAAACCTCCATCTCTCCGAAACGCTGTCCACCGAACTGTGCTTTACCACCGAGCGGCTGCTGGGTTACTAAGGAGTACGGACCTGTGGATCTTGCGTGAATCTTATCGTCAACCAAGTGGTGAAGCTTTAAGTAATGCATGAATCCGATAGAAGTCGGGCCGTCAAATTTCTCTCCGGTTCTACCGTCACGAAGCTGTACCTTTCCATCGATACCGATAGGTACACCCTGCCACTCTTTTCTATGCTCAAGATGAGCACCTAAGTACTCATATACTTCAGGATTCAGCTCTTCTTTGTGCTTTTCGGAAAACTCTTCCCAGCTAAGATTTACATAGTCGTTTGCCAGAAGAAGGGTTTGCTGAATATCTACCTCGGTTGCACCGTCAAAAATCGGGGTGGATACATCAATTCCGAGAGCCTTTGCAGCCAGGGAAAGGTGTAATTCAAGCACCTGTCCGATATTCATACGAGAAGGCACACCAAGCGGGTTCAACACAATGTCCAAAGGACGTCCATTCGGAAGATAAGGCATATCCTCAACCGGAAGTACACGGGAAACTACACCCTTGTTTCCGTGACGACCTGCCATCTTGTCTCCCACGCCAATCTTACGCTTCTGCGCAATGTAGACACGTACGGACTGGGAAACTCCGGGTGCAAGTTCATCGGAGTTCTCTCTGGTAAATACCATGGTATTGATAACCGTTCCATAAGCACCGTGAGGCACTTTTAAGGAGGTATCTCTTACTTCTCTTGCCTTTTCTCCGAAATAGCACGGAGCAAACGCTCTTCCGCTGTAAGCTCGGTCTCTCCCTTCGGCGTAACTCTTCCTACCAGAATATCCCCGGCTCTTACTTCGGCACCGATACGAATGATTCCTCTTTCATCCAGGTTCTTTAAGGCATCATCGCCGACACCCGGCACATCGGAGGTAATCTCTTCCGGTCCGAGCTTCGTATCTCTTGCTTCCAGCTCATATTCTTCAATATGCACGGAAGTATAAACGTCGTTCTGCACGAGTCTCTCGGAAAGGAGAACCGCATCCTCATAGTTATAGCCTTCCCATGTCATAAATCCGATAAGCGGGTTCTTTCCTAAGGCAATTTCTCCGTTCTTGGTAGACGGACCGTCTGCAATAACATCCCCGGCTTCGACATGGTCATGGGTATCTACAATCGGCTTTTGATTATAGCAGTTACTCGGGTTACTACGCATAAACTTCATCAGTTTATACTCATCATACCCTCCGTCCTTATCCCTCTTGATCACAATCTTCGATGAGGAGGAAAGAGTAACTTCTCCGCTGTTCTTCGCTACCACACAGGCACCGGAGTCAACGGCAGCCTTATTGGACATACCGGTATCCACTACAGCGGACTCCGTGGTCAGAAGCGGCACCGCCTGACGCTGCATGTTCGATCCCATGAGCGCACGGTTTGCGTCGTCGTTCTGTAAGAAAGGAATCATGGAAGTCGCCACGGAGAAACCATCTTTGGGGATACGTCCATCAAATCTATGCTGGCTTTCGGGAAGGCAGAAGTCTGATCTCTGTATCTTCCGGAAACATTGTCATGCTTAAAATGTCCCTCTTCATCCAAGGGCTCATTTGCCTGTGCTACTACGAAGTTATCCTCTTCGTCTGCAGCAAGATAAATCACTTTATCGGTTACAACCGGATTGCTCTTATCGCTCTTATCCACCACGCGATAGGGAGCCTCGATAAGCCGTACTCATTGATTCTTGCATAGGAAGCAAGAGAGTTAATCAGTCCGATGTTCGGTCCTTCAGGGGTCTCGATAGGACACATTCTTCCATAGTGGGTATAGTGAACGTCTCGAACCTCAAATCCTGCACGGTCTCTGGAAAGACCGCCCGGTCCAAGTGCAGAAAGTCTTCTCTTATGGGTAAGCTCGGAAAGCGGATTGTTCTGATCCATAAACTGGGAAAGCTGAGAGGAGCCGAAGAATTCCTTCGCCGCTGCCGTAACCGGCTTAATGTTAATTAAAGACTGCGGAGTAATCTCATCAATATCCTGTGTAGACATCCTTTCACGAACCACTCTTTCCATACGGGAAAGACCGATACGGTACTGGTTCTGTAAAAGCTCTCCTACGGCACGAATACGACGGTTTCCAAGGTGATCGATATCGTCTGCCGTTCCGATTTCCTCATCAATATTTAAAGCATAGCTGATGGATGCAAAAATATCTTCTTTTGTAATGTGCTTGGGAATAAGAGAATGGATATTCTTATGGATAGCCTCTTTCAGACTATCAACGCCCTGCTCTCCCACTTCCTCAAGAAGCGCCTTTAAAGCGGGATAATAAACCAGCTCATTGATTCCCAGCTCTTCCGGATTGATTTCTTCCGGAATCCATGCCCTGATGTCTACCTGCATGGAAGAAAGCACCTTCTCTGTACGGGTCGGCCCGTCAATCATTACGAAAGGAACCGCAGCGTCCTGAATGGCCGTTGCAAGCTCTTTGCTTACCATGGTTCCGGCTTCTGCCAAAGCTCACCGGTTTCTGTAGAATAAACCGCCTCTGCAAGAGTATGTCCCTTGATTCTGTTCTTTAAGTGTAACTTCTTATTGAACTTATATCTTCCCACCTTGGCAAGATCATAACGTCTTGGGTCAAAGAACATGGAATTCAAAAGAGACTGCGCGGAATCAACGGAAAGAGGCTCGCCCGGTCTGATCTTCTTATATAACTCCAAGAGACCTTCCTGATAGTTCTCGGAAGGATCCTTTTCAATGGATGCCTGAAGCTTCGGATCATCTCCGAAGAGATCCAAGATTTCCTTGGAAGATCCGACACCAAGCGCACGAATAAATACTGTTACCGGCACTTTTCGGGTTCTATCTACACGAACGAAGAAGATATCGTTGGAGTCGGTTTCATACTCAATCCAAGCACCTCTGTTCGGAATAATTGTACAACTGTAAAGCTCCTTACCTACTTTATCATGATCTACACCGTAGTAAATTCCGGGGGAACGTACTAACTGGGACACGATAACTCGCTCTGCACCATTGATCACAAAGGAGCCGTTCTCAGTCATAAGAGGAAGATCTCCCATGAAAATCTCATGCTCGTTGATTTCTTCCTTATCTTTATTAAACAGGCGAACTTTTACCTTAAGCGGGGCTGCATAAGTTGCATCCCTTTCCTTACACTCTTCTATACTATACTTTGCTTCATCCTTAACAAGCTTGAAGTCTACAAACTCCAAACTCAAATGACCGGCAAAGTCCTGGATGGGAGAAATATCATCAAAGGCCTCCCTCAAGCCCTCATGCAAAAACCATTCATAGGAATCCTTTTGGATTTCAATGAGGTTTGGCATTTCAAGAACTTCCTTACTGCGAGAGAAAGTCATTCTGAGATTCTTCCCGGTTCTTACCGGATGCATTTTGCTTTTTTTCATCGACCGTTCACCCCTAATATCCGAGACGGACCCGTCTCCTTGCTGAGAATTCACAATAAAAAGCACCCTACAGGGGAATAAGATATTTAGATATCTTTATAGCTCTTGTTGGGTATCCTTTTCTTGTAAAAAAATTGACGATTCGTTCACTTCAATCCGGCATCCTATTCCTAAAGTGCGGAAAAAGGGCATAGTTTGCCCTGTGTCTGCCAAATAAGCAAACTTCATACTATCATTTCTCTCTTCCTCTTGTCAAGGTAGAGCATAGTAAAAAATTCGCTCTTTATTTTATGTATTTCTGTGAATATTTCTATCGGAGCATTTCTAACGATAGAGAATATTTTTTTCACTGCATTTCCACTGTATTTCTTACTATTTTTTCTTGCCTTGTTCCGCTCCGCTTTCTTTTACGACCTTCTCCGCTTTTCCTCTGAGCTTGGCAAAAAAGCCCTTTTGTTTCGGCAGCTCCGGAACCGCCCCGCCACGAACAGACTTAATGGAACGAATATAGATACCCGAAACGGCAACCTTGACTTCCTTTTTGATAGGGAGAATCTCATAAACTGTAGGATCAGCCATAAGTGTCAAAACTCTTGGCCCAACCTTGGCTTCACAACCGGGAGCTTGGACATCCGAGCATAAATCGGCATTTCCTTCTCTACCTGTTCCGGGAGACCGGCAGCCACCGCCTCCTTTACCCGCAGCTTCTTCTTATCAATAATCAACATGGAAACTTCCATGGTATTGGCTTCCAGCATAGGTTGTTGCTGAGCTTGCTTTTCCTGCAGGCGACGTCCCAAAATGTAAAGAATAACCAAGACAGCAAAAAGAATGATGAGCACTGTCAACAGTACGGAAAATACCATTTGAGCCGAAATCGCAAGCAACATAAAAACAACCTCTTCTTTCAAATTTATTAGTCAAATCAAAATCGAACAACGCAAATATTCTACCCTTTCAAGGGGAAAATTGCAATGGAGAGTTCCGTCTCCGCAATCATTTCCTCAAACTGATACAAGAGATAGGATAGACGCAGTTCTGCACGCCCCGCCGAAAACTCCTCATAAAGATACTTTACTTCCTTTGTGGCAAAGGAAAGAGGCATAGTCCCCAATTCCGTTTCATAGTCCACCGTCCATTTAATCCCCGAAAGATACTCCACTCGCTGTTTTTCTTTCCAGTTACGCATCATGACCAGTTTATTTTCCTCAGGAAAAACTCTAAAGAATGGTGGATGTTATCCTGAAAATAGCTAAGAAGATATGTCTTTCCCCTGTCCAGGAGCACCCCCTTTTCTTCTATCGTAAACTCATCCAATTCCTCTCCGATTTTTTGTTTGCTGTGCAATCTGATTTTAACCTTCATTTATTCTCCGCTTCCTAGCAAAACTAAATCTATTTTTCTATACATTAAAAGGGTTCTGCGTGCATAACAGAACCCTCAGGTGATAGAAAGCAAACTTTTTTGTCAAATCGATTATGTTTTTAGTATAGCAGTTATTTCCAAAAAAGTTTAAAGTCTAAAGAAATAATTATTTATGAAATTCTTAAGGTCTCCGCAAGTTCCCTTCCGGCAAGCTTCCCCCAGCAAGAATTCCGTTACAAAATCTCTACACCGGTCTGTTTTCCGCACTGGAAATCAATTTTTCAACCAATTCTTCGATATTCCAGCCTGCTTTATGGAACAACATCGGATACATCGAAATGGAGGTAAAGCCGGGCATCGTATTGATTTCGTTAAAAACAATCTCTTCCCCCGTAAAGAAAAAGTCCACCCTGGATAAAGAGAAACCATCCACCGCCAGAAAAACCGACTTTGCCGCCTTTTGAATTCTTTCCTCTACCCCTTCCGGCAGCTCCGGATGAATATCTGTCTGCGAGTCGGGATTATTGTACTTTGCATCATAATCATAAAATTCGGCAGCCGCCTTTATTTCTCCAACCGAGGAAGCTGTGACCTCTCCCGGTGCTCCGGAAAATACCGCACACTCCAGCTCTCTACCTTTGATACACTCCTCTATCAAAACACGTCTGTCTACAGTAAGAGCCAGATCTACCGCTTTCAAAAGCCCCTCTCTGTTCTCCGCCTTGCTAACTCCGCAAGAGGATCCGGCATTGGAGGGTTTTACAAATACGGGATAGTGCAGTTCTTCCTCTACTTCCGTACAAATCTCTTCTTTTCTTTTTTCTTTCTTCCACTCGGAATGTCGTAAAGCAATATAATTCGCCTGGCGCACTCCCTGCTTTGCGAGAGTCTTTTCCACAGCAAGCTTAGTAGAAACTTTATCCATAGAAATGGCAGAAGATAAAACGCCACAGCCCACGTAGGGTATTTCCGCAAGTTCCAAAAGCCCCTGTACAGTTCCGTCTTCTCCGGCTTTTCCATGAAGAACCGGGAACACGATGTCGACCTTTTCCAAACGAAAGCTTCCATCTTCTTCCATAAACACAAGAGACTTAAGAGTCGCATCCGGGAGAAGCGCCGCTCTCCTTTTTCCATCTCTCCAGCTACCGTCTTCGATCTCGTCCGTATTTTCTACCGGAATCCACTCTCCGGCCTTTGTGATGCCGATGAGAATAGGATGGTATTTTTCTCTGTTCACCGCCTTTATTACCGTAAGTACCGAACGGCAAGAAACTTCATGCTCCGTGGATTGTCCGCCAAATAGTAAAACTAAATTTTTCATTTCGACCCTCTTGATTTTCTTCTGTTTTACATTCCCCAAATATCTTTTAAATGAAACAATTTTCCCTGCAAAATACAGTCAATTCCGTAAAGAGCAACTACAGCATTTTATATCCCGAAAGAGATATCGAATACTTTTCGTATAATACTCGTTATGCATAAGCATTGCCACCCGAAAAACGAGTGGCAAGTGAAAGGTCTTAATTCGCTTTTTCAATCTGCACAATAGCAGCTTTCTGCATAGGAATACGGCAATTCTTGTTTCCTCCGAATTCCACAATAACAGTATCATCGGTTAAGTCAATAATTACACCATAAAAACCGGCTGTAGTTAAAACCGTATCGCCGACAGCAAGGCTATTTAAGAGCTCCTGCTGTTTTTTCTTCTCCTTCTGCTGAGGACGAACCCCCATAAAATAGAAGATACCGACAATGACCAAAATATACGCTACTGTTCCAAAAACCCCAATGTTTCCCATATTTTTCTCCTTTTGTCCTTTACAATTCTGTCCTTCATTTTGCTACTTTTATCGAAAAAAGCAAGGCTTTTATCCATACAAAATATTAGATTTCAAATCTCATTTTATGAATTCTGAATCTTCAACTTATACAGCGCTTCCGTCTTCCAAGCTTCCCATCTTCCTTCCCGAATCGCAAAGCGCATCTCTCGCATCAAACGATTATAGTAGGAAAGATTATGGAGGACACAAAGCCGCATGCCGAGCATTTCCTTCGCCTTTAAGAGGTGGCGAATATAAGCTCTGGAATAACCCCCCGTGTAGCTCCCGTCTTCCAAGCGAATCCCCTTGCAAGCCGGACAGTCACAACCCTCCTCTATCGGGCGAAAATCCTTTTCATAAGCTAAATTCCAAAGATTCAGCTTTCCACAAGCATGATAGACATGGCCATGCCTTCCGTTTCGACTGGGAAATACACAATCAAAGAAGTCTATTCCCCGGTCTACCGCTTGCACCATATTTTCCGGTGTACCGACCCCCATAAGATATGTGGGCTTTTCTTTCGGTAGATAAGGCACTACATCATCCAAAATCCGATACATATCCTCATGACTCTCTCCAACCGCAAGGCCTCCCACAGCATAGCCCGGAAGATCCAGCTCGGAAATCTGCTTAGCATGATTAATTCGAACATCCGAAAGCACTCCGCCTTGGTTAATCCCGAAGAGGATTTGATTCTTGTTAATCGTGCTTTCTTCCTGATTCAGCTCTTCCATCCTCTTTTTACAGCGGACAAGCCAGCGCGTCGTTCTCTCAACCGAGGGCTCAATATACCGTCTGTCCGCAAGTGCCGGAGGACACTCGTCAAAGCCATGGCAATGGTGGACGCGAGGTTGGATTGAATCTCCATGGACTCTTCCGGTCCCATGAAAATCCGCCGCCCATCGATATGGGAACGGAACTCCACGCCCTCTTCCGAAATCTTTCTTCCGGTCTTTGCCAGACTGTACACTTGGAAACCGCCGGAATCCGTAAGTATCGGCTTGTCCCAGTTCATCACTTTGTGGAGTCCGCCAAGTTCTTTCATCACCTTGTCTCCGGTCCTCACATGAAGATGGTAGGTATTGGAAAGCTCTACCTGTGTTCCGATAAGTCTTAGGTCATCTGTGGATACTCCGCCCTTAATAGCAGCTACCGTTCCCACATTCATAAAAACCGGTGTTTCTATCACCCCATGCACTGTTTCCATATGAGCAGACTTGGCCCTGCCACACTGCCCTAGTATTTCATATTTCATTTTGACAGTCGCCATATCCGCTCCTTTTGTTTTGTACTATATAGATCTTTTTCCGGGCTTATTTTTTTCGCTTCATCGACAGATTTACAAAATCATACCAAAGCGGTCCGGCAATGCATACGGAAGACCAAGCTCCGGAAACGATGCCCACCATCAGCGGCATGGAGAAGTCACGGATAGAGCTTACCCCGAAGAGGTAGAGACAGAACACCGTGATAAAGGTCGTAATCGAAGTGTTAATGGAACGGGTAAGTGTGCTGGAAATTGCTTCATTTACCGCAAAGTCGAGTCCCTTCTTCTTCACATCGCCCTTCTGGAGATTTTCACGAATACGGTCAAATACAACGATGGTTGCATTAATGGAGTAACCGACGATGGTCAGGATACAAGCGATGAAGTTGGAGCCTACCGCCCAGCGGAATGCCGCATAGAAAGTAACCGTCACAAGCACATCGTGCGCAAGAGCAAGCACGGAAGACGATGCAAACTTAATATCCCGGAAACGAATCCAGATATAAATCAACATACAGAAAATCGCAATGGCCAAAGCCCAAACGGCATCCGTCTTCATTTCCTTGGAAACGGCACCGGAGATATTTTCCGTAACAATCTTATCTTCAGAAATGGAGAACTTCTCCTGAATGCTGTCATAAAGCTTGGTTCTCTCTTCCGTTGTCATCGTTCTGGTCTTAATAATAACTTCATTGGTTCCCGCTACCTTCGCAGCCTGTGTGGAAGCGTCTCCGCCTGTTGCTTCCCTAAAGAGCGGGATAACCTGCTGATCCACTTCCGTCATACTTAAATCCGTGTCAAAGGTAATGGTTGTGGAGGAACCTCCCTTAAAGTCAAGGTCGTAGTTAAAGATATAACCGGTATTTTGCTTATTCATGAAAAGCATCGCAAAGCCCGCAATAATCACAACTGCGGAAAGGGCATAGGCAATCTTACGGAACTTAATAAAGTCGATAATCTTGGTATCTTTCTTCACGCCATAAAGAGCAGGATTTTCCGCTCCCATGGATAAGAAAGCATTTAAAAGCGCTCTTGTTACGAAAAGTGCAGTAATCAAAGAAACCACGATACCGATAGCCAGGGTGGTCGCAAAGCTCTTTACCGTTCCTGATCCACGAAGATACAGCACGGCAGCCGCAATAAGAGTCGTAATGTTTCCGTCCAAAATTGCGGAAAGGGCCTTCTCAAAGCCGGCCTTAATGGCCTTTCCACAGAATTTCCATGTCCGAGCTCTTCCTTGATTCTGGTGAAAATGATAACATTCGCATCCACCGCCATACCGATGGAAAGAATGACACCGGCAATGCCGGGAAGCGTAAGCGTCACTTCAAAAGCCTGTAAGAGCACCATTTCCAGTCCTACATACATCACTAAAGCGATGGATGACGCAAGGCCCGGCAGGCGATATACAAGAAGCATGAAAACAATCACAAGCATAATACCGATAGCAGCCGCCTTTAAGGAGCTCGCAATGGCTTCCACACCGAGAGTCGCACCGATTACATTGGAACGAAGCTCGGTCAGCTTTACGGGAAGTGCACCGATACGAATGGTTGAGGCAATTTTATTTGCCTCATCATAGGATTCAATCGGGCTGATGCTTGCCTGACCGCCCGTGATGGCTTCTTTAACATTCGGAGAAGAAATCACTTCATTATTATAGATAATGAAAATACGCTTACCCACATTGTTTGGTCGCTTCCGCAAACTTGGAAGCCCCTGTCTCATTAAAGACAAGCTCAATCACGTATTCCTTATTGTTGTTTTGGTTGGTCATTCCTGCCGAAGCTGTCTTTACGTCGTCTCCGGTAAGAAGCACATTTCCGTTCTCATCCGCAAACTCCAGTGTTCCGGGTTCTCCCAGCTCTTCCAAAATGGCATTGGCATCCGTGGCGCCGGGAATATCGATATTAATTCGATTATCTCCCTCTTTATATACCTGTGCCTCATCCGAATAGCTCTGCGCTTTCATCTGCAGCTTATACACCGTATCACTCATCTGCTCCGCAGTGGGATTCTCGTCTACAGTCTGGTAGGTGATGGAAACACCGCCGTTTAAGTCCAAACCGAGCTTGATATTGTTTGCGTTCATATAACCCAGAACGCAGAATCCTGCTGTCAGAATAAGGACTCCCAAGAGCTGTAGTGTAGCCTTAAATTTCTTGTTCATTTTGTACTTCCTTTGCAAAAGATTTTGCCTTACTTTCCTAAGGCATATACCGCCTTATATTAGCACAGATAAAAGTCTTAGTGCAAGAAATAAAAAGAGCATCCGCAATCGGATGCTCTTTCAATACAAAGCATAAATATCCAACCCTGAACCCCGTCATAAATGAACAAATCCTGACAGAGGCTCTTATTTAGTTCTCTGCACCAATACTGATATGGTGCTCCGCACCTTCCTTGGTAAACTTTGCCGTATCCAACTCCGGCATCAGCTCTGTAGTGATGATGTGAATCATCTCCTCCAGCTTATCCATTTCTTCCTTTGTGAAGCGCTTCTTGCAGCGCTCTTCCACCTTTTTTACATAGCGGAAAGAAACCTCATAATAATCCCAGAATTTCTTTGTCGGCCGAAGATGAAATTCACGATGATCATTTTCATCCTGAATCTTCTCAATATAGCCCTTCTGGATAAGGGCATTCACCTTGTAGGCTGCATTGGGTGCGGAAATGCCCATCATAATGGCAAAATCCTGTACCGTAGGCTCTCCCAGAGCCTTAATGCATTCTATGCTGTAGCTTTCTACAGTAGTGAGACTCGCCTCTCTCTTTTCGAATTTCGCAAATACCTGCATATAAAAATAAATTCGAAATTTGTTGTAAAGACCAAATATCGCATCACTAAACATAAGTTTCTCTTTTCTCAAAAATGAAATTGTTATCACGCACTTTCTTTGTTAAAAGAAAAGCAATTATTCTATCCAACCCAATTTTAACAGAAAATTACTATTTTTCCAAGAGCTGAAGCCTGTTTTTAAGGGTTTTTTAATTAAATGATTTAATCTATATATTTATATTCATTTTTGATTACGATTGATTTTCTATTTTTAATATTTTTTTAATATTGTCTCTACATGATAGCAAAACTAAGCTCTGCTTTTACCGCTATCTTGCCATTCACTTTCGCCTCCGCCTCTCCTATTCCAATCGGACCTTTCCGGTTTGTTAAACGGCAGGAAAGCTCCAGTATGTCCCCGGGACGAACCGGAGTTTTAAACTTACAGTTTTTGATTCCGCCGAAAAGGGCTATCTTCCCCTTATTTTCCGAAAGGGATAAAAGGGCTACCGCACCCGTCTGTGCCAGCGCTTCCACCAACAATACTCCCGGCATCACCTTGTACTTAGGAAAATGCCCCTGAAAGAATGGCTCATTCGCTGTAACACATTTTTTTGCCACGGCAAACTCCCCCGGCTTGTAATCCTCCACACTGTCTATCAGCAAAAACGGATAGCGATGTGGGAGTATTGCTTCGATTTCTTCGATATTTAACTTTGGCATAGTGCATTCCTTTCATAAAGTATTTCTATAAAGGAAACGCCCCTAACCCTTCCGGCAAAAGACGCTCTCGCTCGGTTCCGGCCTAGCGGTACTAGATTCACACTTCGCTACGCTTGTGTTCATCAAGTGCCGAGGCCTCCAAACGCTTTTGCCCGTAAGGGTATAGAGGTCGTTTCCTCCTATTCATAACGAGTATCGCTCGCAAAGCGTGCGATATCTCGTTTACTCCTTTTGTAAAGCTTCCTTTGCTATTTCTTAAAGACCAGGCAAGCGTTATGCCCTCCGAAGCCAAGAGAGTTAGACATAGTATAGCAAAGCTCTTTCTCCCGCCCTTTATTCGGCACATAGTCCAGATCCAGCTCTTCATCCTTTACCTGATAGTTCATGGTAGCCGGTACAAAACCGTCACGAAGTGCAAGGACGGAGAAAATCGCTTCCACTGCCCCTGCCGCTCCAAGTAAGTGTCCGGTCATGGACTTCGTGGAAGAAATCGGAACGCTATAGGCTCTATCTTTTAGAACAGCCTTTACCGCCGCGGTTTCTCCAAGGTCATTTAAATGGGTGGAAGTGCCGTGTGCATTGATATAGTCTATTTCAGAAGATGTAATTCCCGCATCTTTTAAGGCAAGCTCCATGCAGGCAGCCGCACCCTCTCCTCCGGGAGCAGGAGAAGTGATATGGTAGGCATCACAATTTGCGCCGTATCCTACGATTTCGGCATAAATTTTAGCTCCTCTTTTTAAGGCATGCTCTCTTTCCTCTAAAATGAGGATGCCCGCTCCTTCTCCCATTACAAAACCGGAGCGCTCCTTATCAAAGGGAATCGATGCACGGCTTACTTCCGTTGCCGGAGAAAGAGCCTTCATGGTCGCAAAACCGCCGATTCCGAGCTCCGAGATAGCCGCCTCGGTTCCGCCGCAAAGCATGGCGGTTTCATAGCCGTCCCGAACGCGGTGAAAGCATCTCCAATGGCGTTTGATCCGCCGGCACAGGCCGTGACCGGACAGATGCAAAGTCCTTTTAACTTGTGCCGAATGGCAATCTCTCCTGCTGCCATATTGGAAATAGACATCGGAATAAAGAAAGGACTCACTCTTTCAAAACCTTTCTGCTCTCCCTTCGTATGTTCTTCCTCTATGGTCTTTAAGCCTCCGATTCCGCTGGAGACGATTACTCCCATTTCCTCCGGAGGAACTGTTCCGGATATTCCGCTGTCCTGCATCGCTTCTTCCGCAGCAATCATGGCAAACTGCGTGAAGCGCGCCATGTGCTTTAACTCTCTTTTATCAAAAACAGTCTCCGGATGAAAATCCTTTACTTCTCCGGCAAGGTGCACGGAAAAGGCACTGCTGTCAAAGGCGGTGATTTCTCCAATCCCGACCTTTCCTTCGCGAATCGCTTTCCAGCTCTCTTCTACCGTATTTCCGGTGGGGTTCACTGTCCCCAGTCCCGTCACTACCACTCGTCTCTTTTCCATGTTCACTCCCTATGATTCTTTGCTTTATTTTTGCTTAATTCCCGTAGAGATTGTTTTCCGTCTCTCCCTCTTTCAGGAAAATAGATTTTCGTTCCTATTTACACACCGACAGGCTACATTCCCATACCGCCGTCTACGAGAAGACTTTCTCCCGTAATATAGGAAGACTCTCTCCTTGCAAAAAAGGCCACTGCAGCAGCCACATCTTCTCCCGAGCCGAATTTCTTCATCGGAATCGAGGAAAGAAGTGCTTCTTTCATCGCATCCGGTAACACATCCGTCATTTTGGTGGCAATAAAGCCGGGACAAATGACATTAACCGTAATGTTTCGTCCGGCAAGTTCTTTTGCCAAGGACTTCGAAAAGCCGATCAGCCCCGCCTTCGATGCCGCATAATTGCATTGCCCGCTGTTTCCGTGTATCCCTACCACGCTGGAAATCTGCACAATTCTTCCGTAGCGTTTTTTCAGCATATGCTTCGATACCGCCTTGGAAAAAAGAAAGGCACTCTTCAGATTGCTTTCGATCACCGTGTCAAAATCCTCGGAAGTCATTTTCAGAAGAAGCTGATCTCTCGTAACCCCTGCGTTATTCACTAAAACCTCTATAGAAGAAAAATGCTTAAGTACTTCTTCTACAAGGGCATTGACCTCTTCTTCCTTTCGAATGTCCGCAGAAAGAAGAAGGAGTTCGGTCTCCGGATTCTTTACTTTAATTTCCCTAGCCAGTTCTTCTGCCGCTTCTTTATTTTTCCCGTAATGGAGGACAAGATTATAGCCCTCCTCTGCCATTTTTAAAGCAATAGCAGAGCCAATTCCGCCACTCGCTCCGGTAATTAAACAAGTCTCTCTTTCCACAGTGCCTCCACATCCTCTTTTGTCTCTAAAGAAACAACGCTATAGTCTTCGATTCCCTCTTCCTTTGCGACTTTTTTTAGGAATCCGGACACGGTCTTTCCCGGTCCGATTTCGATAAAGTCCCGAGCACCAAGTTCCAATACACGCTTAAGGCTTTCTTCCATTCTTACGGGCTTTGACACCTGCTCTCGAAGAAGTCCCGGAATCGAAGGATCTCCTTCTTTTCTTTCTCTCCCGAGTACATTGTGGAGCACCGCACATTTCGGCTCCTGCCACTTAATTTTTTGAAAATACTCTGCAAGAGCCTGTCCTGCACTCTGCATAAAAGGCGTATGGAAGGGCCCGGAAACCTTGAGAGGAATCGCCTTTCGCTCCGGATTCCAATGCGAGCTTTGCCGCATGCTCTACGGCAGACTTTTCTCCCCCGATAACGATCTGCCCCGGACAGTTTAAGTTGCAAAGGTAAACCTCTCCTCCTGCGGAAAGCACGATTTTCTGCAATTCCACTTCGGAAAGTCCAAGGATGGCCGCCATGGAGGACTCTACTCCTTTTGAGGCTTCCTCCATCTTTTTTCCGCGAAATGCCACAAGCTCTACTGCTGTCTTTGCTGAAAATACGCCCGCCGCTTCCAGTGCGGAATACTCCCCGAGAGATAAGCCCAGGCAGAAGTCCGGAAGAATTCCTTTTTCCCTAAGCAAGGCTGTCATTCCTGTCGCAAAGGCAACAAGTGCCGGCTGAGTGAAGCGTGTTTCATTCAGTTTCTCCTCCGGATCGAAGAATGAAAGCTCCTTCACATCAAAATCCAGTTCCGCCTCATCATAGGCCTTTCGAAAGGCAGGGAAGGCATCATATAAATCCTTTCCCATCCCCTTTATCTGCGCGCCCTGTCCGGCGTATAAGAATGCCAGTTTGCTCATTGTTTCCCCTTTCCGCTCATTAAGTATGCCCGGATTATGCCAATCCGACTGCTCTATATTTCTCATATCCTCTTATTTTGTTTAGACTTCTATTTTCTATGCCGTTTTCTTTACGATTTTCAATGCATTTCTCTTATTCTGTTACTGTGATTTTTGAATGATTCTTTAGTTGCAGCGTCCTATGCCTCTCTGAAAAAGCGTGTGAAGACGCCGGTACTTGCAGAAAACGAGCTTAAGCGAAGTTTGATGCTTAGTATCCGCTCTATCGAGGTCGAGCGAGAGCGCCTTTTGAAGGGAGGCGTAGGGCGCGGCAATGAAGGTTCAAAAATCAATCTACAATCCCGGAGCAGATATCGGCCAGAATCTCGGCAACCGGTCGGATTTCCCCCACCTGTCCGCAGGTCTGCCCCGCCATAAGGGAGCCGGTTTTTGTATCTCCTTCAAAGACCGCTCTTCTGAGGGATCCCAGTGTGAACTTCTCGAGTTCCATCTTTTCCGCTCCGGCCTTCTCCTGCCGGAGGTATTCTCTACTCATTTGATTTTTCAAGATGCGAACCGGTACTCCGGCTATTCTTCCGGTAACGACCGTGTCTGAGCCTCTCGCTTTTAGAATGGCGTCCTTATAATTTTCATGAATCGGGCATTCTTTTGCCGCAAGAAGTGCGGTTCCGATTTGCGCACCGGACGCTCCCAATGCAAGAACCGCTTTTAGCTGACGACTGTCTGCAACACCGCCTGCCGCAATTACGGGAATCTTCACACTGTCTACCGTCTGCGGCACCAAACACATGGTCGTCATTTCTCCGACATGGCCTCCCGACTCACAGCCCTCCGCAATAATGGCATCCGCCCCCTGCTTTCCAGTCTTTCCGCGAGTATCGGGGCCGCAACAACCGGAATCACCTTGCATCCCGCCGTCTTTAGCGCTTCCATGTAGATTCCCGGATTTCCCGCTCCTGTCGTGACCACCGGAACTTTCTCCTCTATACAGATTTGCACCATCTTATCCGTCTCCGGATTCATGAGCATCAGGTTCACACCAAAGGGCTTCTCCGTTCTTTCCCGTAAAATTCGGATTTCTTTTCTCAGCTCCTCCGCCTCCCGAATTCCTCCGGTACCGATGAGTCCCAGCGCCCCTGCTTCGGAGCAAGCTGCAGCAAAACTACCTGTCGCAATATTGGCCATTCCTCCCTGGATAATCGGATAACGAATCCCCAGCATCTCATTTAATCGCATTTTTAGCCTTTCCTTAATTCTTAGTACTTCGACATCTGCTATTTCTTTACTTCTTCCGTTCTTTACTTGTTCTATTCTTTACCTATTCTACTCTTTGATACTTTTGCTCTTTGGTTCTTCTGCTCTTTGTCACTTCTTCTCCTTCGTTTTTCTCTTTCAACAAATAATGCAGAAGAACCAATTCTCTATTTCTTTCTTGAAATCACTTATCTATTGCTTTTCTCGTAAATAAGCTCCACCGCACCGAAGGTAAGTCCCGCGCCAAAGCCGATAAGGAGTAGCTTTTCTCCCTCTTTTAAGATTCCCTGCTCTTCCATATCCTTTAGAGCAAAGGGAATGGATGCCGCTGAAGTATTGCCGTAGAGCTCCATATCTTCAAAAAAACTGTTCAGGCTTCGCCTTCAGGTGGCGCACCACATTTCGGATAATGCGGGAATTGGCCTGGTGACAAACCACATGGTCTATTTCTTCCAAACATTCCCCGGTTTTTTTCAAAATCCCCTCTATACATCTTGGGATAATGTCAATCGCAAAGAGAAAAACGGCTTTTCCGTCCATCATAAGGTGGTCTATTTTCTCATGCTTTCCCTCTGTTGCACCCTCTCCGAGTTTGTCCGGATTCTCCGTACCGTCTTCATAAAAGCCGTCAAAGGCTCCGGTATATAAGGCCGGTGCAACGATAGAAAAATCTCCTCTGGAGCCCAGGAAAGATGCGTAAGCACTTTCGCTTTCCTCCACCACAGCCGCTCCTGCACCGTCCCCAAAGAGGACAGAGGTCGTACGGTCCTCCATTTTCAAAAGGCGAGAAAGCTGCTCAGTTCCGACCACCAATGCTCTTTTCTTCTCTGAAGAAGCCAAAAGTCCTCTTGCTACTTCCAAGCCGTAAACAAAGCCGCTGCAAGCCGCATTGATATCTAAAGCAATGCAATCTTCTTCCGCAGAGAGCTCTTTCGCTAAATAGCCGCCATACTGGGGGAATGAAAGTCCGGTGACATGGAGGCGACAAGAATTACCCCTAAATCCGAAGCGGATATACCGGATGCTTCAAGTGCTTTCTTTCCCGCTTCTATTGCCAGAGTCCCCGCACTTTCCTCTTTCTCGCAGAATCGTCTCTCATGGATTCCCGTCCTGCTGAAAATCCACTCATCGCTGGTATCCATGATTTTTGCCAAATCATCGTTATGAACCCGCTTTCCGGGAACAGCCGAGCCAAGCCCGATTATTTTTAATCCCTGCATCTTTCCTCACTTCTTTTGCTACATCTTCTTTGCTATCTCTTTTTTTGATATATCTTTTTAGCTATTTTTTTTAAATATTTCTATACTTGGATAGCCTATCCTTACGGATTTCTTCCGGGCTCATACCTTCATAATAGGAAAGCGCCTTTTCCAATGCCTTTTCCAGTTCTCCATACAAAGCCTCCGGATCCTCCTGTGCTCCACCTTCCACTTCCGGAACAATGGCATCACAAACACCGGCCTCCTTTAAATCCTCCGCAGTGAGCTTCATGACCTTTGCCGCGTCACCGGCTTTCGTACTGTCCTTCCAAAGAATGGTTGCGAAGCCCTCGGGGCTTAAGACAGAGTAAATGGCATTTTCCAGCATAAGAATCTTGTTTGCGACCCCTATTGCCAGAGCACCGCCGGAATTTCCCTCTCCGCTAATGATGCTAATGACCGGAACATGAAGACTGCTCATAAAAGCAAGGTTCCTCGCTATGGCTTCTCCCTGCCCATGCTCTTCGGCTTCCAGGCCCGGATAGGCTCCCGGTGTATCAATAAAAGTAATAATGGGACGATGAAACTTTTCCGCCTGCTCCATCAGTCTTTTTGCCTTGCGGTAGCCCTCCGGACAGGGCATACCGAAGTTGCAGGCCATATTTTCCTCCATCCCCTTCCCCTTTTTGTGTCCGAGTACCGTCACAGGCTTTCCTTGAAAACGGGCAATTCCCCCATAAATGGAGCGATCTTCATCATAGAGATGATCTCCCTTTTGCTCAAAAAAATCCGTAAAGAGATGGGAAATAAAAATCCTCAATATGCGGTCTTTTTAGTGTGACGGGCAAGTATGACCCTCTCCCGGCTCCAGTACTTTCTTCTCCGCTAATTCCTGACTCATATTCTTCCTTTCTGCTCCCGGCGAGATACTGCACGCTTTGCAAGCGATACTCGTTATAAAAGAGATACTGCTCGCTTTGCGAGTATTATGAAAAATCCATATCGTTTTCACTCTATTTCTGATGAAGAGAAAGAATCTGCATCAAGCTCCTCTCATATTCTTTCTTTCTACAATGGCATCGACGAATCCATGTTTCTCCAGGTATTCCGCTCTTTGAAAACCCTTCGGGAGCTTACGGTTAATGGTCTGCTCAATGACTCTTGGTCCCGCAAAGCCGATAAGCGCCCCGGGTTCCGCAATAGTGATATCCCCAAGAGTCGCAAAGCTCGCCGTTACTCCACCGGTTGTCGGATGCGTGAGAACACTGATAAAGAGTCCTCCGTGCTCGGAAAATACCTCCACTGCAGCAGAGGTCTTTGCCATCTGCATAAGACTGAAGATTCCCTCCTGCATTCTTGCTCCGCCGGATGCGGAAAAAATGATAAGAGGGCAATGCGCTCTATCCGCTTCTTCTATACCCCTTGTGATTTTCTCTCCTACAGCCTGGGACATGGAACCCATTAAAAAACGATTATCCATTACCAGAACAACTACAGGGAACCCTCCGATTTTTCCTTTAGAGGAAACCACTGCCTCTTTTAAACCGGTCTTCTTTTCCAGCTCTTTTACTTTTTCTCCGTAATCCGGAAAGTCCAAGGGATCCCTTACAACAATATCCTTGTCCAATTCCTGAAAAGTTCCCGGATCATAAAGCATCTCCAAGCGGTAGTAGGCACCGACCGGTCCATAGCTTCCGCAGTGGGGACAAACAAAAAGATGCTCCTCCCAACGTACACGAAGAGCTCTTCTTCCACACTTTTTACAAGCAATGAAGGCAGAAGGAATCTTAATCGGCGCTGTACTTCCCACCCTATCGGAAAGGGCCTTTTGTTTTAAATCTCTATCCTTCACCATATCTACCAAAGTTTTAATCGGTGACTGCATACTTCCTCCTGAGAACTGTTTTAAAAACGAACTGCGAATTTCTGTTTATCCCTTTACACTGTTTACATAGTCCAGAATATCTTTTACAGTGTGAAGTTTTCCGATTTCTCCGTCCGGAATCGTTTCAGAAAGCTCATCTTCCAAAGCCATGTGCAGCTCTACCAAAGAAAGAGAATCGATTTCCAGATCCTTTTCCATATCCGCATCCAAAGTAACCTTTTCTTCCTCACATGCCAGAGTGTCTACAATAATCTCTTTTAATCTCTCGAATTCCATTTTTTTCTCCTTTCAATACACCCGGAACATCTAAAAGCAGCTAAATTTCTTTTTTCTTTTCTTTACTCTCCACAGCTACTTCCTCTGCCCAAAAAAAGATAAAATATTTTTAACTATTTTGCAGATATACTATACTTTCTTGAATTATTAAAATCAATGAAATATTTTTTTAAGATATGTAGTTTCAAAAACGCCTTAAGCAGTTTCAAAAACTACTTAAGGCGTTTTTAACTAATAAATATAATAATTTAAATTCTGATATCCTTTAATAAAATAATTTAAATAGAAACCCTTAAAGGGGTAATTTCTCTGCGCTTCTGTATTTCCTCTAACGTAAGACTCTTCTTTTCTTCTTCTGTCGTTCTTCCTCTCGCTCCACCTGTATATGTTTTATTTGCAGTAAAATAAAGAAAAGCAGGATTGCCGCAATAGAAAAGGATACCCATGGATTTTTGATGAAGCCTGCGATAAGATATGCAATCACAGAGACCAGTGCCACAAGAATCGCATAGGGAAGTTGTGTACTGACATGGTTTATATGCACACACTGTGCTCCTGCAGAAGACATAATGGTCGTGTCGGAAATAGGAGAACAGTGATCACCGCAAACCGCTCCCGCCATACAGGAGGAAATAGAAATTATCATCATGTTGTAATCTGTTTTTTCAAAAACACCTACCACAATCGGAATAAGGATTCCAAAGGTCCCCCATGAAGTTCCGGTTGCAAAAGAAAGTCCTACTGCAATAAGAAAAATAAAGCCGGGCAGAAAGGAAAGCATCATCTCCGCTCTTCCTTCCACAAGCTCCGCTACAAAGTCTCTTGCTCCAAGACTATCCGTCATGGCTTTTAAGCTCCAGGCAAATGTAAGAATCAAAATGGCAGGCACCATTTGCTTAAATCCCTCCGGAAGACAATCCATGGCATCATGAAAAGAAATTGCCTTTTTGGATAAATAGTATAACAAACTGATTATCAATGCCATAAAAGAACCAAATACCAGACCTGTAGGTGCATCGGAATGGGAAAATGCCGTAATAAAATCCGCCCCCGCAAAGAATCCCCCGGAGTAAACCATTCCGATAACACAGAAAACAATCAGTGAAAAAATCGGAACAAGCATATCCGGAATACTCCCTATTTTGCCATTTTCCCTTTCACTCTCCCCGTAAGGTCTTTCTGCAGTCGTAAATAAATCGCCTTTTTCCTCCGCGTTTCTTTCGTGTACCCACATCGAGGCAAAATCTACCTTTAAAAAGATAAGGAAAAGCATCATACAAATAGAAAGTAAGGCATAAAAATTATAGGGAATGGTCTCCAAGAATATCTTCATCCCGTTTTCCCCTTCCACAAAGCCCGAAACTGCAGCTGCCCAAGAGGAAATGGGGGCTATGATGCAAATGGGAGCCGCCGTAGTATCAATAATATAGGCCAGCTTTGCTCTGCTGATTCTGTGCTTATCCGTTACAGGTCGCATGACCGAGCCTACGGTAAGACAATTAAAATAGTCATCTATAAAAATCAAGCAGCCCAGTGCCACTGTAGCAAGCATGGCTCCGCTTCTCGTTTCAATCACATCCCTCGTCCATTCTCCAAAAGCTCTGGAACCTCCCGTCTTGTTGATGAGTTGCACCATCATTCCCAGAATTACAAGAAAACAAATGATTCCCACATTAGCAGAGGTACTGAGTACCGAAATAATGCTGTCCATAAAAATATGCCGGATACTTCCCTCAAAACTGAATCCGCTAAAGAGCAATCCCCCGGACAAAATGCCTATAAAAAGGGAGCTGTATACTTCCTTTGTACTCAGCGCAAGCACGATTGCTATAAGCGGAGGAAGTAAAGACCAAAAGCTTTCCTGCACTGTTTCCTCCGTTGTTGTAAAATAGGCCAGCACAAGAAAAAGAAGCACTACTCCCGCAGCAATTAAAGAAATGATTTTCTTTCGTTCTTCTTTCATATCCCCTTTCCACCTAAACAAAAAGAAATACTATTCTCTATAAAAAGGTGATGCCGTTCTTTCCTGCATCACCTTCTAAAAACTAGAAACCAAAAAACTAGAAACCAAAATTCTCATACAAGGAGTGAGTAGACAAGACCTCCTCAATCACCATCATGATTTCTTCCATATCTTCCCCTTCAAAATAGTCGCTGGCGGTTCGGATACACTCTTGCTGCTCATTCAAGCCCATACCCATATTCTGATACGCTTCGATGAATTCTTTCAACTTACCGAAGGCACCGCTGACGGAACGATTTCGGTTGGACTTCAGAATTTTTTGCAATGCCCGCAAATATTTTCCTTCCAACATAACCTGTGCGGCATCCGCACGAACCTCCCGTTCGCTCTTGTCCGCCGGGGCGATGTACCATGCACCGTCCTTTTTCCATCCAAACTGAATAACCAGCTTACCCGTCACGTCCCTATAATATTGGAAACCTTTCGATTCCTCACATACCAAAAATCCATCGTCTGCCTGCCTAAAAAGATTTAACAGAAGAAGTCTATCCAAAACAGGAACCCGGATGAGCCCGATCTCCTCTCCCTCACAAAAGCCCCTTTGTCTTGCATGCTCAATAATGGTCCTTGCACTACTTTCCGAAATTCGATAGCAGGCATCCTCGAACGCCAAGTCTTCAATGGTCTTCTGAATAAAATCCGCGCTCTTTCCCCGTTTTGTTCCCAGCTCCCACATCGCCTTGGCATGACCTACCGCTTGTGCATCAATCATGCATTCTCGAATATTGCAGCTGTGATGCCCCAATAAGGAAGCCTTCATTACCACAGATGTGATATCTTCATTGAGAAGTTCCAGTCCATACTGCGGCTTTTCTCCACCACTGATTCCGAGCCCGATAGAGGCTACATTCGGGGTATAGCGTAAGCTCTCCTGAATCCGCGGATCGTCCCAGCTGATGTCCTTCTTCTTCGGATTATCCAGCGGAATAAAGCGAACATTGGCCAAAGCCTTAAACTCCTGTTTCAAATACGATAAGCCGTATCCATAGCAAGAGAATCCAGCGACGCATAAATATTTAAACGCGGGTTTTTTTCCATAAAGGAGCGGAACATCCCTACATTTTCCCGTGCCTCACCGGAAGACAGTTCCCTGCTTAATTTATTCATATCAATCGGAATCGTAGGACGTCTCCGCATATAAATGAAAAGCTCGTATTTACTCCTTGGAATCCGAATACTTTCTCTTCCGGTTAAATACGCATTGGCAATATCGAGCTTTACGGAACTCATCATGTCCACGAGTTCTTTTCTCGCATCCGCATTTTGAGGGTAAGGACAGTTCATAAGACTTCGTATTTCCTCATTCCTCTCGTTTCTTTGCACTAAACGAATCTGCCCCTCTTCCTGTTGCTGTACGATATCCAGACTTTCTCCGATGCTAACCGTTGTAATCTTTTCTCCCGTTACACTCAGAACACGGACAGGCTTTAAAATCATATCCTCTTCACTCAAATGATTGCCCTCTTCGGATTCTCCGAAAATAATATCCATTAGCGACATAAGCTCTCCCTCTCTCATACACTAATTCACAAAAGACATCTTCTTATCCTGCGATATCTTTTTCCAAATCATTGCACACGAACAAAAAACATCCCTGCATCTTGTTTATCGACCGTAGAGAGGAGCGGAATAAGCCCGGAAAAGCATTTTCAGAAAAAGAACAATACTTTGTTAAAAATATGTTATACTACCTCCGAGTTGACAGGGTACGCCCTGAAAGAGCAGAGTCTATGGTTTAAAAGGAGAATGCTATGGTAACCAATGATAAAGGTTTTATCCCCCTAAAACACAGGGTAATTGAGGGGCTTGCTAAACTTGCCTGGGAAAACAATGTCAATAGAGAAAGTACGGAAAAACTGATTCGGGAAATATCTCCGGGACCTAAGGCAATCTTTCGTTGCTGCGTATATAAGGAGAGAGAAATCCTGCGCAGAAGAGTGCGTCTTGCCTGCAATGAAAATGCAAATCCGCATCGTAAAACAGACAATATCATCCAAGTTATCGATCCGGCTTGCGAAGAGTGCCCCATTTCTTCCTACTCCGTAACGGACAACTGCCGTCTCTGTCTCGGAAAAGCCTGTCAGAACAGCTGTCATTTCGGTGCCATCACCATGACCGACCAGCGCGCGCACATTGATCCGATGAAGTGTAAGGAGTGCGGTCTCTGTGCCTCTGCTTGTCCTTATAGTGCCATTGCGCAGCTCACCCGTCCCTGTAAAAAGGCCTGTCCGGTCAATGCCATTACCTATGATGAGAACGGACTTTGCGTTATCGATGACGAGCGTTGTATCCGCTGCGGACAGTGTGTTCATTCCTGCCCCTTCGGTGCCATTTCCACAAAAACCTATGTTTTGGACGTAATTCATGCCATTCAGGCAGGAAAAGAAGTTTATGCCATGTGTGCTCCGGCAACGGAAGGACAGTTCGGAAAAGACATTTCCATGGGAGCAATTCGGACCGCATTAAAGAAGATGGGTTTTGCAGATATGGTGGAAGTAGGTCTGGGCGGTGACATGACTGCGGCTTACGAGGCTCTCGAGTGGTCGGAAGCAAGAAAAGAAGGAAAGAAGATGACCACCTCCTGCTGCCCTGCGTTTTTCCATCTTTTAAAGAGACATTTTCCGGAGCAGTATAAGGAAAATATGTCTGAAACCATCTCTCCCATGGCTGCCGTTTCCCGCTACTTAAAGGCGGTTCATCCGGGCTGCGTCACCGTGTTCATCGGACCCTGTATGGCGAAAAAGTCGGAGTCTCAGGAGATGGGCATCGAAGGAAATGCCGACTATGTACTCTCCTTTGGAGAATTTACCTCTCTCTTACGTTCCAAGGACATCAGTCTGGAGCCGGAAGTAAAGCCCTATCAGGAAGCTTCCCTTTGGGGTAAAGGCTTTGCCAGTTCCGGCGGAGTTGCCAATGCCGTTATGGAGTGTATGCGGGAAAGAGGAGAAGATACCACGGACATCAAGCTTCGTCCCTGCTCCGGCGGAAAGGCCTGCGTAACCGCCCTTTCCCTCCTAAAGGTCGGAAAACTCCCGGAAGATTTATCGAAGGAATGGTTTGCGAGGGAGGCTGTGTCGGCGGACCTTCCAGACACAAAGCGGAAAGTGAAATCAAAAAGGCGAGAGAAAGCCTGATGGACGAAGCGGATACCAGAAAGGTATTGGAGAATCTGAAGAACTATCCTATGGATCAGTTCAGCATGATGAGAGAGAACACGATGCCTCAGGCTTCGCCTGCACCACTTGTTAAAAATTAAAAAAACGGACTGTAGAAAGTTCTTTTCTGCAGTGTAGGTCTAAATCCGGGGCACGCTCTCGCTAACTTCGCCTTGACTGAGCAGTGGTTTTTGTTAACCACTGCTCACTTTGCTTTGCAAAGCAACTTCTGAAAGAAGTTGGTCTGCGTACAGGGGGTACTTTTCTAAAGAAAAGGTACCCCCTTAGCAGTTAAGCTTCAAGCGTCACTTACGCTCGCTTTCAGCAAGTGCTGACGGGCTCAGATTACCCCGTATTCAGACCTACAACTGCACGAAAAATCAAAACTCTTTCTATAGTCCTATTTTATTGCTATCCATCAGGCAAAGAGGGAAGATGCGGAATAGACGAAGGAAAGGATTCCGCCTAAGAGCTTCCCGTGTATGCTCTGTAATACCTCCCGTTCTTCTTTTCTTCTCCGATTGTCCTTCATCTGCTTTCGGGTCTCCGAGGAGGGATGTCTTCGATAGTACAATAAGGGCTTTTTCACATATAAAAATCTGCCTTCCGCTTTTGCCAAGCGGAGAAAGGCTATCCAGTCCGTTACAAATTTACTCTTATTGTCAAAAAGAAATTCCGGAGTCTTTCCATAACGTAGGTACAGCTTGGGCAGGGAATGGAATTTCCGAAGGAGAGCGGCAACAGCTTATAGGGAAGTCGGTTCGTCCTCTTTGTAAAACAATAGGGCAAGCGCAAAATCCGCTTGATTCGCTCGGATACATTCGGGATTTTTTCTCCCTCGCTATTGATATCCTCTGCCTGGGTGAAAATCAAACTTCCGTCCGGAAAGTTCCGGAACGCATGGCATACTGCAAGGCTATAGTCCTCATGATAGCAGTCGTCCTGATGCGCAATGGTGACAAGTTTTCCCCGTTTCCGTCCTATCTCCAGGGAAAAATTCCAGTCATTTGCCAAGGAAGGTTCTTTTCTTCGAATATAGAGCGGCAAATGATATTTCTTTGCGAGATTCTGTAAAAAATCGCTCTCTGTGGAAGTACAGAGAAAAACAGGAGAGCTTTTTTTCTGCGCAAGAAGAGACTGAAGCATCGCCTCCAGATAAGGAGATTTCCCATAGCAGGGTACCACGAAAACGTGTTCGGCACGCTTGTCCGTTTCCACTGTCTTTTTCTTTTCTTTCGGTGCAATAGAAAGAAAGCCTCGCTTCACTTTATTCCAAAGCTTCCCGCCCTTTTCCAATTTCCTCTTTTTCCACAGCTCTTTTTCCATTGTTCTCTGCTTTCTGATCTGAATTACGAATTTTCTTGCTAACTGCTTTCTGCTATTTTAAACGAACAAGCCCCTATTTCTTGGTTCTTTTGTTCTTTTGTTCTTTCTTTTTTTATTCTTTGTTCCCTATTCTAAACCAAGAATTCCCTTATTCACCGCTTCTTCATAGCGGAAAACCGCCTGATTATAGTCCAAGCGGGCATTTTCATACACATTCTCAGAAGAAAGGGCATCCAGCTCCATGCCTTCCGCATCGACTCTGCTTACAAGTCCTTGCGCTTCCATCCGAGCAGCTCTATCCTTCTTTAATTGAGAAAGGGACGCGTTTGTTTCCGCCATCTTTAAGGCAAGCCCCTTTTCTTCCACCGTTGCCCATAAAGCCTCCACAGCACTGCGGATTTCTTCCGACTTTTCTCTTTCCTTTTGTTTCTTCTCGGTCCAACCGGTGATATTCTTCTCTTTTTCCCGAAGAATTTCTCCATATTCACTATTTCTTGCCAAAACAGCCTGATAGTCTGTTTCCTGATTCCTTCCGTTTAGATAATCTCTCGAAAAATCCGGAATGCTTTCTATCGTTATATTCTGATAGGTATTCATGTGCCAGCCCAGACTTAAGCCGATGTTTCTCTTCATCGTGTCCATTCCGTCTCTCAGCTTATTAAGATCCGCCTCAGCCGATTTTAGGGAAAGCTCCGCTGCCGTAACATCATTTGCGGTCGCCTTGCCAAGACTCTGCTCTTTTCTTATTTTATCCAGACTTCTTTGCATAAGGCTGACCCGTTTTTCCAACATTTTACGAGTATTTTCCGTCTGCATATAGCTAAAAAGAAGATTCTGCATTGCATCGGAGAGCAGTGCCTTTCCGGTCAGAAACTGAGAACGAATAGCCTTTTCCGTCTTCTTTTCCGCCTTCGTCATCTCCTTGTCCGTCTTTGCAAGCTCCGTTAAGGCATAATTTGCCTCGACCAAGCTGCTGTCCAGTCCGGGAAGTATTTTCTTACTGTTTTTTACCTTCTCCAGCTTTGCGATTTCTTTTCCGAGAGCTTCCTTTACAGTCTTATCTTCCGTATTGTCCCTTTGATCCTGCAAGAGGGAAATATTGTCGGAAGGGTATCAACAATATCAGCTTTCTGTTCCTTTACGGCAGATTTTACTCCCTCCATCCCTTTCGTGCTTTGGGAAATGAGGTCCTTTTCCATCTCCGCTATACTGCTGTAATGATTGACCAACTCCGGTACCTCGAAGAAGGAAATGCTGTTGTCCTCCAGATTCCAGGCATTTGCATCGCCGCTTACAGTATTGTTTGTACCGCTCTCTACATTATTATTATTGGCATTCTCCGCAAAAGATGGAAAGGCGAAAAGACTGAGAAGGATTGCCAAAGTAAGGATGGTTCTCCCTTGCTTCTTTCTGCCTCCCACTTTCACTTTTCTTCTTCCGCTTATTTTTATCTTATTCAACGATTTTCTCCTGCTTTCCGTATAAAAGGGCTTACTCCGAAGTTGCAAGACCACTTACAGCTGCCCGGTAATCAAGATATTCTTCCGTAAGCTTTAAATCCGCCTGCTTCTTCTGTAAACCGGCAATGGTATAGGCGTTTTTCGCTTTATTTCTTGCTTTTACGCTGATTGTTCCAAGCTGCAAGCTTCGCTCCGCCTTTTCATAGCTTTTTCTCGTATTTTCCTCCTGTAAAACAGCCTGTGCCTGTGCGTCCAGTGCCTGCTTTAAGCTCTGATAGCGGGAAAGCAAATCCGACTGAATCTTTTCCTTCTGATTCTCTATTCTTTTGGATAAGTTCTCTCTATTGGCTTCCCCCTCGGAAAGATTCAACTTTCTTTCGTTGATTTGCAGACTCAAATTATTGTCTACCGCCTTCTTCGTGTCTTCGGAAAGGGATATCTGCTCGATGCTCTCTCTTGCCGTCTCCGGAATCGTCGGGAAACGGGCTCGGCATTCACCTTCCAACCTAGACTCACCTGTAAAAGCTCGGAAGTCTTCTTCACGGTACTGTCATCACCCATTAACTGAAGCTCCGCCTGATCCGCTGCAGCTTTAGCCGTTAAAACATCGATTTCCGTAGCCTGTCCGACCGCCTTCTTTCTCTCGGCCGTTTCCTTCTCACTCCGTGCATCTTCCAGATTGAAGGCATCAATCTGTCTTTGTAAGATGCCGTTCTCTCTACTGATAAAGGACTTCTTAATCGTTTCTATCGTATTCTTTTCCGTCTGTTCTATGGAAAGCTTCGCAAGCTCTCTATCGCTGTTTTGTGCCACTGCATCGGCAGAAAAGGTATTGCTGTTACTCTGATACTGTAACTCTGCCAAGGCTTCCTGAACCGCATTTCCATTTGCAGCAAGAAGTGCTTTCTCATAGGACTCTTCTACCGCAGAGCGCGCCGACTCCACATCAATATTGTAAGAACCTCTCCGGTCACTGTCACGAAAATTAATCCAAAGAGAAGAAACCGTAGGATTGTACTCATGCACCAAAGCATCGATTTCCTCCCAGGAAATCGTATTATCCCGAAGACTTGCCCATTCCTCCGCAGTTCTCTCCCTCTCATAGGAAGTCTGCATCGGTGCCGTATCCACATTCTCCGAAAAACCGTAACGCCCTGCAGCAAAACTAGGGGTAAACGCCATGCTCGCAACAATGCAGGAAATCGGTAAAATCAGACCCTTTTTCTTCATTTTATCCTCCAAAAAACCAAGATACATTCATTCACTTAACAGAATTGCTTCTTAATTCAACTAAAGCGTCTCTCGTATCTAAACTCTTTAACTGAAAGGAAACTCCACTCTGTCGCCCTCTACTATAGCATACAGTTTAATCTTACTTTTTACATTTCTATGGCATTACTGTGAATATTTGGTGTTTTCTTCCGCCCGTACATAATCCTGTAATACACCGGAAGGAGGAGAAGCGCAAGCAGAGTGGACGCAGCGAGTCCTCCCACATCAACAAGGGCTAAGCCCTGCATGAGTTTTCCGTTTTCCCCGATAGCCATCGCCATCGGCACCATGGAAAGGACAGTCGTAAGAGTCGTCATGAGGATGGGACGGAGTCTTGTTGCTCCGGCTTCCACTATGGCTTTTTCAAGCGGCATTTCCTCTCGATATTGGTTTACGGTATCCACGTAGAGAATTCCGTTGTTTACTACTGTCCCGACCAGCATCAAAAAGCCGAGAAGAGATGTCATGGAAATGGTCGCATCAAAGAGCCAAAGCAGTCCGAAGGATCCAATCATAGCGAAAGGCACCGTAGTCATAACCATGAAGCTGAAGCGTAAGGACTCGAACTGCCCCGCCATGACAACAAAGACCAGAAAGACTGCAATCGCAATGGAGCGGAAGAGGTCGGTAAACTCTTCTCTCATATTTTGTGTCCTTATGCTCTCGGAAATCTGTATATCCTCTCCAAGATACGAGTCCACGAGCTTATCCACTTCCTTCTTCGTATTTTTATCCGCCTTTTCCGTATAATGCGCAGAAATACTCACCTGGTATTTCTTATCTTCCCTAAGAATGCTTGCAGGGGAATCCGTGAATTTGACCGTAGCGATACTGTCTAAGGAAACGATTCCTCCACTCGGTGTAGAAAAACGAATATTCTTCAGCTTTTCGAGGGTGTCGTAGCTATCCTTCGGATATACCACCCGGACATCCGCCTTTTCTCCGTTTAAGTCCATTTTCATAACCGATTTTCCGGCTAAAATCGTATTCAGGCTTTGTCCGACCATAACGGGGCTTAGACCCTCTGCCGCAGCCTTTAGAGGATCGACCTCCACCTTTAAGAGCGGAGCGGCATTTTCCAGGCTGGAATGAATTCCGGTAAGGCTATCCATTTTCTGCATTTCCGTAACAATAGCATTGCTCTTTTCTCGTAGAATATCTAAGTCTGATCCTTTTAAAGTGACCTCATAACCCTCCGTTGTCTTGACATCCTCATCACTTGCCCCGAAATTCGCATCACTTACGGATTTTACCGAAATCACTTCATTCGGTCTTGTTTCCAAGAGTTTCTCCCACATCTTGGCCTTTTCTTTTGTAGACATGGAGCGTTTCTTCTTCAGATACGCCGTCACGGTACTCGTGCCGTTTGATCCATACAAGGCGGAAAACCCTTCTCCCCCTCCGGAAATGGTGGTATAGCGTTCCACATCCGGATCCTTCGACACTATGTCCTCTATTTCCAAAATTGTCTTCTTTTTTTCTTCCGTATTTAAACCGGGCTTTTGGGTAATGGAAATCTGTACGGTTGCACTGTCAATCTCCGGCATCAGCTCGGACTTAATCTGCGTCGCAAGAAACAGAGACAAAAGAAGGATAAGAAAGGTTCCCAAAACCACCGGCTTCTTATGCCGTAAAAAACGCTCTATCAGCTCTCTATACGAATCTTGCAAGCTCCGTACGGCTCTATAAGCCACCGCCTTCTCATTTTCCTTCGGTTTATAGAGGGTAAAGCAGAGCGGGACAATCGTAATTGCGGAAAGAAGGGATGCCAGCATACAAAAGACAATCGTAAAGCCAAGCGGCTTAAAATACTGTCCCGAAATTCCCTTTAAAAAGCCGAGCGGGAGGAAAACCACACAGGTGGTGAGGGTGGAACCGAAGACCGAGGCTCCTACAATCCGCACTGCTGAAATCGCGGCTTCCCTTCTCGATCTTCTTTCCTCCTGAACCTCGTCCATTGCACGGAAAGACGCCTCCAAAACAACGATGGAATTATCCACCATCATTCCCACACCCAGTACCAAAGCGGACAGAGTCAGCATATTCATGCTGTAGCCCATGGCATACATAAAGACGATGGCACCGAGAATTGCCATCGGTATGGAAGATCCCACAATAAGAGAGGCCTTCCAGTCTCCGAAAAAAAAGAAAATAATCGCCATGGAAATGACCACCGCCATAATCATGGTCTGAAAAACACTGGAAAGAGAGGACTTAATGCTTTCTGCATTGTCCTGAATAATATGGATGGAAAGATTCGGATTCCGCGCTTCCAAGTCCTTGATGACCGCTTTTACATCCCGGCTCATCCCTATATCCGAGTCAGCCTGCGACTTCGTTAAACTTAGGCTGACGGTATTTTCCCCATTAAATCGTCCGATACTGTTCTCTTCTTCCAGCGCTGAACCCACAGTCGCAAGATCCCTTAAGTATAAAGTACTGCCGGTGCCCGTGGTAAGAGGCAGGTTCTTTAATTTCTCAATCGTGGAATAATCCTGCGATACGCTAAGGGAGAGATTTTGATTCCCGTAGTTTGTCTTTCCCGCAGGATAGGTAAAGTCGGAAGCTTTGATCATCTGGATAATATTTTCCATAGTCAAATGATACTGGGCGAGTTTCTCCTCCGACAGTTCCACGCGAACATACTCCGCCTGACCGCCGGACAAAGAAATGGACGCAACCGAAGAAAGCTTCTCCATCTCGGGTTCTATCCTGTTTTGCACATAATTATAGAGATTCCCCTTCGTCTTATCCGAAACGGCAAGAACCATGCCGGGCTGTGCATTGATGTCAAATTCTATATATTCGGGATCTTCCGCCTCTTCCGGAAGACTCGCCTTTAAAACATCCAGCTTCTTTTTTAAATTGTCATAGGCTTTATCCATGTTTGTGCCGTAACGGTAACGAATGATGACCATGGAAAGATTTTCCATGGAACGGGATTGCACCTCCTGCACATTGGAAAGGAGAGAAACCTCTTCTTCAACGGGTTTGGAAATAAGCTCATCCACATCCTCGGGAGAAGCCCCGGGATAAACGGTGGTAACAATCATGTATGGAAAATTCATGTCCGGGAGCAATTCCATCTTCATGGTCGTAAAAGCGATAAAGCCAAAAAACACGAGTGAAAGCACCGCAAGGAAAGTCGAAACCGGGCGGCGTAGAACCAATTTCGTAATCGATATCATCCGCTTCTACCCCTTTTCTTCTTTTACAGACTCTTTTGTACTTTCTGTTACAGACTCTTTTTGCACCGGTTCATCTTTTGTCTGCCCTGCTTTTCCGGATTCAGACTGTAATCTCACCTTGGCTCCGTCATACATCTCATTATTCCAGGAAGAAACCACTTGGTCATCCGGACTTAAACCGGAAAGAATCTCGACCTTCTCCTCTCCCATAAGCCCAAGCTCCAACTTTTTCTTACGAAGAACCCCTTCCTCTCCCTCTGTCCTCTCAAAAATGTAAACAAAGGCCTCTTCATTTTCGTAATAAATCACATTAACAGGAAGGGTCTCCACATCAGAGCGACTGTCCTTTATGAGACTCAGCTTCACCTTGGAGCCCTCCGGAAAAGCTGTGTTTTCCACGCTCGCCTTAACCGGATAGAGTCCGGTCTGCGGAACCAGGACAGAAGAAATCTCCGTGATGGAACCGGTATGGCTCTCCTTCCCTTTCTCGACCGTAATCCCTTGTCCGATAGACAGATTCTTCTGTAGCTCTTCTGTTACAGAAAAAACGACCTGTTGCGCACCGGAGCCCATAAGCGCGCCAAGCTGTGTTCCTTGCGGAACAAAGGCGCCCTGTACCAGGATGCTGTTCTGTAAAATGCCGTCTGCCGGCGCAGTGATCGATGCAAACTCAAGCTGTGTGTCATAATTCAGCTTAGCCGCCTTAACTTGTGCATCCATGGCCTTGGCCTGTGCATTCGCCGTTTCAAAATCCTGTACGGAAATATCGCCCGAATCCCTAAGTGCTGCCAGCCTGTCCCGGCTGTCCGACGCCACCTGCGCCTGAGCCCTCGCCTGCTCCAGACTGTACTTCGCCGCATCAATCTGCTTTTGATTATCTAAAAGGGCAATCTTTTCTCCCTTTTTGACTTCCGCTCCATTTTCCTTATAAATCTCCAAAACCTCTCCGGAAATCTTACTGAGTAATACGAACTGCTCGTTCGCGGAAATCTCTCCGAGAAGCTCTTCTTTTACGGAAATATTTCCTTTTTCCATGGAAATGGTCGTGACAGTCGGCAGCGCTTTTGCTTCCACCTCTTCCTTCGGCTTTGTAAGACGTAAAAAGACAAAAAACAAGAGTAAGCCCATGATGAAAATACCGATGATATATTTTAAGCTCTTTCGCATAGTTTTTCTCCCTCTATCTACCGAAAAGGTATGCGCACATCCTAACACAATTTAAATCGACTTTCCATAAAGACAGAATTAGTTTTTGTACGTTTTTTTGCATTTTTATCTTTTTGTGAATGTAAGTGATGAAATATAAGACTGCAATATCTCAAGCTTTTGTTTTCATCACTTGCTAAAAAACCAAACGAGAAAATGATCCGGTGATATAAAATTATGATTCATAAAAAAGCTTTATAAATTAAGGAATTCTTACGAGCTTTTTGCGTTTTTTGGGCATGACTGACAAATATTTATTTTTCAAAGAAACAATTATAGTAATTTTTTTTGCTTTTAATAGAGAAAAATGATTCTTTTTTTATTTTTTTATTTAAGAATGCCCTTTCCGTTCTTTTTCAAATATTTATTTTAATATCTTGAAATCTATTCTCTTTATGATAAAGTGGCGCTTGGTAAAGTTCATTTCATTTTATAGTTAAGGAGAAGAAGAATATGAAAGCAAAGAGACAGATTTTATGCCTCTTGCTTGCTCTTGTAATGGTGTGGCAGGGTTTCTCCTTTGCCAATGCAGAGGGAAATAGTCCCGAAGCTACAGCTGTAGTGGCAAGTGAAGGAGCGGAGGCTCCCGAGACAAGCGCCAGCACAATGGAAAGAGCAAGCGCACCGGCACCCGCCGGAAAAAGAATCGATAATGCAATATCCAACGTAGAATTATCGATAGACAAGGTTCCGTTGACGGACAACACTGAGCTGTTGGACTATAAGAGCCTGCAATTTAAAGCTACAATCAAGGTGGATTCCACTGTGAAGGAAGGGGATTATATCTCCATTCAGCTTCCCAATACATTGACCTCCAAGGATATCTCTTTTGATATCAAGGGCTCCAATAATCTCGTTTTGGCAAAGGCACAGTATATTGAAGCAACAAAAGAAATGCGCATTGTTTTCACAAAAGATGCAGAAGGCTACAGTGGAACGGATGGAGAAATCTTCTTTAATACAAGAATTGACAAATCTGTTGTACAGTCCAGCCGCAAAGTTCCTCTCGAGTTCTTCGTAAACGGACAGGGGCTCGGAAAAATTGAGGTGAATCAAACCATAGTAGGAAAAGACGGTGCGGTTAGCTTCTGGAAGAGCCGTGACGAAAAACTGATTCCTTTGGTGGATGAAGACGGAATTACACATTACCTAATTCACTATACGGTAAGTATTGATGAAAGAAATATCAAAAAAGTCCAGGGCGAAAGCAGTTTTACCGATGTTGTCCTGACCGATACTTTGCAAAGTGATGCCTTAAGCTATTTTGATGTGAAAAACCGCTTCAGCACTCACAACCTTAAGCAAAGCGATATGGATACCTACACCCCGAAGCTCAGAAAAGGAATATGGCGTTCCGGGCAGTGGGTAAACGGCACTTGGGAAAGTGCTGCAAGCGATGAAGAACCGGATCGCGGACCGAATTGGAGTCTTAGAAACAAGCAGGACAATAAAATGAGTCTTCTGTTGAATATATCAGCCCCACTTATGCCGCAGACGGAAGAAGCTTTACTTATCGCATCGGAAATCTGGAGGCGGCAGATGGTCTCTACTTCAGTTATTACGTAGAAATCACTGAGGCCTTTAAAAACGGAGATATTCTCTACAACGAAGCGAAGATAAACGGAAATGGATTGATTCAGGATGAGCAGAATTTAAAGTTCATCGTAAACGAAGCAGGCGGTTTCTTAAACGGACAGAACTTCAATATTCAGATCAAGAAAACCGATGAAAACGGAAACGCTTTAGCAGGTGCAAAGTTCAGCATCGTAAATCCCAAGAACAAATCCACTAAGACTGTTGTAAGCGGGGCAGACGGTACGGTAACACTGGAAAATGTTTTCATGGCAGAGTATCTTGTCACCGAAGTAGAAGCTCCGGAAGGCTATGTACTTGACAATACTCCAAAAACAATCACTGTGCAGGATTTTAAAGATTCCGCAAGAAACAATGCTACCGTAGTCCTGGAAATTAAAAATAAGAAGCAAGAAACACCGAAAGAAAAAGAGTTCAGAGATATTAAGGTAGAAAAGAAATGGGTTTTAGATTCTGATTTGGCTACGGAAAAGCCCGAAAAAATAGTTGTTTCCATTTTAAAGAACGGCGTAAAGGATCCTGCTCTTACAGCAGAGCTCCGTGCATCAAATGATTGGAAGACCTCCTTCTCCAATCTTCCCAAAAAGGATGATAGCGGTAGGGAGATTCTTTACACTATTGCAGAAGAAGATTTAGTTCAGTTTAAGGCTGCAATATCCGGTACTGCCGATGAAGGTTTTACCATTAGTAACTATCATGGCGGTAAAGTCGTAATCCCCGTGACCAAAATTTGGCGGGGAGAAGGAAATCATCCTGATAGCTTAAAAGTATATCTTTATGCGGACGGCACTAAGGTTGCAACATACACTCTAAACGAAGCAAACGGATGGCAGCATCAGTTTGAGGTACCGAAATTCAAGGCGGATGGAACGGTAATTGCCTATACCGTAATGGAAGAACAGGTAAACGGGTACAGCTCTTCTACTCAAAATGATCCCGTAACAGGTTATGTAAATGTCTTTACAAATACAAAGACACCGACCACTCCTCCGGTGACACCTCCCAATACTCCACCGGTGACACCTCCCAATACCCCGCCAACTACTCCACCCGGTACACCTCCGACTACTCCATCGGTAATACCTCCAACCACCCCTTCTGAGATTCCTCCGGTAACTCCGGGCGGAAATACGCCGAGAACACCGGGCGGTGGTGGAAATACGCCGAACAATCCCGGCGGCGGTGGCAATACACCAAATCCTCCCACTCCTCCTTCGGAGCATCCCGGAGAAGTTCTTGCAGCGGAGCGTACATCGGAAGGAAACGTACTCGGTGCTGAAAGACCTGCCGTTTTGGGTGTAGGACGTGGTTATACCAAAACAGAAGATTCCCGCAATATTTGGGTGAATCTTGCACTCTTTGCCATTGCAGGACTCGGTTTTTATACATCTTTAATGCAAAGAAAGAGGGAATGGCACTAAATTACGACATTTCCTGAGGCAGTTATAAATTTTCAACGAGATATCGCACGCTTTGCGCACGATACTCGTTATGAATAAGGACCGACAGAAACGGCAAATGCCGAGACTGTCGGTTTTTCTTTTTCTCGGCTAACTATGTTCCAAAAACTGAGAATGAATCGAATTAAACTAAGAAAAAGGAATCCTTAGTTCAAAATCCTCTACTACTATCTCATAAAATTTGATCGCGTTTTTAGCTTTTTAATTGTTGGCAATCTATATATTTAAAAGTACTATATCCATAAATATTTTTATACTTTAAGGAATCCTTACATCAACGAGCGATAATTTATTACAAAATGCACAATATTTTTATTTATTAAGATAATAAGTTTGACAAATAGAACATTAATGAAGAAAAAAACTAGTCTTTTTATTTATATTTTATTAATATTTCTATACTAAATATTTCTATATATTTATTTTTAATCTCTTGAAATCTTTTTTTCTATATGGTAAAGTGTCTTCGATAAGAATTTATTAATGATTCATTAAGAAAGAATAAGGAGAAGAAGATTATGAAAGCAAAGAGACAAATTTTGTCCCTTTTGCTTGCTCTTGTAATGGTTTGGCAGGGTTTCTCCTTTGCCAATGCTGCAGGCAGCAATCAAGACGGGATAAGTATTGTGAATGAAAATGTAGCGGAAGTCTCTTCCACTGCGGATGAAGACGGCGAAGTTGCTGCAAAAGCTGCCGAAAATGGTAGCAATGAAGAAGCAAACAAAGTTACAGGTGAAGCTGATTCGGCTGAGGAAGAAGATGGCTTCGATGATTTAGCCATGCTTGAGGAGCTGAGCAAGAACTTCAGCGAAGAAGATTTGAATGCTTTAATCGCTGCATCAGCAACGGAAGTTGCCGGTGCACCTAAGGCAATCGATGGAGTTTTGTCCAATTACAAATTGACAGTTGATAATGAAGATGTACAAGACGGAACCACTATTACAAGCTACCAGAGTCTGCAATTTAAAGCGGACATCCATATTGATTCTTCAAAGAATGTAAAGAAAGACGATTACATTCTGATTAAACTTCCGGATGTTTTAAAGTCTGAAAGCAGTAAGTTCTCTATCCCCGGTAAGGATGATACAGGTAAGTCCATCACCTTGGCAGAGGGAATCTATAATGCGGGAAGTAAGGAGATTAAGATTACCTTTACTAAGGAAGTTGAAAACTATACCACAACTTCCGGAAATGTATACTTTGCTGCAAGTATAGATAAATCCGTTCTCAAAGAATCGACAAAAAATGCCCCCTTACAGATTACCGTAAACAACAAAACGGAAATTAACCATACGGTAAACTATGAGGTAACGAACAGGGACAACCCGGTTAGTTTCTGGAAAGCCTCAGATAGAAAGATGTTCCTGGTCACCGACAAAAAAGGAATTACGCATTACTTAATTCAGTATAAGATTACTATTGATGAACGAAATGTAATAAGAGTAGCAGGAGCCGGTAATTTAAAAATGTTAAATTGGTGGATAAATTAATCTCTCCTGAGCTGAGTTACTTTGATCCAACTAAGAGCGATTTAACAGAAAGTGATATAAAAACCTATTCTCCCACAATGCAAAAGGGAAACTGGTATTCCGTAAACTGGGTAAACAATAAATGGGAAAATGCAACAACCGATGATGAGAACAGTCCGGATAGAGGAAGTTCATGGAAGCTTAGAAAGCCGGATAATCCCAATGAAGACGCTGAACCCAATCCTTGGAATCCGACATATGCAGAAGACGGAAAAAGTTTTACGTATACTATTGGAGATTTAAATCCAAGAGACGGCTATACCTTTGTTTACTACGCAGAAATTAATGATACGCCAAAGACAACAGCATACAACAATCAGGCAAAGCTTGTGGGGGACTCCAATATTAAGCACGACTTAAAAGTCAGAGATTCCTTCGTAAACATTGAAGGTGGATTTTTAAACGGATTAAACACCTACAACATTGAAGTCAGAAAGACGGATGACAGTAATCCAGCAAAGCCTTTAAAGGATGCGGAATTTACCCTTAGAAAAAAAGGAAGCAGCTATAGCAAGACCGCCAAAACGGATGAAAACGGTATTGCCAGCTTCAAAGGTCTTCTCTATGCCGAATATGAATTGGAGGAGACTAAAGCTCCGGATGGCTATGAAATTTTGAATGCCAATCCTATCCCTATTACTACAGATGATTTGACGAACCCCAATAATGTTGATAAAACCTTTGTTGTAGAAGTTACCAACAAAAAGAAGGACGATCCTCAACCGGAAACTGTAGCTTTCTCCGTAGAAAAGAAATGGGTTGTAGATGCGGCAAATCCCGCTACAATTCCGGCAACGATTGAAGTATATCTTAAAAAGAACGGAGTAAAGGTTCTTGATCAAAAGCTTGAATTATCCGCAACAAACAACTGGAAGGCATCCTTCTCCAATCTTCCAAAAGAAGATGCGCAGGGAAGAGCTATTAACTATGGTATCGAAGAAGTTACGGTAGAAGGTTTTAATGTAGGAATTGCAGGGGATGCAGCAAACGGCTTCACTGTTACAAATTCACAGAAGCCTACCGTTCCTCCGACACCGACAACACCGGCTACTCCTTCGGAGATTCCTCCGACACCGACAACACCGGCTACTCCTTCGGAGATTCCTCCGACACCGACTACTCCGAGCACTCCTTCGGAGATTCCTCCGACACCGACGACACCGAGCACTCCTTCGGAGATTCCTCCTGTAACACCGGGCGGTGGCGGAAATAATCCGAGAACTCCGGGCGGCGGCGGAAACACACCGAACAATCCGGGCGGTGGCGGAAATACACCGAATCCTCCGACTCCTCCTTCAGAGCATCCTGGAGAAGTTCTTGCCGCTAATCGTACGCCGGAAGGAAATGTTCTCGGCGCAGAAAGACCTGCCGTTTTAGGCGTAGGTCGCGGTTATACCAAAACAGAAGATTCCCGTAATATTTGGATGAATCTTGCACTCTTTGCTGTTGCAGGACTTGGCTTTTGCACAACTCTCTTTTCTGAAAGAAAGAAGAGAAACAGTCGATAAGCAATGGTGATATCAAAAGATTGTTAGAAGTAAAAGGAGGGGCTAAAATAGCCCTTCCTTTTTTTATCTATCCCGGACAAACTCTTCTCTTTCCGGTGCAATTCCTGATATGTCTTCGGCAACAGATATAATTATTTCACGATAAAAGTTCTTCGTTCCCAAGGTTTAGGGGGGGAGTACTTTGAAAGCAATTTGTGCTGAGTTCACTTGTCATTATTGACCCTCTGTTAAATGATTTTATGAGGATTTTTTATGTTTTAAGCTGTATTACTGCTTGCAGAAGAAGGGTGGTTCCAGCTATAGTGTATGTAAGATAAATTTTAATAAAAATTTGTAGAAGGGAGGTAATTCCTATGCTTGCATTAAATGGTTATTACGACGGAAAACAAATACAAACTTTTGAGCAAGTTCACGCCAAAAAAAATCAAAAGCTCATCATTACCGTGTTGGATGAGTTCATTGAGGAAAAACCTCAAAAAACTTCTATCTCAGCAAGAGGTTCCTTGTCTAAATATGCCAATCCCAATTTATGGACTAAGGAGAAATCCGCTTGGAAAGAAATGGCAGGAAAAAAACTTGGACTTTGTTGACTGCATATTATATGCATATAGTTATTTTAAACGCTATGATATATTCACCTTTGATAAGAAGCTAAATAAACTCTTAGATACTATCTAATTAATGAACAAACTATATTGTATCTCCGACAAATCCCACAGCATCTTTGCTGTGGGATTTTCTTGTACTTGCAAAAATGCAATTTTTTCAGTAAAATCTAAGGGACTTTGTATACAAAGGAGAATAAGTAGTCAAGGGGATTACTATGGATGAAATGGAGCTGAAAGCGCACGGAAAGATAAATCTTTCTTTGGATGTATTGGGACGAAGAGACGATGGCTATCATGAAGTAAAGATGATTATGCATACAGTGGGACTATATGACAGCATTTACATAAGAAGAGAGAGGGAAAAAGGAATCCGAATGGAGTGCAATCTCTCCTCTCTCCCCACCAATGAAGAGAATCTTATGGTAAAGGCCGCAAGGTCTATTCTGGACGAGTTTTCTATCGAAGAGGGGCTAAAGCCTAAGACTCATTAAGCGTCTTCCCGTTGCTGCCGGTATGGCCGGAGGCTCCGCGGATGCTGCAGCGGTATTTCACGGGATAAATCAGCTCTTTCATCTTAACTTAAGTACGGAGGAACTGGAGAAGCTCGCTGTAAAGTTTGGTGCGGACATTCCTTTCTGCCTGCATAAGGGCTGTTATCTTTCAGAGGGAATCGGAGAAAAGCTGAAAAAACTCCCCACGCTCCCGCCTTGCACCATAATTCTGGTCAAACCGGCATTTTCCCTATCCACAAAGTTGATTTACGAGAATCTTCATTTGGAAAATGTTAAAGAGACGGAACATCCCGATGTGGACAGAATGGTCACGGAACTTGAAGGCGGAAGTCTCGAAGAAATTTGCAAGTTTGGGGGCAATCTCTTAGAGACGGTCAGCATTTCCATGAAACCGGAAATACAGTTCTTAAAGGACTATTTTCTGAAAGAGGGAGCTCTTCTTTCCCTAATGAGCGGATCCGGTCCGACTGTCTTTGCCATTTTCCCGACAGAAGAAAGGGAAAGAGCAGAGCATATCTTGCAAAGGCTCCAAAATGGAGAATACAAAGATTTAATTGAAGATGCTTGGATTACCGAGGCATACTCTTAGAAAACAAGGAATACCCCCATTTTACATACGACACAATTTAAAGGAGGATAGTATGGGTAGCGATTTCACAATAAACATGAACGAATATCTCCCTCTTCGGGACCTGGTTTTTAACACACTTCGTCAGGCAATTTTAAAAGGTGAGTTGAAGCCGGGCGAAAGACTGATGGAGATACAGCTTGCTGATAAGCTCGGGGTTTCCAGAACGCCTATTCGTGAAGCTATTCGTAAACTGGAGCTGGAGGGTCTTGTACTTATGATTCCTCGGCGCGGTGCGGAAGTCGCAAAAATATCCCATAAATCCCTGCAGGATGTTTTAGAGGTACGCGGTGCCTTGGAAGAACTTGCGACAGACCTTGCCTGCCAGCGTATCACCGAGGAGCAGTTACAGGCTCTACAAGAGGCGGAAAGCGCTTTAAGAAAATCGTGGAAACCGGCACGGAAATGGAGATTGCCGAGGCGGATGAAGCCTACCACGATATTATTTACAACGCGACCGGAAACAAGCGTTTAATTCAGATGATCAATAACCTTAGAGAGCAGATGTATCGCTACCGCCTGGAATATATTAAGGACGAAGCACAGCGAGGAACGCTGATCAGCGAGCATGAGAAGATTCTGGAAGCTATCCGCATCCGAGACATCATTCGTGCAAAGGCTCTCATGAAGGAGCACATCGATAATCAGGAAATCACAGTTTCCAAGAATCTGAATGAGGCGGAGGAACGCAGTAAACAATCCGCAAAAAAACATTAAATCAACAAAAAATATAATTTAAAAAGTATGAGCTTAAATCTTGCTTTGAACAAAGAATTTTAACAATTGCGTTCTATAATAGCTAAGTCTCTATAGACTGAATAGAAGAAGGAGAACGAAATGAAGAAAATTGCGATAATCATTGGAGTAGTCGGTTTAATCGGGCTGATGGCTTGCGCGAAAAAAGCTACTACAGAAACGACAAAAGCTGCTGAAGTCTCTACGGAAATCAAATCCGGGGACGAAGGCGAAAAAAAGGATACAGAGTCTAAGGACGGTACGGAAAAAGCAAGTGAAGTAGAGAATGAAGCAAAAGGGAAGGAATCCGGCAAGAAAGAAAAGAAGGATTTAACCGTAATCAACGGAACCATTACCGATGCCGCCATGTTTAGTGTAAGCATCCAAGGAAATGACGGAAAAGATTACGAGCTGACAAAGACCGAGAAAAGTGATCTTTCCGGACTCTCACAGGGTATTGAAATCGGCACCAAGGTTGAAGTAACCTTCGATAAGGATATGAACATCATCTCCATGGTTGATCCGGGGAAATAAAGGTATGACTTTTCATCAGAAAAGTCATGCCGGACAAGACCTGATTCCGCAGGAATCTGCTTTGCGAAGCAAAGTGGGCAATGGACCTCAAGTCCATGCCCAGTCCATTGTATGACTTTTCATCAGAAAAGTCATGCCGGACAAGACCTGATTCCGCAGGAATCTGCTTTGCGAAGCAAAGTGGGCAATGGACCTCAAGTCCATGCCCAGTCCATTGTATGACTTTTCATCAGAAAAGTCGTTTTATAATGCAAAAGAAAACTCCTATTCTATTCTCCGTCTAAAGACGCTCGCGCTCGGTTCCGAGGACTGAGTAGTGAACTAAGGAGGTTCACTACTCACTTTGCTTCGCAAAGCAGATTCTAAAAGAATCTGGTCATGAACAGTAATACTTTTCTGATGAAAAGTATTACTTACGTAACGGCACTAAGCATCGAGCTTCGCATAGCTTGCTCTCTGCAAGTGCCGACGTCTCCAAACGCTTTATCCTGAGAATAGAATAGGAGTTTTTATCCATCCTCCCTATAAAGGACAATTTCTCCTCTCCTCCTGCTTTCTTCAACAAGAATCAACCTTTGATTCTTGGAACCCCTAAAAAGAAGTGTGATGTCCTTTTCCGCTTCTATAAAGCGTCCGTCCACAAGAACGGTAAGATAAGTAAAGAGCTCTTCGAGCTCTTTTTTTTCTTCTCCTTCTCTGGAAAGAAGCTCCTCGTAGGTATAGCCGGAATAGCACCAGATGTCCTTTTTCGGGAGCCTTTCCTTTAGTTTCCGAAGAAGTGGCAAAAGGGCACGGAGATTCGCAGGATAAAGGGGCTCTCCGCCAAGGAGACTTAATCCCTGAATCTCCGGCTTAGCCACAGCCTGTAAAATCGTCTCTTCCACTTCCTCCGTGTACGGATCTCCATATGTATAGTTCCAGGCAATCTCATTAAAACAGCCGGGACAGGCATGAGGACAGCCGGAGACAAAGAGACTGACTCTTATCCCCGGCCCGTTTGCCACATCGAAATATTTTACTTCCGCGTAGTGCATGGTTTTCTTCCCCTAAAAATCAAATCATCCACAATGATGTGTATATTGGAATAAGGGGCAATCTGAGCCCGTGGGTACTTGCGAAAAACGAATGAAATGCAGTTTTTCGCTTAGTATCCCCTACGTGGCGAGGTTAGCGAGAGCGTGCCCCTGTTTCAATATACAGATCATGTGGAAGCATAATTTTATGCGCAGAAATAAAGTCTACAGGTGCAGTACCCTATCCTTTATCTCCTGCGTTCTTCCTTGATTCCAAAACTGCGTTCCGATGTATCCGCAGGTTCTTCTTGCCACAGAAAGCTGTTCCTGATTCGTATTTCCGCAGTTCGGGCAACGCCACTGGAGCTTTCCGTAACTGTCTTCGATAATTTGGATTTCTCCGTTAAAACCGCAGGCACAGCAGTAATCGGACTTGGTGTTCAGCTCCGCATACATGATGTTCTCGTAGATAAACTTCATAAGACTCAGTACCGCCGGGATATTGTTCTGAAGATTCGGCACCTCCACATAACTGATTGCGCCACCCGGAGAGAGCTTCTGGAAGTCCGCCTCAAAGGAAAGCTTCGAGAAGGCATCAATCTTCTCCGAAACATGTACATGGTAGGAGTTCGTAATATAGTTCTTATCCGTAACTTCAGGAATCTCTCCGAAGCGCTTCTTTAAAGCCTTCGCAAACTTATAGGTAGTAGACTCCATCGGTGTACCGTAAACGGAGTAGCTGATATTCTCTTCCGCTCTCCACTTCTTGCAGGCCTCGTTCAGCTTCTCCATAACCTTTAAGGAGAACTCTCTTCCCTGCTCCGTCGTATGAGAAACGCCGAGCATACGAACACACATCTCGTAAAGCCCTGCATAGCCGAGAGAAATCGTGCTGTAGTTATTGAAGAGGAGCTTATCAATGGTCTCTCCCTTCTTAAGCCTTGCCAAGGCACCGTACTGCCAAAGAATCGGTGCTACATCGGAAACTGTGCCGAGGAGTCTTTCATGACGCAGACGAAGTGCTCTGTGACAAAGTTCGAGACGCTCGTCCAAAATCTCCCAGAACTTCTCCATCTCTCCCTCGGAGGAGCAGGCTACATCCACTAAATTGATGGTTACTACGCCCTGATTAAAACGACCGTAGTACTTGTGCTTTCCGTTTTCCCCGAGTCCCTCTTTATCTTCTGTAAGGAAGGAACGGCAACCCATACAAGGATAAACATCGCCACCCTTATACTCCTTCATCTTCTTTGCGGAAATATAGTCGGGCACCATTCTCTTTGCCGTACACATTGCGGAAAGCTCGGTCAAATAATAGTAAGGAGAGTTTTCAAAAATATTGTCCTCATCCAAAACGTAGATAAGCTTCGGGAAAGCCGGAGTAATCCAAACCCCCTTTCATTCTTAACACCCTGCATTCTCTGGCGCAGCACTTCTTCGATAATCATGGCCAGGTCATCACGAAGCGGTCCCTTTTCCACTTCATCGAGGTACATAAACATCGTCACAAAGGGAGCCTGTCCGTTACAAGTCATAAGGGTAATCAGCTGATACTGAATCGTCTGGATTCCGCTCTTAATCTCTTCTCTTAAGCGGCGATTTACAATTTTCGTGATGATTTCCTCATCCATGCTTTCGCCGGTATCTTTTCTCTCTTCGATAACGGCTTCTCTGATCTTCTGTCTGGAAATGTCCACAAAGGGCGCTAAATGCGAAAGGGTAAAGGACTGTCCGCCGTACTGGTTGGAAGCCACCTGTGCCACGATCTGCGTGGTTACATTGCAGGCGGTAAAGAAACTGTGCGGCTTCTCAATCATGGTTTCGGAAATCACGGTTCCGTTCTGAAGCATATCCTCTAAGTTAATTAAGTCACAGTTATGCTCCTTCTGCGCATAATAATCGGAATCGTGGAAATGAATAATCCCTTCTTCATGCGCATGCACAATATCCTCGGGAAGCAGAAGTCTCCTCGTCAAGTCCTTGGAAACCTCTCCTGCCATATAGTCCCTCTGCGTAGAGTTAATAACCGGGTTTTTGTTGGAATTTTCCTGCTTTAATTCTTCATTTGCCTGGTCAATCAAAGCTAAAATATCCTCATCCGTGGAGTTTGCCTTTCTCGCCATCTCTCTCTTATAGCGGTAACGCACATACTTCTGCGCCACCTCATAGCCGCGCATCTCCATGATGGCGGTTTCCACCATGTCCTGAATCTCTTCGACATTTACAGCATAGCTTTTTGCCTGAATCTTCTTAACCACGCTGTCTGCAGCAGCCTGAATCTGGAAGCTGTTCAGCTGATAAATGGGGGCCACCTCATTGTTGGCTTTTTCGATAGCATGAACAATCTTGGAGAGATCAAACTTCACTTCTTTTCCATTTCGCTTAATGACATTCTTCATGAGTAAAACTTCCGTTTCCATATTTCCCCCTATCCGTGAAAAAAAGCCGGAAAAGACAATCTTTCCAGGCTTTATGAATCCTTAAACTTGTATGTATGACTTAGCCTTGCTTTCAAAAATGAACATGATATTGTTTTGAATTTTTGATTTCGCACTACATATTGTGTTTTCGTTCATTATCATACGACAAAAGATCCATTTTGAAAAGGGGAAATAATATAAAAATAAGTACAAAAAAAGAGGGAAAAATTTATACATTTTTTTCCTCTTGCAAAACAGACTTCTTACGCCCTTAAATCTTACAGCTTAAGAATAAAAAAATATCGGCAGAAATTTTAACTTTCTGCCGCTTTATTACTTATTAGCTAATCACTTTACTTATTATCTAATCACTTTACTTATTATCTAATCACTTTACTTAGCTAATCACTTTACTTATTACTTAAAAAAATTGATCGGATTATAACTCTTTTCATTTCGTATTGTTGTGCTTTCCTCATGCCCCGGAAAAACCAAGGTATCATCCGGAAGAGAAAAGAGTTTTTCCTTTATGCTTTTGATAATTTCTTTCTCACTTCCGCTAAACAGATCCGTTCTTCCATAGGACTCCAAAAAGAGCGTGTCCCCACTAAAAAGATAGGGTAGCTCTCCCGGAAGAAAGAAGCATACTGAGCCTTTTGTGTGTCCCGGTGTCGTAATGACCTTCCATGTTCTTCCGAGAAGCTTTAATTCCTCTCCGTCATGAAGCGGAGAAAAATCCTTGATTTCCAAGTTTCCCTCCGGATCTCTTCCGGAAAGATTCCGTTCTCCGTCTCCAAGCATTTCCCGTTCCTCTTCCGCCGCATAAAGCGGAATCTGATATTTCTCCCGCAATTCCGGTACCGCAAGAATATGGTCAAAGTGCCCATGGGTCAGAAGAATCGCCCGTGGCTTTAATTTCTCTTCCTCAATGAAGGAAATAATTCTTTCCTCTTCCGCACCCGGATCAATGACCACCGCCTCTTTCGTATCCTTGTCGTAAACGATATAGCAGTTGGTTCCGACAACACCCACTAAGATTCGTTTTACTTGTAACATTTATCCCTTACCTCTCTCTATTTCATAAACGCCTTGAATCTTTCGGAGCTTTCCGATAATGGCATTCAAAACCTCTCGGTTCGGCACCTCAAAGGACAGAAGAATCGTTACCTTTCCATTCTTTGCAGAGTGCGTGTTCATTCCTTGTATAGCTATATTCTCATCCGCTAAAACTTTGGAAATATCCACAATTAAGCCGATTCGATTGTTGGTAAAAAGCTGTAACTCCGTGGAATAGCTCTCTCCGTTTCCGGGGTTATTGTCCCACTCCACCTCTATCCGACGTGCCTTTTCATCCTCTGACAAGTCCATGATGTTAATACAGTCGGTACGATGTACCGTAATTCCTCTTCCTCGCGTCACAAAACCGACGACCTCGTCTCCCGGAACAGGATTACAGCATCTTGCATAGCGCACCGCAAGGTCATGAATGCCCTTTACAATGATCCCGGACTTGGACTTCCGAATAACCTCCGGTTTCTTCGTCAGGTCCTCGATATTTTTAAGACCGTCTTGTCATCAATGCTCTTATCTTCCGCCTTGTGCTTTGCGTCAAGAAGCTTGGATACGACCTGTGATTCCTTGATGCCGCCTCGTCCTACTGCTGCAAGAACACTGTCCCAGTCTCTATAGCTGTACCGACGCAAAACCGCCGCAACGTAATCCGGCTTCGTTAATTCCGGAAGAGATAGTCCCTTAGCCTTTACGTATTTATCCAAGAGGTCTTTTCCACGATCCTGATTCTCATCCTTTTGCTCGTGTTTGAACCATTGGTTAATCTTATTCTTTGCCTGAGTGGATTTTACAATTTTCAGCCAATCTCTGGATGGACCTCTGGAGTTTTGGCTTGTAATGATGTCTACCCGATCTCCATTTTGCAGCTGATATTCAATGGGCACCAGCTTGTCGTTGACCTTTGCTCCCACCATCTTATTTCCCACAGCAGAGTGAATGGAGTAGGCAAAATCAATGGGGGTAGAACCCTGTGGCAGGTTTTTAACATCTCCCGTCGGGGTAAAGCAGTACACATTTTCATTGAAGAGGGAGAGGTCGGACTTGACCATATTCATAAATTCCTTGGAATCCGACTCGTCCTTTTGCCACTCTAAAATCTCATGCAGCCACTTCATCTTGGACATCTCCGTCTCCGTGGCTTTCTCGTTGGAGCCGCCCTGCTCCTTGTACTTCCAGTGTGCCGCAATACCGAACTCCGCCGTTCTGTGCATCTCAAAGGTACGAATCTGTATTTCGAAAGGCACTCCGTCTCTTCCGATAACGGTAGTATGAAGAGACTGGTACATATTGGGCTTGGGCATCGCGATATAGTCTTTGAAACGGCCCGGAATCGGGGTATACATCTTGTGAATGACTCCCAGCACCGCATAACAGTCTCGCACCGTCTCCACAATAATACGAATCGCAAAAAGATCATAAATCTGGTCTATGGTCTTGTTCTGGTTCACCATCTTCTTGTATATCGAGAAGAAATGCTTGATTCTTCCCTTGATATTGGCTTCAATACCGCTTTCTTCTATATGCTCCCGTACCTCTTCCACTATGGAATTGATCCGGTCTTCTCTTGCCTCTCTCTTAAAATGCACCTTATCCGCAAGGTCATAATACACCTCGGGTTCCAGATATTTCAAAGAGAGGTCATCCATTTCAATCTTAATCTTACTGATACCGAGACGGTCTGCCAAAGGAGAATAAATCTCCAAGGACTCTCTGGCCTTTTCCTTTCGTTTCTCCGGACTTTGGTATTCCAGTGTCCTTAAATTATGCAAACGGTCCGCAAGCTTTATGATGATGACACGAATATCCTTTGCCATGGAGACAAACATTTCCGGAGGTTCTCCGCCTGCATCTCCACCTTATCGGAATTCAAGTTCAACTGTGTAAGTTTTGTTACACCGTCTACAAGGCTCGCAACATCGGCATTGAACTCCGACTCCAGGTCCTTTAAGGTCATTCCGGTGTCTTCCACCACATCATGAAGAAGCCCTGCCGCAATCGTTTCCTTATCCATTTCGAGATCGGCAAGGATGATGGCTACGCAGAGGGGATGAATAATATATGGCTCCCCTGATTTTCTCTTCTGCTCCTTATGTTGCTCCCTTGCCAGTTCGTAGGCCTTTGTAATCATGGAAAGATCTTCCGAAGGATGGTAGGAACGCACATTTTCAAGAAGCATTTGCAAAAGTTCTTCAGGAGGAGTATTGTCCTTAGGTCTTTCTAAGGGTCGGTCTTCCTTCTTGTCTAAAAGCATAATGACTCCATTCTTTGGTATATGGGTATTTTACTCTGTTCCTTAATCCTTGTCAAAATGAGTCTTTTGCTTGTCTTCCAAGTAAAACTCTTTTCTTTCTGCTTTTCATAAAATTTTATTCCAATGGAATAAGCCCTGATGATTTTGGTAGAATCTCTTGCATCTTTTTTCTTTTTTAAGCTTCCAGTCACAATTCTGTCATATCTTCTTTTTATGCTTAGTACAAAGGTATATTTTTGCGAATCTTGCCGATATATAAAGAGGCGAGAAGAAAAAGTGGGAGGTTTCACTTTTATGAATATTTTGTTCTTCATGACTCCTAAGTGCGATGTAGCTTATGTGGAGGAAGAGGATAGTCTGCGGAACACTCTGGAAAAAATGGAATTTCATCGGTATTCTTCCATTCCCGTATTAACCAAAGACGGAAGATTTGCGGGAACTCTGACTGAAGGCGATCTCTTGTGGGAAATAAAAAACCAGCTGAAATTAGATCTTCGGGAAGCAGAAAAAATCATGGTAAAAGATATTCCCATGTGCAAACACTATGAGGCTGTAGACATTAACAGCTCCATGGAAAGTCTGGTGCACCGGGCGGTAATACAGAACTTCGTTCCGGTAGTCGATGACCTGGGGCATTTTATAGGTATGGTAAAAAGAAGAGAAATCATGAACTATCTCTATCGACATGCCGACTTCCAAAACTTGGGGCGTGGCGATATTATGGCTTTTCCCGTGGAAGACTCCTCTTTGACCGGATAGTTCCCTCTGAAGCTTTGTTTTAGCTTTCATTTTTCAAAAAGGCTTTTAGACACAAAAACACAATAGATAAAAGAGAGCATCTAAAATTTCCGGATGCTCTCTTCTTCTTTTTCTCCTGTTTTTTCTATTTTCCGAATTTCCACCGTGTAGGAAGTCCCGTTTTCCGGCCTTACCTCTACCGTTTCTCCCTCTTTTTTTCCGATAATCGCCTTTCCAAGCGGAGAAATATTGGAAATCTTTCCCTCCAAGGACTGTCCCCGGATAGAAGTCACCAGTCTGTAGACTTCCTCCTCGCCTTCCTCCGGAAAATACAGGATCACGGTATCATTGATTCCCACTTCATCCGCCTTGCTTTCCCCCGAAATCACCTTGGCAAATTTCAAGATTCTCTCCAGATAGCGAATACGAGACTCATTTTGGTTCTTCTCCCGCTTTGCCGCATAATACTCAAAATTCTCGGACAAGTCTCCCTGTGCTCTGGCTTCTTTCACTGCCTCAATCAGTTTAGGGCGAGTCTCCAGCTTTCGCCTTAGGATCTCTTCTTCTATTTTTCGGACATCCTCTTTGGTCAATTCTTCTGCCATGAACCTATTTTCCTTCGTAACAGATTAAAGATTCCAGATTATAGCCGGAGAGTCTTTTTCTTCCTTCCAGACCGGCAAGCTCCATCACAACGGAAATCTTCACCACTTCTCCACCAAGCATTTCTACAAGCTTACAAGCCGCTTCCAGTGTACCTCCTGTGGCAATCAGGTCATCGACAATGACAACCTTTGTTCCCTTCGAAATAGCATCCTTATGAATCTCCACCTCCGCCTTTCCATACTCGAGGTCGTAAGCAACGGAAATCGTCTCACGAGGAAGCTTTCCTTTTTTTCTAACCGGCACAAAACCCTTATGCAACTCATAGGCAATCGCTGTTCCGAAGATAAATCCCCGGCTTTCCAAACCGATTACCAAGTCAAAATCAAGTCCGTCTAAAGAACGAATGAGACCGTCCACAGAATCCTTTAAGCCGTCCGGATCCTGAATCAGAGAAGTAATATCTCTGAAAATGATCCCCTTCTCCGGAAAGTCCGGAATAGATAAAACATAATCCGCCAAATGCTCTTTTTTCATACTCTCCTCATTTCTTTATCCCTTTCCCGCTCCTGTATCGGAATGGGGATAATTATTTTCTGAACAGCTTCGCCGCATAGCTCTGTATTGCTGCCACGGTTTTTCCGTCCGTAAGCTTCCCTGCATAAATCAATTCCTGCAAATCGGAAAGTTCCCATTCTTCCAAGAAAATCTCCTCATCGATATCAAAGTGCTGTTCGCCTTTTTTCAAATCTCTCGCCACATAGATACCGATTTTCTCATCCAAGAAGGCAACAGTTGTATTGACATAGAGTAAGAACTCCCAGTTTTCACTGCTGTAGCCGGTTTCTTCAGAAAGCTCTCTCTTTGCGCAGAGCAGAAAATCCTCATCCTCACTGTCCCTCTTTCCCGCAGGAATCTCCAGGGTAAAACGGCCAAGAGCATGTCTATATTGCCTCACCATAAGAATCTTTCCATCGGAAAGCACCGGAAGCACTGCTGCCGCCCCCATATGATGGATGAAATCCCAGTGAGTCTTATGCCCTCCCACATCCACGTAGTCATCATACACTTCCAAAACGGAGCCCTTATACTTTAAATTCCGCTCGATAAGTTTTACCGGTTTTTTTTCTTCAATATCTTCTACATGAAAGTCTTTTTTCTCTTCTCCCATTTTGTCCTTCCGCTCAACTATATTCCATTTCTTGCAGACTGATTTATTTTACCATGAAATACTAAAAGATTACACGGGAAACACCGTAGCCCGCCTTATTGATCCACTCCCGGATTTCCGACTCGCTATGTTCTTCTTTCATCCGAAGTTCTGCCGTTTTGCTCTTTAAGTCCACCGTGCCCCATACACCATGCACCGCATTTAAGGCACTCTCCACCTTCTTCTTACAATTTTCACAGTGCATATCTTCTACCGTAACAATTGCTTTAAACGGATAATGACTCGGGTCTTGATCCTCGGCCTTTATTTCCTGCACAGAGCATGAACCACCGCCGCAACAGCCGTTCTTCCCTCTTTTTATCACACTTCGTATTGCAAAAAACACAATTAAAGCTACAAGTCCAATAATGATATAATTTCCCATATTCGCCTCCATTATTAATTAGTTTTATCTAACCAACCATGCTATCCTTTTTTTCCAATTTGTCAAGAGAGTACTTTCTTTATCTTCCTCTTTCTTCGTCTTCTTCTTTCTTCTCCTCCGGCTCGACTAAGCGTACTACAGTCTTTCCGATTCTGTGGTTCTTAATCTCCGCTACATCGATACTCAGATTATCGGTATCGAGGTGGAAAGAAGTTCCGTCTTCGGGCACTTTTCCTAGGATTCCCATGATATAGCCGCCAAAGGTATCTGCCGCTTCCAGATCCAGATTGAGCTTTAATTCCTCATTCACATCTTCTAAATCCGCAGTTCCTAAGATAATCCACTCATTTTCCGTTACCGCTTCAATCGGATCCGGCTCCGGGATTTCGTCCTCTTCATGGAGATCCCCCACCAAAGCCTCAATCAAGTCATGAAGCGTCACGATTCCTGTCATCCCGCCGTACTCATCGAGTACCACTGCATAGTACTTTCTCTCCGTCTTCATGGTCTCGAAAAGGTCGGATACCTTCATGTTTTGGGAAATAAAGAAAGGACGGTCTACGGCATTTTTCATGACATTTGGACGACTTAAGTCATTTAAGCGGAAGTAGTCTTTCGTATTTAAGATACCGATGATATCATCATCATCCTCTCCGCAAATCGGATAGCAGGCATAGCGGTGCTCGTGAATGATTCTCCTCCACTGCCTGTCCGTATCCTCAATATAAAGCATCGCTACATCTGTCCTGTGCGTGCAGACTTCTTCTACAATTAAGTCCTTAAACTCAAAGACATTCTGAATAAACTCATTTTCTGAAGACTCAATGGTTCCCTTTTCCATTCCTTCGTCCACCATCATCAAAATATCTTCTTCTGAAATCCCGGCAGAGTCTTCTTTCGGATCAATGCCGATTAAACGAAGAACTGCATTGGTCGATGCGGAAAGCAGGAAAACAAGAGGGGTGCTCAGCACGGAAACAAGGCTTAAAAACGGAGCAATACGCAGCGCAATCGCCTCGGTATGCACCTGCGCCAGTCTCTTCGGAACCAGTTCTCCGAAGACAATGCTGATATAGGATAAAACAAGGGTAATCAGGATGATAGAAACAGGATGTATCAGCTCGGCACTAAAGTTGGGAAGAAAATGAAGTACCAGATTGTCCAGTAAGCTGGCAAAGCTCTCCGCCGCAAATGCACTGGAGAGAAATCCCGCCAGAGTGATAGCCACCTGAATCGTCGATAAAAAGTGAGAGGGGTCTTCCGTAAACTTTAAAAGCTGTTTCGCTTTTTTATTTCCCTCTTCACTCAATTTCTTTATTTTTGCTTCTCCTACCTGTAAAACCGCGATTTCCGCACAGGAAAAAAATCCATTAACCAAAATCAATACAAATAAGAGTAAAACTCTTCCCAGCATAGTGCTTTTTCAATCCTCCTTAAACTCCGGCTTTTTATATTTAACAGAAAGCTGTTTGACTTCAAAAAATACAAGCCTCTAAATAAAACAGTTAAAAAACTATCACTTTTTATAGAACGATAAAAAGGCATAGCAGAAAACCACTACACCTTCTTTCTTATCTTTAATGTAAAAGTACATCCTTTTTCTTACTTAGAGTAGGGTAATTCGTATTCCCGTCCCCATCGTCGTCCATGACTGTTCCTTTCCTAAAGCGTATATCATGAATCTATCTTCATAACTTCTGTTATTTCTTCTCTTCCGAGGAGTAAAAGCTCTTTTGCATAGAATCTCTTTTGTATAGAATCTCTTTTGCATAATCCTTTTTACTCCCGGCAGGAAATATTATCGGAATTATACGGAAACTTCCCTATTTTGTCAAATTCCCCTTTTCATGCACTAGAGAGAAATTTTTTCGCTTCTTGGAATCATCCGGCATACTTCCGCTTTCTCATCATCGGCCTGTTCACTTCAGAATATAAGAAGTGCAGTTTTTTCCTAATCTTCTTCTTAACCGATAACGGAGTTATACCTGGAAGTTACATCTGAACCAACTTCTGCGAGACGCGCAATGGAACCATCTGCAGTTCTCAAGATCAACTTCTCCGCCTCAGAATACTCTTTCTGCTCATCCACACGAGAAATCAATGCCTGTGTCTGTACCTTAAACTCTGCTACAGAATCATAGAAAAGACCAAGCTGTGTGCTCTGGTATAGTTGGAACCCTTCCTTTTCCTGTTCATCCTTATCCTTATAGTTTGTTGCAAATTCAGCCAAAATAGAAGAAAACTCCTCATACTTCGGTCGAATCTCCGTTACATCGAGAGAAAGGACATTTTCATCTGTAATATCCTCCTGTGCATAAATGGCATTCATAATCTCAGACTTCAGTACCGTAAGCTTGAGCATCTGGTAGCGAATGGTATAGCCCTCTTTTTCAAAACGCTCCAAATCCTTCTTCTGCTGCTCCTTCAAAACTTCTCTTAAAGAATTCAGGTAAGGAAGACGAAGATCGTCATAGTTATTGACAGCCGGAACAAAACGAGCATGGATTTCTTCTCCCTTTACATAGTTATCATCCAAATAGCTCTTCAGTTTTCCATAGTCTGCCGCTTCATCCAAAACCTCCATCAAAGCTCTTAAAGAAGGAATCAATTCCATAGCTGCTTCATCCACATCCGGATAAGCTGTTCCAAGATCCGCCTGAGACTCTACAGTATCCAGGAAATCATAATCCACAGTGGAAAACCCATTGGCAATATAATATCCGTTCTCGATCGGATGAAATCCGATGCTGCTTCCACACCACTAAAATAGCGGTCCAAAGTAGCCTCAACATCACCGGTCATAAAGTTACTTAGATCAATATAATTGTTGTACGCTTCCATATCATCGACAGGCGTATCCTCTTCATAGTCCTTTCCATTGATAGCCCCAAGAAGATTGTTAAGCGCAGAGCTCTTTCCCTCCGCTTTTGTTTCTTGATCCTCTTTATCCTGCTTAAAAGCATTCTGTGCTTCCTTTAATTCTCCACAAGCCGTAAGGCTCACTGCCAAAGCAAGTGCGGTTAATCCCAAGCTGATTTTTTTCACTTTTCTTCTCCCCTTTTTTTACAAATGGATATCTCGGATATTTTCCTCTTCCCATTTCTCTATTTGTTCTTAAATTTTTGAAAATCGTGAGAAAATTTTATATTTAACACGATACCGTACGCTATCTTATCATCCCGCATCCCTTCCGTCAAACGGAAGTAAGAAAGCGCTTATTCAAAATCCATCTCCGAAATCTTCTTCCGCATATCCTCTAAGATGCCAAAAAATTCCCGAGAAGAATAGCGGCTTACTCCCTTTCCGGAAAATGCCTGTACCTGCACTGCCTGATCCGAAGTTACGATACTGACCCTTCTTCCCTTTTCCGAAAAGTCCTTTGCCATCTTAGTCAAAGTAAAATCTGCAGATTCACTTTCTTTTGTGAAAATGAGTTCCAGATTCTTCCCAAACTGCTTTCTACTCCCCGAATTTCCCTTGACATGATAGGCATCAAAAATCAGATACACTTCTTTGTCATAAAAGACGGCATACTCGGACAAAAGCTGTACTACTTTTTCCCGCCCTGCCATAAGGTCTTCTGTTGCGAGCTCCTTTAAGTCATTTTGGGCAAACATGAAATTATAACCGTCCACAAGAAGAATCTCTTTTTTCCCGGGACTCCACTTTCTTTCATACTGTGCTCTGGCTTCCCTCTGCTTTTCTTCCTTTTCCTTAGATAAAACAAGCCTCTGTTCGGAAAGAAAAGCCTCTTGCCCTCGGTTTCTTATCGGTCCGAAAGTTTTTAAGAAGATTTCTTCCAGCTCGATATCGCTGATAAACTCTCCCGTCTTTTCCTTCTTTTTCCCCTTAGCGGAAGACTTGCCGGACGAAGTAGCCTCTTCTTCCCTTATACACTCCCCTGTAAAATTCTCTTGGCCATAGAAGAACTCCTCCCAAGTTTCCTGCTCACCCAATCGTGCAGTAAGCAGCTCTTTCTCCCGCGCATCTTCCATCTCCGAAAAATGAGAGAATGAATAGTCCACCTCGATTCCCATTTTTTGCAAGCTTCCTAAAAATTCGGGCAGGCTTTCTCCGGGAATTTTCCCTTTAAGACAGCTCCTCTCCTCTTCTACAAAAAGCTCTTCTTGCTTCCCGGAAAGTCTTTCAATCGTTTGCAGCACCTGTCCGATAAGCTCCTGTTCAAGCCTGATTTCATAGGAAAAAACAGGAGCATAAAGCTTCACTCCCGCATTTTTCTTCGCCATGGCAAGAGCCTCCCATACAGCCCCTTTTAAATCCATATAGTAAGAGCGACTTTCCGTCCACTCGCTTTCCAAAATTTCAATACTGTAATGCGTATACGGACCCGAAAAGGCAGGTCCCTTAAGTTCCCCTTCTTCCCACTCATTTTGCAAAAGCTTAATCCAGTCTTTTTTTAAGGAAATATTTTTTGCAAAGGAAAGAACTTCGCTTCCGCCATTCTTTTCTTCTCTTTCAGCTATTTCGGAGGTCTTATAAGAAACAGGTAGAAGACGTAAATATATCCCGAAATAATGACCCGGGCTTTCTATTAAAGCTCTACCATAGGCTTCCTTTCTCGGACCCTCCCCATAAATCAGCTCCGGTGCAGAGAATCTCACTTCTTTCCCCGTTCTTTTCCGGAAAATGTTTTGCAAAAGCTCCCTTTGCAGATTTCCCAGAGAATAGATAAGTACAGTTCCGCTTTCTTCTTCAATATGCAGCTTCCACTCCGGAAATTCTTTTGCAAGCTCTAAAATCTCTCTCTTGTAACGTAAAATATCCTCTCCCTCTATCGTAAGCTTCAGTCTGAAAAAACTGCTTTCCTCCTCTTTCCTCCTGTTTTCTTTCGGAAAAAATCCCTGATTTACCTTTTCCGATATCGGGCAGGAGAACAACATTCCGGGCTCAACAAGGGAAATCTCTTCATAGCGTTCTCCCTCTTCCAAACGCAGTTCCGTCAGCTTCTCCCCCTCCAGCCATTCTTCTCTAAGAGCCAAAATCCCTCTAAAAAGCCTAGCTTTTGCGATTCTTCTCCCCTTTTCATCCCGAGTAATTTTATAAATAAAACCTGCCTGTTCCTTTATTTCCGCTTCTTCCTTTCCGTTTCTTGCTTTTTGCATCACGGAAAAAATAGAAAGCGCCTCTAAAAACTGCCCTATCCCCTCCTGCTTTAAAGCCGAACCAAAAAAGAGAGGAATCAGTTTTCTCTTTTCTATGATCTCCCGTACGGTCGAAAGCTTCAGGCTTCCCGTTTCCAAATACTCCTCCGTGCTTTCCAAAGCGGAAAGGGCTATAGATTCCATGAAGTCCTGCAAAGTCAAAGATGCATCCTTATTTGCATCTATATTTTTGTTTTGAACAAAACCATCTTGAACAAAATCCACTTGCCATAGGTCTTTTCTAAAGTCGCTGAAGTCCAGAATATTTTCTTCAGGAAAATTTCTTTTCAACTCTTCTTTTACCTCTTCTTTACTTCCTTGATAAAGGTCCATTTTATTGACAAAGATAAATAGTGGAAGCCCTGCTTCTTTAGCAAGTTTCCAAAGTTCTTTCTCCCTCTTCCCTACACCTTCCTTTGCATCCAATAGAAGAATCCCATAGTCTAAGACCTGAAGCGCACGCTCCATTTCTCCGGAAAACTCTCTATGCCCCGGGGTATCCAAAAGAAAAAAGCGCTTATTTCCTCTTGAAAAATAAACACTCTTTGCATAAATGGTTATCCCTTTTTTTCGCTCCAGTTCATCATGGTCCAGTAAACTGTCTCCATGATCCACACGTCCCTTTTTCGAAATCTTCCCGCTTTCAAAAAGCAGACTTTCCGAAAGGCTGGTCTTCCCCCTATCAACATGGGCTAGAAGCCCAAAAACTATATTTTCCATTGATTTTTTCTCCGAAAAATTTGCATTCTTCTTTACAATAAAGTCATCAAGAAAGAACAGTCCGACTTTGTTAAAGAAAAAAATTCTGCACTGAATTAGTGCTAGTCCAGATACTCTATTAATTTTCCCAAGCACTCTTCCGCCGATAAGTTCTCCTCTTCCAAGGTAAATTCCGCATATTTCCGATAAAGTGCCGTTCTTTCCTCATAAAGATCCCTAAGGGTAAAGCCGTCCGGAATGGCCACACCGCGCTTTACCGGGTCTCCAATCCTTTTTTCCATTTCCTCATAGGGGAGATTTAAGAAAATGACCTTTGAAATCTCCTGAAGATGCTTCATGGCTCTTTCTCCGTAGCAGATGGAGCCCCCCGGAGAAATCACTGTATTTTCCACGGAAAGAGAGGCACCTGCCTCCTCTTCTATCCGAAGAAATCCTTCCCTGCCCTCTTCCGCAATGATTTCTCTAAGGAGTTTTCCGTTATTCTTTTCAATCAGGGTATCCAGATCCAAAAAGGACATCCCTCGCTTTTTCGCAAGCATTTTACCGAGAACGCTCTTCCCGCTGGATGGCATCCCGATTAAACATATATTCATTCCTACTTCCTCTTTGTGCTTCCTACAGCAATTGTTATTCAGGCTTATTCCTGCACAGCCTCTTTTGCAAAGACGCTCTCGCTCGGTTCCGGCTTAGCGGCACTAAGCATCAAACTTCGCTCTCGCTCGTTTTCTGCAAGTGCCGAAGCCTCCAAACACTTTGCTAAAGAGGCTGTGCAGGAATCGCACCGACTCTTGAATATTCTATTATAACTGTTCCGCAAAAAGAGAAAGGGGCGGAATCAGCTGTTTCTTTCGGGAAACCAACTCGGGGATTCGTGCGGAGTAGCCCTCCGCACTCTCTCCATGCAGTTCGAAAAGCACCTTCTCCGTCTCCAGAGCAAATGCCATATTAATCAGTTCTCCCGAGCGGGATCCGACAGCAAGAAGAAGGGTATCCTGACGCAGGATATTCGTCAGCATCACGAAAGCCATATTCAAATTCTCTTTTTCCAAAGCACTTTTTGCAAAGAGTAACAGTCTCTCTTTTAACCCATCCAGCTCTTCTTCATTTAAAGAGGTCACCTGGCTCACACCGAAACGAATCTTTCCCGCTGTAAAAATCTTAAAGTCCTGATAGAAGATTTCCTTGTCCGTCTTCTGCTTTAAGTTGGAGCCTGCCGCAAACATTTCCATCGCATAAGCTTCAATATCAATTCCCGCAATCTTTGCAAGCTCACGTGCAGCCTCTTCATCCACCGGCGTACAGGTCGGAGAGCGGAAGAGAAGGGTATCCGAAATAATCGCAGACATCAAAAGCCCTGCCGTTTTCTTATCCACCTTCACTCCATTTTCCTGATGAATTTTGTAAATGATGGTACTGCAGCAACCGAGCGGCTGATTTCGGAAGCTTACCGGAGAAAGAGTCTGAATGGTTCCCAGACGATGGTGGTCAATAATTTCCAGTATTTCCGCACTTTCCATTCCCTCAAGTGCCTGTCCAAGTTCATTGTGATCCACCATGATAACCTGTTTTCCATGCGCTCCCATCAGGTTTCTACGGGAAATCATGCCAAGGTATTTTCCGTCCTTACTGAGAACCGGAAAATCTCTGTGTCTTTTACTCGCCATCACCTCCCGGATATCATCCACATAGTCTTCCTCCTGGAAACTCAGGATCCCTTCCTTTGTCATAAAGAAGTCAATCGGGATGGACTGGTTGATAAGGCGCGCAGCCGTATAGGCATCGTAAGAAGTCACCATGATAATCATGCCGTTTTGCTCGGCAAGATCACGGATTGTCGGAGAAGCATTTGCCCCTTCACAGATAATGATGCAGTCCGCACCGTTATCCAGCGCAGAAAGCTGACTCTCCGCGCGATTTCCGAGGATTACGATATCATGGGGTTCAATATAGTAGTTCATCATCTCGGGATTGGCTGCCGCAATGACGACCTTTCCCTTTTGGCAAAAACGCTCAATATCCCCTGTAATCCGAGTAGCTTCCAAGGTCTCCAGGATATTTTTATACTGTGTTTTTGCCGTGGAAATAATCGCCGAATCGTAGACATTCATATAGGACTTAGCGATATCCGAAATCGTAATCAGTCCTTCCAATATGCCTTCTTTCGTCACTGCAGGGAGGGTCACTACATGGCTGTCCCGCATAATTTGGTAAGCCTGCTTTAAGGACATATTCTTCGGTACACCCGGTGTTTTCCGGTATGCCACATCCGAGACCTGTGTCTTCACACTCTCCAAAAGACGCGGCTTCTCCGCTTTGAAGTAATCCAAGACGAAGCTTGTCTCTGCATTGAGGCTTCCTGCCCTGCAGGGAATGTATCGGTTGGTATTATTGAATTTATTTTTAAAACGAGCATACGCAATGGCTGCACAGATGGAATCCGTATCCGGATTACGATGGCCTGTAACAAGTATATCTCTTTCGGTATTATGGGACATCTTTGCTTCTTTCGTTGGCATAAGTCCTTCCTTTCTCCACTACTCTATTGAAAAATCTTATTGCAAGTACCCTGCTCTGTCAAGAACGGCTTAACAACGTGATGGAATACCGGCTTGACAGTACTATCGAATGCTCGCTATAATTCTCATGTAGTTTTAAAAACTACATTTAAGAAGATTTACAGAATAGAATTGATAAAGGTAGATTATTTTTCATTAATCGAGTCCGTATCGTTAGTTTTATACATGATACCTGCTATGAAAAGAAAAGAAAGGGGCATTCTTATGTCATATCAAATCATTGCCGACAGCTGTGGAGATTTCACGGAGGAAATGCAGAAAAATCCTATCTTCCGTAGCATCCCCCTTACTCTGGAAATCGGTTCTTATTCCATCTTGGATGACGAAAATTTTGATCAGTTGGATTTCCTAAAGAGAGTAAAGGAGTCTCCTATCGGTCCCAAGACTGCCTGCCCCTCCCCGGAAGCTTTTCAAAAGGCGATTGAAGAGTCTGATGCCGAAGAAGTGTATATCGTAACCATCTCTGCAAAGCTTTCCGGAACTTATCAAGCTGCAACGATAGGCCAAAGCCTTTATGAGGAAAGTGCAGGAGAAGGAAAGAAAAAGGTTCATATCTTCAGTTCCAATTCTGCAAGTGCCGGAGAATGTAAGCTCTGTATGGAAATACAGGAATTAAAAGAAGCCGGAAAGAGCTTTGATGAAGTCGTTTCCATCATTGAAAAAGAGTGTTCCGAAATCACCACCCTTTTTGTATTGGAGAGTCTGGATACTTTACGGAAGAACGGACGCCTGACCGGCGTAAAATCTCTCCTTGCCAGTGCCTTAAACATTAAGCCTGTCATGGGAGCTGTAGACGGAAGTATCGTGCAGTACGGACAGCAAAGGGGGATGCAGAAGGCTCTTAAGAAAATGGTAGAGCTTGCCGTAGAAAAGGCCGGCGGAGTAGATGCCGTAAAGAGTAAGCGTCTTGTGATTACCCACGTAAATGACCCCGAAAGAGCCGAGCAGGTAAAAGCGGATTTTGAAAAAGCTGCTGAGTTTAAAGATATTGTTATTACAAACGCAAGAGGTGTTGCCAGCATATATGCCAATGACAAAGGCATCATAGTCGCCCTCTAGAATGAATCGCAAAGGGGCTGTAAAAAAATCAAAAATAATTTTTCTAAGCAATATAGGTCTAAACTTGGGGCACGCTTCGCTAGCTTCGCCACGTAGCGGATACTAAGCGAAAAAAACTGCGTTTCTCTTGTTTTTTTCGCAAGTACCGACGGGCTCAGACTACCCCCGCGTTCAGACCTATATTGCAAAGAATTCCTTTATTATTTTGATTTTTTTACAGCCCCTTTTTTATTTCTTCCTTCTATTTGTCTATCTTAACATATTCCTGATATACCGAAAAAAAGAAATCCGCTGTACTTCCCTCTCCTGCATGTAAGTCTATCGTCTTCCAGAAGGACTCCCTAAAACGCACAATGTGTTCCTTCTGATAGGCATCATAATCCTCATTGAAACGCAAAACCCGAATCGATTGCTCCAGCCTTTCCCTTCTATCCTTCGTTGCTTCTTCATCATAGGAATTCAAGCATTTTAAGATATAAAACTTTCCATTTTCCGAGACAATATCGGAGATTTCATCGTTGTTTAAAGCAAAAGCCGTCTCATAGACTTTGTCTTCCTTTTCCCCAAAGGAAAGCTGTTTCTGAATCTCCGGATCTTCCGAATACTGTCTGGCATAGTAGGTGAAATTTGCTCCGGGAGTTCTCACCTTTTCCCAAAGATCCCTCGCCGCCGTTTCATCACTTACGACAATCTGTTCTATCCGAATAACCTTGGATTCCGCTGCGCTAAGCTCCGTATCCACCTTCGAAAGAAGAGAATCCACCGTTTTTTCCGCCGTAAAGTAAGCAGTGTACATATCCACCACATCCTTTTCCGTACAATCTCCGAAAAAAGCCTTATCTTCCTCGCTTAACGACGTGTAGAACTTATTGGCAGCCTTTCGTATCCCCTCCATCTCCGTACTGTTGGGCTGGATTCCCTTTTCCTCCGCGAGAAGATTCAGAGTACGTATATCTTGCAAGAACTCCTTTGTCTTATCAATAAAATAAGCCCCATAAGTCTTCTCCAACTGCCCTGTAATCGGCAGGTCCCAGACCTCCGGTCCCATGATGTTCTGATAACGGTTTCTTTCCGAACCCAGAACGATCATTGCTTCCGCCTTACTATAGCCGGGTACATTTTCCGTTTTTCCGCTTATGGCAATCCCCTTACAGGAATTGAAAAACAATACGGAAAAAAGCAATACGAAAGAAATACATAGCCGAAAGCTTCCGGCCTTTTTCTCTCTTTTAAATAAAAATAAATTCATATAAATATCCCATAAGCAGTGCTATAAGCAGTCCTAAAATAGCACCCATAAGAACCTGCAGGGGACTGTGTCCTACATACTCCTTCAGTTTCTTTTCAAACTCTTTTCCCGTCCAGGAAAAGGGATTATCCAATAGCAGTCGATTCAAAATCACTGCCTGTTTCCCTGTCTCCCGTCTTACCCCTGTAGCATCATACATAACCACAACCGCAAAGATAAGTGCTACCGCAAAAATAGCACTATCCACACCGTATGAAACTCCCGCAGCGGTAGCCAGAGCGACTACCGTCGAAGAATGGCTGGAGGGCATCCCTCCTGAGCCTGTCATTCTCTCCCAGTTGATTCCTTTATTGAAATAGGCATCAATGGCCGTTTTGATAAGCTGTGCTACAAACCAGGAAACAAGTGCCGACATCAGTAAATAATTTGATAATAATTGTTCCATGAAAAAGCCCATGTTTCGCTTTCTCTCTATCCCTTTCTATGCAGGCGGAATTCTACTTCTCTCGCCTTCTTTCTTCTTTCATGTAATCCACATTGACAAGTAATACGCTCTACACTCTACGCCTTATCTCCACTCTACAAGCCAGTCATAGAGTTCCTGGTACTGTAAAGCAGAGCTCTTCCATGAGAAGTCCGCCTTCATTGCTCGACTCACAAGTCCTCTCCAGGACTTCTTATCATCATAGTAAATGCGTTCCGCATATCGGACACACGCCATCATTTCATGTGCGTTGTAATTGGAGAAAGAGAAGCCCGTACCTTTCTTCTCATATTCATTAAAGGGCTCTACCGTATCACATAATCCCCCTGTCTCTCTCACAATAGGAATCGTCCCATAGCGCAGGGAAATCAACTGAGAAAGTCCGCAAGGTTCAAAAAGCGAAGGCATCAGGAAGGCATCACTGCCGGCATAAATCTTGTGACTGATTTCCTCCGAGTAATAAATCTGCGCAGAAACCCGATCGGGATACTTCCATGCAAAATAGCGGAAGAGGTTCTCATAATGCTCATCTCCGGTTCCCAAAATCACAAACTGTACTCTATCCTGACAAAGCTCATCAAAAACACGCTCCACAAGATCCAAGCCCTTTTGGTCCGTAAGTCTCGTTACCATGGAAATCAGCATTGTCTCATCATCTACGGCAAGTCCAAGACTCTCCTGCAAATCCCGCTTATTCTTTCCCTTTTCCTTATGCACGCTTACCTTATCATACGGATACGCAAGGTAAGGGTCTCTCTTCGGATTCCATGCATTGTAGTCGATTCCGTTTACAATACCGCGAAGGTCATGGTCTCTTGCCTGTAAAAGTCCCTCCAGCCCTTCTCCATAGAAAGCGGTCTGGATTTCCTTTGCATAAGTCCTACTCACTGTTGTGATGGCATCCGCATAAACAAGACCGCCCTTTAAAAGATTGGCATCTTTCTTGAACTCCAACTTATCCGGAGTAAAGTAGTAATCGGAAAGCTCCGTAAAACGCTGAATGGTTTTCTTATCCCAGGTTCCCTGGAAGCGCAAATTATGAATAGTAAAAACGGAACGAATAGAACGGAAGAACTCTCCTCCGGCAAATCGATCCTTTAAAAGTACCGGAACGAGGCCGGTCTGCCAGTCATGACAATGAATCACATCCGGGTGAAAATTCAAAAGAGGAAGAGAAGAAAGTGCCGCATAGCAGAAAAAGCAGAACTTTTCCAGATCCCAGTACCAGTTTCCATAAGGCTTGTTTCCGGCAAAATAATATTCATTGTCTATAAAGTAGTAAAGAACCCCGTCCACTTCCTTCTTCAACACACCGACATAACGGGATTGTCCCATATAATTCATATAAAAGTGCGTAACATACTGCAGGTTGTTCCGGTCCTCTTCCTTCATACACATGTACTTGGGAATCATGATTCTGGCGTCAAAATAGTTCTTATCCACCTCTTTGGGAAGAGAGCCCACTACATCTGCAAGACCTCCGGTTTTGATAAAGGGAACCGCTTCCGACGCCAAAAATAGTATGTTTTTCATCCTGATCTCCTTTGCTTTATTTCCGTTCTGCTCTCTTCTTTAAGCTTCTGGCATTTTGCAGGGCTTCCTCAGTCAGCTCAGTTCCTCCCAACAGCCTTGCAAGCTCCTCTATGGACTCCTCTTCAGACAACGCATGAATTTCTGTTTTTGTCTTTCCGTCCACTACATTTTTTTCAATCAGAAAATGTCTGTCTGCTTTCGCAGCAATCTGCGGCAGGTGCGTAATCAATATAACCTGATGCTTTGCAGCAATCTTCTGTAGCTTCTCGCCTACTTTCTCCGCCGTTCTTCCGGAAATTCCGGTATCTATCTCATCAAAGATAAGGGTCGGAATCGCATCCGTATCCGCAAGAACAGTCTTAATGGCAAGCATAATGCGGGAAAGTTCTCCTCCGCTTCCCACCTCTCGGAGAGCTCTTAGGGGTTCTCCCGGGTTTAAGCTGACGAAAGTTTCCACTTCATCAAATCCTTTTTCCGTAATTTCCTTCTTCTTTTGAAACTGAAAGGCAAAGCGGGTATCCAGAAATCCCATGTCCTGCATCTCTTTTTGAATGCGTTGCTCCAGCTCTTTTTCCAACTTTCTTTCTGACAAGAGACAGGGCATCCGCCTTCTTTTTCCAAATCTTCAAGAGAAAGATGCATGGCTTTTTCAGCCTTTCCTCGCTCTTTTCTCATACTCTTCCAAAAAAATTGTTTTCTCTCTTCCTTTTTCAGACATGGCCTTTAAGGCCTTTTCCTCCGAGCCGCCATACTTCATCATCAGCTTCCGGATAGTATCCAAGCGTTCTCCCAGAAGAAAGAACTTCTCCTCATCCACCTCCGCATGATCCAGGTAATGCTCCACGCCTCTTAAGCAATCTTCCCCACGGCTTCCAGTTCGTATACGCTGTCCAAAAAGATTTTGTAAAGAAGCATCATATCCGACTGCCTCTTCCAGTTCCTTTACGGGAGCATGAAAATCTGTTTCGGAAAGCTTGTCCTGCACTCGTAAAAGTAAGGACTTCAGGTGATCCATATTTTCATAGAGGGCATATTCTTTGGCAATGCGCTCCTCTTCCCCGACTTCCAGAGCGGCATTTTGCAATTCCTCCAGCTCGAATTGCAGAAAATCCAGCTCTCTCTGTCTTTCCGCATCCGGAATGTGATATTGCTCCAATCGCTTTTTCTTCTCACGATAGTCTTCATAGCTTGCTCTCAAGTCCGAAAGAACCGTTTCTCCCTTTCGTTCCAAATAATTATCCAAGATGGCAAGCTGTGCCCCCTCCTTAAGAAGGCTGTAATGCTCGTGCTGCCCGTGCAGGTCCAGAAGTTCTCCGCTGATTTCTTTTAACTTTCCTAAAGTAACGCCAAGATCATTTACCCGGATATCGGACTTTTTCTCCGTAATCTTTCTACGGATAAAAAGACTCCCTTCCTCTATCTCCAGATCTTCTTCCAACTCCTGCAGTGCCCTCTCCTCTTCCTCTTTCAAAGAAAAGGAAAGCTCGATTACTGCCTGCTCTTTTCCGTGGCGAATCATATCCTTATTCGCCTTCTGTCCGAGAGCCAGTTGAATAGAGCCGAGCAGTATAGACTTTCCGGCTCCTGTTTCTCCCGTTAATATATTTAAGCCGGGGCCGAATTCGACAAGAGATTTTTCAATCAATGCCAAATCCTTCACCATCAATTGCTCAAGCATGCTCTTCCTCCTTCTTGAGGATTCCTTTTATAATGGAGCGCAGCTTTTCTGCACTTTCCGGACTTTCCATAGCACAAAAAAGAGTATCATCTCCTGCCAGACTTCCTACAATCTCCGGAAAATGGGAACGATCGATTGCCATGGCTACACCATTTGCCATACCGGAAAGGGTATGGATTACCAGAATATTCCCGGCCGGTTTAAGAGAGAGAATACCCTCCTGCATAATGCGGATAAATTTTTCCATCTCCTTTTTCCCTTCCTCTGTCGGGCGAGGTCGGTAAATCATCCTTCCATTTTTTTCCATTTTCAATAACTGTAAAAATCGAATGTCCCGAGAAACCGTGGCTTGTGTCACGCGGTATCCATCTCGTCGCAAAGCCTGTACCAGTGCTTCCTGGGTTTCTATATCCTCTTCTGCAATAAGAGAGAGAATTCTATCCTGTCGGCTCTTCTTCATCCTTGCCCTTTCTGAACTCACTCTATACCAGTGCCATCTTCTCTCTTAGGGTATGCAGGAAACTTTCCTTGGAGAACTTTACAAGCACCGTTTCTTCTACCGCTTTCTCAATAACCACCTTATCTCCGGCGAACAATTCTACAGGCTCTTCTCCATCAAAAGACAGAACCTGATCTCCCTTTTCCATGACAATCTCCAATACACGACGGTTATCCAAGACTACCGCCCTATTGTTAAGCTGTGGGCACAGATGGGATTCATGATATAGACCTGCGCTTCCGGGGAAATGATAGGACCTCCCGCAGACAAATTGTAAGCAGTAGAGCCTGTCGGTGTAGAAATAATGATGCCATCCGAAGAGTAGTGCACCATTTCCATCCCATCACAAAAAACCCGGAAATGATGAATGCTGACACCCCTGACTCTGGAAATCAAAATCTCGTTTAAAGCCAGACGGGAAAAAATCACCTTGCCCTCTCGAACAATCTTTCCTCGCAGCATCGACCTGCGGTCCTCTACATAATCTCCCGCCAGCAGTTTCGTCATTGCCCCATCTATTTCTCTTCTTTTCCGAATCTCCGTCAAATACCCGAGGTGTCCTGTATTGATTCCCAAAATCGGCACTTCCATCCCTTCCAGTACCCCTGCAGTGTGCAGAATCGTACCATCTCCTCCAAGGGTAATGATGCAATCGATATTGGTGAAATCATCCCGTTGAAAATCCTTATTTAAAAACAGCTCCGGATGAATCTTTCTTTCTGCAAGATTCTGCAAAATAATATTCTGAAAACTCTCCGCATCCTCTTTTTTTTGATTCACAATCAGTGCCAGTTTCATTTCATCAGACCTTTCTAGTATAGCAATCTTAGCTTTAAAAAACCATCTGTGGATTTTCTCTTATTTTACACGATAATGCCTATCTTGCCTATACTTCATAAATAGACATGCTTTTCTCCACTAAAATTTGCTCCACTAAAAAACCGCTGTCTTGTTGTGCATCCCTTACACTCCTTCGAGCATGCACCGTAAAACAGCGGTTTCCGGATTTCCATACTTCCCTCTCTCTCAAACGAAACGTCTGTCTCTCTCAAACAAAACTTCGTTCTTTACCGGGCTATGAAAATGACCTTATGCGATTATTTCTTATCTTTCCTTCTCGGAATTGCTTTCCCCCTTGCCTTCTTCCTTATGTCTCCTTAATTTGTACAACCAAAGAAGCAGGCTGCCTGTAGCAAAAAGTGTCGCAAGACCGTAAAGCACCATACTGCTTTCATCGCTTGTTGACAAGTCCCTTGCCACTCGCAATGCTTTAGGAATCGCAAATTGGAACTCTCCTGCAATTCCTCTTTCCGCTCCCAAAACCGTGCTCTGTTTTACCGGTGGGGAAGACACGGCATTGGACAGTTCTATATGTTTTCGGGATGGAGTCGAGGATCTTCCTATCTTCGTCTCCTTATAGTGGTTCACAAAGGAAAAATGCTCTGTTTCTTTGTTCTCCCCTTCTTTCTTTCCCTGTACTATTGCGTAGAGATAGGGAGGAACCGTATTCCCCTCCGCATCGATATCCGCTTCCAAAATCTCTATCTCCAAATCATAAACCGTAGAGTCATAGGTAAAACCTTCATAGTTCTTCTGCTCCTGCTTAATCTTATAGAAATAGTGTCCGGTGCCAAAAAAACTCCATCTTTCCGAAACTGCGTTCTTCCCTTCTCGATTCGCTCCGGATATCCAGATAATAAGGATCCGGTAAGCTTGCGTTGGGGCTCTCCACCGAAGCTTCCATAAAGACACGAAAATCCGTTTGGGGAGCATCATCTCCCAAGATTTCAACGCTGAAAGGAATCTCCACTTTCACCGGCGGAAGTGTTCCGAAGGCGCTTTCTCCCGCTCTGGAGGAAAAGACCATCCCCGAAGAAACCATCAGGGTAAACACAATTAGGCAAACGATTCGTTTTCCCCTCCCCATATTTCCCTCTCTTTCTATGGATTGATGCGGGCAAATACCACCATTCGTCCATTGGTGGAAGCAGAGACACAAGTGGATAAGCTGATAATCTGATCTGTATCCTTTATATTAATCTCTCTATACTGTTGGGCATTTTTCCGAATATACCTCAGAAATTCACCCATATTGCCTTCCTTATCCAAAACATTGTAGATATAGGGGTCGTAGGCATCCCCCTCAAAGCATGCAAAAATCTCCAACTTTCTTTCCTTGTCCGGTAATATCAGGCTTCCTGTCCGATGCGCTTCAAAATATTCCGGCTCAATGAACTGCATAACATCTCCGTACATCCCTCCATTATCCATGTGATGTCCATATGTCAGGATATAGGGGTCGGAAAAATCGGGCTTGTTCCGGTAGCTCATGAAAATGGAACCGGAAAGAGAAAAGTTTCCCATTACATCTTTATTGACATACTCCATATCGTTCTCACCCTGTACCATAGGGTAGTCAATATGGGTATCATCTATGGTAATCCAAGCCCGTACATCCTCATTGATCATGAGGAGTTCTTGAAAGCTCAAGCTTCCATCCTTCTGCAAAAAGGGCTTTAACGCCATCAGTTCATTGTTCAGAAAGCCCTCCTGCATGGTCATATAGGTATACCACAGGGAGAAACTTCCGTAGCTCATCAGAAGAACCATGAGTATTACCGCAAAAATGACGATTACTTTGTCACCGACTTTCGCGGCAATAACGCCAATGTTCATCTTCCGCCTCCCCGCTTATTCTTCTTTTCTCTTAGTAAGGAACATAAATGCCATACTGATGGATACAAATCATCATTGCGTAAGGCACTACCGTAAGGACTACACCGGTCGGCGTAATCTCATCCACATGATTGTGGTAGAGAAGACCCAAATCATTCGCAGTCAACTGTCTGGATACTTCAGCGGAGAAAGAATCCGGGTCCGTAGAAGTATCATCCGCCTTTAAAACCTTGGTTGTCGCCGTGATAGAAGTATCCTTATTGGCATCAATCAAATCAATGGACTTATAGCCTGTCAGATCCGACTTTACCGCACCGACAAAGTTCTTGTTCTGCTCCTTTACCACTACTGTAGTGCTCTTCGGTAAACCGATGATTTCCACCTCTTCATCATGCTTCAAATTCCGCACCGCTGCGTTAAATTGATCAATGGTCATAATCTCATAAGTATTGGGAGCTGTCGCAGTGAATCCCGGAAACTTTACCTTAATTTGCATCTCTTTGTTGTCATTTCCTGCAACGGTCTGTGTTGCGCCGTGCAACAACTGAATGGTAAAGGGGAAAAGCGTATCCGTCGGCACCAAACCGGAAATTTTCTTCTTAATCTTCACCTTCCTCGGGATATATCTTGTATAACCCTGTGGAGTAAGCTTATTATTTCCTTTTTGTTTACCGCCGTCAAAACCGGAGTTCTTGTGCTGTGCCCACTTATTTCCGGTTGCATTATGATCCTTATCCGTATCTCCGCTATGCATTACGTAACCATAAATTTCATACGTTATGACTCCTGCGTTATCTTTTGATCTGACATAAACATCCAAAAAACGCTCTCTCTGATACGGAACATCCTGCTCGCCCGCTGCTCCATTCTCTCCTTTTCCGCCAATATCTTCCACATCAGTCTTATTGGCTCCCTCCGGATCACTCTCTGTAATAACGAAGCGATATACTCCCGGTTTTGTAAATTGCGCAGTGTCAAAGCTGAAGCTGACCGTCTTGGTAAAGGTCTGTACAGCCGGTGCTGTAATCACAGCGGTAGGAATATTATAGGTATCCGCATTAAACTCCGCCGTCTTTTCCGTGCCTCCGGTAATCATAGCTGCCGTTCCGGGCTCCACGGGAACTGTATTCGTTCCATCCGAAATAGTAGTCGTTCCCTTCTTATAAGTCGCTGCAACATCCGGAGTTAGACCGGCATTGATGGTATCATCCGTACCGTCATCTTTTACGGGACGAATCTTATATTTCCAGCTTACATACGGTTCATCTACCCCTTCTGTTCCACCTTCTTCTACCAAAATCACCTTATCAAAGGATACTGTGTTTCCCAAAGCTTGACCGGTCGAATGTACACCGACATTGGCAGTTCCCGAGCCTCCAAAAAAACTCAGGTTTTGGTCTGTATCAAAGTCTCCTGCAAAACCCGTTGATGCCATTGCAAGAATTATCACTGCTGCCGCTGCAACGCTAAGCCATGTTTTCATTCTTTTTTTCATCCTTCTCCCTCACCTCTTTCTTTATGCTGCTAAACCCTGCCTTCCTGCAGATGGAAATGCTTTCCATCCGCAGTTCTCGGCTTTACCGTTCCTTTTTCACCTGCTTTTCATCCTCTATTTTCTGCAGGGGAAATATATTAAATTACTACCTCATGTATGTATATCGGTATTATTTTTTAATATATAAGGCAGTTTTATCTTGTCGAATGATTATTTTTGAGGGAACGAAAGCCTGATGAAGTCTGCTAAAATCACTTTTTTCATACAAAAAAGGGGCTGTAAAAAATAAAAATAGTTTTCTAAGCAATATAGGTATAAATTGCCGAAAATCTATTTATAATTTTTATTTTTTACAGCCCCTTCTTCTGTTTACATGTATTGTATTTTAGTTTACTGCACGCATAGAAGAGCAGGTAAAATAAAAAATCTGTCTGTCCTTTGCAAGCTCTGTAAGTAAAGCAATCCCCTTCTTTCCCTTCTCATCATCAAAGTGGCTGAAGGGATCGTCCAAGAAAAGAATCGGTTTTTCTTCCGGGAACATGGCGTCAAAAATGGCAAGTTTTAAGGCAAAACGGCAGAGGTCCTGCAAGCCCTCACTCAAATACGCCAAATTTCTTCGGATTCCTCTCTCCAAAAACTCGATTTCGAGCTCATCCGTAATCGCAAATTCCTGTTCCAAACCGGATAATTCTCGAAAATAATGAACAAAGCCTTTCAGAATCGGGCCTCTATACTCGGAGGAAAAAGCCTCCTTTGCCTTCTCCAGATATTCCTTCGTTTCATGCAGGATATGAATCCGTTCCTCCATTGCTATTCGTTCTTCCCGTATAGCAGAAAGTCGTCTTTCCTGTTCGGAGAGGGACTTCAGGCTTTCTACCCGTTCTTCCCTTTCCTCACGTTTCTCTCTAATTTTGTCTCGCAAGAACTCCTGCTCTTTTCTCAATGCTTCCAACTTCTTCTGCCTATCTTCCAAAGAAAAATATTCTTCCTCGGAGATTTCCCGGATTTCCCCTTCCTTTTCTATAAAAAGGGAAAGCGCTTCTTTTCTTTCCTTCTCTTCCTTTTCAAGAGAAAGCATATCCTCCAGCTTGTGGAAGCGAGTAAGCAATTCTTCTAAGGAAGCCATTCTCAAGGACTCTCCCTTTCTCCTTTTCTCTTCTTCTGCAAGCCGCTTTCCTACAATTTGTTGCTTTTTTTCCTTCTCTCCATAAAAAACGGCAAAGGCAATACAGCTTAAGAGTAAGGCAATTAAAAGAGAGAGACTTCCCGGCACCGGAAACGAAAAACCTGCTATTTTAATAATAAAGAGAAGGAGAAAGAGTCCTGCAAAGAGTAGTAAAATAAAGGGAAGCGGATTCCGCTTTTCTTTTTCTTCTACTACTTCCACAGGAATACTTACCGGAGCTTGCTCTACTTCTTTCTTTAGAGAAGCAATCTTCTCTCTAAGCTCCTGCATTTCTTCCTTCCAGAGGCTGTCCTGCTCCAGAGTACTCAAGCTCTCAAAACGCTCCTGATAGTACCACTTTTTTGCATTTTCATAACGGAAGCGAGCTTTCTCCAGTTCTTCCGAAAGCTTCTTATACTCCACTCTTTTTCCAAGGCTTTCCTTTTCCAAAATTCCCTTCCGGACTTCCTCTTCCAGTTGCTCTTCCTCTTTTTCTTTCTTCCTGCTCTCTTCTTCCAGATGAAGTACCTCATCCTCCAAATATAGAGCACGTTCTTCTTCTTTCTTTTTTTCCAAGAGTCCGATACTAAGGCTCTCCTCTTCCATTTTCTTCTTAAAAATGGCGCCGGTTCTTCGATTCGGAGAAAGAGCATTGATCGCATCCTTTAAGGTATCCTGTACCTTTTGGAACTTCTTCATATCCTCATCATCCTCGGAAACATTTCCCAGCTTCGCATGAACCGTGGAATTAAAGCGAAGAGAAAGATCCTCATGACTGATCATGCAGACTCTTTGAAAGGCTTCGCTATCCAAAGAAAAGAGCTCTTCTCCTATATTTTCCGTAAAATCGTGACTGTCTTTCCCGCTTTCCTCAAGTAGTCGAAAACTGTCCTCTGCCTTTCTAAGTCCGAAGCTCCTCTCCAGAATATAGTTTTTCCATTTTTTTGAAAATGGATATTGCCACCAAAGCTTCCTCCCTGAAAGGGCATATAGTGCTTTCTTTCATTTTCGGAAACATCCTGCTTGCGCTCCCCGGAGAGACCGTAAAAGAGGATATGAAAGAAATGCATAAGAGTGGTCTTGCCTTCTCCATTTTCCCAAAGAAAGGGGTTTAAATTCTCGGAAAAGTCAAAGTCCTTCTCCTTCCACTTTCCAAATTGTGCTATATGACAAGACTTGATAATCATAATTCCTCTCCCTGCAAGAGCCCGATGCCGAGCAAAATAATCTTTTCCTTTTCCTCTTCACTCAAGCTGTCACTGTCACTGACCATGCGTAAAAACTCACCCTTTAAACTCTTTTCATGTATAAACTCTTCTCTTCGAAGCACAAGCCGGCTTTCTTCCTTGACTTCCACATAAGAAAACTTTTCTGAAAGAGCTCTTTCCATGTAGCGAAGATTTCGCTCCCCCTCGGGGCTTCTTTCTCCTTTTAAAAGAATTCTGAGGCTGTCCCGCTCCGTACAAGCCTCTTCTTTGATTTTTTCTTCTATCTTTTCCAACGCGAGAAGACTATCGTCATCTTCACTAAGCTGCACCTCTACGATCCGGAACTCTCCCTCTTTTATGGGAACAAACTCCATCTTGATTTCCTTTGTGTCTTCATCGACTTCCAGATAGTAAAAACCTTTCTCACCCTCCTCATCAAAGCCTCTTCCCTGAATGCAGCCGGGATAAACATAGCGGAGTTTTTCGAACTTTCCTTCTCCTCTTTTATGGATATGCCCGAGTGCAAGATAGTGAATCGGGTAATGAGAAAGCGCCTTTAAGGAAATGCCGGAGCTCCCCTGCACCTGCGCTTCTTCCTTTATCCCTTCTTGTTTCACTTCCGACTCGGTGAGTTCACCATGCAAGATAAAAATGTTGCAGTCCTCTTCTTTAAAATCCCAGAAAGACTTTGTGCTTTCCGTCAGCTCACACTCCGGGAAAGCATCTTCTGTTCTCTCTTCTGTTCTCTCTTCACTTCCGTAATATTCTTTCCCTGCCAAAATAAGCTTCTCATTTAAGCGGTATTTCTTGCCGGCTTTAGAAAAAAGAAAGAGGTTTTTCGGCAGGTTTTCCTGGAATCGAAAGGTATTTTCCGTATCATGATTCCCCCTTAAATAGAAAAAGGAGAGGTCCGGATTACGCCTTATGGAAGAAAGAAAAATCTCCATTGTAGAGCGGGACACTACAGCGCTGTCAAATAAATCCCCGGAAATCAAAACTGCCTGCACCTTTTTCTCTATACCATAAGAAAGCAGACTATTCCAAGCCATAAGCAAGTTCTGCCTTCTCTCCTCCGCCTCTTCCTTGGAAAAGCGGGAAGAAAATGCCGTATCCAAATGTAAATCCGCTGTATGTATCAAACGCACCATGAAAAGTCCTTTCTTCGCCTTACTCTATTCTCTCTATAGCATAGCGACGGAGCGTTCCAAAATCCCTGTCATCTTTGCCATAGCAAGCCCGTAATTGCATATAGGGATCCCCTTATCCAGAAAATCCCGGTATCGAGATTGTACTTCTCTTTCACTCAGCATACAAGCACCACAGTGAATCATCAGTTTAATCTCCTTTTGCTCATCTACAGGAAGAAAGCCTTTTCCTCCGGTAAATACGAAATCCGGACTTTTTCCGCTGTATTTTTCAATCATCCTCGGTAGTTTCACTGTGCCGATGTCCCCACACTGCCTGTGGTGGGTACAGCCTTCCGCAATATAAATCCGGTCACCATCTTCCAAGCTGTCTAAAATATCACAGCCTTCCAGTGCATAATCCAAAAATCCCTTATATCTTGCCATAAGGATGGAAAAGGAAGTTAGGGGAATATTCTTGTCCAAAATTGCTTCTGCTGCCTTAAAAGCCTGCGAGTCTGTGACTACCAGCTTTATCTTTTCTCCGAGGCTCTCCATAACGGACTTTAATTCCTGAATCTGTGTCACAATAGGAATGGCATGATAATCCAGTAGATCCCGAATAGCCATCTGTTGCGGTAAAATAAGTCTTCCCTTTGGTGCAGACTCATCTATCGGAGTAAGCAAAATGATAAAATCCCCTTCTTCAACCAGGCCGCTAAAGAGCCTTCTTTCCTCTCTATCCTTGGGAAGAATTTCTCCCAGCGCTTTCTTTATTTCTTCAATTCCTACTACATTCTCTTTCGCATCTTCCGTTCTTTTGAATCCAATCTCTTTGTTCAGATGTAAGTTCGAACTGATTTGAATCCGGCTGATTCCGTATTCTCTCTTTTTCTTTTCCAGAATTGTAAGAGCTTCTTCAAGTTTTGACTGTTCTCTTTCACTTAAACAGTCCACCTGACTAAAAACCAGCATGACAGGAATTTTTTCTTTCTGAAATACTTCTATGAGCATGCTTTCCGACTTTGGAAAGAGAAGTTTCTCCGATTCCTTAACTTCTCCACGGTCAAAAACGGAGAGGGACTCCGCTTTTGCAATCCCTCCCTGAAAAAAAACTGTATTTTCCTGCAAAAATTCCTTTGCAGTCAAGACCAGAAGTGCTATATCCGTCTCTCGAATTACCTCTTTACTGCGTGCAACACGCATTTCTCCAAGTTCCCCCTCATCATCGATTCCCGGAGTGTCGATGAGCACAACCGGGCCAAGGGGCAAAATTTCCATGGATTTTCGCACCGGGTCCGTTGTCGTTCCAAGGGTCTCCGAAACCAGGGAAACCTGCTGTCCTGCAATAGCATTGATTAAGCTTGATTTTCCTGCATTTCTTCTTCCGAAGAAGCCGATATGAATACGCTCGCTTTGCGGTGTAGCCTGTAAACTCATGGTTCCTCCTTAAAGTGAAGATAATTGAGTTGAATTTTCTTCATTTTGCATTGCCATATGGGGACACGCTCTCGCTAACCTCGCCTCGTAGGGGTTCTAAGTTTTTACAATACCAAAAACTAAGAACCCACGGGCTCAGATTGTCCCCATACGGCAATCACAAAATTACATAAAATCATCTACTTCCAATTTTTCATATATGAAACTAGAAATAGAAATCCCTTTTGTTGGACTGATAGATACTCTCGATATGTTCCCCAGCAATTCTCATTCGCTTTTCGTTCGGAATTGTAATCAGTTCCTCTTTGATCAGCTCTTCTCCGCTTTTTCTGGTTTCGGGACTTGCGTAGTCTGTCAGGTACTCCGCCAAGGTCATTAAAGCATTCGGGTGACAGCAGTTTTGGATCTGTCCTGATTTGCACAGTGCCATAAAGCGGTCACCGGTTCTTCCCTCTCTATAGCAGGCGGTGCAGAAAGAGGGAATATAGCCGAGATCCATAAGCCACTTTACAACCTCATCCAAGCTTCTTTGGTCGGAAACATCAAATTGCTCCGTATCATGCGGTCTTTCCTCATCCGTATAGCCTCCAACAGAGGTCCTTGACGCACCGGAAATCTGAGAAATCCCCATGGAAAGTGCTTTCTTTCGCACTTCTTCGGACTCTCTTGTGGAAATAATCATTCCGGTATAAGGCACGGCAATGCGAATGCAGGCAATAATCTTCGAAAAGATTTCATCATCAATTCCGTTATCAAACTGAGTCGGATCGATGTCATCCGCCTTCTTCAGTCTCGGCACGGAAATGGTATGCGGTCCCACTCCGTGCACCGCCTCCAAGTGCTCCGCGTGCATGAGGAGTCCTGCAAATTCATAGCGATATTTGTCGAGGCCGAAGAGCACGCCGATTCCCACATCGTCAAGTCCTCCCTCCATAGCCCTGTCCATTGCTTCCGTGTGATAATGATAGTCATGCTTCGGTCCGGTCGGGTGAAGCTCCTCGTAAGCCTTTTTATGATAAGTTTCCTGGAAAAGAATATAGGTTCCGATGCCGGCTTCTTTCAGCTTTCGGTAATTTTTCCACTGTGGTAGCCGCAATATTGACATTCACTCTACGAATGTCTCCATTCTTATGGTGGATACTGTAAATGGTCTTAATACTCTCTAAAATGTATTCAATCGGGTTATGTACCGGATCTTCTCCCGCTTCTAGCGCAAAGCCTTTTTATGCCCCATATCCTGTAAGGCAATCACTTCCTGCCGAATTTCCTCCTGGCTAAGCTTCCTTCTTGCGATAGTCTTATTTTTCGCATGATAAGGACAGTAGGTGCAACCGTTTACACAGTAATTGGAGAGGTAAAGCGGAGCGAAAAGCACGATACGATTTCCGTAAAATGCCAGTTTGATTTCTTCCGCAAGCTTGATCATTTTTTCGTTCAAATCCGGAATTTCACATGCCAAAAGTACAGAGGCCTCTCTGTGATTTAATCCCACACAGTGCAAACTTCCGTTCGGATTGTAAATCGGTTTTGCTTTTTCTAAGATGGATTCGATGTAGGCTCTATCGTTCTTTTTCTCGTCCGCAAAACGAAGAGTCTCGAGAATTTCCTCATGGGAAATAAATTCTTCCGCTTTTAAAGATTTTGGATTGTAGTTCATGATACTCCCTTCTTTCGGTTCGAAATTCTTTTTAAAAAAAGACACGTTCCGTTCAGATCATAATAAATAGACTTTTTTGATAGTAATACTACTCTGTTTTTTATACTGCTCAGTTTTACTTCTGCTCGGTTTTTAATTCTGCTCTGTTTTTAATTCTGCTCGGTTTTGCTCTTGATCTCCTTTTTCACATCTCCCCTGGCTACCAACAGCACAGCTCCTATATCCTCCATTTTTTTCTCCAAGTCAGCCTTGCTCTGTGCAGACTCATCTCCCGTACAGATTTTGTTGTCATAAAGGAGATATTTTTTCCTAACTTCCATAGGAGATAGGTTCGGCATAAGTACATTTGCTCCGGAAAGAATCCCCAGTTCCCTCCCGTGCTCATCAATCGTCCCGAGTGCTGTCGTTGCAGGAAGCAGGAGATTGGGCTTAATGAGTCGAAGAAGTGCTAAGAGAAATAAGGTTTCTTTGAGACTTCCCGCCTTTTCCTCTGCAAATCTTGTTGCGTGTTGCGGGATAAATGGACCCACTCCGCACATATCCGGCTGAAATTCCTGCACAAAATAGAGATCCTTTGCCAAGGTTTCTACAGTCTGTCCCGGAGAGCCCACCATAAAACCACAGCCTACCTGGAAGCCGATTTCCTTTAGGTCCTGAAGACAGCGCATCCTTGTTTTCCAGCTTAGTTCCTTTGGGTGGAGATACTGATAATGCTCTTCATCAGCCGTCTCATGCCGAAGAAGATAACGATTTACCCCTGCCTTATAGTACTTTTCATAAGACTCTCTGGGCTTTTCCCCAATGGAAAGGGTGATTGCACAGTCCGGATAGTTTGCCCGTATCGCGGAAACAATATCCACGATTCGCTCGTCCGTAAAATAAGGATCTTCCCCTCCCTGCATAACAAAGGTTCGAAAACCAAGGCGATACCCCTCTGCACAACAGGAAAGAATCTCCTCTTTCGTCAGACGATAGCGCTCCACTTCCGTATTTCCTCTTTGGATTCCGCAGTAGTGACAGTTGTTCTTGCAGTAGTTCGTAAACTCGATGAGACCTCTCGTATAGACTCCGCTTCCGTAATACTTCTCCGTGCATTCTCTTGCAAGATTTCTGGCAAGCTCTTCGTCCTCCTCCGTCCTCTCCCGAAGAATTTTCTCATAAGAGGAGAGGCTTAAGATGTGCTTTTCGGAAAGTAGACGCAAAAGTTCGGAAATGCTTTCCTCTTTCTTCCGCATACCCTTGACTTGCACCCTTTTCCTTTATATATCCTTTATGCGCTGGCATAGGCTGTTTTTACGCTGATACCGGAAATATTTCCGACTTTTCCGGCAAGAGCGGAAATGGTATCATTTGGTGCATCCAAGGCAATGGATACGATATGCAAATTTTTCTTCTCATAGGGTAAGCCCATTCTCCCCACAATATAGTTTCCGTACTCGTGGAGCAATGTGTTTAACTCCTCTACGGAATCCCGGTCTTCTACAATGATTGCCATCACTGCAATTCTGTTGTCCTGTTCCATCTCTCAAACCTCCTCTAATAAATCTTTTCGCTTCCACCCTACTGCTCAAACCCAAACCAAAATAGAAGCCTATTCTTTTAAGCAATTTAGGATGTTTCCGATTCCCACATAGAATCTCAGCTTTGATTTTTTAAGTATAACATATTTATATGAGCGATAAGTATTCTTATTTATACCAAAATCCATCGGGTTTTTTTGTGAAAAAATAACGAGATACCGCAGGTTTTGCGCGATATCTCGTTATGAATTAAAAAAGGGGCTGTAAAAAATCAAAATAATTTTCTAAGCAATATAGGTCTGAACTTGGGCACGCTCTCGCTAGCTTCGCCTGACTGAGCAGTGGTTTTGTTACCCACTGCTCACTTTGCTTCGCAAAGCAAATTCCTTCGGAAGTTGGTCTCGTACAGGACAACTTTTCTGATGAAAAGTTTGTCCTTACGTAACGGATACTAAGCGAAAAACTGCGTTTCTCTTGTTTTTCGCAAGTACCGACGGGCTCAGACTACCCCGCATTCAGACCTATATTGCAAAAATCACTTTATTATTTTATTTTTATGCAGGCAACTCAATCCAGAAGTCTAAGGCATGACCGATTAACTCCTGCGGTTTCACTTTAAATTCTTTTGCAAGTTCCTTTAAACGATCGTCTACCAGATACTTATTCTTTTTTTCATAGGCGGCAAGACGTTCTCCACGAAGAAATACCTCACTGATACCGTGCGCTTTTCCTCCGATCTTTCTCATCATACTGATGGAGGATTCATTATCCGCATCTACTCTACCGCGGAATACCCTCTCTCCCGTACGTCGTTTTAAAGCCTTCATCAAAAGCCGCAGACTTTCCGGTCCGATTCCCTGCCCCTGATACTCTCTCTTTAAGGCAATGGAAAGTTCCCAAGGTTTTGCCTGGAGATTCCGAATTCCGCAATAACCCAAAAAGACATTGTTCAAATCAAAAATACTATAATAGGCTTTATTTCGCTGAAAAAAGCTCTCCCATAGCTTTTCTAAAAAGCTCTCATCCGTGAATGCTTCTTTAATAAAGGAGGAGTCATACTCCACCTCTAAATACCCCCTGCAGTCTTTTTCGGAAATCGCAAGAAGGCAGAGCCTCTCCCCTTCGATAAGCAACTCCCCTTCTCTTGGCAAAGAGCTCGGGTCGAAGCTGGGGCTCCGCTTTTCGGGACTATCTTCTTCACAAAGAGTAATATCTTCCTGCAAGTCAGAAAAGAGGCTGCCAAACCCCTCAGCTGCCCCTTCCTCCTCGTCATAATCTATATGCAATCTGTCTTGTCTTTTTTCAAGTCGGTCTAACAGCTCTGAAAACATCATTTGTTCCTTCAAATGAATGTTTCTATCCTCCTTCTTTTTTTTCATAGGCACCTTCTTTCTGTAGGTTGCCAATCTACATTCTTTTTTATTATTCTACTCCTATAACACAAGACTTTCTAGAGGATTTAACTATAAAAGTTTTTTGAATAAGCTATTGATTTTTACATATACTCTAAGTTAAAATGTATTGTTCAAATATTTTTTGTTTATTTTATCAGAAAAATTTTCTGTCCCGCTGCTTTTTTTCATGCGATTCATCAAAGCAAAGCCAATCCCCTTTTTCCGAATAGCTTTCCGAAAGAATCAGACTTATCCCTTCTTCGTCACATTCCCGTAAAATGCGGAAAAGATTGTGCGTCATGGACAGGGGTTCCTTCTCCGATCCCAGTATCTTAAAGGAAATCCTTTCTTCTTTGGAAAAATCTCCATACTGTCCTCTGCTTTCTTCCGCGCAAAGAATGGCTATCTTCGGTTCACGAAGCATATCGTCACGAAAACTTTTCTTATAAGTCTGTATATAATGCAAGATAGCATCTGCAATTTTTTTCTCTTTGGCAAACTCTGCATTTTCATCAAATCTTCTATCTTCTTCCGTAATCCGAAATAAAATCATTTCCGCCTTCGGAGCATAATGACGATATTTCATCCCCGGTGCTTTCGGTGTAAAACCGTCTTCCATGCTCTTTCCAAGTAAGGTGGGGTCAATGTCCGGCTTCTCTCCGAGTACCTCTGTAAGATCCTCCAAGGTAATCGCCCCCGGTCTTAACAGAGTGGGTTTTTCCGTACTCATATCTAAAATCGTGGACTCCACTCCGATACCGACTGCCCCGTCATCAAGTATTCCCTCAATTCGTCCTGCCAAGTCATGATAAACATGGGAAGCCTCCGTAGGACTCGGACTTCCGGAAAGGTTTGCAGAAGGGCCGGCTATCGGAAGCCCCGCTCTCTCAATAAGCTCTAAGGTTAAGGCATTGTCCGGACAACGAAGTGCAACGGTATCCAAGCCCCCTGTACTTTCTACCGGCACAATTTCCGATTTCTTTAAAATGAGCGTGAGCGGTCCCGGCCAGAAGCTCTCCATGAGGATTTTTGCCTTCTCCGGAACACTCTCCACAAGGGGATAGACTTCTTTTATCTTGGAAATATGCAAAATCAAGGGATTATCCGAGGGACGCCCCTTTGCGGCGTAAATTTTCCGTGCAGCGTCCCGATTTAGCCCATTTCCCCCAAGACCGTAAACCGTCTCCGTCGGAAAAGCCACAAGCCCGCCTGTCTTCAAAATCCGCGCCGCTTCCTCTATATCCTTTTTTGAAAATATCCTTGTTTCCATTACTCTTGTCTCTTTTTCACTTTAATTTCTTTTTTCTATTTTTTCTATCTTATTTTTTCTATCTTATTTTTTCTATCTTATTTCTCTTATCGCTTTTATTGCTTTCTTCGCCTTTATCGCTTGAGGAGGACACCCTCTCTCCGATTTTGCGTCCTTACAGAGAGCATAGCCACAACATGGGGATTCCTTTACATCCTTTCCGATAAAGCGTATGGAGAGCTCGGCACTTAACGAACACAAGTGAAACGAAGTGTGAGTTTAGTACCGCTAGCTCGGAATCGAGCGAGAGCGCCTTTAGAGGAAAGGATGTAGAGGAATCCCTTAATCCTTAATCCTTAATCCTTAATCCTTATTCTCCTGTAAGGATAGACCAAAATCCCTCCGGCTCCTGTCCAAGCTTCCATGCCGCAACACCCTGAATTCCATATTCCTTAAGGAGCTTCATCTTCTCCGTCATCGACTTCTCGTCTTCCATCCAGATTTCTTTCTTCTCCTCTCCGTCCTGCAAGCTGCCGTAGTTTTGCCCTATATCACTAAGCCACTCTAAAGAAACATTTTTCTCCGTAATCCATTCCTTTGCAGACTTAATAGAAAGTGCCTCGGAGCGCAGTTTTCCGGACTGATCGGTAATCCAAACTCTTGTATAGAAAGGAAGTGCAATGATGATCCTATCCTTATCCATAACTGCGGCAGTCTCCTCGATTCCGCGAGAAACATAGGAAAGGGAAGATACGGAACCCGCCTCTTCCGAGCCCGCATAATGCTCGTCATAACACATAATAACCACATAATCGCAGAGAGTTCCCAGCTCTTTTATATTGTAATAAGCGTTATAGGAGAAAGGAACATAACAGTCCACACTTAAGTATAAGCCGTTCTTTCGGCAGGCAATGGAAAGCTCCCGCATAAACTCAAGATAATCTCTTGCCGTCTTCTCCGGAAGAAGCTCTATATCCACGTTGATGCCGTCTATGCCCTTTTCCTGCATATCCTGTATGAGCGCCCCTATCAGCTTTGTGCGCTTTGTCCCGCTGGATAGCAGGCTCTTTAGGTCGATTTTTCCGTTGTCAAAGTTATTTAGCGTAGCAAATACTTTTCTTCCCGTAGTATGGGCAAGCTCAACATAGCTTGCATCGCTATAGGAAATTAAGTTCCCCTCATTGTCCTTTATCACATACCAAGTCGGTGCAAGAACATTGACTCCGTTCGCATTCGGGAGGAATGTTTCAAGTCCCTTATTCGACTCGGCATTGGTTATCTGATGAAAGGCGAGTACCGGGTAAATACCCTCTCCGAGGTTTTTATGACTGTATTCGGGATCCTTAAAATCGCTCGTGCGTTCTTCGGTCGTTTCCTCATTTAATCTGCTGTTTCGAAGGTATCCGATAAATCCGTCTTCTGTCTCCACCTTGGACCACTTTTCCATTCTTTCAAGGATTATGACCTTGGCTCCCTCTTCCAAATCGGTGAGTATCGGGCTCTTCACTCCGCCTTGCACACGGACTGCCTCTTTTTTCTTGAGGGATGCGACCGTAGCAGGCTTAAAGAGATTTTCCAAAAAGACACGCTTATGCTCCGTATCCGTATAGCTTCGATTGAAAAGCGCAGTATGCTTTTCAATAAGAGACAAACTTATGAAAATGCTCTTCCCCTCGGTAAAAAAATCCACCTTCCCACTCTTGCCCGTTTCGCCGTCTGTAAAAAACAGGAGTTCCTCCGGTAGAGCATAGCGAAGATTCTTCTCCACATCATCGTAATAAACCGAATATTTAAGTTTCTGACAACAAAGCCATAGGGCAAATACACTTCTCCGTCCCGCATCCGTCCGATCGTAAGTTGCTCGCCGTCCTTTACCTTTTCATGATTCAGGTACAGCTCCACATTGTCTCCGGATACGGAAAAATACTCATTTAAATCTGCCCGTTCCTTTGTCGGCATATATTTTTTCACATAGTAATATGCGCCAAAACCGGCAATCGCCAATAAAAAAACAAAAAAGATAAGAAAGAAAGGAAGGATACTCCGCCCCTCCTTTCTTGCTCTCTTTCGCCCGCGTGTTCTTAGATCCGAATAGTCTCTCTTCTCCATTTTTCCTCTATCTTACTCTCAATCCCGTAAAGGGAACCATTGATATCATCCTGATTCTATCCTTTATTTTATGCCTTATCTCAGGAATCTCTATACTTTTGTAAGAGTTTCTTGCAAATTTACGGATTCTCCTCCAGCTTCGCAAGCTTCTCCGCCTGGTCTTCCGTAATAAGCGGATCGATGACCAGATCCAGATCCCCGCCCAAAACGGCGTCCATATTGTAAAGGGTAAGTTTAATGCGGTGGTCCGTCACTCTTCCCTGCGGGAAGTTATAGGTACGAATCTTCTCCGAACGGTCTCCGGTTCCAAGCTGCGAGCGCTTTTCTTCCGCATTTTCCTTTTGCTGCTTCTCAAGCTCAATCTCATAAAGTCTTGCACGAAGAAGACGCATCGCCTTTTCTCTGTTTTGTACCTGAGAACGCTCTTCCTGACACTCCGCAACCATTCCGGTCGGAACATGGATAAGACGCACTGCGGATGAGGTTTTATTGATGTGCTGTCCGCCGGCACCGGAAGAACGGAAAACCTCCATTTTCACATCGGCAGGGTTGATTTCCACCTCTACATCTTCCACTTCCGGCATAACGGCTACAGTCGCGGTGGAAGTGTGAATTCTTCCGCCACTCTCCGTCTCCGGAACTCTCTGCACGCGGTGTACACCGGACTCGTATTTGAGTCTCGAGTAAGCCCCCTGTCCGTTTACAATAAACACCACTTCCTTCAGACCGCCGAGCCCCGTTTCATTAAAGGAAACGAGCTCCGTTTTCCAGCCTCTTTTTTCCGCATAGCTGGTATACATTCTGTATAAAGAACCTGCAAAAAGAGCCGCCTCTTCTCCGCCGGCACCTCCGCGGATTTCCATAACGATATTCTTGTCGTCATTTTCATCCTTCGGAAGTAATAAAAGCTGAATTTCCTTCGTAAGGCGCTCCTGATCTTCCTTTGCCGTGGAAAGCTCTTCCTTCGCCATCTCGATTAAGTCCTTGTCCTTTTCATTATCCAAAATGAAAAGGGCATCCTTCTCGCTTTCCTCCGCCTTTCGAAAAGCAATATATGCCTTGTAAATGGGCTCCAGATTGCTCTGCTCTAAAATCAGCTTCTTATATTGAGTAATGTCGGAAACCACCTCGGGAATCGTGAGATTCTCCATGATTTCCTCGTAGTGTTTTTTAACTTCTTCTAAATTCTCAAACATTTTGTCCTCTTTCTGAAAACTTTGCTCTTTTCAGGCCGTCTATTTTAAAAAATTCCTGTTCTATCGCTTCGCACTGTAGCCTCTCAGCTCAAAAACAGCTTTCTTCATCATCTCATCAGACTTTTAACCACAGAGACTATAAACAAAAAGAAAGGGGCTGTCAAATTAACTTTACGGAAATAATTTCGGACATTTCCCCTTCATTCTCCTCTTCTAATCTCTTTAAAACAAAGTCCGAGATTACTATGTCTTTCCAAAGAGTGCAGTCCTTCTTTAATAAAATCCCAGGACTTCCTGTAGCTTGTGTTTACGGAAAAATCCGATTCGCAAAGAAATTGCAGAAATTCTCCCAGAGCATTTTTATATTTTTTAGCAAAGAGAAAAGCATTTCTCTCCTTATCCTCCGAGGAACAGTTTAAGAGATTGTGTAAGACATGGTCTAAGTTAGAAGACATATAATAGCATTGATAAGGAACGGAATCCCAAACTTGACTTTGTCTGCTCAGCTTATCCATATTTTCACTTTTTTGCTTATTTCGACTGCGAATTAAGGCGGCATCTTTACAACGAATCTCCGACAAGCTGTATTGCAAAGTTCTAAGGCTATGATCTTCTACCACATTTTCATCGGAAATATATGCACCATCCGTATCCATAATATGAATCACTTTCAGAAAATCGCTTTTACTGTAGTGGTTGGACTTCGCATATTGTTTCAGTAAATCGCCTACCTTCCCTACAATATTTCCACTGTGATTTCCTTTTACACTGGTGATATCTCCATGCATTACTTCCACATAAACAGCATTTTTATCGAAAGCACGGCTAAAGATTACCCCAAGGGCTTCATCATCCGATGGACCTTCCACAATAATGAAGACAATTTTTTTCCGAGTCAAGCTACTCACCCGCCTCTCTCAGAGCCAAAGCTATCTCTGCATTGTTGGTCATCTCATAAACCGGTTCATTTTGCTCGCCGAGAACAATGTCTCTGAAATAAAAATCACGCAGATTATTGGTGGTTTTCAAATTGGTAAAGCGAATGTAGCGGTTCTCGGGATTTGTTGTTGTAAAGGCAATAAAGCCCCGGTCTATCGTCTCCAAGGGACGCAGGTTATGCGAGGTAAAAATCAGTTGTCCCTTCCCCTTTTCCGAGAGGATGTGCAGGATTTCTCCAAGAAGATATTCGAATATCCCGGCATCCAGCTCATCAATCGCCACCGTAATGGAAGACTGATTATACATTCCTATTAAAAGATGCAGTACGGAGACAATTTTCTTTATTCCTTCTGATTCGTAACGAAGCGGGATTTCTTTACTGTTTTTATTGGACATAAGCTGTATGCGACGGCCCTTTTTTCCTTCTCCATTTTCCATAAGCATAACAGCACCTAGGTCCGCTACGGAGATGGTAAGGCCGGGGATGATTTGCTCCAAAACACCATTTATGTTTTGAATCAATCTCTTCGCCTCCGGAAAAAGTTCTTCCGGTAGTTCAGTCGCCTCATCTAAAGACAGAAAATATTCTCCCGTTATCCCGTATTCCTGCTTTTCCGAAGCGTTATACCGGATAGGCAGCTCTCCTAAATTAATCTTCCCCGTGCTGGACGCGCCAAGAACAAAAAGTTCGGTACGACCGTAATTTAATAGTTTGAACAGAAGTTCGACGCAAAACTTTTGTTCCTTATTATCCTTTTTTAAAGCTTGTAGTAAAGCCTCTTCAAAAAAATCATCGGAAAAAAATAAAGACTGCGATTTCTGTTTTGCCATTAAACCGACGAGCTTCAACCTTTCCGCAGTTTCCTTTTTCCTTCCAAAGAGAAGAGCGTAATACTTTTTAGGAGCAATCAATTCCGTCCTTGTGCTTTGCAGAAAAGTATGCTTTTTGATTCTCTTCTCCCCATCCGTATAGGCATAACTCAACTTTTCGCTTTTTATTTCCAATCGACGCTTCTTTTTTCCCAAGGAATTCCATAGATTCCCCCCCCTCTTTCCGATAAATAGGGGAGCACCTCCTCCGCCACCACGGAAGTTGAAAATGATTCTTCTCTCTGCTCGTCCACCGTCAAACAAACTTCGTAATCTACATCATAATTTTCCGTTTCCGAAACATAAATCCGGAAACGATAAGAGAGATTTGCCTCCCGGGAATCCACATTGATATAGTTACAATACTCATCCGGAATCGACTTTCCGGAAAGAAGCAATTTTAAAATATGCAAGGCATCGATAAGAGCCGTCTTTCCGGTACCGTTCTGCCCATAGAGTCCAAGAACGCTGGCTTTAAATGCCTTTCTTTTATTTACAAAATTCAGTTTTCCGTTTTTTACATTTTTTAAACCATTTATCTCTAAATCCGTAAGACGCAGATAGTAGTCCTTCATCTCCATTCCCCTCTTTGTTTCCCTCTTAATTTTACTTTTTATATTATATCATGGCATAAAATTCTATCAATAACTTATATATCGAAATATTTTATATCGATTTTTTTGTTTTTTTCTTGCTCATTTAATTCTAAACTGTCCCAAATTCTGTGATAATTAAAATATTGTTCCTGCATCACTTACTTTAGATTGTTTGAAGTTCATGTTAGAATAATAAACAATATACAGAAATATATATTTGTTTTCGCCTTAGTAAAACTAAGGGTCTTTACAACAGTTAAACTCAGTCAAGAAAGGAAGAAAGATGAAAGTACAAATTTATGGAAGTCAGCAATGCCCCGGTTGTGTTGAAGCAAAGAAAGCTTTGAGAGAGAAGGGCGCAGATTTTGAGTTTATTGATTTAAGTGAAAATTTATATAATCTAAAACGTTTTCTTGCATTTCGTGAGCAAGAAGAAATCTATAAGCCCTTCCGGGAACAGGCTTTGAAAAAAGATTACCCGGATGAAGGGCGCATCGGGATTCCCTGCTTTGTCTTGGAAGACGGAGAACGCACGATGGATCTCGATTATGTTCTGACGAAGGTATAGGATTTAGAAGGTATCGGATTTAGAGTTTAAAAAATGAATAGTAATACCCCGCATAGCCTATTGCACAAAGTCGCTCCCGCTCGGTTATAAGCTCCCGGCACTAAGCATCAAACTTCGCTTTTGCTCGTTTTCTGCAAGTGCCGAGCTCTCCAAACGCTTTGTTCCACAGGCTATGCGGGGTATTTTTATCTCTTTATCTCATGCAAAGCTCTAAATCCGCCCCCTCTCCGCCTGTTCCTTCGCAAAGACCGCCGCACCGAGGGCGCCGGCGTAGCGTGCATACTTGTCGGAATGGATCGGTCTTCCAAGTACTTCCGAAAGAAGCTCTTGAAAATACTCCGCTTCGCAGAGTCCGCCCGTGAGATAAATATCCAGGTCCTGATTTCGAAGCTTCCCGAGCATCTGAGAAACCTTTCCTGCAACGGACTGCAGGATGCCGTAGGCAATATTTTCCCTTGCAATTCCCTGCCCTACAAGAGAAATTACCTCCGACTCCGCAAATACAGTGCACATCGAACTGATTTTCACCTCTTCCGTGTGCTTTCTCGCAAGCTCATTCAATTCTTCCAAGGAAATGTTCAAGCGATTCGCCATAACCTCCAAAAACTTTCCTGTTCCGGCGGAGCATTTGTCATTCATAAAGAATTCTTCCACAGTCTTTCCCTGACAGGTAATGACCTTCGTGTCCTGTCCACCCACATCCACCACATTCATGGGGTTTTCTCCAAAAAGAGTCATTGCGCCTTTCGCGTGACAGGTAATTTCCGTCATGGTCTTTCCCGCAAAGGCTACCGCATTTCTACCGTAGCCCGTTGCGATACAGGCGTAATGCTCCTCGTCCATCGGCATACTGAGTTTAGAACCTATGGACTTTAATGCCTCAAAGCTGCTCCAACCGGTAGGCACGGTAAAGGCCTGTTCAATTTCTCCTTTTTCATCGAGTACCACCGCCTTTGCCGCTGTGGAACCGATATCAATTCCCAGATATTTTCTCTCCATTTTTTAGTCCCTTTCCGCTTAGTCCATTTTCTTTGAAAGCATTTTTACGAAAAAATATCTCCACGTTTTCCTCTTCATTTTGCAAATTTTTCTTATCGTCTTTTTTCTTCGCCTTGCAAATTTCTTTACAACATTTCGATAAAAGCTGCCACTCTGGTATTTAACTGCCCGATGTCCGACTGGGAGTAATCTGTTTCCACATTGATATAGGGAATGCCCTTTTCTTCCGTGACAAATCGGCGCACTTTATTCGTCTCAATCGCATAGGTGTGGCAGGCCTGCAAGGTCATGTCCAAAACACCGTCGGCATGATATTCATCAATCATTTCCGAAAGGCTGTCAAAACGATTCTGATTCGGGCTCATAACGGAACAACCGATAGCAAGATACCTCCGGGAAAGCGCCTCATAAATATCTTCCGCATCTTCCTCCACCTGAATTCCCACCGCCTTTTCTCCGCTGCAGTTCTCGTATCCGATTACTACACCGCCATTGTCTTCCACAGCACGAATCACCTTTTCCGTGGCTCCTCCTATGGGACAACCCGTAATAAGGATTCTCGGCCTTTTTTCAAACTGTTTTCCTTCGGCATATTCCCGCTCAATTTTCTCTCGTAAGGCATTGACCTCGTCGGCAAGAGCGGCGCGATCAAAACGGAAGGTGGAGCCGTAGAGGACTTTAAAGATGTCGTACCCCGAAACCGGGGTGGGCTCATGCTTCATAACACTATACAGATCCTTCAAGGCTTTATTTGCACGATTATTGACTCTCGTTGCTTCCCGCACCATTTCGTCTGTAATTTTCACCTCAAACTTCTTTTCCAGATAGTCCTTTAGGCGCACAATCTCGTCTCGGTAAAGGGTAACCGCCTTTTCCGTCTGCTCATGAGGTAGACGGAGAAAGAAGACATCCTTAAACTCACTCATCAGCTCATACATTTTCTTCTTTCCGTCACAGGTGCTTTCTCCTACCACCACATCGGAAAAATAAAAGAAGGGGCACTTGTCGGTTTTTGCAAAGCCGTAGCTCGACTTAATCAGCGGACAAAGATTCTTCGGTAAATCCTTCTCGGCCTCCGGAATTGTTTCATCGGAAGTCGCACAAAGAGAAACACTTGCCGCCCCTGCCGCCATGGCTATTTCCTTAGGAAAATAGGTGCAGTACGATCCCACAACCGGCTTTCCCTTATCTTTCCAATCCTTTACAGAAAGAAAAGACTTCTGTCTCTGCTCTGAAAAACTCTCAAATATCTCCGGTAAATCCTTTACAAGTTCCATCCTTTTCCCTCCCGAAAAATCCATCTCCTGTAATACTCTGCTCTTTTTCTACTCTTCCTGTTTTGCTCATCTTCCCATAAAGCAGAAATCAACTCGTCCATTTTCATGATTTCTGCTTTAAGCATAGAACAAGCTATTTTTTTAGACAAATTCCATTTATCTATAGATTTTTCGATTTATAGAATAGCGGTATTCCTGCAGCAGTCCCTAATTTCTTACGCCCCGCTCTCCTCCGACAACGAGCGAATCGAGGAACTGTACTCCGAGGGAGACATCTTGCATTCTTTCTTAAACTGGCGGGAAAAGTAGTGAATGGAGGAGAACTCAAGCTTATCCGCAATCTGCGTGAGGTTTAACTGCCCCTCTCGAATCATGCGTTTTGCCGTATCAATCTTCATTTTGGAAAATAAAGCCATGACGCCGGTATTCCCGACTTCCCGAAAAATCTTCTGCACATAGGAGCGCCCCATGAGATTGTCTCTGCAGATCCGCTCCATACTGAGTTTCATAAACATGGCTCTCCAGATATTCCACCAAACGATTATAGCTTTCGCTCTGCCTTGAGCTCTTCTCCACATAATAGTCCTTTGCCTCCATAGGGAGAGGATAAGAAAAATATCGACGATAAAGCTGAATTAAAAATTCGGAAAGATACTGACGGATAAGTTGCTGCCCGCCGAAACTTTCCGCTTCCAAAAAGAGCAGCTTCTTCTGATAGGGCTGATCCATTCTTCCTGCAAAAACGCCCTTTCCCTCCGTGATGATTTTCGCCAGAAGACTCTTCTCCTTATCGCTGATGCGCATACATTTTTTCTGAAAGCGCCAGATTGAGGGGCTATCGCAGTAAAAGCTGATTACCACGATACTGGGACTGGTCTTCCCGTCCGCCTTTACCGAGTGAAACTCATTTGGCGCATGAAAAAGAATATCTCCCTTTTTTAAGCATATCGTCTCTTCTCCTGCCTGCACTGTAATCTCGCCTGCATCCACGCAAACAAATTCCCAAAAGGGATGCGTCTCTCCGGGAAAGAAAAAATCACTTCTATATTGAAAATAATGAAGGGAAACAATCTCCCTGATTTCCATACAATCTTTTAAGCAAACACTTTGGTAATCCATCTTCCGTCCTTACATTCTATAATTCATTCCATAATATCCCCGGGCATCCTGCTCCTTATCTATCCCTATGCATGAAGAAAGCAGTCCATCTTCTAAAAGCATTGCAAAAGTCCGAACGAACACACTCTTTTAGCCTAATCAAATACACTTTGAAAGCCTAAATCAATACACTTTGAAAGCCTAAATCAATACACTTTGAAAGCCTAAATCAATACACTTTGAAAGCCTAAATCAATACACTTTGAAAGTCCGGACAGAGCAATTGTATCAATAAAGTAAGCAATAGTACAATAGATGGATATGGCTAGACCCTTGAATTCGTTTTATAATGCGAACAGAAAAGAGTATTTGCTTTACCGAGGACTGTCCTGACATATGAGCCAACTCTCATTTTTCAGGCAGAAATCAAGAGATTGAAGGAGATGAGCATGAAGAAAACAAGCGGAAGACTTACCCTACCCAGTGAGAACAATTTTTTAAAGGAAACAGAAGAGCTGATTGAGCGCCTCGGTGCAGATGCCATTCGAGACAGTGACGGCACCAAACTGGATGAGGAAACCCTTTCTCTTCCGGTTAAGGTCTACAGCACCTATTTTGTGGCAAGAGGGCACAATGAATTTGCAAAAGAGCACATGGAAGAGTGTCAGCAGTTTTACCTTATGTCTAAGAGAGTAACTGCTTTCTCCAATCACCTGGAAATCCCCTATATGGACGGTTTTTTTGCAAAGCAGGTCACACCGGACTTTCTGCATGACCCGAAGAAGTGGTGGGAGCTCATCGACCGAACGACAGGAGAAGTGATTTCTCCCGAGCGGTGGAGACTTTCCCCTGATAAGTCCGTAAAAGACTTCGGCGAAAAAACGGAAGCTTCTAAAGAAAAACCCACCGGCGAGGCTCCGAAATATTTTCTTTCAGAAGGAGAAACCGCCCTTCTTATCTTGGAAGATGCCACTCCCTTTCATGAGTATACTTTGAGTTTCCTCGCCTTTGCTCTCTGGGATCCGACGGAAATGTATAACCACATCACGAACAACTGGGGAGATAAACCTGCAGATATTCCCTTTGATATTCGAAAACCCTACAGCAATCGTTTTGCAAAGGAGGAGTTAAAGCGCTGGCTCGCGACTCACTCGAAGACAGATGTTGTGCGTTTTACCACCTTCTTCTACCATTTCACTTTGCAGTTTAATCATGAAGAAAAGGAAAAATTCGTAGACTGGTTCGGTTACGGCGGAACGGTTTCCGTAGAGGCTTTGGAAGCCTTTGAAAAAGAATACGGCTACCGTCTTCTCCCGGAAGACCTTGTGGATGAGGGCTATTTCCACAGCACTTTCCGTACCCCGACAAAGGCTTACCTCGACTACATGGACTTCATCTCCCGTTTTGTGGCAAAGGAAGCCAAGGAACTGGTGGATCTTGTGCACGAGGCGGGAAAAGAGGCTATGATGTTCCTCGGAGACAACTGGATCGGTACTGAGCCCTACGGAAAATATTTTCAGGAAATCGGACTGGACAGCGTAGTCGGCAGTGTCGGAGGCGGTGCAACACTTCGCTTAATCGGAGATATACCGGGGGTGCGTTACACAGAAGGACGCTTCCTTCCCTATTTCTTCCCGGACACTTTCTACGCAGGAAATGATCCTGTGCCGGAAGCCATGGAAAACTGGGTAAGTGCCCGTCGTGCCATTATGCGAAAACCCGTGGACCGCATCGGCTATGGCGGCTACCTAAGCCTCGCCTATAAGTTCCCGAAGTTTATTGACTATATTGCGGAAGTTGCTGATGAATTCCGTGACCTCTACGAAAAAGTACAGGGCACAAAGCCCTACACAAAGCTGAAAGTCGGCATCGTAAACGCTTGGGGAAAGCTTCGTTCCTGGCAGGCTTATATGGTGGCACACGCCCTCTATTATCAAAAGGCCTACAGCTACTTCGGAATCCTGGAAGCTCTATCCGGAATGGACGTAGATGTGGAGTTCTACTCCTTTGACGAGCTTTTAGAGGGGGGCGTTCCAAAAGATGTGGATGTTCTTATCAATGCCGGAGACGCTATGACCTCTTGGTCGGGTGGAGAAATCTGGAAGGAAGAAAAGCTCCAAAGTCTTCTTCGCGCCTTTGTTTATAACGGTGGAGGACTTATCGGTGTTGGAGAACCGAGCGCCTGCTCTTTCCAGGGAAAATATTTCCAGCTTGCAGATATCTTCGGTGTAGAGAAGGAAATGGGCTTCAGTCTTTCTACGGACAAATATTTTAAAACCGCAAAAACGGAGCACTTCCTCTTGGAAGACTTCCCGGCGGAAAAGCTAAACTTCGGAGAAAGTCAGAAGAGCATCTATGCCTTGGAAAAGGAAACGGAGATTCTGGAATACAGCGACGGCTCTGTTCATTTATCCGCCCATGATTACGGAAAGGGACGAGGAATCTATATAGCGGGGCTTCCCTATAATTTGGAAAATACCCGTCTTCTCCTCCGTGCTCTTCTCTACAGTGCACACAAGGAAGAAGAAATCAGAAAGTGGCAATGCACAAATCTTTCTTGCGAGCTTCATGCGTATCCGGAAAAGGGAATTTACGCTGTAGTAAACAACAGTAAGGAAAAGCAGAGTACCGACTACTACGACGGAAAGGAAATAAAGCACTCCGTAGAGCTGGCTCCGGGAGCAATGCTGTGGTACGCAGTATAATCAATTATGCAAATTGTTTATCTAAAAAGATAAAGAATTTTATGTTATTTCGACCTATACTGACGAGGAATTCACCCTCTTTATTTAGCAGATTGTGCAAAAAGAGGAATTGTTTAGGGAGGTACAAATGAAAAGAAGAATTTTAGGAACCGCTGTAGTACTTCTTTCCAGCTTAGCACTCTTTGCCTGTGGCGGAAAGAACGAGGAGGCAAAGCCTGCTGAAACCGCAAAGGCGGAAGGAACAGAAGCAGGAACAGAGAAAGCCGATGCAGAAAAGACAGAGGCTTCTTCCGACGGATTGGTTTACTGGTCCATGTGGGAGCAACCGAGCCACAGGGACAGGTTTTAAAGGAAGCAGTAGAAGCTTTCACTGCCGAGACAGGAATCCCTGTAGACGTACAGTTTAAGGGAAGAACCGGTATCCGTGAGGGATTACAGCCCGCTCTTGATGCAGGAACCAATATCGACCTCTTTGATGAGGATATTGACAGAGTAAATAAGACTTGGGGAGACTATCTTCTTGATTTAGAGGAACTTGCCAAGGCAAATGATTACGAGAAGACTGCAAATGCCGGTTTAATCAATGCTTGTCGTGAAGTAGGCGGCGGCACTTTAAAGTCCATTCCTTACCAGCCGAACGTTTTCGCTATGTTCTACAATCAGGAAATCTTCGACAAGGCAGGGGTTACGGAAGTGCCGAAGACTTGGGAAGAGTTGGATGCAGCTTGCGCTAAGATTAAAGAAGCGGGCTTTGCTCCCATCACCAGTGATGATGCTTACATCTTAAGCAATTTCGGCTATCATTTATCCAGAATCAACGGCTATGAGAAGGCTTCCGAAATCGTAAAAGAAGGCAAGTGGGACGATCCTTCCGTTTTGGAAGTGGCTAAGGCTTATGAAGACTTTGCAAAGAAGGGATACTTCTCCGAGCAGATCGCATCCAATGTATGGCCTGCAGGACAGAATCAGGAGCTCGCTCTCGGAACTGCTGCAATCTATTTAAACGGTTCCTGGCTTCCGAATGAAGTAAAGGACATCACCGGAGAAGACTTTAACTGGGGATGCTTCAGCTATCCTGCAGTAAAGGACGGAAAAGACGGTGTAGAGGCTTCCAACTATGGCGCACAGGTATTTGCCATCAATAAGAAGTCCACAAAGGCAGAGGATGCTTTCAAGTTAATCCAGTTCTTCACAAAGGGCAAGTATGACGAGAAGCTTTCTCAGGAATCCTTAGGCATTCCTGCTGATTCCGACAACAAGGATTGGCCGAAGCAGCTTGCAAATGTAAGACCGGTTATGGAAGAGTTAAAGACTCGTTATCCTTGGGCAGCATCTGCAGAAGATAATGTTGACATGACACCGATTCTGAAGGAAAACTTCATGAAGCTCTGCGGTGGCAGCATTACCGCTGAAGAGTTCGTTGCAAACTTGAAGAAGTAAAGTGTCGCGTTTTACAAACGATACTCGTTTTGAATCTTGGGAAGTGGCTCCGAACCATCGCGCCACTTCCTTTTTTAAAGAATTGTTTTAGGAGGTTGTTGTGAAAAAGAATTCCGCCATGCTGATAGCCTTTGTAAGTCCGGCAGCGATCTTTTTTATCTTGATTTTCTTATATCCCATCCTGCGTACCCTCTTAATGAGCTTTTTCCGCATCGAAGGGGTAACCGACGGTCTTGCCAAATGGCAGTTCGTGGGACTTTCCAACTATGGAAAGCTGTTGAATACGACGCTTTTCCGTATCTCTATGTGGAATCTTTTTCGCATTTGGCTATTCGGCGGACTGATTGTCCTCTCTTTAGCCTTACTGTTTGCCGTCATTATCACTTCCGGAATCCGTGGACGGAGCTTTTTCCGTGCCATGATTTACCTTCCGAACATCGTGTCCGCTGTAGCTCTTGCAACCATGTGGCTGCAATATGTTTACAGCCCGAAATTCGGTTTATTAAAGAGCTTTTTCACCGCTCTTCATCTGCCGAAACTCGCATCTATTCAGTGGCTGAGTAACGACCATAAGTTTATGGCGCTCCTCATTGCCTACTGCTTCGGAATGGTGGGCTATCACATGCTTATTTTTTCAAGCGGTATAGAGAGAATCAGTGCGGATTACTTTGAAGCGGCAACCCTCGACGGAGCCAACAGAATCCAGCAGTTCCGTCATATCACGCTTCCCCTTTAAAGGGTATGTTTCATACGAATATCACTATGTGGTCTGTCAGCAGCGTAGGCTTCTTTGTTTGGTCACAGCTCTTTTCCACTGTAACCGCCGATACGCAGACAATTACCCCCATGGTTTATATGTATATGCAGATTTTCGGAGCCGGAAACAGCGTAACGGAAAGAAATGCCGGAATCGGTGCTGCAGTCGGTGTGCTCCTAAGTATCTGCGTTGTCATCATTTTCACGATTTGTAATAAGCTCTTACAGGATAAAGAGCTGGAATTTTAAGGAGGGGACTATGTTTTCATTATTTAAAAAAGAAAAAAACTATGCTGAGCCCTTCCGTTTAAAGAAGGAGATGCGTCTTTTACCGGGTTACCTGCTCCTCCTCCTTTGGATTTTCTTTACCGTGGTTCTTCTCGGTTGGGTACTGATTGCGAGCTTTTCCACAACAAAGGAAATCTTTGCCAATAAGCTTCTAAGCAGCGGCTTCCACTTTGAGAACTATGAAAAGGCCTGGGTGAACTCCGATGTGTCCACCATTTTCTTTAACTCCCTTTTCTACTCTCTGCTTTCTGTTTGTTTACTCATCTTGGTTTGTGCTCCGGCGGCATACGCTTTGTCCCGTTTTGAGTTTTTTGGAAACAAGCTTATGCAGCATTCCTTCGTGGCTTCCATGGGGGTACCGGTGGTAATGATTGTACTTCCGCTCTTTGCTCTTGTGGCAGGACTGGATATCTTAAACAATATCACGGCAAATAAATTGACCTTGATTTTCCTTTATGTGGGAATCAATGTGCCGTACACGACCATTTTCCTAATGGGATTTTTTGCCAATATTTCCCGTGCCTTCGAAGAAGCTGCCGCCATTGACGGCTGTCCTCCCGGAAAAACCTTCTGGCTGATTATGCTTCCGATGGCACAGCCCGGTATCATCACAGTGAGTATTTTTAACTTCATCAATGTATGGAACGAGTACTTTATCTCCCTCATCTTCGGAAATTCCGACAAGGTGCGTTCCGTTGCGGTAGGGCTCTACTCCATGATCAACTCCATGAAGTACACCGGAGACTGGGCAGGGATGTTTGCTTCCGTAATCATTGTATTTTTGCCCACCTTCATCCTCTACCTCTTCTTATCCGAGCGGATTATTGCGGGTGTAACCGGTGGCGGTGTAAAGGGCTAAGGCAGCTTCCCAACGGAAGAGTTTGATAAGGGAAACAAGATATTGCAATAAGATTAATACAGTAGAGTAAAAGAATGATAACCAAATAGGACAAACTATAATGAATAAAGAATTAAGTAAAAAAGAAATAGAAAACGCCCTCTCCCACTTTCAAATAAAGGGAGAGGTAAAGGCTTTCGAGCACTACGGCTCAGGGCACATCAACGACACCTTCCTCGTAAAGGCGGAGCGGGACTATATCCTGCAGAGAATGAATACCAACATTTTCAAAAATGCAAAAGAGCTTATGGAGAATGTTTCTTTGGTCTGCGTCTTTATGGAAAAGGAGATTCTAAAGGCGGGAGGAGATCCGGAGCGAGAGGGCTTACGCCTTGTCCCCACGAAAGAGGGTAAAGCTTACTATGAAGATGAAGAAGATAATTTCTTCCGTGTTTACCTCTTTGTAGAAAGAACCAAGTCCTATAACCTCGTGGAGAAGCCGGAGCACTTCTATGAAAGTGCTCGTGCATTCGGGCATTTTCAGAATCTTCTCGCCGCTTTTCCGGCAGAGAAATTGCACGAAACCATTCCGGACTTCCATAACAGTGTAAAGCGCTTTGCCCGCTTTAAGGAAGTGCTGAAAAAGGATGCGTTCGGAAGAAGAAAAGACTGCGAAGAAGAGGTACAGTTCTTTTTAGAGCACGAGAAAGACCTCTCCTACGCTATGGAGCTTCTCGCTAAAAAAGAGTTGCCGCTTCGTGTCAGCCACAACGATACCAAGTTAAACAATGTCCTTTTTGATGCGGAAACGGAAAAGGCACTCTGCATCATTGACCTGGATACCGTGATGCCCGGTCTTTCCATCTTCGACTTCGGAGATGCTATTCGTTTCGGCGCAAATACGGCTGTAGAAGACGAAAAGGATCTCACAAAAGTCTCACTTTCTCTCCCGCTTTTTTCCACCTATGTAAAGGGCTTTTTAGAGGGAGCAGGAGGAAAACTCAGCAAAAAAGAAATTGAATCTCTTCCGGAGGGCGCAAAGATTATGACCTTGGAATGCGGTATGCGCTTCTTAACCGACTATCTGGAGGGAGATGTTTATTTCCATACAGCGCGTCCCGGACACAACCTGGACCGTGCAAGAACGCAGATTGCCTTAGTGAAAGACATGGAAAAGAAATGGGATGAGATGAAGAGAGAAGTAAAGGAGTATCTCTAAAAAATAAAATAATTTCATTTATAAAGAGAGATAATCATTCCATTTATAAGGAAAGAAAATAGAAGTCTAGACCATAAACAAAGATAATTTATAGTAAGAAAAGACAGATTGTTAAAATCAAGCAAGAAGAGATGATTAAGGAGAAAATAGCAATGGAAGGCAGAGAGGATAAGCTCTATTTTAATTCTGATTATTTGGCAGGCTGTCACGAAAAAATTTTAATTAGGCTTTATGAAACAAACCTCATCAAGGCACCCGGGTACGGGACAGATCCCTTTACCCTATCCGCTAAAAAGAAGGTTTTAGAAGCCTGTGGACTTGCGGATGGAGATGTCTATTTTCTGGTCGGAGGAACCCAGACGAATGACACCGTTATTTCTACAATATTACGCCCGTATGAAGGAGTAATTGCAGCCGATACCGCGCACATTGCTACCCACGAGGCGGGAATTATCGAAGTTCATGGGCACAAGGTTCTGACTCTACCGCATATCGAGGGAAAAATTTACCCTGCACAGATTCGCGAGTATATGGTGCACTTCCATGCCGACGGAAACAACGCACACATGGTGCAACCAAGGCTCGTTTATCTCTCTCAGCCCACGGAATTCGGAACTTTATATTCTTTGGAAGAACTGGAGGATATCCGGGAAATCTGTAACGAATATAAGCTTTCTCTTTATATCGACGGAGCACGTCTTGCCTATGCCCTTGCCTGTCCCAAAAACGATGTCAGCCTTTCCGATCTTGCAAGACTCTGTGATGTCTTTTATATCGGCGGAACAAAGTGCGGTGCCCTGTTCGGAGAAGCGGTAGTCATCCCGCAAAAGGGAAACTTTTCTTTCTCTCCGACAATCATAAAACAGCATGGCGCACTACTTGCCAAGGGGAAAGCGCTCGGTGTACAATTTGATACACTTTTCACGGATGATTTATACTTTCGAATCGGAGAACACGGGATAAAGATGGCGGAGAAAATCCGCTCTACCCTAAAAGAAAAGGGCTATCCCTTTGCTATCAGCTCTCTGACAAATCAGATTTTTATACTGATGAAAAAAGAGGATGTAGAAAGAATTCAAGACAGAGTGGAACTCACGCACTGGGATGACCCGGATGAAGCGCACTCCATTATGCGAATCTGCACCGGTTGGGCAACCACCGAAGAGGACGTGAAAAATCTTCTTATGATTTTGTAATGTATCAAAAAAAGTTGCCGGGCCCCTACCTAGCCCGGCAACTTTTATTTTCGTTCATTTCACGTTCGTTTACAGAACCTGCAATATACCATTGAGACTCCATAAACCGCATAACAGGTTAAATCAACGATTTACTCCATGCGATAAGATTATCTGAGTAACTGTAAGATACCCTGCGGAGTCTGGTTAGCCTGTGCAAGCATAGCCTGAGAAGCCTGAACAAGAATATTATTCTTTGTAAATGCAGACATCTCCTTAGCCATATCTGTATCACGGATTCTGGACTCAGCTGCAGTCATGTTCTCGGAAGTAACCTTTAAGTTGTTAATGGTATGCTCCAAACGGTTCTGCGCTGCACCAAGCTGAGCTCTGTAAGTAGAAACCTTTTCGATAGCGCCAGTAACTTTAGTAATCGCACCGTTTGCATTTGAAATACTTGTTACATCAAGGCTCTTAATACCCAGAGTAGAATGAGTCATCGTCTGAACAACAACATTAAGTGTCTCCGCAGCGGATGGTCCAATTTGGAACGTCAATTTTGAGGTAATACTATTATTAAGCGGACCTACATTGTTAAACTCTGTGTTGTTAGCAATTCTATCGATTTCAAGATTAAGAGCACTAATCTCAGACTGAATTGCATTACGTGCAACGGTATTATAAGTTCCGTTAGCAGACTGTGTAGCCAGAGTTACCATACGCTGTAACATAGCGTGAGTTTCTGTAAGAGCACCTTCAGCGGTCTGGATTAATCCGATAGCATCCTGTGCGTTTACTGTAGCCTGATCAATACCACGGATTTTGGAACGCATTCCTTCGGAAATAGCAAGTCCTGCTGCATCATCTGCAGAACGGTTGATTCTATAACCGGAAGAAAGCTTCTCAATATTCTTCTGAACTTCCCAGTTGTTATTGAATAAGTTTCTGTGTGCGTTGATAGCTCCGATATTGTGTTGAATAATCATAAATAAATTTCCTCCTATTAGGCACTTTTTTTGATACGATTCGTATTGTTTTTAGATTTGGCAATACGCTCTGTATCTGTCCTATTCAGAGAACCTCCCTGTCCTCACTCCATACTCTCCTTTGCCGGCTTTGGAAAGATGAATTATTTTTGCCTATACTATGTTTTCGTCAGGGATAAATTTTCTATAAGCTATTTTTATAGAATATTTATTTATGTATTTAATAAATATATTTTATGTACTACTCTATTTCTATATCTCTCTATTTCTATATTTCTCTATCCATCTTTTCATCTTTATCTTTAGCTTTTTGCTTCTCTCTTATTTATTAGTTGTATTCAGCACTCCGATCTAACCGTCCATTTTAATGCCAGGTAAACCAAATGAAGAGATAGCCTGCCATCACGGCAACAAAGGTAAAAGGTAAACCAATCTTCATAAAATCGGAGAACTTTACGGTATAACCGTTTTGCTTAAGCATCCCTACTGCGGTAATGTTCGCACTGGCACCAATCGGGGTGATATTTCCACCAAGAGTCGCACCGCTTAAGAGTCCGAAGTAAAGGAGATAGGGCTCAATCCCGAGTAGCTGTGAGATTCCCGTAATAATCGGAAGCATGGTCGCCACATAGGGAATATTATCGACAAAAGCCGAGAAAAGCACGGAGCCCCAGACGATAATTGTATAAAGAAGGAAAATGTTCTTTCCCCCGACCTTCGCAATTCCATTTGCCACCATATCAATGATGCCGACATCGGTAATGCCTTGAATAACCAAGAATAAACCGGTCAGGATGCAAAGCGTTTCAAAGTCTATGGAAAGAATCGCTTTCCTGAGATTTTCCGGCATCTTCTTCATTTTAAAATCAACAGCCATGCAAAGAAGAGCAATCACAACGCAGATAATACCGTTAATTGTACTCGGCGTATTCGGGATAAAGGACGCGATAATCAGGCATACTACAACTCCGCAAAGTGCAATCGTCGGGAAAATCCCTTCCACCCTTGTCTTTTCCTCCGCTTCCACAGGCTGATTCAGGTCATGGAAGAGAAAAAGCATAACCGGCACCGTAAGGAGCGCCCCAAGCTCTACCGCAAAGAATATACCGGGCTTTCCATGCATAAAGAAGAACTCCATAAAGTTCATATGCGCATAGGCACCGAGCATGATAGAGGTCGTATCTCCCACCAAGGTTGCCGCCCCCTGTAAATTAGAAGAAACCGCTATCGCAAGGAGCATCGATACCGGACTGATTTTCAGTTTCTTGCATATCGCAAGACCGACCGGTGCAATCATAAGAACGGTTGCCACATTGTCAATAAAAGCGGAAACCGCACCGGCAAAGAGGGACATTAAAATAATAACCCACATTACCGTAGGGCATTTTTCCAAAATAATCTCCGCTAAGCGATTCGGCATCTTGGACTCAATGAAGTAATAGACGGTGACCATGGTACCGCCTATCATCATGATGACATTCCAGTTTATGACCGAAAGCCAATAGAGTGGATTCCTTTCTAAAATGCCCAAAAGCACAAAGAGCACGGCCACACCCCAGATGGCATAGATTCTCCACTCTGTCTTCGCAATCATCACAACATACATAAGAATGAAGAGGATTATCGCAATCATTTGTAAATTCACAGCGTATCCCCCTTATTCTCGATTCTTACTTTCTTTTTATTCATTTTCTCACCATCTTCTACTCTATTTTACAAAAAATCTCATTCCCAAGATTATGCCTTAAATGGAAGCTTCAAAATAATCTTCGTATAGTTCTGCTCCTCTTTCGAGTGAGCGCCCGGTCTGTGACCGTCCCATGGAAAAGCCGCCCAGAACATCCCCTTCGTAATCTTAATCTGATGGGCAAAGTCCCCTGTATAGCGAGCTGCATCCTTTTCTTCATTATAAGAAATGCTTTCCGTAAGCTCCTCTAAAGTATCCCACGCGATTTCCTCCGAACCCTCTTCAATAATCTGCACATCGATATATTTCTTGTGTGCCTCATAGGTTCCCTCTGCAAAAGCCTTTGTACTTCCGTTCTCCACCTTAAAGAAGCCACCGTCAAAATCATATCTGCCCGGTGCAAACTCTCCTTTTTTCTTTAAATTGGAAATCGCCTCCAAGCCCTTCTCCAGATTCGGAAGAAGCGGTGCATAATAATGAATGTTCTCCACACGATCGATAAGCATAAAAGTACCTCCTTTTCTGTACAGACTTTATTGTACAGAAAGGGAGGTGCTTTATCAACTTATTCCGCTAAAACAAAGCTTTATTCCAAAGTAATCAAAAGTGCCATCTTAAACTTTCCGAGCGCCTTCACGCTGTGTCGTCCGCCTTTAGCAAAATGGAATTGCTCTCCGGCATGGATAGTATGATCCGTTCCCTCATAATTAATGATTGCCTCTCCTTCCAACGCGAAGAAAATCGCCTCTCCGGGAGCTGCATGCTCACTTAGGCCTGTTCCCTCATCGAAAGCCATCAGCACGAACTTCATTTTCTCGTTGTGCGCAACATCCATGTTGACAATCTTTCCGTCTCCGTACGGAAGCAAATCCTTTAATTGAAAAACCTCACCTGCCTTAATTACTTCATTCATGATATCTTCCCTCCTTAAATTGATTTCTGTATATACTGCGCCTAACTTTGTGCACATCCCTACCGGCTCATCAATCCTACAAAGAATGGATTCCCCGGAAGAAAAAACTGTCCGTCCTTTTAGATCCTCTCTTTTCTTTTCTTCTTCTCTTCCATAAATCTCCAAGTCTCCCTCATGGAGAAGCAGAAATTTATGTTCCGAGAAAATCTCCGGACTGATGTCTGTATTCTTATCCAAAGAAAAGATGATAATCGGATTGCTTCCGCCTTCTATCTCCTTAGACACCGTGCATCCTCTAAGAGGACAATTTTCTTTTGCTATGGAAAATACTTTTCCTGCTTCGAGTTTCATCTTTCCTCCTTTCTTCTTACAAGTATACTGTAACACTTCGTATAATTGTTATTGTTGCAAATGTCACACTTTTCTTTTTTGTTATAAATATTTTTTATTCCATCTTTTCTATATTTTATTTCCCTATTCAGCTTATTTTTAATAATTTCTTTTCCCTTAGACGATATAAATAAGCATGCAGTTTTTGTTCGTGTGAGAGGAAGTAAAAATGAAGAAAAACACAGATAGCGAGTCGGTTTCCCGCTGGAAAAAGATGAAGTTAAGTTCTCGGATGTCCATTATGACCGGCATTTTAAGTATTTTGGTTCTGTCCGCCATCAGCATATCTATTATCTATATGGGAAAAAATGCTCTCTACCAATCCCTGCTTGGCAATATGAACGATAAGATTCGTCTGGGTATTGCCGATTTGCAAAATGTTGTTTCCCGGGAAGAGACCATCGGAAATACCATTAAGGACGGAATGATGTATATCTTCGAACAAAATGACCTCCCCGGCGGTGTTCCGGCAAATCCTTGGACAATTTACGACGATTATGGAAAGCTCCTGGAAACACAGGATATGAATGGCACTATGTTTCACTCTCGAATCATCAGCACTGCCATCCCGGCAAGCCGTTACAATGCGGAAACCACCATTCTGGATTCTCTGTATTCCGCAATCAAGAATAACGAAGCACTCCTCGGTGCAGGAGTATTCCTAGAGCCGGAGGCATTTTATCAGGGCGTAAAAGAATACGCGCCATATATGACCAGAGAGCAAGTTGAGAAGCGAGAAGTCACAAACGCTGCCTATGTCAACTACAAGGACCAGGACTACTATGTCCGCGCCAGGGAAAATAAGGGACTGGTACTTACCAATGCTTACCCAAACTATGGAACGAATGAATATGTTGTTTCCGTAGTCGTACCTATTTTCTATGCTGAAGAGTTTAAGGGTGTCGTCATTTTGGACATGGACACCTCTGCTTTCGGTATTGTAAAACAAGAAGACGCTCGTTTTAAAACACTCTATAGTAGTGTCGTCGATACCAGTGGACTGATTATGTATAGTATGAACGAGGAGGAAAATGAAAAAACATTGGAAGAGGTGCTTCCTGAAGCAAGCGCAAAAATCTTAAAGGCATTATTTTCCAAAAATGAACCCTTCTCTACACACATCAAAAATTCCAAGGGTGAAGTGATCCAGTACAATGCAAGACCCATCCAGGTGGAAGGTGTAACATGGTGGGTCGCCATCGCGGTTTCCGAAAAAGAATATACCTCTGCCATTTCCAGTATGGTTATGGTTGCCGTCCCTCTCGCCCTTTTGGGAATCCTTGTCTTGGTCTTTGCCGGCTATTTCTTTATAAGAAAGAGTCTGGCTCCTCTACAGAAAATTGTACTCGCAGGAGACTCCCTTGCACTGGGAGACTTCTCTCACGATATACACTATCCCTATCAGGACGAGATTGGAAGCATTTTTCTAAGCATAGAAAAAGTAGTGGAAAGAATACAAAGTATTATTCAAGATTTATCGGAAAAGCTTTCTCAGATAGCAAGAGGAGATCTCTCCGAGGACTTTCGGAATACAGAGCTCTATATCGGTGAATATGCCCCCATACTTGAAAATCTGCAGGACATCTTAGCCGATTTAAATGGCACCATGGGCGAAATTAAGGATAGCTCTTTCTCGGTAAATGCCGCCGCTTGCAAGGTAAACGCCTCTGCAGACTCCCTTTCAACCGGGGCTTCCAATCAGGCAAGTGCCGTCCAAGAGCTAAGCCTTACCATGGATGATATGTCTATAAACATAAAGAAACGGCAGAAATGACCCTGAGTGCGCTCAGTCTTTCGCAAGAAGCAGAGAAAGCAGTCGGTAACAGCAATGAAAAAATGGAAGAAATGAACTCTGCTATGCTGGATATTACGGAAAAATCACATGAAATCCATAAGATAATCAAGACCATTGACGATATTGCATTTCAAACCAATATCTTATCTTTAAATGCCGCAATCGAAGCGGCAAAAGCGGGAATAGCCGGAAAGGGCTTTGCCGTAGTAGCGGATGAGGTAGGAAATCTAGCGCAAAGATCGGCAAAGGCTGCCAAAAATACTGCATTCCTAATTGAGGAAACGATTGATGCCGTTAACAAGGGGGCACGGATTTCCGAAGAAACGAAGGAATCTTTGTCTATCGTTTCCGGGCAATCACAAAAAATCAACAACATCATTTCCTCTATATCCCTTGCCTCGGAAAAAGAAGCAAAGGGCATCAAGCAACTAAATGAGGGCTTAAGCCGTATTTCCTCTGTCGTACAGAGCAACACGGAAACTGCAGAAGAATCTGCCGCAGCCTCAAAGGAGCTCTCCAAACAGTCTGAAAAAATGAACGGTCTTGTCGGAAAGTTCAGTTTGAAAGAGGAGAACGATGAATAAAAAAGAGCTGTAAAAAAATCAAAATAATTTTCCAAGCAATATAGGTCTGAACTTGGGCACGCTCTCGCTAGCTTCGCCACGTAACGGATACTAAGCGAAAAACTGCGTTTCTCTTGTTTTTCGCAAGTACCGACGGGCTCAGACTACCCTGCATTCAGACCTATATTGCAAAAATCACTTTATTATTTTAATTTTTTTACAGCCCTTTCTTTTTTTACAAGAACCTTTTATAAAGAACCTTACATTCTATTTTAGAACCTTACATTCTATCTTAGTTCTGCTCTTTCTTACGAAGTACTGCGAATCCTGCAAGAGAAGCTAAGGACAGTCCGAAAAGGGAAGCCCAAAGAGCGGAGTAATTGTTGTCTCCGGTAGAAACCGTTGCACGGGTAGCTACTGCCTTAGTACTCGGACGAGTTGCACCAAGTACCTCTCCCTTTTTCTCCTCAACACTTACTGCATTGTCAACCGAAACCGGACGGTCTACACCAAGAACCTGTCCCGGATCAGCAGGAGTATTCTCATTCGGTGTTACAACAGGAGTCACGGTTGGAATAATCGGGGTTCTGTCTCCACCACCATTTCCGCCATTGCCACCATTGCCCGGGTTAACAGGCTGTACGGGATTTACCGGTTGTACCTTATTCTCTGTTGTCGTCATCTTTACAGTAAGATCCACTGTGTTAATGCCGTTGTTGGCACCTGCAACTCTATCACGACCGGAGACGAAATCACGACCGTCTTTGTTCTGGATGGCACCCCAAGTGTAGGAGGCATTGCCACTTATCCATAAGAAGCTTACATCCGCCTTCATATAGCCTACCAAGGTTCCACGGATTGCTCCCTCTGCAGTTGTGGTCTTTTCCGTAGCCGTCTCGCTTACTTCTGCATTAGCGGATGCGGAATTAAACTTAATCCCCTTCATAATGAGCTGAATCTTTTTAGCGGAGTTGTTAATCAAGTTGTTTAGGCTTCCAAAGGTACTGATCTGTTCCTGCGGATTGGGATATTTGCTCAAATCCAAATCCATAGCGAGTTCAACCTTGTCCTTTGCAAAATTAGAATTGCCATAGTTAATTCGGTAAATCAAAGGATTTGTAGTATCACCCGATACAAGTTCATAGTGATCCTTGGCATCCTGAAGACTCGTGGGAAGATGGAAGCTTCCATCAAGATTGTTTGCCATCTGAAAGCTTGCACGAAGCCCTGTTTGCATGTTTTTCACTTCCACACCGGACATGAGACCGGGAACAAATTGCGCAGATGCATTAATTGCGTTGTTTACTGCAGTCACATCCAGTTCCGCCTTTAAAGAGTAAGTATCCTCTTTATTAACTTCATAAAGATCTGTAGTGGTTGTATCATAATCCGTACTTCCGTCCTTTGCGATAGAAAGATCTCCCTGCATTACCACATCTTCATTTTTCAGATTTGCAATGGAAGGAATTCTGTTTAAAGACGGATTCTTCGTGCCAATGGGGTCCTGACCATTTTCATTGGCATCCTGTGCAGAAATCTTGGCTTCCATCTTTCGACTACCAACTTGAAGGCCTATATCCGTTCCCTGCTTGTCATCGGTAACGACATCATTTACATGGTTTTCTACTGTCGTACTTGGATCCACTGCCGGCTCTTCCACGGTTACCGGTGCCGTTGCAGTTGTCGTACCCGCAGTAGCTCCTGTACCGCTTTCAGTTGTTCCACTTACAGTTGTGCTGCTTCCTGCTGCCGGAGTTTCCGTGCTTGCTGCGGTCGAATTTGTTGTTCCCGTTGTCTCTGCACTTGCTGCTGCAGGTGCTGCCGCAGGAGTACTTGCTGTACTTGCCTCTGTAATTGCTGTAGCGGTTGTTTCTGCTGCTCTAACGGTCATCGGAGCCATAGCAAGGGTTCCGGACATTGCAAGTGCCGCTACTTTTACACTAAGATTCTTCTTTCTCATTTGTATTCTCCCTTTTTTCATGAATTCCGTTTCATAGTAACAAGCTGTCTATTCTCTGTACACCATGAAGCTCAATCAGTTCATTTCTCTCGATTTCCGGAGCCATCAAATCCCTCAGGATAACCCCTACTGTATTGCACACAATTAAGTTGTCTTTTTCACAACGAGCTTAATCATACTACTTGAAGGGAGAAAAGCAAGAAAAAAACAAAAAAAAATTATAAAAACAATATAAAATCCTTGACAAATTCTATAAGACTTTATTCTCTCAGTCTCTTTTGACTGCCTTTTATGACTATCTCAGCTCTCCGGAGCAAATTCAGAACCGTTTCCCACTACAAAGTGTCCACTTCCCACACCAAGTTCAAAATGTAACTTGGCAATTCCGAGATCCACCATATCCATCTCAAAATTGTTTTCCACTGTAGCCGTTAAAATTCCTTCATGATAATGAAAAAGAGGTTTCTGTCTATTTAAAGCACTGGGAGCCAAGGCAACCGCTTCCATTCCATCCTGTACCCACTTCGGATAAGGGGACTCTCCTTCTATACGGTCTTCCCAAGATTTCTTTTTCCACGAAGCAGGGAAGAAAGGAGTTTCTCTTTAAGTCCTTCTTCTTCCGCATAGCCAAGGAGAATCACAGCTTGCACATGTTCTTCCTCCGGATAAGAGAAGCTTTCCCGGTCAAATGTTCCTCCCACCCAGCAGGTATCGAGGCCCAGGCTCTCCGCGAAAAGAAGAAGCTTTTCTCCGTAGTAGCCCATTTTCTCCCGAAAGTGGCGCATTCCCGGATTCCCTTTCAATAGGATAAGACTCCGTACATTTTTAAACAGCCCGTAGCTCTTTCCAAAGCTTGCAAAGGCTTTGCTTCCATCTTCTATAAGTTCAATATTGACATCATGCTTCACATCAATCTTTCTGATTTTTTCTTCTATCTTTTGTAAAAGTGCTTCACTCAATTGTTTTTTGGAAAATACGCGTCGAGACTTCCTTTTCTGTATCGTTTCGTTCATTCGTTTTTTTACTTCTTTCATTTGATTCTGTTTTACTTCGTTCATTTGATTCTGTGTTGCTTCGTTCATTTGATTCTGTTTTGCTTCGTTCATTTTACTTCCTCATAATATCGTATTGTATTTCTTCCCTATCCTTTCTTCCACTTCCAAAGGGCAACGCCAAAGATTAGGGCGTAGCCTATAAAGCTAAAAAGATCCGGTACTTCCTGCAGGATGAAAAATCCCAAAAGGGCGGAAAAAAACACCTGACTATAATCATAGACCGAGATTTCCTTTGCCGGAGCATAGGCATAGGCTTTCGTAACAAAAATCTGCCCAATAGCGGCGCATATCCCCGCCCCCAGTAAGAACAGAATTTCTCCGCTGCTCAATGCTCTACCTTGCAATATACAAAAGGGCAGAACGGCAAGAAGCGAAAAGGCGGAGAAATAAAAGACAATCTGTGGTCCCTTAACTCCCCTTAAGCCCAGACTTCGTACAAAGGTATAGGCTGTTCCCGCACAAAATCCGCCAAGCAAACCTACCAAGGCAGGAAATCCCAGAAGTCCCTGACCGGGTTTTACCACAAAGGCGGCCCCGCATAAGGCAAGAATGACAGAAAGAATCGCCACTCTGTTTGGCTTCTCACCTAATATAAAGATAGACATGACAATGGAGAAAAAAGGAGCCATTTTCTGTAAATACTGGCATCTCCCAGCTTTAGATAGGAAAGCGCCCAGAAATTGCAGAGTAGTCCGCTTGTCCCGAAAAAACAGCGCAGAAAAAGTCTTCCTCTATTTTCTTTTTCCACATAAAAAGGTACTCTCTCCTGCCACATCATAAGTAGGGCAATAACTGCAGCTACCGCATTGCGGAACATCGCCTTTTCCATAACCGGTACATTCCCTGCCATCTTCACAAAAAATCCCATTCCCGCAAATCCGGCCGCCGAAAGAACGATAGATAGAATTCCTTTTATTCGATTAGTGCTTTTTTCATTTTTTACTGCTTCCCTCATTCATTCCAACCTTTATTCTTCTCTGTTTCAATATAATTATTTTGTGATTTTTCGCCGAAAATGGTAATATGACCTTAGCGATTATACAGCGTCTAAGGAAATACCGCTACAATTCTTATCAGGAAATCAACTTAGCTTTTTATAAGGAAAGAAATGATACAAGGAGGTTGTTATGAAAAAAATACTGGCTACGATTCTCTGCCTGACTATGCTTGCTCTTTCTCTCATGTCCTGCGGCGGCAAGAAGAATAAAAGCAAGGCTTCGAATGTAGCAGAAGGAGAGCAAAGCTTAAATGCCGGAGAAGGTGATCCGATTGACAAACTTGACGTCTGCATAGGACCGTCTCCCGAAACTATGGATCCGCAGCTCAATTCCACCTTGGACGGCGGAACGATGATTATGCATTGTTTTGAAGGCTTATTGAAGTACGGAGAAGACGGAACGATTCTTCCCGCCATGGCAGAAAGCTGGGAAGTTTCCAAGGATAAAGTAACCTGGATTTTTACGCTCAGAGAGGGGCTGAAATGGTCTGACGGAAAAGATCTCACGAGCGAAGATTTTGTTTATGCCTTTAAAAGACTGGCAGACCCGAAGACGGCAGCACCCTATGGCTACGATATGTTAAGTATGATTGCCGGATATGAAGAAGCAAGTCACGGAAGTCTCGAAGCTCTGCAAGTCAAGGCAACGGATGAAAAAACGCTGGTTATTCAGCTCTACAATCCTGTAGCTTATTTCGATAAAGTTGTTGCGTTTACCTCCCTTGTTCCCCTTAGAAAAGATATTATCGAGGAAAAGGGCGAAGCATGGAGTACGGATCCCTCTTCTTATATTTCCAACGGGGCATATCAGATGAGTGAGTATGTGGACGGAGACTACATTTCTCTTAAAAAGAATCCTTATTACTATGATGCGGATAAAGTAACCGTAGAAGAACTGGTCTTCCATCTCGTTGATGATGACAATTCCGCTTACAGTGCTTATCTTGAGGGAAGCCTGGATGTCACAAGCCGTATTCCCTCCGAGGAGATGGCAAGCCTGCGGAATTCCGATGCTTTTAAAACATTCCCTCTCTTAGGTACCTCCGGAATGATTTTTAATACGGAAAAGCCTCCCTTTAATGATGTGAAAGTACGTAAGGCCTTTGCTCTTGCCATTGATAAAAAACACATTGCGGAAAATATTTTTGAAGGCTATCGAACCCCGGCAGCCACCCTTGTTTGTGAAGGCGTGAGCGATCCCGCCGACGGAGGCTCCTTTATTGAAAAAAGTCTAAAAGAATACAAGAGCCCCTTCCATATCGATGAGTACGAAAAAGATCTGGAAGAGGCAAAGAAGCTTATGAAAGAAGCCGGATATCCCGGTGGTGTCGGTTTTCCGAAGGTAAGATATCTGAACAATGCCGGCGGTGCAAACAATAGCATCGCAGAGTACCTCCAAAGTGCATTTAAGGAGCTTGGCGTTATGATGGAAATCGACACCCAGGACTGGAAAGTCGTTTCCGCAACCCAGCATACAGGAGACTTTGAGCTTACTCGTTTCGCATGGATTTATGATTATGATGAGCCTTTGCAGCTTTTGAATCTATTCCGTTCCGAGGATGCCAATAACTATGCACGTTATCATAACGATAAGTATGATGCACTCATGGAAACTGCCATGAAGGAAACAGACGGAAAAAAACGTTCCAAGGCCTTACATAAGGCAGAGCAAATGCTCTTAAAAGACCTTCCGATGGTTCCAATGGTATTTTCCAAGGATAATTACTTAATCCGTCCGAACCTGCGAGGGATTCAGCACCTTTCCAGCGGGCATTGCTACTTTATGTATTGTACCAAAGTGGAGTAAAGAACTTATTTAATCCACTTCCCATTTGTAAAATCGGGAATAGCGACCGGCTGTCCCCCAAGGGCAATGGATTCTTCCGCAAGGGCGGAAATGCTCATCCAGCTCACCATATCATACACATCCACGGGCATCGGGCTGCCTTCCTGTATTCCCTTTATGAAGTCGGAAAAGACCAAATAGTCCATGCCGCCGTGTCCTTTTTTCACACCCGCCTTGAGGTAGTCCCTCCAGAGCGGGTGTTCGTATTTTTCACGAAAACGCTCTACGTTGCCCCACTGCTTTTTCCATTCAAAGTGGTCTTTTGCCCCCTCGTCATTATCCAGGAAAATAGAGGCATTGTCCTCCCTATACATCCCCTTTGTGCCTTGCACGGTAAAGCCTCGGGAATAGTAGCGGGGAAGGGTGGTATCCAAGGTCAGAAGAATTGTTTCTCCATTTGCACAGCGAATCATGGTATTGACCACATCTCCCTGCTGAAAAACCGTATTCCGAAGAACTTGGTCCTCCGGCTTTTTATCCCGGATATACTCTCGCAAGCCGCAAGCCTTGGATGCCATAGAGCTCAGAGTCAACATTCGGTTTCCTTTATTGATATGCAGGATTTTTGCGATAGTCCAAGCTCATGCGTCGGATAATTTTCCGTATTTCGATGAATGTAGTTATCCAAGCGGTAGTGGCGCTTCTCCCGCCCGAAAGAGATCTCCTCTCTCAGATCATGGCGATAGCCTCCCTCACAGTACACGATTTCCCCAAGAACGCCTTCTTCCGCCATGCGAAGAACCATCAATTCATCTCTTCCGTACACGCAGTTTTCCATAAACATCAGCGGTGTTTTCGTCTCTTCATGGCACTCCACGAGCTTCCAGCACTCCTGCAGGGAATAGGCACCGCCCACCTCACAGGCTACCGCCTTTCCTGCGCGCATACAGTCCTTTGCCATTTCGCTGTGCATTTCCCAAGAGGCACAGATAAGCACTGCGTCCAATTCGGGCATTTTCAGCATCTCCCGATAGTCGGAAAACTTTTTCGGCTCTACCCTTCCCATCTCCTTTAACACCCGGGCAGTCTCCTCCACCCGGTCTTCATATACATCGCAGAGCGCAATAAACTCCACATCCGGGTGCTCCGTATAGACATTTTTCACAAGCTCTGCACCCCTTTGTCCTAACCCGATTACAGCAAGATTGACTATTTTCCCCATTTTGCTTCCTTTCCGACTTTATGCCATTCCAAATTCTTTACTCTATTTTCGTTTTTTCAGAAAAACTTTTATACTCTCTATTCATACCATTGGGCTTGCGTTCTATACATTTCAGAATACACTCCACCTTTGTTAATCAGTTCCTCATGAGTGCCTATATCATCTATAATGCCATCTTTCAACACTATAATCCGATCAGCAATTCTGGCAGCGCCAAGGCGATGTGTAATTATTATAGCAGTTTTTCCTTCGGATATTTCTTTGAAATTTTGATACATGAGACTTTCTTCAATCGGATCAATCGCAGATGTCGGTTCATCTAAAACAATGATGTCATGTTCACGGAATATTCCGCGAGCAATCGCAATTCGCTGCCATTGTCCGCCTGACAAATCCACACCCCCGAATTCTCTGGACAGCATGGTACTAAACCCCTGTGGGAAGGAATCACTGTTGACTAACAATTTGGCCCTTTCACAAACATGGTTTAGTTTAACAAGCTTATTGTAACAGCTATTATTGCTGCTTATGGTAATGTTTTCCTCCAGTGTTGTGCGATAGTGTTGGTAATCTTGGAAAACAGCGGCACAATTTTGATATATGCACCGTGAAGCGACTTTTTCGCTGTCAAGTCCACCAATACGAACGGTTCCTCTGTCCGGAACATATAAACCAAGCATAAGTTTTGCCAGAGTCGATTTTCCGGCACCGTTTTCACCAACGATTGATACGGTTTCACCCGGCTGGATTTTAAGACTAATTCCGCGTATTGTCTCTGTCTGCGTATTCGGGTAACTGAAATGAACGTTGTCAAGAGTGATGCCTTTCGTTTTGTCGAAACTTCCTTCTTCTTTTGCATTTTCCGGAAGATCAATGAATGAATGGTAGTTCTGAATAGATACTGCGTATTGTGTAATCTGCCCCGAAAACATTGTAACCATTTCCTCAGCAAGCGCATACATCATATTTACAGATGCGAAGACAGCGGAAAGCTCCCGGAGAAATCACTTTTTGAATCAAACTGTTTACCAACATTAGAAGGATACCGATATATCCACCGATAGCAAACAGTCTCAGGGCCGCATCTATCCTGATATGTTTTTTTTCGGCAGTCAAAGTTTTCTGATTGATTAGGATAACTCCATCCTGATATAGCTGCATAAAGTGGTTTACGATACCAAGAATTCGTGTTTCTTTAAAAAAACTTTCGATTGCAGACGACTTGTTCATAATAATCAGTAGCTCGCCTGATTGGGGCAATCGCATCTTCCGCTTCGGAAAAACAACCGAAACCGTATTACTTGGCCAAGAATGACTGGCGTAAAAATCAGCAGAACAATCAGAATCAGTATGGGTGAAATGTGCTGCAGGTACACCCCCAATAAAATGAAGTAAGGCACATAGAAGGTAAATACCATCAGAATCAGGCTGGAAGCAAAAAAACCATATTCCACGCCTTGCAAGGCCTTATTGAGCATATCAAGGAATTCCGGACGTTCGTAATCTATCGGTGAAATATGGGATGCTTTTTATATAGATACGCTTGTAGAAATGACTGAGTATCTTAGGGGAAAGATGCTCGATATGGAAATTACTTAAACTGTTCGCAATCTCAAAAAAATACTGTTGCCATGATAAGAAACAGAAGCGGCCGGAGTGACACGGACAACGGTGAGCCTGCAGCAAGCAGAGGAACACTGTCGAACAATTTTTCAGTACAGAGCATGACAAGAATATAACCGCCAGCATGCAAAACATCAAACAGGCAATAAAGCGTAGTCATTCCGGGGCTGATTCTGAACATATCGAATATCATTCTGCGAAAAACCAGATGCTTTTTTTCTTCATTGATACCAACTCCTTTGACTATCATACATTTCCTTGTACAGTCCGTCATATTGCATCAGCGTAGCGTGGGATCCCTGCTGGACAATATGCCCATCATCAAGAACCAGAATATAATCCGCTGTTTTTTTGTGGCACCAAGGCGATGTGAGATTAGCAATGTAGTTTTTTTGCCGGCTAATATATTCAAAAATCCCCATATATCTTTGATTCACTCATTGGATCCAGTGCTGCTGTCGGTTCATCTAAAAATATACATGGGTGCAGGGGACAACATAACACGCGCAATGGCAAGCCGCTGCCACTGGCCGCCGGAAAAAAATCCACACCTTTTTTTCGTCAAGTTTTCCTAGGTGGGTATTCATCTTATCGGGAAGTGTTCGTATATTATCTGTCATGTTCAGCTCATCAAGAATTTTTTTCTATATTCCGATCTGTATCCGGATTGCCAAAGTTTCTGATATCTCCAATGGCAATGTTATCCCGAAGAGAAATGTGATAACGGGAAAAATCCTGAAATAGGACAGCAAAAAAACTCTTCAGTTCAGAAGCCGCATAGTTCTTTATCGATTTGTTGTTTATCAGGATTTCTCCTTCATAATCTGTATAAAGACCAGTTAACAACTTGGTGAGGGTGGTTTTTCCGGCCCCATTTCTGCCAACAACCGCATAATGTCTTCCCGGCTCCATTTTTCAGGCACAAGTCACGAAGCACCTCTTTTTTTCTGTGTTTGGATAGCGGAATGTAACGTGACGAAACTCAATAGATTGTAACGGAACAGGCGGAGCGGGTTCAGATGTAGCGCCCTCTGTTTCGGGAAGAGATGCGAAATGCGTGATATCTTTGAAGAACTCTCTCTGTGTGGCAAATTCCTTAATGCGGTCTGAAAATTCCCAGGACATAATGGATATGATACCAATAGAGGCCTGTGTTAATGCAATAAACATGCCTACTGACACCTTCCCCTTTGCAACCGCCAATAGCAAAATGAGGTCAACCATAAACATGGCTAAAGACACAGTCAGATTCACAGCCTTCATACGAAGCATAGTATTGATTGTTACCTTCCGCTGAAGGTACTTTACTTTTTCAAATAATTTATTCCATTGCAGAATTAACCTCTCCTGATAATGGAACAAGCTGCGCTCCCTTGCAGAATCACGATTTGTCATGATGTCGCTAAGGTATTCATATCGAATCTTGTATTTTCCGGTTTCTCTTTCGGCTTCGTACTGCTTTTGTCCTCCCTTGATTCCCAGAATCATAATAGGCACAGACAAGATAACGACAATAAACGCGGCCCACCAAGCACTGAATATCAGTGCACCAAGAAAACCAAGAATTTGAACTCCCATTCCAATCAGTTCAACACTGTTTTGAAACCCTATAGTCATTCTGTCTTCGAGCTTGTTATTAATCCGCTGAAACAGCTCCCATATTTCCTCGTTTTCAATGCTCTCGTAGGTCAGTCTGGCACATTTTTGAATGATCGCTGTATGAAACTGAGCCCGAATCCCATTTTGGACATGTTTCATACACAAAGCGGCTAGGACTTTACAGATTCGGGCATATACAATAATTCCGCTTAGCATAAGAATAGGAAGGAGCAATTCCTCACGAGAACTTCTTCCTGACAGATATGACAAAGCCTTTTCAATAAACAGAGCATTCACTGCAATCTGTATTGTAGGTGTAATATATTCAAGAAGTCTAATAAGCGAATACAAGACAGTACTGCGTTCACTGCTTTTGTATGGAATCAGAATATTGTCCCATGTTGTGTACTGTTTCTTGGAAAGAATCATATTGGTTCTTCATTCTCCTTGTCTTTACCGAAACGATTTTTCAGAACTTACATACGCGCTGCAACTTTAGTATGCCTAGGTTAGTACTTTACTCCTTATGTTCCTGTAGATCTCTTTTTCTGTTCTAGTAATACAATATGAATCGATGGAGTACGAATATTATTTTATAGAAAAAAGAGAAGTCACCCGCTTTTAACAGGCAACTTCTCTATATCAACGCACTGTATCATCGGCACCTTATCTTTAGCGCTTAGTCGTTCTCATTTAACCACTTTAAGAGAATCTCCTTGTACTTGGGGCCTTCGTCCACAAAGCACATATGTCTGGAGTAAGCGAAAAGCTCCCACTTTGCATTCGGAATCGCATCATACATCATCTTAGCGATATAGGGAGAGCAAAGGTCCTCCGCACCGTCACAGATTAATGTCGGATAAGCAAAGCTGTGCAGCTTCTCCATGTAGTTATAATCCTTAAGCGTTCCTGTCGGTGTAAATTCATTCGGTCCCCAGCCTACTACATAAGGCTCAACTCCCGCCTTCTTCTTTCTGGTCAGACACTCCGGAGAATCTTCGTTGATTACGCCGTAGCAATATTTCTCCATGAAAACATTGATTGCTGCAAGGTAGTCGGGATCGTCGTAATTTCCTGTCTCCTCCGCCTTCTTAATAGCAGCCTGCTGCTCCGCGGTCATATAGCTAACACGACGCTTCTGCTCACTCTCCCAAATAGCATTGTAGGGAAGGGTGGAAGAAAGCACGATGCTCTTTACGCCCTTTGGCGCATAGTCACAGCCGTAAATGATTGCGAGCATTCCGCCCCAGGACTGTCCGAGAAGGTGTACCTTATCCAGCCCCAAATGCTCACGAAGTGCAACAAGCTCATTTGCCCAAGTTTCCTTCGTCCAAAGCTCCGGATGTCCGTCCACGAAGGAGTTTCCGCATCCGATCTGGTCGTACATGATAATCTGTCTGTTGTCTCTGTCAGCCAAATCATCCAGTACCTCGAAATAGTTGTGGGTGGATCCCGGTCCACCGTGTAATAAAAGTAAAGGTGCCTTATCCGGGTTCTTCTCTCCTACAATTCTGTAATATGTCTCGTATCCCAAATAGGGCATTGTTCCTTCAGTAATTTTAGCCATTGTCTCTCTCCCTCTTAATGACAAAATCTCTTTCCTATAGCATTTTGTCAAGTTTGTTAATTTTTTATCATAGATGTGACTATAGCTCCGCCTTTGCAAGTATGATCTACTTGCTTTCCGCATCAGCTATAGTCACGCTATCCTTTTATTCTGTTTTATTCGCTTTCCAGTATACAGATTGAATCTTCCCTGACGAGTTCAATCTGTCGAATACAATCTGTCAAGCTCATTTAAGCTCTACGGATTTTACTCGGCAACTACAAGGCTTCCGTCTTCCTTCACTACAAGAAGGTCCTTGGTGTAGTGGTTTAAGATCTTGCATCCATCCTCTGTAATGATTACGAGGTCCTCTACACGAACACCAATATTTTCTTCCGGAATATAAATCCCCGGCTCAACGGAGAAACACTGTCCAACCTCGATGATCTCTTCATTTACGGAAGAAACATCTCCAACCTCGTGGTCTTCAATTCCTGCAGAGTGTCCGGTTCTATGCGTAAAGTACTGTCCATAGCCTTTTTCCTCAATATAGTTACGGCAAGCAAGGTCCACATCACACATTCTGTTGCCCGGCTTTGCCATAGCGATACCCTTTAAGTTCGCATCACGAACAATCTGGTAAATTTCCTTATGTCTCTCGCTCACTTCACCGATGAACACGGTTCTGGTCATATCGGAGATATAATCGTTCAGAACACCGCCGATGTCGAGAATTACGCAGTCTCCCTTCTTTCCCTTGGTATCATCCGTTACGTGGTGTGGATCAGCTGCACCGTGTCCATAAGCGGTAATCGGGTCAAAGGAAACACCGGAGCAACCATACTTCTTAAAGAGATCTCTGGTAACGGCATTTAATTCCTTCTCGGAAAGTCCCTTTACTACATAGGGAACAAGTTCTTCCATAACCTTATCGTTTACAAGAGAGGACTCAATCATCAACTCCTGCTCTTTCTTACTCTTAATCTGACGAACCTTATCTACGATAACGGAACCGTTCACAAAAGAGGAGCCGGCTTTTAACTCCTGCAAACGAAGAAGGAAACGAGATGGCCAAGTCTTATCGATCCCGATCGGCTTATCTTTCTCAATCACGCCGGAGAGGATCGCTACAGGATCTTCCGTGTCGTCAAAATAAGTAATCTCAACGCCTAAGTCCTTCTCCTGCGGAAGCATACGATTTACGAAAAGGTGCTTCACGCCCTTTGTATTGATATATAAAGCGAGCATTCTTTCTCCCGGAATGATCCACTTTCCTGTTAAGTAGAAAATTGCAGGAGGGTCTGTGATAATCATCTGTGACAAATCACGCTCTTCCATCTTCTTTAAAATGCGCTGTAACTTTTCCTGATCCATAGCTTTTCCCTATTCCTTTCCTTAATCTGCTTCCATCTCTTTCGCGACTCAGGCAATTCACATTTTTGAATTTTCATGCCTATCTGCATCACAAAAAATGCCGCCGCATAGCTACTATGTAGAATTTTACGCCATTTTTTTCACAAAGTATAGTGCTTATTCCAAAAGCAACTATAAAAATATTACAAAAGGAGAAATACCACCTTTTATAGTTCAAATCTTTTCCCTATCTCTGCACTCTTCCGGAGCTGTCTCCGCCGGCAAGCTTCTCCACTTCGGGAACAGTGACCATATTGAAGTCACCTTCGATACTGTGCTTAAAGCCGAAGCCGCAACCGCAAACTCCAAGGCCTTTCTACTGTTATCGCCTTTTAAGAAGGAGTAAATCAGGCCTGCCGCAAAGCTGTCTCCACCACCGATTCGGTCTACAATATGCACCGGATAAACCTTCGAGAAGAGACATTCCTTTCCGTCGTAGAGAAGTCCGGACCAGTCATTGTCCGAAGCGCTCTTACTCTCACGAAGCGTGATAGCCACTTCAGAGAAATGGAACTGTTCCATTAGCTTCTTCGCCACCTCTTCATAGCCCTCTTTGTTGAGCTTCCCGGTATTGACATCGGTCTTATCGGCTGCAATGCCGAATACGGTTTTCGCATCCTCTTCGTTAATGAGTATCATGTCAATATATTGACTGAGATCCGTCATAGCCTCTCTTGCAGCGTCCTTACTCCAGAGCTTACTACGGTAGTTGACATCGCAGGAAATCTTGATTCCCTTTTTCTTTGCGATTTGACAGGCTTCTTTGCAAATCTCCAAAACATTTTCCCCCAGTGCCGGGGTGATACCCGTAAAATGAAACCACTCCGCACCGCTAAAGATACTCTCCCAGTCAAAGTCCTCTTTCTTTGCCTCGGAAATTGCGGAATGTGCTCGATCGTAAGTGCAAATGCTCGGACGCTGGGATGCGCCCTTCTCGTTAAAGTAAATCCCGACTCTATTTCCACCGCGGACAATTCCGGAAGTATCTACCCCATATCTCCGAAGTGAATTGACTGCCGCCTGTCCAATCATATGGGCAGGAAGCTTTGTGATATAGGATACGTCCACACCGAAATTGGCAAGAGATACGGATACATTGGCCTCTGCTCCGCCAAAAGTAAATTGCACATCTTCCGCCTGCACAAAACGCTCATAATTATAGGGCTGCAAACGCAGCATGATCTCTCCAAAACAGACTACCTTTGACATGAATACCTCCAACTATTCTACACATTTCTCGCTTCTTTAATAATGGCAACGGACTCCTCGCAAAGTCTTGTGATTTCATCCCATGCGCCCTCTTCAATCAACTTGTCCTTTACCATATAGCTTCCGCCACATGCCGCAATAAGGGGAGAAGCCATGTATTCTCCGAGATTCTTTAGAGAAATGCCACCGGTTGGCATGATCTTAAACATAGGGAAGGGACCGGCAAGAGCCTTAATCATCGGAAGCCCGCCAAGCTGCTCCGCTGGGAAAAACTTCAAGAGCTTCAGGTCAAACTTTAGTGCCTTATGGTACTCACTTGCAGAGCTTACTCCGGGATAAATCGGAATGTTCTTCTCCTGTGCGTAACGAATCAGATCCTCATCAAAACCGGGAGATACCACGAATTTTGCACCGGCATCCATGGCTCTGTCTATCTGCTCTGTAGTGGTTACCGTTCCTGCTCCAAGGAGCATTTCGGGAAGCGCTGCGCTCATAAGGCGAAGTGCTGTATCGGCTCCCTCTGCACGGAAGGTTACTTCTCCAATCGGAATCCCCCCCCCTTACATAAACTCTTTCCCAAGTTCACAGCATCTCTTTCCGGATTCTTCAGCTTAATTACCGGAACAATCCCGACCTCGCTGATTCTCTCTGCAATACTGTCCATTTCTACTTCTCCTTTCAACACCTATAACTATTACGAAAGGCATTGCAAAAGCTTTTTTACAAGCCACTTCAAAAGCCATTTCAAAGCCACTTCAAAAGCCATTCCAAATAACAATACAAAGCCATCCGCAAGCTATCTCAAAGATATCCTTGATTGTACCATTTAAACAAAAAAACTTCTATTCAAATCTCAAAAAGAGAAATTATTTTCGATATCAAAAAAGCGCTCCGACTGCTCGGAGCGCCCTTTTTTGATTCATCATCTCACAATACGTGGATTTCTTATTTTTATCGTGCGTAATGCATACGATTCCTCGTTATTACTTCTCGATATCCATGATACGATCCTGTCCGCGCTTCTCCAGCTCTTCCAAAACCTTTGCAGGATTCTGGAACTTCTCTAAGAGAATCATAGCTGCGATAACATACGGCTTGAAAGAAGCCTCCTTGTAAAGAGGATCTCTGTAACGATCAAATACGGAAGCATCTACTTCCCCTTCCTTGCAGGATACGCCTGTGATATCAGCCGGTAAGCAGTGCATATAGAGAGCCTTGCCATCCTTTGTCAGCTTCATCATCTCTTCTGTACAAGCCCAATCCTTGTGCTGTGCGTTCTGTGCAAGAAGTTCCTTCTCCAGAGCCTTAATGCCTTCTGTATCGCCCTCTCCGTAGAGGTTGGTTCTCTTCTCCATAGCTGCGAACGGAGCCCAAGACTTCGGATAAACAATATCTGCGTCCTTGAATGCTTCCTTCATGTCGTTGGTTACCTTAAAGGATCCGCCGGATGCCTGCGCGTTCTTCTTTGCAACATCTACAACATCGCCCATTACATCATATCCTTCCGGATGAGCAAGAACAACTTCCATACCAAGTCTTGTGAAAAGACCGATTACACCCTGCGGAACGGAAAGAGGCTTTCCATAAGAGGGAGAATAAGCCCATGTCATAGCAAGCTTCTTGCCCTTTAAGTTCTCAATTCCGCCAAGCTCGTGAATCACATGTAAAGCGTCTGCCATACACTGTGTCGGGTGGTCGATATCACACTGTAAGTTAACAAGAGTCGGTCTCTGCTCGAGAACGCCGTCCTTGTTTCCTGCCTCAACAGCTTCAGCAACTTCGTGCATATAAGCATTTCCCTTACCGATATACATATCATCACGAATACCGATAATGTCAGCCATGAAAGAAATCATGTTAGCAGTCTCTCTAACGGTCTCACCGTGCGCAACCTGAGACTTTCCTTCATCCAGGTCCTGAACCTCTAATCCGAGAAGGTTACAAGCGGAAGCGAAGGAGAAACGAGTTCTTGTAGAGTTATCACGGAATAAGGAAATGCCAAGTCCGGAATCAAAAACCTTAGTGGAGATATTTCTCTCTCTTAAGTTTCTAAGTGCGTCTGCTACATCCCATACTGCCTTTAACTCATCATCAGACTTTTCCCATGTCAGGAAAAAATCGTTCAAATACATATCATCGGTCTTCAGTCCCTTAATTTCCTTTACTAACTCTTCAAATGCTTTTTTCTTATCCATTTTTTCTCCTTTAAGGCTCAGCCTTGTTTTTTTATTTTTTGGCGGACTTTTATACCCGCCATAATTACCTAGTACCTACGCGTATTCATAATTTTCCTTTAGGAAAATATTAGTCGCAATAATACTGCGGAAGTGCTGCGTAGAATGCTGCACAGGTTACGAGATCCTTCTTCCAAGTAATCTCGTTGGGAGCGTGTGCCTGTGCCTCAGCTCCCGGTCCGAATCCAATAACAGGGATGCCGTTTCTTCCCATGATGGAAACACCGTTTGTGGAGAAAGTCCACTTGTCAAGAAGAGGTCTTGGCTCTCTCTCTGCCACTGTGTCCACTTCACCGATTCTCTTCTCACCGAAAGATCCTTGTATGCGGAAACGGAAGCCTTACATAACTTGTGATCCTCCGGAAGTACCCATGTTGGGAAATAGCACTCGATTGGGTATACGCAACCTGTGAAGGAAGGACGATCATAGTTGTACATGGAAACCACTACATCTTCACCATACTTCTTTACAGCGGGAAGCTGTCTGATTTCCTCAAGGCAGGACTCCCAAGTCTCTCCTGCGGTCATTCTTCTGTCTAAAGATACAGCACAGCTGTCCGCTACTGCACAACGAGAAGGAGATGTGAAGAAGATCTCGGAAGCGGTAACCGTTCCTCTTCCTAAGAAACGAGCCTCTTTCCACTGCTCATTGTACTTCGGATTTAACATCTTAACCAATCCGCGGATAGAAGTAGACTCAGCATCTCCGTTGTTGTTTAATGCACGAACGTCGGAAAGAATGTCAGCCATCTTGTAGATTGCATTGTCTCCTCTTTCCGGAGCGGAACCGTGGCAGGAAACACCCTTCACGTCAATGCGGATCTCCATACGTCCTCTCTGTCCTCTGTATAATCCGCCGTCTGTAGGCTCGGAAGATACAACGAACTCCGGACGAATCTTGTCTTCGTTGATGATGTACTGCCAGCAAAGACCGTCACAGTCCTCTTCCTGTACAGTTCCCACTACCATAACACGGTACTTATCGTTCAGAAGTCCCATGTCCTTCATGATCTTTGCAGCATATACAGCAGAAACGGTTCCGCCGAGCTGATCGGAAACACCTCTTCCACCAATCTTGGTGTCATCCTCGTATCCGTCGTATGGATCAAATGTCCAGTTTGCTCTGTTTCCGATTCCTACGGTATCGATATGTCCGTCGAAACAGATCAGGGTCTTTCCGGATCCCATGAATCCCATTACATTACCCTGCGGGTCAACCTTAACCTCATCGAAGCCAACCTTCTCCATCTCATTCTTGATAGTCTCAACGTGCTTTGCTTCGTCAGCGGACTCTCCCGGATTCTTTACGATTGCTCTTAAGAAAGCACTCATGTCAGCCTTATAGCCTTCCGCTCTCTTCTTAATCTCTTCCAAAACTTCCTTATTTAACTGTCCCATACAATATCCTCCTTAGTTATATATAAGCCTGTTATACAGGGTGTTGCACAATTTGTTTCTTTGAAAATGAAGCTCTATCCTTACTTCTCTTTCGCTTCCCAGATGATGTTCTTCCAACGCTCAGGGTCTGTATCTCCCTCGGTATTGAAGCAAAGCACCTTACTGTTCTCATTTAACTGCAGTTTTTCTCTTAAATCCTTGAACTCATCCTGCAACATGATGGCAGCCAGTGCACCGAAGCCTGCTGCGCCGGACTCTCCGGAATAAACCTGATCATCTCCCTTTAACGGCGCATTCAGCATTCTCATTCCTCTTGCCGCAATGATGTCTTCAGCAGAGATAAACGCCTTTGCATTGTTCTTTAAAATATCCCAGGAAGTGATGTTCGGCTCTCCACAGGCAAGTCCTGCCATAATGGTAATCATGTCACCGTCTACAATGCGGATATCTCCGTCATTTGCCACAGCACCCTTATAGAGACAATCCGCAACGGAAGCTTCTACCACAACCATGATGGGAGGATTCTCCTTGTAACGGTTTGCAAAGTATCCCACTACCGCTCCTGCCAAAGAACCTACGCCTGCCTGTACAAATACGTGAGTCGGTCTTTCTCCAAGCTGATCAGCCGCCTCATCCGCCATGGTGCCGTAACCTTCCATAATCCATGCAGGAATCTTCTCATAGCCTTCCCATGCGGTATCCTGTACCACGATGCCGTGCTCTTCTTTCTCAGCAAGCGCCGCAGCCTGTCTTACACACTCGTCATAGTTTACGTCGGAAATCCAAGCTTTGCATTTTCAGCCTTAATATGATTTAAACGTGTCTCGGTAGAGCCCTTCGGCATAATGATAACGCAGTTCTGCTTTAACTTGTTTGCCGCCCAAGCCACTCCTCTTCCGTGGTTTCCGTCTGTAGCGGAGAAGAAGGTTGCCGTTCCGAACTCTTCCTTTAACTTATCGGAAGTTAAAACACTGTAGGGAAGCTCGGAAATGTCCTTTCCGGTCTCTTCTGCAATGTAACGCGCAATGGCATAGGAACCGCCGAGAACCTTGAAGGCATTTAAGCCGAAACGGTAGGATTCGTCCTTTACATATACATTCCCCAATCCGAGATACTTCGCCATATTGGGAAGCTTGCACAGCGGGGTCTGTGTGTACTGCGGGAAACTCTCATGGAAAGTTCTCGCCTTCTTTACCTCTTCCATCGACATAAGGGGAAGATTCTTATCCTCTGTCTTTGGCATTTCATTGATTTTCCACTTTAACTCCTGCATCTTTTTCCTCCTCAAAACTACGTTTACCTTACTCTTTATGTTTATTTCTTCTCGAAAATGGATGGAGAAGAATGCTCTAAACAACTGTTTTGTACCGGTAACCAAAATCCGGCACTGTTTCCGCTCTTCCATTGCAGCATTCTTAAATGAAAACCTTGATGCTTCATCAGTCTAGCGCTTACTTTGATCAATATAGCTGTACAAAGTGAACTTACTAATTCCGAAAAAACTGGAAACCTTATCTCCGGACTTGGTAATCAAAAATGCTCCGGCATCCCTTAAAAAATGAATTGCTTGTATCTTTTCTTCTTTATTCATAAGGGCGGGCGGTTTGCCGATCTTCTTCACACTCTCATTGATAAGATTGTCCAGAAGATCATTTACATTAAGGGGAATCCTGCCTTCGTTTTGCTTTTCATCTTTCTCGACCGTGGTAATGGCCTGCAGTGCCGCATCTACATTCATAAGGGCAGTTACGTCATAATTGATTCCCATAATCCAGCGATACTTCCCACTGTCATCCTTTAGGAATATCGTGGATGATTTTAGGATTCTGCCGTCCTGTGTTTGAATGCGGTAGCCCAAGTGGTCCACGATACACTCTCCCTTTTCCATGGCTTCCAGGGTTTCCAACACAACCTTGGATGCCCCGTCACCTACACTCCGTCCCGTAACATGGCCGTTTAGGATGAATACAATCGTATGTTCAAGGTCTTTTTTGCTGATATCATGGATGCAGACCTCGCAGTCTTTTCCGAAGTGACGGGCAATTCCATGTGCAGTCGTTACCAACATTTCCAAGCTGTTTTCCTGTTCCAATCTTCCCCCTCCCTTCCTTACAGTTTATCAACGAAGTAGACTTCTCATCATTTGTCAAGCTAAATTATTTTCATATTTATCTTAACACTTATTTTCTTCTTTGCAATGCTTTTTCCAAAATTTTTTTTAGTTTAATAAAAATTTTTCTGAATCGTCTTGCACTTGTTTAAAGTGAATGATAAAATCTCCTTAGTATATATAATTTCTATATAAACTGTATACAATTTATGTAGTCAAGGAGGTTTTATTCTATGCTTTTACTAGGAAATGGTCGTGTTTACTCGAGATGGAAACAGTTCTTCTTACGAGAACGGAGCAGTAGTGACAGAAGGAAATACCATACTGGAGGTTGGGGATTTCCATGAACTTCGGAATAAATACAAGGATGCAGAGTTTATTGATGCAAAGGGAGGACTCATTCTTCCGGCTTTCATCAATACTCACGAGCATATTTATTCTGCTTTAGCAAGAGGTCTTTCCATAAAGGGATACAATCCAAACGGATTTTTAGAGATTTTAGACGGACTTTGGTGGACCATCGACCGGAATCTGGACAACGAGCTTACCAAGATTTCCGCAGAGGCTACTTATTTAGAGTGTATCAAGAACGGTGTGACCACCATTTTTGACCACCACGCTTCCTTCGGAGAAATCAAAGGCTCCCTCTTCGCCATCGAAGAAGCGGCTAGAGAGTTCGGTGTACGTTCCGCTCTTTGCTACGAGATTTCCGACCGTGACGGAAAGGAAAAGGCGGATGCCGCAATCAAGGAAAATGTTGATTTTGCACGCCATGCCCTCTCCCAGAGCGATGACTTTATTGCCGGCATGATGGGAATGCACGCTAGCTTTACTATCTCGGACGAGACCATGGAAAAGTGCCGTGCGGAAAAGCCGAAGGAAATCGGTTACCATATCCACGTGGCTGAGGATATCTTAGACCTTCACCGATGCTTAAAAGAGCACGGCAAGAGAATCGTGGACAGACTCTATGACTGGGATGTTCTCGGAGAGAAAACACTCCTTGCGCACTGTATTTATGTCAATCCGCACGAGATGGATTTGATTCGCGATACCAAGACCATGGTTGTGCATAACCCCGAATCCAACATGGGAAATGCTTGCGGCTGCCCGCCCACTATGGAGATTGTACATAAAGGAATACTTACCGGTTTAGGTACAGACGGATACACCCATGATATGGTAGAATCCTGGAAGGTTGCCAATGTTCTTCATAAGCATCATCTTTGTGATCCGGGCGCTGCTTGGGGCGAGGTTCCCGAGATGCTCTTTAACGGCAATGCCAAGATTGCAAACCGTTATTTCAAGAAGAAGCTGGGTGTTTTAGAAAAAGGAGCTTCCGCCGATGTTATCATTATGGACTACATCCCGAACACACCGCTGGATAGCAGCAACTTGAACGGTCACATGCTTTTCGGAACAAACGGTCGTTTTGTAACCACCACGGTTGGAAACGGAAAAGTACTCATGAAGGACAGAGAAGTCCTCTGTGTGGACGAAGAAAAGGTACTTGCACGTAGTAGAGAAGGCGCAGCAAGACTGGCAAAGAAAATTAACGGATAAAAAAATTCAAAAACAACAAAGTTATTCTATAGAAGAAAAGAGTAGCTGAGAACCCTTTTCTTTCTGGGAACTTTGTTCGCAACATTCATGGGCCATTCCCGGTCAGGCGGGAATCCCCCATCCGGAAAAGCCTTTCCATGATAGATAAAGAATTGCAAGAATCAAGACTGATTAAGCTGCCAAAAACGAGCGCACAAATCGGCACAGTCTATATAAAGAACGGCAAAAATCTATCCGAAAGGCGTTCTTCCAAAAAGGAGATTTTATGAGCGATATTATGACCCCGATTCCCTTTGACAGGCTGATGAATCGTATTTTAGTGGAGCATCAGGAGGGAGCAGTTTTCGGTATGCAGAAATGCTACCGGGCAAAGAACCTTCAGCCAAATACCTTGTTTGGCAGAAAGTTGGAAGGACAGATCGGACCTGCTGCAGGCCCCAACACCCAGCTTGCCCAGAACATCGTAGCTTCCTACTACGGCGGATCTCGTTTCTTCGAGTTAAAGACCGTACAGAAGATGGACGGTAGAGAGCTTGCCGCTTGTGTGGCAAAGCCCTGTATTACCGCCGAGGACGAGTGTTACAACTGTGAGTGGTCCACAGAGCTGGAAGTACCGCAGGCCTATGCAGAGTATGTAAAGGCTTGGTTTGCTTGTAAGGTTATGGCGAAGGAATACGATTTAGGAGATCCCGATGCTTTCCAGTTTAACATTTCCGTAGGTTACGACTTAGAGGGCATCAAGCTTCCCAAGGTAGACCGTTTCATCAACGAGATGAAGGATGCCAAGGATACCGAAATCTTTAAGGAGTGTAAGGCTTGGCTTCTCGCAAACCTTGACAGATTTAAGAAAGTAACCAAGGAAGATGTAGAGGCCATTCAGTCCGAAATCATCAACAGTGTAACTGTATCCACCCTTCATGGTTGCCCTCCCTCCGAGATTGAGGCGATTGCTTCTTACCTGATTCAGGAAAAGCATTTGCATACTTTCGTAAAGTGCAATCCTACTCTTTTAGGCTACGAAACTGCTCGTGCCATCTTGGACGAGATGGGCTACGACTACATCGCTTTCACAGACTTCCACTTTAAGGACGACCTTCAGTACAGCGATGCCGTACCGATGTTAAAGCGTTTGCAGGAGCTGGCTAGGGGCTTAGACTTAAACTTCGGTGTAAAGATTACCAACACTTTCCCCGTAGATGTGAAGAACAACGAGCTTCCTTCTCAGGAAATGTATATGTCCGGAAAGTCCCTCTTTGCTCTTTCCATGTCTGTAGCAAAGATGCTTACCAGAGACTTTAACGGAAGCCTACGCATTTCCTTCTCCGGCGGTGCGGATTTCTTCAATATTGAGCGTATCGTGGAAGCCGGAATCTGGCCTGTAACCATGGCTACCACCCTCTTAAAGACCGGTGGATATCTTCGTCTGATTCAGATGGCTGAGTTGTTAGAGAAACCTTGCAAAGCCATGGGAAAAGGTTGAGCTTTCCTTAGTGGAGAAGATGATTGCAGACGCTAAGACCGATAAGCACATGGTGAAGCCTGTTAAGCCGCTTCCAAACAGAAAGTCCAATAAGAAGGTTCCTTTGGTAGATTGCTACACCATGCCTTGTCGTGACCGTTGTCCGATTCATCAGGATATCACAAGCTATGGCCGCTTGGTCAATGAAGGCAAGTTCAAGGAAGCTTTAGAAGTTATCTTAGACAAGAACCCGCTTCCTTTCATGACCGGAAATATCTGTACCCACACCTGTCAGTCTGCTTGTACAAGAAATCATTATGAGACTGATGTGCAGATTCGTACCAATAAGTTAATCGCCGCAAGAGGCGGATATGACACGGTTCTTCCCGACTTAAAGCAGGAAGGCGCTGTGCAGAAGAAGGTTGGTGTTATCGGAGCAGGCCCTGCAGGTATCTCTGCCGCTTTCTTCCTGGCAAGAGCAGGCGTAGAAGTACATGTTTACGATAAGGATGCTGTAGCCGGCGGTGTAGTAGCGAACGTTATACCGGGCTTCCGTATCCCGGCTGAAGAAATTCAGAAGGACGTAAACCTCGCTAAGCAGTACGGCGCTCAGTTCCACCTCGGACAGGAAGTGAACGATATTGACGCTTTCCGTAAGGAAAATAACTTTGACGCGGTAATCGTTGCTATCGGTGCCCACAAGGAAGCTCCACTTGTACTGGAAAAGGGAGAGGCTTACAATGCCCTTCACTTCTTAGCTGACTTCAAGGCACAGGACGGCAAGGTAAACTTAGGAAAGAACGTTGTTGTAGTTGGTGCAGGAAATACTGCAATGGACGTTGCAAGAGCAGCGAAGAGAAATGCAGGGGTAGAAAATGTTTACCTGGTTTACAGAAGAACCAAGCGCTACATGCCTGCTGATCAGGAAGAATTGGAAGAGGCTATCGAAGAAGGCGTAATCTTCCAGGAACTCCTTGCTCCATTTACCCTTGAAAATGGAAAGTTACTTTGCCACCGTATGGTACTCTCCGAGATGGATGCTTCCGGAAGACGTTCCGTTAAGGAAAGTGATGAAGTGGTTGAGGTTCCCTGTGATACCGTAATCGCTTCCATCGGTGAGAAGGTAGACGGTTCTTTCTATGAGAAGAACGGCATCTCCGTAACCGACAAGGGACTTCCTGTATTAAAGAAGGAAACGAACGAGACTTCCGTAGCCGGTGTTTACGCTGCAGGAGACGGTGCTTTCGGCGCTTCCGTAATCGTAAAGGCTATTGCCGATGCGAAGCTTGCTTGTGAAGCAATCTTAAACAAAACTATCGGTACAGATCGTCCTTCCGAGACTACAGACGAGAAAATCTATGCTAAGAAGGGTAATCTTCAAGAGCCTGAGAAGGGACTTAATCCTGATAAGCGTTGTCTTGCCTGCGACCACATCTGTGAGAACTGTTGCGATGTATGTCCTAACCGTGCAAACTTCGCGATTAAGGTTCCCGGCGTAGAGATGCACCAGATTATCCACGTGGATTATATGTGTAACGAGTGCGGTAACTGTGAGACCTTCTGCCCATACGATTCCGCTCCTTACAAAGAGAAGTTCACCCTCTTCCACAAAGCCGAGGAAATGGAAGATTCCACTAACGACGGATTTGCTTTCGTGGACAACGACGGAAATGCCATTGTTCGCATCGGCGGAGAGAAGATGAACTACAAGGTAGGCGATAAGAACACTAAGCTCTTCTATCGTCTCGCAGAAATCGTGGATACCGTTTACAACGATTATTCCTACCTTTTGATTTAATAGTCAGAGAAAGATTTCAAAACAAAAGATTCTACAAAGGTACGCTGTATTTCTCGGCCACTAGAAAGAAAACGCCCAGATCTAACGATCTGGGCGCTTTCTTTCTTACTCACTGCAATCTCCATCATTCCTTTCTCCTTCTTCTACTATTTTTGTAACATTATCCATTAACTTTCCAAAATCAATGGCATTTTTTGATGTAATGACAGGCTTGCCTGTTTCTACTTCTATTTCTTTTCTTGCATTTCCCGCAATATTCCCACCACGCCTTGCTATCTTTTTATTTTCTTCCAAACCTTTGGGATTAGCAGATTCTGCTATATCTTTTGTAGCTGCTTCCGCAAGCATATTTAATATAAGTTCAGTCGTTGACATATTGTCTCTTAGATTTTCCTTTTTTAAGCCTTTAAATTCTTTCTTTTCCTACTTCAGCAAGCCACATTTTAAATGGCTCCGCCTTAGGCGATGGAACAGATTGGATAATACGAAAGACTCCTTGCATATCAGCAGCATCTGTTTCACGCATTTTTCCATCCGGCGCTTTTAATTTCAACTGTACGATATTTTCGTACAGTTGATCTGCTCCTTCTTCCTCTTTCATTTTTCTTTTAAGATCACTCCAATATCTTCTTGGATTTTTACTTTCGGTAAGGACCTCGATGATATCAACTATACTAAAATACCATTCTTCTTGTTTTTCATTCCAAGAAGATCGTATTTGCTTACCCTCAAATATTCTAATTTCATTACTCATAATTGCCATCTCCTTCATTGGAAATATATCAATTACATCATATTTTTATAGATTTTATCCATGAAATTGTTTTAATGAAACTTGCGGAAATAGGCGAAAGTCTTTTTACTATTATTTCTTCGGGCGGAATGAGCTATAGTTCTTTCCGGCTTCCATGTTGATTCCTCTTGCTTTTGCCAGTTCCGATACGGTCACAAGCTGATATCCTCTTTCCTTCAAGGCCGGAATAATGAGCTCTGCAGCTTCTGCGGTCTGCCTATAGATGGAGTGCATGAGGATAATGTCTCCATCCTTTACCTGATTTAAAACTACATTTACTGTATTCTTTGTATTTTTTGTTTTCCAATCCAGAGTATCAATGCTCCATAAAATAGAAGGCTGCCCCGTTGCCTTTAAAGCAGGCTTTACACTTCCTGCCGTTGCTCCGTAGGGAGGGCGAACCAGGCTTACAGACTGTCCGGATTGATTCCTTAAAATCTCATTGGTCTTATTGATGGAGCTTTCTATTGCCGCCTGTGAAAGCTTGGGTAGATTTTCATGCTTATAACTATGATTTCCAATTTCATTTCCGGCATCTGCTACGCGCTTCACCGTAGAAGGAAATTTCGCCGCCTGTGTACCTACATAAAAGAAAGTCGCTTTGGAATCATACTTTTGTAAAGCTGCTACAATTCTATCCTCATAGTTTCCCGGACCGTCATCAAAGGTTAAGGCCACCATAGGTTTAGACGGATCAATCCGGCTGTTTCCACCTGTTGTTTTTGCATTTTCCACAACAGACGCTTTTTCTTCTACCGGCTTTTCCTCCTCAGGTGCTACACCCTTACTGACTACGGTAATCAGGATTCCGTCAATATGCTTTCCTACCCCAACAGGATTACTGTCCTCTCCGTTCTTTGCCCATGGCTGCCACTCACCAAGGACAAGGGTACTGTAGTACACATCATATTTATCTTTTAAATCTCCATTTAAAAAGACACGAATCCCTTCGAGCGGCATATCCTGTCCTTCTCCAATACTTTGTCCATTTTCATAAATAGCGGACCAACCTGTACCGGAAATATTCGCCTGATACTGAATGGTACCGCTCATCCCTTCCGGCTGATGTTTTAGGCAAATCTTGATTCCTGTGGGATAGGCATCATTTCTGCTGTGACGCTGGGCATCATTGCTGTAATTTTGGAAGCCGATTCCCTTATAGTACAAGCTGTAATAGCTCTTTAAACGATGTCCATCATTCTCTCTTGCATAGCTTGCTCTTCCGAAAAGAAAAAGTCCAAGAATAGATAAGAAAAGAAGAAATACAATCGCCTGCATTCTTTTCCGATAAGCCGATAACTGCAGGATTACGCTTCTGCTTTCCCTTGTGATTCCGGAGCCAATCCGGAGATTTTCATTTCTTGTACTTTTCATTTCTTTACTCCTTACTTTTATAAAAATTCTTCTACCTACTATCACCTATGTTTGAATTTTGCTCCTATTTTAGTATTGCTTTTTGTTCATTACTATTATAGACAAGCTTCTATCTTGATTGGTTACATATTTCAGCCTATATTTTGAAAGATTCCATTAGTTATTTACGAGTACTCCGTAAGACATTCGCGTAAACAGCAACAAAAAAGGGGGAAATCCCCCCTCTTCTACGTCAGAACAAATATCACTCGTAAAGTATGCGGTAAGCTTTTACAGCAAGTTTTTACAGCAAGTTTTTACGAAAAAAACAAGTTCGCTTCTCATACACAGCGTAATCCTTTTTTATTCCTCTACCCCTTTTACATCATCATAAAGGTGGCAGTAGACGATATGCCCATTTCCCATATCCTTCTTTTCGGGAACCTGATGCTTACAGATTTCCATACATTCCTTACAACGGGTATGGAACTTACATCCTTCAGGCGGATTTGCCGGAGACGGAATACTTCCTTCCAATATGATACGGCTCATCTTTGCTTCCGGATCCGGAATAGGGATTGCGGAGAAAGTGCCTTAGTGTACGGGTGAAGCGGGTTTGCAAAGAGATCCTTCGTATCACCGAACTCTACAATATTTCCCAGATACATAACTCCGACTGTATCGGAAATATGCTCTACCACCGAAAGATCATGGGAAATAAAGAGGTAGGTCAGCTTAAACTTCTCTTGTAAGTCCTCTAGAAGGTTGATAACCTGTGCCTGGATCGATACGTCCAGAGCGGAAACCGGTTCATCACAGACTACAAACTCCGGATTCAAAGCCAAGGCTCTGGCAATACAGATTCTCTGTCTCTGTCCACCGGAGAACTCATGTGGATAACGTCCTTTATGAAAGGGCTGCAAACCGCATTCGTCCATGATCTTATCAATATAGTCCTCATATTCATTCATCGGAACGAGCTTATGCTCCTTTACCGCTTCTCCAATAATTTCACCAACCGGAAGTCTCGGAGAAAGAGAGGAGAAGGGGTCCTGGAAAATGATCTGCATCTTGGTACGCATTTCATTCATCTCTTTATTGGAGAAGTCGTAGACCTCTTTTCCGTTGAAGAGAACCTGACCTGCGGTCTTTTCTCCGCTGAGACGCAAAATCGTTCTACCTGTTGTGGTTTTTCCGCAGCCGGACTCCCCAACGAGTCCCATCGTGGTTCCCCTCTTAATATGGAAGGAGATTCCGTCGATAGCCTTTACCTGCCCGACAACGGTGTTGAAGAATCCGCCCTTAATCGGAAAATATTTTTTTAAACCGTTCACTTCAAGAATATTCTCTTCGTTATGAACAATAGGCGTGAAGTCTTTCATTTCGCTTTTTTCCATTATTTCCTCGATTTCTTCTTTACATTAAATGAATCTGAAACTTTAAACAGATAAACAGAAAACGCTAATTCCCTCTCTTCTTTGGGCTTTCTAAAAACTGTTCTCTGTTTTAGCTTAAGTAGCAAGCCTTTCCTTAGTCTATTTCGCCTCATTCTTATCATCATAGAGATAACAGCTAACTCTATGTGTCTCGGATAACCATACCTCGCCCGGATACAATCCGTTACAGCAGGGCTTCCGCTTATCACAACGGTCTCTGAAATAGCAGTAGTTCGGCATATTAATCGGGTTCGGTACCTTACCGGGAATAGAGTAAAGCTTATCCACTTGTCTTCCCACTACCGGTTTTGAAGCCATAAGACCTATCGTATAGGGATGCGCCGGATTCGCAAAGATTTCCTTTGCCGTACCGGCTTCCACGACACGACCGGAGTACATTACCACTACATAATCCGCCATCTCCGCAATGACACCAAGGTCATGGGTAATCAACATGATAGAAGAATTGATTTTATCCTTTAAGCCACGCAAAAGATCCAAAATCTGCGCCTGAATTGTTACATCAAGGGCTGTCGTCGGCTCATCGGCAATAATCAGCTTCGGATTGCAAGCCAGCGCCATCGCAATCATGACACGTTGCCGCATACCGCCGGAGAGCTCGTGGGGATACATATTGTAGACACCCTCACTGTTCGCAATACCGACCATTTCCAAAAGTTCTATTGTTCTTTTCTTAATTTCTTCCTTGGAGTTGTATTCATTCTCATGGAAGAAGAGTACCTCATCCACCTGGTCTCCAATTTTGAAGACCGGGTTTAAAGAAGTCATCGGCTCCTGGAAAATCATGGACATAAAGTTTCCGCGGAGGTGCTGCATAACATGCTCCGGAGTCTTTGTAATCTCATAAATCTTCTCGCCTGTATTTAAACGAATGGAGCCCTCTACAACCTGACCCTGCGGACGCTGCAAAAGTTGCATGAGAGAAAGGCTGGTTACGGACTTTCCGCAACCGGACTCTCCTACCACGCCGACTGTCTTTCCTAAAGGAACATCAAAGCTCACGGAGTCCACACTCTTTACGGTTCCTGCATCGGTAAAGAAGAAAGTATGCAGATTCTCAAACTCCACCGCATTTTCCGGATTCTTCATTTCCGTAAGGTATTCACTTTCCGGAACATTTCTTCGTGTGCGCTTCTTTTCCAGCTTGGATGTGATTGCTTTATTTTCTTTCGATATCCTCCGCGATTCTTTCGCGGAAAGATAGCCGTCATTTCTTGCCATAGTTTATCCTCGATTCTATCGTTTCATCTTCGGGTCAAAGGCATCTCTTAAGCCATCGCCCACCAAGTTGAATGCAAGTACCGTCAAGAGTAAGCAAACTCCGGCTGGAACCCAAATAAAGAGATAGTTACTAAGTACATAGGTATTGTTTACATCGTTAATGATGTTACCCCAGGAAGCAAAGGGGAACTTTACACCCAGTCCCAGGAAGGACAGAACTGCTTCTGTCAGAATTACACTACCAAGGCTCATGGTACAGGTTACGATGAGCTGCGGAATAACATTCGGGAGAAGGTGTCTGAAAATTCTATGTATCGGCTTGATTCCTGTTGCTTCTGTCGCGGTCATAAACTCCTGCTCACGAAGTGTCAAAATCTGTCCACGGACAAGTCTTGTGATGGAGGGCCAACCGAAGAAACCGAGTATCAACATGAGGTAGAACATTCGAAGCTTCGGATCCACACGCATCGCATCCATTGCTGCACCGATGATGATATAAATAGGAATGGTCGGAACACAATAGAACACATCCACTACTCGCATAATCAAGTTATCCACCCAGCCCCCGAAATAGCCGGAGACACCGCCCATAAGCATACCAATTAAAGTTTCGATGATCACTACAACAAAACCGATATAGAGTGAAACTCTACCGCCATACATCAATCTGGTCAGCATATCCATACCGTTATGATCGGTTCCAAGCGGGTGCGCCTTGCTCGGTGCGGAATAGGTGTCATAGACCATCTGTTCTCTGGTCTGCTTGATATTATAGGCCTTAGACGGAGCATCGTACTCGATACTGTAAACCGATTCTTTTCCATCGGCGTCCATAAAAGTAAAACTCTTGCCGTCCGCCTGAATTTCTGCCATCAGCTTTTCCTTGAACTCTTCCGATAATTGAACATCGCTCATAATTGTATTGATGACGAAGCGACCTGCCGTAGCATATTCTTCCCGTCCTTTTCTACGGTTCCGTCCTCGGCAATCGTATAATTTGCACCGTCCAGGCTAAAGGAAGTCTCCTTATTGCTGTACGCCTTTAAGATATTTAACTGTTCGGTAAAGCTCGGTGTCTCCGTCCCTGTTGCTGTAACAAGATCAATCGCAGCAAAGGCAATGGGCTCCGTACTATCCTTAGCATAGATGATATAGAAGTCTTTTCCTGCTTCTTCATAGCTAAATTCTTTATCGCCCGCCTTAAACTCGGTCTGTTTCTTTCCTCTTGCCAAGACAAACTGTGCTTGAGCAAGTGCAGGGAAGGAATCCTTTTCCGCCTGCTGATAACGAAGCTCCGTATTCGCTTTTACACCGGCATACTTCTGACTCTGCACATCCTTACGATAGAAGAGTTGATCCTCTCCATAAGGAGAAATCATTCCCCCCAAAAAGGAAAATAAAAACATAGCCAGTAAGACCAGCATTCCTAGAACCGCAATTCTGTTTCGGAAGAAACGCTTGGCTACCATCGCCCCGGGAGACAGCGTTTTCACGCGTCGATCGTCGTTTAGGGAGTATTCTGTATTTTCTTTTTCATTTATTGCAGAAGATTCTTCTGTTCTATTCTGCACTACAGCTTCTTCTACTGTTGTATTTTCTGACACAGTATTCTCTACTGCATTTTTTTCCATATCAGACATCTTTCCCTCCCTTCCTACGCAATACGAACACGCGGATCTACTACCGCATACAAAATATCTGTGATTAAGTTACCAATCAAAGTCAACGCGGCAATAAACACCAGGTAAAACATAGAGAACGGGATATCTCCGGAAACCATGGCCTGGTAAGAGGTATATCCAATTCCGGGAATGGAGAAAAGCTGCTCCGTAATCATCGCTCCGGAGAAAAGTGCCGGAAGAGAAGTTCCCCAGATGGTCACCAAAGTAATCAGGGTATTTCTAAAGCATGATGATACACCACACGACGCTCGGAAAGACCTTTCGCCCTGGCTGTTCGAATATAGTCGGAGCTTAAAACCTCGAGCATATTCGTTCTGATATATCGCATATACGCACCGATACTGGCAATCAGCAAGGTGATAATCGGAAGCACCAGGTGCATGGCAATATCCCATTTTTGGCCCATAGGGGAAAGGAAATCATAATTTCTTCCTACCAGACCGTTTAAATCAAACCAGCCCAGTTTGACAGAAAAAATGAGTTTCAGTAAAGATGCCGTAAAGAAAGTCGGAAGGGAAATTCCCGCAAGAGCAACAACAGAAATGGCATTATCTGCTGCAGAATACTGCTTTGTAGCCGCAATAATTCCAAGAGGAATCGAGATAAGCATCTCCAGAACCATTACAATCAGGCCCATCCAGAAGGAAACGCCCACTACCTCCGCAAACTTCTGGGTTACCGGAACAGTATACTTCCAGCTGTCTCCGAAGTCTCCGCGAATAGCCTTGGAAAGCCACGCAAAGAAGCCCGGAACAATCCCCTTATCCATTCCGTAGGTTGCTTCGAGCTGCTGCATCCACTCCTCAAAGGTCTTGGAACCCGGCTGCTGTGACTTCTGTCTGGCAATCTGCTCCAAATAAGAGGTAGGAAGACTTCTCATCAAAATATAAAGTAAAAAGGCCACGATGAATAAAATCAACACAGACCATAATAATCGTTTGATAATATACTTTTTCACTACAAACCTGCTCTTCCAAATAGCGGTAACAATTCCCGCATCAAATCTGCTCAGTATCGGGAAAAACCGCATTCCTTATCTCAGGAACGCGGTTAAAGCCCGTACAAGATTCACGATAAAGCCGTTACTTCTTATTTTGCCGCCTGATAGTTCTGAATCTCAAGATACCATCTGTAGAAAGAAGTCATATCCGGTGTAACGCTATCCACATTGACTCTCTCAGAGGAGAAAGTGGTCACTTCCTGTCTCTGGTAAACAGGAACTTCACAAGCCCAGTCGATGATGTCATTTAAGCAAGCCTTATACATGGTCTTGCGATACTCCTGATCGGTAGACTCTCTTGCCTGCAAATCATTTCATCGAGCTTCGGATCTTCAATCTGATACATGTAGTTGGAACCGCCCGGTGCTTTTCCGCCGTTTGCAATGTCGGAATAGTAAACCTGGAACATATCGGGATCCGGGGTAGCCTGCCATGCAGCACACCACATCTCAGCCTGCTTAGCCTGTAACTTGTTCCACATATCCGAAGAGTTGGAAAGGTCATTACGGTTAAAGTAATGCCCAGCTCAGCAAGCGCCTTCTTCGCCTCGGTCAGAATCATGAAAGAGGGGTGATCACCGCTTCCGCCTCCGCCAATCATCACTTCATATTCCATCTTTGCTCCGGCAGGTGCCGCAGTAACCTTACCGTTTTCTACTGTATACCCTGCCGCTTCAAAGAAACCTAGAGCCGCCTTCTTTGCCGCCGCATACTTATCCTCGTCCTTCATGTCGGAGGTGTAAATCGGGTTGCCTTCTACGTCCTTGGAGAACGCGATTTCATAGCCGTCATCGGTAGGCTGTGGAGCTGCCCAAGAAGTATTGGTAATCGGATAATTGATTACACTTGCTCTGTCTCCATAATAGGTACTGATAGCAAGGTCTCTATATGCACAGTAAATCGTAGCGAAAGCACGACGCAGGTTCTTCGATGCATCACTTCCCGGCTCCTTGTTTACAGAAACATTGTGGGTATTGATACCGATATAGCCATAGCCTAAAGCATCTACCGCTACAGTATGAATCTTATCTCCGGAAAGCTCTCCATTGCTGTTTGCCTTCTTGATAGCATCTGCCACTTCCGTTGTGAAGGACGGAGTTGCAATATCTACGGTACCTGCAAGGATAGCGTTTAATCTATCAGCTTCAGTTACATAGTTGAATTTGAAGTTCTTTACTTTAGGCACACCGTCATAGTAATTTTCATTTGCTGTAAAGGAAATAACACCGTTCTCATACTTTTCAAAAACATAAGCACCTGCACCGAGTGGCTTGGAGGTCTTCTCTCTTACAGAGGAAAGATCACCCTTCGGGAAACCGAACTGATTCTTGTCATAGTCGAACTTCGCCTTGTCTCCATAGTAGTGAAGAGGAGCCACGTTGAAGCCCAGCTGATAAATCATCTGTGCGTCTACCTTAGTCGCTACGATACGAAGAGAGTCTTCCCCGGTCTTCTGTACACCGCTGATGTTCGGAGCGGACTCACCGGTCTCTACACCGACTGCAAAGTCCTTATAACTCGGCATAAGCTCGGTAAACTGAGTGCCGGCGCTCTCTGCCGCACTCATCTTTGTTACGCTGCCGTCATACTTGCAAGCATGGCATCGAAGAAATCCATAGCCGTAGCATCTTCCTTTAAACCTTCATAGCCATAGTTTGCCGCACAAGCCGCGATGGAATCGCCTTCTTTATTCAGCCCATTTGCTACACAAAGGTCCACGATTTCCTTTACAAAAGCATCAACCGCAGTCTTATAGTCCGCCCAGAAGGTCTTCTGCTGTTCTTCTGTCCACTTGGAGAAGTCGGTATTCTCTTCTCCTGCAGCAACAATAAGATTAAAGAGGGTATCTACACCGCTTCTGTATTCTTCCATACCCTGGATAGGCGTGGAGAATAAGGAAGCATTTCCATCATAAGTCGGGTCGCAATATACATACAGGGAGAAAATAACATCATCCACGGTAAGCGGCTCACCATCAGAGAACTTTACACCGTCTTTCATCTTAAAATCATAGAATACGGTTCCGTCACTGTTCTCTGTAACTTCGAGATCGGAAATACCTTTGTAGGTATATTCTTTACCGTTATACTCTCTCTTTTCTCCTTCAATTCCTTTGTAAACCATAGCACCGACTCTGTCTTGCTGTAGTAATCCTACACTCACAAATCGGAAACGGTCTGATCCGGAACGTTATCCGCAAAGAACGGAGAGAACTTTGCGTTAAAGTCGTCCGAAGCATATACCATAGCCTTGGAATCTCCGGAAGCCTCGGTTGTGGTGTTTCCGGTCTGATCGTCTCCCTTCTTTTCCGCTGTACCCTGGGAACAGCTTGCAAGAAGAGAAGTTGCCATCACTGCCGCAAGTAAGGAAGCGATGACTTTTTTGTTCTTTTTCATACTACAATCTCCCTTCTGAAAATGAAACGCTTTAGAATCTTTCTCCATTTAGACAAGATATCATGTGTCTTGTACACAATACCCATTCAAGAATAAAAGCGAAATATTTGAACTATTATAAAGTAAAAGTAAATTTTTCACAATCTCCAATTACAAATTACTTGCTTTGTCTTTAAGTAAAAAATGCGAGAACACACGGAAAATCCTATCTGTATCAATAGAATTATCATTTCCATGAAAAAACTTTTATCCTCTTTCGAAAGAAGTAAATAGAGAATCTCTATGGATCCAAATGAAATTCCAAGGAAGCTGGAAATTGCAGCTCTGCCCAGTAAGCCCTGGAAATACTTTCTATAGCTTCCGCCGTCTATTGCATTTTCCACCACGGAACCATCTTCCTTATGAAGTGTTTTCCCCTTGGCCTCCATAAGGAAAGCGGTTAAACATACTGCAGTCAGTATTACCGCTATCACCTCCAGGGCATAGGGAATCATAAGATATGCAGTACGGGAAAGTCCTGCTGTAGGAAAAAATCCCGGAAGAAGCATAAAAGGAATGAGGGGAAGAAAGCAGAGGATAAGCTCTCTGTTCTCCTTTTTTCGTTCCGCTAAAGTCCTTTGATTCCGGTATATCTTCTTTCGTTCCGCTATCGCTTCCTTAGAAAGAACGCCTCCCCGATCATAGGGGGATTGAAACATCCCCATTATTCTATCCCCGTAAGGTCATAGTCGGAAAGGTACTTTGCCGCAGTTTCACAGATGCCCCTTAAACAAGTCTCTTCAAAAGGACTTTCCATTCCGGCATTTTTCAGAAGCTCGGTAAAAACCACAGATCCTCCCTGCTCAGTATAAGCCATATAGTGCTTCCAGGCCTCCTTTTGATCCTTCTGAATTCTGTTCCAGAACTGTAAAGCCACTGTCTGCGCAAGGCAATAATCAATATAGTAGAAAGGCATAGAGTAAATATGATGCTGTCTCTGCCAGCCCTCTCCCTCACTGTAGAAGGGTATCTCTCCGTCGAGCTTTAGCCATGGCATATAAATCTGTAAGAGTTTTTTCCACTCTGCGTGTCTTTCCGCCGGACTTAAAGCAGGATTTTCATAAACGATATGCTGGAAATGGTCCACCATGGTGCCATAAGGAATAAAGGTCAACGCCCCCGCAAGATGAGAATATTTATACTTTCTTGCATCCTTTCCGAAAAACTCTTCGGAAAATGCCTCCCCAAAGAACTCCATGGACATGGAATGCACTTCACAAGCTTCCATTCCGGGCCACATGGTTACATAGGGAACGCGATGGCGATTTAAGTAAGCGGCAAACGCGTGCCCTGCCTCGTGAGTAATGACATCAATATCATGCATAGTTCCATTGAAGTTTGCAAAAATAAAGGGGGTCTTATAGTCCTGAATAAAGGTACAGTAGCCTCCTCCCTGCTTTCCCTTAGTAGAAAGAAGGTCCATCAGCTCATCTTCAATCATGTGATTAAAGAATTCCGAAGTCTCCGGAGAAAGCCAGTCATAAAATTTCTTTCCGGCGGCAACAATCTCGTCCGATCCGCCTGCAGGCTTCGGATTTCCGGAACGGAACTCCATTACCGCATCGGCGAAGCTTAGGGGATAAGACTTCCCAAGTCTCTCTGCCTGCTTTCTATATACCTCTTCCGCCAGCGGAACAAGATACTTTTGCACCGCCTCACGAAATTTTTCTACATCTTTTTTATCGTAGCTGTTTCTCTGCATCCGATAGTAGCCAAGCTCTGTGAAATCCTTGTACCCAAGCTTCTTTCCCATCTCGGTACGAAGTGCTACAAGCTGATCGTAAAGCTCGTCAAGCTCTTTTTGATTATCCTTGTACCATTTTCCCTCCGCTTTCCAAGCAGCCAGTCTTCTTGCATCGTCCGGGTCATTTCATAGGAGAAATCTGAGAAATGGTATAAGTCTCTCCTTCAAAAGGAATCTGTGCACCGGCAAGGAGCTTCTCATAAGCGGTGATAAGCTCATTTTCCTTCTGTAAATCCGGGATAATCTCCGGAGAAAAGGTTTTTAAATCCATTTCCGCATTGATAAAGACGATACTTCCATACTTCTCTTCAAAATCCCTCTTAAAAGGAGAGGCAAGCAAAGTCTTGATCCACTCCTGTTTGAATTCCTGAATCCGAGGGGAAGCATTGTTCCAATAGTTCTCTTCTTCTTCATAAAACTTGTCTTCCGTATTGATGGAATGACGAATCTGTGTAAGGGTAGACATCGTATCAATATGCCCCTGCAGCTTTTCGGTTTTTAACATAACCGCATCCGCCTCGGAAAAGCTCTTGGCATCTTTTAATTCCTGAATTAGTGCCTTCACTTCTTCCTCTATCTTTTCTACGGAAATGCGTTCATATTGCATATCTTTAAATTTCATCTTTATCCTCCCTATATCTTTACTATTGATTCTTCCCCAAAAGTACATCCATTCCAGTACATCCATTCTATTAAAAGCACATACACTCCGATAATAAGACCATTTTTTAGGAAGGTCAAGGAAGTCTTGTAAAAGAAAAAGGCTCCGCCGGGCGAAGGGCGAAGCTCTTTTTTGCTTCCGCAGAATTTCGTTTATGCATTGCACTTGGAAATCCCGAGAGGCATGGTATGAAAATGTAGAAGATCTTACTTCTTGGTAAGGTACTTTCTAATATCGAGAGATGCCGCAATAAAGATAACAATACCGATGGCGATGTACTGCGCATTGGGGCTTACACCAAGGTATTGTAATGCGGTCTTTAAAAGTTCCAAAACTGCCACACCGATAAAGGCACTGGATACCTTACCACGTCCACCGGTTACGGATACACCGCCGAGGGCGCAAGCTGCAATAGCCTCCATCTCATAGCCGAGACCGGTATTTACCGAAGCACCGCCGGCTTTTGCACCGAGCATATAGCCTGCCATTCCGTAGAATGCGGCAGCCTTTGCATAAATCATAACGAGAGTCATGTTAACGGGTACACCGGCAACCTCAGCAGCCTGTGCATTTCCACCGATAGCATACATGTATTTTCCGTGACGAGTCATGTTAAAGATGAACCAAGTGATACCTGCCATAAGGAGAGCCATCCAGATCAAGAAGCTTAAGCCCAGGAATTTTCCGGTAGAGAAGATGGTGTAGGACTCAACATATCCACCGAGCGGAGTTGCGTTCGTGAACAACAGTCCTAAACCGTAGATGATTTCCATCATAGCCAGAGTGGCAATGAAAGGCGGTACGGAGAGATAAGCGATGAACCAACCGGTTACCATTCCGAAAATCGCGCAAACCACCATAACAAGCAGCAATACCACGAAAGGATTTAATGGAGTAATCTTTAAAAGGAAGCCGTTTCCAAGGGAAGCCCAAGGCTCCTGCTGGAAGAATCTTCCGGAGTAACCCACCTTCTGCAGTAAGGTACCGGCAAGGCAAGCACCGAAACCAATCATACGACCTGCAGAAAGGTCACAGCCTGCCGTAATAACGCAACCTGCAATACCAAGTGCGATAACCAAACGGTAGGACATATTGGCCAAAAGGTTCATGCCGTTGTCCGCTGTCAAAAAGTTCTTTGTGGTCAATCCTGTGTAGATAACCAGGATGAACATAACGATAATAACGCCGTTATTAATCAGAAAATCCGTTAATTTTTGTTTTTGAGTCTTTTCCATTTTCCCTCTCCCCTAGAACATAGTCGCAAAGTTCATGACATTTTCCTGTGTCATCTCTTCTTTATTATCAATCTCTCCCGTGAGTTTTCCGTTACACATTACGCAGATTCTGTCCGCCATACCGAGCAGTTCCGGCATCTCGGAGGAAATCATGATAATGGCCTTTCCCTGCTTTGCAAGTTCTTCCATGATTTCATAGATTTCATGCTTTGCACCGATATCGATTCCTCTGGTTGGCTCGTCCATAATTAAATATCCGGATCTTTCGCAAGCCATCTGGAAATGATAACTTTCTGCTGGTTTCCTCCGGAAAGGTTTCCAATCTGTTCCTTCATGCTGGGTGTCTTGATAGACAGTCTCTTAATATTGTTATCTACAATCTTATTGATAGACGGATGATCCAGCATCACGCCGGCTCTTAGGTATTTGTTATAAATGGAAACCCCGACATTGTCCTTAATGGACAGGCAGCCGAAAATACCGTTTCCTCTACGATCCTCGGTAATCATACCGATTCCCGCATCCATCGCATCCTTCGGTCTTTTAATGCTGACTTCCTTACCGTGCACCTTCACCTTACCCTTTGTGATATGGCGAATACCGAAGATTCCTTCCATAAGCTCTGTTCTCTGCGCTCCTACAAGACCGCCAAAGCCGAGGATTTCTCCCTTTCTTATGGAGAAGCTTACACCGCGGAAGGATTTCTCATGAATCGAGGTATAGTCCTCTACTTCCATGATAGTATCCCCAATTTCGTGGTGGTGCTCCGGATAAATATTACTTAACTCACGCCCTACCATCCTTGCGATGATTTGTTCGGTCGTCATATCTTCTGCACGCCAGGTTCCTACATAGGTACCGTCTCGCATAATGGTAATGTCATCGGAAATTCTCTTAATCTCATCCATCTTATGGGAAATATAAATCATGGAAACACCTTTTTTCTTCAAGTCTCCCATAACCTTAAAGAGGAACTCCACTTCCTTATCGGAAAGAGAAGAGGTCGGCTCGTCGAAGATAATCACCTTCGCATCATGAGAAACCGCCTTGGCAATCTCCACCATCTGCATCTGTCCGATGGAAAGGGAAGAAAGAGGGGCTTTCACATTGTAATCCAGACCAAGCTCCGATAACCACTTCTCGGTTTCCTTATGCATTTTATTATGGTCAATGACCTGTAGAGGGCCGAGCTTATGCACCGGAAATCTTCCAAGATACATATTTTCCGCAACGGAACGGGCAAGCACAGGCTGTAACTCCTGATGCACCATTGCCACTCCGTGCTCCATAGCCTCATCCGGGTTGTTGATTTCTACTTTTTTACCATCCAGAAGAATTTCTCCCTGATCCATCTTGTAAATGCCGAAAAGGCACTTCATCAAAGTAGATTTTCCTGCACCGTTTTCCCCCATGAGGGCATGAACAGTTCCCGGACGGACAGAAAGCTGTACATTATCCAGCGCTTTAACACCCGGAAATGATTTTGATACATTTTTCATTTCCAACTTAAAATCTGCCATCTAGTCCTCCATTTCTATTAGGTCTTATTTTTTTGTTTTATGTTTGTCTTTCCAGGATTTAAGTTCTTTTCAATAATTTAGAACTTTTCCCATGACATAAGTCATTTTCCCAATCAAACTCCGTACAAATCTTTTCGGAAAATGCTTTTTCCTTCTACTCTATCTATATTATAAAAAAACCTGTCTTTTCCTAATTCTTTAGAAAAAGAAATGAAGGAGAGATGCATAGCACCTTCACTCCTTCATTTCTAATAGCTCATTCCCATTGCCGGGGAGAAGCACCACAAAATCTTTACACTTGTAGGCTCCAGCTTTTCCGACGATGTTAAACCGAAATTAAATGAGCGAAATTTTAGCTTATTATATTACTTTAAGAGTGCCAAAATGTCTTTTGCGTTGTCCTTTGTAACCTTTACATAGTCACAACCGATGTAGTGGTCATTTCCTGCTGCTGTAAGGTAGTTAATAGCTGCGTCAGCTGCTGTGTGAGACTGTGTAAGGAAGTCATTGAATACCGTACCGGTCTGTGTTCCGGAAAGTACGTTCTGGCAAGCCTCTTCCAATGCGTCTACACCTACTAAGTAGATATCTTCTCCAACAGTTCTGCCTGCTGCCTGGATAGCCTGTAAAGCACCAAGAGCCATAGCGTCGTTGTTACAGAATACAACTTCGATATCCTTACCGTTCTTAGCTAAAGCGTTAGCTACTAAAGACTGTGCCTGTGCCTGATCCCAGTTACCAACCTGCTCATCAAGCTTGTTTACTTCCATGCCGGCATCCTCTAAAGCCTTTACGGAGAACTCTGTTCTGTACTGTGCGTCGATGTTCTCGGGGTCACCCTTGATCATGATGTAGTCAACCTTGCCGTTGCCGTTCATATCAAGCTTGTCCATACCGATGTCTGCAATAATCTCACCCTGGAAAGTTCCGGACTGACGAGCATCACATCCTACATAGGTTACATCCCAGTTCTTCTCTTCCCATCTCTTCTCTTCGTCCTGATCCGGCTCTCTGTTGATGTAAACAAGAGGGATGCCTGCAGCCTGAACCATGTCTGTGATGGTTGCTGCGGAAGAAGAGTTAACCGGGTTAACGATGAGCACATCTACCTTATCGGTAATGAAGTTCTGGATCTGGTTGGTCTGTGTAGCCTGATCGTTAGCACCGTCCATAACCTTGATGTTCTCTTTCTTAAATCCCTTGGAGATGAGATAGTTCTCAAGCTCTGTACGGAATAAAGTCATGAAGTTATCGGAGAACTGATAAATGCAGATTCCAACCTTCTTGTCGGCAAGGTCGCCGCTCATTGCTTCAACAGCCGCCTTGGTTCCCTCCATAGCCTTCTCAGTCTCTGCTGCTGCAGCGGTTGTCTCAGCTGCCTTTGTTGTCTCAGTCTTTGCTGCTCCTCCGCAAGCTGCCAATGTAGAAGCTGCCATAGCGGAAATAGTTAACATGCTTAAAATCTTTTTCATTTTTTCCTCCTCATGAAAACGAATTTTAGAATTCTTAAGGGATTATAAACTGCAGTCTCTTAAAAAAAAATAGAGATTTCTTTTGTGAATCTTGGAAATTCTTTTCTAACTTTCTTTCTCCTCCAGATTCCTCGTCGTAGAAACAATATAAATCGGCCGGTCCTTTATTTCTTCAAATAGCAAGGAAATATATTCTCCGATAATTCCCACTACAAAAAAGAGAACCGCAAACATAAAGCAAAGCAGAACCACGATGGTTGCATAGCCTGAAGGCGCTCCCTTTCTGGTAAAGAGCGTATATAAAAGAAGGAGAACTCCCAAAAACATAGAGCAAATAGAAGCAAAAATCCCAAGTCTAAGAGGGAGATTGGAAAAAGACAATAAAATATTCTTCGAGAAAAGCAAAAGTTTCCTTATGGAATAGTGGCTCTTCCCCCCCTGTCTTGCTCCCGCCTCGTATTCGATGGTGGTTTTACTGAATCCCACGGACTGCACATAGCCTCTTAGGTAACGCACCTTCTCTCTATAATACTTTTTCAGCACCTCTTGCACATCCGAAGAAATCCCGAAAAAATCGGAAGCATTCGCCTCAAAGTGTAGAGGCGACAAATGATTTAAAATCCAATAAAAGGCAGTTGAGCTCAGGTTCTTGACAATCCCCGCCGAAGTATTTTTGGTCCTCACCATGGAGACCACATGAAAGCCCTCCCGGTATTTTTCAAGAATTTCCGGAATCAGCTCCGGAGAATGTTGTAAATCCGCATCCATAAATATCAGGAAATCTCCCTTGGCATAGTCCAACCCCGCCGTCATAGCGGCTTCATGCCCGAAATTTCTGGAAAAATGAATTACGCGAACCCACTCCTGATGTTCCGTCGCAATACGATCCAAAATAATAGGGCTCCTATCTACGGATCCGTCATCTACAAAAAGAAGCTCCAGCTTATATTCTTCGCTAATTTTTTTATAAACCGAAGAGCAAGCCTCGAAAAATTTCTCCAGGCTTGCTTCCTCATTGTATACCGAAACGATAAGACTACAATTTTTCAATTCTTTATCTCCCTCTCCCATAAAAGTGCTTAAATCATATCTTCATGGCTAGGTATCCTATTTTCTTCCTTAGGAAGGATTTCATACTTCCCATAGAGCATACGAAGAATCGCGTCATACCCCTTAGGAATCGGCAATTTATGCCCCTGAAAATTCCCTTCTATCAGAGGCTCCTCCCAATCACTTTGAGAACTGCAATACTGGAAGTCCGGCTGATAATTCGAAAAATAATACATGCTCTCCGCTTCAAACTGCTTTACACTCTCTCTTTTCGCCCACTTGTCCTGTAAGGAAAAAAGTAGAGGCATGGGGATAAGGTATCCAAGCTTTGACAAAACGGATACAAAGAGCTTGGACATCCCCTTATATTTTTTAAAGTGAAGCACCCTCCTGTGCCCCATGGCAAGACCGAAGATCAGCTGCTGTCGGAAACGGTAAAGTCTATTAAGAAAGGAGTTCTTCGGTAAGCTATCCGCAATAAAGCAGTCTACCCAAAGATGATTGAGCTTCCCTTCGTAAAATTGATCCCCTTCCGTCTCCCTATCTCTCCGTTTCGTATCCAGGTCCACTACTCTCGGAACAAAATCATAAAAGGCTTTTCCCCCTCTATATTCATTCGGTAAAACCAGCGCATAGGGTGCCGGTAAATCCTCTTTAGCAACTTTAACAAATTTTTCCCATTCTTCTCGGAGAAAGCAGAGGTCCACATCATCATCCCAGGGAATAAAACCCTTATGCCGAACCGCCCCAAGGAGTGTTCCCGAGTCCAGGCGATAACGAATATTGTGTTTTTTACATACTGTATCAATGGCCAGGAGAATGCCCAATCCCTTTTCCTGTTTTTCTTGAAGATTCATGACTCACCCTTGTTTTTCTTGAAGATTCATGACTTTCTCTTGTTTTTCTTGAAGATTCATGACGCACTCTTATTTTATGTTAAAGAATGCTTCAATCTGTGCAATGGAGAAAGCCCGCATATTCTGCCCGTTTGCCCATGCCTTATACCAGGAAACCGTCTCCTTTACCGCTTCTTTTACCGTGTATCGGGGCTCCCATTGAAAGGTTCTTCTTAATTTGTTGGTATTGAGCAGCAGATAGCCGGCCTCATGCGGCGCATCCTTCTCCGCCATATTTTTCCAACGTGCTCTGCCACCCCAAAACTCCACAAAGAGCTCTGTAAGCTCCCCTGTAGTTATAGCATCCTCTAAGTCCGGTCCAACATTGTAATACCCGGCAAAATCTTTTCCTTTCCGGGGAAAACTCCTCCGGACAAAGACCTTTCACCAATCCCGCCTGCCTTGCCGCTATTTCCAGATAAACTGCCAAAGGCTCCAAAACGTGCTCATAGGGTCGAACGGAATACGGATTTCTTATACCGATTGGCTTTCCGTTTACACTTGCTCTTACACAATCCGGAATAATTCGATCCTTTGCAAAGTCTCCGCCTCCGATTACATTTCCCGCTCTTGCCGTGGAAATCCGGGGAAGCATTGCTTCCTTCTTACGCTTTCCTTCCGGCTCGGTAAAGAAAGATTTTTTATAACTGTGCGTTAAAATCTCAGAGCAGGACTTGGAATTGGAGTACGGATCATGACCGTCCAGCTTTTCTTCTTCCGTAAACGCATGATTTTCCATATCATGATTTTCATAGACTTTATCGGTTGTCACATTTAAAACGGATCGTACGGAAGGTGTAAAACGAATCGATTCCAAAAGGTTAACCGTACCCATTACATTGGTTTCATAGGTTTCTCTTGGAAAAAGATAGGACTCCCGAACAAGAGGCTGTGCAGCCAGATGGAAAACAATTTCCGGCTTGACCCACTGCAAGATCGAGCGTAAATGCTCATAGTTTCGCACATCCCCCGTAAAGGAAGAGAGGCATCCCGATTCCTGCGCTACGGAGCTTCCATTCCCTTTCTCCGTCCCGCTTTTCTTTTTCCGCTTGGAATCCTCCTCTATCAAAGAATGAGGCGCAAGTTCCGGATAAAGTATGGAAAATAAGCTTTCTTCTTCCGCTTCCAGTGCATAACCATAAACCTTGGCTCCCAGAAGTTCCAGAAGCAGACAGAGCCAGGAGCCCTTAAATCCGGTATGCCCTGTGACAAAAACCCGCTTTCCGGCATAAAATTCCTTTAAGTCCTGAAAATTCATCCTTACCACCTCTTCCATGGTGCCTTTCCACTTGCCCAAAGCTCCTCTAAGAGCTTCTTTTCTCTCTGCGTATCCATGCACTGCCAAAAGCCGTCATGATAATAGCCTGAGAGCTTTCCTTCCGTAGCCAGTCTCTGCATGGGACTCTGCTCTAAAATCGTTTCATCCCCTTCGAGATAGGAAAAAATCTCCGGTTCCAAGACCATGAATCCTCCATTGATAACCGCTCCGTCTTTTTCTTCCTTCTCCCGGAAAGAATGGATATTCCCCTCCGTGTCTACATCCAATACACCCTTTTGCTGTGTAAGGTTGACCATCGTAATCGTAGCAGGCTTTCCCTTTTTCTTATGAAAATCAAGGAGAGCGTTCAAGTCCACATTGGAAACACCATCCCCATAGGTCAGCATAAACGGCTCATTCTCCAGATATTTTTCTACTCGTTTGATTCGTCCTCCGGTCATAGTATGGAGTCCCGTATCCACCACCGTAACTTTCCAGTTCTCTGCCTCGCTGTTATGTACCTCCATGCTGTTTTTCTTCATGTCAAAGGTAATGTCGGCATTGTGCAGGAAGTAGTTTGCAAAATACTCCTTAATCACGTATTGCTTATAGCCTGCCAGAATGATGAATTCATTAAAGCCATAAGAGGAATAATACTTCATAATATGCCATAAAATCGGCATTTCCCCCACTTCGATCATGGGCTTCGGCTTAAGATGCGACTCTTCCGAAATCCTCGTTCCCAGCCCCCCCGCTAAAATCAGCACTTTCATGATACTTCTCCTCTATCTATACACTATGGTTCTATACACTATGGTTCTTTACACTATGGTTCTTTACACTATGGTTTTCTATCTTTTACCACCCTCCGGAACCTTGTCAGTATAGCACAAAATGAGTCCCAGTATGAAGCCCGCTATCGAGGGGAGCAACCAGGTGAGTCCCAGATAAAACAGGGGAAGATGAGCCAGTGCAGAAAGAAAATTTTTACTAAAAGAAAATTCTTTCAATACGCTCTCCAAAAGAATTTTCAAGGCATCCAAAGGGCAAAAGGAATCGTCAGGTAAATGCATGCCCTAAAGACCCTTCTCTTATAGCCAAAAAAGCGCCCAAAGAGACAGAGCAGGATAAGAACTATACTCACCGGATAAATAAAGAAAAGAGCAGGCACACTATAGGAAATAATTTTGCTTAAGCCTACATTCGAAATCGCAAAAGAGCAGAACGTAAAAATACATACATAGGTCTTATAAGAAAGACTCTTCGGAAACATTTCCACAAAAGCCATCGATGCGGAGGTAATCAGCCCCACTGCTGTTTTTAAGCAAGAAAAGAAAATGATGATTCCGATTAAAATACCGCCAAAGCCATGAAAATAATAGGTGGAAATCGAGTGCAGAACATCGCCTCCATTTTCCTGAATAGAGAAGGCAATACGACTCTGCGCCCCGGCATAGGTCAGGGCAAAGTAAATCACAACCATCATCAAAGCTGCAATAGAGCCGGATAAAACGGTCATAAGGGAAACGGTAGAGTTCCCTTTTGCTCCCGACTGATCAATGCTTTCCATTGTTTCCGCATTTTCTATGCTTTCCGTTTGTTCTATCGCGTCTCTTGTTTTCGTATTTTTCTCAGACTTCTGCAGTAAAGCCTGAATGGTTTGAATGAGGACATTTCCGAAGGCAAGCGCCCCAAGGACATCCATCGTGTTATAGCCCTCAAAAAGACCTTTTAGAAAACTTCCCTTTTCATATCCGGCAGTTGCAGGAAGCGTCGAAAGCTTTCCCAACGGAAAGAGAATCGCCGTAATCAGCAAGATGCCCAAAAACAAAAGGAAAATCGGATTCAGGACTTTCCCCACATAGGTCAAGAGTTTTCCCGGCTTTAAGGATAAAACCAACGCAACAAGAAAAAAGAATACGCTGAAGAGAAAAAGGCCGAGCGTAATTTTATCTTCCGGAAGGAAAGGTACAATACCTACCTGAAAAGGAACGGTAGCAGTTCTTGGAATCGCAAACAGAGGTCCGATACAAAGATAGAGGATGGTTGTAAAGAAAATAGCAAAGCCATTTCCCACAAACCTTGCCATATCCGTCAAGCTCGAGGTCTTGCTCACAGACATCGCCACTACGGAAAGAAGTGGAAGTCCCACTCCGGTGATGCAAAATCCCCAGCAGGCGCTGACCATATCGATTCCTGCCTTCTGTCCCATGGAAACCGGAAAAATCAGATTTCCCGCACCAAAAAGCATCCCAAAAAACATGGATGCCACAACGATAATTTCTCTCAAACTTATTTTCTTTTCCATTTTACTGTCCTTAATCTGTTTTTTTCAGGAAATCTAAAATCCATTCATCGCACTGCAGGAAATCACGTCCATATAGGCATCTTACAGTGCAATATAAAAATAGAAACCACAAATTTACATAATTCTTTAAGAGTATATCATGGAAAAAAACATTTGCCTATTTGCAAAAAATGAAGGATTGAATCGGGAAAAGAAAGAAGGGAAAACTCCCTGACTATACAGAGAGTATTCCCTTTTCAAATTCATACACTATTCATTCTTTTTTACGAAGCTGTAAGAATAAACAAACTGGTCCGGGGTATAGTTATCCAGCTTCTGTCCGTCCACTTCCGCATACGGATAGCCAAAGTCATTTAAAACTTCTCCTGCCTGAGCCGGATTCAACTTCAGGTCTCTGCCATCCGAAAGAATGATTCTTTCCGCATCAAGATTTCCCCAGTAATACTCCTGCTTTTCCTTTGTTTCTTCCTGTTCCTTACTCCAATTGTTCTTCAAAACAGCCTTTAATACATCTGCAGGATCTGCGGATACCCAGCCCGTTCCCTTTACGTAAAACTCAGCCCAACAATGCTGGTTTTTGGTAATATCCTCCGCATTGATACGAATGCCGAAATGCTCTCTTGCCGGAATACCGGACGCACGGCAAAGAGCCACAAACATAGAGTTGATATCCGTACACTTTCCGGACATCGTCGTATCCAAAAGGGCACAAACATCCCCTTCTCCGCAACCCTTTACCTCTTCGTTTCGGTTCATGTTGGCAATGACCCAATCATAAATGGCTCTTGCTTTCTCCAAGTCCGTACTCTTTCCCTCTGTGACTTCCATCGCCTTCGCCTTAACTTGGTCGTTTAAAGGAAGATTCTTAGACGGCTCCAGATTTTTCTTGATCTCCTCGGAGAAAACTTCGCTCTCGTCCTCTTTTATTTCCGGATGAAGGACTTCTTCTCTCTTCACATCAAAGTGGATAGTAACGACTCTATCTGCAGGCTCTGCATTTTCGTCCCACTCTACATAAAGCATTTGATTCCCCCAATCATCTCCACTGATAACCGAGGAGGCACTCCCTGCATCATACTCAATGCCGTCAACAGTCTGGTACTCGCTGTCATGGGGAAGCGGAATCCAAAGACGAACTTTCTTCCCCTTTTCATACTTTGTCATATCTACTGTATTGCTGACTGTACCTTCTACTTCCTGTTTCTCCGGCTTCTCCGCCTTTGCTTCCTCTGTAGCCTTTTCTGTAGATGTCTCCGTGCCCGCTTCACTTACTGCAACGGAAGTTCCCTCAGCTTCGGCACTTCCTTTTTCTTCCTGCTTTCCACAGGCGGCAATCATGCCGATTGAAAGTCCCAACAATACCATCATTTTCCGGATTTTCTTCATTTCGTCCTCCTTCATCCTACTCTTCACGAGAATGTTTTAACTTTATTAGTATAGCGCGAAAAATTCAAAATTTCTTTTCTTTTATCCTCTGTATGATTTATTTTTTTTCTTTTTTTGACCGATGATGTAATAGAGATAAGCCATTGCGGGTCCATGATTTCGGTGGTTTTAGGGATAGAAAAGTTCGCTTTCAAGGAGGAATAAGGGACAATGAAAGAAAGAAGAAACGGGAAAAGCATTTCTTTTTTAAAGAAAATGAAATTAGGTACCAGGATGTCTATCTTCCTGGGTGTATTAACCTTTGGTATTTTGGCTGCACTCTTATATTTTTTGATTCATTCCTTTGAAATTGCCATTGATAAAAGAATAGATGACAATATGAATGATAAAGCAAGTACCGCGAGTTCGGATTTTGAATCCGTGATGACCAAGGCGGAAGGCATATCCGATAATATCGTACATGGCCTGCAACTCATCTATGCCCAGTCAGAAGGAGAAAAAATAGGAGACAAGCCCAATAATCCCTGGCAGGTCTTAAATGGAGATTATGATACTCCAAAGTCCACAGAAGCCATAGAGCCGCAGGTCTTCAAAAGTCAGATTGTGAATAAAGAGATTAGCTATTGGCAATATATCGGGGAGAGTTATATTTTAAATTCTCTTTATGCCACCTTGCAGGGCAACGAACAGTTAATTGGAGCAGGTATCTTTTTTGAACCAAACGCCTTTCTTCCGAATGTACAGGATTATTCTCCTTATATCTCGCAAATCAGTAAAGAAGATATGGTCGTTTCCAACTTCCAGTATGATGATATTTCCAATGAGGATTATTATGCAACTGTAAAGGAAAGCAAGGAAAAATATGTTACAGACCTCTATGTTGAAGAAGAAGACGGCGTGGCGCACAGTGAAATCACCTTCAGTAATCCGATTGTTGTAAATGGAGAATTCAAGGGAACGATTATCACCGATGTGAATGCCGCCGTATTGGACAGCATTCGGAAAGAGGATGACAGCTTCCCCAGTATGTTTACCAATGTATTGGATAGTCATGGTGTCATCCACAGCGACACACCGGAATATGACGGAAAACTTTTGAAAGATATTCTTCCTGAAAGGGCAATGAAAAAACTGCAGGAAGGTTTTGATAGCAGAAAGGCCTTTAGCCGGAAAATCACAAATGAGCTCGGAATAGAGCGCAGAGAATTCTATAGCCCCATTAATCTACACGGAAAGTTATGGTGGGTTCGCCTTTCCATCACAGAAACCGACTATGATAGAGAGGTTGACAGGCTGGTATTTTTAGGCGTCTTCTTCGGCGTTTTATGTGTAATTGTTCTAGCTCTTATCCTGGTTGTAATCATAAGGAAAAGCTTAAAGCCTTTAAAAATTGTGGCAGATGCCGGAAAGAAAATGGCGGAAGGCGATTTTGATATTGAAATTAACTACCACTATCAGGACGAAATCGGAGAATTGATACAGGCCATGCAAAGTGTCATCGGACGAATCCGCTCTATTATTTCCGATTTATCAGAGAAGTTAGCAGAACTTTCGCACGGAAACTTCGCTATGGACCTGGAGGACAAGCACGGATATTACCAAGGGGCATATAAACCGCTACTGAACTCTATTGTAGAAATCACCGATGATTTATCTAAGACTGTGTCAGAAATTTCCACTTCGGCAGAAGAGGTTAACAGCGGAGCAGAGCAAGTCAGCAGCGCTTCCCAGACTTTGTCCCAGGGAGCGTCCGAACAGGCTTCCTCCATCGAAGAGCTGAGTGCCACCATGAACGATATCTCCAATACCATTAAAGAGACAGCCGTTATGGCGGAGAAAGCCTCCTCCATGAGTAAGGATGCCGGAGATGCAGTCCATGAAAGCAACGACAAGATGAATGAGTTGTCACGAGCTATGCAGGATATCACGGAGAAATCCAATGAGATCAGTAAGATAATCAAAACGATTGATGATATCGCTTTCCAGACCAATATTCTTTCTTTAAATGCAGCAATTGAAGCCGCAAGAGCCGGCTCCGCAGGAAAAGGATTTGCCGTTGTAGCCGATGAGGTCGGAAATTTAGCACAGAAGTCTGCCAAGGCGGCACAGAATACCGGAGTATTGATTGAAGAGACCATTGATGCCGTTGCGAAAGGTGCAAAGATTTCCGAAGAAACTGCAGTCTCCCTGCAAAATGTCTCGGAAAGAACCAAAACGATTAGTCAGATTATCAAGGACATCAATTTTGCATCGGAATCCGAAGCGGAGAACATCAGCCAGATTAATATCGGTATGAACCAGATTTCCTCTGTCGTACAGAATAACTCGGCAACTGCCGAAGAAAGTGCCGCGGCCTCCGAAGAGCTTTCCGGGCAGGCAGCAGTCCTGAATAATTTAATGACGAAATTTACTTTGAAGAAAGAGAAATAGAAGGCTCTAACTTCTACAACCTTCATACTTAACTTATTAAAAATCTCAGGCCTTGCCTGTACCGGTTGTTAAGAATAGAAAATCAGCCTCGGAGAAAGAAAATCTCCAAGGCTGATTTTTGGTCTATCCTATTCTTCGATTACATATTGCGGAATTCTTCCCGAAGGCTCCCCTCTGTTCTGTCGTACGGCTCTCCTTTTAAGCGGAACTTATTCAAAAGTCGATTCAGGCGTTCCGATTGCCCGGATAACTCTTCGGACGCTGCTGCAGACTCCTCTGCAGTAGAGGTATTGGTCTGTACTACAGAGGAAATTTGCTCCAATCCACCGCTTAACTGCTTAATGCCCTCTGCCTCATCTTCCGATGTAGCAGAAATGGAAGAAATAATCTCATTGATTTTCTCTGTTTTTTGTGACACTACGGAAAGCGACTCGGCTGTTTCCGCCGTAATTTTGGCTCCTGTATCGACTGCTTCAATCGTTTCTTCTATGAGGCTTGCCGTATTTGTGCCGCCTTGGCAGATTTCTGTGCCAAGTTTCCTACCTCATCTGCAACAACAGCAAAGCCCTTTCCTGCAACACCTGCCCTAGCAGCTTCAATTGCCGCATTTAGAGAAAGAATATTGGTTTGGAATGCTATATCATCAATCGTCTTAATGATTTTGCTGATTTCTTGTGATTTTTCAGTAATATCACGCATAGCTTTAGACATTTCATTCATCTTTTCATTACTGTTCTCCACCGCATTTCCGGTTTCTCCCGAAAGAGTTGATGCATGCTGGGCCATTTCCGCAGTTTCTTCAATCTTAACCGAGATAGCATTCATCGTAGTACTCAGGTTTTCAATAGAGGAAGCCTGTTTGTTTGCTCCGTCAGATAGAGAACGAGCGGAATCGCTAACTTGTTCCGCAGACGCGTTGACTTGCTGTGAACTGCTATGAATTTCTCTCATAGTCACATTTAGATCATCCAAGATATCATATAAGCCACTAAGGAGAGGAGCATATTCTCCCTTATATAAATCAGTATTCCAAAATTCAAAAGAGAAGTTACCTTTTGCAATTTCTCCCAGCTTTCCAAGTAAATCTTTAATGATACTCCGGGTTCTCTCTACCACTCTTGCCATACTTTCTGCAATCTGACCGATTTCATCCTGATAGGAATAGTGTATTTCATGGGAAAAATCTCCTTCCGCAACATAGTCTCCTACCTTTGCAATACGCTTTAACGACTTTAAAGAACTGCGAATATAGAAGAAACTGAATCCAACTAAGAGAAGAATTCCTAAAAGGGAAATAGGAACCGCCAGCATAATCATTTTAGTAATGGCATGAGTAAATTCCTTCTGTGAAACTTCAACCGATACCCACCAGCTTACTCCTTCCATTTCTATCGGAATCGCATGGAACTGTACCAAATCTCCCTCGTTATTTTTAATATAGGTGTTAAAACCTGTATTCTTGTCCATGAAGGATTGCAGGGCAGAGGCACTCTTTTCCGGAAGTATTTCACTTAACAGCTTCCCTTGCCTATCCTTATTCATACTGTACATAAAGCGCCCATTGGAATCAATGACACTACTGAACAAGGTTGAGAAACGCTCATCTTTCTGTTCAATAATTTCAAAAACAGAGAGGCTGATATCGATAATGACTACTCCTTTAAACTCTTCTTTGTAAAAAATGGGAAGTACAACCGATACAACATAGCCTCCCTCTTCACTGTCATCCACATAGGCATTGGTCAGGTTTAACTCACTGGTTTCTTTCGCCTTCAAGTAATATTCCTTATTTGCATACATAGAATAGGGATAAACCATGATGGTCCTATTCTTTGCATCTGCCTTACTCATATAGGGAGCATAATTTTCTATTCCCTGATAAAATGCCTCCGGCTCCAAAAAGACACCGATTCCCACATAGGACTCGTTTGTGGTCATGGACGAATAAATCGAATCCAATAAGGTCGTTTCCGCATTGTAACGGCTGGCAGGGATAACCGCGTCCACTACTCGGGAGCGGAACATCGTTCCTGCCATATTTTGAGGCTCTATGTGATTATGGTTTTCATCTTGAATTGTCCAGGGATTAGCAGGAACGCCCCCCGCCATGTCGTTTTGTTCGTAAATCCCGACGATGCCTTCACGAATGGTATGTGCCGTAATTTCTGCTTGGGTTACCAAGTTGTCTAAATCTGCAATCCCAAGTCGAATTTTGTCATTCATATTCCCTTGTAAGGCATTGTTTACGGCCACTTTTCCCATGGAAATAATAGCAAAGCTCAAACCTACCAGTACCAGAACGCTCAGGCATCCAATTGCCACGGACATTCTGGAACTAAGCTTCATTCTCTTCCATAAGGAGATTCTTGTGGCGTTGCTATCCTTTTTCATTTCGTATCGTCCTCCCCAAAATGCAAATCACGTTCTTATTCATTTTCAAAAAATTTACTTCAGATTTGAATATACTTTGACATATTTTTATCGACGATAATTCACTTCAATATAAGAAAGCCGGCGCCTTTAGACGCCGACCCGGTAATAGAGGCTTTTAGCCCCGAGCAAACCACCCGATTGACGGGTGCTTATGATTGTATTTTTCCAAGTACCTCTCCAATGGGGGCATGGATGATTAAATCAGCCCTTACCGTTTTACCTGTCTCCGCTTTGTTAATAAGCACTAGATGTTTTCCCCGAAAGTAATCAATAAAACCTGCTGCAGGATAAACTACAAGAGAGGTACCGCCGATAATCAGCGTATCCGCATGCGCAATAGCCGTAATGGTATCCTGAATCATCGTACCGTCTAAGCTTTCTTCATAGAGGACTACATCCGGCTTGATTACACCACCGCAGGAGCATTTTGGAACGCCTTCCGCTTCTTGCATAAACTCTGCAGAGTAAAACTTCCCACAATGCAGGCAGTAGTTTCGATGTATGCTTCCATGAAGCTCATAGACAACCTTACTCCCTGCCTTTTGATGCAAACCGTCAATGTTTTGCGTGACTACCGCCTTTAGCTTTCCCGCTTCTTCCAGCTCGGCAAGCTTCTTATGTGCCGAGTTAGCGGGTGCATCGAGATATAGCATCTTCTCTTTGTAAAACTGATAAAAAATCTCCGGATATTGTAGAAAAAAGCTATGACTGAGAATTCGCTCCGGCGGATAGCTGTATTTTGTATGATATAGCCCATCCTCACTTCGAAAATCCGGTATTCCACTCTCCGTGGAAACTCCGGCTCCGCCAAAAAAGACGATATTAGCGCTCTCGTCTATAATCCTTTGTAGAGCAGTAATCCCTTGTTCAAACATGGCTTTACCCCTCCGTAATCTTAAGAATCGTTTTCCCCTTCGATTTCCCCTGCTTTACTTTGTCTAAGGCTTCATTAACCTCTTCTAAGGAAAATGCCGTATCCACCGAGGTTTCCAAGGGCCTCTCCGGAGAAAAGAGCTTTCCAATCTTTTCCAGTTGTGCTCCGTCCTCATGGACAAAAAGGAAATCATAGCTCTGCCCCTTTGCCTCCGCCATCTTATCATACTTCCTTCCGGCAAATCCGAAAAGGAGCTGTTTTAGGAAGGACAGACCTGCTCTTTTCGCAAATCTCCCGTTGGGAAGCCCTCTTAAGGACACAAGGCTTCCTCCCTTCTTTAATACTTTAAATTCATTGGGAAGTTCACGATCTCCAAGAGTATCCAATACATAATCCACATCCTTTAAAACATCGGCATAATTTTCCTTTTTGTAGTCAATAAAGCGGTTAACACCCAGCTTCTCAACCCGTTCCGCATTATCGGCACTGCCGTTGGTATAGACGGTAAGGCCAAGGCTTTTCGCAATGGGAATGGCCATGGCTCCAAGGCTTCCTGTTCCGCCAGATATAAAGACGGATTCTCCGGCCTTAGGCTGCATGATTTCAAAGGCCTGCATAGCGGTTAAGGCGGTTAAAGGCACGGTTGCCGCCTCATCATAGGAAAGGTAATCCGGAATAGGAGCCAAAGCCCCTTCCTCTACCGCTGCATACTCCGCAAAGGCACCGATTTTGGAAAGGGGCATTCTACCGTATACCCGGTCCCCTACCTTGAAACGCTTTACGGCGGAACCTACGGCTTCCACCTGTCCCGCAAATTCATTTCCCATAATCAAAGGCAAGCTATAAGGCACAATCAGCTTGACCTCTCCCCGAACAATCATATTGTCTAAGGGATTTACTGCTGCGGTAAAAACCTTAACCAAGACTTCCTTTTCCCTTGGACTTGGCTTTTCCAGCTCTTGTATCTCCAGTTTTCTTCCATTCTTATCATATTGTGTTAAAACCGCTGCTTTCATTTGCTTTCCCCTACTCTTTCTCTTTTAACTCTTTTTCTTTTAACTCTTTTTTCATGGCATTCATACAATCTTCCAGACTCATACCGGCAAGTTCCGCTTCCATTTGTTTTTCCATGCTCCTGAACATCCCCTCTAAGGTGGGCTTAATACTCCTGCCCACAATACATTCATCATTGGGGTTTTGGTGAATATCAAAGATATGGACTTGCTCCACTTCCATAATGCTTTTATAAATCTCCAGTAAGGAAATCTCCCTTGCCGGCTTTAGCAGACGAAATCCGCTAATTCCCTTACGCCCTTCAATGATTCCTGCCTTACTGAGCCTTGTGGTTAACTTCCTAATATAACTGGCATTGGTTCCCACGCTGTTCGCGATTTGCTCCGAATTCACCGGCATTTCCGACTCGGATATCATAATCAGGGAATGAATTGCCGAAGAAAATTTGGTATCCATCTTAGTCCTCCAATTGGTACGTTGCGATATATTCTACATTTTCTACTATGGAAAGCTCTTCCCTCTGATAAGTTCTGACGCTGACTCTGTTCTTAATTGTATTTATTGTGCTGTTCATTTTCTGCTCCTCTATATCCCGATTTATATGTATTTGTATCTGATACATTCACTTTATAGCTGTTTTCTTCCTTTGTCAACTGTTTTTTTCTTTTCTTACTTTGAAATACTCCCATACTGTCCTATACCGCTTTAAGCAGTTCTCCTCATTTTATTGACAAGAATGATTAGAATGATTAGAATGATTAAAACAGTTAGAAAGAATTGAAATTCTTGAAATGTTTGGAAGTCAATAAAAATGGAGCAAATGGACAAGAATAGTAGAAACTCTAAAGAAATTCGGAAGGGGAGAAAATGACTTTTCAAGAAACGGAAAAAGTTGAGCTAAAATCAATCGTGCAGGAGGATATCAAGAAAGAAATTCTTGCTTTTGCCAACTGTAATGGAGGCACCATCTATGTGGGGGTTTCTGATCACGGGGAAATCTTGGGATTAGAGGACATAGACGCCTCTACTCTACAAATTTCCAACATGGTACGGGATGGTATTAAACCGGACATCACCATGTTTATTCATTATGAAGCGCTGGAATACGAGGGAAAATCCATCATTGCCATTCATATCCAAAGGGGAATCAATCGCCCATACTATTTATCCAAAAAAGGCCTTCGTCCTGAAGGAGTCTATGTAAGACAAGGGTATTCTTCTGTCCCCGCCAGTGATACAGCCATCCGACAAATGATTAAAGAATCGGACGGTGACAGTTTTGAAGATATGCGTTCCATAAATCAAGCCTTAAGTTTCGATGCACTAAAGCAAGAATTTAAAACTCGTAAGATTCCTTTCGCACAGGCACAAATGCAAACGCTCCACATACAGTCCACCGACAAGCTTTACACAAATCTTGGATTGCTGCTATCCGATCAATGCCCCTATTCCATTAAGGTAGCCGTTTTTGAGGGGAATACACAAAATATCTTTAAAGACCGAAGAGAATTTTCCGGTTCCCTTATGCAACAGCTTCATGATGTATATGACTATATCGACTTCCATAATCAAGTCCATGCAAGCTTTCATAAGCTACTGCGTATTGATAATAGAGACTATCCGGAAGTGGCAGTCCGGGAAGCACTTCTCAACTCTCTTGTCCATCGGGATTACTCCATCCATGCCGCTACCCTTATCAGTATTTATCCGCATTGCATGGAGTTTGTTACCCTCGGTGGTCTACCCACCGGATTGGAACTTGCGGATATCAAGTTAGGGATTTCCGTTTGTCGAAATCCCCATCTTGCCGATGTATTCTATCGTTTGCAATTAATAGAAGCCTATGGAACCGGCATAAAAAAGATTATGGACAGTTACTTCGGAAAAGGGAAGCAGCCCTCCATCATCTGTAGCAATAATGCCTTTAAAATCGTCCTTCCCAATACCAATGCAGGACAAATCGTAAAAGAGGATAGTGTCTACTATTCTGTAGATTCCTCTTCCGTAGCACCCTCTGCTACGTTTCCATCTGCTGAAGAGCAAATCCTACAAGCCCTTTCCACGCAGAAAGAAATCACAAGAAAAGAAGTGCAAGAGCTATTGGAAGTCAGCCAGTCCACTGCCGGTCGTATTCTGAGAACAATGGTAGACCGGGGACAAATCAGAAAGCTTGGTGGTAGTCTGACCACCCGCTATAAAGCTATCCTTTCTACTTAGACAATACAATCTCCGCTTTCATAAAAAAATCTCCCCTTGCTCCTTTTGGAATCTATGCTAAGAGCCTCATCCTAAAGGATAAGTCTTCCGCAGAATATGCTTTTCTCCAAAACGAGATATCGCAGTTTTACGCACGATACTCGTTATGAATGCAAAAGAGCTGTACAAGGCATAAATTATGCCTCGTACAGCTCTTTAATTCTCACAAAAATATATTCCTTTTCCGAAGAAAGTTCTTTGGAAAAGCGATATCCCATGACGGAGAACTGCTTGATGCCCTCCGGCTCTTCGATGCGGTTTTCCGCCATAAAACGCACCATCTCTCCGCGTGCCATCTTACAGTACACTCCCTTTTGTACAAGCTTCCCCTCTTGCTCTTCAAAAAAATTGCAGCTGATATAGCGGTCACCCGGCTGCAAATACTTTTCTATACATTTTGAATACTCTTTTGAAGCCAAATTGATGATGATTCCGCTACTGTCCCGGACTTCCTTGTAAAGCCTGTCCCCCCAGTATTCATAGAGATTTTTCGCACCGTCAATCTCGAGCTTTGCCTGCATCTCTAGGCGATACGGCGTAACCCCGTCCATTGGCCTTACAATACCGTAAAAGCCGGAAAGAATTCGAAGATGTTCCTGCACATAGCTGAGCATCTCCGTCTCAAAAACAGTTGGAGCCATATATTGATAGGCAATGCCATCATAGGAAAGAATCGCCGATGTGAGTTTTTCTCTTAAATCCATCGACGAAAGACGCTCTATATTTTGCTCGGTAATCTTCTCATTACAGGCCCAAAGTGCCTTTAGTTCCGAAAAGGATTTTTCTTTCAGACTATCCTTGATTTTCTCAGCATCGGAAAGAAAAATGGGCAAATCCCGGTAAGCCGGTCCATTTTCATCGTGCTGCATCTTTTTTGCAGGGGAAAGAATGATTCGCATATCAGCCAAGTTCTCCCAGCATCTGTTCAGGATTGTCAGCCGCCTTCACCTTGTCAAAGGCTTTAGCAATCTTTCCCTCTTCATCAATCAAATATGTGGTACGAACCACACCCATATAGGTCTTACCGTAGTTCTTTTTCTCCTGCCATACATCATAGGCCTGGATTGCCACAAGTTCCGGATCGGAAAGAATCGTAAAGGGCAGGCCGTATTTCTTCAAACTTCTTATGCGATGCTACGCTGTCCTTACTGATTCCGAGAACCACAGCCCCCTTCTCTATGAACTGCGGATATCTCTCCGCAAAGCCGCAGGCCTGCTTCGTGCAGCCCGGGGTATTGTCCTTCGGATAAAAATATAAAATGACCTTCTTTCCTCTGTAGTCTGACAGAGAGTGCATATTTCCGTTCTGATCCGGCAATGTAAAATCCGGTGCCTTTGTTCCTACTTCCAACATAGTAATCCTCCTTTACAGTTCTAATTTTATACCTTTCTTTTGCAAGTTTTCTATACATTCCATCAGATATTCTGCATTATGCTCTTTGTAAATTGGGCGTTCTATCCTTTATTCATGCCATAATCTCATCTTGTTCTCCTCTTAAGAAAGTGGATTCTTGTAAATATTCATTGGGATATCTCTTTAGTAAAGCGTTAAGATATTGAATCACAGATTCCTGATTCTTTTTCCCTTCCATATATTCCTCTAAAATATCGAATAAACCTTGTTTTTCCGTTTCATTTGCTTCTTTTTTGAAATATCCCCATACATGTAGAATGGCATTATGAAAATCTTTTTTACTCTCTTTTATGTCCTTTGCACTTTGTATTTTTTCCTGTAGATATGCAATATCCACTTCCTTTTCTTTCAAATACTCTCTGATATCCAGATATACCTTATGCGATTTGCTCAGCACATAATATTTATTTTTGGCCCATAGCTCTTCGCATTCTTTCTTTATATTCTTGTGCTGCACTTTACGCCTTCTTTCCAAATATTCTAAACAGCAGTCTATGAAATACTGCACGCTTTGCGAGCGATACTCATTATGAATAAAAATTGCAGCAATGAATAATGCTAATCATTGCTGCAAGAAATGGATGTTCCCTGCGGGAATCGAACCCACAACTAGTGCTTAGGAGGCGCTTGTTATATCCATTTAACTAAGGGAACAATGGAACTCTCTTATTTTACCTATCCTGCAGTTTTCTGTCAATGCGGGACAGGAACTTCTCTATCTGCTCTTGTAGGGCCTTATCTATCTGCCCAATGAAAGCTATTGCATCTACCGTTGGAGCTTAGCTTCCTTACCTTCTTTCTCTCCAGTCCTTTTTCACCTGCTCCCAGATGGCAAAGGCCTTTCGAATTCGTTCTCCGCCATGACGATACTCAAAAACATCTTCCAGTTCCTCATCGGAATAGGCGGAAAGGTCATGGGAATAGATCCACATACGCTCATAATGTTCCCTTCTATACATGGATTTTCCCCATTCACTGCTGTCTGTCCACAGGGTTCCAAAAAGGAAGATTCCACTAAACAGGAGGCAAAAGGCAAGTCTGCCCTGTGCTGTTCTTGCTTTCTGTACCAAACTTGCTCGGTTCCCATTTTTCCATAAGAACAAGAGCAAAAATGCTCCCAATAAAGCACTTTGGTATTGCAGGGCATAACGGCTTTGAAAAGCATAGCTTTCCTTTAAAAACATATAGCGAGTGAGGAAACCAGAGCATGACTGGCTAAGCCGTGAAGAAGCAGTAGTCCCGGCAGTAAACCGAAGTAGAAAGGCTCTCCACTATTTTCTGCTGCCATAGAACTTTTTCCTATCTGATTTTTAGCTTCTTCTTGCCCCTGCTCCGAAGAAAGACCTTCCTTTCCCTTCCCGGCAAATACCTGCCCTCCTCCATTTCCGGAAGATACAAAAAACCTCCAAATATACAAGAGGGTCATAAAAATATAAAAGAAAAGTACAAATGCGCCAATCAGAACAATCCCTTTTCCCTGTATCGCTCCGTCCCTAAGAAGCTTCTCCAGATTTTCCCCGGAAACAAGCATAGAGGAAAAGCCGTAAAAGATAAATTTCACCACAAATAGTAGATGATTTTGCAGTACTTCCCTTAGGGAAATGCTTTCCGCTCCGGCATATTCATACACCGCATAGTGATTGCTGAGAAGATACAGAAAGAGACAAAGTCCATTGGAAATAAGGAGAAGAATCGTCCCCTTCCTATCCCAGAGCTTCTTCCCCAAAACCAGGAAGAAGAACAGAGCAAAGCAGGAAAGGAATACCGCCAAGCAGTAGGGGCCTGCCACCAGTAAAATAAATGGCGGATAACTCGATAAAACAAGCAAGGAGCTTTTCTTGCTGAAGGCCTGATCCAAAGCATAGAAATAGTCATAAAATACTGAAAAGGCCAGAAAATGAATATATCCCGAGCCGTTTAAAAGCATTTCCCACTTATTTAAGCTGTAAAAAAGAATCAAAAACAGAAGCTGCTGCAAAAAGGGCAGCTGTTTTTTTCTCATAAAAAGCAGTAAGGGTTTGCTGGCTAAGAATAGTCCCAATACCCCAAGTGCCCGGTCAAAAATCAGGGTATAACCAAAAGAATGACGGTTTATTTCCCTAAAGAAATAGGTCAAGGGTATTCTGGTTAAAATATCCTTTTGCAGTAAATCCCCAAGCTGAAAGGGCTTTCCCAAGTAGGAATTTACCAGCCGGATATAGTCAGAATACAAAACATCCGTAGTGCTTAGAAGAACATAAAAGAGAATGGCAAGCGCCATGAGGAAAGAAAGGAGTAATGAAGCAACAGGGAGCTGTCGTCCTTTTCTTTTGGAAATCCCGTGCTTGTCCAAAGCCTGTGTATCGAAAGCTTGTCCTAAGGGAACTTGCTCTCCGGAAGCTTTTACGCCTGAAGTCGATGCCGTAGGAACTTCTGACCCGGCCACCGGTATATTTCTGTTTTTTCCCTCATGCCCTGCCATACTCTCACTTCCTTTCTCAGCAAAATTATGTCCTTTTATTTTATATTCTTTTGGTGTGAATCTATTTTTCCACTTCTATATTTCAAAAATCAGATTTATCCTTTCTCCGATCCGGAGAATCTTCTAACATCAGAGGTTTGGAAATACCTCCTGGGTAATATCCTTATAGCCTCTTTCCTCCGGCACTTCCTTTAAAACAATACTGTTAGAGGAATTTGCTTCCGACGGAAGCTCCCTAAAATCCTTGAAGAAATGAATTTTCGTGCCATGTCCGCTGAAATCCTCATCAAAGACCTGAAAGAAAGTATCTCCGTAAAACTTACTCATCTTATAGCTGTTTTCCAGAATATAGACCTGCTTACCCAAAACATAGTCTCGTCCGTACTTTTCTATGGTCTGCTCTGCCAAGGAATTCATCCTATCCTGATCCTCCCAGAAATAGATTTGCGGAAAATAAGAACGATAGTAGCGCTCCACGGGAAGACGCAGGCAAATAAAAGCCAGGCAGAAAATTGTGCCAAGTGGCAATCTGCTCACTCCCAGTAAATAGGAAAAATAGAGGAGAGAGGCCGCAAAACTCACATAGACCCAGCGCATTTCCACACGAATGGTTACGGAAGAAGAGCCGATACACATCGCAATAAAAATGAGAAATAAGAGATTGTTTCCGATAAAAGTCCGCAGTCGGGCCGGTTTCACACGCATTTGCTCTTTTTTAAAGTTGCTTGCCGACTTGTTTGTTGCATCGTTTGCAACATCATTTGCTGCATTATTTGCCGTGGTCTTTACCGAGTGATTTCCTGTACCGCTTTCTGTACTCTTTCCTATGCTACTTTCTCTGCTTTCTCCTATGCTTTTATCCGTTTTGAAAATACGAATGAGCGCAAAAATCAAGCATAAAAACACCGTAATCCCCAGTACGACAATGGAGGCATAAACCAACTTTCGAATATTTTCGGCTACATTTTCCCAGGGATTCCGTTTAAATGTTCCGGTCCTTTCTGAAAACCGAAGATATAGTAAACTTGCGCGAAGGCATTTTGGAGGGCATCGGTAAGTTTAAAGCTTTCCGTAACTTCCGTGCCTCCCGTCCCCTTAGGAATGAAAGAACCAATGGCAAACTTACGGATAGCATAAAAAAGAAAAGCTTGGGCAAGAGGAAGAAGAAAAAGAATAAGGGAAGAAAGAAGGAACTTTTTTTCCCCCTTTGTCAAACCCCTCTCCTTTTTCGCTTCCCCTGCTCTCCCCCTAAAAAGCAGCGGAACATAGAAGAGCGGAAGCAAGGCGATATAGCGTTCATGCGTAAAGACAAGTAAGAAGAAAAAAACATGAGAAAACACAAGGTTTCGCACAAAATACTTCTCTTCATTGAGTTGCAAGAAAAGGAAATAAAGGGTAAGCAGGGAGAATCCCAGCGCCAATGTCTCCAAAATCCCCAAGGCCTGTGCAATCTGATAGTAGGCAAAGTGAGCAGAGAGAAAAATAATCCCCAAAGAGAGAGAAACGATTTTCTTTCCCTTCGAAAGCACCCAGGAAAAATAGCAAAGAAAGCAAGCCAAAAGCCCATTCAATACCACATTGAAATACCAGTAGCGGTTGGGATCGTTCCCCACAAAAACCATTTCAATATAGCTTAGAGCCCAGTAAACGGGGCGGAATCGCACTGCCTCTCCTATCGGAAAGCTAAAGGTAAAGAAATCCTGCTCCCGGAAAAAGGAAAAGAGATATAGATCATCCATATACAGGGCTTTAATATGAATATGCCGATTCACATAAAAGGCAAAGGCTATCAAGAAGATAAAACTAAAGAAGAGGAAAAGAAAGTTAAAAATCTTTCCCTTTGTTTTCCTTTCTTCTGCAGCAAACTGCATGCTCTCCTGTCCCAACAAGCTGTCTTTTTCCTTTAAATGACTCATTTTCCCCACATTCACTCCATTTATTGCTTCATTATCACTTCACTATCATTTCATTACTCTTCATTATCATTTCATTATCTCTTCATTATCACTTCACTATCTATCCACGCACGAACCTTCTCCGAATCCTGCTTTTCCGCTCCCGTTAGTTTAGGATAGGCTTCTTCTTTCCACGCATATTCTAAGCGAGGCTGATTCACTTTCACAAGCAGGTATTCCGGAAAACTATCTTGCGATTTTGTTAAATCTGCAAATTCCGGTTCTATCATGATTCCCAGCTCCGCCATTTTTCGAAGCATGTCCTTTGCTCTTTGTTCAGTTTCTTCTTCCAAAAAGGATTTTTCGATATAAATGTAGTCGGTCTTAGACCATTTTAGAAACCAGGCAAAGTAAAGCGGATCGTCGTAAAGTCCGGGACTTCCTCCTGAACCCTCCACATCGGTAATGCTCTCCAAAATACAAGGAATCCGATAGCAATCCGGAGTATTCGAAACAGCAAGCACGTGATTATTCGGCTCCTCTGTCATTTTCAGAAAAAGAGGAAGACTTCCCCGCTCCGCCTGCTTCTCCATTTCCACAGCAAAATGGTCATAGTAGCCCTTATTTACCAAATCAATCGGCGTAAAGCCTACTGCTCCTACCCAAGAAGTCACAAGCGTAATCAAAATGGATGCAAGATAAAGTAAGGGGAAAATTCCCTTAATAAGATCAAACCGCCGTAGAGAAGTATAGCTTTCACCATCTTTAAGATTAGAGCCTAAGAGAGAACTCTGCCTTTCACTCCATAAAGGAGAAGAAGCCGCCAGTAAAAGTGTCAGGCACTCCCACAAAATATAGTAATTTCCATCAATCTGCCAAAGCATCAAAAAACTGAGGAGAGAGAAAAACCCGATTAAGAAAAAGACAATCCGCAAATACGAGCCATTCCGCTCTTTAATCGATTTATTTTTTTTCAAAAAAGAATCTCCCTCAGTCGAATTAGATTCCCTTCTCTTACTCTGAATCGCCTCACTTCCTCTTGAAAAAATACCGCGAAAGGCATTTCTAAAAGCCAGAAAAAGAATAGCCGGAAATGCGACTCCGCTCCATGCGATGCTGACGTGTTCCATATCCTTTCCAACGGGATAAAAGAGAAAGAAAAAGACTCTTTTTATAAAAGAAAGAAAGACCTCCATCCCTGTTTTTTCTCCGCTATAATCCACATGGGCATCCAGGTTAAAAGGCCATTTCACGGAAAATCCCATCGCTTGAAATATACCGGTAAAAGTAGTCGAAAAGGGAAGCCCTGTAATCAGAAGTGTACGAAGAGTAATGATAAAAGTAAAAAGCAACGAGGCAAGAAGTAAAGCCGTAGAACCTTCTTTTCGGCTTCCCAAAAGACATAGCATTTCTGCTTTTTCAATTTCTTGTTTTTTAACTTCTTGTTTTTTAATTTCTTGTTTTTCAGTCTTCTCTTTGACAGTCTCCTCTTTGACAGTCTTCTCTTCATAGAAGAAATTCTTTATTGTTCCATTTAAGATACTATCCAAAAATAATCCGATTAAAATCAAGGTGCTGAAAACCACGGCAGTTGGCTTAAAGCTATATGTGAAAATCAGCATGGAAAGACTATTTTTTCTCTCTCCCTTACTGTAAAAATACAAGCTCAAAAGCTGAAGAAGCAGTGTAATATTATCCGTTTTCATGGTGATTGCCATATTTCCGATTGAGGAAAATAAGAAAAACAGAAGAATCGGCATCATCCCTCCTTTTGGGTTGATTTTTTGGAGCATCAGCCATAAAACGAGTCCTATAGCAAAGTAAACCCAAAGTTGGAACGCAAGAAGAAAACCGTATCCCGGTAAAAAAGATAGCGGAGCAGTAATAAGCTCTAAACCCTTGGGATAACTATAGACAGCATTGAGTAGACCATGCGAGCTGAAAAAGCCTTGTAGAGCGGGCAGGACACCTGCACTCAGTGAATAAGCCCCGGTGCTTAAGGAACGAATCCCCGTATCTAAGCTATCCGCTGCAGAAAAAAGAATGTACTCACTTCTTAGTCCATAGCGAAGTGAATCATAGTCCAAAGCAATATTGCTGCGATTCATCTGTATAAACAAGAAGGGAAGAACAAAGAAAAGCTCTGTTTTACAAGACAGATTGCAGATAAGAGCTCGCATTTTCTTTAGAAAAAGACTTGCTTTTCCGGAAAGCAGAAAGCCGAACACCGATGCCAAAAGGCAGAAATAGAAAAAAGAAATCCCCAAAGGAAGAAGAAAGCGATGAAGATATGCGGAAAGAAGGAGTGGAAAGGAAAGGCAAAGCAAATAATTTCTTTTGCTTGTCAGAATTTTCTTCCGAAAAAAAAGAATCCCGAAAATGTAAAGAAGAAGCAGTCCCACTTCAGATAAAGCAAGAAGATTTTTCCTTTCCATTAGCCTTTCCGCATTTCCGCTATTGAAAAAAAAGAAAAAAGCCCAAAGAAGAGAACAGCAAAACAAGAAGAGAAAAATAAATTTTTCTCTTCTTGCACTCTTTTCGCTGCTAGCTCTAGTAAGTTGTTCTCCCATACTGCCTTTCCTCGCTAGGTTAGTCCGCTAGTCTGTATTCATGGAGTGTCCTTCTGTAAAGCAGACGACAGCTCATTTTATTTCAAAACAAAGCCGTATTTTACAGGATCTTCCTCATCAATCACAAAGTGATTAAATCCGGTAATATAAGCTGAACCTGTAATCTGCGGAATCACGGCATCATAGTCTCCCACCTTGGTCGTACCAAGAATCTCTCCCTCAAAAATCGTGCCGAGGATGGACTCATAATAGAACTTCTCTCCAACCTTCAGTTCTCCCTTAGCAAATAATGTTGCCATCTTTGCGCAGGTTCCGGTTCCGCAGGGAGAACGGTCTACCTGTCCCTGTCCGAAAACCACGCAGTTCTTTAAAGTTGCATCCTTGGTTTCCGTCTCCGACCACCACTCCACCAAGTCCACGCTGTGAATATGAGAAAGCGTAGGATGCTGTACAGGAATTTCCTTATTGATAATGTCTCTAAGCTGAATGCCCAGTACCTGTAACGCGGCAGCATTTTCCGGCTTGATCTCCAGTCCTACCTGGTCTGCCTTAACAATCGCAAAGAAAGATCCGCCAAAGGAAATGTCAAACTTAATCTTTCCATGTCCCGGAAGCTCTACCTCTTGGTCCTTTTTATAGAGGAAAGCGGGAACATTTTGGAAGCTAACTTTCTTTGCTTTTCCATTTTCAACCTGCACATGACCAAGAATGATTCCTGCAGGTGCCTCCTGAACAATTTTCGTAACCGGCTCCGTAACCTCCACCATGCCGGTTTCTACCGCAACCGTCATTGCACCGATAGTGCCATGCCCGCACATATTGAGGTATCCGCCGCCATCCATAAAAATGATACCGAAATCCGCCTCATCCACAGTCGGCTGCATCAAAATGGAGCCAAACATATCGTTGTGACCTCTCGGCTCCAACATAATAGCGGTTCTCAAATAGTCCATATTGTTCTCTAACCACTCTTTTTTCTCCGGCATGGTCTTCCCCGGAATCTTGGGGATACCCCCTACTACTACTCTGGTTGACTCTCCTGCTGTATGAGAATCTACAGCATGAATACTCTTAGTAAACTTCATCCTCATCCTCTTCTTTCATGGTAAAAAAGACAAAGCCGGTATCAGCCTCTGTCTTTACATCATTTTACTTACACTTATCTATTCTACTGCACAATGCTTAATTTCGCTATGCTATTTCTTCTTTTCCTTATAAAGAGAGTAAAACATGGAAAATGCGGTATAGAACATCACACAGATTACAATGATTTTTAATACATTCGAGGGTAAATCCTTACTAATCATAAGGTAAACTCGAAAAGCCAGGATTACGGCAATTGTTCCAAAGATATTTCCCCCAAGCGCCAGCTTTCGGTTATAGCTGTTTTGCTTAATAAAACGGATAGAAGCTACCGGCATAAGATAGGCACACGCTCCCATCATGATGGGAAAGGCAACGGAAACATTCATCCCCAGAAGACAGACAAGTGCCAAACAGGGAGCATATAAGCCAACTCCGGCAGTCATGATTGCACCCAGAATAAAGTTTCCCAAAACCGCAATAAAGAGCTTTACTCCATGAAGCCCGATCGCAGTTCCGTCAACCGGTACAAGCTTTGTCACCTGTGCGATAATGACAAAAGCGATCAAGGTCATGGCGACTCCCATAACCAGCTGAATCTTTTCCTTAGAAAGTCTGGAAATGAACCCTGCTCCAACCCATGCCCCGACCATGGCAGACACAATCATACTCACCAAGGTAAGGGGTTCCACTCTTACTCCGTGAATAAACAAAAAGGCTTCTGCAATGACCGGAATGGTACAGGCGACATTTAAGGTGCCGGGAATCAAGCGGTCATCCGTTTGCTTTAGCCCCTTAAAGAGCGAAGCACCCGGTGCAAAATTACCAATTCCGAAGACATCAAAAAAATTGATAACAAAAGAAATCAGACCGCCCAGAAAAAAACTTGTTTCTTTTTCCATATTCTCTCTGTTCTTCCGTAAATCACCAACGAAAAAGAAAAGGAAAACAAAACCCAAAACTGCCAAAATGAAAAGTAAAACTGCGGTAACACTTGCATGAATGTCCATAGCACTACTCCTTTTTCAGCTTATTACCCTACTATAAACTTTTTACCCTACTATAAACTTGTTACCCTACTATAAACTTGTTGCCCTACGTTAAACTTGTTGCCCTACTATAAACTTGTTACCCTGCGTTAAGTTTTTCATACTCTATTACATATCCTTCGACATGAATGCCCTTTTTTATTCTCGTATCCTTCATTTTATCCTTTCCGGTATACTTTTTTTATATTCTCTATTCTTGCACTCATATTTTCCAACAGACAGTCCAAAATCACGATTTCCGTCATGGCTTCCACTACCACCGCTGCACGCTCCACCACTGTCGGATCATGCCGTCCCATTATCTTTATAGCTGTCGCTTCCCCATTTTCCTTTACTGTATTTTGCAGCTTACCGATAGAGGGGGTGGGCTTAAAGCATGCCCTGAGAATAAGCTCTGATCCGTCGCTCATTCCACCGAGGATTCCACCACTATGATTTGTTTTCTTCTTAAGACTTAACGAATTATCCCCTAAAGAATAATCCGCTTCTGCTTCATCTTCTTTCACTACAGCTGTTTCCATCTGATCTACTGCTATATCTTTTTCCGTCCCCCTCCGCAAAAAAAGCATCATTGTTTTCCGAACCCAGTACCTTTGTAACTGCAACTCCGTCACCGATTTCCACCGCTTTTACAGCTCCAATGGACATGATGCCCTCCGCAAGGCGGGCATCGAGCTTATCGAAAACCGGTTCCCCGATTCCGGGAACGAGCCCCCGGACTCTGCACTCCACAACTCCCCCTGCAGAGTCACCTTCTTCTCTTAATTTCAGAATTCGTGCATCCGCTTCTTCCCGCCCCTCCGGAGTGGAAAGGGAGATTCCGGCAAGTTCTATCACCTTGGCATCCACTTCAACCTGAAGTTCCTGCAATATTTTCTTCGCAATCGCTCCGGCAGCCACTCTTGCAAGCGTTTCTCTTCCGGAAGAGCGCCCGCCTCCGCGATAATCTCGAAGTCCGTATTTGCTGAAAAAACCGTAATCTGCGTGTCCCGGTCTGAAAGCTTCAGAAACGCTGTCATAGTCCTTTGAACGTTGGTCTTCATTTCGTACCATTAGTGCAATCGGAGTTCCCGTAGTTAAACCCTGAAAGACACCGGAGAGGATTTCCACCCGATCCCCCTCTTTTCTCTGGGTCGTTTTCAAATTTTTCCCCGGCCTTCTTCGTTCCAGATACGGTTGAATATCCTCCTCAGAAAGAGGAAGCCCTGCCGGGCACCCGTCCACAACCACTCCCAGAGCCTTCCCGTGCGACTCTCCGAAACTACTGATACGGAAAAGCTTTCCAAAAATACTTCCGCCCATACCACTCCTTATATAGCTACTTTAAGTAAGTTCTTACATAGCCGCCTTATTAAGTAGCTTCTTACACAGCCACTCCACTTTACTAAGTAGCTTCTTACATAGCCACTTTACTTTAAATAGCTTCTTACATAGTTAACTTCCTACATAATTACTTTACTTAGAGTTTCACCATACAAATACTGTTTGGCTCATCAATTTCCAGCTCTCTTGCACACATAGACAGAAGCCCATGCTCATAATCAATATTTAAGAACGTAATCGTACCGCTTTCGTTATTTGCAACGGCAATATGCTTTTCATCCGGGAAATACAGAAATCCTTCGGATAATCTCCTCCGATAGGCAAGCTCCCCTTCATAGTAAGCAGACCGGTCTTAACATCTCTGTCATAAATAGAAATGGTATTGATTCCGGCATTGGACACAAAAAGATGGGTAGCATCTTTGTCCGGAGAGAAACGCATCTGACAAGCTGCAATTAAGGGGTCTCTGTCCTTTTCTTTAAAGGTGGAAATGGTCTGAATTTTCTCTATAGAAACCTCATCTCCTCCCTCCTCTTCATGGAAGGCATAGACATCGATTACATTTTTCAGTTCATATAAGAGGTAGAGATACTTCCTGTCCGGGCAGAAACGAAAATGTCTTGGACCGGATTGCAGTTCACAGCGAAGTGTATCAATCTGGCGCATCTTTCCATCCGCCTTATCAAAGCGGAAAATCTTTACCTGGTCGATTCCCAAATCGGCAATCAAAATATACTTTTGGTCATCCGTCATTCTTGCACAGGAAACATGAGGGCGAAAGGTTCTTTCCGCTACAGATCCGACACCTTGATCATATACGCCGTCAATGATATTTCCCACTGATCCGTCCGGATTTAAGGCCAGTAATGTAGCTTTTCCGTCATGGTAACCGGAAACCATAAGATACTGCCCACTCTTATCTACTGCCAGGTGACAGCCTCTCATACCACGAATATTTCTCGTGTTTAACTTGCTTAAGCCTCCATTGTCCAGAATTTGGAAAGCAATTACCCCCTCATCCGCAATGGAATAGAGCGTTTTCTGATCTCTGGATACTGCAACGTAAGAAGAATTGTTCACTTCAATTTCCGTTCTTTTGGTGAATTTTCCCTTTTCCATATCCACATCGCAGATAGTAATCCCCTTTGCTGAACCGGTGTAGGAATAAGAACCGATATAAGCCACATATTTTGAGCGCATGATCTCTCCCCCTTTAACACTGCATACTATTTATAATTTCCTTTATTCTAGCAAAATTTACTTTCTGAGAATAGCCTTATTTTACTTTGTAGACATTTTTCTTCTCTTTGTGAATTGAGCTAAAATAGTAAAATACTTAAGTTATAACAGAACTATAAAAGGAATTGCCATAGGATAGTTCCACTCTCCCTATAAGCAACTCCTCTTTCATGATTTTTTATTTCTTATAAACTCTTATGACGCCTTTAAAATCTTCCAGCGATTATTGTACTTGGCTTCATTTTCCTCGCCAAGATAGGTAAATACCTCTCCCTTTTCCAACAATTTTTCCATATCCGGGAAAACGGCCTTGTTTTCCGTATAGCTCTTATCTAATAGCGCAAGTGCTCCAGTGTTCGGTGTCGGGTAAGTGATGTACTCGAAGTTCTTTGCGGCAATATCCGGTCTACAGATGAAATTCATCCACTTCTCAGCATTTTCTTTGTGCTTTGCATTATGGGGAATTACCCAGCCGTCAAACCAGACATTCGTACCTTCCTCGGGAATGGCGTATTCGATTTCCACATCCGTGCCTTCCAGCTCATCCTGTACATAGAGGATTTCCCCCGGAGTAAATGACACCGACCGCAGCCTCTTCTCCAATCATTTTGTCTCTAACCTGGTCCACTACATAGGCTTGTACCAAAGGCTTCTGTCCTATAAGGTCCTGCAGTGCCTCATCCAGCTCCTCATCACTCACGGTATTCATAGAATGCCCTTCCTTCTTTAAAGCCACCATAAAGGCATCCCGCACGGAGTCCTGCATAAGGATTTCTCCTTTCAGCTTCGGATTCCAAAGATCCGCCCACTTGGTAGGGTAGGGCACACCCAGCTCGTCCAACATCCTCTTATTGTAAAGAATTCCTACAGTTCCCGTTGTGTAGGGTACAACATATTTGTTTCCCGGATCAAACTGCTCGCACATTTTCATATACTGCTTTCCGATTTCTTTAATGTTCGGGACATTTTCAAAGTTTACCTCCTGCAGGAGATGATTTTGCATCATTTTTTCAATCATATAGTCAGACGGACAAACTGCATCGTAAACAACCCCTCCCGCTTGAATGACCGGGTACATTTCTTCGTTAGTCTCAAAGGTATCGTAAATCACCTTGATCCCCGTTTCCTCTTCGAAAAGCTTCGGAACTTCCGGATCGATATACTCTCCCGCATTGTAGACCGTAACAACGTTGTCGCCCTGTGCATCCGCCTGATTATCCTGCTCCGTTCCGTCCACCTCACCCTTACCGCAGGCAGCGAAAAAGGTGAAAGTAAGACAAAGGAAGAGCACCGAAAGAACTGCAATCTTACGAGAGCTGCCGGCGGTACAAAAAATTTTTTTTCTATTATTTCCCTTTTTTAACATAATCTTTTCCTACTCTTAGTATTGAAAATTTCAAACGTTATAACAATATATCAACTTTTTTACAAGTCGCACTCTTTTTTAGGATTGCTCGATTTTAAACCTGCTCTTTATCTGTATATTTCACGAAAGACCATCGCGAGGCTCCCGTTATTTGTTCCATGCTAACTAACGAGTGCGGAGCGTGTTTGAGCGCAGCGAGTTCGCTAGGAGCACGAGTGAATAAGTGCATGGAACAAATAGGGAACGCAGTGGGTCTTGAGGGAAATATACAGCGGAAAGAGCTCGATAAAAGAGTGCTTTAAAGCGCCTTTTGAAGAGATGTGCGAAGGTGATTCAGCCAATATTCGCTTTATGCGGTCTTCTCCTTCCGCTCAAAAAATCCCGGCGCGAAATTCGCACAAAGTAAAACCACAAAAACCGTCACAAAGATCAGGGTGGAAAGAGCATACATCGTCGGCTTGATTCCCTTTCTCGCCTCGGAATACACAAGGGTGGAAATGGTATCAATGCCCGCTCCTCTTGTAAAGTGCGTGATGATGAAATCGTCCAAGCTCATCGTAAAAGCCAGTAAAAAGCCCGATAAAACTCCCGGCATAATATCCGGAAGCACTACCTTGAAAAAGGCATAAAGCGGTGTCGCCCCAAGATCAAGTGCCGCCTCATAGCTTACCTGCGAGCTCTGCCTAATCTTTGGAAGCACCGAAAGAAGAACATAGGGCAGGTTAAAGGTAATATGGGAAATGAGTATGGTGTTAAAGCCCAGGCTGAAACGAAAGGCAATAAACATCAGCATCAAAGAAATACCGGTCACAATGTCGGCATTCAGCATCGGGACATTACTTACCCCCATAATCAGATTTCTCGGCAGCTTCTTCATTTTCCGAATCGCAATCGCCGCCATGGTACCCAGTACAGTCGCAATCAAGGCCGATAAAAATGCAATAATCAGTGTGTTTTTCAAGGCCTGTAAAATCGTCTCATCCTGAAACATCTCCGCATACCACTGGAGGCTGAAGCCGGAAAAATGCGCTCTGCTTCGTCCCGAGTTAAAGGAAAGTGCGGTCAGCATAAAGATAGGGGCATAAAGAAAAAGCACCACTAAGCCTAAGTAGCCGTTTTCCAAATATCTTTTTCCTCTTTTTTCCATTAGAACATCGCCCCCTCTCCGTTGTCATAGCGGGAAAGGACCGCCATGGAAAGAACGATAAAGAGCATCAGTATCATGGAAAGACCTGAGCCGACATTCCAGTTGGAATTTGTCGTAAACTCCTGCTCGATAACATTTCCGATCAGGTAAATCTTTCCTCCTCCTAGAATATTTGATATGGCAAAGGTCGTGAGCGTCGGCACAAAAACCATGGTCACCCCTGAAACAATACCGGGAACGGAAAGCGGTAAAATAACCTTCCCAAGCGTAGTAAAGAAGCTTGCCCCAAGGTCGTAGGCCGCATCAATGGTATTGTCATCAATTTTACTTAGCGTGTTGTAAATCGGCAAAATCATAAAGGGCAGGAAGTCATAAACCATGCCAAGAATAATGGCATAGGGAGTATTGATGAGGTTCTGCCTTGGTAGATGCAAAAAAAGCAAAATCTCGTTCAGCACCCCTTTTCGCTCGAGTAAAGTCTGCCACGCAAGAATGCGAAGCAGCGAATTCATCCACATGGGAAGAATAAAAATAAACGCCACAAAGGAGCCTTTTCCGATTTTTTTGTTTCGAAGAATCAAAGCAAGCGGAAAGGCAAAAACAAAACAGAGCACCGTACTTGCTAAAGAAAGAAGCAGTGCCAAAACCAGGGGCTTGTAATTTTCCCACAGTAAAATCTGCCCTACATTTTCCAGCGTAAAGGCACCCGCCTTCGTCGTAAAGGCATAGTAAATCACGAGTGCCAGCGGAATGACAATAAAACCACACATCCAAACTAAGTAGGGTGTGGCCAGTAAAGTATTCTCTTTATTCTTCAATGCCGATAGCCTCCTCGTCCTCAGACTCGGGCTTATTCATGATCTGAATATTGGAAGGTCTGACATAAATTCCCACCTTCTTTCCCGGCTCATGCATCTCCGTGGAATGCACCAACCACTCGAAACCGTCCTCGGTGGTGCACTCCATCTCATAGATTTCTCCCTTGAAAATGATGTGCGTCATTGTCCCTTTCAGAATTGCACGATCATCTCCGTCTTCCAAAATTTCCACATCCTCCGGGCGAATAACCACATCGACCGGTTGGTTTCGGCCAAAGCCCTCATCAATACAAGGGAAGTTTGCACCGAAAATCTGTACCAGTCTGTCTTCTAACATAACGCCCGGTACGATGTTGGAATCGCCGATAAAGTCCGCCACAAAGGCATTTTCCGGCTCATTATAAATCTGCTCGGGGGAGCCTGCCTGCTGGATATAACCCTGGTTCATTACCACCACATAATCGGACATGGTCAGTGCCTCTTCCTGGTCATGGGTGACATAGATAAAGGTAATTCCCAATTCATTTTTTAAGCGAATCAGTTCGTATTGCATCTCCTGCCGAAGCTTTAAGTCCAAAGCCCCCAAGGGTTCGTCCAAAAGTAAGACTCTGGGCTCATTCACGATCGCTCTGGCTATCGCGATTCTTTGCTGCTGCCCGCCGGAAAGCGAAGTCACGGAACGTTTCTCATAGCCCTGCAAGTTCACAAGCTTCAAGGCATATTGAATCTTATCCCGAATATAAGCCTCCGACTTATTTCGAATCCTTAGTCCAAAGGCAATATTTTCCGCAATATTCATGTGAGGAAATAGGGCATATTTTTGAAATACCGTATTTAACTGCCGTTTGTTTGCCGGCAAATTGGTAATGTCTTTTCCCTCAAAAATACCTGTCCTTTATCCGGATGCACAAAGCCTCCAATAATACGAAGTGTGGTCGTTTTACCACAACCCGAAGGCCCGAGCAAAGTTACGAAACTGTTCTCTCTAATGGAAAGATTCAGATCATCCAAAATCAGCTCTCCATCAAAAGATTTGGTAATTCCCTTAAATCAATCAGCGTTTTTTCCAACTCATAAAAACCCCCTTCTACGTTTTTTACTGTCTAAAACAGCAATGAGCCTATTGTATCAAAATCAGCGACATTTACAATCATTGAAAAAGAAAATTTTTATTTTGTTTCCATATAAAAAATAAGAGCCCCGGAAAGTCCGGAAAAGGCTCTTACTCTTTTCTTTAAATATGTTTTTTATAGAAGCTTAATTAGCGAACTCGGTATGCGCAACCTGCCACTTTTTCAAAGCAATTCCTACCCAAAAGCCGTATATACCGAAAGTGATGATGCAGAGGAAGAACCATTTAATCCACTGCAGGAATAAGCCGGTCGCTGTACCGGTAAAACGAAGACGATGTCCGTTAATCACAGTATGAGAGATTTCCCAGTTATAAATCATGCATATTGCCCAAGGAGTACAAATACCAAAGGTACACAAAATGATTAAAGCCCCCAAAAGCTTCCATCCGATTAACTGTAATAAACCGCCGTCAAAATAAGATTCTCCCATAAGCTCTCCTTTTCTCCTCATCATTAAAACATAAATTTCCACCAAATTATAAGGATATTAATGTAAAAAAGCAAGCTCCCATTAAAAACCATTCAAGGAGCTTGCTTTTAATTCATAACAGGTCAATGCCACTAGAATTCGTTTCTTGTTTAGAAATCGACTTCCGTGTCATAGTAGCAGCACTTTAAGAGCTTTTCCATCTCTTCCACACTTGGCTGACGGGGGTTGGATCCTGTGCAGGCATCGGCAACAGCATTGACTGCAATGTCATGGAGTCTCTCTAAGAAAACCTTCTCCGGAACGAATCCCTGCTCTGTAGGATAAGAGTCTGCACCGTAGTTCTTGATACAATGCGGAATGTTCAGCTTGTCGTTTAAACCTCTTACATAAGTAATCAATGCTTTTACCTTTTCGTCATCCGAATGTCCGGAAAGGCCAATAACATCGGCAATCTTGGCATAACGCTTCTTCGCCGTCTCGTCCTTTGCATTGAATGCGATAACCTTCGGGAGATACATGGCATTTGCCGCACCGTGAATGATGTGTGCGCCTAAATCCCCGAATACCGCACCGGTCTTATGCGCCATGGAGTGAACAATACCAAGAAGCGCATTGGAGAAGGCCATTCCGGCAAGACACTGTGCGTTGTGCATCTCATTTCTGGCCTTCTTATCCTCATTATAGGAATCTACCAGGTCATCCCGAATCATCTCAATCGCGTGCAGCGCCAGTGGATCCGTATAATCGCAGTTTGCCGTGGAGACATAAGCTTCAATCGCATGAGTTAATGCATCCATTCCGGTATGCGCAACGAGCTTCTTCGGCATGGTCTGTGCCAGAGCCGGGTCAACGATAGCAACATCCGGAGTAATCTCAAAATCGGCAATCGGATACTTAATCCCCTTTTTGTAGTCCGTGATAATGGAAAATGCGGTTACCTCTGTTGCCGTTCCGGAAGTAGAAGAAATCGCACAGAACTTCGCTTTGTTTCTCAGTGTCGGAATACCGAATACTTTACACATATCTTCAAAGGTGCAATCCGGATACTCATACTTAATCCACATTGCCTTAGCCGCATCAATAGGAGAACCTCCGCCGATAGCCACAATCCAATCCGGTCCGAAGTCCTGCATTTCCTTCGCGCCCTTCATTACGGTATCTACGGAAGGATCGGACTCAATCCCTTCAAAAAGCTTTACTTCCATACCGGCTTCCTGCAAGTACTGTACTACTCTGTCCAAAGCCGAAACGCTTCATCGATCCGCCGCCCACGCAGACAAAGGCCTTCTTTCCTTTAAAAGTCTTCAGTGCCTCTAATGCATTCTCTCCGTGATAAATGTCTCTTGGTAATGTAAATCTCATCTTAAGCCTCCTTAAATAGACCTTTCAACTTTTTACGTCCCCCATGCTACTCCCCTATTATTTATATGTCAATATTTTAACAATCTATTTTTTCTGTTCTGCGTTTTTCCTCTCTTCCTTTTCCCTTTTATATTAACGCCTCCCTAAAGAATTTAATAGAAAATCCTATTTATCAAAAAATTGAAACGAAATGAATAGCTATAAAAATATACTGGTAAAAAAGCATATCCAGGAAAGCTCTAAACTCAGGCTTCTAAATTTACTTCTTAATAGATACTACCGGCTTAATGAGATCCGCAGGTTTATCTCTCATCATAAAGAGTGCCTTCTCCAGGTTATCCCAACCGTCAAATACATGAGATACCAGCGGATGAACATCCAGCTTTCCGGAAGCAACAAGTGCTCCGAGCTTCTCCATACGCAGTCTTCCACCCGGCATAAGACCGCCGTTGATTGCCTTGTGTCCCATACCCACACCCCACTGGATACGAGGAATGCCAATGCTCTCTCCCTTTCCGAGATAGTTTACATTTCCAATCTTTCCGCCCGGCTTCATGCACTTTACTGCGGAAGCAAAGGTATCTACCTCACCGCCGGCGATAACAACCTTATCTACGCCTTTTCCGTCTGTCAAAGCAAGAACCTGATCTTCAATGCTGCCGTTCTTATAGCTGATAAAATCGGTTCCGCCGTACTGCTTTGCCACTTCGATACAAGCAGGTCTTGTTCCTACGCAAATGATTCTGCTGGCTCCGCGAAGTGCGGTACCTGCAACGGACATAAGGCCTACAGGGCCGATACCGATAACGAGAACCGTATCACCGAACTGAATATCTGCAAGCTCTACGCCATGGAAGCCTGTCGGAACCATGTCGGAAAGCATACAAGCATCTACCGGATCAATTCCCTTCGGAAGAAGTGCAAGGTTTCCGTCAGCATCATTTACATGGAAATACTCTCCGAAAACACCATCCTTAAAGTTAGAGAACTTCCATCCTGCAAGCATACCGCCCGAATGCATGGAAAATCCTGCCTGTGCCTCTAAGGAATTCCAGTCAGGGGTAATTGCAGGAACCAAAACGCGGTCTCCAACCTTAAAGTCCTTTACCATGGATCCTACTTCCACGATTTCCGCACAGCACTCATGTCCTAAAATCATATTGTGTCTATCTCCGATTGCTCCCTCCCAAAGGGTATGCACATCAGAAGTACAAATTGCTACTGCGAGCGGTGTACAAATCGCATCCATCGGGCCACATGCCGGACGCTCCTTCTCAATCCATCCTGACTCTCCAATTTTCAGCATTGCATATGCTTTCATAGTTCTTCTCCTCTCATCCATATAAAACATGTCATTTTATAAAAACCATCTTTTAAAGATTGTTAATATATTAACATATGATATACCCAAAATTCCTCTATGACACATTTTCATTGGATAAAAGATTTTAATTATATGAATAGTTTTCAATTTTTCTAATTGAAATACCGCATAGTCCGTAAGTGATACTCACCGAGAAAAAGGCTACAGGAAATACCTTTCTATTTCCTGTAGCCTTCTCCAAATAAAATCTATTAAATTCTATCTTCTTTCTTTACATTTGCTAGCCTTAAATTCCGCAACAAGGCAGCCTTATCCTTCAATCATAATCGGCTGCTTTTCCGGAAGCTTCTTCTCCCCTTCCTTCGGGAAGGAAAGCTTCAAAACGCCCTGTTCAAACTTTGCTTTTACATCTTCCTGCTTAATGCTCTCTCCAACATAAAAGCTTCTCTGCATAGAGCCGGAGTAACGTTCCTGACGAATGAGTTTACCCTTCTCATCCTTTTCTTCTTCATTTAAGCCCTTTACTGCACTGACCTGAAGATAACCGTCATGCAGCTCCACCTTGATATCCTCTTTCTTAAAGCCCGGAAGGTCGATATCCATATCGTACTGTCCGTCCTTTTCATGAACATCCGTCTTCATCAGTCTTCCTGCCCGGTCTCCGTAAAGCTTATTCTCTACTCTGCCAAGACCTCTAAAGCCCGGAAAATCAAACCAATCATCAAATAAATTCTCTCCAAAAATGCTAGGTGCTAACATATCTTTTTCCTCCTTATACTTTTATTTTGACTTCTCATTTCTTGTCATTTTTTTCAGCAAGGGGAAGAATCCTAATCACTCTGAGAACCTTTAAGTCCTTACGGTCTTCTTTGTTCCTCTGCTTGATTATGATTATACTCAAGTTGTTAGCACTGTCAAGTGTTGAGTGCTAATTAAATTGTGAAAAATTTGTGTCTTTTTTAGTTAAGAATCAGCCTTACGCTTCCGTAAAGCTGATGCTTTGTGCCGAAACATCCACCTTCGCCATAATGCCAAAGGGAAGAATCGCTCTGGGAGTGGCATGTCCCACATTCAGGTTGAATACAATAGCTTTTTTAACTCTCCGACTCCGGGAACCCGTCCGCTTACGACCAGTTTTCCATCAATCATGAGGGAAGGAGCACTAAGTACCCCAAGCTTTACAATCTCGATTAACTCCTCTACTTTTTCGATTTCAGCATCCTTCCCCAGCTCTTTTACCGCCTCTGCTACATTTGATATAGCGTATCGCATTCCTTACAGCCTGCACCGATTACCTTGATTTCCATTTTCCCTCCCTCACTACATTACTGTTCCGCTTTTTTCCTTTCTAACTTCTATGCTTTGACAAGAACTTCTTTGCATTAATTCTTTGTACTTATTCTTTGTTTATATTTATGTAGCTCTTTTCTATATTTCCTTCCTATTTTACTTTTACTCCTTAATTCTTTAACTTCATAGGAGAGTCCATATAGTTTTTCCAAGCCTCATCAATGCTCCGAATCACCTTCGGTCCAACCTTCGATAAAAATACCAGCTCGGAAATCTCCTTCTTTGGGCATGGCTTATAGTCGATTAGTTCTTCCACCACGTCCACCTGCATCCAGCAATTGTCCAAAAGGAAAAAACCTTTAATCCGATAACAGTCCGGCAAAACTTCCTGCAAAAATTGATGAAAAGTCTCTTTGGAAACATTTTCCGCACATACCAGAGAAATAGTTTTCGGCTTATTATCCACCGTATTTAAGCTTTTTTCCGAATCTACCCAGCTTCCCTTTTCAAAGCCTTCTCGAATAAAGCTAAGATCTGCTCTTCCATTTTCACAATGTAAAATCAAGCAGTGGGGATTTACTTCCCGTATCAAAGAAAGCACTTCCTTATATTGTTCCTCGGAAATCAAATCCATTTTGTTCACGATGGCTACATCGCAATGCTTTAATTGCCGATCTACCGTTTCCGTATCCTTTACCTGCTTTGGAAAATGCACGCCGTCAATCAGGCAGATTACGCCTTGAAAATCATAGACGTCCCCGGCCAGAACTTCTACGCTCTTTAAAATGTCCCGAATATTCGAAGGATCGGCAAGACCGGAGCTTTCCACAAAAAGGTATTCCATATCGCCTTTGCTCATCTCCGCCAAAGCCTCCACAAAGGAAAGTTGCAGGCAGGAGCAAAAAATGGATCCTCTATTGATTTCCTTGATGGTCAGTTCCTTCTTTTCCAGAATACTGCCGTCAATTCCGGTTTTTCCAAATTCGTTTTGAATGACTGCAAGCTTTTTATCGGAAAATTCTTCCAAGATATGCAGCAAAAGACTGGTTTTTCCCGCTCCCAAAAAACCTGTTAAGACATATAATTTTTTCTTTTCCATAAATGATCTCCTAATGAGGACAATGTAGTACAAGATATAAAAATAATAAAAGATAGTAAAAGGTAGCACAAAATAGCGTGCACTCCGGCAATACCGCTTAGTCAAAAGGAAAGCATGTTCCTTGTAAATCATAACAGAAGCACCGCCTGTAATGCATTAAAAATATAGCCGATAAGAATAATGCCGAGGATGCATATTCCTATAAAAGTCCCCAAGAGCTTCGGCTTAATGACCTTCCTAAGCATAATCATAGAGGGAAGAGAAAGAGTGGTAACCCCCATCATAAAGGCCAGCACCGTTCCCAGTTCCGCCCCCTTCAAAAGAAGGGATTCCGCAATCGGTATTGTTCCAAAAATATCCGCATACATGGGGATTCCCACCAAGCTTGCAAGAATCACGCCGGCAGGATTCCCTTTCCCAAGTAAAGAAATAATCCGGTTCTCCGGAATCCAGTTGTGAATCAAAGAACCGATACCTACCCCTAAAAGGATATAGGGGAAAACCTTGCAAAAGGTCGTTTTCACCTGCTCGGCAGCATAAGAAAGACGCTCTTTCCTGGACAAGGTAGGGAGCGCCTGTTCCACGGGTTGCAGCTGCAAAAGAATGGGTTCTATCTCATTTTCCAAGGCCAAATGCTCTATCACTAAACCGCCCAGAACCGCCAGCAAGAGTCCCAATATCACATAGATAGAGGCAATCCTTAAACCGAAAATACCGGTGAGTAGCACAAGGCTTCCCAAATCCACCATGGGAGAGGAAATCAAAAAGGAAAAGGAGACTCCAAGAGGAATCCCGGCTGCTGTAAATCCCATAAAAATCGGAATGGAGGAACAAGAACAAAAAGGAGTAATCGTTCCCAAAAGAGCCGCTATGATATTGGCATAGATGCCGTGAAAACGCCCCATAATCCGCTTTGTCCTTTCCGGCGGAAAGAAGCTCTGTACATAGGAAATGACAAATATCAAGACGCAAAGATACACCGTGATTTTCACACAATCATAGAGAAAGAAATGGAGACTTCCTCCGATGCGACTTTCCGTAGCAATCCCTATGTGTTCCAAAGCATCCCGAAACAGTCGGCTTAGCCAGTCCATTCTCAAAATTTCCTCTTGTATAAACTGTATCATACTGCTTTTTGCACCTCCTTTTCCCCTATCCTATACATCACTTTTGGTGTCTTCCTGCAGATTTTCCTTTCCTTCTTCCAAAAGTTCCTCCAAATACTCAAAATCTTCTTGCAATTGCTTTTCCGGATACATCCTTCTCGCTTCCTGAATCCGTTCTGCCACTCCCTCTTTTTTTCCATAGCAGCATAAATCCATAAACAAATCCAGAATGGTAAAGTTCTTTTTATAGAACGCATTTTCTTTGTATTTTCCAAATAGAACTTCACTATCTTGATAAAGACTCTCCGCTTCCTTATAGTCCTTTAAATAAAAATAGTTCAGGCATAGATTCAACCTTCTCACCATCTCTACAGAAGGCATTTTCTTTACCCTCGGCTCCAATTCCTTTAGCATTTCCACCGCTGTAGCATATTCTTTTTTCCCTGTTAACGCCGCAGTACGATTCAGCTCGGCAATTGCCCTAAGATGCTTGGATTTTACCTTATCTCGAATTGCCGTTATCTTTTCCAGATATTCATCATACTTTGCTTCAGCGAGTAAGGGCATTAGGGCGTTCATTTTCCTTCCATAAAATAAATTATAGGACAGGTTTATAATAACGCTGATAAGTAGCACCGCTACCGACGAGAAAATGTAAATGCGCATGGTTTCTTCTTCACTAAGCTGAAGCCTTAGCTTAATAAATAGAAGAATAAGACCGAATAGGATACCCAGAGCGATACATATTTTTATGCTTTTACTGATTTTTTTCATATATCTCCTCGTTTAGCCGGTTTAGGTAATCTGAAAACATAACATTTGCAAGCTTTAGGATAGCAAAAATCGTGTAAATGGAAAATATTCTGCCTTATTTCCTACATGCCATTTTACGATATTCCGACGGAAAGAGTCCTGTATTGTTTTTAAAGTTTGCCGCAAATCTTCCGGCATTGGAATACCCGACAGCCGAAGCTACCTGGTCAACTGTAAGGTCTGTGGAGCTCAAAAGCATTTCCGCATGACTCATACGTCGCTCTTGGATGTACTCCGAAATGGTGCATTGATAGGTATGCTTAAAAGAGGTCTTCAACTTTGTTGTACCCATACAGGCAATTCGCGCAAGCGTATCCAATGGAAGCGCCGAGTTAAAATGGTCATGGATATAGGAGGTAACATTACTTAAGGCATCCCTGTCCTGCTTGGATATTTTTGTAGATAAAGTATTCTGACTATGCTTTCCATGTTCATAAACAAGCGAAACCGCTTCAGCGACCTTGGCTTCATAGAATAACTTTGCCGGTATGCCCTCTCCATTATACTCCCAAACTTGACGTAAAAGTCGGGACATCTCCGGAAAGTCAAGCGTCTGCCCGATGCGACGGAATGCCTCATTGGGAGGAAGGTAGTCATCCGGATAGCTTTCCCGCAGATATTTTTCATAATATGCGGGAAATACTTCAATTCCCACGGAACGAATCGGAATATTCTTGTGCATAATGGATTGATAAAGCGCATGCCCTCCGTGAAAGGTTTTGACACATCCCGCAGTTAAACGGCGGTAAGGGGTCAACTCCTCCCCGGACACGGAATCATAGTAAGTAATGCTTAAACACTCCGGCGTAGTAAGAGAGATAAAGTGATCCTCGAAAAAATAGAAATCATGGATTTTAATATCAAACAAATCCTTTTCTCCGTAGACCCAGTAATATCCACAAGCCAGCTCCTTTGGCGCAAGATACAATTTTCCGGCAGGGCTAAAGTTCTGTGTAGATTCACATTCAACAAAACCGCTGCGGGTAAGCCATTCTCTGTAAAATTCGTTGACTTCCATAGAATCCCCTCAAAATCATACATATCGGACATCATTTCGTACAGTTCAGGCAAACAACGCTCGACTGTATTGTTTCGCTTCTCCTGATTTTTTATACTGTTTTTGCGATTAGTGACATCTAACAATGTATTACCACAGCATCTCTTTCATTTCAATATGTATGGTTAAGGGAGGGAATTGCTTTGCATAAGAACCGGGAAAAGTCGGTAAAATTACTTCTTACATGGGCAGGAAGCGACAAATGGTACTTATTTGCCTCCGTTTTCTGTGCTTTCTTGAGCGGACTGTTTGTGATCGGACCGTATGTCGGCATTTATCACCTGATGGACGCCGTCCTCCTCGGAACACTGACAAGGAAAGGATTGACGAACTGTATCGTTCTCATAAGTGTCACTACTGTTTCCGCATGGTTCTCTTGGGGCTGTCCGGCGTGCTCTCACACAAAGGGGCGTACAATGCGCTGTTTCGCGTGCGCTGCATGATTATAGAAAAGCTCGCGAAAGTGCCGCTCGGATACGTTAGCGAACGGAGCACAGGCGAAATCAAAACGGTCTTGAATGAGAACATTGAGAAGCTAGAGTTATGTCTTGCACATAACATTCCGGAGCTTGTCAGCTATCTCACCGGTCCTGTCATGATTTTTATGTACCTAATGACCGTGAACATCCCGCTGGCACTGATTTCCCTGATTCCTCTCTTTTTGGATATCCCGGTAATGATGGCGGTGTTTCAAAAAATGTCTGCCCTATTACCGGAGACCAACACCTCTCTCGCCGACTTCAATTCCGTCATGGTCGAATATGTCCGCGGTATGCGTCTCATTAAAGCATACCGGATGGGCAGCAAATCCTTTAAGAAGTTCAGAGAAGCCATTCTCGACGAAAACAGAGCATGGAACAAAATCGCGAAAAAGACTGCTCCCCTATATGCCGTATTCATCCTGCTTTTGGAGTCCGGACTTTTACTCCTTGTTCCTCTTGGCGGGAGACTTTTCCTGCGGGGATCTATCCCGGCAAGTGTATTTCTCCTCTTTTCCTACATCGGATCCTTGTATTTAACGGAACTGCTTCCACTTCAACAGCTTTCCGGGAATTTTGCACAGGCATTTAGCGGCATGAGCAAAGTCAAAGAAATACTGGCGCTTCCTACCTTTGAAGGGGGAGACGATTTCCCCGAAAGCCATGATATCAGGTTAAAAAACGTACGTTTTTCCTATGACGGGAAAATAAACGTGCTGGAAAATGCCAACCTGTCCATCCGGGATGGCGAGAAGATTGCCGTTGTGGGCGCATCCGGAGCAGGGAAAAGTACAGTTGCCGCACTGATTGCCCGTTTCCATGATGTGGACGAGGGAGAGGTTTTGATCGGAGGGAAAAATGTTAAAAGCATTCGCTATGAAACGCTCCTTCAGCATATCTCTCTTGTCTTTCAGAAGACTTTTCTGACCCGTGACTCTGTCTTTGATAATATCCGTATGGGGAGGCACGCATCTCTTACGGAGGTGCGGGAAGCTGCAAGAAAAGCACAGATTGACGATTTCATTATGTCCTTTCCGGATGGATATGATACAAAGGTCGGAAGTTATGGTTCCCGCTTTTCGGGTGGAGAAAAACAACGAATCGCCATCGCAAGGGCAATTTTGAAAAATGCACCAATCCTGATTTTAGATGAAGCGACAAGTGCCGCGGATCCGGAAAATCAGATGGAGATTGACAAGGCGATTAAGAACCTCTGCGAAGGAAAAACCGTCATCATCATTGCCCATCGGCTTAGTGTGGTCGGCATGTGTGACAGGGTTCTGGTAGTAGAAAATCACACGATTTCCGATATAGGAACCCATGATGAACTGCTTTCACGGAACAGATATTATCGGAAAAGTTGGGAAAGCTATGAAGCGGCAAGAAATATCCGCTATGGGAAAGGAGGCGACGTAAGATGAGAGACAAAGATCTTTTCCATAAGAATCCCCGGTTTTACCTCGGTCTGCTATTGACTGTTCTGGAAGGACTGCTGTCAGGAAGTAACTACATTGTCCTTTACGCGGTGCTGAAAATGCTGTACGACGGGTCTGCTGATATAAGGAGCATCACCCGTATATCCTACCTCGTCGGCATAATCTTCCTGATACGGCTTGCTATTTACAGCACCGGCTATACACAGAGCCAAATCGGGGGCGCCGAAGTTTCTAAAAATATCCGTCTCGGACTTGGCGATAAGCTGAGGAGAGTTCCGCTATCCTCTTTTACGGAGAAACAGGAAGGACAATATATCCATATCATGACGGCAGATGTAAACAGTTATGAGCAGATTCTGACGCACAAACTTGCCTCCCTTGTGAAAAACGGGGTGCTGTCCGTAATCGTACTTACTTTGATCTGTGTTCTCTATTTTCCTGCCGCAATCCTCCTGCTGTTTTCTCTTCTACTCCTCGTTCCGGAAATGTTGCTGTCGTTTCGAATTGTGGAAAAGTACGGCAAGGAGAAGAATTCCGTTACAGCGGAAGCCGTAGGACAAATCGTTGAGTACATTGACGGAATCCGGACCTTCCGTTCCTATGGAATGGGCGGTGTTAAAAACAGAAATACAACAGATGTCCTGCGGAAATTCAGCACCGTCAGTTATCAATATGAGGCACACGGAATACCTGTTAATTTCGCTTTTAACATTGTCAATTGGCTGACTGTTCCGATTGTGATGTGGATTGGATTCACCCCTTGGCAGTCCGGGAAGATTCCCGCAATCACTTTCCTCTTTCTTTGCATGATGCCGATGGTTTTCGCTCGTCTAATCGCTGCGATTTCGGTCGATCTGTTCAGTTACAGGAATCTTCTGCTATCCAAGACAAATATTCAAAACGTGTTGGCGGAAAAGGAAGAAGCGAAAAGCCAAGCTGTTTTTTCTCCCAAAGAGCACGACATCTCCTTTCACGATGTATCCTTTTCTTATGTGCAGGGGGAAGTGGTTCTAAAGAAATGCGCTTCTCCATCCCGGATTGCAGGCTAACCGCAATCGTGGGAGACTCCGGCTCGGGCAAATCAACAATTCTGAATCTGATTGCGAAGTATTATGAGCCGGAAAGCGGAGAAATTGCCATCGGAGGACAATCTATCCGAAATGTCAATGCGGAAGATGTGCTGGATAGCATCTCCATGGTGGATCAGGACACCTTCCTGTTTAATGATACAGTTCGGGAAAATATACGCCATGCAAAGCCTTCCGCTACCGATGAAGAAATTGAAACCGCCTGCCAAAAAGCGAACTGTGACCCGTTTATCCGCAAAATGGAAAAAGGCTATGATACTCCAGTCGGGGAAAATGGAAATCTGCTTTCCGGCGGTGAACGGCAGCGACTTTCTATTGCTAGGGCCATATTGAAAAACAGCCCGATTCTGCTTCTTGATGAGGCAACCGCCTCTTTGGACATTGAGAATGAATTCGCTGTAAAACAGGCAATTGTAAGTCTTCTGCAAGAAAACAAGACCGTTGTAATGATTGCGCACACCTTGTCTATTATAAAAAACGCGGATCAGATTCTCGTGCTGTCCGGTGGAAAAGTAGTGGAGTCCGGAACCCATGAAAAACTTTTGGCATTGGGCGGTAAATATACTGCCATGTGGAACGCCGAACAATCGATTACGGCGTAGAGGGGGGCACACTGAATTTACTCTTCCGGCGTCTGCTTTAGGGAACTTTTATGTATTTCTTATTCGTAAAAAGTTCCCTAAAGCAGAAGAGACACTTGTGATAATCTCTGCACTAGACATAAGCAATCGGCAACGCCAATAAATTCTCTCTGAGATAGGTCTTTTTATCAATAAGGCATAGGATGATTCCCATTCTTGCCAGAATAGAAATCCAGTTTTTTATGGTCGGTTCACTTACGCCAACATCTCCCGCAATGTTTTTATAATTCATTATTTCCCCTGTTCTTGCCGCAACTGCTTTGAGAAATTTTGTAAACGTAATACTATCCGCAGCAATCAGTTCATGGATATCTCTTTCCAAATAAGTGGCAACATAGGAGGAATAAAATTCCTGCCAAAAATTCGCTTACACCCTTCATTAATTCCAGCTTTACCAGTGTGGATTTTCCCACCTGTCTTGCCCCTACAATCAATGTACATTTGCTGCTTTTACCCTACTTTTTAAAATATCTGAACTAGCTCTTGGAATATATGCCACGCCCGACCTCCGACTAATCTAAAGTCTCATTTTAGATTAGTCGCCACATAAAGTCTTGTCTTGTATTGTATTATCAAAAAGTGAGTGTATCATTCAGTGTTTATTAAATACGGTTTATGATTCTTTCTTTTCGTTCTCTTTCTGATAATAATTTTGAAATTGTTTCCACCATACGATGCTGCTAAGACGTTCTCTTACTTTCTCTTGATTATCAATTCCTAATTTCAAACAAACGTTATATTCAAGTAATAAAGCCAGAATGCCTATCACATCAATAAGTTTGTCACCTTTCAACGCTTTTTTCTCTTTGGACTTTCCATAGTGGGTATAATAATGTCTAGTATCTGCGACAGTCTGAGCAAATCCAGCGTCAGTTACATAGTAATCCCTGAACAGCCCATCATTCTTTCCAATGAGGAGGTCATTCAATCTTGACACCAAGATAATATATTTGCAATTTTTATCTTTTTGAGTATCGCACAATAACAATTTTTCTATATCAGGATAGTTTTGACAACTCCCAAAACGCTCAATTACGGACGCAAAATACTTGTCTTTACTATCATCGTAAAAAAATCTTGTGTGAAATGTTTCCAATGCCTGAACAATATTCAGAAAAATCATTTCAGGTGGCATATCCGTATACTTGAATAGCGATAAATATAGATTGAATACGGGTTCTAATAAAGTTAATTCTTTATTTATATCTTTTTCTGGTAATAACTGAGCAAGCGTGAAATTGTATTCCCACCGACTACTGTTATAAATGGGAAGATGATGCTCTGACGTATACAAATAGTTCTGGTAATATTCAGTATGCTCATCGAGTTGATAGCTATCATCATAGTCATACAAATACTGTTCGTTTATGTTCACATTATTTTTTATTGCGAATGAAATCAAAGATATTACTTTGTTACGTACTGAGATGAAATACGATGTTTCCTGCTTTTTATCCGCTTCAATACTTACAACCAAACGTTCAACAACCTTCGATTCCTCTTTGTGTGGAAATCCAAACAATTCACAGTTCAATGAAGTATGAAATGTGATTGTTGCGTCAAACCAATGATATACATTTTTATTATCATTTACTTTGAATTTTATTACCGAAGGGTCACTCGTATCTATGGCAGATAATCCGCTCCAGTCCAAAGCATTTTCTAATACACACTCTAACTTATTGTACTTAATATTTATTGCATTCCTTTTTGACCATATCGAATATTCAGCAACATAAACAAGTTTCTGAGTCTGAAATAATAGTGTTTGATTCTGAGTGCAACGATTATGGAAGAGTGTAACTATTATTCCAGAATTAAGAACGCCTGTGATTATATCTAAGTTTCCATAGCTTTTTCCCACAGGAATATCCAATGATTGCTTTACAAGATTGAGTGAAGTAGTGCCTCTCTCTTTATTATAGATTAACTCGCCAGTTATCTCTTCTTCACCAATTTTGAATGTTCCTGCAAAATGTCTATCAATATTATCCTGCATATTTTCACCTCATATTCTATCTCCATGCGTTAGCTATTTCTTATAGTTTTCCATATAAAACCAATCAATCTTTCCCGCTTTTTAAGGAAGCTTTATGATGGTGGTGGATTTCTCACCTTCAAGAACCCATTTCTGACGTATGATTATCTATACTTTTCTTGACGAAGTACTGCGCAAACAAATAGCACAATGTATTTTTCAAATATCACTTCATTTTCTTATCAAAAATATAAAATATTTAAATCATCTATGATCCCGATAAAAGGTGCGCTACCTTCTGTTTGGATTCCACTTTCCATTGGAAGCAGTCCAAGTTTCAACAAATTCTTTATTCTCTACGGCTGCATTGTATGGCTCTGACAAGAATTTTCTTATCGTTTTCAGCACCGTAATAAAATCATCGGTCTTTGTATCAATCTTTCGACAGAAGGCTTTCCACTTTTTCTGCATAGCGTCGTCGCTACCGAAGGTCATAATCTGCTCGAACTGCTCCACCGTAAAGTGATGCTCACGATTTAAAGGTCTTATTCAGTGCTTTCGTCAGCGTTGCGCCATCGAAATCAAACTTATTTGCGAGGTAATAAAGATCATAATAGTCCTTCATCCGGCTGGAGAATTCCATCAGAGAAAGGATAGCGTCAAGTTTTTCAGCAATCGTGGTTTCCAATGAATATGTGTTGACCATTGGGGCATTAAAATCGTCAAGTTGCGTCGGTATCTTTCTCTTTTCCTGCTTCGGCACGATTACATCACCAACACCGAAGTCTATACTAAAAGGAGTTTTCGTATTCTTGATCTTCGCCAAAAGGGAAGCGCCGATTCCGGCATATTTCTTTGCCACCGCAATGGGAGCCACATTCTTGACTTCAAAGGTAATGAAATCGTTGCTGGTGTCTGTCGCTATGATTTCTTCCAATATGGCCTTAAGTTGTTCCGGTGTGTTCGGCATCCTCCTGAGCAAGAAATCAACATCAACGGTAACACGGCTATCAAAGTCCGTGAGGGAATAGATGAACAAACCACCTTTTAATACAAGGTTTTCTGCATATTTGGACTTTTCCAGTCTGCGCAGAAACTCCTCCTGACAGAAGAGTTGCAGGCAGAGCTGATAGCTTCTGCCGCTTTCAGCTGCTTTATTTTTGAGTCGTGTGAGCACGGATGTGGAAATATCAGCCATTCAGCAACACCTCCATTAGTTCTGTCACTTTTTTATACACATGCAAGCTCTTTGCGTATATCGAAAGATTCTGCAGATTTTTTCCCGGATCATTAGCATATGCATTGAGTGCTTTGTTAAAAGTCTCCGTATCAAGCCTTGCGCGATATTTGAAGCAGTCGCAGAGCGTTCGTTCACGGTCATATACTGCCAGCATTACTCCGTTAAAAGTATCATATATTTTGCCAAGCTCGTAAATATCCTGCTGAACATAAAATACCTGCAAGCGAAGAATGTTGTCTCCGAGCTTTGTTCGTGACATAGAGCGAGGAATGGCAATCGACCATCTACGAGGAGTAAAATCACAGTATCCGTAATGGAAGAGTGCCGATTCGACACAGACAATTCCCTTTGGAAAAAGTTTGGAAAGCATCTGCTCTTCTGAAGCGGTATCATGTTTGGCAAGGCTGTAATACCCATGACGAACACGTTCAAGAAAGCCCGCATTGCACAAAGATACTACTTGAACAGCGGAAATACCGGCAGCAACAAAATCAGCCGATTTGGCTATTCCGCCTTGTTGAATGATTATATTTTTAACTTGATTTTGAATATCCATCAATATACCTGCTTCGCAAAATATCAAACACACAATATTCTTCTATGTATCTGATTTTTATTATACTCATAATCTCAAAATAATCAAAAAAATACGCACATATTTAGATTCTATGTGCGCATTTTTTAAATTCCTTCTCTACTAAAAAACCTATCATCAAAGTAACCGCAATATATCCTATAATCGCCGGAAGGGCTGCTTCCACGCCAAAATTACCACCTGTAAGTAGCTTATTTGTAGACTGTATGGGAATGATAAGATAGGAATCGTTCCCCATACCATTTACCGTATCCCCTATTCCGAAAATGCCGCCGATGATAAGGGTATTCCAGGCTGCATGGGCAAATGCCCCCGGATAGATTGAATCTGATTTTAATGCAAATAGGGTAAACATAACTGCAACCGATGAACCAGCTAAGATTAAAAGTACCAGATCCGTAAGATTAAAGCTTTCCATATTCATGATATGAGCACAGGCAAATAAAAGAGAAGGTAGAATCACTGCAGCTTTTAATCCTAATGTTCTCTGCATGTATCGAAAAATCATGCCCCTGAAAACCAGCTCCTCGCAGATTCCTGCAGTAATTCCAAAACTAAATACGCCTCTTATCAAAGATATCCAAAAACTTCCCGGCTTTGCAAAGTAAGCTTTACTTGGCAGCACATAGGCATAAAAAGCCAGAACGATAATCGGTAGGGCTATAGAGATAAGGAGCAACTTTATATCCAGTTTTTTTAGTTTTAGTCCCAGTTCCTCTACGCTCATTTTGAGTATCTTTGATGATACAAAGCAAGCAAGGGCAATGGTAACCGCAATCCTTACAAAAGCCGGTATAACAAGGCGTAAATACTGACTGGAAAAGCATTCTTGCACTACACTTTCCGCAATAGCACCGATTATTAATACCAGGATGGAAAGCATTATAACTCCTATATTTTTTCCTATTCACTTTATTGCTTGCATGGGATAATCTCCAAATCATATAAACTTAGTATGAAATTTTATGCTTTCTCCATTTCCATAAAGCGCAGTTAAAGCCCTATAATCCAGATACTGCACTCCTTCCTTTCCCTCCTGAATCATGCCTGCCAGCCTACTCTTATAATAACAGTCCATCGCCTCTTCTAAAGATAAATGCAACTCTTTTGCAATATTCTGGATTAATCTTTCTTCCAGACTTTCTTGATAAAACTGCTCTAAAGCTTCCTCTGTCATGGTGTTAACTCCTCTGCTAAAACAAATTCTAAAAGTTTATCAATTGACCTTTGAGAAATAAAAGCAATCTGGTCATAATTGGGATAAACACGAATTTCCTTTATCGCTCTTTCTTTATCCCATATTCCTTGATGATACATATCAACCACTCGAAAAACTTTATCATTTGCAACTTTTCCGATGATAATGTCAAATTGCAAATAATCCTTTTTCCCCTCACGACAATTGCACACAAAATCAATCCAAGAGTCCAAATCCTCTCCGAAATCTTTCACATTAAAATCTGTTTTATCCAAACTAAGCTCATAGCTATTAATAATCGGACTTCCTGTCAATAAGTCTGCTCTACGTTTAGCCCACTTCTCTGCCTGTTCTTTTACCGTAGTTACATAAAATCCGGAACCAAAGTCCAAATTCCGAAGGCTATGTTTTACATCAGGATTTTCTACACGCTGATTAGAACCATGAAATACTATCATACTATCACCTCTTTTTGGGCAAGATATTCTTCAATATCTTTCACAACAAAATCAGTACTCTGTGTATGTAAAATATCATAATTCGGAATCAGGTAATGGTTAAGACAGCCACTCTGTTTTAAGGCAAAATATACCTGTGCAGCCGTCTTCCTCCAACGGTTTGCGCAGGCATGAATCATATAAATAACAAAAGAAAAGATTTCCGAACTCAAAATTCCCTCCTTAAATCAATTTGCAATATAGAATAATAAAGCATAGAAACTATCAGAATAATACTACCTAGTATACATTCTTTAGTGATGTTTTGAACACTTCGTTTTTTGTTCACTTCATTGTTCTTAATACTTCCACAACTTCTTTTTAGAGCTTTTTCTTTAGGGAACTTTTCTATACTAATCAGTAATAGGAAGTGCCCTAAGCACAATATTTTTTAAAAACTGAAGGAAGATAAAAAATATTACAATTATTTCAACCCTTCTATTTTCTGTCTTTTCCAAAGAAATACGACAAGAGCAAAAGAGAATATCTGAGCTATCAAAATACGAAAAATCATATACTCATCTATGCCTGTATTGCTTACAACATGAAGCAAGTTAGTAGCAATACAATTATTGAAAAAGTGATCTGCCATGCCCGCATAGAGATTTCCTGTCATCCGATATAATAATCCCCATTTTACCCCCATCATTCCTGCCAGAATAATATAACCTATACTCAGTGATACGAATCCCATCCCACTAATTTCTCCATCAATCCAATTGTGGAACGGCGTTACAATATGCCATATTCCAAAAAGTAGAGCCTGAATAAACAGAGCTGTTTTCAATGAATATCTGGTGTTAATCAGTTGATAAAACAATCCACGAAAGGTACCTTCTTCCATAATTACATTAATGATATTAAAGAAAATATTTATAAAAACAAACCCAATACCCGTTTGTATACTACCAACTCCGGTTAAGGAAAATCCCGTAATAAAGAATCCTAAATGAATTTTTTTCTCCTGAAAGTACAAGATACTACATTCAATTGTATAAGCAATAAAAAAAGAAAATAATGCAAGAGCGAACCCTTTGAGAATTGTTTTTACTAAACCGTACTTTTTAAATCCTATCGTGCTTATATCCCAATGTAATTGTTTTAAAAGAACGAAAAGTAGTACGATACCAAATATCTTGTTAATAAAATTTTCTGCAAAAATCGTTTGGTCCATCCGAAGTGCAATTGCTTCAAAAGCATGTACCAAAAGAAGGATAAGGAATATAAACACACAACTCTTAATTGGTTTATGTAATATAGTATCCTCTGAAAGTATCTCGGAGGAGTGTGTAGTTTTAAGCATATTTTATTGCCTTTCTATAAAGAAAATTCGGGATAATATCCGGCCCTAAAACCCAAATATTGATTTCCAAATACCTCTAATCCGGTACGACATTTTCAAGTTTTCCGGAAAGTCTCATTCTTATTGTTTTCATTCTGAGCTCCTCAAAATTTCAGCAATCTTATCAAAGGTATTTCCGTTTCGAATCGTAATTTGCTTGTAGAAATCCTGCTTCATGAGTTTTTTATGGTATGTGGTTTTTAGATATTCCGCCTCATCCATTTTCCCCCAAAATACTGCCTGTTTCCCGACATATACTTTCTCATTGTAAAATGTAGAGTTCTCTATAAAGTGAAGAATACCGTATTTATCCATAGTACAGGAATAAAACAAAACATCTCTTCTTGCCAACTCCTCTTCCCACCAATCCGGTAATGCCGCCTGTTCTTCCAAATACTCCTCTTTCGTAAGTAAAGCAAAGGGAATTGAAAAATCGTAGTTTGTTTCTAAGACTTTTCTTATCTTTAAGATACAAGCCTCACGACTTTCCGCACTACTGAAAAACAGATTGCCGCTGTTGATATAGGAATCAAGATTTTTAAAACCTGCATTATCCAATAAGGCTTTTAAATCCGTCATAGAAACTTTATTTTTCCCACCCACATTGACAGCTCGAAGGAAAAGGATATAGCGCAAGGAATTACCTCCTTAAATTTAGTGTTTTTTCTTCCACAACGACCCCAGCAAGATACCGATTGCAGAGATTATCACTCCGGCTACAATCATTCCGAAATCCGGGGCATTCAGCTTGTTGAAAGCAATATTGTTTGCCATTTTAAATGTACCATATTCGGCCAGCATATACATTACGCCAAAGAAAAAGGTAAATCCCCATTTTCCTTTTCCAAAAAAGTCATTTTTCCCAATAAGCACAGACTCAACAAATGTTGTTACCGGAAGGATAATCCAAAGGTACATCAAGCTGTAGCCCATAGCATCACTTCCACTTGTAAAAAACCAAAACACAATCATGGCAAGTGACCAAATCAGAAGATATGAGAGTATGATAATGATTTTGTTTCTAATATTATGTTCCATGCTACTGCACCTCCCTGGCATTTTTATTGTAGGGAAAATGCCCCCTGTCGTCCAGCAAATGGCTTTTACATCACTTATAGTGTGTGTCAAAATCCTTTTACATTGTCCCTTTATTGCTTTAATTTACCGCTAATCTCTTTAAATACTTCTTTTTTAATTTTCCAAATCCCTGAATAGGGTTGTTCAGCATAGGTCTTATTTCTATTTTCATATAGATAAACGACACCCCAGTTCCCTTCCGTATTGTTATAATAAAAGCTAACAGCCAGAAATTTTTTAATGTTTGCAGGATGTTCATTATAACTTTTCCCTCCTGTATCTTTAGTATTTTCTTTGATGGCATTCACGATTTTAGCTATTTCATCCTGTTCCGTGATTTTCACAGTATTTCCGGAAGGATTTTCCGTGATTTCCATTTCCGTTATGTCCTTTGCCTCCGGCAGGCTGATTTCCTTCTTAGCTCCGCAAGCTGTTAATACAAAAATGAAAATAAAAGCTAACGCGATTCCCATATACTTTTTCATGTTTTTTCTCCACAAGTTTACTTGATTCTCTTTAGAATATCTTCAACAGACGGCAGCTGCCCTTCCAGGCATTCGGAAGACTGCTCGTAACTTTATACTCACTCACACCAATCGGCTTTGAAATGTCCTTTAGAGAGTATTCCGCAACTAAATTATTCTTGCTCTTGCAAAGTAATAAGCCGATTGATGGATTGTCTTCCTCTTTCTTTAGGATTCCATCTACTGCAGATAGGTAAAAGTTCAGCTGACCGGCATATTCCGGTTTGAAATCTCCTGCTTTCAACTCGATAACTACATAACACCGCAGGTTCAGATTATAAAACAATAGGTCAATATAAAAATCATCGCCCCCGACATTAAGATGATACTGATTGCCTAAAAATGCAAATCCTGTTCCAAGTTCCAGCAGAAGCTTAGTAACATCGCGAACAAGCGCCTGCTCAATATCTCTTTCCAACATCTCCTCACGGAATGGGATAAAGTCGAACACATACGGATCTTTCATGGTCTGCGCTGCCAACTCACTTTGCGGTGATGGCAAGCGGCTCTCAAAATTAGAAACCTTATCAACCAGCACCTGCCGCTGATATAGTCCACTTTCGATTTGATGCACCAGCACATTGCGGGACCAGCCATTTTCTGCTGATTTTTTGATATACCATTCTCGTTCATTTGTATCAGAAACTTTATCCAGCAATACCACATTATGTCCCCATGGAATTTGTGCAACAACCTGTTGCACAAATTCACGATTGGGATAGGTCTCGGCAAATTTTGCCATATACTTTAGATTGCGAACAGAGTAACCTTTGCTTTCCGGGAACGCCATACGAATATCGGACGCAAGGTTATCAATAAACTTGTTTCCCCAAGATTTGTGATTGTTAATAACACAGCCGATTTCATAATATAAGAGTAACATATCTGCGTTTACATGAACCGCTGCCCGATACTGCGCACTCGTAATTTCACTCTTTATCTTCTCAACAATGGAGATATACTCCGACGAATTCATTAACACTCGCTTCACCTCACTTTCAATATAATCCATGTTTTTTACAGTAATGCGTTGATTCTCCCATCCTTGCCCTTGGTATAGTCTCCTATCAAATTGCTGAACTTTTGCTCATTCAACGGTGGAAACATTGTCAGCTTTCATTAAGCTGCTTTTTGCCTTCTTTGTCGCATGAACTAACAAAATAGCAGCAACTATACATATTACTTTGGATGCATTCCCTATAATTACATTATCCTGGAAAGTAATTTGAGATAATGTATTCATTAGTGCATGTGTCATTACACATATCCATAAACTATTTGAATAGGCAAATAATGCCGATAGTATGAAACAGTTTGTGAATAGTCCCAACGAGAAATTAAGAACATCAACCGTTACAATGCTACCATCAATACAAAAGAACAAAAAATGCCATACTCCCCAGCACACAAAGGTCATCATCGTCGCAACGATATAGGAAAGCTTTCTCTAAACAGGGCTGGAAAGAATATCTCCATCCTATTTCTTCTATTCCACCAAATAGAATGGCCTTAAAGAATAGAGCTATCGGAATCCATACATTTTCAATTTTGAATCCCTTACTTATTGCCACAGAACAAAAGTCTATAATTAAAAACACAATTGCCATTGCATAGATTTTAAATGTCTGCTTTATATTGAAAAAATCCTTTATTATGCGCAAAGGCTTTTTCCCATTGTATTTAATTTGATAAAATACGCCCCAAAAGGCGGACGACACACCTCCAATGATAATAAAAACCATCCCCAAAAAAGAATGGTAGCCTAATCCATATCCTTTTTCTTTTAGAATTCCAACCAGTACTGCAACTGCTGTTATATGAAGCAATGTTGGAAATAAAAATTCTTTCATAATCGACTTATTATTCATTATACCTTTCTTCCATAACGCACTTCTACAGGCACTGTAATCTGACCGTTTGCTGAAATTTTTGCCAAGTTCATATTGATCACCTTTTCTATTACAGTTTAGTGAATCAATAAGAAATGCAATGCCTCTTCTCTGATTTCCTTATCGCAGGATGCATTTTCAGAAATTCCCTTCAGAATATCTAAATAGACTTCCGCTTGATCTGTTCCATTGATAAGACGATTTAGCATCCATACCGTATGTAAAGTAGGCATTCTTTTTAAGGACAGAAGAAGTTCTTCTTCATATCCTTTTTTATAAAATCTCTCCACAAAATGGACGATTGGCCCGGGACTTCCAAAATCTGTCAAAGGATGCCTTTCCATCAGTCGGAGAAAAGGCTGTACCGAGTCTAATTGATTATAGTTTTCTTCAATTTCTTCCATGCAATCCATCATCACGGTTTCAAGATCGTCATTATCTTGAATGCAGGCTTCCATTTTTTGAATGATGCTGTTTAGCGCTTCCATGTCTATTTCCACCTCAGATTGTTCTCAGACCTCTCTTTTCACGTCTCTTCTCACATCTCTTCAATCACTGCTATTCTATGCAAGATTACTTTCGCCAGCTCCCTTGCTTTTTCAAAGTCTTCCTTGCTAAGAACCATCAGTGCATAGCTGTCACTTCCTATATCCATAGCAGACAAAACATATTCTGTCCACCGGGCATTCAGAATATTTCCCCACCTTGGAATATCCTCTTCATCATGCAGTATTTTCTCATCCGTCTCAAGATTTAGTCCGGCACTTAATTTACGCACAGCTGGAATAAAGTTATCCTTCCTTGCTTTCCAATCCAGTTCTATAAGCTTTCCTTTCCGCTCTAACGCGAAAAAAAGCTCTTCCCAGGCATGATCCATATCTTCCATTCTTTCATGCTTGTGTTTTTTCAGGAAACGCTTTGCTGTTTGGGGGTCTGCCAGCAGGAGCTTTGTTAATTCTTCAAATGCGGATTTTACAATTGCATCATCATTTCCTATCACTTCCGTATATGTCTTTTCATCAGGAAGAACTTCCTTTTTACAAATGCCCTCATAATCTTTACGGCATCACTGTAACTTAAGTCGGAAATAAGATATTTTTTATCCTCTATTTTCAAATATAAATTGACCAGCTCTTTACTTTTCCCAACTACCGCTTTCATCGATATACAGCCCTTTATGGCATGGGACGGGCTTATCTCTGCATAAGTAGTATATCCGTCATGCATATCTTTTAGAGAATTATCAATTCCGATGATATGAAATCCGTTTCTATCGTAATTGGGGGTTTTCATGTGCCATTCTTCATAAATCTCAAAGAACACTTTCTGTATCCAATTATAGATGCTCATGATTGTTTTCCATCTCCTCTTTCGTCATTCCGCTAAGTTCTTTCACCCACATCCCTACCGTGTCGGAAAGCAGAGAATCACAAGTATATTCCTCCATACCGTCCATATATTTGCAGGAAAATGAAGGCTCTCTTATCGCGGCTTTATAAAACTGCATTGCCACATCCTGCAAATGCTCCGGATGAAACGGAAGTGACAGCTCTTCTGCCAACGCCCCCCGAATCTTATCCCAGTCCTTATGCTCTTTACGATACGCTTCTCGGATTTTGGCTAGATAGCCTTCGCAAAAGACTCTCAGCAAGCTTTCCCTTTGATAAATCTTCTTACAGTTAAAGTCAAATAGATTTCCTGCGTGAATTAAAAAGGTCAGAAGCTCTGCAAGACTTTCCGCAATTCTTCCCACCTCTCCTTCACTACCGATAAAACCAATACTTTCATCCTGTAACAACACAAATTCTCCGCCACTTGCATCATGTGCAAATGCCTTAGCTTGCATAGAATAGTTCTCATTATTCTCCATAAACTGGATTTCCTGAAGCTGCTTGTAAAAGCAAATGTCACACTCTCGCATAAGCATAGTATGAAGTTCCGTATTATTCTTGATCTGCTCCCATAAGTCCATTCCGTTTTCTCTCCCCCCTACAAACTGGGAATTATGATTTGCTTCTCCGTAATACCATATATATATTGAATATATAAGCATAGCAATAACACCTATTATAAGTATAATATTCAATTTAATGATAAACATAGACAAAAGAGTGTTTGTCAATCCATGAAAAACACTACAAGCAAATATGCATTTCGTTTTTTTGTAAATTGTTGCTAGCCAAAAACTGAGTATTATAGCTAATACTAAAAACAAGGTAAACGGCATATTTTGTTGAGATGACCCATTTATAAACCAAAGCGGTATATGCCAAATCCCCCACACTGTACCTGTAATGATGGCGGATATCGGAAAATTCAATTGTTTCTCTAATAAAGGCTGCATAACTCCTCTCCAACCTAATTCTTCTTCACCACCATATATAAATGTTGCTTGTAGAAAAATTAAAGGTATCAAATACATCTTTAATGCAGCATTAAATTCTCTTGAAGATAAACTTATTGTCAGTATTTCAAAAACAGAAAATAGAAACAGATAGTTCAATGATTTTTTTCTGTGCTTAAAAATGTATTTTACTATAGATTTAATCGTATTTTTTTCTTCCAATACAAATAAAGTTGCTATCGCTGGTCCGAAGCCTCCTATAATATGCAGAATAGTACCTAAAGGATGGGAAAATGGAATAATATTGAGACTTGTTAACGTAGCAAGCCCACACCATGCTATCCAAGAAATAAGGAATGTAATGATAAGAAATTTTGCCAGCCTCTTAGAATTCAATTTAGTATAACTCCTTCTCAACTTCTCCGTTCCAATTATGGCAAGTAACAGAACAATGTCTTTAATCCTTGATAAATTTACTTGCCAAGTGATAAACCTGTTTGCTCTCTTTACTATCCAAAGACCAGCTCTCTAATTCTTTTCGAATAAAATCCGGAAACTTCTTACTGATATCTCGTAAAGCATTGCCCACGGATTTTCTAACATACTCACTTGAATCCTCTTTTAAAGCGGCTAAACACTGAATGGCTTCTTCCGGGTGGTCTTTAAAATAGGCTCTGCTTGTCCAGATTCTTAAACCTTCTGAAACGGCTCTTCGGGCGTTCGGCTCAGGACTTTGTAGCCATTCCGTAATCGTGAGTAGGGCTTTTTCCATTCCGATTTTTTTACAATACATATCAAAGGACTTCGCTAAAATCTCCTGCACTCTCCAGTTCTCATCCTTTGTAACTTCTTCCTTCATAAAATGAAGGATTTCTTCGTCCTCAGATAAGTGGCCGAATAGAAATACCCCATACATCCTTACTTGATAAACAGGAGATTGATAAGCTGCAAATGCCAAAGTCTTGCAATAAGCAAAATCATGGGACTGAAAATCCTCCAATGCTCTACTTTCTTCCGGCTTGAAACCGTTTTCCACCGAAGATAATTCCTGTTCTAATGTGGCAATATATTCCTTCAAATCTGCTCACCTCCTTAAGAGATTTGGTCTTCCTTTTTCTATTTTGCACTGGCAAATCTCACTCAAAAAAGCTCCGTCAATTCTGTTTATCTTCTCTAAAAAGATACCATAGTTTTCCAAAATATTGATTTGCAAATTTCCATGTTTCCTCATTCATCATTGACCTTTTAGTTCGGTATCCGTATACATAATTAATTTCTTTCGGTGTTTTCTTGAAAAGTAGCCACCCGAAGAAAATCATAGTTAACGTAATAAGTAAAACCGTAATTAGCATGAATATCCAGAATCCCATTTGAAATTCCTCCATTACTTTTACTTCTAAAGCATTGATTCAGCCTCAGTTATATTTATAACATTTTCCATGTACTCATAAAATTTCTTGTGTAATTCTCTCATTTCATCCGGTGCGTTTATCGAATGTTGATACATGAACTTTTCGCCGAAAATGCTTCTATATACAAACGACATAATAAAAGTCAATATCGGCAGCGGCACAAGCAAAAAAATATTCATTTTCCATGGGGATAACTTGCCACAGATTTTCCGCACAAATTGGAGGTTTCGTTTTAGAGCTTTTGCTGTCTTATGCATAATCTTGTGTTCATAGCCGACTTTTAAGGGGTTATCCGCTTCATAATATGCATCTGCAATAGGAACTACCATTGCAAGATGACAAAACTGCCAAATCTGCATATCTTTCACTATCTGATATGGAATAGAAGATTGCTTAAAAATCAAAGAAAGGCGTCTTACTCTATCTGTTCTCATTCCGGAAATCTCTGCAAAGGTAGTCGGTTGAATGATTTTCGGAGTAAGCGTGGCATCCAATACATCATCCTTAATCCTTCCTCCTGCACCCGGAAATGCCGGAAGAATTTTGCCTTCTCCACAAAGATTCTCCCATTCATTGTAGTCATCCATAGAATTTGTCATTGTTACAATGCATTTGCTATTATTGGTTTTCAATTCCTCAAGTGCCTGATATAACTGATTCTCTCTGACTGTCAAGAATATAAAATCATATTCGTCATTATCCTTGAGTTCAGACAAAACAGAAACATTTGCTTTTGTAACTTTTTCTCTTTTCAAATAAAGCAGACCCTTCTTCTTGAGCGTTTCCAGCCTGGCTCCTCTTGCATAAACAGTAGTATCAAAACCCGCTTCGGCAAAAAGCGAGGCATACAGCGAGCCTATCACTCCCGTACCAAATATGAGTAATCTCACTTACAGACTCCTTTCTGTCCCATACAAGATATCCGCCCATCATGGATTTTATAGCAATATCACCTGCTACGGGAAAGGCTTCACGAACAAATTCAATTTCAAAGTCTATAATAACACGGTGAATCCTCCTTTTGCCACCGTGCTCAAAGCAAGTAATCGTAAATTTCCACCGAGTTCCAGTATAAAAAAGGAAATGGCGGCTTGAAATAGTTTCATTTTAACCTTCTCCTTCACACTAATTGGCAATCTTCCAAATAGTTGCTTTATTTTTCATGCTTATCAAGGTTTTATACAAACCTCCTTGCTTCATCAGTTCTTCATGATTTCCTCGTTGTTCTATTTTTCCGTTATTTAAAACTAAAATCTGATCGGCGTTTCGTATGGTAGAAAGCCTATGAGCAATCATAATAATGGTCTTGTTCTTTGTCAGTTCTTCAATGGCAGCCTTTAGCTTATCTTCATTTTCCGGATCAATATTTGCTGTGGCTTCGTCAAAAATGACAATCGGGGCATCTTTTAACATAGCTCTGGCAATGGAAATTCTCTGTTTTTGTCCTCCGGAAAGAGTGGCTCCGCCTTCTCCAATCAACGTATCGTAACCATTTGTCAAGGCTTCTATAAAATCATGACACATCGCCTTTTTAGCAGCTTCTATGACCTCTTCTCTTGTGGCACTTGGCACACCGAACTTGATATTATTTTCAATCGTATCCTCAAAGAGATATACATTCTGGAATACCATAGCGATATGACTCATCAGATTGGGCAGGGTATACTCTTTAATGTTTTTGCCGCCCATTAAGATTTCTCCTGCGTTTACATCCCAAAATCTTGCAATCAGATTGCAAAAGGTCGTCTTTCCGCTTCCGGACGGACCGACAATGGCGGTCATGGTGTTCTTCTTCATCTCACAGGAAATATGATCTAAAATTGTCTTTTCATCATAAGCGAAAGAAACATCTTTAAATTCAATATCCGAGTGACGGATTGGGCTTGTTTCAGCTCCTTCTTTTATTTCAGGAATCTTTTCCAAATATTTCAAGCTGTCGATGGAGTTTTCTGCAATTCTCAGTATCGCCATAGAGCTTCCTGCCGCCTTAATTCCTTCAAAAATAATAAAGCCGGCAATCATAGACATAATCGCATCTGCCAAAAGCATATCTCCTTCAATGTAATACTTGGCAGATAGAATAATAATAGCGGCAATACTGATTCCAAGAACAATTCGCTGTAAGGCGATATATGGCGTCATGGTTTTTTCCAGTTTCATTGTAATATTGCAGTTTTCTTCAAACGCATTGCTCAGTTCTTTATTATTCTTGCCGCCTAAATTGTATGATTTAATCACCTGCATTCCTTGTACGGTTTCCAGTACCTGTTTTGTCAAATGTGTTTGAGCAATACCGATTTCACTCGCATTTTCTCTTGACTTTTTTTCCATAAAATAGGTGACAATAAAAAATGCAAGGATACCCAAAAATGCGGTAATTCCTACCATTATATGCAAATAAAATAAGGCTAAGGCAAAGACGAAAGTATTGAGTAATCCGCCTAAAACAAGCACAAGCAGCATCGGTACCTGCATTTCAATCTGGCTGAGGGTGGTGGTACTCATTGTTGTAATCTTTCCTAAGCTGAATTCACTGAAAAATCCCATCGGTACTCTTTTCAGCTTGTTTCCGATACGAATTCTTTTATCCGCTGCCATAAAATAGCCGGCATGCGTTTGCTCCAGCTGAGAGATATATTGCGTGATAATCTTTCCGACTAAGCTGACAAGAAGAATCCCTAAGACAATGGCTATATCCTTCATGGAAAGAGTTTCGTCAAATATTTTAACGAGAACATAATACATACTGCCCATTTGCATTGCATTAAATGCTGCACAAAGGAAGCCGACAATAATGGACTTTTGTATATTCGGCTGTTCCTTTTCCGCAAAGTTCCATATTTTCTTAAATACTGTAATCATAACGCTCCTCCTTTCCCGCAGCTTTCCATAAAGAGGAATAGACTTTTGACGTTTCTAAAAGTTCCTCATGCTGTCCACAACTTTCAATCTTCCCGTTTTCGACCACAAATATTTATCTGCATTGACAACGGTTCTAAGCCTATGTGCAATTAAAATCAATGTTTTTCCTTTCACCAAATTACTGATGGCTTCCTGCACAATGCTTTCGTTTTCGGTATCCATATAGGAGGTAGCTTCATCTAAAATGACGATTGGTGCATTTTTCAGCATGGCTCTTGCGATAGAAATTCTTTGCTTTTCTCCTCCAGACAAATGCCCTCCGCCTTCTCCCGCAACCGTATCATAGCCATTTGATAGTCCTCTAATAAATTCATCACAGCCGGATAATTTTGCTATTTCTTCTACTTCTTTATCACTTGCCGACGGTTTTCCGATTCTTATATTTTCTCTGACAGACATATCAAATAGATAGTTGTCCTGTGATACATAAGAGATGGTTTCGGATAACTGTTCCAGCGGAATCTCTTTGATATTTTTTCCCCCGATACTTACTTCTCCGGCATCTGCATTCCAAAAACCTGCGATCAGCTTCGTAATGGTTGACTTTCCGCCTCCTGACGGACCGACAAATGCCGTTACCTGATTTTCCCCAATCGTCAAACTGACTCCTTCTAATACTTTCTTATCTTCCGTATAGGAAAAATCCACATTTTTCAGTTCAATAGCACTACCGGATAACGAAACATTCCCTTTCCCATGCTCAAGATCAGGGGCATCTAAAATCAATCCGATTTCCTTTGTAATCGTTCCTATTCTGGACAGATCATCCATATAATTGGTTGCCGTCAATATATTTTCCACCGTTCCAAAAGAAAGTACAAGGATGGTTATAAAGGTCGCTATTGTTAAAGAGCCATTTAAATAGAAATAAACTCCTAACGGCAGGATTGTAAGCAAGGACATAGGCGAAATTTTTCTGTATGCAGACACACCGATCATCGCTTCTTTCATCCAATGATAATAAAACGCCGCATTTTCATGGACTGCTTCCCTGTATTTCTGATAGGAGGCTTCGCTTTGATTGAACATCTTGATGACCTCAATTCCACCGATATATTCCACTACTGCGTTATTCATTTTCTGATTGATTTCCACCGATTGCTGATACTTTTTCCCATAAGATGCCATCACCGATTTCATACAGAACATTCCAATCACAAGAGGAATCAAGGAAACAATTGCCAATCTCCAATCCAAAATAAACATATAAATCAGCAAGAGAATCGGACCGATGATATTGGCAGTCATTTCAGGAATAATATGTGCTAAGGTTGTTTCCATGGAATCCACCTGATCCACAATAATATTCTTGAGCTTACCGGAAGGAATATTCATGACATTCCCAAGGGGCATTCGAAACAGTTTTTTAGAAATTTCTTCCCTTATCTTTTTTAAGGAATAAAACGTTGCCTGATGCGATATGGAGGTGGAAGCCGCCGCAAAGATTTCCTTCAAGACCATTGCGGCTAATACCATAAGACCGTATTGCAAATAAAATCCGAATTCTGTGTTTTTTCCAATCAGTCCTACCATCATTTTTGCTAATACGATATAGGCGGCAAGACCGGATACCACTCCTAAAACTGCCAATAGAACGGATTGAATGTAAGTGTTCTTATATTCTTTTACATACTGTTTGATTAAATTCATAATCTGAATCCTCCTTTGATACCAAAATTTTTATCCTATGGAAGCAAATAAAAAATCTGATATTTTACCTTCATTTCCTTTTACAGGTAGCTTTTTATAAGATTTGTCATCCAGCATCAACACCGTATTACACACCTCAAAGAGAAGTTCTAAATCATGGGTAATAATAACCACCGGTCTCTTGGCGGCATATCTCCTTATCATAGCTCCTATTTCTTTCATTCTCTTATAATCAAGCCCTGAAGTCGGCTCGTCCAATATAATGATTTTTCTTTCACTTAAAAAGGCAGTGGCAAGTGCAAGCCTTTGCTTTTGCCCACCGGAAAGCTCTTGCGGATGATCCATTTTTTTATCCCACAAATCAATCGCATGAATATAGGTAGTGACTTCTTTTAAGTATTCACTATCTTTCCCTTTATTTTTAGGAATCAGTTCATTTTCCACCGTATCAAAGAAAATTTGATAATCCACATCCTGCATCATATAGTATGATTGCTTCAATCTTTCTTTCGTTGTTTTTCCATAGCTTATTTTCCCTTTATTTTTAATTAAGCCTGCTAAAGTTCTTCCTAACGTTGTTTTTCCGATTCCATTTTCCCCAATAATTGCCATAATTTCTCCATAATGAAGATTAAAAGAAAGATTCTTTATGAGTTCCTGTTTCCCGATATTGATACTTAAATCCACGATACTCGCAGCCTTCTCTTGTTCCGCACCCAAGTTTTGTGCTTTCAGAGACTGATAACGGATTGCTCGCAATCCATATTTTTTGCAGTCATCCTCTGTGAGTTCTCCTTGAGAAAACACCCTCTCGATTGTCCCGTCTTTCATATAGATTAACCGGTCATATAAATCATTCAAAAAAAACAATCGATGTTCCGCAATAATAATCGCCTTTCCCATTTCTTTTAAAGTGCGGACAATATCTCTAAACTGAGCAATCCCTTGATAATCCAAATTGGAGGAAGGCTCATCAAAGAAAATAATTTTCGTATCATATAGTAAAGTGGAAGCAATTGCTACTTTTTGCTTTTGTCCTCCGGAAAGTTCGGAAAGTTTCTTGTCCATCAAGTCGCTAATTCCCATTTTTTCAAAGGCTTCTTTTGTTTTTTGTTTTAATTCCTCAAGGGGCATTCCTAAGTTTTCTCCGACAAAGGCGACTTCTTCTTCCGCAATGGTAGCAAAAAACTGATCCGACGGATTTTGAAACACATTGCCGATATATTTTGCAAGCTCACCTTTTTCGTAGTCCAGCAAATTTTTATCAAATAATTTTACTTCTCCGTCTAAATCACCCTCATAGTGATTGGGAATTAAGCCATTTAATATTCTTGTCAAAGTCGTTTTTCCACATCCTGAAAGTCCTGTTATAACAATCAATTCACCCGGCTCAACACTTAAACTTAAATTTTTTAAGATAATCTCTTTGCTGTTTTTATACTTAAATTTGTTGATTTTGACTTCTAAAATTTTCATTTATAATCCTCTGCATCTAAAACAATCTCCATACTAAATAAAAAGAAACAACCAAACAAATCAAGTCAAAAATATTATATTTCGTTGGATTGTAACTTGTTTTTTTTATTTTATACTCTGCCCCTTTTGAAATAATGGAAGATGTTAAAGTTTCGCTTACATGAAGACACTTATACATCAATGGAATAAGATAAAGTTCAAATGAACGGACAGGATGTAAGAGGCTTATTTTTAAGCCTCTTACTTTCATACCGTTTCGTATTTCTTTCATCCTTATTTCCATTTCACTCATAAATCTAAGTCCCGTAGCAATACTAAGGTTAAAGTCATTTGGAATTCCAATTTTCCTTAAGGAACTCATTATAGTAAGTGGCGATAAAGAAATCAGTATCCTACCTAAAACAAAAATAGGAAAAAGTTTTATCCCAATTAAGAGTAAACCTATAAAAGACGCCACTCCAAGTCCATAAGGAAGTTTCCCCAACAAATGCAAAAGCAATAAAAGAAACAGGTACTTTACAGACACACTAAGAAATGCTTTTTTTGAATGCGTTAGTAACAAAATAAATGAAACGGACATCATAATATAATAGCCAAGTTTATCCGTAATAAAAAGTGTAATGGAAAATGAAACGATGAGGATAAACAAAACTATACTATTAACTATGCAAGTCTCTTTTCCTGTGTTTTTTTGCATCAAAGTATCCCTTTCTCTTTTCTTTTTTCAAAAAATTTATTATTGATATACATTCCGAACAAACCAGCCAAAGTGACCAAAACAATATTTACAATAATTGAAATCAACATTGCTTTCGGTGTAAAAAATGTGTACATATATTGAGCTTGCTCCGGAGAAAAAACAGTAAATACTTCCACTAATTTTTCAGGGCCTAAAACTTTAACAAAGGTCATAGCATGCATGGAAATGATAAACATTCCAGTCGCCACTGCCGCTGCAACTCGTTTATCATCTTCATAACTTCCTATGATAAGTTCAGCCACAATACCTGCTATTAAATTTATAATAAGCATCGGCCAATATCCCATTAACGACCAAAAAACAGATAACAACATAAAAAAGATAAAAGCAGAAGGTTTTTTCTTAACTTTTTTTGCCATTACAACAAATGGCGGTGCAATTACAAGTGCAGAAAATCCACTTGCAACATAAAGAGAAACGGTTCCCAACATTCCTGTTCCCATTGATACAGCCATACCTAAAACAAAAGCGATAACTGTAAATACAGTGATTTGAATAATGTCTTTTAATTTCATAATGAACTTCCCTCCTAAATTCCAGTTCTTTATTTGTTAGTTTCAACTAACCATGATGAAAAAAATTAAGGCACTGGTGCACCAGTGCCTTATATCACCATTTATGTTAAGTATACCTGCAATGTTAGAAGTTCTCTATAACCAATTGGGTATTTTTTAACTCCAAAAAGACAAATTACTCTCATTTAAATTCACTTGGAGTTTTACCCATAATACTTTTAAACGCCTTTGAAAACTTGCTTTGATTTTCATAACCGGTCATCTCGGCAAGTTCCCCTATACTTAAGTATGGTTTTTTATTCAAAAGAATCGCTGCTTCTTTTATTCTGTTTTCCCTCATAAAAGCACCTATCGATTTCCCCGAAATACATTGAAAGCAATTTTTAAGACTTGATTCAGAAACAGCAAACTTTTTCGCTAAATCTCTTATCTTCAGCCATTCAAAAGGATTTTCTATAATCATTTTATAACACTCTTGCGTTGCTCTGTATACCGGTCCAGAAAATGATGAAAACTGTTCAGTGTCTTTTGGTTCTATCAAGCTTAAAAACAGAAGTAATTCTATTGTTTTTATAATAGAGTACGGAAGCTTCACTCTTTCATCTACCTCATATAATTCGTTGATAATATGATTTATTCCATCACGAGAACGTATAATCAAAGATACTCCATTTTTACACAATCTGTCTCGTAATTTATGCAAATCAATATTTCCATACGGAAAATATTGATCAATTGATTTTTGAGCCACATTTATATCAATAAAAAGGGAAAGTCCAACATATTTCTTCATAGGGATACACGACTTTTTAAATGAAGCTTTGCCAAGATCAACAATACTTAAATCTCCTCTCCCTAAAAAGGCATGCTCGTTATTTTCTAAAATAAATTCATAACAACCTTCTAAACAATGATCAATCTGTAACATACCCTCCTTAGGCTCTATTTTTTGATAAGTAGTTTGCATATTCAAAGTATTGTAAGAAAGTTGAATTCCTTCCAAAAGATTATAGCAGCGCATTTCACCCGTTCCTGTATCATTGTTTAAGCAATATATTTGTATATCCTTTGTCTGCTTTTTTTCTGTAAAAAAGAGTTTATCATAAGCATTTTCAATAACATTGTTTTTATTTAACTCCATTCCCTTTCTCACCTCATTTTTTTATATTTAGTAATCAATTCCTTTTTTCACCTCATAGTCTCATTATTTGCAACTATCTGGTGAAAATAAAGCATTTTTAAATAAAATCAGGGAACTTCTTACTGATATCTCGTAAAGCATTGCCCACGGATTTTCTGACATACTTACCGGAATCCTCTTTTAAAGCATCTAATCGCTGAATGACTTTTTCCGTCATAAGGACAGCTTATCCCAATCCTGCACGGATTCTATTACCGGAATCCAACTGTCTATTTCGAATCTTTCCTCTATCCATGGTTCCGCATAGCCGTCCAGAATAAGCACCCCATTGCATTTTATATGGGCTTTTGCCTCTACTATATCTAAGACTTCTATCCTGTATTCAATTAGCGGTTCATTTTCATAAATATAAAAGGAATCTTCACGCTCTTCGCTTTCCTCAAATGTCTTTACAGAAAATGTGGCTCCCGCCAATTCCTTTACAGTGCTCTTATCCGTATCTATCGGATTGATACAGATGGAAGGAGAAATCTCATTTCCCTCGAAATCCCCGGGCTTAAACCCAATGTCTACAGCCCATGAAGCGCTTTCCTCCCTGTCTGCTTTAAAGAACATGAGGCAACTTCTTCTGTCTCCCCAATCGTCTTGAAATATAAAATCTCTTATCTTTAACATTTTGTTCTCCCCTACAAACAGGAATTTATTAATTACTTATTTTTTAAATAAGCTTCCCAAAAAATTTCCCATTGTTGCAATTAGACCGTATATTAATACATAAACAGCTGCACTTTCATTGTAAAATATAAATATTGTTGGAATAAAGAGGGCCATAATTAACAATATAAATATCAAGTTAAAAGAATGTCTAATCCCATAAATGAGAGAAGTTAAAAAACAAATACATGGAGTTAAAATAAGTAAAAAGAATATACCGGTTCCTGTATCATTAATGAAAGCAGGCAACACATAAAAAGCTAAAGTTATCACTATTAAGTAAACAGACATTTCTCTTGTTTTTTTCATTTCCTTTACCTCTGTAAATTCACATACTTTATTTCTACAAAACTGAATTATCCATTAATCGATAATATCATAAAATGAATAGGGATTACTCCCGGAACAAAGTGTTCATCACCAATTTCGATATGGGAGTGTGAATCTGCAATCTTTATGTTAAAATCTTCAACATAATTTGAATTATCATTCGTAAAATTATCAAAAACAGTATACTGTGCTCCAATATAATTAAGTGTCCCACTCTCATACGGTTCAAGACTCATATCCGCAAAAGAGTTTTCTATATTGACACCATATTTATCCAACCATAAGGCCATTTCAGAAAATTCTTTTCGTGACTTAACATGGTACAGCTTACAATCGTATTATTTTATTCGCTATATCTTCTACAAACCTCTTATCGTGTTCCACAAATAGGAGTGTAGGATTTGCTTCTTTTATAATTTCCTCAATCTGTATTCTTGATATTACATCTATATAATTTAACGGTTCGTCCCAAACAAATATATGAGCCGGCTTTGATAAACTTACAGCAATTAAAACTTTCTTTTTTTGTCCATCGCTATAGTTCTTCATATCTGTTTCAAATAGTTCTCTTGCAAAATCTATTTTTCTAAGAATTGTTTTGCACAATGTTTCATCAACACCTTGGCTTTCAATATACTCATTTAGGCTAGCTGTTAAATTGGAGGAATCTTGAGGAATATATGATATTTTTAAATTACTTGCTAATTTTACATCACCTGAATACTCATGATTTAACCCTAATAAAATTTTAATCAAACTTGATTTTCCGCTACCATTCCCCCCATATACAGCCACTATATCTCCTTGCTTTATCTCAAAACTTATATTCCTTAATATCTGCCTTTCTCCATAATATAATGATAAATCACAAACGGATATTAGAGGATTTTTGGGATAATCCAAGGTATGCAATAATAGACTTTCCTTTGTTTCAATATCTTTTAGTAAATTCTGTTTTTCTTCTATTGCCTTATTTTGTCTATGCTCCAAATTCTTGGATTTTTTCATCATCTTAGCTGACTGATGACCTATATGTCCCTTGTCCGGTTTTACACCTGATACTTTCACAGCGTTTTTAGTATTTTCAATTTTATCAGACCAAATATGACTTTGTCTTGCAGCTTCTTTTAATCGTTTAATATCTTTTCTTAATTTCTCATTTTGACTAATTTCAAATTGGTCTTTCATCAATTTATTTTCATACCAGGATGTAAAATTTCCTGATTGGACATCAATAGAATTCCTGTTAAGAGAAATAACATGATTGATACAGCCATCTAAAAAATCTCTATCATGAGATATAAGCAAAAAACCTTTTTTACTTTTCAGATATTCACTGACAATTTTTCTTCCGTCCATATCTAAGTGGTTTGTTGGTTCATCTATAAGTAAAAAACCATCTTCTCTTGTAAACAAAATAGCTAAAAGGATTTTTGTTTGTTCTCCTTTAGAAAGCGTTGCAAACTCTCTGTAAACAAGCTTCTCATCTACATTTAGCAAATTAAGTTCTCTAAATAATTTCCATTCTTCCACATCTGAGATGAGTTCTTTATATAACTCAATCCCTAATTTTGAAGTATCACTTAAATTAGGTGGAAATTTAATAAAGTCAACATTTTTGCTGATTTTACCTTGATAAACTTCTTGGTTTAGAAGTAGCTTAAATAGTGTTGATTTTCCAATTCCGTTTCTTCCTATTAGCCCTGTTTTCCAGTTCGTATCAAATGAAAAGGATACATTTTCAAATACAGGTTTTACATAGCCATAATATGAGAAAGTGAGGTTTTCAATTTTAATGGCCGACATAAAAACACCCCCTCAAATTCAAAGTTAGCGATTTCTTTTTCCGGTATTCTCTGTCCCACGGATTTCCTCATGATAGAAATAATCTACGATTACCGGATGCCCCTGCGGGACTCTGCCATAAGGCATTTCATTATCCACAAAGGGACAATCATACTTCTTAGCCATTTCCGCAGCTTTTACTTCAAGCGCTTCAAAGTAGCTGCGGTTATGCTTGTTATAGATCTCATCGTAAAGCGGTACAAGATCAGGATATTTTCCGGCGATATAATCCATAATTGTCTTTTTGAAGCCGCCCCGAAGATTGAGGTTTTCGAGCCAGAACAGATCGCACTGATCCTTTACCCGCTCAAAGATGGCTTCAAAGTCCGTGATCCCGGGGAATACCGGGGATACGAAACAGACTGTACGGATTCCTGCGTCATATACCTGCTTCATAGCAGCGATACGCCGTTCAACGCTCGAAGCAGAGTCCATATCGTTCTTGAAATTTTCATCCAGTGTGTTGATCGACCATGAAACGGTCACTCGTCCAAGCTTCTTCAGCAGATCAATATCCCTTACCACAAGATCAGACTTTGTGCAGATCAGAATATCTGCGTCACTGCCGATCAGCTGCTCCAGAAGTTTTCTGGTATTCCCGAATTGCTCCTCCTGTGGATGGTAGCCATCTGTCACAGAACCGATGACCACCCGCTGTCCGGCATATTTCTTCGGATTTTTAATTTCCGGCCAATGCTTCACATCAAGGAAAGTGCCCCATTCCTCCGTGTGTCCGGTAAAGCGCTTCATAAAAGAAGCATAACAATACTTGCAGGCATGTGTACAGCCTACGTAGGGATTGACCGAGTAACCGCCTACCGGCAGACTGGACTTGGTCATGATGTTCTTTGTTTCTACCTCGTCAATGAGGATTCCATCGAGTACTTCTGCCATCTTTTCTGTACCTCCAACACTTTATTGAATTCTTCCGGCATTTCCTGAATCATATTTTTATCCCCTATGATAGAGACAAGGTCTTCCTTCATAAACACCGGAATGCCGAGCGTATGTGCCTGGTTCGCAAGAGACCATGCCCATTCCGGCTCCGTATGAATCTTCCTGCTCTGGGCCCCGGTCATGGTGCCGACAACGATCCAGTTGATTTTGGAAAAATCGACTGTGCCGGGATCGTCAAATAATGGCTCAAAGGTAACATGGTAATGTTTTGCTCTGACATTTTTCCGAAGGGCGTCAATACGCCATAGTTCTGCTTTCCTCGTCACCGTAACGCCAAACCATGCGTTTTCCAGATCGGTATCAAAATCCAGCAGATCGGGGCGCTTGGTCAGAAACAGAAACTGATGCTGTGGATTTTCACGGATCTTTGCAAACACTTCGTCTCTCCATTCCGGCTTCCATCCGGAGAGATCGCTCATTCCGGTAAGAAGAAAGTTCTGCGGACGTTTCTTTTCCATCATCTTGAGCTTACCCGGAAAGAATTCAGGGTCAGCGAAGTCATCAATCATATGCCAGCGTTTCACGTTGTTGCGGGCATAGCAATATGCACACCCCCACTGTGCAGCCGATGACGATGTTCATGTTCTGAATCTGATCTTTGATACAAATACTCATGACTCCTGCCACCCCTCAAGATTCTTTCTGATACGGTCGAGGCATTCCTCAAACCGGGTAATTTCTTCCTCTGAAAAACCTTTGTAGTAAATACTTCCCATCTCATCAGATACAGAATCGTACTCGCCCTTTAAGGCATGTGCTTTCTCAGTCAGAAACAGGAGTGTTTTCCTTTTGTCCGTTTCAGACTGAACACGGCTTATCAGCCCTTGATTTTCCATTCTTTCCAGCATCGTCGTAAGAGATGTTATCGCTAATCCGCATTTGACCGAAAGTGACCTGATTGAGATACCATCCTCCTGCCACAGCACATAAAGAATACGCCCCTGCGCTCCATTAAACGCATCAATATTTTTTTCGCTGAGAATCTTCTCAAAAATCCGGTCTCCAAGCTGTTTTATTTTGGTGACAAGAAATCCGCCATTTGTTTTCATGCAAAATCTCCTATATAGTAGTTTTCTTCAAACAATACTATATAGGAGATTTATTGTCAACAGTTTATATGTCTTAATAGGTAAAATCCGTTTTTTTCAATTCTCCAAATCGGAATTTATCTATGAGATTTCATATTATCTATGGCAAACTTTCCACTTGCTGCAGCTATAGGAAGCCCTCCACCAGTTTGAATCCATTGACTTGCAAGGTATAAATTGTTTATACCTTTGATAGTGCTCTTAACATACTTACTTTTATAACCTTTCTGTGGATTAAAGCTCATATATCCCCCTTTGTGGGCATTACACCAAGTTGTGAATGTAACTGGAGAATACGTTCCAAGCACAATGAGTTTACCCTCAAGCTGAGGGAACTTTTTTTCAACCCTTAATCTCAATTCTTCTGCAATTCGCTGTTTTTCTTGATTATATTTCTCTTTATTATCTTTTAGCCCAAACCAGTAAGCATAATTTTCAGCATTTTGTAAAACATTACACTGAATAACTCTCTTTCCCATAGGAAATAGTGTTACATCATAATCATAAACACGCATTCCACAAAAATTGTGTGTTTCTCCTGCAACATCATATTCGTCACAAGGAAAAATAATACTTCCTTCAGGTAATTTCAAATCCGCTTCAGTAACTATTCCAAATGCAACCTGATAACCTGTATTAGAAACATAACCCTCCGGATTCTCATACATGTACCTAAGATTTTTATCCAAATATCCTTCATCAATTAAGTCATAGAAAAGAGAATGTGGGTCTGCACACCAAATATAGTTATCTGAGTTGATAACCTTTCCATTATTACCAATAATACTAACAACCTGCTTATCTGCAATATTTATTTTTTCAATATTAACGCCTAAATGTAGTTTGCCACCCAAGGATTCAAATTTTGCAAGCATTCTACTAACCAAGCCAACAGAACCTCCCTGTGGAATAGCTGCTGTATTACTTGTATAAAAAGCATACGATGCAACAAAGGAGAGGGCAATGAAGTTGCTATTAAAGTAATTTTTAAAAATCGCTCTAATGTAATGATTTGTAAAACGATTTGTAAAGTCTTCCATAGACTGTTTTCCATATTCCTTTATAGCCTTATTAGCATCTTTCATGCTCATTCCTAGTTTAATAAATTGTATTAGGTTCATATGAGCAATTGAAATATCACATGGCGGCTTTATACACTCTAAGCTTTTAGCACAGTCAAAAAACAAATTTAATTCTTTGGTATCTTCTGGAGCAAGTTCTAAAAACTCTTTTCTTGCTTTCTCTAAATTTCTCCACAAATGTAGTGTTACCCCGTCCATTTCCATACAATAAAAATATGGCTCACGATAAATCTCCAAACTATCAGAAAGAACTCCTAGATTTTCCCACATTTTATATAATTGTTCATCCTTATTGCATCCAACGAGAAAATGAATACAATTATCTATATGATATCCTTGCCTGTTCCACCCTGCACACTCACCACCGGGCATTTTGTTTTTTTCGTATATTTCTACTGAATATCCAGCCTGCAATGCATATATTCCAGCACTCAAGCCAGAAACACCTGCTCCAATAATCACTACTTTTTTACCCATATTCTCTTCCTTTCTATATAAGGTCTTAGAACAATTTTAGAGCATCAGACAATACACAATGCTCATACATTACTCTAAGGAACTAAACAAATTCTAATTTGTTTGCACTATGTCAGCAAATCATAATCAGTACATTTCCTTTGGCTTTCGATATATTTCCTTTAGCTTTCAATATATTCGATTGCAATTTATAGCTTTAACGTTTTAATGCTGTGTAAATCCTTGGTAACTACAGCCGTATCAAATCTGATCTCAAATAAAATCAACGATTCTCCTGCATATTCTATCGTGTCTTTGTAGCCCTGAATTTTAGCAATAAATTGCTCGGCAAGATCAAAAATCGTCTTGGAACTTTTTTGCACTATCCCCTTAGCTTTGACATGCTCATTTCCTCCGTGAGGAATGGTGGTAAATGCCACGTTTGGATTTTCATTTATTTCTTTCACTTTGTCGTTTCCTTTGAAAGACGAAAAGTAAAGTATATTTTCAGCCGGCTCAAAATAAAAATTTACTATTCTTACATTGGGAACATTATTTACAGATGTTGCCAAGGCTATTTCTGTTTGTTCAGCCATAATTCTTAAAAATTCCGCTTTTATATCCATTTAAGGAGACCTCCTTTTTCGATACCTTACTTATTCTATTCTTTTTGATATTTTGCTAGCCCTTACGAATAAAATATAGACCAACTCTTACATTTACTTTCTTGTGTTATAAAACTCTTTATACTTCGGATCATCGTATTCAAAATATCTGTAGCCAACCCCTTTTTGTTTTACAAGTACAAGGGCAATAGCCATCACAGAAAGAGGCACTGAAAGCAGTCCACAAAGATACCATAGTTTTCCAAAATATTGATTAGCAAACTTCCATGTTTCTCCATTCCTCATTGACCTTTGTTCGGTATCCATATACATAATTGATTTCTTTCGGGGTTCCCCTGAAAAGTAGCCAGCCAAAGAAAAGCATAGTGAACGGAATAAGTAAAACCATGATTAGCATGAATATCCTAAATCCCATTTGAATTCCCTCCATTCTTTTACTTCTAAAGGATCAATTCAGCCTCAGCTATACTTGAAAATCATTTTTCTTGCTCTTCTTATGTAATCATGAATAGTTTACTAAATCCAGGTTTATCCCATCACATATTTTTTCCATAATGACTGCTACGCCCTGCTCATTTTCTTTTTCTACACCCGTATCCGTAAAACCGCATTTTCTCCAAAAGTTCCTGCTTTGCATATTTCCTTTCATATAGGCCAACCTTACTTTTTTATAGCCTGCTCTTTTCCATGCAGTGAAAGCCTCTATAATAACAGCGCTCCCTTTCCCTTTTCCGGACTCTTTACTGTCCATCATAAACAAACCGATGAAAATCGTATCTTCTTCAGGAAAGGAGAGAATAAAGTCCATAATGGCAATCAAGCTGTCATTTTCAAAAAAGCCGATATAGAATTTATCCTCAAGGCTTTTCCCCTCCGGTAAGGCTTTTAAATCATTCAGCACCGTTTCCCTACATGGCTTTGGTGGGCAATACGCAAAGTATTGGGGATTGCCATTCTCCAGATTCAAAATCCTGGAGATATCCTCTTCCTCCATTTTTTTAATTCTATACTTTGTAGACAGTTGGCTGATGTTCAGCATACTTCTTCTATCTCCCCAATCCTCTTGAAATGGAATCTCTTTTATTTTACAAACCTGTTTTTTAAGCTTTAGTTATCGGAATCCACAGCTCCATTTTATAATCATTGCTGTGCATATCACCTTCATAATAATATTCAAAGTCAGGTTTTCCTGAATGAACATAGCCATGCTCAGGGAAGAATACTTCCATTGCATATCTCCACCCGTTATGAATGCACTCCGGAACACTTCCTACTAATTCTACAACTGCATACTCTGCTTCTTCCACTTCCAAAACATCTAATCCCATACTTGTGGCTTTATCTACATCATTAACGATATAACCAGCCATATAATTTATTGTGCTTGGATTTTCCACATCATGGCAAACGCCCATACTTTGACCGCTTCCCAAACTTGCAAGTTCATCGTGGCTATATTTTTCATACAGCTTATCCCAGACACTCGGACATAATGATGAATTGATGCTTTGTTCATTTACCCCTGCAACCGTAAAGGTTTTTTTCTTTTGAATTGTAATATTCATGCTTCTTCCTCCTCTTACACTTAGTGCTAACTGCACTCGTGATACTAATATGAACGGTTTCCCATTTCTTACCTCAGAAGGAGTAAATCCATGAAAATTTTTAAAAGCTGTTCCAAATGAATCTGATGACTCATATCCAAATTTGAAAGCAACATCAATAATTTTTTCATCCGTATTTCTTAATATAACGGCTGCTTCCGTCAATCTTCTGCTTCTTAAATATTCTGATAGCGTTATTTCGGTTAGAATAGAGAACAATCGGCTGAACATTGAATACGAATATCCGGATAACTGAGTTACTTTCTTTTCATCAATCTCATCATCAAGAACTGTTTCAAGATAATCAATCGTATTGTTAAACGACTTGATAATATTCATTTCGATTCCTCCTTTCTTTCGGTTTATTTTAGTATAGAGGAAGATTTCTTTCCTACCCTACAATATTTGTACAAGTTTTATAGGTTTCATCTCATAATGCCTTGCTAAATTCAACAAATTGGCATTTATCAATTTGTAAATCTTAATAAATATCCATTGGGATCTTGTATTAAGAACTCAATTTGTGTTTCTTCTGCACCATTAACTTGATATTGATTTCTTGTTAGTTCTCTATATATTTCAAAATTTAGAGTTTTCACTAATTTATAAATTCCTTCAACATCTTCGACTGCTATTGAAAAATTTATACCTCTTCCCAAGGGATAACTTAATTCGCCTGTGTTCCACCCATCATCATGAATTTGTTCAAACATAAACTGACTGCCTTGAAAAGACATGAAAACAAACCTTTCATCATTCCGTTCGTATTCTATTTTGAATCCTAATCTGCTATAGAATTTTTTTGTTTTATTAATATCAAAAACCGATAATTCCGGAATCATCTTATTAAAATCCATCTTCACTTCCCCACAACTTCAAATTTTATTATTTCTTTTTCTTTGGTTTGGGTATAGGTAATTCATCATACATTGAATTGAATAAACCAGTTAAAAATTCTTTATTGTCAACATCATCTACCAACAGCATTTCCTTTGCTCCATCATAGGGTAACTCATACTTTGCATTTGGCATAAGTGCTATTGCAGACCGCACAGGCTTTACTAAAAACCTATCATCATAAATTCCGCCAATAATTTTTCCATTGTAATAGATAATAAATTCTCCCATCATGGCTTTATAACTAACATTATCCAATTCCGATACTTGTTCTAAAATAAAGTCTAAATATTCTTTATTTGAAGCCATTTTTTGTAATCCTCCTAATTCCTAAACTTTCTATAGTTTTCATTAACACCTATGCAACTTAGAGTTTAGTGGTCAATTCTATAAACCATATCCCCTGAATTCCAAATATACAGGATAGCCGATACAGGTTCTTTTCCTTTCTCCCAAAGCCAGCCTGTATATGTTGTACTATAGCCGAAGTATCCTTCTGTTAAGATTTCAAATTCTGCATAGGCATATTCTTTCATATATTCTTTTAATCCGATGGCTTTTCCGGAAAATTCCCCCTCATATACAGTCCTATCAAATATCAAAATATTACATTCCTCTAAATCACTGTCAAAAAATAGAACTTCTCCGGAATATAATTTTTCTTCACCTTTCGTATATTGAAATATTGTATCCAACTCTATTGTTAGAACATCGTTTTTAAAGCTAACCTTCTTTATCCTGCTATCATGCAAACCAAAAAGAATATTACTTTTCCTATCCTGCGTAAAATCCATCTCTGTCTCCCATACTTATAGCCCTAATTTTCCTAACCACTCCTCAATATCTTCTATATCGGTATTCGTGGAAAGCATCAATGTATCCTCATTATTTTCATCACATAAGATCAATTCCTGTTCTTGATTAAAAAACAGACTTAACCATACAATAAAGCTGGCATAATCCCTCATTCTATTCTCGGAATTAAAATACTCTATGGCAAAGGTGGATCTTTTTCTATCCATTCGTAAGGTAAACTGATAGGGCTCCGAGTAATTTCCCAACAAATATCATAGGAAAATGACGAAGTCTTACTCTGCTCTATATCTGTCCCCGGATGCTTCTTTATTATTTCCCTATTGAATTTTTCTAAATCAAAATCATCATTTTCAGCTTTGTTTACATGAATAAAACTGCTTACAGACATTTCTACTTTCCCTCAAGACCAATGGTTTCGTATAAAACAAAATTTTATCCTGCTAATATCAGTATACCGGAGCAGAATGTCCTCTTCTCAAAAATCAGATTCGGAAATTCTGTTCTTAGTTCATCCGCAACGCAATAGATTTCATCATTATCCCATTCATCCGCATATTCTTTTTTGCATTGATCCAATGCCTTACGATTCGAAAAAGCGACATCTCCAATTAGAATCTTTCCGCCATCTTTAAGATGTGCAAGCAAATCTTTTAGCAAAACAACCTTTTGTGCATCCGCTAAGTGATGAATAGAATACGTTGCAATAATAAAATCAAAGGACTCTTGCTTCAGTTCATCCGCTAAACCCTTTGAAAAATCTCCCTGATAGAGATGTGCACCCGGCATCTTTTCATACGCGAGCTCTATCATTCTTGAGGAAAAATCCTGTCCGTAAATAGTGCATCCGTTTTTATATAGCTTTGTGGTTAATGTGCCTGTTCCGAATCCAAGATCCAAAACTACTGCATCCGGCTTTTCCATTATAATTTTGTAAATATCCCCCAGAATCTTTTTGTACCCGGCAAAGGGATAACGATTCTCTTCTTCCGAGAGCCCGACTGATTTGTCATAATCATCCGCCCATAAATCAAAACCTTTACTATTTAACATTTTTCCTCTGCTCCTCCTACTTTTCTATTTATACTCCTGCTTTTACCGCCTTTACCCTACCGGACAAGATGCATCTCTCGCTCAAAATACTCGGTTTATTTCGCGTGATAAAGCAATCGGACTTCCCATAATTCCTTGCATCCATATTTATTGCATAAGCTCCAAAATTCCCTCTGCACAACGGAGATTTACATCTTGAAAATGATTGCCCGGATTTACTTCATAAGTCGTCTCTATTCCCATAGATTTAAAATGTTTTAGCAAGTCTTCGGTATTATCCTGCATGGTTTGTAAAATGGGATGTCTTGTTTTAGACTCTTTATCTCCAATAGACAAATAAAGCTTTTCCGGCAGAATTTTCATCGCATTTTCTTTGCAAAATTCCTTGATTCCCGGAAACCACAGAGAGCCCGACATGCTGGCCACACGGGTAAAGACATCCGTCTTATACAGGGCATACAAGGCAAATAATCCCGCCAGAGAATAGCCGGCTATGCCTATAAATTCCGGTACACCATTGATTTTTTCTTTTGCCAAGGGAAGGATTTCGGACAAGATACAATCAAGATACTTCTCTCCACCTCCGGTAAAATCGTCCCCCTCTTTCCCTAAGGCTGGCGCAGGCCAAGGGCTTAAATCTTGCTCCCAGTTAAGATTTCCGATAGCAAGGAAATGAAAATCCTTATAATTTTCTTTTTGTAAGTCCAAAAAAGCAGCCTCTCCCTCATCGGAAAATTGGTTGAAAATAATAAGCGGGGAATCCGCTTTCTCCGCCCGAAATAAGCTTAGTTTATAATCACTCAAGGTAAAATCTTCTCTATGCATACGCTATTCTTGCCTCCTCCGATAGAGCTTCTTTAATGATAATGTCTTTCATAATATCTTCCCTGCAAAATTTCTAATATTCCTTATTTCTTAAACGAGCAGGTCCTTATAAAGTCCTTTACCTCTGCCCCGGCTTCCAGATAACGAAGTAAAATCTCCGCACAGGTACGGCTGTCGCTGTCCGCCCGGTGGTGTTGAAGGGAAATCCCAAAATCCTCGCAGACCATATTTAACTTATGGCTCCTGTCGGGAAAGAGGCTTCTGCCCATTTTCACCGTGCAAAGATAGCGGGCATAAGGCTTCCAGTCAATCTCATAGTCCAAAAGACAGCTTTTCAACACATTCATATCAAAAGAAGCATTGTGCGCCACCAGCATTCCGTCGGAAAAAAGCGGCTCAATCTGCTGCCATAATTCCGGAAAGGTAGGGGCATCCTTGACACTGGCCTTACTGATTCCGGTAAGCTTTACATTGAAATAGTCAAAGTCGGCCTCGGGATTCACTAAAGAATAGAATTCCTTGCTGATTTTTCCCTCTTCCACCACGGTAATGCCAATGGCGCTCATTCGGTTATTCTTTCGGTTCGGTGTCTCCACATCAAAAACAATAAAGCGTGCCACAAAAATCTCCTTTACTCCTCTTTCGTTAATAAATCAAATCGTAATTATTTGTAATTATTTGTAATCTTTTATAATCGTATGATTGTTTTTCCGGTTTCTGTCTGCTATACTAATACCACAAGAAGATGTTTAATATAAATTCTACGAATGGAGGCGAAAATATGGCAAGTACACTGGTTCAATTCAGAACAGAAGACACAGAAAAGCTAAAATCCATACAAATCTTAGAAAAACTGGGACTTTCTCTTCCTGCCTATCTTAGGATGTGTATGTCTAGGTTGAATCAGGAAAACGGTATACCGTTTAGCATGACCCTTGAAAAAAAGTATTCCCCCGGAATTTATGCTTTGGAGAAAGCCAGTAAAATTGCGGAAGAATATGGTATTTCCGATATGTCCTTAGATGAAATCAACGCAGAAATTGCAGAAGCACGGAAATAGTATCTTATGAAATATTTTGCTATCATTGATACCAATGTACTCATATCCGCAATGCTCAAGCATCAATCCGTTCCCGGCAACATTCTCGACATGGTATTTTCCGGTATCATTACACCCGTTTTAAATTACAATATCGAGTCAGAATACCGGGATGTATTATCTCGCCCCAAATTCCATCTTCCAAAAGACTTGATTGATGATATTATACAGACTTTTCGTCTGTATGGTCTCTATATAGATGCGGAACCGCTATCCGTGAGTCTTCCCGATCCGAAAGATTTAGTTTTTTATGAGGTGGTAATGGAACAACGAAAAACGGAAGAAGCTTGGCTTGTCACCGGTAATATAAAGCATTTTCCTGAAAAAGTTTATGTAGTTACCCCTCGTCAGATGTTGAACATCATCTTAGAAAACACCGAACTATAAATTCTATCTCCTACAATTGATACAGCTTCGTATATTTCTCCTCAATGTAATCCAAGAAATAGTTTACATTGAACTCTTCCCCGGTCACCATTTTCATAAGCTCCGGTGCCTCATAGCGGAAACCGTAGGTATGGATATGCTCCTTCAGCCATTTCATAATCTCATCAAAATGATTTTCTTCCAAAAGCTTTTCCACATTCAAATCCTTACGCATAGCCTGCATGAATTGCGCCGCAAAGGCTGTTCCTAAAGCATAGGTGGGAAAGTAGCCGAAGCTTCCGTCGGACCAGTGCACATCCTGTAAGATGCCCAGCTTATCATTTGGCACATCCACGTCCAAATACTCCTTGTACTTTGCATTCCAGGTCTTATCCAGTCCCTCTGTAGAAATGCTTCCGTTAAATAAGCCCTTTTCAATTTCATAACGAATCAGGACATGCAATGGATAGGTCAATTCATCCGCTTCCGTACGGATAAATGAGGGCTTAGACACATTGATTGCCTGATAAAATTCCTCTAAAGACACCTCTCCCAGTTGCTTTGGAAATGTTTTTGCAGCCTAGGATAATGATATTTCCAAAAGGCCAAAGTCCGTCCCAGATAGTTCTCACAAAGTCTGGACTGGGACTCATGCATTCCGGAAGATACTCCCTCGGATAAAATCATACCGTCATACTTTGGGTTAATATTGTGCTCATAGTAGGCATGTCCTACCTCATGCACAGTGGACAAAATAGCAGAAATCACATTGTTCTCGAGATATTTCGTAGTGGTACGGCAGTCATTTTCACAGGTCCAGGAAGTAAAGGGATGCTCGGACTCATTTTGATAGCCCCAGGAGGAGTCAAAATGTAAGTACTCTAAAAGCCCTTCCATAAACTTCTTCTGCTCTTCCACCGGGAAGCTTTGGGCCAAGAAATCCTCTCGAAGCTGCTTTGCCTTGGTCACCTTCTGAATAAGAGGAACCAATCTTTCCTTTAAAGCGGCAAAGAAGGCATCATATTTTTCCTCGTCCATCCCCGGCTCAAAGTCATCCAGCATCTGATTATAAATACTCTTATCACTCTTTCGATAGCCGTAAAGCTTCTTCTGGCTCTCAATTACCTTTTTCAGATAAGGGGCAAAGAGAGAATAATCCGCCTTGGACTTTGCTAAAATCCAGGCATCAAAGGACTCATCACAAAGCTTTTTAAAAGCTACAAACTCCTCCTTGGGAATGCAAAGGGTATCCAAGGCCTGCTTGTAATAAAGCTGAATGGCCCGCTTATTTTCCGCATCCACCTTGGAATCTTCCTGCAAATCCTTTAGTAGTGCCACAATTTCCGGATCGGTTTCCAGACTAAAAAGTTCTCCTGCCAAAAAGGCGGAACGCGCGTCCCGATAGCTTGCCCCTGCCTCAGGCGCCACCGTCTGCTTATCAATGCCAATGATATTTAAGGCCATTTGATAGGCAGAGCATTTGAACAGCCAGTCCTGATACTTCTTTAATTTTTCTTCGGTAGTCATACGATTCCCTTTCGTTATTGTATATATGGTTATTGTTATACTCTAGCTACTCCACTTTTCTTTGCGGCTTCCGCTACGGCTTTAGCTACTGCGTCCTTGACTCTTTCATCAAAGGCCGCCGGCAGAATATACTCCGCATTAAGTTCCTGATCGCTCACCAGTTCCGCTATAGCATAGGCTGCGGCAACCTTCATTTCATCATTGATGTCCTTTGCCCGCACATCAAGGGCTCCTCTAAAGATGCCCGGGAAGCATAGTACATTATTGATCTGGTTTGGAAAATCCGACCGTCCTGTAGATACTACTGCAGCACCGGCCTCCTTCGCCTCCTCCGGGAAAATTTCCGGAATAGGATTTGCACAGGCAAAAATAATGGGCTTCTCCGCCATACTCTTTACCATGTCTTTTGTCAGTGTGCCGGGGGCGGAAACACCGATAAAAACATCCGCATTTTTGATAACATCAGAAAGACTTCCCTTTTCCATGGAGAGATTGGTAATCTCTGCCATTTCCATCTTAATGGGATTTAAGTTTTCTCTCCCCTTATAAATAGCGCCCTCTCTATCCGTCATAATCACATGTTTTGCTCCCATGCTTAAGAGCAGTTTGATAATGGCAATGCCTGCCGCTCCTGCTCCGGAGGTCACAATCTTCACTTCTTCGATTTTTTTCCCGGTAAGCTTTAAGGCATTAATCAGACCTGCCAAAGTGACCACCGCAGTGCCATGCTGGTCGTCATGGAAAATCGGAATATCGCAAACTTCCTTTAGTCTCTTTTCAATTTCAAAACAACGGGGTGCGGAAATGTCTTCCAAATTCACTCCTCCGAAGCTTCCGGCAAGGAGGCTCACCGTTTTCACGATTTCCTCCACATCCTTCGTTCTTACACAGAGCGGAATGGCATCCACATCTCCAAACGCCTTAAACAGCACACATTTACCTTCCATAACCGGCATGCCGGCTTCAGGGCCTATGTCTCCCAAGCCTAACACCGCAGTTCCATCCGTTACCACCGCCACCGTATTCCAGCGTCTGGTCAGCTCATAGCTTTTCTCTACATCCTTCTGTATCACTAGGCAGGGTTCCGCAACTCCCGGGGTATAAGCAAGACTTAAAGCCTCTTTGCTATCTACCTTGGCTCTCGGCGTTACCTCCAGCTTTCCCTTTAATTCATAATGCAGTTTCAATGATTCCTTCGCATAGTCCATTTTTTTCTTCCTCCATACTTTATATCATTTTTTCTGGTTGAAACACTTCATCAAACTTCTCTTCTGTCAAAAAGCCAAGCTGCAGGCAGGCTTCTTTCAAAGAAATGTTTTCCTGAAAGGCTTTCTTCGCTGTCTTCGCCGCATTTTCATAGCCAATGTAGGGATTCAAACAGGTTACCAGCATCAGAGAGCGATGAAGATTTTCCTGCATTTTCTCCTTGTTCGCCTTAATCCCCGAAACACAGTTCTGATTAAAGGATAACATGGCATTGGAAAGTAGGCGTACAGACTGCAAAAAATTGTAGATACATACCGGCATATATACATTTAGCTCAAAATTCCCTTGAGAAGCCGCCATCCCCACTGCTACATCATTGGCCATGACCTGCAAGGAAACCATGGTGAGTGCTTCGCACTGGGTGGGATTGACCTTTCCCGGCATAATAGAGCTTCCCGGCTCATTTTCCGGAAGGAAAATTTCTCCAAGACCGCATCTTGGGCCGCTGCCAAGCCAACGAATGTCGTTGGCTATTTTCATAAGATTCGCCGCCAAGGCTTTCAAGGCGCCGTGGGCAAAAACAAGCTCATCCTTCGCAGTAAGAGAATGAAATTTATTGGCTGCGGTTTTAAAATCCTTCTTCGTAAGTTCAGAAACCGCTTTGGCCACCTCCAAATCGAAGCCTTTAGGGGCATTCAGTCCCGTTCCCACCGCAGTTCCCCCAAGAGCCAGCTCCCGAAGCCCGGGAAGGCTTAATTGAAGCATCTCTTTCGATTTTTCGAGCATCACTTTCCAGCCGCTGATTTCCTGAGAAAAGCTAATCGGTGTGGCATCCTGCAAATGGGTCCGCCCTGTTTTTACAATGCCTTCATTTTCCTGCATAAGTCTTTCAAAGGATTGAATGAGGGTGTCAAGACTGGGAAAAAGTCTCTCCTCGATTTCCAAGGCTGCTGCGATATGCATGGCTGTTGGAAAGGTATCGTTGGAGCTTTGGGACATATTTACATGGTCATTCGGATGCAAAAGTTTTTCTCCTGCTACTTCATTTCCCCGATTGGCAATGACTTCGTTCACATTCATGTTGGACTGGGTTCCGCTTCCGGTTTGCCATACCACAAGGGGAAAGTGCTCGTTAAGTTTCCCCTCCAAAATCTCATCGCATACACCGGAAATCAAAGTTTTGCGTCTTTCATCCAGTTTGCCAAGTCGGTTATTGGCGATTGCAGCCGCCTTTTTTAAAATGGCAAAGGCACGAATAATCTCTGTAGGCATCTTCTCCGTTCCTATTTTAAAATTCTCAAAACTTCTCTGGGTTTGTGCCCCCCAGTATTTCTCCACCGGAACCTGCACTTCCCCCATGGAATCGTGTTCTGTTCTATAGTCCATTTCTTTTCCTCCATACAGCATTTACAACAGGAAAATTACTTCGGATAGATTTTATCAAAAAAATGGCTGAGGGGACAGACCGTATTCTATTGGATTCTTGAATTCCTACCGGCGGATTCTCCAGATGTCTTTTTGTAAAATATACTTGACACGCAAAAAGCTAAGTCGTATATTATTCATGTAAAGTATTTACGACATTTTGTAATACATATTGCTTTCGTCAAAGAGTAAGAAAGTAATGAAATGAAAGGAGTTTTCAATGAATTATTTCAACTTAGGAATCGCTGTAGGTGTTTTTTCAGGTTCCCTCTTAGTTCTTTTTCGTAACAGATTGAGTAAGGATAAACAGGATTGCTATGATGAAAGGCAGGTAATCGTCCGCGGGAAGGGCTATCAATACGCTTTTTTCACCACCATGGGACTCCTCATGCTGTACGCTGCTTTTGCCGAGCCGATTGAGAAATATTTGGAAGCCGGGATTATTCCCCTTGCCATTCTTCTTTTCTCGGGACTGATTCTCATGGGATACTGCCTTTTCCATGATGCCTTCTGGGGGCTTAGCAGTAAGAAAAATAAAAGAATGGTTGTTACTGTATGGGCTCTGTTCAGTGTCCTGAACGTCATGCATATCGTTGATAATAGCTCTCCTGATAAAATGTGGATTGCCGGAAGGCTCAGCAGCCGCTTTACAGTTCCGCTCCTTCTCAGTATCTTTTTTGCCATTGCCCTGATTCTCATGCTACTGAAGAATCGAATGAAGAATGATGAAGAGTGAGGTAGAAAATGAAAAATCTGCGTTTAAAATCCGCTCGGGCGGGAAAAGATCTGTCTCAACAGGAGCTTGCGGATCTGATAGGCGTCAGCAGGCAAACCATCAATGCCATAGAAAAAGGGGACTATAACCCTACCATCCGCCTCTGCCTCGCCATTTGTCATGTACTAGGGAAAAGCTTGGATGAATTGTTCTGGGAAGAAGAAGATAGTTAGCTGTAGAAAAAAAGGAGCTGTGAATAATTAAAATAATAAAGGGATTCTTTGCAATATAGGTCTGAATGAGGGGTAGTCTGAGCCCGATACTTGCGAAAAATAAGAGAAACGCAGTTTTTCGCTTAGTATCCGTTACGTAAGGATAAACTTTTCATAAGCTATAGCTATGGCTTTAGAGAAAATCTATGAACATCTCTTTAGAATTTGATATGAAATTTTTATTGTTTTTCCTTCTTCTTTTTTGCTATGATGTTATAAGTTAGAATCTTCTAACTAACTATGCGATATTATTTTTTCCTTTCTGATCTTATCGGATCAGCAGATAGGAATATTCCCTGAAGGAGTAAGCTATGAGAGAGAATTTTCAAAATATTGATGCTAAGAAATTAGAAATTGTCCATGAAATTAAATCCGCCTATGATGAGGGAAAGATATCTTTGGAAGAAGCCAGAAAATCCCTAAAGATAGAGTACAACACCTGGCTCCCTATGAAATTGCCATTATCGAGCAGGAAATGGTGGAGGAGACAGAAGATGAGTGCATTAAGGAAGATATCCAAGCTATGCTGGAGGTCTTCCAGGATGTTTTGGTCACAAAGGATCAAGAGCTTCCGGAAAATCATCCCATCTCCTGCTATCGTAGGGAAAATGCCAAAATGAAGGAATTGCTCCTTTCCGTGGAGGATTTGGTGCAGTATCCCCTTATTAAAAACCAATGGCTGGAACTTTATGAAGAATTGTTGAAATTCAAGATTCATTTGTCCAGAAAGCAAAACCAATTATACCCGGTTTTGGAGAAGAAAGGCTTTACCCGTCCTACCACCACCATGTGGACTTTGGATGACTTTATCCGGGATGAGATTGCAGAGTGCTACAATCTTCTCTTAGAGGATAAGGAAGAGGAATTTATTGGAAAGCAGGCTGAGCTTGTGGCGGATGTGCGGGATTTGATGGACAAGGAAGAAAATATCCTCTACCCTACCTCCTTGGAAATGATCAACGAAGAAGAGTTCCGTTATATGGCTGAGGGAGACCAGGAAATCGGTTTTGCCTATATTAGCGTGCAGGCAGATAAGTCCGGCAATTCAGCTTCGGCTTCCTCTTCTGCCTCAGCTTCTACAGCCGGTGCTCCCCTCTCCGGTCTTTCCTCTGCTCCCGGCTTTGCAGAAGAGCTTGCCGGTCTATTAGGAAAGTATGGCTTTAACAATAAGGAAGAGAAGCTGAATGTTAGCACCGGTCAACTTACCTTGGAGCAGATTAATCTGATTTATCAGCATATGCCTGTGGATCTTTCCTATGTAGATGAAAATGAACTGGTTTGCTTCTACACCGACACCAAGCACAGAGTTTTCCCCAGAAGTAAAAATGTCATCGGAAGAGATGTGAAAAACTGTCATCCAAAGGCTTCGGTACATATCGTTGAGGAAATCATTAAGAAGTTCCGTTCCGGAGAACAGGATAAGGCGGAGTTTTGGATTAACAAGCCGGACCTCTTTATTTACATCATCTACTATGCGGTTCGGGATGAAAACGGAAAGTTTCGCGGTGTGCTGGAAATGATGCAGGATTGCACCCATATCCGTTCCTTACAGGGCTCTCAAACTCTTTTGACATGGGAGCAGCAGGAAAAGGGAGAAAGCAAGGAGACTTCTGAAGACGAAGACAAGAGGGAAGGCTCAGAGACTTCTGAAGATGTAGGCAATAAAGAAAGCGCAGGGACTTTGGGAAACGAAGGAAATAGAGAAAGCACAGGGTCTTTGACAGCCGGCAAGCTGACGGAAATCACCGAAGATACCCTATTAAAGGATATTTTGGAAGCGGATCCCAATGTAAAGACTCTCCTTTTCCGATTAAGTGACCGCTTTAAGGCCTTAAACACTCCTCTTGCTCGTATTATGATGCCGAAAGCCACGGTAAAGATTATGAGTGAACGGGCAGAGGTGGATTTGGATACCCTACTTCGAGAGCTTAGGGAGTATTTTAAACTATGAGCTTTCAAGGTTTACTCTTAGGCTTGGTTTGCTTTCTCTGCATAGGGATATTTCATCCCATAGTGGTGTATGCGGAGTATTACTTTAGTAAAAAAATAGCCTGGCTTTTTTTCTTAATAGGTCTATCCGCCTGTATAGCCAGTCTTTTTCTCCCTTCTCTTTTCCTCTCCGGAAGTTTGGCCATCTTTGGCATCTCCTGCTTTTGGAGTATTCATGAATTATATGAGCAGGAAAAGAGAGTGGAAAAAGGATGGTTCCCGAAAAATCCAAGGAGAAAATTTTAGCCATAAAAATACCGACCTCCCAATCGTTAGATTATTGGTCTAACTTTTGGGGGTCGGTACAATCTGTCCCCTTTTTTTCAAATGCTCTTATTTTTCACATGCTAAATCATAAAGCACATTGGTATAAATTGCACAGGCGAGAAGCATCGTCTCTATTTCAAAACCCTCGTCCGCCTCGTGCTCCGCACCAACCCATGATGCATATTCTCTTGTCGGGAAAATCGGACCGAAGGCGGCAAAATTCTCAAAGCTGCGCGCATAGGTACCTCCGCCGATACGAAGAGGCGGTGTATAGGTATCTCCACTAAAGGCACGGTAGTGTTTCAGACAAGTTTTAATGAGTTCACTATCCGGATTGTTCAGAAGCCACTTAGAATCGTCTACTAAGGTCGTATCGATATGTAAGACTTCCTGAATGATGTCCGCACTTCTTTTTAGCAAATTACTTCCTTCACATTCATTCGGATAACGGTAGTCCAAGGCAAAATAAACCCGGCCATTTTCAATATTTGCCTTACCCAAGTTAAAGGTCAAGGGGCCCATGTAGGCACCGTCATAATCCACCTTCAGCCCAACACCGTATGGATCCTTGAACAGCTTCACTGCATTTAAGCTGAAGGCATCGTTATAGCAGCTTCCGACAAATTCAAACATCTTCACCGCCGCATTCACGCCCATATAAGGACGAGAAGCATGGAAGGGTTTCCATCAATATGATAATGCGCGCCTTCCTCATCCTGATGACATTCTCCGCTTAGTCCATTCGCAAGCAGGAACTTTTCAAAGTACTCTTTTTCGAGCGGCTTATCCACAATTACATCCGCCTTACCGATTACTACATTAAAAGCTGTGCCGGACTGCATAGACTTTATGCAGGAATCAATTTCCCCTTCAGCGCTAAAGTCCAGAATTCCCTTTTCCGCATAGATACAGGGGAACTCCGCATCCGGTACGATTCCCCTAATGGGATTCTTACGCACCTTCTTATAGTAAAGGATGCCGGCAGAGGTATTTTCTTCATCCGTACCCAAAATCATCTGGATATTATGCTTTAGCTTATAGCCCTTATCCTTTAATATCTTCATCGCATAATACGCCGCAATGGCAGGGCCCTTGTCATCACAGGTTCCTCTTCCCATGATGTAGCCGTCCTTAATTTTTCCTGCCAAGGGATCAAAGTGCCAGCCGTCTCCGATGGGAACGATATCCAAGTGTCCCAGTATGCCCACCGATTCCTCCAGATTTCCGTACTGAATTACACCGGCATAGCCATCGACATTTTCCACCTGAAAGCCGTCTCGCTTACCGATCTCCAAGGCCTTGTCCAAGCACTTTGCAATGTTTGGCCCGAATGGAGCCTCCTTCGTTGCCGCAGCGTCATCCCGCACGGATTCAATTTTTACCAGCTCTCGCAAGTCAGCAATCATATTTTCCTGATATGCCCGTGCTTCCTCTAAAAATTTCATAGTCTGAAACCTCCTTTGATTCTATAATTTTGTTCTTTTTATACTGTTTTAATTCTATTGCTTTGTTCTCTCTTATTCTATTCTAATCCTATTTGGGTTCTATTGCTTCCATAAACGGCTTACTTTATATGCCATATCCCAAAATAAAAATCTATAAATTAGAATATAACATAAAACAGGCGGAACCATATACTCCATGCTAAACTGTTCATACTCTCTAAAAACATAATAAACAGTGATGAATAATAGTGAGATAAATGAGTCTAGGGAATTCATAAATCCTACTTCGTTATAGATATCTTTTACTTTTCTTATGTTGAATACGTCCTTTAACGTATTCGATAAAAATCCTTTTATTATTGCAAATCCCATGACATAGAAAAAGTACATTGAAAACGCATTAATATTTATGAAATAAGAAGCCACGCATACTATTATCGTGAATACAGTTAACATCTTCTTTGCCCCTCCAGGCTTTCAGATTCTGGCATTACCTTAGTCGGAAATCAGTTCCTCTAGCTCTTTCTCCGAAAGCTCTCCCTCTTCATATAATTTTCGGAGTAAGCTCTCTGTAAAGTCTTGTTCATAATAGTCTTTGGCAAAGTCCCGGAATTTCTCGAAACTTTCAAAGGCATAAGCTAACAACCACTGCCCACCATCATTTTCTGCTAAGGAATTTTGATGTACTTCTCCGTCATACCAAAGGAAAAAAGTCGTTTCCCTCTTTTCCTCCGGTGAAAAGAGAGATTGATATTCCTCCGGAAGCCCGGCATACATCCGCTCCACTGAGCTTTCCTCTTGTTCTTTCGCAAACAGATTCAATGCACTTTCATGCGCGAATCCTTTCACCAATACTAGCTTTTCCGTAAAAATCACGGATAAGGAATCTCCTGCTCCGTTATCCACATGATAATGAAGCTTTTCCCCGTCTTCTGTCTTTCGAATTAAGCGGAGATACTCTTCAGAAGGATCTGTCAAAGCATTATCCAAAACATATAACGCTTCAAGCTTTCGTTGCATTTCATTCCAATCCCTATATTTCATAAAACACTCACTTTCCGTCGTTATCTTCGTTCTCTCCACAAAGCTCTTTTAATTCCTCAAAGCTATAGTCCTGATAGACCTTTCCTCGTTTCAGTAGAGATTCGGTCGTTTCAGGCAGGGTTTTCAGCAGAGTTTCCGGCTGAATTTCCTTCGGCAAAGGAATCAATTCCCCATCCGCATCTTCCGCCTTATGCGCCATAAAAATAAACTCTCCCCTTTCCCAGTCCATGGCAAAGTGATTCATCACTTCTGTAGCGGACACTTGCAAGAGAGTTTCCTCCTGCGAGATGATATTTTCATAGAAAAATTCATATAGGGCTTCCTTAGCGATTTTGATTACTCTAACGGTGTTTTTCTTCATCCTTTTCCTTCTTCCCATTTATCCGAAGATAGCTTCCCTAATTCTTTTTAAACTCTCTTCCTTTTCCAAATATTCATGCAAAAAGGGATAGGTAAAGAAGCTCATGGGGCGAACCTGCGTAGGGCTGGCTACATCCCAAAGCTTACTTTTTGCCCAGCGCTCTATGACTTCCAATACCTTGTCTTTTTGCCCAAGATACCGATAGCAAATACAGGCTTGCTCGTAATACAATTCTCCAAGATTCAAGTCCTTGATTCTTTCATAATAGTCCACTGTATCCTCCGGACTGCCCTTCATAAAAAGTAAATTCAAAAGCTTCTTCCGATCAAAGTCTTTTTCCGGATTCAGCTTGCCCTCTGCTATCAATTCCGATGCTGTTTTCGGTACTTTTGGCGGCTGATAATCCTTGCTCCTTGATTCCGGTAAAATATCCTGCTGCATATAGTCCAGGAGAATCTTGCAATAATTGTATCGTTGGCAAGAGCCCTTAAGGCATTTCTCTTCCTCCGCTTCCATTAAGCGACTTTGTTCTTCCTGAAGAGCTTTACTTACTTCTGCTTCCCGTCCGATTTTCTTTGCCGCAAAGCACATGGCCATCATATATTCGTTGGCTACATTGGAATAATACCACTCATCCCAAAAAGGCATTAAAAGGAGAGTATGACTTACCGCCTCCTCATATTGTCGCTCAAAAAACTCCACCCCGGCCCTTACCGCAAGATTTTGGTGAGGAAATTTCTCTTCAAAAGCTTCCAATTTCGCCAAACTTTCAGAGGGACCATTTTTAATTTCTTCGCAAATATCTCTGTACTTTTTAGGTAGTTTTATTGCTTCCATAAGCTTCCCTTTCTCGGACAATATCCCCGTTATCAATGCTACTTCCCAAATATCAAAATCCGGATTCTCTTCAGTCTATAGTCTGTATAATCTCATCCACTAACTCTGAAAGCTCTGCTGCTGCATAAATCACCTCATCCGGATCATGGATATAGCAAAGAATCTGTCCCTCTTTTCCCTCCTTATCCGGGTCAAAATCCAGCACCAAAAAGCAACTGTCACAATACTCCGCAAAAGGAATCCATTGCTTATGAAAAAGATAGGGCTTAATCCTGCTATCCTGCATTTTCTCTATTTCTTCTTCGGTGAAAAAGTCCGGAAACTCTGTCAGAAGAGCATCTCTGTTCTGAAAATATTGTTTTGTCTTCTCCATCTGCTCTAAACTCATCAGGGAAAATGACATTTCCACATCATGGATTACAGAGGGTAAAATGCTGAAATATTTGCTTCCGTTTTTATAGCTGTAAAGTGCCTTAAAGTCTTTTGGTAGCTTAATGGAAAACTTCTTCTCAAAAGCCTCTATCTCTTTCTGCGAAGCCCCGGGAATCTCTTGATACTCCTCCCAATATCCCTCTTCTATCGGATCATCCAAGTCCAGTTCATCAAAATTCTCTACTACGTACTGCTCTATCCGCTTTATCTTCTGAATAAGATCCATTTCTACTCCTGCTTTCTTTTATCATAAATATTCGATTTTATCCTGAATATTCAACACAAAAACTCTTCTGCTTCTTCTTAACTAACGATGGTAATTATACTATATCTATCCTAAAGATGCAGAAAGTAATATGTATTGTAATTCACAATACATTGCATTACAATTAGGTAGAAAGGTGGTGATATGATGAAAGATGCAACAGTAAGTGCTCGTGTAGAATGTAATGTTAAAAATGAAGCAGAAGATATTTTGCAAAAACTGGGTGTTCCTGTCTCTGTTGTAATAAATTCCCTTTATCGACAGATAATATACAATCAGGGTATTCCCTTCTCCCTTACTATTCCCAAGGAACCGGAAACTCTTGATCAACTATCTAAAGCTGATTTAAATGCAAAGCTCTCCCACAGCTATAATCAATCACTTCGTAAGGAGGGGCGTCCGTTTAATGAGGTTTTTGATGAAGTAGAAGTCCTATGATGTAAGTAACTCCTCTTAGATTTCATTCCACTGTAGTTCTTTCGGATTTTCCAGAAAAAAGCTGCTACCGTCAAAATCATTTCGTAAGCGAATTCCTTTTTCCTCGATAATCACACTGTTATACCACTGTCCCAAAGAAGCATATTGTCCGTAATGAATATTAATCAGCATACTGCAAATAGGGCTCCAACTGCCTTTTTCCACCGTCTCCGCCAGTAAATAATAGGCATCTAAAAACAGGAGATTCCTCCCATAAATCCAAAAGGGAAGCGTTCTTTCCAGTAGAGGAAGCTTTGCGGAAAAAATTCCGTCTCCATGAGGTGCTTCCGTTTCATATTGAAAGTCTATTTCACTGCCAAAATAGGCTATACTTCCTCCATAAGGGCCAAGATTTATCGGAACGCCCTCTTCCGCAATAAAAAATCCCATAATTTCTCCTCCGGTTCCCAACCTAATCGAATCAAAATTCTAGAAAAAGATAATTTATTGTATCACGAATATAATTCGCTTATGTTATACTTAAAAAGTGATAAAAAGTTCACTTTTTTACTGTTTGAGTATGGATGGAAGAAAGAAGGGAAAGCGAAAATGGATTTAAGCTCGGAAGAACAAATAAAACTGAACAATCTCCGGAATACAGCGCAATTTCAACATAGTTGGAAAGCCATACGAAATATCATCACTTGGAAAGAAAGAGTACAACATTATTTTGCTCGGAATATGCTTCTTTTGTTTTTTTGCTTTCTTTTCGGTGGCGGTTTAATGCTCCTTACCGATGAAGGTACTCTTCCCCGCAGTGAATTTATAGATGCACTTATGACGCTCCTTGCTAGGCTGGGAATTTTTCTTGTAGTACTCCAGATTCTCAGTGTCCTACTGTATAGCTTGATTGGTCCCGGTTGGGAAGCAAAGCAAAGAGCTAAGCTCCGCAAGCTTTACGAATGTGACATTCTGGCTCCGATACTGCAAATCCTTTATCTTTCTTCAGAAATCGATACGGAGCATAACATGTCCCCGAACAATGTAAAAGAAGTGGTTCCCATTTCAGAATACTATATCCAATCCGGAATACTTCAGCTCAATGATGAAAGAGATCTCCAAGCAGTGGATTTATATGCCTATAGTGTCATAAAAGGAAAAGACGGTTACGATGATGTAACCGACTTTCTCGGACAGGTCTACTCCATAAAAAACACCTTTTCTTTAAAAGGAGAACTGCGAATTGTTCCGACAGAGCATTTCCTTCTCTTTGAAACCCAAGGGAGTTATCTCGGCACCATGCAAGACGGTAAGAAAATCGATGTAGAAGATATACAGCATAACGAACACTACAACATTTACTGTACGAATGAACAATCTACAAGAAAATTCTTAACTCCCACTGTCATCGAATGGTTTAACAACATGACTTCGGACTGCAAGTTTTCCTTCTATAGCAACGAAGCTCGGATTTATTTTGCAAATTATAACGATCGGTATTCCTTCGCCGTGCCAAAAGACAAGAAAAGTCTCAAGGCATGGAGGATAAAAGACGCGGCAATAAAGCTGAAATATGCCTTCTATTTTGCAAACGAAGTGACGGAGATGCTACATAAGAACGAAGGTTTTTCATAGGACTCCGCTTTTCTCTGCATAGATTTTCTTTCTTTGCATAAAACTTCTTTCTTTGCATAAGATCTCTTATTTTGTCTTACTTAATTTAACCTTGGGAACAAGGAAGTACAGAGGAATGATATTCAGTACAAATGTTGTGATAAAGAGCAGCATATCCTTTAGCTGAATTCCATTTCCGGACAAGATTGCATTCATCATATTCGTGTAATAATAGCCCGGGAAAATCCTTTGTACTTTGGCAACAAGGGAAATAAATCCGCTTTCCGCTCCGAAGCTTGCGAAGGGTATAATGGTCAAAGCTGCCAGAATAATGACCGGAAATCCCACTGTATCAATGAGTTTGGCATCCAATCTCACACCAAGTACAAAGCCGATAACGCTGAAGTAAATCCCCATGATGGTCAATAAGAAAAACTGAATGCCCAGCTTTCCGTTAATCGGGAATTTGGCAAATGCCGTCGCAGCGCCTAAAACAACAACAAAGATCAAGGCATTTAACACGATTTGCACGAAGGTCTGGTCCAAAAGATAGTTTTTTATCCCGTAGTTGGAAAATCGGGATTCAAAGGAATAAAAAAACCGATGTCAGAGGAGATTCTTTTTACTAAAGGTTGCCAGACTGTTTCCGATGATACCGATAAACACGGCAATCCCCAGCATAATATTCGGTAGCATATCCGCCTGAATATTGTATAAGAACATATACCAGGCCAGTGGAAGAAGAATCGTAAATAAGACAAATCTTCTGTTTCGTAACACCTGCTTTAATTGAATCATGCTAATCATTTTTAGGCCTCCTTTTCAACCTTTTTCTCTATAAAAAAATCTTCAATCGTTTTTTTCCCTGCCGGTGAATCTCTTCTACGGATTCAGCTGCTGCAATTCGTCCATTCTTTAAGATCATCACCTTCGTAAAGAAGTGATCAATCTGGTTAAAATCATGGGTAACAATCACCGAAGTATATTTTTCCTTCTCTAGAAGCTTCCAAAACCGGTCTACGGATTCTAAGTCCATTCCGGTGGTTGGCTCATCCAGAAAAATCAGCTTCGGAGAATTTAAAATGCCAAGCAGTAAGGAAAGTCTTCTCTTTTGCCCCCCGGAAAGACCACCCACATATTGCTTTTTAAAATCCTGCAAGGAAACTTTTTCCAAGGCTTTATCCACATCTATTGCAATTCGATTCATCACACTTTTTAGCTGTACTAAATCCGAAACTGTCAAATCATCAATCAAAATATCGCCCTGGGGCATCATGCCGATTTCTGTCTGATAATCCAATGCCGTCTTCACGGTACCGGAATTTGCCTCCAGCTGACCGGCAATGATTTTCATCAGCGTACTCTTTCCCGCTCCATTATTCCCCAGCAAAGCGACCTTCTCACCTTCCTCTATGGAGAAGGAAACGCCTTTTAATACCTCTTTATTTTTAAAGGATTTCTTGATTTCATCTACACTAAACATCTCAGTGAACCTCCATTTCTTTTTTCTTTACGAGGCTCATTATAGAACGTGTTCCGGAAGAGAAAATAAGCTTGTCGTGAATGGTACTTATTTTGTCGCGAACGGTAATTTTCTAAAAAAAGACAGACTGAAAGAACATCATATCGCAGCGAAAAAAGATTTTTGAAAGGAGTATCGCACAAAGAAGCGCACGAAAATAGACCTTAGACAAGGCTTCCAAGGTCTATTTGCAAAACTGAATGGTCTGAGAAAAAAGATGATTGGCGCTGCGGGTACTGATTAGAGATTTCGGATATTTTTCCAGAATCGTACGCACGTTATAAAGACCAAGTCCTCTGCCTTCCCCCTTAGAGGAATACCCCTTTTCGAAAATAGGAGAGAGCTCCAGTTTTTCCGCCTTTGTACTGTTTTCCACCACCAAAATGGGTATTCTCTCCTCACGAATCAAGGCGATAGCGATTTTCGGATCTTCAGCAGTAAGACATCCCTCTATGGCATTGTCACAAAGAATAGAAAGAATCTTGATGAAATCCAGCAGCTCGATTTGAAAATCATAAATCTCTTCTTCTATCTCCACAGAAGTCTCTATCCCCTTACTCTGGGCCTCCAGGAGCTTCGCGGATAAGATACTTTTTACCGCATCATTTTCAATCCGGCTTAATTTTGCAAGGTCAAATTTACTGCTATAAAAGGGCTTTCCGCTGTCCTTAAGAACCGTATTGTAAATGTTTTGAATGCTGTCAAAGTCTTTCCGCTCAATTCCCAGCTTCAAGCTGGTTAAGATATTCATATAGTCATGCCGAAAACTGCGAATCTCTCCGTATAACTCCTCCACATGATGACTGTATTCGGAAAGCGCCTTTAGCTCACTGTCCTTTTGCTCCAGCACTTCCGCTTCCAGTCTTTCCTTGGAAACGGCATTGATATATAAAAGCACCACGAAAAAGATAATGATATAGAGATTATTCAACTGTCCCCGAAGGCTGTCCGCCCAAGAAAATCTGTCACGCAACATCAAAAAGGCTGTAATCAAAACAGTGTAAACCATCATCGAGAGATTGATTGGCAGTAAAAAGCGGCGAAAAAAACCACGCGCAAAGCCTTTCTTCAGCTCCTGAAAATTGATTCTCAGGGATTTTATAAGGACAAAATAGAGGGGGAAAACCAGAAGTTCAATCAGAAGATCATATCCGCCGATACTCGCCTCATTGTAAACGGAAATGCCAAAGAACGGAAAAACATAGAAGGCCAGCATCCTTCCCAAAAGGCTTTCTAAAACAATAGGATAAAGGCCGTAAAAAAGCTTCAGTCCTCCGTCTTTCTCCCGATTTCGATAGAAGCTGTACAGCACGAAGCTCACAAAATACCCGAAGAAAGCAAGAGGCGGAAAAAAGAAGAACAACAGCTCAAAAAGAACCGGAACAAGGAGAAAAGACCAGAGAGGCATATTTTCATCGCTAATCTGACGATAGAATAGCATCACATTGACGATTTTCACATATTCAATTGTCAGATTGATCATAGATTCCATACTTTCTCCTCTCTGAAAATATTTTACTGCTTCATCGACTTCATCCGTTCCAGAAGTCCTCTATACTTCATACGGGAAATCAGACAGCTCTCCTGATTCTCGAATATCGCCATTTTCTCCTCTTTATCAATCTTCACAATGTTCTCCGGATTGACCACAAAGGAGCGGTGGCATTGGTACAGTCTGGAATCCGCCTTTTCCAGGTCGGAAAGCCCTGCATAGAACTCAATTCTTTCCTCCTTGGTATGTAAAATCACCTTATGGACGGTAGGCGAAGACTCAAAATACAAAATTTTATGAAAAGGAACCTGCACTCTGGCCATGGCCGTTTCAAAACTGAAAGAATCCTCCGATACAGTAGCGCCAAGTTTTTCCAACGTGTACTCAATAGCCGACTCCACACGCTCGGAAAAATGTTCTTCATCCAAAGCTTTGTCAATAAAATCCAGTGCCGAAACCTTATAGCGAAAGGTAATCGGCATAAATTCCGAATGAGTTGTCACAAATACGATAGTGGCATTGGGATCCCTGCTTCGAATTTCTTTCGCAATATCCAGCCCCTTCTTTTCCTCTCCTTTAATCTCAATATCCAAAAAGAAAAGCTGATGAGAACCTCTTTCCGTAATCGCAGTAAGAAGCTGCCCGGCATTTCCAAAGATTTCCGGTGCCTTACAAGACAAGCTCTTCCTACTAATCAGCTCCTTAATCACCTTTTCAATGCGGGATTGTTGTATTCTTTCATCCTCTAAAATAAAGATTTTCAGCAAGTCTCTCACTCCTATTAAATAAATTCTTATGGCAATTTCCGAATTCCTATTAAATAATCTATAGTAAAAAATATGTGAATTTTAATTATAAATGGCAAAAATCCGCTATTTCCCAAAAGCTACTGCTATACGCTTCAAAAATAATCGGTTTATTTTACCATGATTCGCCTGAAATGGAGTAAGTTTTTCCGGTAGTTTGACAGTTAAATCGTTCCAAAATCTCCTCAGGCCTTGGATTGAAGAATGTTTCCGGATAAAGAAAACAAGAGCTCATAAATGGTGTAATTACGCCGTTTATGGGCTCTTGACTCTCTACACCAATAACACTCGTAATATCTCCTTCTGTCCATAAGATTAGGAATAGCATGCTATGTCATTTCCTATCAGCAAATATAGAACGAATAGTCGATATCTTTTTCTGCACTGATATGATAAGCATCTTCAACATCGGTTCCCCAACTGTCTATGCCACCAACACCACGAACTGCACCATAAATACACAACACTGTTCTTCTCGCCGGCGGTAATTCCTCATGATGTAAAGCATTCTCAATTTCACTTGCAGTATACGGCAGGCATGAAAAATCGAATTTGGCGTCTGCCTTTTCGATCCGAAGCGTGTGATTAGATACATCCGTTTTGCTGTTGTCCAGACTTGTACAGCGTGTAACTTCAAGCCATTCCGTATCCATTCTCATACCACATTCCTGAGGCACAATATAAGGGGTCAAGCTCAGGTCGGTAACTTCAAATACACCTTGTTGCGCACCCGCTTTTCGATCCGGATACGTCTCTCCTGACAAGCCTTTATAAATATACTTTTCTGCAAGTGTGGGCATAATAAACCTTATGCCAAAAACCGGAAATTCCGGAAGATCCTTCTTGCCATCGTAGTGTACATCTACTTTGATTTTCCCGGAAGTATTTACAGTATATGAAACCATAACCGTTGTGACAGGAACAGAAATGGTCTTATACAGATACTTGACCGTAATCTCATTTGCCGATACATCTCCACCATAGCTGTTGTTATCCGGTGCCTTACAATTCTGCACCGCTCCATCCATAATGACCGTAATGTCCTGACAATCAATAAACATATCCGCTGCTAGCCAATGACCACTTTTAACGTGAAATTTACTTCCTCTGTCGTTATCTGTCAAAGCCCTCCAAAATGTAGGCTTAGGGCACCGGAACAGCCATTCATATCCATCCTTCACTATCGATTCAAGCCCCCCTGGGCATAGGAAAAAATGTAACTAAACCCCTCTCCATGTACGCCAAGAGTAAAATCGCCATATACCACCCTTAATTTTTCATTATCTGTATAAGCCATAGTAATACCTCACTTCCTGCATTGCCGGTTTCTCTCTACGGTCTGCGAATAAAATACCATTTGCAGAAAATTCATAATCGGCAGGTCGATCTTCAAAATCACCGCCATAACGGAGAACATCCTTCCCTGTAAGCGGATCTTTTACCAAGATTGCCTGATCTATGAAGTCCCAAATAAATCCGCCTTGATACAGGTCGAATTCATCAATCAGCTTCATGTAATCCCCAAGGCCGCCCATTGAGTTCCCCATATCGTGCATAAACTCGCATAAAATGTACGGCTTTTTCGGTTTATCACTTAAATATTCCGCTACATCCTTAGGGTTTGCGTACATCCTACTCTCAATATCTGAAATTGTATCTTCGTATGCTCTATTATAATAGGAACTTTCATAATGAACTAAACGTCCATCCTTCTTATCCTTAAAATAAACGTTCATAGCCTCGATGTCATCGCCTGCATAGGACTCATTTCCTAGAGACCAGAATAAAATCGAAGTATGGTTTTTAAAAGTTTCAAAGCTGGTTCTTGCACGATCCATAACAGCTTCTTTCCACTGGGGAATAGACCCCGGCACGTTGCAAGACGGTTCAATAGCACCGAGCTTTTGAAAACTTCCATGGCTTTCAAGATTGCACTCTGCCATGACATAAATTCCGGCTTCATCGCAAAGAAAATACCAGGGGATTTGATTCGGATAATGGCAGGTACGTACGGAATTGATATTATTTTTCAAAATACATGCTATATCGGAATGCATCTCCTCCATTCCGATGCATCTTCCGGTCTTTGGGCTCCATTCATGACGGTTAACCCCTGTGATGACGAGACGCTTTCCATTTAGATAAATGACCTTATCAATGATTTCTACTCTTCTAAAGCCAATATCATACGGTACAAGCTCCAGTAACTCTCCATTCTCGGCATTTTTTAACGCAATTGTTGCTTGATATAGATAGGGGTGGTGGTTATCCCAAGATTTAATTACGCCAACATCCGTATATATTTCTCCCGTGAGGTTTCCGTTTAAGCCTTGTAATGGAACACTGTTCTCCGCAACCACATTCCCTTCTCTATCTCTCAACACAAACTGCGCATGGACAGTGACTTGCTTTCGAGCAGATACTCTCATGCTCACCGCTACACTTCCATGTTCATTGTCCGGGTTCAATACAGGCTTAAACCACATATCCTCCATATGGACATCCGGCACTGCTTTCAACGTAACATTTCTAAAGATTCCAAAGAAACGGAAGAAGTCCTGATCTTCCAAAAATGCTGCTGTACTCATTTTATGAACTTGTACGGCAAGGATATTATTTTTTTCACGAATATACGGTGTAAGATCAAACTCAGAGGGTGTAAAACTATCCTCAGCGTAACCCACAAACTGCCCATTAATCCACAAATACATCGCTTCCTCTACTCCTTCGAAGCAAATGCGGATTCTTTTTCCAAGCATCGTCGGTTTTAAATCAAAATGTTTACGATAAGAGCCCACAGGATTATAGCTCGCTTCCGAAAACATTCCTTCCTCTGCTCCCGTGCTGTCCAGGCTATACGCGCCTCGGTGGTACTCTTTGCCTTCCCATGGATACATGGTATTGATATAGCGAATCTTATCATATCCGGCTAGTTCGATATGCCCCGGCACCATGATTTTATCAAAATCGGAAGCATCAAATCCCTCTTCATAAAAGTTGCCGGGCCTACTCGCTGCATTTTTGCTAAAAGCAAACTCCCACTGACCATTCAGTGACTGTGATAAAGGATTATCCGTTTTTCCCATATCCGCATAATCCATATAGTATGAATGGTCGCTATGTGCATCCAATTGATTCACACGAAAAATTTCCGGATTATCCAACCATTTTATGCAAGCGTTCATAGGGCTCCTTTCTTTTTTGCAAACCTCTGATACCTATCCTCATTTCTGAATACACGATCGTAATCATCTTCCTCTTGATGATAAAACCAACCCGGACGAATAGAGTCTTGCTGACTTAGCTCCGCGGTGATTGCAGGACCGTCATATCAATGTCCCTCTATTTGTGCTTTCAGCTGCTGATTTGCCTCTTCAACATTCATTTTAGACATGATAAAAGTTATACATAATGACAAAATCATCGGAATCCACAAATACATGACATAAAGCATACTCAAACAGGATTCCGGTTGTAAGGCAGACTCTTTAACAAAAACTGCTGGCTTCCAGTAGCCATCCGCAAAGAGCAACTCCTATGCCACCTCAATCTTGGTTCCAAAAGATGTACAGGAGTACATCGTTCCATCAATATGCTTGCGTTTTTGTAAGATAGGTATATTCAGAGCAGCTTGCTACAACTGCCCCCCATGTCTCCTTGCCAAGGCGCCATTCCCAGTGCGGCAATTGCAGTAAAGGCCAGCATCAAAGGCACACTTCCCATATAGCCGGCAAAAAAATCACACCAACACGACCTGCCGTACCTAATATATAGCCGGCAAGATTCATCCGATATAGACCATTCATCTTTTTCAACCAGCATCGGTGTAATACACATGGCAATAATAACCGGAATATTAATTGCCCAAGAAAACACGGAATACAAATTCTCATTCTTAAGAATATAAATCATGTAATAAATACCCATATTCAGCATAGCAGAATAAATCTGCTGGCAAATATAAGTCATGCAAATCATAAGATAATATTTATTGGTAAGATATAGCATTACAAATGACGAAAGAAATGCATAAATATATTTCCTGCCAAATCACCGGAACCATAACCAAGCTTGTTATACCACTTCAAATACTTTTTTTCGTCCATTGGATATTATGTCCTCCTTCGTCTTTTTGTATATACTATAGATAATCATCCATTATAGAATAGCACATAGAAACAAGTAAAAAAAAACAATATCCTAAATCATTTTAAACATGCACGGCAGTTTGACAGTTAAATCGTTCCAAAATCTCCTCAGGCCTTGGATTGAAGAATGTTTCCGGATTATGAAGAGTGAATTTCAAGCCAGACCGGTATATCTCAGTAGAAAAGATCGAATCACGGCACTAGAGTAAGTTTTTCATTGCGTGCTTAGTATTTTTTATTTTTAGATTTGTGTTTTCCATTGTTCACTTTGCAGTTTATCTCATCTTATCTTCATACTATATTTTCTTTCGTCCCCTTCATAAAAATGCTATACTGTTCCCGTTAACAGATGCTAAATGCCAAGGCTTCTCTTCGCTTACGACACTGCTTAAGAAAAACACTCTATAGGAAAGGAGAAAGAAAACGTGGATTCTTTTCGATTTGCATTATCTTTCGCTCTTATTGTATGCCTTTCTTTTCTCCTTACCTTTTATATTTATTTTCGGCTTTTATACGGCGTAAAGAAAAACCGGGAAGTCCCTCAGTGGATTTATAAATTCGGGCAGGTTTTTCAGGGAAGAGTGTATGTGAAGTATGAAAATGCAACTACTTCTACAGCTCTTCGGGATGCCAATATTTTCCTTTTTTTCTGGCTTCTTTCCAATGTTCTAAGCTTTGCTTTTTTGTATTACAAAAGCGGAAACTACTATGCAGCCGTCTATCAATGTTGTAAGCTACAGTTCCTTATTGTGCTTTTAGCCATGATGCTTCATTCCCTCTTTCAGTTTTTTAGAATGACTTTTCATTCTTCCAAGGAAGCCCGTCGTTGGTATTCCACAACTAATGCACTTTCTTGGGTAGCCTTCTTCTCCGGCTTCCTTTGGCTTCCTTTGTCTCTACCATGGGGTTTCCGGAAAGCCCCCTAACCGCACAAATTGACGGAACGAAACTGATTGTCGGCAGCACAAAGGCCTCTTCGCTTATCGATGCAGGATTTTCTTTTGCAGGGAAAAGCGCTGAAAGTAAAGTCACCAACAAAAGAAATGACCCCTTTTATTACGGTGAATATCTGGAAATTACAAAGGACGGAAAATCCTACGGTTTTATGAGTGTGACCCCTACTTGGAAGGACGAGGATGCTTTAAAGAATTGTACTATTACCTATTATGAAATCCCCGGAGATTGCGCCCAATTAGCAGAAGTCCAATTTAACCGGGTGAACTTAACTGCACTCTCCCTTTCCGACTTTCAAACCAAAAAAATCACGGATATTTTCTCTTTAAAACCCGCTAACTATAAAGAAATTCAGAATGAGAGCTATTATGTTTTGACTATGCAAACAAAAGACCATGCATTATGGAAAAACTATAGTCTTTATGCATATTTTGATACAAATGGCGTTGTATTCTACTACGGAATCCGCGCTCAACAATCGATTTGGGAATGATTCTATCAGTAAAGGATAATGAAAATGAACTTTTTTTAACTTTGAATTCTTTTTCGGCCTTATTGTTGGCCTCTCTTTTCTTCTCACCTTTTATATCTATTTGCGACTCCTTATCGGCGTAATAAGAAAGCGGGAAGTCCCTCAGTGGATTTATAAATTCGGGCAGGCTTTTCAGGGAAGAGTGCATATTGAATATGAAAATGCAACAAATTCCGCCGCTCTTCGAGATGCCAACTTATTTCTCTTTCTTTGGCTTTTGGTCAATGTTTTGACCTTTGTTTTTCTATACCATAAGAACGGAGACGCTCATGCCGCTCTCTATCAATGCATGAAAATGCCATTTGCTACGATCATCGTGGCTTTAATAGTCCACCCAATCTTGCTCCTTCTTAGAATGCAGTTCAGTTCTTCCGAAGACGCTTATCATATCTACTCCACTACCAATGCAGTTCGCGGAGCGGCATTTTTTTCCGTCTTCCTTCTGGCTCTTTACGCCAATATGTAGGACTTCCGTACAAGCCCGCGAAACACTGCGAAGTCTGAATTGAGCAATTGTATCTGCTAAGCAGGCAAACCGTCGACTATTCGTTATGGAAAAGCCATCCCTCGGCATAACTTTTCATGCAGATTATTCTCTTACCAACTACTGAATTCGCACTCAAGGGAAATGCATTAATATCCTGCTTCAGCCAATAGGAAGGGAAGCATAATTCCTCCAAGAATCATCCAAACGGCAATATTAGCGCCAAAAACAGACAAGAAAAACATAGCTATAGATTTTCCTTTTCGAATCTGTACGGTAAAGCTGCTTAAATCCACAGGCTTTTTGATAAGGAGGTCTCCTATGGAAGCCTCTATTCTATCTCTGACACTTCCTTCTCCATTTAGGGAAAGAATATAATTTCCCTCTTCCACTTGAAAGGAGTAGAGCTCCATTCTTGCCATTTTAAAGCCACTTACCGTAGTCCGCATCAGATTGGGAGCAAGACTGACTCTATTCCCTGTCTCCTCCTCTACCAGCCGGAAACCGATTTTTCCAAGAGGAGATTTCGTAAATCTCTTCCCGCTAAGCCAAATCCCGTAATTTCCCTGAGGAAGGTGAACTCTTCCCTCTTCCTCTAAACAGGGCATTTCAAAGAATAGCTCTGCCTTCGCAAAGCGGATAGTGTTTCTAATGCTGAAAATCAATAGTGCAATTCCCATTGGAATCAATAAAAAACATAAATTTCTCATCTTGTCTCTCTTCCTAAAACTCTATACTTACGGTCTTATACTTAAGAATGCATAATTATTGCAAACACGATATTTAAGAATGCAAAAATACTGCAAACACGATACTTAAGATAACACAAATCACAGTGATTATCGATAAGATTTTTCCCCTGTTCCAATATCGCACCGTAATATACAGACCATCCAATATATCAAAGCCGGGAATGCACTGAAAAATAAAATGCAAGATACATTGTCCCAAAGTCCAGCCCTTTTCTTTTCTGCTCAGTAAAATCAGGAAAATGGCATAGCTAAGTCCTGCTAATCCCGCCATAAAAGACATTCCGAGGAAAAGCGGTGCCACAACTAAGCTCATGGCGAAGAAAAAGGGAGCAATAAATAGAGTCGCCGGTAGCACCAACAGCACAAAGGAAAGCCCTATTCCGCCAAGTAAGACCACAAGAAAGATGGCCAGAAAAACCAGTACGGCAGGCAGAGAACTGTATTTAAAGAAAAGGAAAGCCTTTATACACTGCTCACTATCCTCACTTTTAAAGATTTTAAAAGCCTCCACAATCTGACTGATTAAAAGGCCGGTAAACACAAGGGCAAATAGGATATTCAATAAGACATAAAGCTGTAAACTGAAAACAGGGTTTGCCGGAAGTAGGAGTATAAAAGCAATCCAAGCATATAATACAAAAATATGAATGATTCTGAGAATCCATGAAAAATGCTTCATAAACTTTACCTCCACCGTTGGTATGTCTTGATGATTTTTACTGCAGGTCCGGCAATTTTAGACCTATACTTTCCTGCTCTGATAATTACTTTGCCTTTTATTATCTTACATTGCCCAAGTAATATAATATTTACTTTATTCCTTAAAAAAATATCCTAGTATTTTCCAGCAGAGAAAGCAATAAAAATAAGCTGATATGCAGGAAAATTCAGCATGGACAAAATGGCTGAAAGTGTTAAGCTACTATTAATTAAACGAAACTAATACAATATTGCTTGTTATATCATTATGTTATCTCATTATGTTTTATTCCTATAGTTCTGTAGTTCATACGGCATGTACTAAATAGCAGAACCTGAACTACATTGATGAAAAAGTTTAGCGAGGTGAGTGTAATGAAATACAAAGGAATCTATTTTAACTTATTCAGTTTATTCTTGAAAAAACCGATGGTAAAAAAGTTCGGGAAAGATAAGACAAAAGAGAGCTTGCAAAAAGGGCGTATCTTATACCGGGAAATGCTGGAGAGCACGGAAGATGTCGGAGAGAAGAACCCTATGGCGCACAATATTTACTCCGCCTATGTTTTTCTTGCAGTATGCAGAGCAGGTAACTTTTCGGTAGAAGATTTTAGAGAAGTGATTGCTGCATTTATGGACAATCGCCTCATAAGAAAAGCCATGAGCTCCATAGATTTCAATAAAGAGACGGACATGAAGAAATTTGCCGAAAGGATGCATAAGGCGGAAGAATGGGCGGAGGCACATCCGGAATATCAGGATAAAACCTGGGATTTTTCATTTTGATGAAAAAGCGGCATAAGGACGGCTTTTTATTATCACTTCACACGATGCCCCTTGGAAAAAAATTCGCAAGAGAAAAATGGCTATCTTGATTTATTACCCTTGTGCTGTGACATTGACCACATAGCGGTTGAACGAAACAAGGGTGTATTGCATAGAGAGCAAACGCTGGCGACAGGAGGCACAATCTGTGATTACTGGTTCGTGGGGAATCAAACAAAGAATCCGCTCTAATAATCCAAAGAGATAATGGGTTCCACTAGGAGAAATGCCCAAGCGTGATGTGGCACGCTTCGCGAGCGATACTCGTTAAGAACACAATCCTTCATACCTTTGAGCGATTCCAATACAGAAAAAAACTATAGAAGGGAGCTAAGATTATATGGGCTATTATTTGTTCTATTTATTCTTTGCCTTTATCATTTGCCTTGCCTACAGCTTCTCTTTTTATCTTTATCTTCTTTTTGGAGCTTGCCGTGAAAAAAAGAAGAAAGAAAGTACCGGATTGGTTTTTATCGTATCGGGCAGAATATGCAGGATCGAATTCACCGGGTTAAATTAGAAGATAGGACGAACTATGACGGACTAAAAGCGGAGCCGTTTTTTTCTTCTCGGAATGCTTCTTTTAAGCTTCTTTACCTATCTGTTCTTTCACTCCCAAAGCCATGCTATTTCTTCCGCACTTTTAAACTGCGGAAAAAGCACAGTTTGTCATCTGCTTTGTGATGAAAGAACTGACACAATATTGGAATTTAGGATCCTCCCCGAAGGAAAAGAGAAGTTATTATTCCCCAAGTTTTGCCGTAAGTGGATGCTTCATCATCAGCTCCGTTCTGCTACTTCTTTTTTTAGTAAGCATGGAACAACTACGGTTTCACATTTCCTTTCCATAGATTTATTCCCCAAGTCCTTTTCAATCATTGCCACCTTATTCGGGCGTCAAGAACCCCAAAGGAATCCACACCCCTCACAACCTTGACAAAAACTCTGTCGCGGTCAGTGCTGTAACATCACTTTCCCTAAAGTCCCTCTCATTTCTTGTAATAATATAATCAGCATGAATCCTCTTCGCTGTAGCCGACTGAATGGCATCTTCAAAATCATCCCATTGCATTTCTGCGGCCGAACTCATATCGCTTACATTAAGATTCTCAAATATAAAAATGAGCGAAAGTTGCTTTAAAACTTCGTTTATTTTCTCTGCATCCAATTCTTTTCGCATCACATAAACCAGATTGGCAAAAGTTAGAGCTGAAACATACCCCTCCACCTGCTTCGTCTCACAGATCTTCCAGATTCCAACAGAGTCTTTGAAGTAGGGTGTTCTTCTCTGAAGCACATCCAGAAGAATATTTCCGTCAATTAGTAACTTCATACTTCTCCTTCAAACTTTTTTCTCTCGCCTTATCTATATCCGTATCACCTATCAGTATCCCTACAAGAGAATCCGTTAAATAAGATATCGCCCTTTCTCGCGGAATAAATCGGCCCACCTCTTTACCGTTTTTTGTGACAATAATCTCACTGCCCTCCTGAACCATAGCAAGATACCTGCCAAAGTTGTTCTGCATCTCTGTTGCTGTAGCGGTTGCCGTATTTCCTATCATAGTATCACCTCTCTTTTATATTAGCTAATACCAATATATACTTTTTTAGCTAAAATTCAAGATTTCTCTCATAAAAAAAGCACTGCAAAAGTGCAGTGCTATCACCTTCATAGAAAATTAAACGAAGAATCTGATCTTCTATTCATACGTTCTAAAATTACTCCTTCAGGTACAGCAAATAATCATTTAAAAAAAGCCAATAATGCCATCATTGGTGTATACGTTGCTCTTCATAAATCTGAGCAATCACCGTATGTACGTATTTTGCCATCTGTACAGTATTATTCAGTTCAAGTGCTTTTGGATTGACAATTTCCCCAATACGAATACTCACATTAGCCGGGCGAAAGCTATGAAAACGCTCATAACACTCCTCTGAATTATAGAATGAAACTGGAACAATACGCGCATTTGCCTTAAAAGCCATTTTAAAACTACCGGGTTTAAATTCCTCCACACCGTCTTCATTTGTTCTTCTCCCCTCCGGAAAAATAACAACTGAATACCCGTTTTCTATTCTTTGAATGCCTTGATTAATAACTTCTATTGACTTTTTGATATCATCTCGTTCTAAAAATAAGCATCCTATATCCCGAAACCATTTACCAATAAATGGAAATTTTTTAATCTCACTTTTTCCAATGAAAATCAATGGTTTCTCCATTATTGCAATCATTATTAAGCTGTCAAAATTACTTCTATGATTTCCAATATAAACCACGGGTTCATCATATATGGTACAGCCTTGAATATCCATTTTTACGCCTAATAATTCGAGCATTTTTCTCGCTATTTTTTTCAAGCTATAAAAATTTGCATCATGTTCACTTTTCTTGTCCTTGTATTTCAAATGATGAATCAATCTTACCGGATAAGAATATAACATAGCTCCAACAAAATACAAAAATGCAAAAATCAATCTCATAGCAATCTCCATTCCAGCACATTCAGCAGGCGGCACAAATAGTAATAAAAGTCTCCATAACTAACTAGCGAAAGTCTAAATTTCAGTATCGCATAATTAAAAACTATCTTTTAAATAAAATAAGCAAACGCTAATCTACTAAATATTAAAAGGCTATTTTGAAAGGCCTAGTATTAAAAGGCTATATATTGAAATACAAGCGTAAAAACCCCAATATCAAAAGATGCACCGGATAGAATGCATAATTCAGCCACTTGCTCTGTTTTCCTCTTTCCCCATTATACGTTAAGCATAATCCAAATCCCAAAAAAGAATAAATCTCCTTTATGATAGACAGAAATCCAAGCCCTGCGCCCCAAAGGGGTTTTTGATAGAAAATATAAAAAAGATAAGCCACTATTACTGCATGGAAATCATAGTCCAGGCTCAAAAACATCGCTAAAATACTGAAAATCCCCACAAGAAGCAAAGAAAATCCGTACCATAAAATTCTGTTCGGAATTTTCCTTTTGAAACTGTCGATGATCCAAATACAACTAAGACATAAGGCCAAAGTAAACATCATGTTATTCCAATTTGGATTGAAAAGCACTTTAGAAGTAAAGAGGTCAAAGGGCACTTCGGAAAGAACGCCAAAAAGGAAAAGATTCAGAAGGTACTTTCTCCGATTTCTCGTCTTAAAAAATCCCTCCACTAAAAAGAACATAAAGAGAGGAAAGGCAATCCTCCCCAGAATCGAAAGCAGATTCGATACCTGAAGCAAAAAGCCTTTCCCTTCTAAAATTGGTACTAGCAAAGCATTATTTACATGATCAAGAAGCATGGAAAGAAACGCAATATATTTTAATTGAGCGCCATTAAGGATTTGGTACTTTTTCAAGCGATTTTCCATGGGCTTTGGAGACATAATTTTTCCTTTTTTCTATTTTTTACAACATAAACCTTGTACTAGTCTCGTCGAACTATATTTTACCGCCCCGAACAAATCGTTCAGCGCTTCCGCCATAGTCGGGTGGGTGAAAATCTGGTTCGCAAGCACTGTGTAAGTCTGCTTCGTCATCATTGCTAAAACTACGATATTGATTACTTCGTGAGACTCTTCACCGAACAAGGTCACGCCCAAAATCTGATTGTTTTCAGCATCTACAACTGCCTTGTACAGTCCGGTTTGATTTCCGAGGATTTTCGCCTTGGGAATCGCAGTAACCGGTAAGGTCGCCACCTTGATTTTGTAGCCTTTTTCTCTCGCTTCTTTTTCACTGAGTCCCACTCTGGAAAAGGTAGGATGAAGAAAGGCGGAGAAAGCAAGCGGCTGGCGATTCTTTCTTTCGTAGCTTCCCTGATTATCCAAAAAGCTCTTCACAATTCGGAAATCATCTAAGGAAACATAGGTAAACTGCGGGCCTCCGTTCACATCTCCCATCGCGAAAATGTGTGCCTGATTGCTCTGCAGGTGCTCATTTACCTTGATAAAGCCTCTTTCGGAAACTTCCACACCCGCATTTTCCAAGTGCAGCTCTTCCGTGTTCGCCTGTCGTCCGGTCGCAACGAGAAAGGCATCTACGGAAAGCTCTTTCTTTTCTCCATTTACCATGTAGGAAAGATGAACTGCATTTTCATCCTGCGACACCTGCTGCAGCGCCGCGCTAAAGAGGAAGTCCACACCTAATCCCTGATAAGATGCAAATACTTCCTTCGCTACATCCTCATCTTCTCTCGGTAAGATTCGATCTCCCTGGTCAATAATCGTAACCTTTGTGCCGAACTTCGCGTAGCTCGCCGCAAATTCCAGCCCGATAAAGCCACTGCCGAGAATCGCCAGGCTCTTCGGAAATTCTTCCAGATCCATCAACGTTTCGCTGGTATGAATGCGTCTTCCGACTTCCAAACCGGGAACACTGGGGATAAACGGTCTTGCCCCGGTATTGACAAAGATGCGCTCCGCATAAACCTCGGACACCTCGCTGCCATTCCTAATCTGCACGGTATGCTCGTCTTTAAAAGATGCGAGTCCGTCCAGCACTTCGACATTTTCATTGCTTGCCACCTTGTCATAATTTGCCTTATTCAGCTTAGCAATCAACGCCTTCTTCTGTAAAACGGCATTTTTATAGTATTCCGCATCACTCTCTCCGCTGAAGCTTCTTCTATCCGCAGCGGTCGCCAGGAACTTAGAGGGAATGCAGCCCACATTGATGCAGGTTCCGCCGTACATCAGAGGGGATTTTTCCACCAAAACGGTCTTTTCACCCTTATTTCCCAGATAATTCGCGAGGGTCTTCCCCGCCTTACCGAATCCGATGATTAAATTCTCTACTTTTTTATTTGTCATGTTCTTCTCCTTTAAATTTTAGTAATGTAAATATCAAACGCATCAAAATCAGCGATAACTCACCTACAAGAAAAGCAATCCTCTTTTGACCCGTTAAATTTTTAAATAGGAAATGTCAACGTATTAATCATAAAGCGTGAATGGGAAAAAGCCATATTGAAAGTATGAAAAGAGTATTAAATCGATATAGCTCAATAAATATCTTTTATCCATGACTTTCCACACCTTACTTCAGCAAAAACCGTACCGCAGAACGTCTTGCTTTTTCAATTTGCGCTTCGTCTTCCGCTTCCAGCGCAGACGCACTGAGCCATTTTTTAGAAAATAAAGTTTGTGCCGCTTCTATCATGATGCCGGAGGCCTGTAAATCCTTTTCTTCTTCGATTGCTTTTGCAAAATCTTTCTTCGTTTCTTCTTGTAAGATTGCTCCATTTACCCTATGGAAAGACATTTGCATAAGGCTGCTCGCTGCCCACGCTCGGCAAAACGCGTCCCGGTCTTCCAGCATTTTCCTTGTCAAAAAAGGAATCTCCCGCTCCCCGGCTACCCAACCAAGAGCAATCAGGCATTTCTCACGAAGGAAATCCTCTTCCGTTTCGCTAAATCGAAGGAGAAAGGGAAGGAGTTCTTCGCAGTAAGAAGAAAAATACTCTCTATGTCTTCCCTGCGAAAGAATTTCCGCAAGAAGATAAGCCGTAAACACAGCTTCTCTGAGTTTATCGGATGCTTGTTGTTCCTTAAGCGAAGCATCGGATATTTTCGCTTGACTAAGTCTACCGAGTAAAAAACGAAGTCCCTCTTCTCCATGCCGGTCAAAACTGCTTTCCAGTCGCAGATTTTTCTCCTCTTTCCAAGTCCGACAAATCAGTCGGAAATGCCCCTCTATATCCGAAGAGGCCCCTAATTCCGCAATGAATCTGATTCGTTTTCCATCCGGAAAGTTCTCCTTTTCGAGTGCTTCGTAGGTCTGTTCAAAATCTTCCGTTTCGTTGGACATCACACGTCTCCTTTTCCCTCTAAAATCGAGTAGGAGGCGGTGACTAACCGCCGTCCTCTCACAGCACTGTACGTACGGTTCTCGTATACAGCGCTTTCAATAGTTGATGTGCACAGACTGATATGCTGTGGCTAAATCGTAAAGGCCACTGTTTATCAGTCTTTCTTTTGTCATTGCCATTTCATGACAACTGTATGTGTTGTAAACCAATAGCCTCGTCTGCTGTTTGCCGTTTTCCACCCTAGGTCTTGAGGAACTCCCATGACCCTCAGGTTTCGGTATCTGGTTCGCACACATTTCCATTGTTTCCATATACACATACGTATTCTGTGATAGAGCCATCCGTTGACCTCATTCATGTTGCTCTTCATACTTGCTATTCCATAGTAGTTAAGCTATCCTCTTGCATATACCTTGATTCTTTCAAGACTCGGCTTGATTGACTGACAGCACTTACGGGAAGAAAGCTCTTTCAGTTTCTCCTCAAGATACCTCGTACTGCTCTCTAAGAGTCTCTCCGATGCCCTTTTGCTTTTCGCAAGAAGCACTATGTCATCTGCATACCTTATGCATGGGACACCTCTTTTCAAGAACTCCCAGTCGAACTCATTGAGGTAGATATTCGCAAGCAAAGGGGATAGATTCCCTCCTTGTGGCGACCCTTCCTCTGTTTCAATAACCACTCCATTTTCCATTACACCACTTTTTAAGTACCTCTTTATAAGTTGCACTACACGTTCATCTTTTACGTTTTTCCTCAGAAGGTTGATGAGAATCTCGTGGTTGATTGTATCGAAATATTTCGATAAATCTAGAACTACCGCATATGTGTAGCCCAGTTCAGCGTACTCCTTAACCTTAAGTATTGCTCCTTTTGCGTCTCTATTTGGACGGTAACCGTAACTGCCGTCTGTAAAAAGTGGCTCATAGATTGGAACTAACTGTTGTGTTATCGCCTGTTGAAGTGTACGGTCTATCACTGTTGGTATGCCAAGCTTTCGCACACCACCATCCGGTTTAGGAATCTCAACTCGTCTTACTGGAGACGGAGTATACTTTCCACGATGGATACGGTTAGTTAACTCCTGTTGATGTTCCTGAAGATAAGGAAGTGCCTCTTCGATGGTCATTCCATCAATTCCAGGTGCTCCCTTGTTTGCCTTCACTCTCTTATACGCTCTGTTAAAATTATCTTTATGCAGTATCGCTTCTAAGAGCTTCGGCTGTGCACTGTCTCTTTCTTTCCATATCAGATTGAATGACCTACGCGCTTTCACATACCCTTCATGTTCCGCACTATCTCTTTGCGAACAGCCATTGTTTTCAATGTTTTCTGCCATAACCAGTCATTCCTCCTATCTCAGTCATACTTGAGACTCCTACTGATTCGGTCCTTTGTCTCTCGACTACTATGACCTCTGCTGACTTCTGTGTGTTCAGCATTGCTTTGGACAATGGTTACCTCTCTCGAGGCATATCACACAGACCTCCCTAGGTACCACACGTTTCTTCCTCTCCATATATCTTCCTCATCTATCATGCATGATTCCGTGTAGTTATTGGACTTTAGCTTGTGTCGCAGTTTTATCCTCATGCATAACCTCATATGAGATTTCTGTTCGTCAGACCGCAGATTTGCCCATGAGTTAGTATCTTCCTCATATCCAGCTTCCTTCAGATTCGAGGTCACCCTCGACACCCTTGCCTTCGGCTATATCCTTCCCACTACCGGGCGGATTCGGGACTTTAACCCGTTAGAAACGTGCGCCGCTAGGCGCACCTTTGAAGAGCCCTCCGATAATTCGGAGGGCTTTATCTATCTCTCAATTAAATCCTCTACCTCACAGCCGAGGGCTTTTATTCCTCAATCTCTACAAACTTCTCTCTGCCTCTCTCGGTCAAATCATAAATATTCTTATCTATATCTATCCTTATAAACCCTTTTTTTATAAGTCTTCCTGCTATTTTATCAACCTCGGCCTGCTTCCATTTGAGATGGTTCTTGATTGAGCCTAATCCCAGTTCCTCACTTTCCTCCTTTTTGCCTGAATGATTACCTATATGGTTGAGGAAAAGTCCTAGTTTTAACTCACTTTTTCTCTGTAATCTTATAAATATAGCAGTAATCAGCCCTTCTCTATTAAACAAAAAGGTAAGTAAAAATGTAACTCCTGCGGCTGCAGCTGTCATTCCAGACATAGATACATTCATAAGAAGCGAAAACACATAGCCTATAATAGAATTGATAACTGCATAGCCAACCGAAATGGCTATCATCACCTTAAGATCTTTACTTATAAGATAGGCCGCTGCCCCCGGAGTAATCAAAAACGAAACCACCAAAATAGCCCCCACAGCATCAAAAGCTGTAACTGCTGTAAATGATGAAAGTGTCATCAATACATAAAACAGGGCTACCGAGGAAAATCCTGCAAGCTTTGCGAATCCCCTATCAAAAGTAGTTATCTTAAGTTCCTTAAAAAAGATAATAACAAAGAGCAGGTTTATCAACAATAATATCCCCATTTGAACCAGAGCCTTAGGCAGGCTCATTCCGATAAACTCTACCCTATTTAATGGTGCAATTATGACCTCTCCCATTAGCACTACGTCAGTATCCAGATGTACATTTCTTGCAAATTTAGTGATTAAAACAACTGCAAGAGCAAAAAACATCGGAAAAACTATTCCCACTGCATCATCATTTTTAACAAGTCCTGTCCCTGAAAGAAACTCCACGACAAAGACAGTAATTACCCCAAACAATGCCGCTCCTGCTATTAGAAATGGCGAACCCACATCTTTTACTATGAAAAATGCGATAACTATTCCCAGTAAAACCGAATGTGAAATGGCATCTGAAACCATTGAAAGCTTCCTTAATACCAAAAAAACGGGCTCAAAAATAGCACAAGCCATGGCAGTCGCTACTAGCACAAAAAAAGAGATTCGTAGGATATGGCAAAAATATGACATTAGTGAATCTATCATTTCACCCCTGCCTCCTCATCCTAAGATTCTTTATCATCCCATGTGGTCCTATCACAAGAGAAATGATTGCAAGACTTCCCATTATGAGGATAATAGTTGCTCCTGTGCTCATCCCCTCATAAGCGGTTGATATATAAGTGCCGATAAGTGCAGAAACTCCACCAACCACGCCTGCTATTATAAGTACCCAACCAAATTTATCACTCCATTGAAGAGCAGTAATTGCGGGTATTATAAGTAAAGATGAAATAAGGATAGCTCCTACCAGTTTCAATCCTGTCGCTATTATTCCCATAGTCATTACAAGAATTATTCCATAGAGTAAAACCGTCTTTATTCCAATTGTGCTTGCATATATTTCATCAAATAAGAATACTTTTATTTCTTTGTAAAACAAAATCAGTAAAACTAACATAGGTATGCCAACATATACTATAAGCTTTACATCATCCTTCATAATGTAAGCAGCCTGTCCGAAGATATAGCTTGAAAGCCCTGACTGAGCAGCGTCTTTATAAGTACTGTTGCCCTGAATATGGCTTTTTAGTACCATGCCAACCCCAAAAAATGAAGATAAAACTACTGCAAGTATCGCGTCCAGCTTAAGCTTTGAATTCTCTTTTATAACTTGAATAAGAATGAAGGCAGTAGTACCTGATACTACCGCCCCCAGAGTTAAAAGCACCGGTTCTCTTTGCATAAATAACATAAATGATAGGACTATCCCCGGAAATGCGGCATGACCAATGGCATCCCCTATCAGCGACTGTCCCTTAAGCACTGTAATACAGCCCACAGCCCCTGCTATAGCCGCAAGCAAAAATGTACCGCTTCCAACTATGATAAACGTATAGCTTGTAAGTATATCGATGTTAAACATTTTTCATCATCGCCTTTTCTAAATTTTCGTTTGTGAATGCCTCACTTACCCTGCCTTCAGCCACTACCTTTTTGTTGATTATAACCACATGATCAAAATATTCCCTTATTGTGGCAAGGTCGTGATGGACTATCACAGCAGTTTTCCCCTTTTTTTGCTCTTCTTTTATAAAATCAATTATTACCTTCTCCGTAACCTTATCTATGCCAGCAAGAGGCTCATCCATAAAATAAATCTCTGCCTCCTGTGCTATCAGTCTTGCTATAAATACCCTCTGTCTCTGCCCTCCTGAAAGCTTGGATATCTGCCTATTCTTAAACTCATGCATGCCTATCCTTTTAAGAGCAGCCTCTGCTTTTTCCCTATCCTCCCACCCGGGATGCCTAAACCAGCCAAGGTGTACATATCTGCCCATTAGTACAACATCCATAACGGTGGTTGGAAAGTCCCAGTTTACCTCAGAAGTCTGTGGAATATAGGCTATTTTCTTCTGAACCTTTTTAATAGGCTCACCCATAATCAAAATCTCTCCTGCAAGTTTTTTTGAAGCCCTAATATCCCTTTTTATTAAGGTCGATTTCCCTGCTCCATTAGGCCCTATTATGGCTGTAACCGAACCTGCCATTATATCTATGTCGCAATCCCTAAGTACAGGCTTGTCGTGGTAGGCTATGGTCAAATCCTCTACCTTTACAATCACCTCTTCCATGCCTACCCCTCCTTCTTACTTTAAGTTTTCAGTGATTAACTTTATATTGTGTTTATACATATCTATGTAAGTATCACCACTTTGCCCCTCGGGTGCAAGCGAGTCGGAAAACAGCTCATTTCCCTCACCACTTACAACCTTTACATCAAAGCCCTTAGCCCTGCAAGCCTCTTTAAGCTTCTCCATCCTTGCCGGGTCTGTGGTAGATTCTGCAAAAATAGCTTTCACCTTATGCTTCACAATAAAGTCAACAGTCTTATCTATATCTTTATTTGCGACCTCTGAATCTGTGCTAACCCCTTGAGGAGCTACAACTTCAATACCGTATCTTCTTGAAAAATAATTAAAGGCATCGTGTGGAGTAATCAAGTACTTCCCACCCTCAGGTAGATTATCCAGTGCTTTTTTGTTTTCTTCATCAAGAGCCGTAAGCTTTTCTACATAAGCTTTGGTATTTTTTTCTATTTCATCTTTTTTATCTGGCAAAAGCTCTGAAAGCTTTGCTCCTGCATTTTCAGTAGCTTCCTTGTAAAGATCTATATCAAACCAAAAATGCGGATCTATAATTGCAGCCCCATCTTCCTCCATCTTGCCAATCTTGTCCTCTGAAAATGTGGATGCTACTGCATATCCCTTCTTTTCAAGTACCTCCTGCATCTTCCCCTCAAAGTGAAGTCCGTGAAAAAGCACCAAATCAGCCTCGGCAATCTTCCTTAAATCCTCCGGCTTGCCACATAAAGATGTGGATCTTCTCCTGCTGGTATAATAAGCTCTTTATCTACCATATCGCCTGCAAGCTGATTTACCATATCATATAAAAATGAAGTAGTAACTGTTACTTTTTTCTTTGTCATTTGGGAGTCAGTCTTTCCTGAACCTCCCATCGCACCGGAAATCATGGTACTTTTAGAGCCTTCATCTTTCTTAGAAGTCATTGTTTCTCCCTGACTTCCTGTTTTCCCACAACTTGTTAATAGTATAATTCCGAGTAGTAAAAATAATAATGTCTTTTTCAATTTCTTCTCTTCTCCTTTTTCAGTATAAATTTCAAGCTTGACGTTGGTTAGTCTAAACTAACTAATAGATAGTATATAATTAAGGGAGAAGATATGTCAAGGAGGTTCTTTAGTAATGAAATTGATAGTCTGTGCGAAAGCCACTTATTTCGTGTAAGTCATCAGTTATCTTTTCTCTTTTGTATAGCGGCATAAAGCCCTGCCCTGCATCGCTGCAATATATGGTTTTACTTTGATAAGCCCTCCGAAGAATCGGAGGGCTTATTTATCTCTCAATTAAACCCTCTAATCGAGTAGGAGGCGGTGACTAACCGCCGTCCTCTCACAGCACTGTACGTACGGTTCTCGTATACAGCGCTTTCAATAGTTGATGTGCACAGACTGATATGCTGTGGCTAAATCGTAAAGGCCACTGTTTATCAGTCTTTCTTTTGTCATTGCCATTTCATGACAACTGTATGTGTTGTAAACCAATAGCCTCGTCTGCTGTTTGCCGTTTTCCACCCTAGGTCTTGAGGAACTCCCATGACCCTCAGGTTTCGGTATCTGGTTCGTACGCGCTTCTTCCTCTCCATCTATCTGCCTCATTTATCATGCATGATTCCGTGTAGTTATTGGACTTTGGCTTGTTATGCAGTCTTATCCTCATGCATAACCTCATATGAGATTTCTGTTCGTCAGACCGCAGATTTGCCCATGAGTTAGTATCTTCCTCATATCCAGCTTCCTTCAGATTCGAGGTCACCCTCGACACCCTTGCCTTCGGCTATATCCTTCCCACTACCGGGCGGATTCGGGACTTTAACCCGTTAGAAACGTGCGCCGCTAGGCGCACAATAAAACGAGATATCGCACGCTTTGCGCACGATACTCGTTATGAATGAAAGGAATTCTATTGCTTTCTTCCTATGCTGAAAGGTGTTATTCTTGTATTTTAGATGATATTTTTGAAAAGGACTACAAAAATATGAACAAACAGAATTCCGCTTTACAGCAAATCATCGCAGAAATAGAACATTTACCGGAAAATCAAAGCTATACCAAGCGGGGTATTCCGCCTATTTTTCAGTTTCATAAAGAGGCGAAGATTCTTTTAGTCGGGCAGGCACCGGGAAGAAAGGTAGAGGAATCCGGCATTCCCTTTCATGACCTTTCCGGAAAAAGACTGATGGAGTGGATGGGGATTCCCGAAGAAATCTTTTATGGCACGTCCATTGCCATTGTTCCCATGGACCTTTATTATCCCGGAAAGGGAAAGGGCGGAGACCTTCCACCCCGGAGCTTTATGCGTAAATATCACGATGAAATTGTGGCGCTGCTCCCCAAGATTGAGCTTCGGATTTTAATCGGGAAGTATGCCATTTCCCACTACGATAAAAAAGGAGCAAAGCTTCCCTTAAAGGAACTGCTTTACTCCTATTCTATAGAGGACGAAGCGTCCTCCTCGGAAAGCTGCTCCTCCCCTATCGATTTCCCACTGGTACATCCCAGCCCTTTAAATTATGGATGGATTAAGAAAAATCCCTGGTTTATGGAGAAAAATATTCCTCTTCTGCAGAGACTGGTGAAGGAGAGAATAAATTAAAATAAGCTCTTCATAATCTTCTTCGACACACACATCATCACGGTTCTTTCCGGATCCACCACCTGACAAAAGCGCAGGTCTCCTACGGCACTGAGAAGCATACCGGCTTCGTTAAAGGAGAGCCCCAGATTCTCCTGTACTCTCTCATTCATGATGCGTACCGCATGGAAAACCGCCTTTTCTATCTCCTCGTGGGAATAGATTACGCCGCAAAACTCTTCATTTTCCAGCATAGGGGTTTCAATGTGGATTCCCTTAATCACGGACAGTCGCACCTTCACGTCTGCGGAAATTTCCACACCGCTGACCATCACTTCTCCATCTCCCATAGCTGCGTGCACATCTCCCAAGGAGAAGATAGCTCCGTCATGGAATACCGGGAAGTAAAGACTTGCCCCTTCTTTGATTCGCTTATTGTCCATATTTCCGCCGTGGCAGCCCGGTGTCCCGCAGTTGATAGACCCATTTTCCGGCGCAACACCGATAACACCAATCATAGGCGTAACATCAAAGACAAGCTTGTCGTTAAAATGAACCTTGCCGCCTTCCACCTGAATCCGTTTTACGGATTCTTCTTTCACCAAAGAGCCCAGAACACCATTCTCCGGAAGGGCGCACATCACCCCCTGCTTATCCAGCGTAATTTCCAGGATTTCCACCTTGAGGACATCTCCTGCTTTTGCATTCTCTACATAGACAGGGCCGGTTGCGGGATTGATACGATCCCAGTTCAAAGCCCCGATGCAAGTCCCCTCTTCGCTAAGCTGGTTATCAAAGCAGTCTCGAGTACGGAAAATCAGCGTCTCTCCGTCCATAATTTCTGCTACGCATTCATTTTTCCCGTCAAAGGCAAATACTCTATTGTTTTCAATGATTTTCATAGTTTTTCCTCCATCCGATTTTCCTACTGTTGATTCGGCCTCTTGAGAACATATAACTTTGAGAAAATGGATGATTCTCCTTTCTTATTTCTTCCTTTTCAACTTATATTACTATAATTGATTTATAGCCTTTAGTTTGTGCTACATGCCAGCTTTGTCTAGCCTAACAGCCAATCAGAAATATCCATAATTTTTATTCCCTCATACTGATACTCCTCATTTCTCGTCCTTGCTATTAAAATCTTTGGATATGCATCCTTAACCTGAAGCAACGGAAAAACTTCTCGTGCCAAAGTTTTTTCCTCTGAAATATTATCTGATACTTGAATATATAATCTTTCATCCCGCTTTATGGCAACAAAATCGATTTCCTTATCATATCTATTCTATTAGCCATTTTCAATAATATTTTCATTTTGGCTAATAGGATTTCTATGCTTGTTACAACAAAAGAACTTACTATAGATAAAATTCATCAACTATAGTAAGTCCTTTTCAAAATAAATATACTCGCAAGTTTTAGGGCTAAAGTTCTATTTTACTTCTCCAATGCCTGATCCACATCGGCAATAATATCCTGCACATCTTCAATGCCTACAGACATTCTGATAAGGTCAGGCGATACACCTGCTGCCAGAAGCTCTTCATCGTTCATCTGTCTGTGGGTAGTGGATGCAGGGTGCAGCACACAGGTTCTGGCATCCGCAACGTGGGTAACGATAGCCGCGAGTTTCAGAGAATCCATAAACTTCACAGCCGCCTCTCTTCCTCCAACTACGCCGAAAGAAATAACACCGCAGGAGCCCTTTGGCAGGTACTTTTTAGCCAATTCATGCTGGCTGTCCTTTTCCAGGCCGGAGAAGGAAACCCAAGATACCTTCGGATGCTTTTCCAAATGCTTTGCTAAAGCCAAGGCATTTTCATAATGTCTTTCCATTCTTAAATGCAAGGTTTCCAGCCCTACGCCAAGATAGAAGGAGTTTTGCGGAGAAGGAATGGAGCCTAGATCACGCATGAGGTTCGTGGTCATTTTCACAATATAAGCCGCCTTCCCGAAGCTCTCCGTATAGACTGTTCCGTGGTAGGTTTCGTCCGGAGTGGTTAGTCCCGGGAATTTCTCGCTATACTTCGTCCAGTCGAAGTTTCCGGAATCCACAACTGCACCGCCAACCGCATTGGCGGAGCCGTTCATATATTTGGTGGTGGAGTGTGTTACAATATCCGCTCCCCATTCAAAAGGTCTACAGAAAATGGGAGTCGGGAAAGTGTTATCCACGATAAGAGGAACGCCATGCTTGTGTGCTGCCTTGGCAAATTTCTCGATGTCTAAAATTTTCAAGGCAGGATTCGCCAAGGTTTCCCCAAATACCAACTTTGTGTTGGGGCGGAACTTGGAATACAATTCTTCAGCAGAAATGTCCGGATCCACGAAGGTCGTTTCAATGCCCATATTTTTCATGGTCTTTGCGATTAAGTTATAGGTTCCTCCGTAGATTGCGGAAGAAGCAATCACGTGATCTCCTGCACCGGCAATATTGAAGATGGCATAAAAGTTTGCCGCCTGACCGGAAGAGGTTAGGATAGCCGCCACACCGCCCTCCAGCTGGCAGATTTTATTGGCTACCGCATCATTCGTGGGATTAGCCAATCTGGTATAGAAATATCCGGACTCCTTTAAGTCAAAAAGATCTCCCATTTGCTGGGAAGTCTCGTATTTAAAGGTTGTGGATTGCACAATGGGAACCACTCTGGATTCTCCCTTTTTCGGCTCATAGCCTCCTTGCACACAGATGGTATTGATGTTGTAATTTGCCATAGTTACTACTCCTTTCGCTTGTTCCGCCTACTATATAGTTCGGGGGCTTACATTGTCAAGGGAAAGGGAAAATGGACACATAAAAAAAGCGGAAAACACTGTTCTTTTTCAGCACTTTCCGCTTTTTACATCCTCTCTACGCACAAATTCTTTCATAGCGCTCGGAAGATAGTGTTTCCAGCATAAAGGAATAGGGATCTAGAATCCCCTCGGACAGCATGGAAAAGATTTGCGGAGAGGCGCCGGACACTAGGGCTACCCCCTGCTCATTTTTCGTAACAGGCTGCTGCCGATTTCTGCTGTTCACGTTCCAAAAAACAATTTGCGGAAGTCTGTAGCCATGTCTTGCAAATTCCTTTTTTGCGTACTCGAAATTCGACATTTCTGCATTTTCCACGCAGCAATCGAATTCCATATCTGAAATGATATAGAGTTTTTCCGGGATTTCCTCCTGCTTCGCCTTGTTTTGAATGGCTGTTTTCAGAATTAAGTCAAAAGTTCTCTGTAAATTCGTATTGGCACACTCATTAAAGCTTACGCAGTACGTAAGTTTATCTACAATATCTCTGCCTTGCACCTCCACCAGTCTCGGATTTTCGGAAAAGGTAATAAAATGCTTATGAAAACAGCCCTTGTTGTGCTCCGCAAAATAAATCCCTAAAGACTGTGCCACTGCTGCCGGCATATACCCGGATTCCCCGTCACAAAACATGGAACCGGATATATCCACTATGGCCAGAGCATTTCCGCCCCTGTATAATCTGGAAGAGCCTTCCAGGTGATGTCCATAGAACGACGATCCCATTTAGATATAGCTACTCTCTCCTTATCTTTATTAATAATCGGTGCCACGACATCATAGGGCGTCAAGGTTCCTGTATTCATTACAGATGGATTACTTTCCGCCTTCTCTAAAAAGGCAGAATATCTCTCCCTGTCATTTCTAAGAAAAGCCAGTCTATACTTATACAAAGCTTTAGAGGGCTGCTTTTCGTAAGAGAAGGAATAGTCCTTCTCCCGAAGGTAATTCTCCATCAACTTTATTTCTGCTCGCAGTGAAACAAGGACTTTACGATACTCTGCATCGCTAAATCCCAAAGCTTTCGCAAGTTTCTTGGCTCTTTTAACGGTATCCTTATTGCTGGTATTCACGGAAGGAAGCCATTTGGCGAGTAAAGAAACGCTCTCTCCGGTTTTCAGGGCAGCAAGATTCTTATCCAACTGCTCTTTTATGAAGCTAAGCATGTCCTTTTCGCAAGGTCCGTCCAGAAGGGATAGGAGGTCATCGAATCTCCCGTACTCGGGAACATTTGTAATATTCTTTCGAACGGACTCCGCCTCATGAAGAGAAAGCCACTTCCATATAGACCGAAACGCTCTTCTCTCCCCAAGGCCACCTCGTATGTCTCTTGCGAAGAAAAGAATCTTCATTGCCATATTGCGGTCTTCCGTATAGGCCTTGATAAATCGGGAAATGATTTCACTGTCTTCTGCATTTCGCAAAGCACCAATGGTAGCAAAAAGATCCAGACAATAAGAGTTCGTGCTCCTGTTGGTAAGAGCGCCATTCTCCGTATATGTAAGATTCTCTTCTTTTCTTAAGTCCTCTAAAAACATTGCTCCTACCTCCTTCTAAAAAAGAAACAGCCACAAGATACTTTATAAGGTAAGGGGTATTCGCCCCTTCCAGCAAGGGATTTGGAGCAGTTCCAAGTGGGACAAGGAAAAAAAACAAGGACTATCTCAATAAATACTAACGCAAGCACAAGTATAAAATAGGCTAAAGTGGCTTATCAGCCTATTTATGATATAATATATCTTAACAATAAAACGGATAAGGGGTAATAATATGGCAATTTCTTATAAACCATTATGGCACTTATTGGTAGAAAGAGAAATGAACAAAGAAGACTTAAAAAGAGCTGCAAACATAACAAGTAACATGGTTTCTAGAATGAGCAAAAAAACTCTTATGTGAACTTAGAATCATTAGAAAAAGATTTGCCTGGCATTGGATTGCAGAATTGAAGATGTTATAGAAATTCATAGAAATGAGGTGGAATAAAAATGAAGAAAAATATTTTTTTAGAAAGGAGGAAATAAAGTGAGTCAAGAAAAATAAGATAAATCAATCTTGCTGAGGTTCAATACAAAAAAACCACTGGTACAGTGGAAGAAAAAAAGCAAATTGCCCCAAATGTCACAAAAATAGGAGAAAAGGTTAAGAATATAACTGTAAAGCATATGGTATCAGAAAAACCTTATGGGAAAGGTTGTAGATGAAGAAACTTACTATTTATGTATGAATGAAGATTGTGATGTCGTGTATTATAACTTAAACAATGAAAGAGTTTTTTTATAAGGAAGATGTAAAAAGTTCCTATATGGTTTAAAAAAAGGATGCAAATCCCAAATATATATGCTATTGCAACCAAGTTACAGAGCAACAAATTATAAACGCTGTTTTTAGATGATGGTGCAAAGAATATTAAAGATATTATTAGACTTACAGGGGCAATGAAAAAAATGGAAAGTGCGAAATTAACAATCCTTTGGGAAAAATGCTGTAGTCCTTTTTATTCAAGAAACCATCAATAAGGCATTAAAAAAAGCAAACAAAAAGTTTGCGAAACATAATTTATAAAGTACGTCACAACAGTAATAAAATTAAAAAAATAATAAAAAAACTATAGAATTAAAAATTTTAACGGTTCAGATGTAAAAAGTCTGGGCCGCTTTTTTTATTTTTTTCCCGGAAAGGAGGTCACCTATATGGTAAATGATGAAGTTAATAATAAGGCTATAAATATTGAGATAAAAGTGGCTCAGTATTCAGCAAAGGCTATTTTAAAAGCTATGAAAAAGATTATAGAAGATGCCGATGAAAAAAGCCAACCACTTGCAGATTATATTAGTGAAAAAAGAAAAACTAATTCAAGGAAACTTAAGGATATGGTAAAGAAAGGATTTCTTTCAGTCCTCTATCATACAGAGCGGTGAGACAAAGCTCTCCGCAAATATTGTGTAAGCTATGCTTTGTCATTCCTCTTGGCATAATAACATCCGTATATTCCCGCTTACTAAGAGAAAATAGCTTCTGCTTTCCCTTCCAATCGTCATTGTTAAAAAGCGGTGTGAGAATCAGATAATCCGAATGTGTGAAAGTTCCGTTCACCCCGGACTTTTTTCCGCCCGTTTTCAACTGTTCCGACTCAAAGAGCTTTTCTTTTACCTTGCCCTCGGAAGAGATTTTTGCCAAAGCATAATAGTCCATTCCCCATTTATTCACTGAACCTGTGCTTTCTCCCGAAGTATAGGCATAAAGTGCATCATTTAGCATTTTTAAACTGTCGATTTTCGGAGCATCCTTCGTCCTGTCATCATGGTGCGTAAAGGCATTTTTCTCTATTTCTGAAAAGCATTTCCACTTGGCTTCTTTTTTTCCAGGGTCAAAATCTAAAAGGCCAAAACAGCGGGACAGACCGTAATAAACGTCCTTTTCAAAGCAGACAGGAATCAATCTGCCGTCTGAAACCGTCTGAAAATACCGCTCTCTTGCATTTTCCGGCAGCACTTTGCTAAAGGGCAAAAATCCATTCTTAATCGGGATGATTTCCGGCGAAGAAAAATCTCCGGTAAAATAAACAATTTCTTTCTTTGCTTTGATTACCCCGAAGTCGTTTCCAAATGAAAAAAGCAGCGGATCATTTTCCCGGTCCGGAAAGTCCTCTCCAAGCTCTATTTCTTGCATACCGTCCTTAGACAGCACTAGAACAGAGTAGGCTCCCGGGGCTTCTTCCTTTCTTGTTAAGAGGAGAGCCCTCGCACCTTGCTCCGGACACGCATGAGAAAAAAAGGCATTTCCTTCTTCTATGAAATCGGCGCCTTGCTTTAAAACGCTTCCTCCGGAAAGAAAACCTGTGCTGTACACATAAGTATATGCTTTTTCCAACTTGTATTTTTGTATAAGACTTAGCTTTAAAGCTGCCATGCTATTCCTCACTATTTTTGTTATCTGCCTCTGTGTTTTTCTTTTTTCTTCGCTTGCTTCAGCATAAATTGCCGTTCTTCCTCAATGCGTTTTTGTTCTCTGTTTTTTTCTTTACGCTTTTGTTTGTTCTCTTCATGCTGTAAACTGAACGCCTGTTGCGACTTCGTCCCGATGCCAGCACGCTGCAATTGTTTTTTGACCTCTCTTTGTGCTCTTTTCGGATTCTGTTTTCTTTCCTTGACTTGCGTTTTTACATCCGGACTGAATTTCAGCTCATAAAAATGCTTTAAGATAAAATCACGTACCTCCAAGTCCTTGGGCTCTGCACCGAAAGTCACCTTCGCAACGGATAGGCGATTTCCCTCTGTTTTCTCAAAAATGCCCACCCAAAAAGCGCCTTCAAAAAGCACTGTCATTTGACAAGTCATCTTGTCCATATTTGTCCCTCCTAAACTTTATGGACAAAGAATGGACAACCCGGAGGGGAAGGTTACTTACCACAAGATTCTGTGACGGCCGGGCTACCTACCGGCTCTGGCATACTTCTCTGTATGCGTTGCGTTTTTATCTTTGCTGTGTACATAACATAATCGATGAAATTTCTTCCATTGCCTTATAGCATAACAAGCTACCTTTTTTGATTCAATCGAGTAGGAGGCGGTGACTAACCGCCGTCCTCTCACAGCACTGTACGTACGGTTCTCGTATACAGCGCTTTCAATAGTTGACGTGCACAGACTGATATGCTATGGCTAAATCGTAAAAGCCACTGTTTATCAGTCTTGGCTGTGCACTGCCTCTTTCTTTCCATATCGGATTGAATGACCTACGCGCTTTCACATACCCTTCATGTTCCGCACTATCTCTTTGCGAACAGCCATTGTTTTCAATGTTTTCTGCCATAACCAGTCATTCCTCCTTTCTCAGTCATACTTGAGACTCCTACTGATTCGGTCCTTTGTCTCTCGACTACTATGACCTCTGCTGACTTCTGTGTGTTCAGCATTGCTTTGGGCAATGGTTACCTCTTTCGAGGCATATCACACAGACCTCCCTAGGTACCACACGTTTCTTCCTCTCCATATATCTGCCTCATTTATCATGCATGATTCCGTGTAGTTATTGGACTTTGGCTTGTGCTGCAGTCTTATCCTCATGCATAACCTCATATGAGATTTCTGTTCGTCAGACCAGAGATTTGCCCATGAGTTAGTATCTTCCTCATATCCAGCTTCCTTCAGATTCGAGGTCACCCTCGACACCCTTGCCTTCGGCTATATCCTTCCCACTACCGGGCGGATTCGGGACTTTAACCCGTTAGAAACGTGCGCCGCTAGGCGCACAGCAAACAAACCCGAAAAATTAAGGTGGAATTCCACCTTAATTTCTCGAGTTTAATACCATAAAAAAAGTATCGTGGGCTTTCCACACGATACTCATCATGAATTAAATCAGCAAGCTATTCCCATCCAATAAGAATTCCTTAACTCCCATCATCAGATATCCGTTCTCGTCATAGCGAGGCTTCATACTTCTTTCTACGATAATGATTTTCTTAAAGGAATCCATGGTGCGCTCAAAGGATTTGCATTCCTGCTCATACTTTCCTTATCGGGAATGGCATAGGCAGACTGAATATAATACTTCTTGCTTCCTAATGTAGCAATGAAATCGATTTCCCTCTGCACCCGAATCTCTTTCCCATTTGCATCCCTCTCTCTGGATTCCACGGTTCCCACATCTACCTGATAGCCCCTGTATCGCAATTCATTGTAAATGATATTCTCCATGATATGGGTTTCTTCAATCTGCCGAAATGACAGTCGGGCATTTCTAAGACCCAAGTCTTCAAAATATATTTTATACGGAGTTCCGATATACTTTCGCCCTTTCACATTATATCTTTTTACCCGAGTGAGCATAAACGCTTCTTCCCCATAGGTGATGTATTTATCCACTGTTGTATCACTGATGTTTGTCCCGTGAACAGAATTCATCGTTGCGGCAATTTTCCTTGGATTGGTAAGGGTGGAAATGCCTGAGGCAATGACGTCAATCACTTCTCCCAAGGCGCTTTCATCCTGTACCGAATATCTGGCCACGATATCCCGAAGATACACGTTCTTCATTTGGGATATTAAATAATTGGTCTTTTGCTCTTCCGTATTCATCAGGGCAACCGCCGGAAGCCCTCCGTAAACGGAGTAATCATCATAAGCCTCGCTTTATCTCCCTCTTTGAATGCATAGTATTCGGAAAAAGATAAAGGCAGCACATGCACTTCATCCCCTCTTCCCTCAAATTCAGTTAAAATGTCCTTTGACAGAAACTTGGAATTACTGCCTGTTACGTAAACATCAACATTTTGCTTCCGAAGGAACCCATTCAGCACTGACTCAAAGGCTCCCAGCTTCTGCACCTCGTCCAGCAAAAGGTAGTACATCCCTTCACCACGAATTTGTGGCATCAGCCAAGTAAGAAATCGGGAGGGATCTACCTTACGCTCTTCTTTTTCATTATCCAGTACGATGGGATCTTCTCCAATCTTTAATAAATCCTCCGCTGTATCAAAGGCGAATCGGATAATGTGGCTCTCTCCTACCCCTTCCGAAAGTAAATGCTTATAAAATAAAGTATTCAGCAAATACGACTTCCCGCAGCGTCTGATTCCGGTAATCACTTTAATGAAGCCATTGTGTTTTCTGACAATAAGTCGATTAAGATACACCTCTCTATTGATTTCTCCATTGATTTCCATCTTGATCTCCATTTTATATTTTTGCCGCAAACGGCACTTTTATGAAATATTGTACTCATTATTCGGAAAATTCGCAAGAGATTCATTTCATATTTTTGCCGTAAACGGCATTTTTATGGCATAGACAGAAAATCAAAATGAGATAATAACTTTTAGTAGAAGAATTACTGCGCTGTTAACAGCATTTCTATAAACCACACATGATTTTATTCTTCTCCCAATACCTTTTTTTGCCAGCTTCGTTTTCCGCATACAGGACACTTCATATATCTTGCCCGTCCCCTATGCATGGACAGAATGACCTTACTATAGGAAGGCACATAGCGATGATGACAGCACTCGCATTCATAGAATCCTGCTTTCTGTTCAATGCCAACCGCGATAAGCTTACCAGTAAAATCATCATAAGGGCAAAGGCGGAGAGTACCATTCTCAGCCAGAAGGGCATCACCAGGAAGGATGCCAAAAGGATTAAGACCGATCCGGAGAGCACTGTCGAGAATCCCAGCCAGTATTCCAGCTTAAGGGCTCTCCTGTCCCTTTCCTCCACTTCTCGTCTCATTGCGAGAAGGTTCTCTTCTACTTGTTTACTATAGAATTCTGCCATGATTCTTTCGCCCGACAGGAGTTCGTTTACGTTGATTTTCAGAAATCCACAAAGCTCCAGCATGATTCCGGAATCCGGCATAGACTTTCCGGTTTCCCATTTGGATACCGCCCGGTCACTGATTCCAAGCTTTTCCGCAAGTTCCGCCTGGGTCATGCCCTCTTCCTTTCTGCAAGCTGCTATAAATTTTCCGATTTTGATTTGATCCATATCGGACACCTCCTTTCACGGCATAAGCTTACAGGAAACCGCCGAAAATGACAGGAACCGGCAGTTGAGTTCTATTGATTCTACCACCAGGTGAGTTTGAATTCTTCTCTATATTCAGCTTCTTCTCTTATTAAGACTAATTCCACCGAAATGGCAAGTAATAAAAAACCGGCAAACTTCCTAAAGAAGTCGCCGGCTTTCATATTCATTACATGGGATTACAAAGCAGTAAGAAAAGTTAATCCTCCTAAAATTACTCCCGCAGAGTTAGGAATAATGAGAATCCAGTCCTTTTTCGGTTCCTTTGTCCATCCGTAAATAACCCAAATCAGGCAAGAAATTGCTGCAAATAGCGGCTGAAAAGGTTGAGCTTTGTCTCCCTGCAAGTTTGCGAAAATCTGGGGAATGTAAGCAATAAAAACAAAAATACCGATAAACGCTCCAATAGAACCTACAAAAAGATTGATTTTTTTCTTGGACATCTGCTGACTCCTTTCCATATGTACTTGTCGTAAAGTTACTAAAAAATGTCAATTAGTTCCTTTTGTAACTGACGCCGTGCCAATTATAAGGGATTTTTGCTTTTTGTCAAATATTTTTTTATAGATTCTCTGCATCCAATACAAAAATCTCCTTTATTCAGGTAATCCCCAACTTACTCCATCTTTCCCTAACCCCTTGATATAGCATGCCTTTTTTCTTTACAAAGGGCTTAATCCCCAGATGGAAAATGAAAAAATGAACTATGCTCTGAGTAGGATAGTATTGCTTCCCCTTCATTGCCATGATAAGGTTTTGCGACACTTGATCAATCTGTCCTTTCCTCTTCCTTATCATTCCCTCAAGTTCGTTAAAGCCGGCTTGAATCCGAAGCTGTCCGCTCAATCTTCCTCCGGAAAATAACACAAGATTCTTAAGAACTTTCAAAGTATCTTGACTTCCGTAATTTTCCCCGCTTGCCACCGCAATACAGTACTTTTTATGAAGCAGTTGTTCAATCACAAAATGTCCTCGATCTATAAAATCTTTCATTAATCCGGATACATTACTTGCGTAAGTTGGAGAACCCAAAACGATTCCGTCCGCCTCTTCAATTCTTTTGGAGAGTAGCTCTGCATCATCCTCCATACAGCAATGCCCTGTTCTATAGCAATAGTTACAGCCGGTACAATGGGACATTTTCATTTCCCCCAGATTGTAAAATAGCACTTCTATACCTGCTCTCCGAAGATTTTCTTCAATCCTATGAAGCACCGCTGCCGTTATCCCTTTTTTTCTCGGACTCCCATTGATGATTAAAACCTGCATTTTCTCCTCCAAAACTACTCACTTGTGTATCTTACCAGGGCATGGTACTGTAGCATCGAAGGAAAGTAAATCATTTCAAAAAAGATACACAATCTTTGCTTTCTGTGTATTTTAGGAGAACATGCTATGAAGAAAAGCCAAAATCCATCCGCTGTACGGTCAAGGCAGGAAATTTCCACAGCTTTACTCAAGCTAATGCAAGAGTATCCCTATGCAGAAATCTCCGTAAAGCAGATTATTATGGAAACAAGCCTTGCAAGAAAAACCTTTTACCTGAACTTTCGTTCCAAGGACGATGTACTGGAGTCCATTCTGAACGAATTAATCAGGGAATATACCGAGGCACTTTCCAAGGAAAATGTTGATCCGCTCACTGTTATTTTCTCCTTCTGCGATAAAAATAAAGCCTTTCTTTCCTTACTGCACAAAAACAAAATGCTGTATTTCCTCCTGATTCGCCTAAATGAATTTCTTCCGGAATACAGTAAAACAGAGGATATGAATAGCAATCCCTTTGCAAAGCTTATAGGAGAACTGGAGCCGGACTACCTCATTGCCTTCAATGTGGGAGCTATCTGGAATGTGCTTTTCAAATGGATTGATCGGGGAATGGTGGATTCTCTGGACAGCATTCAAGAGACATTGAAAAAATATTTGAAGCGGATAAGTGCTTAGGGATTCTCCAAATAGTAGAAGCCAACACCAATGTTAAAAACAAATGTTAAAAGCCAATCCCTAAAGTCAATCAAAAATCATGCCAAGATTTTATCCATAGTAGAGTAAAATATCGGCAGTTCGAGATGCTTTAACTTCCCGGTCTCATAAACACATTTGCACCCATATAGCATATCCCCTACATCACTATGTAAAGTCATGATTCTTCGGGTAAGTTCATTCGTTTTGAACATTTGTTTCATAAGAATTCCTGCAAAGGCTGCCGGAATCCTATACGGGAGAAGTTCATTTTTATAGAAGCTTAAGTCTACGCCCCTTGCCTTAACCACCTGAATGGTTTCTCTTATTGCCTTTACTGTAATAGACAGGGCATGGGCATCATTCATCAGGTTAAGAGCAAGCTGCGCCGGGTGTTCAATTTTCCCTTCCCGGGCAGCAGAAGAGGTGACCCCTGCATTGATGGCCATATGAAGCCATATCCATTCCACCATATCGTGAGGAATCTCCATTTTCAAATCGGCGGAAGCGAGAAGAGCTGTTAAAGCTTTGTAATTGGAAATCCCTGCTTTTTCCTCACTTTCCAGCATGATATGGTCAAAGAGAACACAATTAAGCACATTTCCTGCAAGGTGTCCGCCTGCAGTAGGGAAGCCGATAATATAAGGATATGCACCCACTATTTCATCAATCTCTTCCCGACTATTCCAAAAGTTACAAAACAAAATCAAGCTTCCTGTAATATGGTTTTGTGAAAGTGTCGCTATAGCATCCTTTATTTTTCCGCTTGCCACACTCAAAATAATAAAATCAAACTCTGCATTCGACTCGGCAAGATTCACCTTGTATTGACCCGCTTTTTCTTCTCCTTTTTTGTTATAGCGTCCATCTAATAAACTGATATTTAGACTTTCCGGTGCCTTCGATTTTTTCTCTTCTCTCAGCAAATGTTCGACTTGATGCCCGGCTTTTTGGAACACATAGCCGTAAGTTGTTCCTATGACGCCAAGGCCTACTATGCATATTCTCATAAATCCTGCCTCCTTTCTTCTATTTTCCATCCGATCATCCAGGCAAGAACAAGAAGATAATTTTCCACAGCGCCAATCAAATTTACCATTTGATGCATCTCAAGATAATGGATAAAATGATTGCTTCCGATACCGATTCCGCCGAGAATGAGAGCCAGCAAAATAGATTTTAGATAGGTCCAATTGTAGTGCCTATACGCTGTAATCAATATGACTAAAACGGCAATATTCCAAAAGCCGATTTCTCTCTGCCATCCTGTAGAAATGCCATACGCAGAGTTTCTTCCCATATATTCCGGTGCGAAAATCTGTAGGATCGCCGCACCGGATATCGCTATGATGAGAATGATAAACAGCACGCGCAAGAAAAGATTCATTTTTTTCTGATGCATGGACTGTCCTCTATTCATTCCTTTGCCCCCTCTACTAAGACCTGGTTGATAAATTGCATGGTTCCAGATTTTGCCCCCAGAGACTTCTCCAGCATATCGATGTACACCTCTACATCTTTTTCACCAAAAACTCCATAATCGAACATATGCTGACTCGTAACAAGGAGCATCTTCACTCGCTCTTCAATATGCGTACACGAAAAGATTCCCTGTGCTATTCCTTCTTGAACAATCTCTGCCAGAATCGGTACCGCCACTTCTACAATTTTCTTGCAGATTTTATCGTGCATGACGATATTTTCTTTTCTTTCCAGAACATCCGTAATCACTGCCTCCTCTTTCTCCGGACGAAAGGCATTTACAACCGAAACCAATTTTTCGGGTATAGAAAGCGGTGCCTGAAGAAGCTCCTTGGCTACGGCACTCTCCTTCTCTATCATCATTTCGATGACTGCTTCCAGCGTTGCTTCTTTGCTCGCAAAATAATAATAGTAAGTACCTTTTGCGATACCGGCCTTGGCCACAATCTCGTCAATGCTGGTATTCTCATAACCTTTTTCTATGAACATGCGATAGGCAAGCTTTAACAGTTCCTGTTTTCTTTGTTCCCCTTTTTTCATATCCGCCTCCATTTTTTATTTGCCTTCTTTTTTCATACTCGCCCTATTTTTCATATCTTCCCCGGATCTATATTTGAGCTTTTGTTTCCATTTAGCATTTTCGACTATTGGTCGGTTTATATGATAAAGCAGTCAAAGGTGACTGTCAAGCTTTTTCGACTTTTAGTCGGTAATTTGTTCAAAACGCATTTTTTTAAAACTTAATTCTTTGGAAATTTGAAAATCAAAAAAATGCACCTGCAAAAATGCAAGTGCCTGCCTTACCTTCTCTTCCGTGTCCTCCCGTTCATCATAGCCGTCATAAGGGGCAGTCGGGCCTTTCAAAGGCTCTTTTTTAGTCTTCCCTATAGACAATGATATAGGCCTTTATATAATCACTGTCTTCCATAATAGTGAGCGGAATCTCCAAAATGGCTTTACCTGTCCGCCCCTTATTATAGTCCGCTCTCTCTTCGGCAGAGTAGAAATACAATGCGGCGGAATAGCTGTGTCCGGCCTCTACGGAAAGATTAAAGCTCAACTTCTCCGTTCTGACATTCCTTGTCTTAGTGCCCACCGTTTCCGTGGACTCAAAGATTCCTTCAATTGTATGCTGACCGGGAGTCACCGCCACGATGATTTCCAAATCTTTTCCCGTAGTAAACGGCACATTGACAAGACTGCTTCCATCGACCTTGACCTGCTTACCATAGATGTGAAGCATAGCTCCATTTCGATTGTTTGCACTAAACTTCTTCACCGAATTCACTCTCTTCTTGAGTATGAAAAAGCATTATGGGAAAGGATAAAGTCCATAGCAATGTCATTACAGTAGAAATAATCATAGTTTTTTTGTCATCATTTCCATTCCTCCTAAAATTCCCCTCATTTCAAAGGCAAGATCAGTCATTAAAAAAAGGAATTCTAATTAAAAAAATTCAAAATTTATTATAAATTTACTATAATGAATGTCAATCGGAATAGTAAGGATGCCCTGTAGGGCTATTTATCTACTTTTACCGCTTTTCTAAAATGGGAAAATAAGTTCTTTTCCCCGGCTTAGCTTCTCTTATAGCTTCCGGAATAAATCATAATTTGCGCTACGATACAGAATAGTATTACCCCCAGGATATATCCCAGCATTTTATTCATATTCAGATACCCATGAAACAGTTTCGCTTGAAAGGTAAAGTATTCTTTTAGGCTCACGACAAGCATCCCCTGATCCGTTCCTGAAAGACTTGTATTGATATGCTCCAATAATCCCTCAAGCAGTATATTTCTTAGTATAATTGTAACTTGACTCGCAGGAAATAGGTTACACACGGTTTGTACTTCATTTGAAAATTGAGAAATAGGAATATAGACTCCAATCACAAATCCCGAAGCCGCTGATAGTATTCCAAAGAAAGCTTCGCAAGCACTGACGGTTTTGAAAAATAAAACTACAATCATAAATATTGCGCTTGCCGAAATAGAGCCAAGCGCAACGACAGAAAAGGCTTTTACCACTTGACTTATATTCAAATACATATTTCCTTGCATACGAATTCCAATAAGGCCGACAGCTAGTATTATATCGGTCAAAAGTGTTGAAGTAAGCACAGCCGATACAAAATAAGCAAAGATAATCTGTTCCCTTTTCATAGGTGTTGCCAGAATATCATAATCCACTTTATTCGCTCTATCTTTTACGAGTACAGTAATATAACTAAAAGGAACTGAAATCATTGCGGAGCCTAAAATACCACTCAGTAAAAAAAGATTGCAAACATATCGATATCCTTTTGGGGAACCATAGAAGCCAGTCCCGGATACTGCTCCATTGCACTTTGTATCGCACTAACAAAGGTGCCTTTCAGGAATAATAAATACAATACAAGCACAATAATGGATGTCAGTAGAGAGAATAGAATACTCTGCCAATCCTTGAAAAACAGCAATAAATTTCTCTTGATAAGTCCCATAATTCCCCTCATATTATGCCTCCAGCTTTCTTCCTGTTAAATGCAGGAATACATCATCCATACTGCCTTTTACAATTTCATAATCTCTAATCTTGTTTCGATTTTTATAGAGAAACTCACTTAAATGAAATTTCTCCTTTGATTCCAATGGCACAATATAGTGATCCGCTTCATAAGAATACGCCATGTCTTTCAGCACAAGCTCATTATCACCACATTTCTCTGCATACCAAATCAGTTTTGTATTCGTGTATTTCCTTTTTAAAGCCGCCGGTGTGTCCTCCGCTACAATTCTTCCCTTATCCAGGATTACAACTCTGTCTGCATCTCTTACTTCTTCCATATAATGTGTTGTAAGAAATATTGTCATTTGTTTTTCTTTCCGAAGATAATCGATATACTCCCACACCAGCTTTCTGGACATGGGGTCCAGCCCGGTTGTGGGCTCATCCAAAAAGAGAATCTTCGGATTATGTAAAAGCGCTCTGATAATATCCACTCTTCTTCGCTGTCCTCCGGATAATTGCTCATATTTTCTATTCCAGATGCTTTCTAATTCGAAGGCCTGCATTAAAGGATGTAAACGCTCCAAAATTTCTTCTTTGTGTATTCCGTAATAGGACGCTCTCGTTAGAAGATTTTCTTTTACAGTCAATACGCTGTCCAACACAGAGTTCTAAAAAACAATGCCTATTTTCTCCCGAATCTTGTCATCTTCTTCTCCAAGCTTGTGGGAAAAGACTTCTACCTCTCCCTCTGTCTTTTCAAAAATGGTACAGAGGATATTGATAGTCGTTGATTTCCCCGCACCATTCTCCCCGAGAAATGCAAAAAACTCCCCCTCTTTCACGGAAAAGGAAATATGATCCACCGCAGTCGTTTTATCATAGTTTTTACTTAAGTTCTTTACTGTGATTGCATTCATCCGATTCGCTCCTTCTTGGCGCCACTATAGTTCTTTCTGCAAGTCTATCCTATAGTTCGTCTTATCATTCAGTCCTATAGCCCCTCGCGGTTCCAATTTGTCCTATGGTTCCTGTGGTTCCAATTTGTCCTATGGTTCCTGTGGTTCCATCTTGTGGTTCTGTCCTGTAATTTTTCCCACAATTCTGCCCTGTTGTCTTAACTTGTTATTCTGCCTCACCGGTTTTGACATAAATCAGCTTATCAACTTGTAAGCATAAAAAAAGTGCCACCCTACCAAGCTGCATTTACAGCTTACCGAGTTGCACTTTTTCCATGAAAGGCTTTATTTTCATGAAACGCTTTATTTCTCATTCCGAGTCTTGCAAATCTTTAATAGCTCCATTGATTTTAATCTCATCTACCTTTGCCATCCATGCTGTTGCACACCAGACAAAGAGATAAATGAGGCTGTACATAAGACAAATGATGCGTAAGTTGATGGTTTGTCCGAACCAATGAAAAAGGCTTGCACACAAAACCACGATTCCGAGAACCGAGACAAAGTGGATTCCGATTCTGATCCGGACTTCGCTTTTCTTCAAACTGTCCATATCCAAAAGAAAATATGTCGGTAAGGAGGATAAAAATCCCGTGAGGCAAATAGAAAGAGGGTCACTCCATTGCAAACTTAGGGTCTGTACTCCTGATACAAAGTGCTGAATAAACATCAGAATTCCAATTCCAAAAAGAATGGCTGTCGAAATCATAAAAGTCTGATGAAAAATGATCTTTAGCTTTTGCATATCATAGTCCCAGCCTTTCTTTCAGTTCTTTCACATACGTTCTTGCAATGATGACACGCTCTCCATTCAAAAGTTCTGCCGTCATTCTTCCGTTAAGTTCTGCTCGCACTGACTTTATTTTCCTCATATTGATAATCATTGCCTTTGCCGCTCTGAAGAAATTCCGGCTTAGCGTATTTTCCAGTTCATATAATCTATATTGGACTTCCAAACAATTATCCTTTGTATAGACAAAGGTTCGTTTATCCACGGATTCTATATAATAGATTTTATCAATGGGACAGAGAAGCGTTTCCCCATTAGAGCGGGCCGTGATAGCAGGGTCACTGTTTTCAAGAGCATTTACGGCAGTTTGAATACTCTCCGTCACTTTGACAACACGGAGCAGCGCTTGCTCTTCTTCATAGGAATTTACTTTTTGAATCTCTACCTTCACTATGTCACCACCTAATGATTCTACTTTCTCCCATTTTAGATTTTAGGTACTTGTACCACTTTTCTAAAATGGAACATATTCTTTTCCTTTACGGTCCAATCATTTCTTTTCTGATTTCTTTCGGAAAACGTCGTATTACGAAAGATACAAAGAGTACGGTTTCCAAAACAATCGTCAGGGTACAAAGGACTGTAATCACCGGAACATTGGACTGGAATATGAAGGAACTGCCAAGGCCTAATAGATAAACAAGCACAAAAGGAATCATCAGTTTTTTATCCAATTTGTGGCTCTTTTTATTTAAATGCGCATTGTTAAACACACCAAGATAAAAGAGGAATAATCCTAAAAACATCATAATCACTCGGGCAATGCCCATGGCATCATTAGCATAACCCAGGTCAATCGTACAAAGATTTAAACCGAACCACACAAAATAATGATTGTAAATCAGTCCTGCCCCGCTTTGACAAGGAAGATTCTCCTCAATGGCATGGTCAAATTCCGTGATGTAGAACAAAAATAAAGCTACTACCTGAAGCATTATAATAACGGAGTAAAACGAAAATTTCTCTATTTCGAAGAAATCCGCTGCGGCTATCAGCATTTCCCCAAGGGTAATAATAGTAAGGAGTGTTAATCTTTCTATAAGGTGTGGCATATTAATGGGTACTCTAGCCATATCTTTTCGAAAGAAAATAGCACCCAGTATGATTACAATAAAGCCAAAACCGGTTAATAAGATGCGTCCGATTCCTGACAAAAACAAGCTGACTATAATACTAATCATGCCCACAAAAAGAAGCTGAAAAAAATCCCGAATCAGTTTTCGATCCTTTTCACTATTCTTGTTTTGCATATAAGCGTAGATATATTGCAGAAATTGTATGACAACAATCCATAGAAGCGCCAGTGTAAAGGCTGTCCAGCTTTCCTCCATATCGGAACTGACATTTGCCGCCATAAAGACTAAAGCCGGCATTTGGAAAACCGTCATAATGATGATATGCAAAAGATTATGTTTTCCATAGCGGTTCATATACACGGTCTGCACATTCCATACGCTGATGAAACAAACAAAAAAACAACAGTATAAATGATAATCTCTTTTTAAACTAAAGATTCCCTCATTCAGACTTTCTAAGACATGGGTAATCTTGGAAATCCCAAAGACAAAAAACCAAATCATAAAACAGCTCGGTAAGATTAACCTTCTTCGCTTCTTCTATTATTTTCTCTCCCATACCACCCTCACGTTTCCTTACTTTTTGCTTTCTTCTTTTTATAAACAGCTTTTTTTTCTCGTAGAAACTTACATTTCGGAAAAAAAGCAGATGTATTATAGCATGCTTTATTTTCCTTTTTTTCATCCTTTTTTTATTCATCAGGAGGAGATATGGGACAAATTAGTGGAGCCGAAACTCTGGTAATGGCTCTGAAGAAAAAAATGGTGTTAAACGTATTTATGGCGTAGTCGGTATTCCTGTTACTGATTTTTGCGCGTTTGGCTCAAAATGAAGGGATCGATTATGTAGGCTTCAGAAGAGAAGACGCAGCAGTTAATGCTGCGGGAATTCCAACTTCAATCGTCTTGAATCTTGCGGATACCTGTAAGCTTCCTTAAATTTAAGAGAGAGGTATGGTATGATGATGGTGAAAGTATGAGAGATGATGGTGAAAGTATGAGAATCGAAGTAAAACAATACGGCTCGGAGGCCTGTGCGCCTTGCGCGGCAATCAGGCGCAAGCTCGAGGAATGGCAGCGGGCGCATCCTACGGTGAATTATAGCTATCTCCCGATTGAAGATTATCAGGAGGAGGCGGCTCAGAAAGGGATTTTATCGGTTCCGACAGTCATAGCCGTGATTGATGGTACGGAAGTCGCAAGAGAATCGGGCTACTTTAGCTTGGACAAAATGCTTGCTCGACTGGAACGATACATGAAAATGGCGGGAGAGACAGAATTATGATCGGAACAGCGACAGTGAGGAAAAACAATGCTTAAGTCGGAGGAGATAAGAATGTTGAACGTATATTGCTACAATATAATTATAAAAATGCACAAAAGGAGTTAAACAATATGGTCGCCATCTCAGTAAACCAGGTAACTAAGACCTTTAAACGTTATGAAAAACAGGAACGAATTCTTGATAATTTCTTTCATAGAAAGTATTTGGAGAAAGTGGCAGTTGATAATGTCTCATTTCAAATTAATAAAGGAGAGTGTGTTGCTGTAATTGGGCAGAATGGCGCAGGAAAAACTACAATGATGAAGTTGATGTCCGGCTTGCTGTTGCCAACAACAGGAAAAATTGAAGTTTTAAATTATAATCCCTTCAAAAAGGAAAAGGCTTATAAGAAATCCATTACACTATTGTTAGGACAAAAACAACAACTTTGGTGGGATGTTTCAGCGAAGGATAATTATTTACTACTAAAAGATATATACGAGTTAAGGGATAAAGAATATGAAAAGAACCTAAGTGAGCTAGTTGAGATGATTGGTGCTGAAGATATTCTTCAAAGCCCGGTAAGAACATTATCACTTGGAGAAAGAATGAAATGTGAATTAATTGGTTCATTGTTATATAAACCGGAAATTCTATTTCTTGATGAACCAACTATAGGGATGGATTTAATAGCACAAAAAGAAGTCAGGGAGTTTATTAAAAACTATAGTATCAATAATAAAGCAACAGTGATTTTGACAAGTCACAATATGGGTGATATAGAAGCTGTTTGTGAAAGAGCTATATTTATGGATAAAGGGAAGGTATATTACGACGGTAAATTTTCTGAATTCGTAAAAGAGCATGGGAAGGATGTACTGGTATCTATTGAGACAAGAAGCGAGAACGAAAATATTTTATGGAGTGAATATGGTGAAGTGCTTGAAAATAGCGAGGGATTGGTAAAACTAAGGGTTGCAAAAGATGTTATTACGGTATTAAGGCACAAGTTGGCAGACAATGAATATATAAACAATATCATGATATCTGAAGTTGGTGCAGAAGATATAGTTAGAGACTTCTATAAGATGGAGAAGAGACATGAAAACACTTAAAAAGTATCTATCTGTATATCGACTGATGTGGAAGCAGGTAACGGATTATCGTTTCGAATTTCTTGCAGAGTTAGTATGCACATTCATACCGGTAATTGCTTTATACTATCTATGGAGTGACATATATATAGCTGAAAATAGCATAAAGGGAATGAAGTTTGGAGAGATGTTCCTTTATATAGTTTTGGCTAGATTTATATCAATGATTATTACACCTAATTTTATATTTGAAATTATGGGTGATATACAGAGTGGCGAAATACAACATTTCATTTGTAAACCAATCAATTATATTAGATATTCGTTTGTAAAATATATAGCTGAAAAAAGTAAAAGTATGTTGTTTTGCTCCATCATTTATATTGTGATTTTTGCTTTCTTGTTTAAAGGTAAAATGTTTTATGGATCCGGAGTGGATATAGTTTTATTTTTTGTTGAAGTAATGGTGGCAATGGTATTTTATTTCCAAATAGCAATGGTGATTGGATTGTTGAGCTTTTGGATATATGAAATTTCAAGTTGGTATTATACATTAACTTTTGCGATTGAATTTTTGGCGGGTGGTTTATTTCCACTCACACTATTACCGGAATCCGTTTCTAATATATGTAGATACATGCCATTTCAATATATGATTTATTTTCCGGCACGAACATTATTGATGGGAACGGATAGGACAGAGGTGATTAGATACTTCTATGTTATTGTACCATGGATAGTAGGTTTAGGAATACTTCTTGAAGTGTTATGGAAAAATGGGCTTAAGCATTACGAGCTTATTGGAGGATAAAATGCGAGAACTAAGATTCCATATAAATGTATTTAGAGGATTCATCGTGAACACATTTGCAAGAGAGTCAGATTATAGGGGGAATGTAATAGCTGAAATAATAGACAGTTTGTTAAATATCTTTGTAAATATATATTTTTTCAAGATTATTTTTCTAAATACAAATGCTATAGCTGGTTGGAATAGTGAAGAAATGCTGGTGTTAGTCGCAGTAACACAGATTATAACATCGATTATTTATATGTTATTTATGAATAATTTACCAAGAATCCAAAGTTATGTCTTGCGTGGAGACTTCGATTATATATTGCTGAAACCTTGTAGTTCACAGTTTTATATATCGCTTAGATACTTCTATTTTGGAGCAGTACCAAGTATGATATTTTCATTTGCACTTTTGCTATATGCACTGTTTCATGTGGGAGCAAAAATAACGGTAGCAAAGGTGATTATATTTTTTATTGATATAGTAGCAGCTATTGTTATCTGCTATTCAATATGGTTCTTGATAATGATATTATCAATTATTTTTATAAAAATTGGAGCGATGCATGAACTGTTTTTAAGTGCGTTGAAATTTCTGGAGTATCCTCAAAATATTTATAAGGGAATGATAAGAATTTTAATGATCTATATTATACCGCTTGCAACAGTTTCAAATATTCCGGCTGAAAAATTATTAGGAAAAGTAGGAATGATTGATACGATAGAAATTGTTTTATTGTCGCTAGTATTTTTTATGTTGACAAGAATATGCTATAGATTGGCCTTGAAAAGATATAGCAGTGCAAGTTCTTAATAATTTGGTAGAAACTCTTATTCTTCCCTTTTTAGACATTTCATTTAGTTTTGCAAATCTATTTTCCAGAGCCAAAATAAGCTCTTCTACTGCAGTATTTTCTCCTACTTCCTTTTTGATATAGCTCCCATTCTTTTGCAGCTCACGTCTTAATGCGGGGCTTTATTATCCAATATGCACAAATATAGTCGGTATTGGGAGATACGGAAGTCATTGGGAAATCGTCAAGAATTTTATTAGATTAGGCTAACTTTATTTTTATATTTCATATTAATAATATTGATTTTATTCTATGAGTTTGTTATGTTTAACCGCGACATGGCAGAAGAGTATTCATTTGTAATCAAGCTGATTCTTGAATTTGCTTTGACGCTTCTGTAAAAAACGCATAAGATAAAGGAAATATATGAGAGCGAAAAATCTATTAAATGTAGTAATACCTATGGCACTTGCAGTTGCAGTAGTTACAGCTTGTGGAGCTAAAAGTGGCGGAAGTGAAAGTTCTACTACGGTAAAAAGTACCGATGTGACAACTTCATCTGCTTCTGAAGAAAGTAAGACATCAACAGTATCGAATTCTTCATCAGGCACATCTTCTTCAAGTGCGGTAAGCACTGCTTCTTTTCCTATAACCATGAAGCATGCTTATGGAGAAACTGTTATAAATGCAAAGCCTGAAAAGGTTGTTACCCTTGACTGGAATAATGCAGATGCAGTTTTAGCCCTTGGAATTGTTCCCGTAGGTACAGCCAGGGCAAACTGGGGGCCTGTTACCGATAAGGGGCTTTTACCTTGGACTGAGGAGAAGTTTAAGGAGCTTGGAGTAGATAATCCAAATGTGTTTAATGACCTTGAAGGCTATGACTATGAGGCTGTAGCAGCAGCCAAGCCTGATATAATAGTAGCCCCTTACTCAGGGAATGGATGAAAAGGCTTATAAAGCGTCTCTCTGAGATAGCACCAACCCTTCCATTCAAAGAAACAGCTTGGAAGACTACCTGGAGAGAACAGACAGTTGAGGTTGCAGAGGCTTTAGGACTTAAGACCGAGGGAGAGAAACTGGTTGCAGATACAGATGCATTTATAAAAGAAAACTTCGCAAAATATCCTAAGCTTGCGAACAAGAGTGTAGCAATGTGTTATATCAATGCAGCTGACCTCAGTAGCTTTTCCGTTTATAGAACAGCAGATCCAAGAGGGGCATATCTTACAGACTTAGGCTTTACTTTTCCTGAAAAGGTAGAGGCCCAGGCAACAGATAAAAATGCATTTTACGTGCAGATATCTTCTGAACTGGCAGTTGATGCTCTAAGTGATACGGATATCATTATAACTTACGGTGATGATAAGACCGTTGCCGCCTTGCAAAAAGATGCAATCTTCTCTAAGATTCCGGCAGTCAAAGAAGGCAGGGTAGTGGTGCTTGACAGCAATGGCAATCTTGCAGCGGCCTGCAATCCTTCAGTGCTTTCTATAAAGGCAGAGCTTGTGAACTATCTTGAAGCAATAAATGCAGTCGTTAAATAAATAAAAAGGCAGGATAAACATGGGAAATAAAAAGTTTGTATTATCTATCATCTTATGCTTAGCCCTGCTTTCTATTATGGCAATATTTTCCATATCGCTGGGGGCTAAAAGTATAGCATTTTCTAAGGTTGTAGACGTTCTCCTTGGAAATGATCCGGATAGCCTTGAGGCTACTATAATATTACAAAGAATTCCAAGAACCGTATTTGGCATACTTGCGGGAGGAGCACTTGGCATGTCAGGGGCTCTTATGCAGAGTATCACAAGAAATCCTATTGCTGATCCGAGTATACTTGGCGTAAATACCGGTGCATCACTCTTCGTGGTCGCCGGTATAGCATTTTTAAATATTACTGTTGCCTATCAATACATCTGGCTTGCCATAATAGGAGCAGGAGTAACTGCAGTTTTTGTATACGGTGTGGCAAGTATGGGAAAAGACGGTGCTACACCGCTAAAACTGGCACTCTCAGGCTCGGCTGTAAGCATAGTCTTGGGTTCACTGGTAAGCACCATTATGCTACCCAATAACAGGGTAATGGAAGCTTTTAGGTTCTGGCAGGTAGGGAGCATAGGAAGTGCAACCTGGGAAAATATTATGCTCATTAGTCCATTCCTAATAGCGGGTTTTATCATATCCATGTTTATATCAGGGTATTTAAATAATCTGGCTTTGGGAGATGAAGCCGCTACTGCCCTTGGGACTAATGTGGTGATGACAAGAACCATAGGAGCACTTTCCTCAGTACTATTATGTGGTGCTACCACAGCACTTGCAGGGCCAATAGGCTTTGTAGGGCTTATCATACCCCATATTATAAGACTGATCTTTGGAAGTGAAATGAGTAAAATGCTGCCTCTTTCTTTTCTTGGTTCAGCTATACTTATGCTTATTTCAGACATAATAGGAAGAATAATAAGTTTGCCGGGAGAGACTGAAGTGGGTATCGTTACTGCTGTCCTTGGTGCACCGGTATTCATTCTGGCTATTAGGGAAGGAAGGGTAAAGAGTCTATGACAGAACTAAATGCAGGATATAAGAAAAGGACTCTTCGATGGAGGCTTGTTGTACTTGCCCTTCTTAGCATTGCCCTTATTCTATCAGCCTGTGAGCTTTGCTTTGGAAGTGTGTCCTATCCCATAGAAGATGTGATAAGGGTTTTACTTGGTGAAACCATTGATGGAGTATCCTATGCAGTAGAAAATGTAAGGCTTCCGAGAATGATGGGAGCTGTATTTTCAGGGTTTGCCTTTGGAGTGGCGGGCTACGTATTTCAAACATTGTTACACAATCCACTTGCTTCACCGGATGTAATAGGAATTTCCGCAGGAACAAGTACAGCAGCGGTTTTTCTCCTACTGGTGCTTGGACTTAGGGGAAGCATAGTGTCCGTGCTCGCGATGATATTTGGAATTGCAACAGCTTTGATTATTTACAAACTTTCAGTGATTAAAGGGCATTTTACCTATGGAAGAATGATCCTTATAGGTATAGGAATTTCAGCGCTTTTAAAAGCAGTTACTTCTTATTTACTGGCAAAAGCTGCGGAGTACGATGTAGGAACTACCATGCAGTGGCTGAGCGGAAGCTTAAATGGCGTGCAGATGGAAGATATGCCTGCACTTGTTTTGATAGTCGGGATAATCACTATTGTATTGGTGTCACTTACAAGACATATGGAGATTATTCCTCTAGGGAGACAACTTCGCAGTATCTCTTGGACTAAATACAAAACTTACCTATTCGGTAATGATAATAAGTGCAGTTATACTTGTTTCATTTGCAACATCTGTCACAGGACCTATAGCTTCTGTAGCATTTCTTTCAGGGCCAATTGCTGCAAGCCTTGCAGGAAAGGGGAAATGCAAGTCTTATTCCTGCGGGACTAGTTGGTACAGCACTTACTTTAGGAGCAGATTTGGTGGCATTTTCATGCATTTCCGGTACACTATCCTGTAGGGGTTATCACAGGGCTTTTAGGAGCACCATATATGCTGTATCTGCTTATTAGAATGAATAAAAGAGGCGTGAATTAATGGGAAAACACATATTAGAAGCCAAAAATCTGGTGGCTGGTTATGATGGAAAAGCGATAATAAATGGACTTAATCTTACCATACCCGAAGGGAAAATATCAGTAATCATAGGCTCAAACGGCTGTGGCAAATCCACTCTTCTAAAGACCTTTTGCAGATTAAACAAAGTGATGAGTGGAGATATTTGTCTGGATAATAAGCCTGTATTCGAGTATTCATCTAAAGAAATATCTAAAATAATAAGCCTTATGCCTCAATCGCCACTGGTACCTGAGGGAATAACCGTCTATGATTTGATTAGCAGAGGGCGTTTCCCTTATAGGAAGGTATTTAGGGGAATGGATGATAAAGACTTTAAGGCTATTGAAGAGGCTATGCAGACTATGGGTGTAACCGAGCTTCGAGATAGAGCGGTAGATGAACTTTCGGGTGGTCAGCGTCAAAGGGTGTGGATAGCACTCGCACTTGCTCAACAAACTGATATATTATTTTTAGACGAGCCGACTACCTTTCTTGACATAGCATATCAGGTAGAGATTCTTGATTTGCTTGGTGAGCTTAACAGGACTAAGAAGACTACCATCATTATGGTTCTGCACGATATCAATCTCTCTGTAAGATACGCAGACTATATATTTGCCCTCAAATCAGGGAATCTTTATGCTGAAGGAAGGCCTGAAAATGTAATAAGTGAAAAACTTATAAAGGATGTATATGGGCTTGATAGTAAGGTTATTACAGATCCTACTTCAGATGCGCCTATGGTTATTCCTATAGGAAAGTATAATAAGGAGCTTGAGGCGGGCTTATAATGTTAAATCAGCTTAAGTAATTTGTAGATTTGTAGAGAGAGGGTGCGGACAAAAACCTGGACACTGTAAAAAAGCTTCTGTGGACCAGGAATATTTGCAGGACTTGCTTTGGGAATTTCATTTATAGAACAATCCATATACTGTATATGAGTACGCCCCCCGAATGTTTAGAAAAGGATTCTGTTCATTCGGGGGCTTTCTATCATAAACTGCAGGCCGCCTATGATTAAATATATCATAGAAGGCCTTTCTTTAGAGACTTTTACGAACTATGTCTTATCCTCTTTTTCACCGCTTAAATAATCACTAAGTATAGAAATGTAGCACCAACATCATTTGCCTTTGAAAGTAAACATCATTGCTAGCACTAATGCAAATACAATAATAAGCAAGGTAAATGATTTCAATAAATTATTATTTAAAAATTTACTGTTTTTGAATTTTTCATGAAATATCATAGCTACTATTATTATTGCAATAAGTATAGCATATTTAATCCAGCTCATTTTACTTATCTCCTAGGATAATACGTATTGGTTGGCATCCATTATATCTCTAATACTACAGCTTTACCAGGTCTAATTGTGCACTGTTTAGCACTGTTTAAAAAGCTTAGTTTTGAAATTTCATTTATAAAAACAGCCCTGATGTTGTATAAAAAATCCCCCCGAATCTTCAGAAAAGGCTTCTGTTGATTCGGGAGGAATTGCTGATAAATATCTTATCTTTTCAATGAAACGAAACTATATTATTGAAACCTACTCTATAACATATAAGGGAGTACCGCTACATACATACTTCTTCTCCGCAGGAACACATACATCTGACGGGCTACTGAAAGTCTTTTCAAAAACTACATATACAGTTTTTCCATTATAATTAGCCATATAATCCATCATAGATGAAGAGTCCGAGTCAAAATTAGCCCCCTCAAGAGTGACATATTCACTTGGATCTCCTGCTGCATATTCCATCCACACTCTTTCTGGTTTTACAAAATCAAGTATTCCAAACCGCCTATTAAAGATATGCTCAAAACTAGTATAATATATTTCTCCATATTTCTTTGTTTTTATCCAGTTATAATATGTCCAGATTTCAACTCTACCCTGTATTACGGTATACCCCTTATTCTTCGCCTCCTGAATCTTGGCCTGCCTTGCCGCCTCTGCCATGGCTTGCTCTTGTGCCTGGTCTCTCTTTCCATCTTCTCCAAGGTACTTTCCATCAACCTCTTGATTTTTCGCCATGGAGCCATCTCCCAAGAGATAATAGTCCTCAATCCATTGTTTTTTTGCCATGGCACCATTAGGCAAAAGATAGTACCAGCTTCCCTGTTGCTCCACCCACTCCTGTTTTGCCATGGAGCCGGTAGGTTTAAAGTAGTACCATTCTCCGTCAATTTCTGCCCATTGGTTTCGATAAAAATGCTTTCCCACCCGATAGCGCCATAGGCTTCCAGTTTTCACCCAAGTGCCGGCAAAGCTGATTCCGGAAAATAAAGTGGCTAATAAAATGCTGAGCCACGCCATACTTAAAAATCTTTTTTTCACTTTCCCCTCCATTTTCTCTATTTAAGAGTATGTTCTAAGAAGCGTAACATTTGCCTGTTCCACAGCATTCATGACAGGGTAGATTTCTTCCATATCGGCAGTTCTAGGAGTATACCAACTCTTCTGCGCAAAATAATCCGTTAGAGCCTGATCTTTGAAAATGTAGCCGTGGCGGGCATACATTTCATTGATAATCATTTGGGTAATACTTCTCTCTCTCCGGGAAACATACTGTTTGGATACTGCGCCTGGAAGTTCGAAACATCTGCAGTACTTAGCAAACGACTTGCACTTTCTGCATAAAGATACTCTCCTGTGGTAGGAGTTTGCACTGATGCATTGCCTCCCTCTGCACCAGTCTGAACGTTGGCACCGGGCTGAGCATTGGTATCGGACCGCGTTTCCGTAGAAACAGTTGACTGCTCCATAGCGCCTTCCTTCTCATTTTCAGGCAAAGAAGCTTGCTCTGAACCTTTTTCTTTATTTGGGTCTGTAGCATCAGAAGCTTTCTTTTCATCCTCTTTTGTTAAGCCGGATACTTTATAGCTTCCGCCTTTAAGAGAAAGGGGAATTACTAAATTCTTTACACTTTCTTCTGAAAAATCCCAACGATACTGTACCGTATCTCCATTTTTCAAATCCGTAGTTTGGCTAAAATCCGGTAGCATAATGATATTTTTGGCATATTCAACGGCCTCCGGATAAAGAAGGGGAAGAAAGCCTTCCTCCGCTTCTTTGGAGTAGCGAATGTTCTCCTTCTCTTTTTCCAAGAGAGCATCCCAATCAATTTCAGCCTCTAAAGTTCCCTGCCCATCAGCTCCTACGGATTGAATTTTTAGGTAAGCGTTTAAATCAATAGCATGATTTTTCGGACGAAGTAGTAGAAATCCGCCTCCCGCTATTACTACTAAAGCAAAAATTACCATCCCTGGTATATACTGTCCCGGTTTAGTTTCGGTATTACTCGGTTCAACTTTTGGGGATGAAGCTTCGGGGAAAATCTGCTCTTCTTCAAGGGAAGAGTTTTCTATATTTTTATTTTCGAATTGTTCCGTCATAGGACACTCCTTCTTTCATGAAAAGCACTTTAATAGGGATATTTCTTCACGAAATTATCCCAGCCCATCTTTAACGCATCCGGGGCAGGAATATAATCAATATATCCTTTGTCCAAGTAAGCAGCATACAAAGCTGTATCCGTGGTAACCGGTTCATCATGCCTTACATCATCGTCAGTATACGTATAAGTAGCTATTTCTGTTGAATCAATTTTTGAGCCATCATAGTAGTAATAATACATACGATTCAGTCCTGTTTCATAATCGTCAGCATTTCCACGGAACCATAAACCTCCAAATAAACCGGGATAGTTTCTATCCTTACTATATCCGGCATAAGCTGAAGGAGAATATACATCCATAACGCCTTCTATTTTCCGTACACCTTTTTCCGTCGCTCTATAAAAGCAAGTATAGCTATAACTGGATCCATTATGATTTCCAACCAGTAATTCCGGAACTCCGTCATTGGTAATATCATATAAGGCAATAATCGCACTGGTTCGATCAAATACATCCACATCACTCAAGTAACGTTCGTTCTTTACAAACTCATAGAACTGCTCTTTCCATGTCCCTTTATTGGCACTTGCGTTATTCACCGCTTCTGTTGCTGCCGGAGCTTCCGTTTCTGCAGGTACAGCTTCCGTCTGCGGCGCAGCCTCTACAGCCTGTCCGTCTCCATTTGTATCAGTTCCTTCCCCGGCCTGCCCTACTGTTTCCTCTTGCAGTGCCTGAGCTAGGCTTTCCATCTTGCTCTTTTCTTCCGCACTTGCTTCCGCCATATTTTGGACAGTGAAGGTCAATCCCTGCCCTCCTGCATTTTCCGCTACAAGGCAGGAGCGATATTGCTCTTCCGGAAAGCTTTCGCTGATAAATTTAAGTAGAATTCGATAAGCCATTGCCTTCTTTTTCACGGAAAGGATTTCCATACTTTTTACTTCTCCGGTAGAGGGGCTTCCTTGCTCCAGATTTTCTAAAATGCTAAGCAATAGAGAATCCGGAAGACTTTCCAGAAGAATGTCGGAATCATCCCCTTCCTTTAAAATCTGTCCTTGCAGGAAGAACAGGGCCTCATTATAGGATAAGGCTATATTTTTTACAGAAGCAGTCACAGGTTGATTTATGCTGTTCTTCTGTTCTTTTGCAGTATTTTCTGAGAAATCAGTAGATTTCTCGGGCTGATTTTCAGGCTTCTGAGGCTCATCCAAAGTATTCGAAGCTTTATCTTCAGTTTTTTGCATTACATCTACACTGTCCTGAGAATCCTCAAACTTGCTGTTTTTTCCGTTGCTAAGTAGTATACGGAATTGTTTCTTCTTCAATCCTTCCCAAAGGGTCAAGTAATCCTGTTCCTTGACTTCTTTTCCGTGTAGCATATATTGTCTGGAACTACCTTCTCCAGCCGTTTCTCCGGCTGATTCTTCAACATTTTCCCCTACTTCTTCTCCCGCATCTTCCCCGCCAAAGGCTTCATAGGAATGGCTGGCGATTTCTTCAAAGCTTAGAGGACGACTGCCGTTATTCAAACGATAAAGCCGTTCCAACATTTGCCCGTCATACTCTTCCCGATAGAGATAGAGCGTTTTTCCCCTTGAATTTGAAACAGGGTATAGTTCACACCGCCACCGGCGAAGACATCCAGACTGTCCATAGTGCATAGAGGCTCAAGCTTTCCGCCTACAAAGCTGTATACCTGTAAATCTGCCTGACTTACCCTGCCGTCTTCCTGACCGCTGTTTCCCTCTATGTAAAGTAGCTCCGGGGTATCGTCACCGAAAATATCCCAAAGCAGGATTGTTTTTCCCTCTTTCTGCTCTGCTGCATCCTCTGTATCCTGTCCGCTGTACTGCCAAACATACGAAGAAATGGCCTCTCCCTTTTCTTCCAAGTGGGCAAGATAGGAGCCATAGGCTCTACTATAATCCGAAGAAAATGCTTCCTCCTTCCCTACGGCATTAGACTTTCTCTGTAAGAACATGAGAAAAAGAAGCAGTATCGCCACAAACAACACGAAAAATGGCAAATACTGCATGAGTTTGTAACGAGAAGTCCCGGTACCACCGGCATTTTCTCGTTGCTTATTTGAAAAATTGGAAGAGTTCATCATTTTCCCCTTTCAGCTCCCGTAAGTACGCAAACTACCCAAGTATAACTTAGGTGTAAGTTGCAAAATGCACGAAAATAGTCGGTACTTTCAAATCTCGATAGCCCTTCTGTTTCCCTATTTAATTCTTCTGATTCCGGTCTCGCCCATGTCACTTCACAAACTTTATAAAAAGTGGAACATATTGCCTTCTATATTACCTGTAGTTCTTTATACATTTTTATAATATCTTAAAAAATCCTCGTAAATTGTCAATATCCTATAAACAGTTTTCCTTCCTTTTGTAGTAAGAAATTTGTCTATTTCCTGCTCTTTTTCTTTATTTTCTTTAGGATTCTTTAAGGCCGAAAACATAATTTGCTCACGGTTTCCTTGTATTCTATGCACAGTTAAAGAAATGTAACGAAAGAAAAAAGCTTCTCATATTCAACTCTGGGACCTTCTCCTGAAAACATGGTTTCGGAGCCCCCCTTCAAAAAAGAAACGCTAATCTTAGGTGGAATATTAACCAGAATGTATACATGGTCCGGCATTAAATGCCCTTCTATAATCTCCACTCCTTTAAAGGCGCAGAGTTGCTTGATAATATCCCGAATATCTGACTTATATTGATAATATATTATTTTTCGCCTATACTTCGGTGTGAAGACAATATGATATTTACACATCCATTTCGTATGTGCTAATGCATATTCTTTCTTCGCCATAAAATCACCTTTCTTTTCTGCAATATAGCTTGAACAACTTTATTGTATAAGGAAAGGTGATTTTTGTATAACTATCGTTCCCCACCCGCATAGCGGGTGGTTTTTTGTATCAGGGCTAACATTTTTCAAATGTCAGCTCCGATACTGGCTAAAGTCCATGAAATAGAATATGCCATGCTTCTGCATGGCGGAAAGATCGTTATAGCCGTATTTCTCCAGTCTTTCTTCCCGTTCCTCGTCGCTGATTCCATTTGTCGTGCAGCCTAATTCCTCTAAGACCAGAGAAGCTTCTTTTCCGGCAATTTTCTGAAACTCTTGTTCCACACTGGTAGTCTTTGTCGTAGGGTTCAATTTCTTCTCGTTGTTTAAAATCATATCTTTCACCCTCCTTTTACTTATACAGGAATATCTTAGAACTTTACACAAGGTGAGTCAATTTGATATATTTTTTATTTCAGCCTGATATACTTTGTTGCTCTTCCTACACCCTCTCTTTCAATTTCACCTTCTTCGATTAATTTTCTTAATGAGCCTTCAATAGTGCTTAAGCTAAGAGCCGGACATAATTCTCTAATATCCTGCTTTGTGAACCTTCCCAGTTTTTGTCGTATTGCCTTTCTGACAATTTCAATAGCAGGAAGTTTTTCTTCTACAATAGAAAATCTGTCATCAAAATCCTTATATGCTGCAAGAATTGTTCTTAATATGTACTTAACAAAAGGCAAGACATCCTCTTCTTCATCGTGCCATTTTTCACCGGCTTTAGCCAATGCATCGTAATATTCCGCTTTATTTTTGGCAATTAAGGCCTCTAAAGATATATATTTACCGACATAAAATCCGCTTCTATACAATAACAATGTTGTAATTAGTCTGCTCATTCTCCCATTCCCATCATTAAAGGGATGGATGCACAAAAAATCATGGATAAAAACAGGAATAGCAATTAAAGGCTCAAGTTCAAAGTTGCCAATAACTTTATTGTATTCACTGCATATATTTTCTAGCGCTTCCGGCGTTTCAAAAGGAGAAAGCAGCGTAAATAACACTGCGGTATGTCCATCCGGATAAGTTGCACTGATATAATTCTGCACATTTTTAGTCTGTCCTGCGATGGGGTTATTCATATGACTAAACAAAATTTTGTGCATTTGTAGAATGTAGTTTTTCGTTATGGGAATTGCATCAAAGCTATCATGGATAATGCTAAGCACATCTCTATATCCTGCAATTTCCTGCTCATTTCTATTCCTAGGGCTTGTTTTTTCTTCTACCAATTTTTTAAGCCTTGTACCGGTAGTTACAATTCCTTCAATTTCATTGGAAGCCTCAGTACTTTGAATTTTTGCTATCTCAATCAGCTTGTTCAGTTCTTGAGGTCTTTGCTTAAGATATAGTTCTTGCTTTCCTTGGTATTTGTAAATAGAAGCCACTAATCCTAAAACTTCAGAATCCCATTTTTTCTCTCTAATGATAGAATAGTTAAAGCCTCTCATCTTTATTCTCCCTTATTAATCATATTATCCCTTAAAATATGCCATATATTAAGGGATAAATCAATCTATAAGGGAAAGATCATTTTAAAAGCTAGCGACTATTTGCAAATGTCCCCTCTTTATCTCATCTGTATGCAACACAAAAATCCGCCCTGACTCCCTTCTGCAAACTGCACCTTCCATCGGTGGCGACTGATTACCTGTTTTACAATTTTTAATCCCAATCCATGCTGTCCTGTGCTGGGCTCCCACTCATAGTTTTTCCGGTTCAGTCTTTCCAGAGCAGCTTTCTCTAAACCGCAACCATTATCCTCCACAGTAAGAAATATATGGCTTTTCTCGTCCTGATATAACTTGACTGTTATTTCGCATCCCTCCGGATTATGCTGCACAGCGTTGTTTAATAAATTCATCAGTGCTCTTTCCATCAGATTTTCATTAAAGCCCTGTACCAAGCCCTGTAGTTCTTCCTGAATATCCAAGTTGAACTGCACCCTTTCATCCTCTGTTTGATTCCGCATTTCCGCAATTGCTTTTCGGAGAAAACGGCTCACTTGGATTTTTTCCTTTTCCAAGTTCCCATAGCCAAAGAAAGCTTACTGAAAAGATTCAGGTTCTCTACAAGGCGACGAAGACGAAGTCCCTGCTTCTCAATCCTTAACGCACGCTCTTTGATCTCTTCCGATTCCGTGGTAGCTGCAATCATTTCCGCATTTCCCAGAACAATGGCAAGAGGCGTTCGAATATCATGGGAAACTCCGGCAATCCATTCCGTACGTTCTTCCTCCTTTTGCCTTGCCCGTTTCTTCTGTATCCATATGGGAACAGAAACAAGAATCAGCGCATTGGAGAGCAAAAAAAGCGGCAGAAACTCAATGAGATTTCGGATAACCCCCTCATTGTATTCCAGAGTATATTTCCAAATCTGCTCTTTCTTTTGTCCGATAATCAATAAGCCTTCCGGCACCACATAGGTTCGCACCGGATAATCTTCCAGATAATAACGGGTAAACTTTGCCACATCCTGTAAGGTATAGTTTTTTTGAAGCTCTTTCGGCAGGAACTCACTCCAAAGGATATTGCCTCCATTGTCGAGGAGCATGGCAAATTGCTGTGCCCCGGAGAGCTTTTCGGCTTCCTCTTCCTCTAAGCGGTACTCATCATTTTCCTTATGTAAATGCTCCATAATCTCCTGACTGTCGGGATAAGAAGGCATACCGTTTCGAGATAAAAAAATCCCAAAAAACAGAAGGTCTGCAAACAGTAAAAAAATCGTGAGCAGAAGCACCAGAGCAATCAGCTGCATTTTCCGTTCTCTATTCCCTCTCATCTTCCTATCTCCAGTTTGTAGCCAAGGCCTCTTACGGTCAGTAGAAATACGGGTTTAGAAGGCTCTTTTTCTATCTTTTCCCGTAAATGCCGCATATGCACAAGCAAAGAGCTTTCCAAGCCGAAGTTCCCATCCGGCCAAAGGGCATCACAGAGGGTATCCGTGGTAACAATTTTCCCCTTATTCCGGTATAGGATAGAAAAAAGCGCCAGTTCCTTAGCCGTTAGGGATAACTTTTCTCCTTGTCGTATCACTGTTCCTGCATCAATGGAAACCAGCGATTCCCCCAGCTGCACACCCTGCTCCTTCTCCTCCAAATGGCAGGTTCTTCTCAGCACGGCGGCAATTCTCAGGATAAGCTCTTCCGGAAGAAAAGGTTTGGTAATGTAATCATCCGCTCCCAGTCCCAAGCCATGCAAACGTGCCCTATCCTCGTCCCTTGCAGAAAGGAAAATCACCGGAGCTTCGGAAAGAAGACCTTCCTTTTTTTGCTTTTTATAAAAATCAAAGCCATTGCCATCTGTCAGCATGACATCCAAAAGAATCAGCTGATAGCAATTCTCTGAAAGCTTCGCTTCCGCTTCTTTACAAGAAGAAGCGGCCTCCACCGAAAGATAGCCTTCTTTTCTTAATAGTTCCTGCAAAAGCTCTCTAAGCTCTTTCTCATCGTCCACCACCAAAATTTTACAATGTTCTTTCCATGATTCTGTCTCCTACTACCGTCTGTCCTTAACAATCTTACTATAACCTATCTCCTGCCCACCCTCACCGTTTCTACTGTGGCCTTCTTGCCTCTGTCTTCCCTCAGCAATCCTACTATAGCTTATATCCTACTGCCGTCTTCCCTTACCCGTCCTACTATAGCCTTTCTGCCTCTCTTTCCCCATAGTTTTTTTCATTTCTTAAGGTAAACATAAGGTACGCACAAGGTTCCCATAAGCTTCCTTCGCTATTCTCCTCTCGTAAACAAACACATGGAGGAAAAAATGATGAACTATATTCTGGAAACACAGCATCTTAGCAAAAAAAGCGGAAACAGCTACCGTGTAAAAGACCTTTCTTTATCTGTTCCGGAGAAATGCGTTTACGGCTTTTTAGGCCCCAATGGAGCCGGAAAAAGCACGACGCTCAAAATGATTCTGGGCTTGATTCACCCCAGTGAAGGAAAAATTCAGTTTCTGGGAAAAACGATAAATTCCAAAAATCGCCTTTCTCTTCTCCAAAAGACCGGAAGTCTTATTGAAAATCCAGGCGGTTACGGGCATTTAAGCGGACTGGAAAATATGCAGATTGTGCAGAAATTAAAGGGTGTTAAGGAAGAAGAAATTGCCTCGGCACTGAAACCGTCCGGCTCTATGAACAAAGAGATAAGAAGCTCAGCAGTTATTCTCTGGGTATGAAACAACGTCTTGGTATCGCTATGGCCATTTTGGGAAATCCGAAGCTTCTGATACTGGATGAGCCCACAAACGGCTTGGATCCTGCCGGCATACAAGAAATTAGGGAGTTGATTGTATCTCTTCCTAAAGAAAGAAATATGACGGTCATCATTTCCAGTCATCTCCTCAGTGAAATAGAGCAAATGGCAAGTCAAGTCGGTATCATTCACCATGGAAAACTGCTCTATGAAGGTCCTCTTAAGGACCTGGAATGTAACGGAAAAAGTCTGGAAGAAGCATTTCTGGAAATGACCGGCGGAAAGGAGTCTTTATGAATACCCTAAGCAATATCCCGAAAATTGTTTCTATCGAGTTTCAAAAAGCACGCCATAAGCATTTTCCTTTGCTTTTCCTCGCGGCTCTGCTTTTGGATTATGCCTATCTGTTTTATGGCATAAAATCCTCTTCCGAACCTTGGTTAAATATCTTTTATGCTATTCCCCTGATTAATACCCTGGTTCTGTCCGTACTTATGGCTGTAATTGCCTCCCAGTCTGTGGACATGGAACATAAAGGCGCTATGTGGAACCTTCTTCCCACCCTGGAAAGCAGAGCTTCTATCTATCTGGGAAAGCTTTTCTTCGGTTTTATTTGCCTTGTCCTGTTTTGTACTTTTCAAATCGGCATGGTTCTTATCGGGGGAAAGGTCTTAGGTTTTACCGGAGATATTCCGTCACATATTGTTCCCGTTCTGTTCTTTTCAGAACTTATCGGCGGAATGATTCTCTACCAGCTTCAATGCACACTTTCCCTGCTGTTTTCCAGCCAGTTTGCAGCCCTTTCCATCGCTTTCGGCGGCACCCTATCCGGCTTATTTCTGGCCTTTATCAGCACAGACATGTGGACTCCCTGGTCTGTTTTCCTTTCCTTAAGCCCTATCGGTATGGACTATGACCGCGCATCAAGGCTCATGAGCCTAAGCCTAAGATCCATCCCTATTTCCGATATTTTGCTAAGCCTGCTTTATCTCATCGGCACATTTCTGCTTGGTCTCCTTCTTTTCACCCGCGCGGAGCAGGGAGAGACTTTGTTTTCTCTCCACCGGCAAAAAGCAAGCCGCAGTCTGCACAGCGGTTTGTCCCCGGAATTTATCAAGTTAAAAAGGAACCCCATCTGGATTCCTTTCCTTCTGATTCCCTTGATTTCGGCACTGATTGGAACGGTAAATTTTGTGCAAAATCAGGGTGTCTTACAATATACTTGGGAGGATCTCTGGACCCAACAATCTCTGTTTCTGGGAATGTTTTTCCTGGCTCCCCTCATCGGCATTCTTTGCAGTCTTCTATGGCGAATGGAGCATCAGGGCAGTAACTGGAATCTGATTTTAACCGTCACTTCCCCCGGAAAACTGGTTCGGGACAAATGGTTTACCGCAACGCTCCTCAGCACGCTCTGCATGGTCTGGATCAGTTTTATTTATCTTCTAAGCGGTAAGATTCTCGGCCTTCCGGGAGCTGTTCCTGCCATCTTTTGGATGCGAATCCTTTCCGCTGTCCTTTCCATTGCCGCCATTACTGCCCTGCAAAGCACCCTGTCCATGTTCTTCCACTCCTTTGCCCTCCCCATCGCGCTGGCTTTTCTGGGTAGCTTAGCAGGCTTTACACTGACCGTGAAAGGAGCCTACTATGCCCTGCCCTATTCCACGCTGATTTACGGTATGGGCAGCACTTCTATCACGGGAGAGCTGAATTTTCCGATTCTCCTCTTAAGCTGTGCCGTTTATATTGTCGCAGCATTGGGTATCGGCATTCTGTATCTAAAGAAAAGTGATGTGAGAACGCATGTCTAAAACACGTAGCCCCTTCGCCTACAACAAGTAACGCAGGCTTTGAGATCCAATCCTTGTTAAAAACAAGATGTCTCAGGCTTCACCTGCGTCACTTGTTAAGAACGAGAGATCACACGCTTTGCACACAATATTCGTTAAGAAAAAAGAAGCGGGACAGACGGTTTTCTCTCTGAAACCAGTCTATCCCGCTCCGAATCGGTAACCTTATGGCAAAACCTCCAGCCAGTAGCCATCCGGGTCTTCAATGAAATAGATGCCCATGGCTTCATTTTCAAAGCAAATGCATCCCATTTCTTTGTGCTTTTTATGCGCTTCTTCAAAGTCATCCGCCTGAAATGCCAGATGGAATTCGCACTCTCCCAGGTCATAAGCCTGAGGGTGGTCTTTCAGCCAAGTCAGTTCCAACTCAAAATCACCGACATCGCTTTTCAAGTACACAATGATAAAGTCCTCGCTGGTCTTTCGTCTTACCTCATGCAATTCGAGGGCTTCCTCGTAGAATCGAAGGGAACGATCCAAATCGGATACATTCAAATTCTCGTGAATCATCTTAAACTTCATATCTTTTCTCCTTTCGCGGTTTCCGTGTTTTTGATCCGTGAGCGGTACTCAGGATATTCCGTAAGAAAGCGTTGAATCACATCGGGCTCTCCCCAGTAATGCATTGGGAAAACGGCATCGCAATCCACATTTTCAAGAAAATACAAAATCCCGTCAGCGTAGTGCGCCTCCAGTCTCGGATCAAGGGGAACGAAGGCAAGGTCAAAATGTCTGCCCTTGATTCGTCCTATCTCCCTGTGATAAATCTCGCGGAGCCTCCGATTATCTTCTTCCGGTTCTCCCTCCCAATACCAATCGTTTAAGTCCCCGGCATGATAGATAGAACCTTCCTTTGTTTTTAGCATAAAGGCAACTCCGCTGTCATTGGAAAGCAAGGTCTCAAGCTGAATCCCATGATCCAGCTGATAGCTTTTATCGGCTTCGACAAAATTGTGCTTGATCTTCGATAGCCTCTTTTCATCCCGTATATCACTTGCCAATACCGCCTGATAGCTCATCCCCTGCCCGTCGAGCAAGGAAAAAATCTTCGGATTATAATGATCCCCATGGACGTGACTGCAAAAAACAAGTACTTCTTTTTTCGTGTTGAGAGGCGGTAATTCTCCCCTGTAATAGTCAAAAATAATATAGCAGTCTTCTAATTCCAGCAAAAAACCGCTGTGGTTTAGATACGTGACTTTCATGATGTTACTCCGTAAAATATTTTGCTTTCTCGGTATGGAGACCGTTGCTCTTCCTTCCTTACCTGCTTCCTTGCTTACCTTACTTACTTGCTTCCTTGCTTGCTCCCTTACGTTTTCCTACTCTATATGCTCTTCAGTATAAGTTGCGCTACATTTACTGTCAACGAGGGCCTAAAACAAGCTCATTTGTCCATCCACCCAGGACTGCTGGGGCACATCATGAATACTGTCATTTTTCTCGTAATTTCCGATTAAGAATGGGGATTTCGGATCATGCAGTCGGCTTGCTTCATAACGATAGAGGGTTCTGCATTGGCATAGCAATATTTGCAAAGGTGCTTACAGCTGTTATAGGCGCCGATATCACAGGATAAATAACAAGCACAGGCTGCTCTTGCCCCCTTCTTTTTGGGAACATGCAAGCGTTTTCCAATGGTTTTTTCATAATCGCTAATAAGCATGCATCCACCACAATCTGCCCCATACTCCGCCAGTTCATCTCCCTCCGCACAGGGCTTCAATGTCATGCCATGGGAACGAGCAATCGCAATCATGGCCTTCCCCAGCAAAAGCCTGTCTTCCTTGCCAAGCGCCTGAAGCTCCGGAAAGTTCTGCTTCACCTTTGGGTAAAGGTCTACAAAGCTGATAACAACGGTTTTCGTAAATCCCTCCAATGCCGTAGCAATTTGCTCAAATGCCTTCAAATGATAGTCTTTACTATATCTTTCCGACAGAAAAATCGGGTCGTAACGCCACCCGATAGAATTCACTCCCAGCTGCATGGAAAGATGCTTGAAATGCTCTATGAGCAAATGTTTATCCGGCACATTCGGCTCTACATCCTTTCCATAAGGTGTAATAGTGACAAACCAGTATTGTCCATATGCCTTTAAAAGCTCCATGTACGGGAACATGGGGGCCGGATTTTTCGTGCAAAAACCAATGACATCCACCACGGAAGGATCAAGAAGGTAGCGACTGACTTGATTCGGATTATAGGGATTTCGTACACAAACAAATCCCTCTTTCAGCCTATTTGCAAACCATTCCGCATAGAAAGCGGGAATGTCCGTCCTCTGTCCTGTGTTAATAATCAAGTTATGCTGCCTCCTTTGCTCTCGTGATCCGGCTAAGGTAATCTCTGTGACTTTTCATTCATCCATGGAGCAAAAATAATCTGTCCTTTGTAATAGAAATGTGCATAATTTTGCACATCAAAACATGCTCTTTGCCCAATTTTCCGAATCTTTATTATCCTTCAGAACCAGTTCCTGCCATATTCCGGCATAATAAATTCCTCCCGGGTCTTTGGCTGAATTCTTGCGTTTACTATCATTTTTTTATCTGAAGATTCAATTTATAGAATTTTTCTGATAGAATGCCTATAGTTGTACGAGATTTTCAAGCATCAATTTTTTTCCCTATATTATCATTTTGTTCATGGTCATTAAGGGGCAATGAAAAAGATTTGATTTAAATATTAACTAAAAAAATGGAGGCATTATGAAAAAGGGTACTGTTTTGATAATAGTCGGATTGATTATTCTTTTAATCAGCGCAATACTTCCACTTCCGATGATGCTGGGACTATCCGGTATAGTGTGGAGAGTTCTTCTTGCTCTGTTGGGAATTGCTTTAATATTTTTCGGTGTCAAAAAGTAGTGAGAAAGATCCTATACAACTTATCGGAATAATATAAACAGTATGAGGAATAAGCCATTTAGATTATCGGGATAATAGTGTTTTATCATCCCATAAACATTCCAATATCAGCTCTTTATTTCTCAATCTTTCAAGCCATTGTTCTCTTTGATCCCCCAACCCATGAATTATTGCGGCTAGGCCTCCTGCCACAGCTCCCACGGTGTCCGTATCTTCCCCAAGATTTACGGCAGCTAAAACATCATTGGCATAATCCTTGATTATAAATCCTGTTCGTTCATCATTTCCTCAACGTGACTGATTGCCCATAAAGCAGCTTCTAAGGTGTCCACCACATATCCGGAGGACTTGATTTCCGAAATATCCAGCTGATGAATTCGATGGAGCCTATCGAAAGGCTTGCCATATTGCAAGCTGGGAAGGATATCCAAAATATTCTCTCCGGTAAGCAATCTTTTTGCCACATGCACGTAGATTACACAGGCTTCCTCCGAAATCCAGTGCCCGTGGGTGATGGCGGAAACGGCTCGGATTTCTTCCTCCGTACATTCCACAAAGGCCAAAGGCAGGATACGCATAAGGGAGCCATTGCCATTGGAACGCTCCCCTACGCAGGGTTTACCGCTGGTCAGTGCCTCGTAGGTGGCATGACCGATATCAAAAACTTCTCCATTGGCAGTAAAGGCATTTTCCCGGAGCCAGGAAAGAAAACGCTTTCTGATGTCCTCAATATTGATTTTCCCATTATTATCTTTGAGACTTTTCAAGGTCGCCAAGGTCATGGAAGTATCGTCCGACCAGGTGCCTGCCGGCTGATGATGACAGCCATAGCCTGTGAGATCCGTGCAAAGGAAGCTTCCCCGCTCCTGAAATTCATAGGGAACACCAAGGGCATCGCCGATGGCAAAGCCAAAAATGGCGTCATAGAGTTGCTTGTTATAAGGAGAGATTTTCTGCATATAATTTTCCTTTTCTTCTGGCCTAAATTTCAGTTGACTACAAATTGTAGCCAACTCATTTCCTTTTGTAAACAGTGTTTCCAACACTACTATTTCTTCGCATTTTCTTCCAGCTCCAGCATGTATTTATCGAAGTCAGACAGGAATAGCCTATCCTGAATGACACGATATTTTTCAAATTCCGTTTCTGCTTTTGCTGCGGCTATCTCAGCAGTGATTTTTCCTGCGTCCTGAAGAACTTCTCTATCATCGGCCATCAAAAATAGATCCAAACGCTTTGACCAATCCTCCATTGTCATAGGAATACGGCGCTCCGCACGGTCTTCTGCCAAATCTAAATAAGCTGATACAATTCGTTCCAGTGAACGCAGTTCCTTCTCGCTTAGATAATTCTTTGCAACACACACATCACTTTTTACAATCTTTCCTTCCGGTGTTGCTGCCCAAGTCGTTAATCCCATGTGAGGTTTATCTGCATCAGCACGCTCGTAAATCAACTCTGCCGCTGTATGTCCATGCACCGCATAATGCATTTTATTTTGCACTTTTGCAAAAAACTGCTTGGTTGTTTTTGCTGTTCGATCGTAATCGAGAGCTGTAGCAAAAATATCCGTTATTTTCTGATAAAACCTACGCTCGGATAAACGAATCTCTCGAATCTGCTCCAACAAGCGGTCGAAGTATTCTGTTGTAAGTACAGAACCACCATTTTTCAGGCGTTCACTATCTATTGCCCAGCCTTTAATAGTATAGTCCTTTGCAATTTGGTTTACCCATTTCCGGAATCGTACCGCACGGTCAGAATTAACTTTAAAGCCTACAGCAATAATCATCTCTAAAGAATAATGATTTGTACTATAGCTTTCCCATCAAGCGCAGTTATTCGAAATTTTCGAATAACTGAATCCTCCTGTAATTCACTATCTTCGAATATCTTTTTGATATGATAGTTAATTGTATTCGTACCTACGTCATATAGAGTTGCCATCATCTTCTGCGTCAACCATATATTTTCGTCCTCGTAGCGCATCTCAATATTGTCTTCCCGCTCGCCGATAGAAGCAACATAAGTTAAGTATTCTACTGCGCCGGAACGGATGCTCATTTCCTCTTTTTTCTTTGCCAAATATAGAACCTCCTTTTTTATCTCATTACTAGATCCAACCTTTCCTCTTAAACTCTTCAATTTGAGCTAAGTCTTCCTCCGAAGGTACTTCCGCCTTTTCTTTATCGATTGGAAAATTCAAATATTCACTGTTCCATCTGGCAAAAATCTTAGCCATCTCGTCCGATATACGAAGATCACGTTTCATAATAGAGTCCAGATTCCAGTCCATGACTTCCGACGTTCCCATTGTATTCGTGATAGCAATCTTAGACAGCGTATACTCTTTTTTCTTTTTACTAAAATAGCCATTACCGGCGACAATATTCAGTTTCTTTTCAAATGGCAACTTATTCCCTATATGTTCAATTTTTCCTTAATAGTTGAGTCCGATTCCTTTGGAAAGTAATTGGTCTGCCACTTTTGAGGAAATATATGTTCAATTTCCCATTTAGTAGGAAGCAGATCATCCTGATGTTCGTAGGCAAGTGTCTTCAACATCATGCGTACTGCATTCCGATTCGGATTATGAATATAAGGCTCCAACTGCGTCACATCAACGGTCTTAAACTCAAAAATAGGTATATTGGATGCTACAATGGCAGAATTTAGCTTTAGAATATCCGGTTTAACAGCATTGATTGTCGGCATCATCAAATACTTTGTCATCAACTCCATAAGAAGCTTGTTCAAGAAACGTGCAAATCTTGTTTCAAAATTCTCTTCGTTTCTGTAACAAACATAATAAATAACAACCGGATATTTCCAGAACTCATTCGGATAGGAAGTCAAGATATCCAGTGTCTGTTTTATTTTATTATTCTTAGACCAAGCTTCACCTTCAATCTCCTCACCCATATTTATAACCTTCCACAGATTCAAAATTATGAAGAGAGTATCCAATAGTTCTTTCTTATATAAACGTTCAAACTTATTCGCCGAATAATACTTTCTAACACCGGGAGTAGTTGTGTTCGTATCCTGATCAAGTGCTCGGTAGTAAAACATATTGTAATAGAAGAGCTGCTGTATGCTTTCATTTGCATCTGTAGCCTGCTCATCCAAATCTTTCCAACGCTCTATAAATGCTTTCTTGGCTTCCACCTCAAGTTGGTTATAAATTTTTGCCTTGAATATATCAGCATCTGACAGAGGTAATCCTCTATCATTTAATGTTGAAAAAATAGTTAATGCCGTATCCTGTGTATCCGCGGTAATTGGAAGTAAAATTGCCTGATTCAACACTGCATAAATAAACTGATAGATCATAAGCGGATTTTCTGTAGAATGTCTATCAAACAGTTTTTGGAAATAACGATAGTTCCTTGAATAGTTATCTTTCGCATTCTCATCTGTTTTTCCGCTTTCCAAGATGGCACGTAGGATTTCATTACCTTCATTATTCACAACACGGGAAGTTAAAAGAATATTCTTGAAGTCCACTGTACCGGTAAGCTTATCCGTGCGCCAGATTGTAGGTTCAATTTTACCAATAAAGTTATTAGCTTCTGCTGTTCTCTCCGATTCAGGCGTAGCTACAAGCTTTGTATAAATTGCACGTAGCAGCAGAAATAACGATGTGATACGTTGCTGGCCATCGATAATTTCCTGCTCACCATTTTCATTTTCGTAGGAAACCACACTCCCCAGAAATAGGAGCTTTCTCTTTCCGCACCGCCACTTATAGTAGTAAATCCCCATAAATCCTCAAAAAGAGTCTCTACTTGCTCCTCTGTCCATGCGTAAGGGCGCTGGTATTCCGGAATAACAAACGGCTTTGATTTACCACTGCCTAAGAGCATCTCCACGCTCTGTTTATTCACCTCTATTGTTGTTGGCATGTTAGTGTCCTCCCCTTATTTCTTTATTCTTTCCGATACAGTTTTACGACTCAATTTTAATATGACAGACATAGCTGTATATGTGTATCCCGGGTCAATCTCCAAAAGCTGAAGAGTTGCACTCTCTCCATCAGTCACCCCATCGGTCACCTTATCAGTCACCCTCTCAGTTCCATGAACAATCCTATCTTCAGGAGCCGTAAACTTCACCATATTATCACTTGGATTTACGGTAAATTCCGGTATTGGCAAATTATCCGGTAATTGACCGCAATTAGAGATATAATCCGATGTTTCAAGACCATCAACAGCTTGAAGTCCCATTGCGGTATACCAAGCATAGCCCAACTCCCGTTTAGAAGGTTCTGACTGCCTAATATATTCCTCAAATGGATCCTTTTTAATGTCATCCATCCATTTCACCTGCTTTCGTATCCTTAGCCCTTTTATCCAGCATTTTCTATTTTCGTCCAAACTAACGTAATTTTGGATGAAAAATCATTTACTATCTGCGCGATTGTAAAATGTATTTCGTCCTAACCGGATTATAACGCCTTCATCGGTAAGTTTCTTCTATGCCTCCATGCCACTCTTCTTTCGTCAGTAGGCTTACGTGTCCCTTTCTTATTTCGCCCATCTGCGGCACAGGCGCATCTCCGGTAGTCCATTGATACTTGAACCCCAGCTTTTCCTGAACACGCTTTGATTTGTCGTTACCATCATAATAACTACACCAGATGCGAACAAGATTCAGATCAAGAAAGGCATGACGCAGCAGCTCTCTTGCCGCCTCCGACACAATGCCCTGTCCCCAATAATCAACTCCCAGCCAGTAACCAAGTTCTGCCTCATCCTCCTTTTCTGCAAGATCATTGTGGTGAAGGCCGATGCTACCAATGGGAACTCCTGTTTCCTTTAGCACAATAGCGTAGGTCTCCGGTACCATCAGCACATTCCTAATAACCTGTCTGCTGTCCTCTTCACTTGTGTGTACAGGCCACCCTGCAATCGGGCCTACTCGCGGATCTTTTGCGTATTTATAGCATTCCTCTGCATCCGTTTCTTCCCACGGACGGAGGATAAGCCTCTCTGTTTCTAAAATCATACCTTTCACTTCTTTCTCTTCAGAGCCGGAATTTCTCCTGCATCACTCCCGGCTTCGACTCCGCAATCATTAATATTATCACTACCAATGCTCCATCACTCAGTCTCTTGATTCCATTTTGAAATAAGACCTCTCTATTTTAGAATTTAAGGAGTAAGCTTTCTCCGGATTTAGACTTGTAATTAATGTTCATCATTTTTGAAATTGGTATTACTAAGACAGAATATAGCGAATAAATAGGCCACAACTGTGAAAAAACTAAAACGATGCAAATCGTAGTGAAATCCGGAATGCCGAATGCAATTGCACGCATGGCATCAACTTGATATGTTAAGGGATTAATGCGTGAAATACATTTTTAGAATGAATGGCGCATTGTCAAAGGAATAAAAATAATGGTGCAGCAAAAAAAGAATTGGCACTAACAGGGTGTCCATCACAAAGTCTCGTTGCTTATAATTTTTTTATCAGTAACGCAACACAAATCAGGATAGAAGCCCAAAACAGCACGCTAATCATTAAAAAAACGATAATCATGCAAAAATCTATAAAGTGAAAAAAAGATCCACCAACAAAAAAAGGAAAGAATATATAAAATGCTAGCTTGAATGACAACTCCTACGATTGGAAAGCTTGCAATTCCGAGTATATAAATTGCCGGATGAATGCCGTTAAGAATCTTTAAGCTTAAAAAGTCCCCAACGCTTGTCCGTTATCATGCGATAAACGCATTGGTACATTTCTTTAAATAACGACATGGCAAAAAAATACCGATTAAAGAATAGGAAAGAAAACTTACAGTCGTTCCGTTGAAGGATATATCTCCAAATGTAGCTTGAATACCTACAGAATAAAAATAAGAAATATAGAATAGGGGAAATCAAACTACTATAGATAATTTGTTTGTTGGACCAAAGTGCTTTCAACTCATTATTGACCATTATGGGTAAACCCTTTAGCCCGAGATGCCCACGCTTAATATACATTTGAAATTTACGCATTTTCTGTCGCCTCCTCTTGCATCATGATTTCCTTAAGACCCAAGCGTTCACCACTAATACTGGTAATCGATACTTCGGCTAAAAGCTTTCCAATAATGCAGTTCAAGTCTACAGAAGACTCGATGAAACTTACTGTTTGCTCTTCAAACTTAGCTCCTTGGTCAATCAGTTCCTTTTGGAGCGTGTCGCTAATTTCTCCGGAGAAGGAAATGTCGATTTCCCTTGTCAATTGCTGAGCGCTTAAAAAATCCCGCATACTACCAAAGTAAAACTGCTGACCTTGATTTAGAAATAGAATTTTATTGCAGTAATCTTCCAGCATTCCCAAATCATGCGATGAAACAAGAGCCAGTTTCTTTTCATCAAAACATTTCTCTTTCAAATATTCGAATAGTCCATGGGAGTAACGGTAATCCAAACCGGCGGTTGGTTCGTCCAAAATCATTATTTCAGGCTTATGAACTAAAGCACGTGCAACTTGAACTCTTTGTTGTTGTCCGCCGGATAGTGAATCGGGGGAACGGGTATAGAAATCTGTAAGATCAAGAATTTCAGAGATAGAATCCGTTGCCGCCTGTGATTCTTTCTTAGAAAGACCGGTCAATACAGCTCCAAGCATAATGTTATCTCGCACATTTAAATACCAATCAATGGATTGCTTTTGCGGGCTTATGCCTAAATCATGATAAGTAAGCTTGGGTGAACAAGTAAGGCTTCCCTGTTGGGGTGTATAAATTCCGGATAATAGATTAAGTAAAGTGCTTTTTCCGGCTCCATTTTTGCCAACAACAGCAATAAAATCTCCTTTCTCTGCCTCAAAAGAAATGTTACAAATTCCGTTGTGCGTTCCTTCGTAAATAGGATACATCTTTAAGCGTCAGCAATGCCATTGTTAATCCCTCCTATTCCTGTTGAGCAAAGTATGTAATTGGTCAAGCGCTGCATCAGAATAAATTTTCTTAATATGCTAGTTGATTGTACGAACATTAATGTCATATAGTGCTACCATTTCCATTTTCATTCATATTAATCCGACGCGCTCTTCAAGTTCTGTATAAGAAGCCAAAATAACCTGAAGCATATATCTGATAAACGGAATCGGATAATTAAAGGGCAACCGACATCCCGCCTCCTTGATTGGTGTTAACAGGAGTTCAGATTGAAACAATTTTAACCGGGATGTCGGGATAGAAAACAAAGTATGCCGTTTAATAATATCAATATATGAAGAACAATATGATACAAGTCCGGTATCACGCGTTTTTCACTCATAGGAATGAGCCTTATCGTGCCTTTAAAGCATGCATTGTACCCCTTCAGTTTTCTTTCGGAGGCACCAAAGATGGTGTAATACCAATGGCAAAAAAACTGAATCGTTAACCACAATGCAAGGATCGTGAACAAAATCCATTTACCTGTAGGCTGAAAAAAACGATAACTAATCAGTCCTATGCTATACAGGCAAAGCATGGCAAACTCTGCGCTCTGCATTCCCATTCCTTCAACAAGAATTCGTTTCCCGAAGCGCCATGTAATCGTACATCCCAGAAACCATATCCAAAGCAATATTTGCACGAATGGCATTAATATCATATTCATCCAGAAATCTCCATGGAAAGATTTTTACATACACCACAGTATTTACTGTACCAAACACCTTAGCACGCAACTCTCATTGTTTAATTATTTATATTTTTGATTCTACCCCCAAGAAATATGACCGCCATCATACAGCGTGTCCTGCGAGAAGCTGAGACCCGGGAGCAGGAATGAACTTAGTTAAAACCGCAGAGATTTGCAAAACGGTAAAATAAACTCTGCAATCTACAGAATTGAAAGAGCGAGAGCTAATTTTCTAAAAGCTTTCAGTTCTATAAGTTGCAAGGAAAACCTTATTTGGAGAACTCATGGGTAATGTTATGAATTTATTGAAAATCTTTTCTTTGATAGTATCCTCTTCTCCTTTTATCGTCAAGCTATACGAATTTAAACCCAAACTTTTCCAAAACATAGTTTTGAATTTCTTTATCATTTTCTTTTTTTAACTACCAAAAAGACGATAGAGTTAAAGTTCTATCGTCTTCCAAAAAGGGTTTAGAGCGACATCTCAAATGAGAATGCCTAATCTCTATTTATCTAAAATTTTCGTAATTTTTACTTACCTTCTCCCAATCCAAAACTTCAAAGAAATTCTTTATATAATCTCCTCTTAAATTCTTATACTTAAGGTAATAAGCATGCTCCCATACGTCCAAAGCCAATATTGGAGCATGCTTTCCCTCTTCCATAAAGGGATTATTCTGATTTGCCGCCTTGGTCGCATATAACTTTCCTTCCTTATCTACGGAAAGGAATGCCCAGCCTGATCCAAACTGTCCTAAAGCCAGATTCTGCAAAGTCTCTATCAGCTTCTCAAGAGAACCGAAATCTCTCCGAATAGCTTCTTCCAAGGCCGGACTGGGTTTTGTGTCTTTCTTCGGGCTCAGAATAGAAAAATATAAATTATGGTTGTAATACCCGCCACCATTGTTCTGCAAAGTATTTCTTAAGGCTTCATCAGATACAGAAGGCAGAGAAGATAGAATGTCTTCTACAGATTTATCGCCAAGACCTGCTTTATCCACTGCTTCATTAAAGTTCTTCGTATATGCTGCATGGTGCTTTCCGTAATGAGTCTCCATGGTTAAAGTATCAATGTGGGGCTCTAAAGCATCAAAAGCATAGTCTAATTTTACCTGTTCAAACATAAATCCTCCTTTAGATGTCTCAATCGCTCAAGTGTTCTTTTTCTCATACTGTAGATTTAAGTCAAGTTCTATTTCTCCTTGGCTATTACTACGGTATGAAAAAACTAATTTATGATTCTAGTATAACAAAGTTTATGGACAAAGTGTATGAGTATTATATTTTTCCGTATCTTTGTGCATGTATGCTGGGTTTCCGGTTATCTTCGGTTGTCTTTGATTAGAACTCTGCAAATGTTTGGAAGTATTTCTCAAAGAGATCCAGATTCACCCAAACGGATCTTCCAACTCTAACAGTTGCCTGGGCTTCCTTTGCTAATCTCTGGAATGTATTGAGTCCCATGCTATAGAGGGCTGCACCCTCGTCATACTTCACATACTTCTTGCCCTGTTCTCTTGTTAATTCAACTCTCTTACGTGCTCTCCTGCTGTTATCCTCCCATATTTACGATCAAACTTATCAATAGCGTTTTTCTTAACCTTGCTTTACTCTCCAGAACTTCTGGTAGATAGAAGAAACAAGGATTTCTTTCTCTTCTGCTACAGTTCCAAACTTGATATGCTGCTTCTGATAATCAAAGTAGGCATTCAAGGTTTCACAATCCTTGAAGGATAGCGTAGCAATCACCATCTTGATTACCTGGTAATCATCTTTCATCGAGCTGAGCATTCTCAGCTGATTCCTAAAAAGATCCGGTGTACAGGTCTTCTCCAATTCACGCTCTATGTCGTTCTCATCAAAGGCCCGATCCAGCTCAACATTTCTAATAGCTTCTCTTGCAGTCGGATCTGACTTATCAGAGGTCTGAACTCTGATTCCCAGATCTCCTTTGTTCTGCCAAAACTTGAAATCCTGATCCACCTTAATGTCCAGTTTAATTCCATCCTCAATCCCGCTGAGCTGATGCTGGAAAGAAATATAATTGGCAAAGATAATCTCTATCTTGCCCTTCGAATCTGCCAGGAAGTACTGCTCCTGAAATCCATTTTGATAAATCACTTCAGTCTCCATGTGGTCACTCCTTTCGAATGATTTGTGGATACTGAAGCAGCGCTGCTTTCTGTATCTGTCTGACACTATTTATCTTAATTTATCAAAACAAAATGTTCTGTATCACGGTTGACACAATATACGTGTCATTCTGACACGCAAAAGGAGCATGGCAGTAAACCATGCTCCCTCAAATCAACTCATTATTAGCTTAGTATAGTAAACCTCGAATATCTTCCATCGTAATATTCTGTGGTATATCGTGTCCTTCTATCACATCATCAAACAATTTTTTCTTTGTTTCTTGTAAAACCTGGACCTTTTCTTCTATTGTATCTGCTGCTATTAACTTAAAAACTGTAACTTTATTTTTTTGTCCAATACGATATATACGATCCTCAGCCTGTTTTTCAACAGCGGGATTCCACCATGGATCATAAATAATAGCTGTATCAGCAGACACTAAATTTAAACCAACGCCTCCTGCTTTCAAACTAATCAAAAAAACACCTTCTACACTATTTTCAAAATTATCGACTACACTCTGCCTGTCTCTAGTACCACCATCTAAATAAAAAATATTAAAATGTTTTTTTATAAGTTCCTTATTTATAATTTCAAGCATTCGTGTGAATCTACTAAAAATCACCACTTTATGACCAGACGCATACAGTTCATCCAGCATCAATAACAATTGATCTAATTTGGCTGATTCAGAGCACATATTGGAATTGTACTCCTTAGGAATAAGCCTTGGATGACAACAAATCTCCTGCAAGTACATTAACCCACTTAATACAATGGAGTTTGATTTCATTTCATATCTATCTGCCTTACGATCAATTTCATTTCTTATTGACTTTAGCATGTTTTGATACAGATTTCTTTGCTCCTCATCAAAGGAACAGAAAATTATCTGTTCTTCTTTTTCCGGAAGATCATCTAAGACATCCTTCTTAAAACGCCTAAGTAAAAATGGTCCTGTGAGCCTCCTTACTTTTTCAATTATTTGATCATCTGTCAAACCATTCATTACTGTCTTATAAGTCAGTTCCGTTGGGTTGGCGATTTTCATCAATCCCCAGTATTCTTGTATATTATTTTCAAGTGGAGTTCCCGTCATAATAATCCGAGTTTTAGCATTGATAGCTTTGATGGCTCTGTATGCTTTACTCCTCGGATTCTTAATATTTTGAGCTTCATCAACTATAAGATGATCAAAGTTGCACTCATTCAATAATCCAATATCATTTAATAAAGTTCCATAAGTTGTAATTATCGCTCGACATTTTAATGCATCTGAAAGGTCTCGTCCGCTTCCATGATACACATATGTACTTATTTTTGGCGCAAATTTCCTAAACTCACGATTCCAATTTTCAATCAACGTTTTAGGTACAACGATAAGGGCTTTCGTATCCTCTTGTGATTCATCAGATAAATACGATATAACCTGCAGTGTTTTACCAAGTCCCATATCATCTGCCAAGCATCCGCCAAATCCGTTCTTTCGTAATGAAAGTAACCAGCGAACACCAGTCTTTTGATAATCACGTAATGTTTTATCTAAGAACTCCGATAGATGTAAATCAATATCTTGATAATCATACAGTTGATCAAATGCATCTATGTTTTTTTCTCCAAAGAAATCTGCAATCTCAAGAGCGCTTAATATGTCCTCCTTGGAAATTCTTAGATTATTACCATCTTTTTCTATTGCACTCTTTCCCATCTGTTTTAAGGCGGATGGAGAAAAGATTACTTGTCCATTGTATTCTGTCCAGGGTTCCTTTCTTTTTCTAAAATCGATCAATTCACTTAACGAGATTTCCGTTTCTCCGGCCTTCACTGCCCCGCTGATTTCGAACCAATCCAGTCCATATCCAATATGAATATTTTCAAAATTAGCCACACTAATACGCTTTCGACTGTTAGTAAATAAGCGTACCCCTGCTATTTCTAACTTCCGCATATCTTCAGTAATATCTTTCCCAAAGTATGAAAAGCCTTCTTTTACAGCATTTTTCCAATGACATTCTTTTAATAAAGCAATAATTTCCTTTTCAAAGCCATAATTCCTATATTTCGACTCATTGATCAACAGAATTTCTTTGTCATCTGCTTTAACTAAATCATTGCCATAATCAAAAAACAGTTCAGAATAGTAGTCTTCAGACGATACATCCACATAGAACAGTGGAAGAATTTCATCCCCCACATGCTCAGCTTTATTTTCTTCATAATCTATAAACAATATCGTACCATCTTGAAATGCCGAAAAGCCATGTATGCATTCAAGATTACTATTTCCAGAGTTAAGTACTAACTGTTCTAGCTCAAACATCGGTGTCTTACGTTTGTCTTTACAAAAGATGCACCCATGCTCGACCATTGTTTTTAAATACGGTAGGCGACTTGTCGAAAAGATATATTGATTTTTACTAATCTGTGTATTTGCTGGATCATTAAATACATTCTTGATATTTTGCAGGTCTGCCGAACTCAAATTATCTGCATAGGAAACAGAGGACAAGTTCACGTTCCTTAACTGCCCCGAAAACTGCCTACTCTTTAAATGGGGGATTGTTCCTTCATATGTTTCAATCACTAATCCCTGTTTCTTTCGGCTCTCATCAAGATTTATGTTAATGATTAAATCAGCCAATTTATTACTCCTCGTCAAGATCTACGTAAAAATACTCATTACTTAGAACCATCTTTCTATATATGTTTTCTTTTGTTCCTTTTGGACATGTATTTGTCCACACTCCTTCATGCGAATCTGCATCAGAAATACCTTCATAATTCATCCTGCAATCGCCTCCACAAATATACTTTATATCGCACTTCATACATGCTGATGAATGCTTCACATCAGTTGTCAATTTAATTTTATCTGACGCGCTAAGGATATCTTCGAATTTTGATGTTCTAATATTCCATCTACTTGTTAATTCATGAATTCTATTACACCAAAATACATCTCCATTTGCTGCAATTGCAATCTCTCCAAAGCCACAATTCTTTCGGATAATATGGCCTTCATAGTTCAAAGGAAATGTTTCAAGGTAGTAGTTAGGATACAGTCGTTCTACCAAATTTCTTATATTTTTCCTATATTCTGCATTTCCAATTTGTGTCTTACGAACATCTCTTCCATCAAGCAATTCTAGATTAAATCGAATATATATTTCTGGATATTCCTCAATAATACTTTTTGCAAATGGCTCAAATTGTGTATAAATTCTTCAAGATCTTCATACAATGGCGTAACCGCCATTGATGCTCTTACTCCTAATCGGCTAAACGTAATTAACGTAGAAATTGCTTTTTCAAAACCGTCAAATTGGCGAACCTTATAGTAAGACTCTTTATCATAACCATCGATACTTATTTGTACCTCATCTATATATGGTCCACATTCTTTGATGGATTTATCATTCCAAAGAATTCCATTGGTAAGTACCGTCACATTTAACTCAAGTTCATGAGCATGTCGCAATAAGACTTCATATCCTTTATATACTGTCACTTCTCCACCTGTAAAAGTGACTCCATGCCCACCACACCTTTTAAATTCGGATAATACTTCTTTCCATATTTCAGTTGGCATTTCTTCTATTTTGATATCACCAGCATACATATAGCAATGCTTACAGCGCTCATTACAGTTGTTGGTCAAATAAATATATATATTTTTTTCATTAGAATGGGCCACAACAGGATGCTCAAACTGTTTTGCTTCAATCTGAGAAAGAACTGTGACAACATTTTCTTCATCAAATATTTCAAGCACTTCTTGAATGCTTTTACCGTTACTCAATTCTTTGTAAATCTCTAATTCACAATCATCAAGAACAAGCCACAAAACACCTTCTGTATATATAACGAGATTTTTATCCTCGAATTTTTTTATAACAACATCTTTCGGAAATTGAAATCTCTTGTCTAAATCTACTTCTTCTTCAACTTCCTCTTCTTCAAATAATGGTCCCATATTTCTCCCTATAATAAAAAAGTAGCACGACTTATGTCGTGCTACTGCTCTGCATTCTTCACTGGTGATTCTTCGTATTAAATATATCACCTTTGATACTTGCGCAAGAACAAAAACAATATATATGACCAACCGGTTAGGCCATCTTATATTAGTTCTGGTTCTTTTCGCAGCTCTTGAAGCAATACATCTGGTTAACACGAGCGCTATTCTTAGCCTTCTTTGCCTTCCATGTCAACTTGATAGTCTTCATTGCGAAATACCTCCTATATCATTCTTCAGTTTTCAGCATTCTGCTCAAAAACTTATTAAATTTTATCACAAAAACGCCTATCTATCAACGTGATTGTGTAATCCAAGAAAAACCCATACTCAATGCACAAAACCCTCTATTGTTTATCTTGTATCATCGTTAAATTCCTCTTTAACAAGATCCTTAATGTCACTCTTGATACTCTGCGTATCAACAATGGAATCTTCGCCCAGCTGATGAAATTTTTCTCTATCCCCCTTAGTATATTCTTGATTGTCATCATACTTTTTAGTGATAAGTTGAATCATTTTTCGTCTCAGGTGCTTCTCCCCTATAATATTTGACCTTTCTTTTACCCATGCAATAGCCAAGATGAATAACATTAAAAAGCCAATATATCCTAAAAGCGGATACATAACAGATACTAACGATTTAAAGCCCATAAAGGATAATCCATAACCTATCACTACTGCGCCAATCAGAATAGGATAGAAACGCTTGGGCTTATCGGAAGAAAAGCGTTTTGCTAAGGCATAGAATAAACTGAAGGCAGTATTAAATATAAGACCAAAAATAGTAAGAGCATATACCAGTGAAAATACCGGGTGAATCTGTTCTGCAATCGCTAGCATAGGAATATCAACAGTGGAAACGAGCTTAACATTTGCATATAAAATACAGGTAGCAACAGTAATAATTATACTAACTACGAATCTACCTAAAAGACCACTTTTTTCGGCAACTCCAATTCTCATAATGGATCCACCTAATACAAATGCCATAGACACACCCGTCATAGCAGTGAGTGCAAAGTAGTTTAATAAAGAAACCCATACATTTGGCATCGGGGAATGAATAGTAGCTGAAATAGCTTCTAATTCATCGAAATAAAAGCTCCGATTTGTAAAAGTATAGACTGCAATAATCATAATCATGATAAAAACCATAGGAGTAAATATTCCAAGCACACTTGTGATTTTTTCAAAATCAAGAAAGCTGACAACGATTACTAGTACCGCACACAATAATCCTCCTGCCCAAAAGGGAAGACCGAACTGCTGATTAAGGTTTGAACCGGCTCCGGCAATCATAACAAATCCGACTACAAAGCAGGAAATGATTAAAGCAATATCAAGAATTTTATTCGTAATCGGTCCGGCTATTTGAGAAAGAACTTCAAAGTGATCATTCGATCGATAATAACTCCCTAAAGTAATAATGATTTTACCAAAAACTACACTTATGATACCAAGAACAATGGTTCCTATAATCCCCCATTTACCAAAGCTAACGAAGTATTGCATCAAATCTTGTCCGGAAGATAATCCAGCTCCAATAACAACTCCCACATAAGCCAATGATATATTTAAAATTCTTTTTAACACCTTATATCTCCCAAATATTATAAACACAAACTATAATCCGCCCATTAAATATACACAATTTCTATATCTATGTCAAAATCAGAATGTATGTATTGTTTTAAAATTCTTCCAAACTATTACTCTACATCTCTTATGTTATTTTGCCTTGCAGTATACTTTTCTTAAGATTAAATATACAGCACCGAATTTGACTTTCACGATTTAGTATGACAAAATGCATCTATGAGCTAGTGATATACAAGAAAGAATTGTTAAAGATTCCTATATGACAGGTATTGTTGGCACCATATGGACTTATCGAAGAGGATCCGGTAGCCCTCTTGGTGGAAAAAAAGCGAAATTTTCTGTAACTGGAACTTGGTTTATCGGATTAAGTATTGGAGGTTTTCCGGTAGGTGCTTCTTTTGATGAAACCCTCAATTCTCCTTCTATAAAGATTACTGTTAAATGATGTAATTTGAGGTGTTGTTATGAAAGCTATTTTATTGATAACCGTTGGATTAATTATTCTAGTAGTTAGTGCAATAGTTCCATTACCTATGATGTTTGGGATTTCAGGTATAGTATGGAGAATTATTATTGCTATACTAGGCATTTTTTCACTTATAAAAGGCATCAACAAAACATCTAGAAAAAAATAATCTCATCAATACATCGAAAAGAAAAAACGAAGCGAGATAAGGCATTATGATCTTGCTTCGTTTTCTGTTCCATTCCTATTGTATTAATCAAAATCACAGTCTTATAGCAGATGTCTCTCTATTTAGTCTAGCCTCCGGCTGCAAGCTTGTGTTTCTTGTATTGCTTTGCAGCAAAGTGCCTTGGTTCTTTCTTTTCCAATTCCTCAAAAAGCCTGTCTATCGGATTCTTATAATTTTCATCGTCTTCTCTGACTTCTGAAGCATCTATCATGTCCAGCAGTGTTGCAAAAGAGGGTATTATGCGCAAATTGCATAATACCCCCTTGAAAAGGACTTCTTATAAACTACTTCTTTTATTCGATTATTCGTTAAGCGAATACTGTAAAATTGTTGAATGTATCATCGGAAAAAAGAAGGTATAAAACATATTATAATAGTCCCGATGGCACAAACCACTAAAACGAAGATAGCTTTTTTATATTCTTCTTTCATCTTTACTCACCATCCTAACTCTTAAACAAGCCACTATTCCAGCTATATTCGCCACTTCAATTGCACAGATTCCTCCAAATCAAACTACTGTTGCCTCAAGATTCTTTATTAATTTCTCGGGAGCTTATATATAACTTACCATTCTTTTTAATAAAATACAAATTTCTATGATTTTCTCAGTAATGCCTCTCTTAATTTAATCAAATACTCCGCGCTAAGCCTCGGAATTCCATAGGGACTAAAAAAATTCCCCAAAAAACGAGAGACCTATCTTCACAGTTCTTTTTTGAGCATGATAAATTTGTGTGTTCTGTATTCTTCCCTAAATCCATTCTGTAGAAACATTGGGATTGCCGGATTATCTATGGCGATATCGTCATAGAGCAGTTTTACACCATTTTGTTTAGCAGCATTGCACAACAAATCCAATCCAATAGCGCCATAGCCTTTTTTTCTATATGGAGCATAGACTATGACATCTGCGAGATAAAGCTTTCGATCACTATCGTAATGATAGGCAATCTCTCCAATAAAATGACCGGCGTTATCCTTTAAATATCTGTAATAACGTTTACCTTCGTGCTTTACAATCCAGTAATCATACCAGCTATTCCACTCTTCTTTAGGAAAAGGAATTATACCTCCCCATGCTTGGTTATATGACATGGTTTCCGTATCTGCCATCATCTTCTGCCGAAACCAAAGATCTTCCAAAGACGGTGTATATAGCGTGATGAGGTTTTCCCATTCGTCTTTCGTTACTAAACTTACGTGTCCCTTTCCTTCACTATTCACTTTTTGATATTTTTGGTTCCTACTGTTTGGCTTATCCGGTATCGTCATTTTAATCTTCCCCGCCTCAAGTAAAGGTTTAATATATTTTTCTGAAAGTTTCTTCTACCGGCCACCCCCATAAATTCTTGCATTTCTTTCCTACTACGAGGTATAGAACAAAATTGAATAAGATCTTGTACTGTGACTTGCTCCTTATCTTGTTCCTTTACTTGCTCCTTATCTTGTTCCCTTGGAGCAAAATCTTCAGTCGGTCCGACTGTAGCCGTTGCCGCCTCGGAAAGGGGAATCACTGTCAAAAAAATATCTGCCTCTGTAAATACAGGCTCTCCGCCAGAATACATCTTCGTGTATTTATAGCTGTTTCTCATACCACTTCCAAGCTCATCCGCAAGTCCAATCTCTCGGAAAACCTTTGCTATCGGCGGATTCTTTGCAAATGGCCTGAATGTTTTCAGATTCAGGTTTCCGTGTCCATGTGCAAGGTTGGCATTTTCTGTTGTAATCTTATCCCTCTCAATGACGAGTTTCGGTATATATCCGCTGGAAAAATCACGGTGCATAAGCAGGTTAGAAATAATCTCACGCAGGATTTTATCTCTGGCGCTTACTCTTTGGACACCATCCAATATAAAAACATCATTCAGATGCCTCTTTCCAAATTCCATCAAACGATCGTAGCTTTCAATTTTATTATATGCGTTCATTGAAAAGCCTACGCTTGCTTCCGCAGGTCTCATCTAACAAGACCTTATCTTTAATACAATGTGCTTTTCCGGCAAATGTATTCCAATACCCATGAAAAAGCCTGATTTCAGGGCTTTTGTGGCATCTGGCAGACGCAATCCGGCCTGTGAAATTACTCAGATACGCTCTTGCTATTGCTATGCTCATTCCGGCTGTGCCTCCTTTCCAAACCCCTAAAGGGTAATCCTTAAAAAGTATAGCTATCCTTAAATTGTGTAGGAAAACCTTAAAATGCTTAATTCTAGCCCCATCTAAGCATCATCGACACAGTTCAAAAGCTCTGCATTGACAGTTTCCTGTACCCCTCATTAGGCTTTGATATACGGCACAATCACATCGTAGAACTTCTTCGTCCAGTCAGCTTGAAAGTTTGCCATCTGGAGCCAATCGGTCTCGTTCTCGATGCTGACGTTACTCAACTGAATAAATACCTTAGACGACTTAATGTCATCGCCACGGTTCCATTGCAACGTAGTTCCCAGAGCTGATTCGATTTCGTCTTTATGAGTGTAAAGACTATCGAAGGCGTCCTTATTTTCCTGTTTATTTCCTCTACCAAAGACAACCTCTGCTCTCGCTACATCATAGTTTGATACACAGCACAGACAAAATCCACCAATACCAAAGAAGCCGTTAATCCAATTATCCCTCGATGGATTAACATTGGAAAAGGAACCATCCTCACCATGTGCTTTCTGTATAATTGGCAGTGCGTATGTCCAATATTTCCTACGAAGCTCAGAGCGGCTGCCCGGTTCATCTGAATTGTCTTCATTCTCGTCGCGCAGGTAAAATACCAAGTCTGCCGGATCTTCATCATACAGTTTGAAGAGACGGCTCAGGACAGACAGCTTGCTCTGTGTATTGGTGTTTGTCCACACATAGATGCCGTCGCCAATTTCCAGCGACTTAGTGAACGCATCCGGATTCATGTTGAAATGAAGAGCGATGTTTTCCTCCTTCGATATGGCCAGCTTTGTGATAATAGCCTTGTCCTCAGCATACAGAATCTGAATAACTTTCTGGAACATCTCAACCCAGCTTGTTACCGGCTGTTCAGTGTTCTTAAAGGTGAATTTGGCAATCAGGCGTCCAGTCAGCTCGCCCTCATCTTCAAGCGTATATGTGTCTAACTGCTTTTCTTCTGGTTTATATTCTACGACAGGTGCTGCCCAGATCGACAGAGCCCTGCCCATAAGATATTCGCTTCGCGCCTCCAGCTCCGCCAGCGTCCACTTATCCTTCTTGGCTATCCAAGTGTTCATGCGGATACCACTGTCATCGAAACCATTCTGCATTGTTTTCTTCTCGGTGAAAGTACTATTACTATACTTCGAGTTATAGGCCGTCAGCGTAAGATTTGCCATGCGATGCAACCACAGCTCATGTATCCGCTCATAGTCATCACCCAGCTCCTTCTGCCATACCGGTGTCAGACGCTGAGGCATGATGTGCTCAATCGAATAGGTGCCATCATCACAGTGACGATATACATCCTTATCCTCCGAAGTGCCAAAGTTCTCGAAGCGCTCAAGAATGTAAATTTTATTCTTGCTATTCATCTGATACACTGGACGTTCCTCAAATGCCGCCTTAAACTCCACATCGTCCGGGAAGCGGGCACGCTCCTTCTTTGAAAGAAGTGCATACTTAAGCTTCTCGACATAGTCATTCTCGGTGCCGTCGTACCGGACGATTTCCCGGTGCAGCATGAGGAAAATTTTATTCAAAGCATTTGTCGGCAGGTCACACATCGTCCTGCGGAACAGATAGTTTTCTGTCGTCAAGAAAATCTCCGTGACCTGTGACAGCGTCAGTTTATTTTCGCTATAGAGACGCAGTACTTCCAGGAAATACGGTCTTGTTACCGTCGTCTCCAAACGATTTAGTCGATCAATGCAAGCATCAAGAGATGCAATGCCAGAGTTGCCATCAAGGAGAATCTGATAGTGTTTGGCATAGGACAGCATCTCCGCAAGAAGCAGTTCAGTCTCAATCTTTCCGATTTCCACGAAGTCTTTAAAATTGATATAAATTTTCTTCTGCTGAGGGATGGCCTGCTGCTTTACACTCAGGTAATCCCGAATGAAAGCGCTCACATCATATTTCGTACAGACCTCGATCTTATTCCAGTATTTCTCGTAATAGTCCTCCTGTTCCTTGTGAGGTAATCCCATCAGAATATAGTTTCTGATTTTGTCACCCTCGCTGAGATCAAGGCCGGTCGAATTCAGACTCTCAAAAATGAGTTGCGGATTATCATCCATATCCAGCCGGATGTTTATAATCTCCAAACAGCATATCGCATCATAAAGCTGGTCGATGGTGATTTCCTGCTTCTGAATCCGGTCATAGAAATAATCGTAGTTCACCGTCAGATTGGACTCACGGATATGCTCTGTCGGATCAGTGAACAACTTCCCAAAAGCCGTCTGGTCATTCTTTATCGGCTTGAGCTTGATACGGGTATCCTCCGTTTTCCACTTGTCCACTAGATATTCTTCAAAAATACGCTGCTTTAGATTAGCAGTCTCCGACACAATGACACCCTTATCAATCAGGTTATACATGGCAAGGAACAGTAGCGAAACTGTCGTAAGGCGCTGCTGGCCATCGATGACCAAGAACTCCTCATTATGGCCTTCCGGATTGTAAACGGAAACAAGGCTTCCGAAAAAGTGGCTCTTCCTGTCTCCCTTGATAATTTACAAGGTCATCGTACAACTGCTTGCAGTTCTCGGTCTTCCAGTCATAATTTCTCTGGTACACAGGGATAACAAAGCGTTTATCGGAACCCTCCATGTATTTAACAAATTTGCATTCTGAACCTTTCATATATCGTTAGTCCTCCTTCTTAGCTCCGTATGGTGCAGGACATGTTGCGGAGAATAGCCTCCCATGTGGCTCGTTCACTCTCATCACGGGCATTATGCTAGCGCTCGTCCTTCTTGACATCTTCGGCAATTTCTTGAATCTTCTTATTTATCTTGTCCTCGTCTGTCCAGTCACAGTTTCCCCAGACATCAGCTTCTGTAAAATGGACAATTCTTAATATGATTAAATTTGGCTTTTGACGCTCTAATCTTCAATTTTTCCCAACTTACTAATGATGGTCTCTTTCCTTCAGGTACCTGGTGTAAGCATTGCCCCATTCCTTGGTACTTATCTATCCAATAGTTTTCAGCGCTTGCTAAGCGTTGAGCATCTTTATAATAATTATCGAATACATAAGGAACATCTTCCAAGACAGCAATTATAATTTTTGCTTTCGAATCTTTATTTGTATTTACTAACACTTTAATGTGCGTTCCACTCTCAATCTTATTCTTATGATATTCGGCACGTGTTGGAACCTCTTCACTTTTCCCTACATATTCACATATTCTATTGCCATCTTTTTCTATGAAAATTCCATATACTCCACGCACACATTTAATAATAGACTCATCAATAATAACACCCATACACATATTCCCTTCGAATACAGCAGATGAAGTTTCGGGATATAGCTTATTGGTTATACTTTAAAATATTATCAATGTCCTGTTTTAGGTAAGCAATATCCTACTTTCTTCTTCCAATATCCTGTTTTGCCATTCTAATATTCACGTTTTCGATTCTGTTGTATCTTCCGCTAATATATATTTAATGGAGCCAGAGCTACGTTCAGGTGTGAACACTACACTGAAACCATGTTTTTTATAAAAATGTTCCAAGCAATCAAAGTGTCCCTTATCAACCGATGAAAGTTGACCACATATATACTTTGCATCAGTGGTTTTACAATACTCAATAAAGTAACGCATCAATATCGAGCCGTTTCCCACATTTTCATCCTCAGCCAATATATCATCGATTTTGATATAAGGCTCCTCTCCGTAACATGACACATATGATGCCATAATTCTTGGATGATTAATAGCCCTATAGCGTTCACTATACAACATAAAACAGATATCATTATTAAAAACCCGTTGTACAACTAAAACCTGTTCTTTCATTTTGTTAACGCCTTTTCCAACAATAACATGATTCTTTTCTTCTAAGATGCTATGAACAAGCTCTATCATAATGGCTTTCTTATTCGCATTTATTTCAATCGTCCTTAATGCACGTTGATAGTCATTGCATATTTCTAATAGCTCTTTTTTAAAAAAAGTATTAAGTATCCACCTTCTCAACATCTTGATCCCTCTTATAGTTTTTTAATATCCAAAGATAAAATATGCCGTTATCATGTGAATTGTTCTGCTTCTGCTACAGTTATTATTTAAATTGCAGAATCCATATTATTAGTTATTTTCAAATACTTTCCATACACCACGTTCCTTCTTTAAGAGCCACCATTTTAAACTTCATCAAATTATAATATTTTGGCACTGCCATATTTAGTCCTCCTTAATCTTGTATAAATCAGACTTGTCCGCGACCATTTGAAAATCCTGTACTTTACCCTCTAATGGAAGTGTATAGTATACCTCTTGATTCTCCATATCATTATTGTCTGTCCATAGCTCGCACTGAAGCATTACCGTAGCAACAGCATCATCCATGCCCTCCGGCGGGTATTTATGTTTCTTAAGGAGTCTCTTAATCATCATGCGCATCTTTGCACGCGCCGAATCACGCTTCTGCCAATCTATGGAACGGTTCTTGCGGAGTGCCTCTGTAAGTTCTTTTGTTATAGCTATCAGCTCACTATTTTCATAGAAGTCCTTAATCGTCTGCGGCTTGGTAAGGGCATCATAGAATGCCAACTCATCTTCAGAGAGGCCAAGCTCATCCCCGGCTTCATGTGCATCACGAATCTGCTTTGCCATTTTCAGAAGTTCTTCAATGACCTCCTCATTGGTAAGCATTCCGTTCAGATACCGGTTCATGACCCCCTGAATAATTTCACTGAATTTCTCAGACTTTACCACATTCGTGCATCTATATATCTGTACCTGCTCTGCAATCAGCTTTTTCAAAAGTTCAACGGCAAGGTTTCTCCTTCATCTTTGAGATTTCCTCAAGAAATTTAGGATCGAACAGGGAGAATTCTTCTTTAACATCGGAGAATAAATTGATAACACCATCGCTCTTAATGCTGGATTTCAGAAGTTCATTGATACGAGCGTTCATTTCCGGCAGAGATATCTTCTTACCCTCACCCTGATTCATTAGTCGCATCACTAGCACGCGGACAGATTCAAAGAATGCCGCCTCAATGCGTAGGTCACGTTCTACCAGCGATGAACAGAGAGACAACGCCTGATGCAACAACAATGCCTCTTTGATGAAGTCTTCGCGTTCTCTTTCTTTGTCGGTTCCTACAATAAAGTTAACCGCGCCGGTGATAGCCTTCGAGCGTTCAAGATCGGTGCCGTTCGTAAATTTGGAATAGTCATATCCGTGGAACAGGTCGCGGCAAATGGACAGCTTCTCAAGAAACTTCGGATAAGCTACTTTGGCGATATCGGTATCACCATAGTTCTTTTTATCACGAGCTGTATAGTCATTCATGGCCTGCTTCAAGGCTGATGCAATGCCAACGTAGTCAACAATCAAGCCGCCTTCTTTATCCTGAAAGACACGATTGACGCGAGCAATGGCCTGCATCAGGTTATAGCCCTGCATCGGTTTATAAACATACATTGTTGCAAGAGAAGGAACATCAAATCCGGTCAGCCACATATCAACGACTATGGCAATCTTCATTTCGCTATTATTGTCTTTGAATTCCTTAGCGAGCTCATCCCTGCAGCGCTTGTTTCCAATAACAGCACGCCACTCTTCCGGATCTTTATTGCCCTCGGTCATTACGACTTTGACCTTTTCTTTCCAGCTTGGGCGCAGCTCAAGAATACGATTATAAATCTTCATGGCGATTGCACGGGAATACGCAACAACCATTGCTTTTCCTGTCAGGAGATCAGCACGGCAATTCTCATAGTGGTCAAGAATATCATTAACCAGTGAATCTATAGTAGCATCATTTCCAAGGACAGCCTCCATCTGTCCAAGCTCCTTCTTGCTCTTTTCAACCACTTCAGGATCAGCGTTATTCGCCATGATATCATATTCCTGATCGATAAGATGAAGTGTAGCTTCATCAAATTTCAGCTTGATTACACGGCTCTCATAATAGACCGGTCTCGTAGCGCCGTCCTCTACGGCCTGCGTCATATCATAAATATCAATATAGTCGCCAAAGACCTCACGGGTATTTCTATCCTTTGCAGCTATAGGTGTTCCGGTAAACCCAATATATGTAGCATTTGGAAGGCTGTCACGAATGATACGTGCCGTTCCGACCTTTATCTCGCCGGTCTTGGCGTCAACTTTTTCCTTCAATCCGTACTGGCTACGATGCGCCTCATCAGCCATAACGATGATATTGCGGCGCTCTGAAAGCGGCTCTGATGATTCTTCAAACTTCTGCATCGTCGTAAAAATGATGCCGTTTGCCTGCCTACCGTCCAGCCAGTCCTTCAAACCTATATCATTCTTACCTGAAGTCTCTGTCAATTTCCTGCAGGTAGCATGCACCGGTTCCTGACGCAGAAAATCTTTGCACTTAGCAAACTGTCCGTAAAGCTGATCATCAAGATCGTTACGGTCTGTAATTACTACGATAGTTGGGCTGTCCAGCGCTTCCTGCAGAAGGTGTGCATAAAAGACCATAGACAGAGATTTCCCGCTGCCCTGTGTATGCCAGAATACGCCACCTTTACCATCAGTTACTGTCGCGTTTTTTGTAGATTCAATAGCCTTTCGGACTGCAAAATACTGGTGATAGCCAGCCAGAATCTTAAACTTCTTCAATCCCTCACTGGAGAAGCAGATGAAATTTTTGGTGATGTCCAGCAGGCGCTCTTTTTCAAACATTCCCTCAAAGAACGTATCAAACTGAGCGTATTGCGTATTTTCATAACTGCCATCTTTTGTTTTCCATTCCATGAAGCGATCTTCACCGGAAGTGATGGTTCCGGCCTTGCTGGTCAGATGATCGCTGATTACGCAAATGCAGTTATAGATAAACATTGACGGGATTTCCTGCATGTAGTTTCTGATCTGCAGGAATCCTTCGGAAGCGTCTGTTTCCTCACGAGATGGCGACTTCAGCTCAATAAGTACAATCGGCAGGCCATTTAAGAATAGAAGAACATCCGGACGCTTATTACTGTTTTCAATGAATGTCCACTGGTTTGCTACAACAAAGGAGTTATTTTCAGGATTTTTGTAGTCAACAATATAGACGAGACCGGAGCGCTCCTCGCCCTTAACGAAGTACCAGACTTCGATTCCATGCTGAAGATAATCCATAAAAAGTTCATTTTTCTGGACAAGTTCAGCGTTCTCAAAATTCTTCAATTTGAACAGTGCATCCGTAATAGCATCCTCCGGCATAGTCGGATTCAGTCTATGCAGTGCGGATAGCAATTCTTCTTCATATAATGGACTACGGAAGTCACGCTCCAAATCCGGCGCGTAGACATACCTGTATCCCATGTTCTGGAATAATTCGATGATTGAATTCTCGTAGTCCGCTTCGGTATAAAATCCTGACATAAGTCCCACTCCTTTGTTTCTATTCCTACATTATACTCTTCCTCTTCTATGAAGGGGTGTTTTTCATTCATTTCTACTCCGTTTCAAATTAAACAAGAATTTAGCAGCTTAAAGGTTAATGTCAGAGACATCAAGCTCGCCGGACATAAGTTTTGGTAATAAAACATCACGAGTTGAAGCTAATATTGTGTTTTCCTCTTTGTATTGTCCCATCATTTCAAAAATCGGTGTAACAATTGATGTGTAACTATGTACTTCTTCAACATCTAAACTTGGTATGGACATAGAAGAAATGTGTTGAGGATAAATATGCGGTTGAGCCGAACCTGTTTGAGCATCGAATATTTCTTTTTGGCGTTTTTTTAGAAGTACATACCAAAAATAAACATTACCTGTCATTGAGCTATCAATAAAAGACGAGTCAGATGACCAAATAGGGATATTCCATAAGCTTACATAACCTGCGTTAGCACCTGATGCCGAAATTGCAAGTACAGGCGATTGAGTATTTGCTACATTGTGATAGGTAGAGGGTTCTAATCCTCCGGCAATTACAGGTACATCGCCCAAAATTGCATTTTTAGAAAGCAAGCTTTTTCCACGCTTGGGCTTTATGTAGTCAGCAATGGTACAAGAACCATTTGAAATGTTAGGAAACATATTATCAAATATTGCCTGTGCTTGCTGCTCTAAATTCTTGTTTATTTTCTCATTCTCCTCGATCTTGTCATCAATGCCTCCAAGAATTCCAAGAATCTTATCTTGTGTATTTATGTTAGGTAAAACAAAACTCATTTTCCTCATACTTGCCTGACTCAATTTTGGCTGAGCAGATCCAGTAATATATTCAGAAAGATTTTTATTGTTTATCAAATAATAGAAGTATCTCAACCGGCACTCATTCGTAGTTGTTGCAATATGTGCATGATTATTAACCCAAAATTTCCCATGCACCAGTTGAGCCACATCTTGTTTGAGATTTTAGGTTCTCTCCATCTTCTGCAATTAACACATATTCCCCATCGAACAAGTAATTATCTACATGGTCGATAACTCCTTGTGCGCCATAATAACGATATGTCCCTTGCCTTTTCTGCCTTTCCATTGCAGAAAGTGGAATTCGATCTTTATCGTGTAAAATTACTACATCATCAAAGCTATACGTTTTCATAAATCTTTACCTATCCAATATATTTTTTATGTGCCAGCTTCACATTGCTTTGTTTAACCATTGCATACTGAAGTGTTGTATCTATTCGTTTATGCCCGAGAAGCTGCTGCAACTGTTCTATCGGCATTCCTTTATCAATCGCCTTTGTCGCAAGCGTTCTCCGGAACTTATGAGGATGTACCTTATTAATGCTCAACTGCTTGCCAATTTCACGTACGCGGGATTCAACTCCACCAATCGTCAAGCGCGAATGAGGCGCCTTCAATGTAACAAACAGTGCTTCGCAATTATCATCTCGGCTCTCGATATACTCTTGAAGATGTATCTTCGTGCGAGCGTCAAAATAGACGATGCGCTCTTTATTCCCTTTGCCGAGCACCTTGCATTCTCGTTCATTGAAATCGAGGTCTGACTGATTCAATAACACGAGTTCGCCAACGCGCATTCCAGTTGAAGCCAGCATATCAATCAGCGCGAGATCTCTTCTCTCCTCACAACTGTCTCTCATCTTTTCCAGATCTTCATCCGAATAAGGTTCCTTGATACTGCTCGTTGTCTTTACCTTGTGAATTCGGCGGATGGGACTCTTGATCAGATATTCCTCATCCTCCAGCCATGAAAAAAAAAGCTCGATAGGATCCGACGAACATTGTCAATCGTAACCCGGCTAAGGTTCTTTTCCTTCTGATAATCAGTCAGATAAGTCCGTAGATCCTCCGTCATGATATGCGTCACTTCTTTGCCAGTCTCCGTTAGCATCCGATTGACCGTGTTCTGGTAATAGGTCAATGTCTTCTCAGAACAACCCTCGATGCGTTTTGCCTCCAGAAACTTTTGCAGCAGTTGCTGACTGCTGATTTCATCTGCATCCTGCTTATCCTCCATGTACTTTGACAGCACAACTTCAAGCGTATGTTCCAACATCTTTGCCTGTGCATTGTCCAGAAGCGACATCATTCGCTGTAATACTTCCTGTTTGATCGCATTTTTCATATAGCCGTTTCTCCTTCTATAGATTTTCCAGAGAACGACATCAACAGCAGTTCCGTTGGTTGTTCCTCCCGCCGTTGGTAGGAGGTTATAATCTATTTCTTGTTTTTATCTTTGGCTTCCTTTTCGAGTGCCTTTACTGTGTCAAGATATTCCTTCTCGACTGGCGTAAGCGTCTGCACCTGATATTTGCGGTATTCAGTCTCCGCCTTTTCAATCGCTTGATTATGGCTAATTTTTCCGGAATCCTCCAGTACCCTTTCTCCTGTACTGCTGAGAAGCTTATCGAGTTGAGTGACATAATCGCTCATGTGCATCGGATTATGCCGCATCGCTTGAATTTCCGCAAAATCAAAGTATCCGGAAACAAGGTTGTTCAATATTTTTAATTCGCCTTCGTCGAGATAATTCTTTGCAATCCCTATGTCGGACTTTACCGGAAAATCGCCTTTGAATGACTTAAGCCCCATAAAAGGTTTATTCGCATCGGCTCGCTCATAAATCAGTTCTGCGGCTGTATGACCATGGGCTGCGTAATGAAGCTTATTCTGGACCATCTTAAAAAAAGCAATCGATTCGTTGCTCTTAGAATCATAATCAATACTCGTAGCATATAGATCCAGCACCTGACGGTACATCACTTTCTCACTGGATCTGATATCCCGGATCCTGTCCAGAAGCTCTTTCCAGTATGCTCCTCCGCCATTTCCTTTTAATCTCTCATCGTCCAGTGCAAAGCCCTTAACCATGTATTCTTAAGGATTGCTGTAGCCCACCGTCTGAACTGCGTAGCAACAAGAGATTTGATCCTATATCCGAGAGATATAATCATATCCAGGTTGTAAAAAGGAATCAGCCTTGATACGGTTCTGTCGCCTTCCTCTCGAACCTGTCGGAATTTCCGACAGGTTGAATCCTCGTCCAGTTCGCCCTCCTCATAGATATGCTTAATGTGCTCAACAACATTTGTTCTTGATGTTTGAAACAATTCTGCCATCTGTTGTTGAGTAAGCCATACAGTCTCATCCTCAAGGCGAACTTCTATATTAGTTTGACCATCTTCTGATTGGTAGATGATGATCTGTCCTTTGTCATCATTATTCACTGGATTTTTTCTCCTATATCGTTATCGCATAAACAAGAATTTAGAACAGCAACTCGCATCATTATTTGCTCATGCTTTTGCTGATAACATCGCCGATGCCACCACAGAAACCTGTCCTTTGCTTGGTGATTTGATTACCGTTATCGATAATCGAGGTAAAACGCCACCGCTTACAACAGACGTCTACGACTATCCAATCATAGATGTTGGTGCTCTTAAGGGCACTGGGCGTATTGTAGATTTCAATAACTGCACTAAATACGTCGAACAGAGTACCTATGCGACATGGTTCCGTAGTGGACATCCTCAACCCTGGGATATTCTCATTTCAACAGTAGGAAGTTTAGCTGAAATGAAAATATATCTTGGGTCAAAAGGTTGCATGGCTCAGAATGTTGTTGCATTTAGAGCCACATCAATAAGTCCACTATACCTGTATCAATATCTGCGATTCATCCGTGCTGATTTGGTTGCGTACAATATAGGCTCTGTTCAACCTAGTATAAAGGTTACTCATATAATCAAGCATCCTATTTTTGTCCCTGAAAACACCAAATTAGAACGCTTTGAAGTGACAGCAAAAGCCATAACAAATCGGCTTTATGCTAACTACAACGAAAATGAATCGCTTAAGGCACTGCGTGACACCTTACTTCCTCGGCTGATGTCCGGTGAACTGGACGTCTCAAACATTGATCTTTAGGCTGCTAAATTCTTGTTTATCTCATTGTTCACCTCAATTTTGTCATCTAAATCTCGGAGTATTGAAGCCACTACCTTCTGTTCCACCAGTGATGGCAATTCCACTTCAATACCATCAAATGTGTCTCGCGTGATAGTATCAAACACCGAGCCATGAGTATTCTTTTTCAAAACCACCACGTTGTGCTTAAGCAAGTAAAATAGATATTCCTCATCAACAAGACCTTCTTTTGCGCTAAGTCCATAACATGACTGATTAAAAGCCATGGGATATGGAATCATCGCCATTTCTCCGACAGTGCCGCGCGCTGAAATTATTGAATCATTTCGCTGTAGCAATTTCGTCGAACTATTGTCAAGTCCAGCTTGTGTAATGGTCCTCTCCGTTTCATAGACGTAGCGATAATCATTGTTAAAGTCTTTTACTGAAAGCCATGGAATGTCACCATTCCAATATTCCGGCTTACTTGTCTTTGGAGTTCCTCCACCAATAATATCCATTATTTCGGAGAGTTTATATTTCATACCCAATCGCTCCTAACTTTCTTCTGATCTCGTCCTCCAGTTCATGGGACTTGGCGAACATATCGGACAGTTCCGATGTCAGCCGCACCATTTTCTCCTCAAAAGGCTCACCATCATCTTCCTGATCCTCTATGCCAACATAGCGTCCCGGAGTCAAAACATAATCTTGCTTTGCGATATCTTGGATTGTTGCTACAGAGCAGAAACCTTTTTCATCCTCAAGCGTGCCATTCTGGAAAGCTTCGAATGTATCCGCGAGTTTTTTGATATCTTCCTCTGTAAATCTCGATGCTTACGGTCGACCATGTGTCCCATCTTGCGGGCGTCGATAAAGAGTGTCTTGCCCTTCTGTTTCTTGCCCTTTGAAATGAACCAAAGCGTCGCAGGGATTGTTACGCTATAGAAGAGCTGCGGAGGCATCGCAATAATGCCTTCAATCAGGTCATCTTCTATAATCTTCTTTCTGATTTCACCTTCGCCTCCAGTCTGGGAAGACAGGGCTCCATTTGCAAGAACAAGTCCAATCTTTCCGTTCGGTGCAAGGTGGTGGATCATGTGCTGAATCCATGCAAAGTTGGCATTACTCGCAGGAGGAAGTCCGTATTTCCAGCGAACATCGTCCATCAGCTTTTCCTGTCCCCACGGATTGTAATTGAAAGGAGGATTGGCCAGAATGAAGTCTGCCTTCAATGTTGGATGAAGGTCTTTCGTAAATGTGTCGGCATGATAACTACCAAGATCAGCATCAAGACCACGAATCGTAAGATTCATGATGGCCATCTTCCATGTGTCCGGATTGGCTTCCTGACCATAAATTGAAATCGATCCTCTTTTAGCGGAGTGTGCTTGAATGAACTTCGCGCTCTGTACGAACATGCCACCACTGCCCTCTCGTGTCAAGCGAATGACACAAAATATATTGTCTATTTTTAGACAACAAAAGAGAGTGATTTCTCACTCCCTCATGCGTCTATTTCCATATGATTTTCTGAACGATGCTTCCCTCACATAGAACAGAGTCGATGTACTTTTCCATTAACTCCCTTGTAAGCTCGTTGTCTTTGACAACTTCAACTTGTTTGGAAAGTTCATCTATTCTTTCCGATAGGCTTTCAAGTTCTTTGTCGATGCTCTTTTTACTTTCTATGAATTTGAGCTTTGTCATCTTACCGAGTTTGTATTTTTCAAAGTCTGAAGTCTTTTTAGCTTCAAGCCTTGCAACTTGTTTTTCCAAATCTTTAATACTTGTCTTATCCTTTTGCTCAAGCTTAACCTCGCCATATCTTTCTTTAATAAGAGCTAAAACCCGTTCTTCAAGCTTCTCAGCTCTTGAGTTCTTATGTTCCACATTGTTGCATTTACAAATTCTGCAATGAAAATACTTGTGTACTCTTACGCTCCCATCAAGTCTTGGTCTTTTTGACTGAACAAATCCCAAGACATGATTACAAGTAGGGCATTTAGCAAAACCTTGAAGTGGTGAATGCTGTCTCCAGGGATAATCGGTGTTCTTACCTTTAATAAAGCGTCTGCTTTCTTTTATGGCTTGAACCTTATCAAATTCTTCCTGAGAGATAATCGCTTCATGGTGGTTATACACCCTGCCCCATTCTTCCTTTGGATGAAATTTGAAGCTTCCAGGTGTCAGCAATGATTTTTCTTGCATATTGAAGACATAAGTGCCTGTGTAGTTTTCATTTGAGAGCATATCCGTTACAGTTCCGTTTGTCCAAGTAGGATTCTTTCTGTTTTCAGAAGATACGATGTTATACTCGTAGTCCATATTGGTGAGTTCTTTTTTACGCTCATTCGGTGTTGGGATATTCTCCGCATTCATTACGGTTGCAATCTTTCTTGTAGTCATTCCGCTTAAAGCTAAATCAAACACTTTTCTGACTATCCAAGCAGTTTTTTCATCAATGATGATATTGTGCTTATCAGCCGGATCTTTCATATAACCAAGCGGAGGACTCCAGGCAAGGAATTTTCCTTGCTTTTTAAGTTCCGTTGAAACCGACTTAATCTTTTGTGAAATATCCTTTGTGTAAAAGTCATATAGCAGTCCCTTGAACTGAATATCAAGGTCTGTTCCATTTCCTTTTTCTTTGGCACTGTCATATCCGTCATTGATGGCTATAAATCTGATACCAAGAAACGGAAAGATATTTTCAAGGTAATCGCCAAGAGCAATATAGTCCCTCATAAACCTTGATAGGTCTTTTACGATGATTGCGTTAATCTTTCCGGACTTTACTTCCTCAAGCATTCTTTGAAAAGAAGGACGCTTTTCGTTTGTTCCGGTATAGCCGTCATCAATATATTCTTCCCTTTGAAAAGACTTAAATTCTTCATTTTTATTGAGATAATCATTCAGATATTGCCTTTGATTTATGATGCTTTCGCTCTCGTCTTTCTTCATCTGATCTTCTACGGAAAGTCTGATATAAAGGGCGATCTTACTCATTTTCTGCACCTCCCATCAGCATATCCATATTAAATTTGAAAACCACCTCAAAGTTGTGATTGGCATAAACGATTATCTTTTCTACTAGGCTGTGAATTAAATCGCCCGAAAGCTTTTCAATTCCCTTTGCCGAGAATACATCCCTTATCCATTTGAGTGATTTTCTTTTTTCCTTTTCAAGCTCCTTTGCCTTATTCTCAAGAGCGATTACTTCATTGTTAATCGTGGCTATATGACTTAGAGCAATTTCTCTTTTCAGTGAATAAAGCTCCCTGTCAATCTTTCCGAGGCTATATTCCTCATACGCCTTTTTGAATGAGCAGATCTTCTTTCAGCACCTTATCTTTCAGCTTATCAATATCTTTTATGGCAAGGGATAGTCCCTCATCAAACCTCAAAGACACTCTTTCAATAAACTTTTTCTTACTTGTAGCTTTGGTAATAAACTCGGATACCTTATCCGATATTGCCTTATCTAAATCCCTTTCCATAACAAAGACACTTTTTTCTTTTTCAAGTGTTCCCGTAGATGTGTCATTTTGAAAAGAATAGTAAAGCCTGTCCTGATTTTTACCATATATTCTTGTTCTTCTGAAAAGCTCTTTGCCTGTGTTATCGTTGAAAACCAAGCCCTTATATCTATTCTCGTAATCTCTTTCAAAGTCGTGCATTTTCGCAGCGAAAGGATGATTTTCAAGTCTTTGTTTTCTACCCTCAAGCACTTTTTCAAAATCTTCTTTTGAGATAATAGGCTCGTGAGCATTTTCAAATATTATCTGCTCGTTTTCCTCTACGAAATGCTGTTTTACACCCTTTGCAAGATTTTGCTGCCTTCTCCCCTGCACCAATGTGCCGGTATAGGCTCTATTTGTGAGGATTTTAGAAATAGTAGACTTATGCCACTGTGGTTCTCCCTCAAGCCTGTAAACTCTTCCGGTCTTGTAGTAAACCATCCCTGTGGCATAGCCTTTTTTATTAAGGTATTTTGCAACTTCATATTGGCTTTTCCCCTCAAGCGTTAAACGAAACATCTCTTCTACTATAAAGCGAACTTTTTCATCTACCTCTAATTTCTGTCCCTCTTTCAGCTTTACAACCTTATATCCATAAGGCGGAACAGTGCCGATAAAATATCCGTTTTTTGCCCTGTTATGCTTACTTGTTTTTATCTTGACGGAAATATCTTTGGCATACATATCGTTGACGATATTTTTAAGCGTTACCTCAAATGACTTTTTAGAGTCCAAGTCCTTTACGGTATCCACCTTGTCATTAACCGAGATAAATCTAACACCTAAAAACGGAAATACTTTATCAATCAGTCTTCCCATTTCAAGATAATCTCTGCCAAGTCTTGATAAGTCTCTTATGATAATGCAGTTTATCTTTCTATCCTTAATATCCTGCATCATCTCCTGAAACTGAGGTCTTTCAAAATTTGTTCCGCTGTATTCGTAATCCGTGTATGTGTTTAATACCTTAATGTTTTCTTTCAAGGCATATTCTTTACAGCAAAGCACCTGCGTTTCAATGGAAGAAGATTTCTCTCTCCATTCTTCTTTTCTTTCAGATGACAGCCTTGTGTAAATACCTGCTTTATAGAATATCTTTTCAGTGCTATTCTCAGCTTTTTGAACATATCTTTTGGAAGTTCTTGCCATCAGCAAACACCTCCCACTGCAAGTTTGGGCATATTCATTTCTAAGGTTTCACCATAAGCTCTGCCTATGGTAAATACTCTCACCTTATTTTCATCTGAAGCCTTACAATCGCATTTTTCACTGTCCAAAATCGCCTGCATTAGATTTACCGTCTCCATATTATTGAAGACAAAGTTTATGGCATTATCTTCGCCAATCTCTATGCAGTCAATGAAAGATACTAAGGATAATCTATTCAGCGTACCCTCTTCTACATCAGGAATAATATCGGAAACAAAACTACCCTTATCTTTAATTTTTTCTGTTAACTCTTCTATCGTTTTTTGTTTTGTAATAATCTGTTTCTCAATCTCCCTAATCTTTAGAAGATAGTTTTTTCTAAATCTCTCAAACTCTTCTGTGGTAATAAGCTCTTCTTCCAGGTCCATATAAAGAGAGCCTCTAAGCCTTTCAAACTTTTTCTTTTCCGCATTTAAGGAGTCGAAATCAGCCTTGATTGTGAGCTTAGAAATATCAATCTTACTTACCTTTTTAAGAAGCTCATTATATTTTGAAAGATAATCATTAAGAGCATGAATGGTAGCACCTATTACATAATCTTCTTTAACGCTATGCCTTGTGCATTCGCCCTTGATGTTATATTCGGAGCATATATAAAAGATGTTGTAGCCGTCTTTTGACTTGACCTTTCGTCTAATCATCGGGCTGCCGCAATCTTTACAGTAAAGCATTCCAGACAGAATACTCGGATTTTCTTTGAAGCTTTTACATCTCGAAGCAACATTTTATTTGCCAGTACAAATACGGATTTGGAAACAATGCTTTCGTGAGCATTTTCTATTGTGATCCAATCATCCTTTGCTACATCGACTTCTCTTTTGGATTTGTAATTGAGCTTTGCCGTCTTGCCTTGTTCTAAAACGCCAATATATACCTTATTGGTGATGACCCTGTTGACCATCTTGGCATCCCACTTGGCATCTTTTACGATAAAGCCCGTGTTAAAGTTATCGCCTTTATTCTCCTTGTGCCTGGACGGTGTAACCGTACCTATGCTGTTTAGAAAATCAGCGATTGCCTTTGAGGAATATCCCTCAATTTTCATATCAAAAATACGGCTGACAATATGAGAAACCTCCGTGTCAACCACAAGCTTATGCTTATTCTTACTGTCTTTCTTATAACCGAATGGAGCGAAAGAACCGATAAATTCTCCGTTTTTCCTTTTGACTTCCTTAGATGATTTTACTTTCATAGAAATATCACGGCAGTAACTGTCGTTAATAAAGTTTCTAATAGGAAGTATCAGGTGGGTATCGCTCACATCAGCATTGTCGCTGTCGTAATTATCATTTACGGAAATAAAGCGTATACCTTTTTCGGGAAATATCTTTTGTAAGTATTTGCCGGACTCGATATAATCTCTGCCGAAACGGGATAAGTCTTTTACGATAATTATCCTAAACTTGCCCGCGTTTAAGTCTTCAATCATATTCTTAAAGTTCGGTCTGTCAAAGTTAGAACCGCTAAAGCCGTCATCTACATACTCATTAGATATGGTAATGCCGTTTTCCTTAGCGTAAGACTTGATGATTTGTCTTTGATTTGAAATAGAATTGCTTTCTGAAATATCCCCGTCCTCTCTTGAAAGACGAAGATACATACAAGCGATATTATTGTTCATAAGAACCCTCCTAAAATTTTATTTTGGCAAATAGTCATTTAGGAAGATTGCTTCTACCACTTATATTGTACCGCACCCGGATTTTTATGTCAGCCCTATAGTTTTATGACCGACCTTAAAAGGTGCATTTCAATAATATCCAGCAAATCAAGCTTTTCGCTCTTGCTGCTTGAGTAGGTTACCTTCTTCTCATAATTTTTCTCTATTTGCTTTTTATCTTCATTTTTCTTGTTTTCATTTTTCATGATCATAACCTCGCATTTTATCAAATATAAGTTTTATGACATTGGTAGGTGCATTGGCTGCTACATAGGAATCTCACCTCCGCCCCCTATTCCAGACGAGGCAGCTTAAACTATTGAAGTATCATTATCACCACTTACATCATCGAAATAAGTTGCCACACTTATCTTTTATGTATTCCTATCTATCGCTCGTTTTCTTCTATCCTCGGTTAGCTCCGGTATTCATTTGAACCGATTTTCATCAGCAGAAAAGTCTTGGCGTAGGTCATAATTCTCAGCAAGTGGATAAAGTCCTACCTTGGTCTATTCAGTTGTCAAAGAACAAATAGCTTTCGCTATGAGAGTTGCTTTTAAGTTTTGGGATAGAGATTGCTCTATCACGAAAGAAGCAAATTACCCTCTCACTATGTACAGTGAAAATTCGACCTTGGTGTTAACCACTTTTACGAGAAATTTTTGGAAAAATAAAAAAAGCACCTACTTTGTTTCAAGTAGATGCTTGCAAATATACTGGCTCTTAATTAGATTAAATTGAGTTTCTCTGTTCTGTCTTTAATAATTTTATTGCTATTATTGAAATATCTTTTATATTCCTCTTTTTGACTTGGAATATATATCTCTTCTCTCTTTAACGGAATTATCAATCCTTTTTTTCCAAATCCGAACTGACCAAATCAATTATAGACTCATCATATATAAAACCCTCTAACCTAAAAAAATGATATAAACTTATCAAAACTTCCAAATAAAAGCAAACCAATCGCTGTAATTTTTCAATTGCATAATTTATCTTTGAATTATCGTTTAAATACCATTTTTTTATTGCAAGAAGTGTTAAATCAAATCTATCATAATATGAATTTTTTCCACCTCTCGCTTGATTTACTGTTGTTCCCTGACCTCTTGGAAATACCATATGACCACCAATGGTTCTGGAAATCATTAAGTATTCAACAATATCTTCATCAGCTAATCCTGCTTGTTTTTGCCCAATAAACAGAAGCTCCTATATAATCTGATGACAATAGATACTTACCATCATCAATAAATAATGTATAGAAATCTCCACTTTTAAAAATTTTTGGCACTTATTTTTCAATTGAGTTAAGTTTAAGGCTCTCCAACTTTTCTTTACTAAAGAAAAATCTTCTCTATATCATCATAAAGTTGCTTGCTACACTGATCAGGATCTTTTTCTTGTCTCTAAATTAAACCCAAGTGGATATTCAGGATATAAGTCGAACAAATAATTTTTTTTAATTTCAAATATACCACCTCTAATTTGTATTTTCTTATCTAATCATACCCTATCTGAAGTATGTTTAACAATGCACAAAATATAACCCTCAAATATAAAGGTTAGCAGGCGGATTTGACACCGCCTGCTATGATACTACTTTACATTAAATCATTTAGCAGTTCCTTTAACTTTTTCAAAATCTTATTTCTTCGTTTAAGCAAAGCCGGTGCTGATATTTTTTTTGAAGTTGCTATCGAGCGAAGAGACTCATCCTGATAGTAAAGTCTTTCTATGACTTCCCTTTCCTCATCGTTTAATGAGTCAATCGCTTCTCTAACTCTGTCGATAAGCATCTTGGTTTCAACGATTTTTTCCAAGTCGTAATTCTCATCTGCAATAGTATCCTCAAAAGAATATTCCGTGCTGAGGTCAGAAAAAAAGAGCAACTTGTTTTGTCTGTCAAGTCGCTCTAAATATCTTTCCCTATTTGTAATTTGCCAGTAGCTTTTATAGACTTCTTGGTCTACTTCGATTTTTTCGTCTCCAACGAAAATATAGTATTTCTTATCCATTTTTTCCTCCATGTTCTTTTGAATTTGTTTGCTTGTTAAAATCCAAAAGAAGCTGGAGGACTTCTTATTCTTTTCATAAGTCTCCTAAAATGAGCGTAAAAAAAGACCATAAGTTTTTCACCTATGGTCTTTGCCCGTGATATTAAATTAGTTCCGTCCCACTATACACACTTTAACATATATGAAGTTCGTTTAGAGTCCCCTCTTTATCCGATGATTGTCCGTAGGTACTCCGTCATTAGTCCGCAATGACTCCGTTTTTTATCCGCCTTTTATCCGATAATTTTTCTTTTAAATCTTGCAAAGTCATAGTCGGACAAGCTTTTTCAGGTACCAGTAAAATCATACTGTCAGGCAAACGCTCAATGCTATCTACGGTGTCATCATCTAACCTTTTCATAAGAAGAGCCACTTCAGCTTTATTCCTCAAATCATATATGGGCATTATCTTCATTTCTGTTCTCCTTTCGATTTTTCATCACTGATTTCTTTTAAAAGAGTCGGAAGAGCGTATCCCCAAAGTGCTATGCCCATAATGGCAATCGCTTCATTTTTCCGCTCGTAGAATGATGTCTTTTCTAATGCAACCTTTCTCATTATCTCTTCGTTTGAATATTTATCACGACTAAGATATGAGTATTGAATTATCGTATAGTAACACTGACCGTGAACAGGATATTCTTTTAACCTTATCAATGCACTGTCGATAATATCAATCAGCCATTTCGTTTCAAAAAGATGTCTGACCCTCGCTTCAAAATCATCAAGGACTCTTTCGGGAGCAAAATTTTCCAAATATGAAAGTGCCTTTCCCAAATCACTCCCATAGGTTACTTCCTGCTCACAGACAAGGCACTGTGCCGTATTTTTTACTGACCAAACGACATTCCTATATATCGAAAGTACGGCTTTTGCTTTCAGCTTGGTCGGTAAAAAAGGAAGCTCATGACTCTCATAGAGCCTTTCCAATTCCCTAAACATTTTCCCCTTCGCCATCTGCCCTCACCTCACTTTGTTTCCCATGTATTTCTTAAAACTTACTGCAAAACATTCGTTGCATTTAAGTTCTTCAAATGTTATAATAAGTGTACTCAAGTTCTATTTAATTATACACAAAGAAAAAGAGAAAAGCAAGTACCTAAATTCACTTTCTATTTTTTAAGTAAACTTAGGTTCAACAGGAGGATAAAATGAACTTTGGAGAAAAGGTGAGAAGCTTTAGAACCGAAAACGACTATACACAGGACGAGTTTGCAAAACTTATCGGTGTCAGCAAAAGAACGCTACTTTTATATGAACAGGGCAAAAGATACCCGAAGCAAAAGGAAGTCTATGAAAAAATAGCCGAGGTTATGGGCTGCGATTATAACTTTCTTATGACGGAGGAAGATGAATTTTTGGAAGAAGTTTCTAACAGATACGGCACAACGGAAGTTGCAAAAGTCAGAGCCTTAGCCGAGGGAGTAAGCAGTATGTTTGCAGGCGGTACTCTTCCCGAAGAAGATATGGAAGAAGCATTCCAGGCAATCACAAGAGCCTACTGGAAAGCAAAAGATATTAACAAGAAATATGGTAAGAAGAAGGATAAATAAAGGTGAGCTATGACAAACGATTGGATATACGAAAAAGCCAATGCTTTGGTCAGAAAGCATTTTACTCGTGATCCTTATGAGCTTGCCAAAGACCTTAATATTCATCTTGAAGTAATGAATAATATGACTCATCTTCTTGGAATGTATCAGGTCATACAGAAAAACCGTTTTATCTTTCTTTCCGCTGATTTACATCCAAGTATCAGGAAGGTTGTTTTAGCTCATGAAATCGGACACGACCAACTTCATAGAAATTACGCAAAGGCAAATGCCTTTCATGAGATTTCTATTTTCAGAGAATTAGGCTGCCACGAAATAGAAGCAAATATTTTTGCGGCTCATCTTCTGATTGATGATAAAGAAATCATACGGCTTTTAGAAAATGAAGATGTATCGGATCGCTCTCTTGCTAATGAGCTTGGCGTGGAAATCAACCTTGTAAACTTGAAAATATCAGAGCTATACAAGATGGGCATACTTTCCTCTCCCAGATACAACATCGAAAGACCGAGATCAGAATTTTTGAAAGACTATAACCCCATAAGAGATAGAAATAATTCGACTTATTAAAAGCTCTCAAAGGACGCTGACAAATAATTCTATGCAGGATATAATGACTAACAAAACTCAATACTCGCTTAACGCTTAATCTACAAATCATTCTTTTGTAGCAAGCACAGTCTTTGGATAGCCAAAGACGGAAAAATCGATGAAGCAGACCTTTATGGTACTGCTTCTTTTTTATCAATTTTTAGCTTGTTAGGGAGAACCCTAAGACCCCAAAATACACCGAAAGGAGAAAAAATTATGGAAAACAGAGAAAGAAATATTCAGCTAATCGTAAGAGTTAATGAAAAAGAAAAGGCACTTTTTGAAGAGAAACGAAAACTTGCCAAGTGCAAAAATATGAACCTTTTTATTAGGAAATGCGTTCTTGAAAAGGAGATTTATCAGGTTGATTTACAGCCCTTTGCAGATTTGCAGGGACTTCTTTATAACGCTACAAGCAACATCAATCAGATTGCAAAACGAGTGAATTCGACAGGCATTATTTACAGCGATGACATCAATGATATGAAAAAACAGATAGACCACATTTCAAAAGAGATATGGCAAATCCACTCTCTTCTGCTTGGAAGAACCGCCGAAACTGGAGATGATAAGTAATGGCAATAACGAAAAATTCACCCTATAAAAATCTACGCTGAACTTGGCGATTGACTATATAACCAATGCCGAAAAAGACGGATGAAAAAAATCCTGATCAGCACCAATAAATGCCACACAGCTTCCGCTCACACACAATTTTTAAGACGAAGAGAAGAAAATAATGTAAGAGGTTCTGTACTTGCAAGACATCTTATTCAATCGTTCTTGCCAGGTGAAGCTACGCCTGAAATGGCACACCAAATTGGTCTGGAGCTTTGCAATAGAATACTTAAAGATGAGTATGAATTTATCCTCTCTACCCACATTGACAAAGGACATATCCACAACCATATCATCTTTAATAATGTAAATATGGTAACGGGGAAATGCTATCAGTCCAATAAAAGAAGCTATCATCAAATCCGTTATCAAAGCGATAAACTATGTAAAGAAAATAGACTGTCAGTCATAGACGAATACTACGAAAGATTTAAGAAAAAGTATAGGACGAACGGCAAATCCTGGTATGAAAATGAGCAAGCTAAGAAAGGAACTTCTTGGAAAAAGCAAGCTTCAGTTTGACATTGACAAAATGATAAAACAGTCAAAGGACTGGGACGAATTCTTGAAAAAGATGGCGGATCTCGGCTATGAAATTAAGCACGGTAAGCACATCGCTTTTAAGCATAAAGATAAGGAAAGATTTACAAGAGCAAAGACTATCGGAGAAGATTATACAGAAGAAAGACTCAAAAAAAGAATTTTTAGAAAAACGCTAATCAAAAGACATTCGCCGTTAAAAAAAGCGTGTCGGAAATATTATCGACATTGCCAATAACGAGAAAGCACAATCAAGCAAGGGATATGAATTCTGGGCTACCAAACACAACCTGCAAGTAGCATCAGATACTGTTATCTTAATGCGTGAAAAAGGCTTTAAGTCTCTTGCTCAGCTTGATGATTTTATTAAGAAAAGTGCAGACAAAAGGCAAAGCCTACAGGACGAAATTAAGGTACTTGACGAGAAAATAGCTACTCTTTCCACTACTATGGAGCAAGTCCATACTGTAACGAAATACCGCCAAATTTATCAAGCATATAAAAAAGAGCCTACTGACAAAGCCTTTGCCGGTGAGCATAAATCGGAAATTCTCTTGTACGAAAAAGCCCTTGCCGACCTTAAAAAGTCATACTCTAAAATGCCAAATTCCAAGCAGATTTTTGAGGAACTTGAAAAACTGAACGAAAAAAAGAATATCCTTATGCAAGAGTATTCTTCCTCAAAAACCGAGATGACCGAACTGTATCAAATTAGGAAAAACTACGAGAGATATATGGGGAAAGAGATGGAGAGATAGTAATATAAACGATAATTTACCGTATCAGTCGCTAATGGTAGCTTGACCGTTCATTAGCATAGGAAGTAGCCAATCTCGTAACTGCACAAGCAATTCGTTTTCAAGCATATTTTGCTCTTGCATTATGACTAATTTATTAAGCTCATCAAGATACTTAGAATCATGAGGCATAAACACAGGGATGTTTTCAACATCACTTTTAGTAATAAATTTTACTATAGAACCTGAAGAACCTGTTTTGAAAGAATTGATTCTATATAAAGCTGCTAAATATAAGATAGCATAATACTCTTTTTGAGGGCTTAGCACATATGTCCTCTGATATGCATTAAATTTACCGGAATAATGTTTAACATTAAAATCGCCATTACCGGCTATAAGTACAGATGATGAATTGAATGCATACTCATCACAATGCAATGGAGTATTTGAACAGGTAAAAAATTTATATTTCCCATTTGATACAGAAAAATTTGCATCTTCTTTACCGGTTATAACTTGTGTAAGGCTTTTAGCAACAATAAATTCACCTTTAATTTTATTATTTGTTGCTTTAGCCATCATATCTTCAAAAATGAGATGCATTTGCTGCTCTAAATTATCGTTTATCTGTTCATTTAACGCTATCTTTTTATCAATTCTAAGCAATATATTAACCACATTGTCCTGTTGTTTCTTTTCAGGTAACGGGACAAGAACTTCTTCAAACACACTTTTACTTAGTATAGGTGTTCTTGTTACTGATGCTATCGAAAACAAATATTCTTTTTTTCCACATAGCCAATAATAAACATAATATGGATTATATTCTTCTTTTATTTCCGTTATAGAATTAATTTGTTGATTTGTTGCACACTTTTCATTACACATCGCAACATTTCCCATATCCCAACCTATACAGCCCACTAAGATACTTGTTCCGTCAATCGAATTAGATTTAACGCTTTTTAATCCGGCTTCTGTTAATGTTTTTTCTGATTTTTTTACAAAGTATCCTCCGTGTAATTCTGTTGGAGAAATAAACATATATTGTCCATCGTAGAATTCTTTATGTGCCGTTGCCGGTGTTTTTCCTGTTACAACCTTACCTATCCTTTTTATTGGGACTGACTTGTAATTTATCTTGTTCATAGTTCCTCCGCTTATCCGATATATTTTCGATGAGCAATTTTTACATTGCTTTGTTTTACCATTGCGTACTGCAAGGTCGTATCTATCTTTCTATGCCCCAAGAGTTGTTGCAGTTGCTCAATGGGCATTCCTTTGTCTATTGCCATAGTTGCAAGGGTACGCCTAAACTTGTGCGGGTGTACCTTGTGCAGTCCTAATTGCTTTCCAAATTCTCTTAGCCTTGTTTCTATACCGCCGATTTTCAGCCTTTCGTGCGGTGCTTTCAGCGATACAAAAAGTGCTGGATTATCGTCGGTTCTGCTGTTTAGGTAATTTTGCAAATGTATCTTTGTTCGTGCGTCAAAATAGACCACTCGTTCCTTGTTGCCTTTACCGAACACGATACATTCTCGCTCGTTAAAATCAATATCATTTCTGTTGAGCAACACCATTTCGCCGACACGCATACCCGTTGAAGCCAGCATATCAATCATTGCCAAATCTCTCGGCTCTGTGCAATTATCTCTCATAAGCTCTAACGCTTCATCGGAATATGTTTCTTTAATGTTAGTGCCGGTTTTGACCTTATGTATTCGCCTTACAGGGCTTTTCAGTATATAGTCCTCGTCCTCAAGCCACGAAAAGAAGCTGGAAAGAATGCGGCGGATATTATCAATCGTAACCTTGCTTGATTTTTTCTTTTCCTGATACTCGGTCAGGTATCGCCTTATGTCGTCGGTTTCAATGTGCTTTACACTTTGCCGACAGTCGCAATCATCATTTCGATAGTTGCTTTGTAGTATTTAAGAGATTTCTCGGAACAGCCCTCGATTCGCTTTGCTGATAGGAACAGTTCCACATAGTTCTGCTCCGAGATTTCCTTTTCACTTTCAATTTTTGTTACCTCATAACCAAAAAGCGTATGCTGCAATACCTCTTGCAAGCGTTCTGTCTGTGCGTTGTTCAAGAAAGGTAACATAGCCTGAACGACATCTGTAATTAAATTTTGTTTCATTAGTCAATTCTCCTTTTGTTTAACTTAGAGAACGACTACGGAGTGGGTAGTCCCCTGATTTAACTCTCGCCACCCACAAGAGTTATGGGATGTATGTACAGATAAACGATAATTTACCGTATCAGTCGGTGATGGTGGCTTGACCATTCATTAGCATAGGTAAAAGCCAATCACGGAGAGCAATTAACTCCTGATTTTCTCTTGTATTTTCAGAAATTACATTGAACATAGGATTTACTTGTTCGTTAAATATCTGAAGTTCATCAAAATCAGGAATATAAATATCTCTGTCTTTCAATAATGGCTTTTGCAAATGTTTTAATCCTGTACCTTGAAAGAATTTTTGATTAAGTTCTGGTCTTATTGATACTAAAAGCAGGTATAAATAATCTGACATATTTTTATTGGAAGAAATACACCAAGTATCTGTGGAATAAGCTGCTTCGCCAACATAAAATTTAACATCGGCGTTACCTCCGGTATTTAAAAAGCAGTTCCGACCATTTACAAATGGAGTATCCCATTTCAAAAATAGCTGAGCCACTTGTGAAAAAAATGGATATTCTCCCTGTTGATTGTTTTTGCTTCGCCTACTTGAACAGACGATTTATCTAGGCTTTTTAGCAACAATAAATTCACCTTTCAATTTTCCATTGATTTGTTGCTTTAGCCATCAGTATCTTCAAAATATCGAGATGCATTTGCTGCTCTAAATTATCGTTTATCTTATTATTTGTCCGAACTTTCATTTCTATTTTATATAATAAATCGCCAATTCTTACCTGTTCTTCATAATCAGGCAAATATACATACAAAAAAACGAAAAAAATATCCTCATTAAAACTTGCCCTCAAGGTCATTATAGTATTACAATCCAACACTTTCCGAAAATACTTACTTCTCAAGAAAAAAGCAATATATTTCGAGTACACAATCCCCGTTGTTTTAGGTCTTAGTCTTTTCACGAAACCACTAAAAGTTGCTTTTGGATAGTCCTTTATCACAACACAACTCATCGCTAAAGCATCCACTGTTTCACTTGTTCTCGTAATAAATACATCGTCTTTTTTTACAGAATATATTTCTTGTTCTTTAATAGATGTATTCATTAAATCCGATAATTCCTCGGGAAGAAAATAATTATTAAACACCGTACTAAATGATACAAATGGAGAACCGTGTCCAGATTGCGCTTTTGATGAAGATATGCCCGAACTCATTTCATATAAATCACTGAATTTGTACTTTGTAAGTTTACTCATACTTCACCTTCTTTAACTGTTCCATAATCTCGGTTTTGAGCTTATCTCCCTCTGCAAAGTATTCTTTTAATTTTGCCTGATACTCATCCATTTTTGCCTGAAATTCTTCTTGTGTTAATTCTACATAATCAATCTTTACATCAAAATATTGACCGGCTGCAAGTGAATATTTCTTTCCTTTTATCTCCTCATAAGTAACTGCAACGGAAAAATCCTCTACAGCTTCTTTATTGTTAAATGTATCAACTATTTTATTGATTTCTTCCGGACGCAATCTTCTTTTTTGATTATTACCGTCTTTGTATTCTTCTCCCAACTTAGAAGCATCAATAAGGACAACTTTCTTGTTCTCCTTTGATTTATCAAAGAATAAAACAGATACATTTGTGCCGGTATTTGCGAAAACATTGGACGGCATACTAATTGCTCCACTAATAATTTCTTTATCAACAATGTGTTTTAACACCTTACTTTCAACACCTGATTTTGCCGTTAAAAATCCAGTTGGAACAACAATCGCACCTTTTCCATTGCTTTTAAGCGAATTTATGACATGCTGAATGAAGAGCGTATAAATTGCCATACTCTCTTTTTTCTTAGCAGGAATTTTCGGAACGCCACCCCAAAAACGAACGGGCATTTGATCTAATTTCGCTTTATTCTCAGAAAAATCCATTTTAAAAGGTGGATTGGATACTACATAATCAAATTGTCTAAGTTCTTTTCCATCATCGCTTTTATGATACGGGCTAACTAAGGTATCTCCTTGAATAGCATGATCTAAAGAAGAAACTAAGCCATTCAAAATAAGGTTTAACTTCAACATTTTATTACTTCTTTGAGATATATCCTGAGAAAAGATAGTACACCTATCTTCGCCAATTTGGTGTGATAACGCCATAAGCAGTGTGCCTGTTCCCGCCGAAGGATCGTAGCATTCTATGTTGTGCAAATCCTTATTTTCTCCCACAAGCAAGCGAGCCATAATTGTCGCTATTGCATGAGGAGTGTAGTATTCAGCATATTTTCCACCGCCAGCTGTATTATAGTCTTTAATCAAATACTCAAATATAGCTGCAAAAAAATCATAATGTTCATTAAATGCTTCATCAAAAGAAAAATTGATAAGTTTATCCACCAAAGCTCGTGCAAAAGGAGCTCTTTGTGCATCGTCTGTAACATTGGTAGTTATTTTTTCAAATAAAGCTATTTTTGTTTTTTCAGTTGTTTCTGTGGAGAATATTTCCTTATTCTTGTCTGCAATATCCGTCATCGTAGAATCGAAAATGACATCAAAATCGCCTTTTGACTGCTGATTCCATAAGTTTGATATTAAATGTTCTGGATTTAATCTTGGAATATCCGGAGAAAGCTGATCGAATAAATCAAGCCTTTCATCCTCTGTCATTTTTCTGTATTCTTCTTCCCATTTAGACGCATTGCGAAGTCTTTCACTAATTTTTTTGACTTCCACTCCGAATTTATCATTCAAGAACTTGAAAAGAAATACTTGAGTGATTATTTTATATTCATTTCCATCGTTGCCAAGTCCATAAACTTGGCAAGTAGCTTTTAAATTATCTATTAACTGTATAGTCTGTTCCTTAATATTCATACTTTCTCCCTTAAGCATACATGTAGTAAGAGTTGTACTGATCAAGATATTCTCGACTTATTCTGAATTGAATAAATGACCTATCTTCACGGCTATTTGAAAAATTCATGCTGTTCATTGAGTCTGTTATTTCCTTCATCACAGTTTGCTCAAAATACGCATCTTTCTTCAATATGTCGTTACGATCATAAACCTTACTATCAATATTTCTCTTTATTGTATTCAGCACATCAACAATATCCTCATCGTATTCAGAAGCAATTGGAGTTGCTGAAGTCATCTTTCTTCGCTCATTTTCTTCCTTTATCCTCTTATGCACACGAGCAAACTTCGTATCGCCATTATATCTTCGTAATATGGCAGTATTTTTTTCCTCTTAATTTCAGCCAATTTCTTCAAAAACATCTTCCAATGCTTCCGATTGCTCATTAAATTCTTTTGATACTGTCAATTACAAAAACCATGTTCTTTAAATCTTTTGCATGAAAGCTTCTCTAAGTGTGATATATTCTGGATCATCTTGATCGAAATTTTCAGCAAATTCATTTATGGTTTTTTTCCATTTTTCCTTTATCTCAATGCCTCCAGATATAATCTTCATTTCTTCTTTGCTTATAGATTTGAAACTGAACTCTATATCCTCCATCGCCTTATTGACAATTTGCTTCGTTTCATCATGCATACTGAAAAACTTCTTTTTTTGGTTGATAATATCTATGCAATGTGAAACCTCAGAAATCATTGAAGGCAACTTTGTTATCTCAAGTTTTTTTCAAATTTTTTTGTTTCAATTCCTCATCGCCAAAAGTTCTTACAATATTGCACAAATCTCTTGCAGATATAAGCACCTTTTTTTAACTTTAACAACTCTTCTTTATCCTCTATTGTTGATATTTCGGAGCTAAAAATCCTCTGCATTGTCTATGGTATAGTTAAATAAAACTTGCCTTACTTCTTTCATCTTTGCAACTAATTCTTCGGGACTTTCAAGAACTTGGCTCAGTGTATCCATTGTATTTCCATCGCCTGTTTCAGCAGGATCCTTAAACCTGTTAAGTTCTTTTTAGATAAGCTTCATTTGTCTCATCAAAGTTCTTTTTAATATCTGCAAAAATCAATGACATATCCATAGTAATTATCTTTGTAAGGTCTGTTAACTCTCGTCAAAGCTTGTAGAAGATTATGATCTTTCAATTTTCTCCCGAAATATAGCCTTTTTAGTCTTGGAGCGTCAAATCCGGTCAAAAGCATATTAAACACAATAAGAATATCTATTGTATTATTTTTCTTGAAATCATTAACTATTTCTTTTCTTGTCTCTTTATCATCGCTATCATGAAGAATTAACCCCGCTTTTAACTTACTTTTTACAGAAGCGTTGCAATTCAGTTCTTCTTGTATTTCATCGAAATAAGCAAATAGTTTCCTTGCTTGCTCACTTGTTTCGCAAATCACCATTCCGCCTAATGTATCGTCTCCCTGAATTTCTCTGAATTTTTTCAAATCCGAGATAATATATCGTAAAAGCTCTTTCACATAGGAATCGTGTTCTACTATATAGCTTTTCTTTATATCTTTTTTCTCAACCAAATGCTCAATACTGTCATAAATTTCAGAAAGCTTTTCACGGTATGAAGTTTCAATGTCTTCCCTTATTATTTTCAAGGTATATCCATCTTGAATTGACTTGTCATAATAATAAGTATGCAAGTAATTACCAAACACTTTCCATGAAGCTCTTTCTTCTTTAAGCAAAGGCGTTCCAGTCAAGGCTATCTTTATAGATTCTTGATCCGCATCAAACAGATTTGCCAAGAAACAGCCTTTCGGATTATATCCTCGATGTGCTTCATCGATGATAAATATTCTTTGAAGATTTGTGTCATAATCGTTAATCACGACTTTTTCTTTATCTTCAGCAAATCTTTGAATGTTGACAACTGTGATTTCTGTTTTTCCACTGTTTCCGTCTTGAGATTGGTTTGTTCTGAATTGAGCCATCAGTTCTTTTCTGCTACTTGCAGTTTTGACCACTAAACCTCTTGCCTCAAATTCTGAAGATGCTTGCTCTAACAAATCTAATCTATCTACAATAAAATAAAACTTAGCTACTTTATTCTGTTTTGCATAATAATCTGTTAAGGCATAGGTTAAGTGGTAAGACAATGCTGTTTTTCCACTGCCTTGTGTATGCCAAATAACACCTGATTTAATCCCCTCTTCCAGTTTTTCTATTACAGCAAGCGTTGCAAAAAATTGTTGGTATCTCATAATATGCTTTTGATCTAAGCTTTCAATCTTACCACCATCAATTTCTCTATCTATTCTTACATAAGCAAATCCATATTTCAGAAGAAATAACAGTCTTTGTTTTGAACACATTGATGTAATTATTCTGTTTGTCGGCGTATTCTCATTTAAGTTAGTCTGATATTCTGGAGATGTATGGATTACTTGGCAATTAAAAATCTGATAGAATTTGCTTTTCCATATCTTGATTTATATCCAAATACGGAAAATCTTGGATAAATGGAGCTACATCATTGTTGCCAGGATTTTCTTCTCTAAAACAATTGAATTTTGTTGTATCTCTTGCCCCAGTACAATAAAACGCACCCTGAATAGGTGTTATTCCTCCCAAGGTTTCATACTCCATATTATTAGAGAAAATCATTAGTTGAGTGATGTTAATAAACCTGCGAAATTTCTTGTTTGGAAATCTTTGGTCATTCATCCTCTTGCTTTCCGCAACCATTCCACCTTTATTATTAGGCTTCTTAACTTCAATAAATACAAGAGGAAGCCCATTTACAAAAAGTGTAATGTCCGGTCTGAATTCATCCTGTCCATTTTTACAAGTAAACTCAGCAGTATAATGGAAAGTATTGTTGTTTATATTTTCAAAAATCAATGAGTTTTGTTGGAGAAATTGCCACTAATCTCTTATAAAAAAACTCTTGCCTAAATCGTCATTGTCCAATTCCTGCCTTATGTTTCTTAAAACTTCTTCAACTTCTCCAGCATGAGCAGGGTTTAATTTTTTGAATTGATCTTTAAAAACTTCTAAAAGAATATTAGTATCTCCATCATACTTAATACCCTTCATATCTTCAGTTATTTTCCCGAAATACTTATATCCCAGGCGAGATAAATGAACCAACGCAGGCATTTGTACTCTTGTAGCCTCATTGAAGTCCTTATTTCTTGAATAATTTTTAACCTCACTCATATTATTCACTCTCCTCACCATTAACAATTGAAACCATATCCGCAAAATCGACATTCAATTTTTTGCCGATTCGATATAAAATCTCCATACTGACAAATTCACCTCTACCCATTTTTTTGCTATAGTAGCCGGTGCTAAAGATACTTTTTCTGCCAGATCTTTTTTTATTCATATTCTTATCAATTAGTATTTTCCATAATCCATTATAGCTAACCTTCATATCTTCACCTCTCAAATTCGTGTTCATGAAGTTTCATTTCATATATTTTACCATAAATTTAGAATTTATTCCATATACAAAAAAAGAAGCCGGTGCAGTCCGAAGACCACACCGACAATTCATTATCTTTCCGCTTCTTTGGAAGCTTCTTTCTTTTCAGTAGGCTTTGCTTTTTTTCTTCAGCCTTAAACTTCTTAATTGCTCCGAGGACGGACTCTTTCTTTTCTTCCTGACTCTTCATTTGCTCCTTGGCTTTTTAAGAGCTTAGAAGCAAGTATCCTCACATTCGTATGCTCTTTTGCCATTATCATCAATGGATTTTCTCTCCTGACCGAAGAGCTTTTACAAAAATCTCCTTGCTTAAAGTCCTTTGGAATATCTCCCTTTTCTCCATAAGCAGAGCAATTTGCATAGTGCCTATTTCCCTCATCGTCTTTTTGATACAACGGAGAAATTGACTACCTTAAAGCCTTCTCCGTTCTTGTTTTCTCGTTCCACTACCTCGACTTCTCCCTACCACATTCCCGACAATATTGACCAGGTCATTATCTTCTTTCTCAAGGCTCTCATTTTCCTTAATCTGACCGCTTTCACGAAGCTCATCAATCATATAGTCAAATTCCTCATTAAGCAGTGTTAGTGAGTCGTTATTTGTATAGTTGTCATACAATATATCCAATGCTTCCTTGTCATTCACGCCCTTTTCAAAACTGATAAGAGCCTTTGTAAAGTCCTCGTAGTTCTCGTTTGCCATCTGCTCGATGGTATTTCTCATTTCCTTGTAATTCATTATTCATACCTCCATATTTGTTGTTAAAAAAATAGAAAAGGGGCTTGATTTAAGTCCCTTATCGTTCATCATGTTCTTTTGATTTTGTATCTTTTACTTCTTTTTCTCTTTGTTCCGACTGGAACGACTTAATCTGCCCTAAGATAGACGACTTTTCTTCCTTTGCGTGGAGATTATTTTCCACATCATAGGTAGTCTCAAAGTAGTCACTATCTCTAAAATCATTATCATATCTGTCAGGCACGCCGTCATTATCCAAGTCCTTTGCAAGCGGATCATAGAAATTACCTTCATCATCAATTTCAAGTCCTAACGCCTGTTTTAATTCTTCCTCATCAACAGAAACAAATGCACTAAATTCGCCGTTTTCCATTTCAAACTTCATGCAATCAAGAGCCTTTTCTTCACTGCCGTTTTCTTTTACATAATCGTAATGGCTTATCTCTTTGCCGTTCACAAGCTGCGTAGCCGTAAAGTCCTCAAGATTAAGCTCAAACTGTATCTCATGCTTTTCATCAGGCGTATTCGTATAGGCAATCCCTATATGCTTTAAATCAGGGTACAGCATATTGAATTCGTCATAGCTATGATTTTCTTCATACTCTCTGTTACAGAAGTCAATGATGGCTCTTTTCACATCCTCCACTAATGGATTGGGATTTTCTTTTTCTTCCACCTCTCCCATATCAAGGAGCTTATTTAACTCCGCAAGTCTTAATACCTTAGTTTTCAGCTCATCCGCCTTCTCAAAAGGCTTTTTTAACTCCTCTTTGGCATTTTCAAGCTGCTCTTTTGTACTGATGAGTTTTTCTTCAAGTCTATTTAATTTTTCAGGCATTTTCTCAAGGGCATTATCAAGCCTTGTAATATTACCGTCTGCACTTGTTCCAAGCTCTCCTGTCGTTTTAGAAGCACCGTTTAAGCTGAAATTATGCTCATTGGTAAAGAAGTTGTAGCTCACTTCCAAGTCCATATTTCTATATTTGCCGATAACTTTGCTCTCATTTACTTTTACTGTCTTTATAGCTTCAAGCAGCTTTTCGCCCGCTTCTTTTTTATCAGTTATCTTCACTCCGTTAATGATTATGGAAGTAAACTTATTTTCGCCATCTCCTTGCGGTTCTATGCTTGATATATCCTTTTTAACAGCTTCAATAAGTTTTTCAAGCCTTGCAATTTCATCAGGGTAGGTTTTTGCAATCTTATCTTCCAAGCGATAGCGATTTGACTTGTAGTTGGCTTCCAGCATTTTCAGCTTTGTAACCTCATTATCCAAGTCCATCTTTTCCTTGATTTTTGGATCACCTGTTGCAAGTGCCTTAATCTCTGCGTAGTTAAGTGAGCTTTCGTCCACATCTTCCGCCACTCTGACAGGAGTCTTACTTGTCATTATCTGAGAAATAAACTTTTGCTTATTCTCTATGGTCTGCCACAGGTAGGCATCAAAGGTGTTCTCAGTAATATATCGATAGATATTTACTTCTTTGTTTTCATTTCCCTGACGAACAATTCTACCCGCACGCTGCTCAAGATCTGCCGGTCTCCACGGAACATCTAAATCGTGCATAGCAATCAGCTTATTTTGCACATTAGTACCTGCTCCCATCTTCTGAGTAGAACCCATTAAGATACGGATTTCTCCTTTTCTTACCTTTGCAAAAAGCTCATCCTTTCGTTTATCGGAATTGGCTTCATGGATAAAGGCGATTTCTTCTTTTGGTATTCCCATTGCCACAAGCTTATCCCTTATATCATCATAGATATTAAATTCTCCATCACCTTTCGGTGTGGACATATCCGAGAAAAGAAGCTGTGTAGACTTATTCTCTTTTGTCTTATCCCATATCGAAAATACATTTAACGCAGACATTGACCTTGCTATCAGGATTATCAGGAAGCAAAGGATTGATTAAACGCTGATCTAAGGCGAGCTTTTTACCGTCATTGGTAATTTTCAGCATATTATCTTCTTCTGGCTCAACTTCCCTATTTCTAACCTTATCCGCTCTTTCAGATAGACCCTTTAATATCTCTTTTTGTTCATCACTCGGCATTGTCTTAACAACTTCATAGTGTGCTTCAGGAGTAGGAAGATTTAACATATCTGCCGTCTGAATATCTGCTACTTCCTTAAACATTGACATTAGTTCAGGCAAGTTATAGAACTTGGAAAATCTCGTCTTTACCCTATATCCGGTTCCCTCGGGAGAAAGCTCAAATGCTGACTGTGTTTCTCCAAATGTAGAAGCCCAAGAGTCGAAATGCTCTAAGCCATTTTTTTCTTAAGTTCTTCATACTGCAAATATCTCTGCATGGTATAAAGCTCCGTCATCGAGTTTGATACAGGCGTTCCTGTGGCAAATACGATACCTTTTCCGTTCGTCATCTCGTCCATATAACGGCATTTCATAAACATATCGGAAGACTTAAAGGCTTCCGACTGCCCGATACCTGCTACATTTCTCATCTTCGTATAAAGGTAAAGGTTTTTGTAGTTATGGGCTTCATCGACTATCAGCTTATCAACGCCAAGCTCTTCAAAGGTAATAACATCATCTTTCTTGAAATCATCATTTAGTTTTTCAAGCCTTGCTTCCAACTTCTTTCTTGTTTTTTGCAACTCTTTGACCGTGAAATTCTGATTCCTGTCGTGCTTGTATTCTTCAACATAGTTAATGATTTCATCAATCTGATCCTGAATATGCTTTTGTTGATACTCTTTACTCATCGGAATTTTCTCAAACTGACTATGCCCGATTATTACCGCATCATACTCTCCTGTTGCAATCTTTCCGATAAATCTCTTTCTGTTTTTCGGCTCAAAATCTTTCTTGCCGGCCACCATGATGTTGGCGGACGGATAAAGCTGCATAAACTCTCTTCCGATTTGTCCGGTCAAGTGATTGGGAACAACAAATAAAGACTTCGTACACATTCCAAGCCTTTTTGCTTCCATAGAGCTTGCCACCATTTCAAAGGTCTTGCCGGCACCTACTACATGGGCAAGAAGTGAATTTCCACCATAAAGGATTCTTGCGATAGCATTTCTTTGATGTTCATATAGGTCAATTCCCTCGCCCATACCCTCAAAGGTCAGATTGCTGCCGTCATACTCACGATTTCGGATTGAATTGAATTTCTCGTTATATACATTTACAAGCCTGTTTCTTCGCTCCTGATCGTTAAATATCCAGTTCTTAAACTCTTCTTTCAGAAGCTCCTGTTTTTGTCCTGCAAGCATGGTTTCTTTTTTATTTAAGACCGATGTTTTAGAGCCGTCAGGATTTACTATCTGGTCAAATACCTTTGTTTCCTTTAGGTTTAGAGCATCTTCAATCAGCTTGTAGGCACTCACTCTACTTGTACCATAAGTCATTTCCGCAAGGTCGTTTCCTCGGTCTTTACTTTTTCCCTCAACATTCCATTCACTTGTAAGATGAGAAAACTTGACCTTTATATCCCATCTTGCCCAGCCCGGTGTTTTTAAAGTTTCAAAGACAAAGCGTTCTATATCCTTTGCAGGTATCCAGGTAGCACCGAGTCTGACATTTATCTCGCTTGCTTCAAGTTCTTTCGGCATAACCTTTTGAAGCTCTGCCTTTTGAAATTCAAGTCGGTTTAATTCATTTGCAAGCAATTCCTTTTCATCTGTATTTTCATCCGGAAGCATTCTTTGTGCTTGGCTTAACCTTGCAATATAGCTATCCACAATACCTATCTTTTCTCTGATATTTCCGCTTAGATACTCATCTTTGTTACATAGGCGTACTTAAAGGAATTATTCTCATCACTACAGCTAAACGGCAAATCGCCGTCTTCAAGGTCAAATGAAAGCTTCTGATTAAACCTTGTATTCTCCTCTCGAATATTTAGGAAAATTTCTCCTCTAAGCTCCGAAATGATAGTACTTCTATCTTTATCTGTCAGACCTTGCATATATTCAAAGTCCACATAGCCTTTTTGCGATATAGAAAGCACCAATGCTTCAAGTGAGGTATCCACATGGTCAATTACTCTTGCTTTTGTGATAGTACGCTTGAAGAAAATATCTCCCTTAGCATTAAAGTTATCTTCCTCATCAAGTATTTCAATGGATGATACAAGAGGGAAATTGCTGTCTTCTCTTAATGCTCTTGTATTTGAAAGGTTATTTACAAAGCCGTGCTTTTTAGAAAAGTTGTCATAAACTTCATTTAATTTTTCCTGAGAAGCCTTTATCTCTTCATCGCTGAAATCTTCCTTTTGGCTTTTAATAACATCTTTTAAAGCTTCATTCAGCTTTAGATAGTCTTTAATCTTTTCTTTGTTCTTATCCGATACCTCTTTTTTAATAAATAGCGAGTTTTCCCTGTAATACACATCGTTATCAATAACGGTATAGGAGAAGTTTTTGACATCGTCTGTTGCCGGAATGGAAGTTATCTCATCATCAAGAAGTTCTATCTCTTCGTACTTACTCTCTTTAGAGATTTCCTTACTTGCCTTTTCAAGACTCTCTCTTAAATCGGCATTTTCTTTTGGAAGACAGGAAATAGTGTTTCCAAATCTCCCTGATACTTCACGCATTGTGCCAAGTACCATTTCAGGATGCTCCACAAAGTATTTATTGTAGGTTAGCCCATTTTCATCTTCAGCTAAATGCACCCAGGACTCATCACGCTCAAGAACGCTGTCTCTTTTCTTTAAGAAGATAATATCGCTTGTTACTTCTGTTCCAGCTACTCCCTTAAAAGTGTCGTTTGGAAGCCTGATTGCTCCTAAAAACTCAGCTCTTGCATTTATATATCTTCTGATACTTTCATCTTTCTTATCCATCGTTCCGCTTGATGTGATAAAAGCGATAACACCGCCATTTCTCACCTTGTCAATGGATTTTGCAAAGAAGTAATCGTGGATTAGAAAGTTGTTTCGGTTATACTCTCTGTCATTAACCTTAAATTCTCCGAAAGGAACATTCCCAATTGCTATGTCAAAGAAGTTATTGGAGAAGCTTGTTTCTTCAAAGCCTTTTACCTGTATGTCGCTATTAGGATAAAGAAGCTTTCCGATGCGACCGCTGACAGAGTCAAGCTCAACTCCGTAAAACTTGGACTTATTCATTTCATCCGGAAGATTTCCGATGAAGTTTCCAACTCCCATACTTGGCTCTAAGATGTTTCCACTCTTAAAGCCCATATCAGAAAGAGTCTTATATACGCCGTCAATAACTGTTTTAGGCGTAAAAAAGGCAGTTAAGGTTGATTCCTTAGCCGCTTCATATTCTAAAGGCGATAGATTTTCTTTTAGGAATTTTCTTGCGGTCTCCCATTGACCGCCCTTTTCTTCATCGAAAACTTCGGAAAGTCCGCCCCAGCCGATATATTTTGCTAAAACTTCCTGTGCCGTACTGTCAAGTTCTCTTTCGCCCTTTTCAACTCTATTTAGCATTGAGATAGCTTCGAGGTTTTGGTTTAACCTTTCGCTCGGTGTGAGTTTTTCAGGTAAAATCTCCTCTGTAATCTTGAAATTGGATGCTTTCTCTTTTGGTTTATCCTCAAGTCCGAATAGTCTTTCCAAATCTCTTTCAAGCCTATATGGGATAACCTCCGAGCCGGTTATCATACCACCTAAGTATTCAGCATTATCTTTTATGGTGATAGTCTTTAGTCCACCACCCATATCGTCAAATCTTGTTATGGTAAAGTCTTTATCCTTGTAATGAACTTCATCTCCTACAATGAGTTTCGGTCTATCAAAACTTATCTTTTCCAAAAGCTCTTTATCATCAGCAAAGCTTACGATTGGTATTTGACGGTTGCCTTGTCTTACAGGATCAAGCCATAAATCATTTTTACCTATAATTTCGTTCTTACTTACCTCGTGAATGGTATAGGCTTCATGCTTCATATAGACCGTTCTTCCAGAAGATAAATCCAATTTAGGCTCTGTGGCAGCTTCTTCCTTTTCCTCGCTCAGATAGTCAAAAATATTTCCCTGAACGGCTTCTTGATTTTCTGATTGGGTATCGCTTTCTACTGCGTAATCATTTATCTTAAAGGCTTCATATTTGCCACTATCTATCAGCTTATCTACCTTTTGACTATCCTCAAAACTTACTCCACGATTAAGAGTGTATTCTTTCTCCTCAATAACAACCTTTCTTCCCGTGTCTTCAAGACTAATAGCAAATCCGTCTTTTTTACCTGCAAGGATAAATTCATTTCCGACTTTGATTGCCACTTTCTCAAATTCATTATCTGAAGCTATTTCTTTAAGACTGTCCACAAACTCGCTCATCGTTACAAAGCCGATATTTTCCTTAAAGCTTTCAACCTGCTCTATGCTCACCTCATCATTTACAAGATAACCTTTAAGCACATTGAATTTCGCAATATCAATGTCAAGGTTTTTAAGATACTGTATCTTCTCTGCTGTAACTTTTGTCTCTCCTTTGTTCCAATCATCAATCAGCCATTTCAACTGCTCCATTTTCCAAACAGGAAGCTTAGGCTCAGCTATTTCCGTGATTTCATTACCGTAAAAATCATATTCTTTAATGGCACTTAATATCACATCTAACTGCTCATCATTAAAATCTTGGATAGAAATATTAGTACCTTTAAGAGCTTCTTCAAGCTTACTTGTCGCAAGTCTGCTTACGGCTTCTTCTCTTGTAACCTCATATTCTTCCATAATAGAGCTGACTTCTTCGGCAAAGTTAGGACTTAATTCTTCCGCGTATTCGTCCGGTAATTCATTACCTGCTGCTTTATAAACCCTTTTATCTTCAAAACTCAGCTCACCATTGAAGACCATCTGAAGCTCTTCCTCGCTCATCTGCTTTTTAAGCTCTGTGTCTTTAAATTCCCTAAATGTTTTCGGAAAATCTTCTAAGATAAGTCTTTGTGCATTTAACTCCTTTAGCTCCTCAAGATTAAAATATCCCCATTCAGGCTCAATCCCAAGTACAAGTCCAAAGGCATCGCCACTTTCTCTATCATACTCCGTCATATACCAGGTCCAATTACTTCTAAACGGGATGATATATGCAGCGTGTACTTCCTTATCGGCAAGTGAAATACTTTCCTGCTCATAAAGTTTCGGCACTCTTTCAAGCATTTCCTCAGTCATCAGCTCATTAGGATTATCCTTAGAATAGAAAAAGGAAGCATTTTCAGCTCCCTCTTGCATCTCTTTTATGCCGTTTTCTTCTACGCTTCGACTACTTCCTTGATTGTCATTTCTTTCAAGGCTGAAATCATCGCCTGATACTTCGGATCTTCCTCGCTTACTATATTCTGTGCTTTCATCAGTTTCGGCTTCTCGTCCCTCATAAAGCCGATTGCTCTCTTCTGAGTTTCCATTAAGTGAAATACCAGCTTCTTCTCTTTGTAAAGGTCGATTAGCATCTGATAGTTCTCCTCGTCCTTGCTCTCTGAAAGATACTCCAGTCTCATCACTGCGTAAGTCGGATTCGGAAATTCCTCCATAAAGCTCTTCTCTTCTTCCAGGCTGCTTAGGGTCTTCTCCTTGATGATTGCTACTATCTCGTCCGTATTCTCCACTCCCGAAAATTCGGTTTCTTTGCTCATCATTTCTTTCGTCATCTGATCGAATAACATTATCATTTCCTCCTAATTCATTTACTTTATTTTCATTATAATCGGCACTAAGGTTCTTTGTCAGGTCTCTATTTTTATAAAAATTTCTCGTTCTGCTTCTTGTCTCCTCGATGATTTGGCTACAAGCATTTGAAATACAAGTACCGACACTCATAAAAGATATGCTGTCGATAGACTTAAAATTTTCTCTTAAATTATCCATCGGAAACGGATAATCAATTTGAAATCTGTTTGAAACGGCATAAGCTACCGAGTTTCTCATAAAGTTTGCAAATGAGTTTCTATCTTCATCTGCAATTCTTAAATTGTTTGCAAGCTCGTAAATGCTCTCATCGGCATATATTCGGCTTAAAGTATAAAGATTTTCAGTTAAGCTATCACTTGCCTCATATCCTTGCAAAGCAATCATGTCTTTTAAGGCTTTGCCATTATTTTCTTTATCAAAAGACCATAGCTTAACTTCATTGACATTCCTGTCCATTGAAGTTGTCTGGCTGACATCGAAGATATATCTGACCTTTTGAAAGGCATTACTGTCATTTAGGATTGGTATGCCCTTTTGCCCTCTCATAACAGTACGGTTAAATCGTTCTCGCCATAAATCAAAGCTTGTGCAAGCTGTGGCATTCGGATTTTTATCATAGATACTTAGCTGACTTAAAAAGTCGTATTTCTGATTGTTTCCGACAACCTTTAAGAGTTTCAGATATTCGCTTTCGCTATCTAAAACATCTCTTTTTACAAGCTCCATAATATTGTAAAAATCGTTCGTTCTCATTCTTACCTCCTGTATATTTCATTCAAAATCGCTTCAAGCACATTTACCACGATGCTGTTGCCGGCTTGCTTATACAATATAGATGATGTTTTGCCCGGTCTTTTCGGATAAATGGCTCTTATATTGTCAAAGTCTTCATCATCAAAGCCCATAAGTCTTAAACACTCCCTTTCCGTAAGATACCTGTACTTACCGTTTCCTATATCTACAAGTCCCGAGTTTGGTACTCGTACTTGCTTTGTGGAAATGGTATAGGCGTATTTATCTATGATTTTTAAGCGACCTTTGAAGTTCTTATTTAGGATTGCCCGATAAGTATCTGAGCATTGACTCCTGTCTTACTTCATAAAGGTCTGAAACACCTTTTTGAAGAAAATCATCAATGCTTCTTGTTTCCGCTTTTTTAAGAGTTTCAAAATCAAAATCATTTTGTCCGAGTATGCTCACAACAAAGATACGCTTTCTATTTTGCGGAATACCGAAATCCATAGCGTTTAATATCTTGTATTTGCTCTCATATCCGAGCCTTTCCATTTCTTTTAGGTAATGAAAAAAGGAAGCTCTCATATTCTTATCGAGAACTCCCTTTACATTTTCCCAAAGGACAACCTTGGGCTTTTCCTTCATTTCTTCAATTATCCGTATTGTTTCAAATAACAAGCTACTCCTTGTGCCACTTCCTTTTTCTCCGCCTTTTTTAAGTCCGCTACGGCTAAAATCCTGACAAGGACTTCCGTGCATTACAAAGTCTATTTTTTCATCCGGTGGATGATACTTTACTATATCCTGTGACTTAAAGTCTTCTCCATAGAGTGCATTATAGCTTTTTACACAATTCTTATCGACTTCCACATAATCAACTATCCTATATGGAATTTTTTGCCTTATCAATGCCTTTCTTATAGCACCGATGCCACCGAAAAGCTCCAACACTTTTATCTCTTCTATCGTAATCACCTCCAAAAAAATAAGGGAACAAGATAATCTCTCATTCCCTTAAAACTTACTTTCTGTATTTTTTTCTATCGTCTTTTTAATCTCAGTTTCAATTTCTTTTTAGGAACTCATCCTTACTTGCCTTTCCTTTTGCAATATCCGATAGCTTCATTTCCCACTCAGCCGTTGTCTTAGCGGACTTAAAGGCATCCTCAACAATGGTTACAAGGCTGATTCCTTTATGTGTGGCTATAAGATTTTTCTTATCTCTTTCTACAAATCCCTTAAAGATTAAGTTTTCAATAATACCTGCCCTTGTTGCCGGAGTGCCAAGACCTTTTCTTTCCACCTCTACACCTTTTTCTAAGGCATCATTTCCTGCAATCTCCATAGACTTTAATAGCGTATCTTCAGTAAAGTGTTTCGGAGGTTGGGTAAATTTTTCTTTAATCTCTTTATTTTCAATGCTTATAATCTCTCCAACTCTTACATCAGGAAGCTCCATGTCCTCATCTTTTTTCGCCTTATATTCTTTCAAATACTTGGTAAAGCCCTCATCTTTAATAACCTTGCCGGTACTCGTAAATTCAAAGCCGTCAAATTCAGCTACAATCTTCGTTGTGTTCTCAATTAACGGATAGCCCACACTTGCGTGAAGCTTATTAGAAATAAGCCAATATACCTTTGCTTCACTCTCAGGAATGCTCGATAAATCTTCGATCATTGAGCTTACTGTAGGAATAATCGCATGATGATCCGTAACCTTTTTTGAGTTAAATACCGTCTTGATACGCCCTGTATCAAAGTCATTCTTCCCTAAAATATTATTGATGGTACTTGTAATCATATCCTCTGTTAAGCATCTGCTGTCTGTTCTTGGATAGGTAATCAGTTTTTTCTCATATAAACTTTGAGCATAATCAAGTGTCTGCTTGGCTGAGTATCCAAAATACTTATTGCACTCTCGTTGAAGTGTTGTCAGGTCAAAAGGTAGATCAGGCTTTGTTATTTTTTCTTTCTGTATGACATCAGTTATTTCAATCGTTTCTCCGATTAAATTAAGTAATTGTTCAACAGCAACCTCATCATCAATTCTGTCTGTTGAAAGTGTAAATCCATTTGTATATAGCTCCACTGTATAGTATTTTTCTTTCTTAAAATTTGCTATCTCATCATCTCTTTTTACCATCATGGCAAGAGTCGGTGTCTGCACTCTGCCAACAGAATAATTTTGCTTATATAGGCACGAATAGAGCCTACTGATGTTCATTCCGACAAGCCAATCTGCGATAGCTCTTGCCTGTGCCGATTCAAAGAGACTATCATAGTCCTTTCCAGCTTTTAGGTTATCAAAGCCCTCTTTAATGGCACTATCTTCCATAGATGAAATCCATAAACGCTGCATTTTCTTTTTGCATTTAGCCTCGTTATATACCAGTCTAAAAATGCTCTCTCCCTCACGACCTGCATCGCACGCATTGATAATTGTATCAATCTCTTTGTCGTTCATCAGCTTTTTAAGAATAGCAAACTGTTTCTTAGTGGATTTTGCCACCTCATACTTGTATTCGCTTGGAATAATCGGTAAATCAGCCATATTCCACTTCGCATACTTTTCATCATAAGCGTCAGGATTTGCCATCTGAATTAAATGTCCAACGCACCATGATACTTTATAGCCGTTTCCCTCATAATATCCGTCTTTTTTATTTTTCGCTCCGATAACCTTGGCGATAGATATAGCAACACTCGGTTTTTCCGCTATCACAAGTTTATGTTCCATGTATATTTTTCCTCCTGTTTCAATAAAAAAGAGCGAAAGATTTTACTCTCTCGCCCTGCACTTTGCACCAAATATTGTATTATTTTTGGTGCATTATTTAATTTCGTGAATTTCTTTTTCCAGTTCGAGCACTGAATTCATCAGCTCTTCAAAACTCGGATACTCGCCAAAGAACATTTCAGTCATATTTTTATAGTCATCTTTAATCTCCTTTAGGCGATACTCATCAGGCATAAGTCTGATTGTTTCAGTTGTAGCATCTTCATATTTTGCCCATTTCCTTGGATAGAATTTCTGCTTAAACTGAACAACTTTTTCAAGAAGCTCAAAGCTCTTAAATGCTCTGTCTTTATACCTCGAATTTGCTATGCACACTAAATCATAATAGTGTCTTGCATATCTTTTAGGTATTGCAAGCTCTTTCGGTCTGTTTGCTTCATGATGAAGGATAGTCGCTTTCTCCCAGAATGTTCTTTCAGGAAGAACGGTTCTAACTTCTATAAAATCCCCGTCAAAGAGCATAGGATATATTTTTTGTATATCAGGCACAATATGAACTGCTTCCGATGGTGTCCATGCTGCCAGTGTTCCAATCTCAAGCCTTACTGCTTGTGTTACATATGAAGACTTGAATGCTTTCGGGTATTCAAACAGAACTGTCTGCGGATCGCTTTTATCTATTCTTATATGAAACTCCTCATCAAGCATATCTCTAAAAATCACTTTCTAACTGAGGAACAAATTCATTTTTTTAGAAAGTCTTCCGTCTTTTGATTGGACTCTTTATTAAATTTATCTTGCTTTTGTATTGGAGCGTTTTTTTGCCAAGGTTCATCAAAGCTATATCCGATCACTCTCCAATCAAGGATTAAATCAATATCTTCGGAAAATCTTTGAATTAAATTGAAGCATTTTGAAAGGCTTGTGCCTCCCTTTAAAGGTAAAAAGCTTCTTTCCACTTACACTTAGTGAAAAGATAATTTAAAAACAAAAGCATACCCAATAATCTTTTTCAAGAATTACCTCATTTACACCGATTTTCAAGGAAGCATTTTTTATAACTTGCTCTAATTCATTTTTTGACATCTTTTTGTATTCAAACATTTCTACACCTCTGAAATTTTCTTAATAACGCCATATACCCAGGCACTTGTGGTTTTACTATCCGCCAGTAGTTCCGACTTTTTCTTTTTCGGATAATTTTTTTCCCGTAGATAATCAATCTGCTTTGAAGTGATTTTTATCTTTTTCCGATTGCCTTAATTGACTGTATCACCATTGAAGTCAAGGTTGACATTTTGGAAATGTCTCCATTATTTCTACGCTTAAATTCGATTGTTGCATTACCGAAACTGAAACTGGCATATCTTCCGTCTGATATATATGTCCACTTTGCCGGTACTTGCGTAGATAAACCTAATAAATTAAGAGCCGTATTGCCCGATGGAGCAATCGTCCAATTATATTTTTCTGGCAATGGCATTCGCAACTTCATTCACGGACGGTGCTTCATACTCTCCGATCAGTTCTATATATTTCGGCTTATAGTAAATGCCTTTCATAATACGGATAATCTCTTTATCTTCTACCAAACGATTTAATGTACTGCGAACTGTTTCATATCCTGCAATATCAAAAAAATCATTGGCGATGAAAACCTGATTGGGCTCAAAACTTTCTATCCTGTCCAGTATTTTCTGCTTATAATTCATCTGCTATGCCACCTCCTTTGCACCAAATATTATATAATATTTGGTGCAAATAGTCAATGGCAGCAAATCTCACAACACTTTATACATTAAATATCTTCTGTTTCAGAAGCTTCACTTTCCTCATACTCCTCAGCTTCTGAGAAAAAATCGTCCTCTTCTTCAAGATTTTCAAGTTCCTCTTTCTCTTTCTTCTTTATAACCTTGAAATAATATCCGCCGCCTAAAGCACCTGCTACTACAAGAGCCAAAAGAATATATGTGCCTAAATCACTCTTTTCTTCTTTTTTCTCAGGCTTTACTTCTTCCTTTACAGGCTCATCTTTGGTAATTTCCTGCTTCGGTGTTTCTTTCTTTTCAACCATATTTAGAAGATCGTCTTCAGATACTTCCGTTAAAAGCATTACATTCTCACTATCCTCATCGTGGTTGATGATAAGATAAAAGGTCTTACCGTTTTTCGTTTGAAAAGCAATAAACTGTCTTGCATCGGCTGAATACATATCAACTTCCTTTTCATCTCCATGATGAATCGGATAGTCCTTATTTGCATTGTCCTTATTTTCCGTAACAGTTCCTCTTGCCTTTGAAGGTGCTGAAGCTACTCCCTTATTGGTATTTACAGTCTTGTTTGTACTATCCATAGATGAATCCTGACTGTTGTTATTAGCAGGAGCCTTTGGTGTCAGCTTATTAGGATAGCGAACTTCCTTTTCTTTTTCCTTTGTTTCCGCTCTACTTGTATCCTTTGTAGTGTTCCCTGAGCTTACCGTATCAGACGATCCTTTTCCTGAACTGCTTACAGAAGTCTGTGGTGTTTGAGGAGAAACACCCGAGCTTGTCTTAATTCCTGAAATCGGGCTAATCGGTGTAACTGACTGCGATGTTACAGGAGCTTTATTGGTTTCAGTAGCCTTTTTCTCAAGCTCTTTCACCTTTTCAGTCAGCTTCTCCATCTCCTTTTTCATATCTTCTGATAAGTCCTTATTTCCCTTATTCTTTTTTGCTTTCTCTTTAAGGCTGTCAATCTCATCTTCAAGGTCTTTGATTTTTTCTTTCTGCTTATCGCTTAACTTATCTTTATCCTTGATTTCGCCATTTAATTTATCAAGTTTATCCTGAAGCTCCTTAGCCTCTTTTTCCATCTTGGAAATATTCTCTTTAGAAAGCTCCGTCTGTGTGCCTTTATCTTCAGTCTTTGGAGTTTCTGTTTGCGTACTTTCATCCTGCTTTGGCTTTTCTTCCTCCGTCTGTGTTTCTTTATTCTTAAGCTCTACCTTTGCTACCTTACGGATAATTTCATCATTTCCATCGCCCTTTACTTCATAAAATAGAAACTCATCAATGAATTTCATATCATCGGGGAGTATCGGAAGATCCCCGCTATCAAGAAACTGTCCTTTTTCAGCCTTAATCTTTTTCTTCCTTAAAGACCTTTTTCATCTTCAAAGATGTATTTTACATTAACTTCCACTTCCGTTTGAACGGCTTCATTTTTTTGTAGGAACTTCTGTCTTTTTGCTCCTTGGCATAAACAACTGTCCAAAGACCTAAAATGCAGCTAATACTTACAATCACTGCAAGTGCTGCCGTCCAAAACTTCTTATTCTTTTTCAAACTGGTTTTCATAGTTGGTCTCCTTTTTCATTTCAGCTTTTTGTTTATTTACCTTTGCCATCAAATCACTGATTGTGATGTTGTTCTTTCTACAAATCGCTACGATTTCCTCATTTTCAAGTTCTTCCTCACGAATGAATAAAGGCTCCAATTGTTCATCAATCAGAGCCTTCTTTGCTTTCAACTTTTGTATTTTGTTTTTTTACGATGTATAGTTCTTTTCCCACATTTTTTTACCTTCCTTTCTAATGCCCTTTTTACATTCGGCGGAAAAACCGTATCCGACAGGATGATGCTTACAAAAAGTCGCTATCCAATCATCTAAAGTAGTTACTCTTATATGACCGATATTATCAATTACCTTTCCGTCTCCGATATAAATACCTACATGACCATAGGTAAGCCCTGCCGTGCTTCCGCTACTACTGCTTTCCACTGCAACAAGCATTCCAACTTTTAGTTTTGACCTGTCTGATGTAAAGGTATAGTTTCGATACATATCATTAGCGTTTCCTCCGATATATCCAAGCCCTGCGTTCTGATAGACCTGTGATACCCACATGGCACACCAGCCGGGACCAGGCGATGGAGTAATAAAGGCGGCATCTACTATTTTCTTTTGCACCTCGCTTGAAGCTTCGTATTCAGCACCATTACCTACACCTCCAAGAGAATTTATCAGATCGGTATTACCGAAGATTTCCGCCATATTTCCTTGAGCAAGGAATAAGGCTTCATAGTGCTTTAAATTGTCGGGATACTCAGCAAAGACTTCCCTTATAATGCTGTCCATCTCTTTTTTATCGAGGGTTACAATAAGTTTTTTATACTCATAAGGCTCTTCATGACTTTCGGTATACTCATTTCCATCTTCATCGGTATAAGTTTCCGTAACTGTCCTATATCTGATTTCAATCTCTTCATCGTAGGAAAGCTTATACATATCATTAAAAAAAGCCCATCCAAAAATTCCTCGAACTTCCGAAAGATTTTTAACTTCCCCAAACCTTGCCGTGATATACGATAAAAGCTCATGGACATTGTGTCCGATAAAGCCGTTCTGATTGACGATGTATTCGTCATATCCCGGATAATCACTTTCGACATTTTCAATTTTGTCGTACAAATCATTTTCAAGACCTGAGAAATACTGATTTATCCCTTTTAGCTGTTCCTCACTTGATAGGTAAGAAGTCGTTAAAACGCTACTTGTAGAGTTCACTGCTCCCGACATTGCTCCGCCTGAAAACTGAATGACGAATGTTCCAAGAAAAATAATTCCAATCAGAATAAGCAAGATGCCCTTTGCCTTTTTAACAATCAGCTCCTTAGAACCTTTCAGTGTATCAATCACGCCTTTTTTAATTCTGTCTCTGATTCTTGTCTGATTGTTGCCGTTTATGGCAGCTTTCATCTGCTTTCTCTTTTGGAATTTCTTATATGCCGAAGCCTTTTTATATTCATCATTCTTTTTAAGTTCCTCTTTGGCTTCCCGAAATTCAAGCTTTGACTTTTTCTTTCGTACACGAAAGCTGTTTTCGGATAAGTCGTAGGACTTTTTCATTCGCCTTTTATCCGAATAATTCTTAATTCCGTGAATAAGCTTAGATGATGTATCAAGACCTTTTTCGGCAGCTTCTACACCTTTATTTTCATCACTTCCTGTAGATAAATAGCGACTTGCCACATCACTTGCCCTTGCAACGGATACAGCACTTGCTCCAAGCAAAGTTTCTTTATTATGGCGGTTATAGAGTCTATTTTTCTTTGCCCTATCTTCTGCGACCTTTTTACCGCTTGAAGCCTTGGTGCTTTCTTCCGTCTTTGAAATGGTATCCTTTATGGTTTTGTCTTCTGCTCCTTTTCTTGTAAAAATATCATCAGAATAATTCTTGCGTTTAATCGCTTTCTTCTGCATTTCATGAAGCTTAGACTTCTTATTTGATAAAGGCTCATAGGATATTTCACTATCTCTAAAGTCGGTATCGTATCTGTCTGCTACGCCATCTCCGTCCTGGTCTTTGGCAAGCGGATCGTAAATACGATTTTCTTTGACTTCCGTTTGATAATCCGATGTTGCCGATACTTTTTCACTGCCGGTTTCAGATTTTGCTTCAGCATTTTTAAGATTTCGCTTAATGGCGTTTTTGCTTTTATTACTTAGGCTTGTATCAGAGGCTTCAGTAATTCTCTTACTTTCCTTTTCATGAAGCTTCTCGTCAAATCTGTTCTCATCATTAGTTAACTTATTCCTATAATCATCCCCGACCTTTCGTTTACTGCCTAAACTGTCAAATAAAGAATCATTACCTGAAACACTCGCTTCTTCCTTTGCTTTTATCCTTTCATTCAAGTCTCGCTTTCTTTTTTTGCCCATAGACACTACCTCATTTCTTCAGGCTTCGTTGTCATCTTCTGATAGAGGATTGTGTCTTTCGGGAAGTTGTCTACAAAGGGAACAATGGTATTCCCAAAGAAAATAAGCCCCTCGCCTGCTCTTGAATTGGTAACGAATTTCTCCTGGTCTTTTGAGATTTTAAGCTTTACTACAAGCCAATCTCTATCACCGGTTGCCTGATTCAGCATCAGGATAAAATCCGTATTGTCAAAGATATTTTCAATCTCTTTACTGGCAAGAAGATCCTTTACATTCTGCGTAATTCCTGTTGGAATACCGCCCCATTTACGAAACCTCTTCCAGATTTCCACAGAATACTGCGAAGTCTGCTCATCTTTTAAAAGCAAGTGGAACTCATCAATGTAATATCTTGTGCTTTTTCCGGTATTTCTATTTCTTGAAACCTTGTTCCAGACCTGATCTTGAATAACAAGCATTCCTATCTTTTTAAGCTGCGTTCCAAGCTCCTTAATATCAAAACAGATGAGCTGTTTATCTAAGTCAACATTGGACTGATGATTAAAGACATTAAGAGAACCTGATACATAGATTTCCATCTCCGTTGCAAGCTTTTTACCTACCTTTTCTTCCTGATTTTTTAGCATATCGTATAAGTCTTGTAAGATAGGCATATTTTTCGGTTCGGGTTCGTTAAAATACTTTTCATAGATTTTCGGTAAGCACCTGTCAATAACAGACTTTTCTTCCGCCGTAAGACCGCTTCCGCCAACTACAAGCTCAAGCATACTCATAATGAAGTTTGCCTTATCCTTGAGCGGTGCATCTCCATCTCCGTAGTTCATGTTTATATCAAGGGGATTGAGAAAGTCCTTACTCTTGGCACTGACCTTAATAACCTCGCCGTTAAACTGTTTAACGAGATTTCCGTACTCTCCCTCGGGATCACAGATAATAACATCATCGTCCGTTGTTAAAATGGCATTTGCCATTTCTCTTTTTGCTGCAAAAGATTTACCTGAGCCCGGTGTTCCAAGTATTAAGCCGTTTGGATTTTTAAGCTTTTCTATCTGCCATAATAAGGTTATGACTTAGAGCGTTCAGCCCATAATAAAGGCTGTTGCTTGAGTTAATGAAAAGCTCTTCTGTTGTAAATGGTAAGAATACGGCAGTAGATGATGAGGTAAGTCCTCTATCTATTTCAACTTTGTTTACTCCAAGCGGAAGCACGCTCACAAATCCCTGCTCTTGACTATGGTCTAAGCGTTTCAGCTTGCAGTTGTGTCTGCTTGCAATTGATGAAATCTGTGAAAGTGTCGAGTCAAGCTTTTGCACTGTCCTTGCAAAATTCATAAAGACAATCGTAACGATAAACATACGCTCATCTCTTGTTTGTAAATCCTTTAGAAGCAGCTTGATATTATCCCCGTAAGTGATAAGGTCGCTTGGAAGTATATCCATATCATAGCCTGATCGAACCGCCTTTTTGTTCTCCTCGATTTTCATCTTGTCGATGTCGGTATTCTTCCTTTTAACCATCTTGATGGCTTCCGTCTGCTCAACCGCTTTGATATGAAAGGAAATATTGATGTTGTCATCTATATCTAAAAACTCTGCAAGCATTCTGTCCGAAAGCTCACTTGCAAGGATTTGAAGATGACTGACGGATCCGATGAATTTACCGAACTTAAAGTATTTGCTTGGGATAAAGTTAAAGCTATCCGGTGTAATTACCGTCTTTGTGCTTTCCCTTGGCTTTAAGTCTTTGTAGGAAAAAGAAAAGAGCTTATCAGGATTTAATATATCGTGTAAGACTTTCAGTCTTTCTTCTCCCGTTAAGCCCTCGGCTCTAACTCCCATATTTTTTAGATTGGACAGAATATCAAGCTCCAGTCTTTCAAGCTTTACCGTAGCCTGTTCTAAATTATCCGCTTCTACCCCAAAAGTGATATATTTGGATTTTTTAAGTCCGTTATTACCCTTGGCAAGCTGACTTTTAAGCATTTCACGAAACTCAAGGCGAATATCGTCATATCCGTCATTTTTATCGGGAATTTGAATGGCAGCTTTCAGTTCATTATTTCTTCCAAGCTGATTGATATACGAAAACTCAATATCTACGCTCGGATCAAATGAATTTAAGACATTGGCAAACTGATTAAAGATAAGGTCTTTATCTTCCTCTAAGGCAAGCTGATAGTTTATGTCCTGAAAGGCAATGCACTTATTAAAATGCTTTTCGTCAAGCTGACAAATACCACTTTTTAGCATTCTAAGATACGGAATAGTGTCTTCAACCGTAAATCTTTTCGCTTCTTTTTTCAGGATAAGATCAAGAAAAGATTTATTTTTCTTTCCCTTTCCCGTCTTCTCGCTTCTTAGATTTTTCTTGTTTTGTGCTAAGATTTTTTGATTTTTTTCTAAGCTTATCTGCTGTATTTTTTTCTTTTTCTTGTTCAAGGTAAACCTCCCTTCTCACTCTCTTACCGGGCTGATAAAATTTGTGCAAATAGATGTACTTAAAATATTTTTCAAATGTCAGTCCGTCCTTTTCAAAAAGCGTTATAAAAAAGATTGGCAAGGTCGCTACAATCAGGAAAATAACCGCAATATCGTTCGGCACAAACTTTCTCATAAAAAGATAAGTAGGAATGCCTACAAGTGCTGCTACCGAAAATCCGATAAGCTGTCTTCTTGTTAAATTGAAAGCAACCTTTGTCTTAACTTTCTTTAAGTCTTTAGGGATTGGTACATACGCCATATTCTACCTCCCACAGTTTCTGATATTTTCTATTTCCTCAAAATGCTCATAGACAGTGCCGATTTCATCTCTTATCTCTTCAAGCTCCTCTGCTACGCTTTTACTGTGTCGATTTAGAAAGTCATTTTCCATGCTTTGAAACATTTTGATGTCGGAAATCTCTCTTTTAATCTTCTTTCTGAACCTTTTTTCGGAAACAGCAGCCGTTACAATTCCAATAAGTGAAACTGTCGCAATACCGTACATACAAATATTTTTTCTCATATAATTTCTTCCTCCTTAATGTGCATTCATCACGCTTTTAGCAAGTGTTCCGCTCTTTAAAAGCATTAAGCCGAGCAGCACCGAATAGCCAAGTACGGCAAATATGCTTGCGTGAATATCTGTAATTTCTATCGTTTTTATTAGAACGGCGTATATGCCGAAGCAAACCATTAAAAACAGTCCCTGTAATCCAAGTGCAAACAAACCTTTATATAGTTATTTCCAATTTGTCCCCACTCTTTATTTCCCATTGTGGCAAAGGGTATTGCGGAAACCGATGCGTAGATATATATCTCAAACATTCTTCCGTAAACTACAAGCATAATGACGATTGAAACCGCCTGTATTGCCAGTTTTACCATTGATGTTTCAAGAAGTATGCCGAGCAGCTCTCCTAAACCCTTTTCTTTTAAGCCATCTACCATTGCCACAATTTCATCTCCGGTAACAACAGCAGAAGTGTTAATCACTCCTGCTGCCTTGTTTACCAGATTTTGTGCTACATCAAATACCGCCATCGAAAAATCAAAAGCGTGAGACACAAGCCATACGGCAATCCACATCTTGATGATGTATTTAAAGAACTCGAAAGTATCCGTATCGTGCATATTATTCTTTTGCATAACCATATTGATGAGTTCAATGCAAAGCACTGCCGTAATAATCAGTCCTGCAATCGGGATAATCACAGAGTCGTTTATGCTTTTGATAAAGCTAAATACTTCCGAGTTCCAGCCCATAGGCGTTTGTCCCACATCCGTTGCCATCTTTCCGACTTGATTGTTGATGTCAAGGAACATATCTTCTAAGTTTGCTTGGATTCCGCCGAGCAGAAGGTCTTTGAAAAACTCTTCTATCTTGTCAAAAATCCCAAACATAGGCTATCTCCTTACTTTAAGACATTTGCAAGAAGTGGGATAAGCTTAAGTCCGATAAGGACAATACCTCCTCCTGCCATTAGCTGCTTGATACCCTGAGACTTCGCTCCAGGGTTGTCGTTACCATAACCTTCCATCAGGTTGATAACACCCCATGCTCCAAGTCCTGCTCCTACTGCCATAACTAAAATCTTTAATACATTCACTGCCTGTGCGAAAAATTCCATGATTTATTCCTCCTCTTTTTCTTCTTTCTTTTCGATTTTGTTGCAAGACATTACAATGAAATTCTTATAAGTCTTGCCGTTTTTAACTCTTTTACTAAAGTAGCCATAGATGTGAATGAAGTCATTCTCCTTAAACGCTTTGACTGCCTCAGCCTTATCGCCATAAATGGCACAGTTGATATACTCTTTTCTTTTGCCATATCCTTTAGCAAGAGTAAAATTTGCAACCTGTACCTCTTTATCCTCTTTCATAAAGCTTCCAAAAGTCGGCTCCTTAATGAGATTGGCGTTAATATTAATCATTTCTTTATTCATTTTTTCCTCCAAAATTAAAAAAGCGACTGAAAAATTCTTCTCAATCGCAAAGTGTTTATTCTATATAATTGTCTCTTAAAAGTGGGACTTCTGATCCTTATCATCTTATACTCCTGATTTCTGATATGAAAAAAACAGTAAATCTTTTTAGACTTACTGCATTCTGGTAATAACGGTTTCGCCGTTCATTTTTACTTTTCCTCTTCGCTTGATATAGCTTTCTATGTCAAACATATTCTTCTTGTCATAGTCCTCAAGGAGTTTATAGTTCTTATGCTTTGTAATATCGAATTTATCAGATAAAAACGGTCTTACTCCTCTAAGCTGAAAGATACATTTGCTTCCGTCCATAACCGTTATCTCATCTTGGCTCATCAATTCTTTGCCGGTCTTTTGATAGTTAAGTCCAAAAGACTTTTGATTTGACCTTGTTTCCGATGTATTGTAAAGGTCTATTGTTTCCTTACCGAGTGTTTCGGAAAGCTCTTTTAATGTGGTCTTTTCCTTTCCGCCAAGAAACAAGGTGCTATCACAGTTACCTACAATGGTATCGGCATTATCTTTATAGATTGCCTTTAGCTGAGATTGTGCCTGTAAGATAATACTTGCTGAAATCTCTCTACTTCTGATTGTGGCAATCAGCTTTTCAAACTTTGGAATTAAGCCGATATTGGCAAACTCATCAAGCAAGCACCTTACATGAACAGGAAGTCTACCTCCATACTCATCATCTGCTTTATCGCAAAGTAGATTAAATAGTTGTGAGTACATAATTGACACTACGAAGTTAAAGGTATCATCCGTATCAGAGATAATAACAAAGAGTGCTGTTTTTCTATCTCCAAGAGTATCAAGCTCCAGTTCATCCTCACTCATCAAGTCCCTAAGTTCCTGAATATCAAAGGGAGCAAGCCTTGCACCACATGATATAAGAATAGACTTTGCTGTTTTTCCAGCAGCCAATTTGTACTTTTTATATTGCTTCACTGCAAAGTGTGTAGGCTCTTTCCTTTCCAGTGCTTCAAAGAGTCTGTCTATCGGATTCATATAGGTTTCATCATCTTCTCTAACTTCTGAAGCATCTATCATATCAAGTAGTGTTGCAAAGTTCTTTTCTTCTCTTGGAGCTTCATAGAAGATGTAGCCGATAAGGGCTGTATAGTAGAGCTTTTCAGCTTTGACCCAAAAATCTTCACCTGATTTTTCTCCCTCTCCCTTGGTGTTTGCGATGATTGTCTGTACTAATTTGAGTATATCTTTTTCACTTCTGAGATAAGCAAAGGGATTGTATTTCATAGACTTTTTGAAGTTAATGGTATTTAGGATTTTTATCTCATATCCGTTATCCTCAAGCATCTTACCGCACTCAAGGACTATAGTTCCTTTAGGATCGGTTACACAATATGACGAGTGCATCTGCATAAGATTCGGTTTTACATAAAATCTCGTTTTTCCACTTCCTGATCCACCGATTACAAGCACATTTTTGTTACGAGCATATTTAGGATTAGCCGGTCTGCCATTCATGGTTAATCGTTCTGTTTGTGTAAGCAGGATATTGTTTTGAAACTTTTCATCCATATATGGCTCTATATCTTTTTCGTTCCCCATCTTGCTGAGCCATACTCTTTCCCCTGTCTAAACTTTTTTGCATTTTTGCCCTTGGTATATACGATGAATTTGATTAAAGCTGCTACTCCTACGCCTATTAGAATGTCAGCCACATGAAGGCTTGGAAGAAAGCTCATCGTGTTAATCTCTAATACCCCTTGAAAAATTTTGTCAATAATATCACCACCTACATAAGCTCTTACATGGTGCGAAAAAATATTACCTACATAGAAAAACGCAAGATAGGGAATGTTCTGCTTTAGAAATTTCGCCTTATCCTGCACTTTGAACAAGCCTTTTATGTCTTTTAGTATTTTATCTATCACAAGTATCATCACCTCCAATCAAGAGCAACAAAAAGTGTCTTCCTTTAGGTGTTACAAAGGTTTGAATGCCAACCGCATCATTATCATTTCTGCACCATTCCTTAATCTCAAAATATCCTTTATTATTCTTTGCATATGGCAGAAGTCTGTTTTTTTCTTATCCCGATAAATAAGCCCCTTATCTATCAGAAATTGAATGAATATCTTTTGTGGAATATGAAGCTCCTTTGCCGTATTTCTGAAATTTGTGAGCAAGTTATTATCTATTAGCTCATCGAAATACTTAGCTTTCGGCTCTAAATCCTCAATCATTTTCTCCTTTTTAGCAATGAGGTTATTGGCAAGAAGCACCGCATTTGCGAGTATCTCTTCTTTTGATAAATTCTCTTGATTTTTGATATATCCGCCGTTTTTACGAATACTCGGAAGCACATCTTTTGTAACCCAACGCTTAAACTCTTTTGCCTGTGGCAGCTTGGAAGATAGGATGAGAGAATATAATCCTGACTCATTGATTATTATTGTTTCCTGAACTCTACCAAGTCTGTCGATGAGTCCCTGTTTTAGGGAGTCATCTTTTTCTACATGCCTTTCTACTGCATTTAATGGTTTTACATATCCCAATTTTTCAGCTACTTCTTTTCCCAATAAAGAAAAAAACTCACCGTCTTTTTTTCAATTACAGTGAGTTTCCCGAATTTCATATTTTCAAATGTTATTAAATTACTCATAAGCTCTGCTCCTTTTGCTTATTCTTAACTTTATCTTTAGTGATGGTGTCTTTTTGCCATCTCCTTAAACTTCTCAATATTTTTATGAATGGACTCTTTGGTTTTCTCCTTTTTCTCAATACTGGAAAGCACATTTTGAAATGCCTTATTCATGACCTTGGTGTCCTTTTGCCTGAAAGAATACCGAATGTGTTCCGGTCTCCTTATCTTTCATAACCGAAAATTTAACGCCGTGTTTATTCAGTTCTTTCTTTAGCTCCTTTAGTTCTTCGTCTTTGACATTCAGCTCTTCAAGTTGTCCTTTCTTGACCATATCTTTAAGTTTTACTTGACTTCCCTCTACCTTGATTAGCTTATCAAATCCGCCGAGCTTTTCTGCTTGCTGAAGTAATTTTTTCAGTATCTTTAATAATTCTTTTGCCGTAGCTTTGGCAAGCCTTACTTCCAAGTTTATGGCTTTGCTTGAAACTTCTTCGTTAATCAAGTTCTTTCACCTCCCCTTAGCAGCCTTTCCTTATTTTGCTTTAACTTTTCTTTTTGCAGCCTCTTTCTGAAATCTTCTCCCATTACTTTAACGGGAATACACATCTCGATAATCCTTGAGTAAATCCTTTCATATTCCACGCCGTCATCTGAATTTTGTATTTTTTCGTAGGGTAAATTTGTAGTAAAGATTGTCGGCTTTTGCTTTAGATAGCGACTGTTGACAATGTTATACACCTGTTCTTTGGCATAGCTTGTATCACGCTCAATTCCAAGGTCATCTAAAATAAGCACGGAAACATTGGTTAGAGCTTCGATATATTCGTTCTTATCTAAATCAAATCCGCTCTTTTGTAGGTCATTTATTATCTGGGCAAAGTTTCTAATTTTGACCCTTATCATATATTCTTCAATAAGGGCATTTGCAATACAGCACGCAAGATAAGTCTTTCCACTTCCGACTGTTCCACAAAAGAGTAAGCCGATATTTTCTTTTTTCATCTGCTCGTATTCTTTTACATAATTTTTCGCTATGATATAGCTTTTGTCTTTCTCACCCTTATAGTTATCAAAGGTATAAGCCCATTGGCTCATTGAAATAAAGCAGCTTCTTTTAAGTCGCTCAATCTCTTGTTCCTTTTCTCTTTGCTTCTGTTTTTCAAGTCTTTCCCTGTCACATTTGCAGTTATTCTTAAAGATAAATTTCATATCCATAAGGTTTCTCACTTCGCCGTCTTTTCTTTCGTGGCAATTTTTACAATAGGCGTGTCCGTCTTTCATATACTCTGTTTCAGGATCGAAGCTATATCTAACACCCTCGATTAAAATATCACCCAATTCTTTCATCATAAATAATCTCCCATCTCATAATCTTCTAAGCTGTATGACTTAGCTTATTTGTTTGCTTAACACTTCCCCAGTCTTTATAGAACCATGAAAGAATAGTCGCTTTATGGTCTTTGTAGGTCTTTCCTGTGCTTTGAATGTAGGTTGAAAGTCTTTCAATGTAATTATCAAATAGACTTTGCAGTATCTCTTTTAGGTCTATTGCTTCATCCTCTGCTAAAAAGACATTTTGAAATGTTCCATAAGTAGCTTTCCCTAAACTCATATCAGGATTACTATATTCAGTATTATTTCTATTAAGATTACTTCCGTGTATATTCTTCATTTCTTGAGGTGTAGTTTCTACACTTCTGGAGTGTAAATTATTCACTTCTGAAGTGTAATTTTTACACTCGGAGCGAAATACGCTCATAAAGTCTTTAACATAGATGATATTGGGCTTTCCAAGCCCCCGTTTCTTTCTTTCGATAAGTCCTATACCGCCTGAGGTACTATCAAGCTCGTTAAGGATTTTGACTGCCGTCTTATTGGATCTTCCTAAAGTCTCCATAATCTCTTCCACAGTGAAGATGATATATACTCTGTTTTCTTCATCAAGCCATTTATTTCTGAAAGACAGACTTGTTCGCTCCAATAGGCAAGAATATAAAATCTTTGCGTCCGAGGATAAGTTCTTAAACCTTTCATCAGTTACTATGATTTTCGGTAGCATATAGTAGCTGAAACGGTCTCCGTCACGATTGTAAAAATAATCAAATTCCACTTCTCACACCTCCTCTCTTTTTAATTTTTTGCATAAGAAAAGACGATAGATGTTTTACTTTCTATCGCCTCATATCATAGATATTCAATTCCGTAGTCAAACTTCATCAAAAAAACTAAGTTGCCTTGAAATATCCTTCCCTTCAAATAAATTGAGATGGTTAAATATAGCTTCATTATCATGAACGATACCGTTCCGTTCACAGAATTCATGAAACAAACCCATTAGTTTTTTATCGTTTCCACTGTTTGCTACATAATTGTTTCCGTATTCTCTGATGTAGCGTTCTTTCAGCTTTGGAAACTTTTTATCTAACTGCGAATAAATATTCTCTGTTTCCATCCCGAAGTGTAAGACCCATACCAAAGCATATTATTCCAAACACTTTTGCTTCCTTGCAATAATTTAAAATACCAATAATGTTTCCCTCCGTATCGTTGATAAATGGCAGTATCGGAGTTAACCAAACTACTGTTGGTATTCCCTCATCACGCAATATTTTTAATGCTTCAACCCTTTCTTTTGTTGTTGAAACATTAGGCTCTATTTTTTTACAAAGTTCTTCATCATAAGTTGTTAATGTCATTTGAATTACACACTTTGTTTTTTTGAATTTATTTTTCTTAAACAAATCTAAATCTCTCAAAACATTAGCGGACTTTGTTATAAGCGTTATGCCGAAACCATATTTATTTACTATCTCAAGTGCCTGTCTTGTATAATTTAGTCCAAGTTCCTCTTTAATGTATGGATCAGTCATAGAGCCTAAACCAATCATGCATTTTTTTCGCTTTCGTTTTAGGCTCTCTTCCAAAAGGCTGATTCCATTTTCTTTTACTTCTACATCTTCAAATTTATGATTCATCTGATAGCATTTACTTCTTGAGTCGCAATAAATACATCCATGAGTGCAACCTCTAAACAAATTCATTCCATTCTTTGAAGAAAGTATTCCTTTTGCTTTTGTAAAATGCACTTTACTACCCCAATTATTTTGACTTACAGTTTTTCTGATGAGCCTTTAGCTTTTTCATTGCCCAATCATAATGACTTGCAGTCGCACTCACAAAATAGGAACCCAGCGTACTCCCTCCAACCCATTTATATACACCTTTTGAAAAAAGTTCTTCGTTTGCAAAGGTTTCAGCCAAATGTAAAACATCGCTATGGGATTTATGAAACATTTTAGTTGCATTTTCAAGAGAAGTATTTTGATGTTTTTTCCAAAACTCCACATTCATATCACCATAAGTTTTCCAGTTATATGGTTCAGGCAAAAATGGTTTTTCTTCGCCCTTTTGATTGGAATGTACCCAATTCAAAATAAGCTGATGCCATTCATAGAGATGGATTAAAATATCTCTTAGATTTTTATCTCTTTTCCAATGGGCTTCTTTTTTCTTTTCCTCTTTTGAAAAATCAAATGGTGTATTTAACTCTTCCTCAGTCATCTTTGAAATAAGTAAATTTAACTTTTCATAGTTTTCCTTAGCAGCAGTCATCAAATCACTTTTTGTCGTTGGTCTTGGCATAACATTTTACTCCTATTTCACTGAATATCTTAATATAGTTTTTTTGTTTTTTTCTTCTGATGTCCTGTTTTTATTACTTAGATATATTTCTCTATGAAAATCACCTATTCTTGTCAGATTCAGCTTTCTTACAAATTCATTCATCTGTTCAAATGATTTTGGCTCATCATCATAACTTCCAACATGTAAAATCTGAATAGATTTACCTTCTTCTATTTCTCTAAAACTCATCTCATCATACAATGCATTAGGCTTTTTCTTTTTTATATTCTCAAGTGCCTTTGTGAATATCTCTTGTGTAATAAAATCAGGTTGTTTAATCATCAATGTGTATTCCAGTTTATTTTTATCAAGCTCTTCTCCATTTACTTTTTCCCATAATCCCTCTAATGGATATACCGTAAAATCTGTGATTTCGCTATCAGTTTTATTTTTCATTGCATTTTTAAATAGCATTTTAATGGCGTAGGCAACAGAATATAATGTGGATATTCTGTCTGAGAAATCCGTTTCATTCGGATTGCCTTTCCCTTTTATCAAAAATAAACTTTTGCTTTGGCACTTCTACAATGATAGGTGTTTGCTTTACACCATAAAGATTTTTTTCTTGTTTTTCTCCATTCATATTTCATTATCCAATCCTCCCTTTACATTTGGTTAATTTTTATTATATAGGAGGATACTTGACACCATTTGTCAAGTTATATATTTTTCTGCCATTTTATTTATCATTTCTTTAATCTGCATTCGTATCTCTTTTGGTTCTAATACTTCCGCTCCATCTCCGAAAGAAAAAAATATAATTGTATAGATTATAATCATTTGGTATTTCTATTTCAGCATATAAATTTCCCTCATCGTCTTCTATGATTTCTCCATTTAATTCATCATATACCCTGAAAGCAACTTTACGATCAAACTTAACTTTTATATGCACTGTGTTCTCGTGTGGCATTTCTTTCTTGAGTATTGCATCTTCAAAGTTGTCATCAAACTTTTCAGTATGGATTTCTAAATTCTTTATCCGGGACAATTTGAAATATCTAAAATCATTTCTAAGTAAACAGAAAGCATATAGATACCAGTCCTGACTCTTGAAAAGTAGTCTAACGGGTTTAACTCTTCTACTTGTTTCTTTTTCATTACTGCTAAAATATGTGAATGAAGTAATGTTTTTACTTAAAATTGCAGACTTAATATCATTAAACATTTGTTCATACAGCTTATTGTTTTGCCAATTATTAAAATCAACCTCTATCCAACTGGTATTTTTTATTTTAAAGAGTGCGGAAAGTTTTGTTAGAAGCTCATTCTCATGCTGTATTGCGGTATTATCCAATCCTTGAAGAGCTGACATAATTTGTTGTTTCTCGTTTTCAGACAGTAGTGATTTACTAAGAACAAAATCCTCAGCAATTTCTATTCCACCGCCCTTTCCTTGCAACGCATAAATGGGAATACCTGCACTACTGATAGAGTCAATATCTCTATAAATTGTTCTGACTGATACCTCAAATTTATCAGCAAGTTCGCTTGCTGTAACTTTTCCCTTTTCTAAAATATAATATAGTATCCTAAATAGCCTATTATCTTTCATCGTCTTAACATCTCCTATATTTATTATACCACAATAACTTGACATCTGTTGTCATATTATGAAATGTTTTTCAAATCATGATAGTGCTACTTATCTCCCTTATTCACTGTTATAAAAAATAATTAAATTTCACTTCTCATACCACCTCTCTTCTTAATTTTTTGCATAAGAAAAGACGATAGATGTTTTACTTTCTATCGTCCCATATCTTCAGTATTTAGTTTTATTCAACTCGACAAATTGTTTTTTAAGCTTTAGTTATCGGAATCCAAAGTTCCATTTTATAGTCTTTGCTATCCATATCACCTTCGTAATAATATTCAAAGTCAGGTTTTCCTGAATGAACATAGCCATGCTCAGGGAAAAAGACTTCCATCGCATATTTCCACCCATTATGAATGCAATCCGGAACACTTCCTGTTAACTCTACAACGGCATACTCCGCTTCTTCCATTTCCAAAACATCTAAGCCCATGCTTCTTGCTTTGTCTACATCATTAACAATATAGCCTGCCATATAGTTTATTGTGCTTGGGTTTTTCCACATCATGGCAAACGCCAATACTTTGACCGTTTCCCAAACTTGCAAGTTCATCGTGGCTATATTTTTTTCATACAGCTTATCCCAGACACTTGGACATAATGATGAATTGATGCTTTGTTCATTTACCCCTGCGACTGCAAAGGCTTGTTTCTTTTGAATTGTAATATTCATGCTTCTTCCTCCTCTTACACTGAGTGCTAATTGCACCCGTGAAACTAATTTGAATGGTTTCCCATTTCTCACCTCCGAAGGAGTAAATCCATGAAAAATTTTTTTAAATGCTGTTCCAAATGAATCTGATGACTCATATCCGAATTTGAATGCAACATCAATAATCTTTTCATCCGTATCTCTTAATATAACGGCTGCTTCCGTTAATCTTCTACTTCTTAAATATTCTGAGAGCGTTGTTTCGGTCAGAATAGAAAACAAGCGACTGAACATTGAATACGAATATCCGGATAACTGAGTTACTTTCTTTTCATCAATCTCATCATCAAGAACTGTTTCAAGGTAATCAATTGTATTGTTAAACAACTTGATAATATTCATTTCGATCCCTCCTTTCTTTCGGTTTATTTTAGTATAGAGGAAGATTTCTTTTCCTACCCTACAATATTTGTACAAATTTTATAGGTTTCATCTAATAGAAACTTATAACTTGGGATTTGTTTACTTACAGTACGCCTCTATTTTATCCTCATATTTTTTCAAAAGTTCCCGTGAATATATTTTTTCATTTTTTGAATCTCTAACTTCTTTCCAAAGGATAGCTGCAGCTTTTAACTTTGTTAGAATAGTATTCGCTAAATTCATCTGTACAAAAAAATCTTTTTAAAAAAATTGGTTCCATTGGCAAACTGAATTATCATATTTGGCATAGTCTGATTCTCCATAGTATATTTTAATCATATCTTGGATTGTAAATTTTATATCGTTATCCCTTTTTACTTTTCGCCAAGCTGTTGCCATATCAGCATTAAATTTAAACGAATTAACGCCTATTACCTCTGAAAAATATTCTCGAAATTTTTGGTTAAAAGAAAATCCGCATTCAAGTAACGGTGTATCTAATGTTATAACTTCGGATTGATTTTTGTTTCCTTTGCTCAAAAATTTTTCTATCCTATTTCCCTTAAAATATTGTTCTATAATATGATTCAGCTCCTGTTTTGTACATCTATACTCCAATCCAAGAGATTTACAAATTTGTGAAAGTTCATCTCGATACCAGTAGTATCTGTTAAATTCTTCAAATGATTTTATATCTCGAAAATCAGGTCTATTCTCTTTCAAATGCTTACCTCTACAAGTTCTAATTTTACTATTTCTTTTTCTTGGGGTTAGGTGTTGGCAGCTCATCATACATTGAATTGAATAAGCCGGTTAAAAATTCTTTGTTATCAACATCATCTACCAACAGCATTTCCTTTGCTCCATCATAGGGTAACTCATACTTTGCATTCGGCATATATGCTATTGCAGATTTAACAGGCTTCACTAAAAACCTATCATCATAAATTCCACCAATAATTTTCCCGCGATAATAAACAATATATTCACCCATCATTGCTTTATATGTTATTTCTTCCAACTCAGATAGTTGTTCTAAAATGAAATCCAAATATTCTTTACTTGAAGCCATTTTTTATACCTTCCTTAATCACTAAAATTTCAATAGTCCATTTTCGTCAAACTTAAAATTCGAACCCCATGCAACTTCCCAATAATATCCATCTAAATCAGAAAAAAATATGCGTGATATCCGCCCCAAAAAGGTATCTTGTGGTTCTTTTTACAATTCTTCCGCCAGCGCTTCGTACTAATTCAATTACACTATCCACATCTTCTTTATGTTCAACATTGTAAGCTAATGTAATTCCTGAAAAATCCGTTTCCTTTTTGGTGGATTATTTTTCATCAATATCTTTTTACTAATTGTTCCAAAGGAAATAGTTCAAACTTTGTTCCCGGAGTATCGAAAAAGCATACCGGTGGATTATTTTCTCTGCAATCAGTCTTATAGCCTAAGTCATCTCTATAAAACTTGATTGACCTTTCCATATCTTTAACACCTAAACAAATACAAGTAATCTTGTTCATCGTTACCTCCTATGAATTCTTATTTGTCATACAATCAATTTACTTGCCAACTTGTAAACTTGTTTTATCTCTTTACTTTCTAATTTCCAGCTATCAAGCTCAATTTTAATCAACTCCGGGAATTTCTTACTAATATCCCTTAAAGCATTTCCAACAGATTTTCTCACATATTCGCTTGCATCTTCTTTTAAGTTGGCAATCCTTTCAATAGCTTCATTCGGATTTTCCTTGAAATATGGTCTGCTCGTCCATATTCTTAGTCCCTCCGTAACAGCTCTCCTTGTATTAGGATTATTGTTTTTTAACCATTCATCAATTATTGGAAGTGCTTTTTCATATCCTTTTTTCTTGCAGAATTCATCAAATGCCTTTGCCAATACTTCCTGAACTCTCCAATTATCATCTTTGGAAACTTCATCTCTCATAAATGCTAAAATATCATCTTGTTCTGATAAATATCCAAAAAGAAATACACCGTACATTCTTACTTGATAGGTATCAGATTTATATGCTAAAAAAATGCCAAACTCTTAGCATATTCATTATCATTAGCTTTATAATCAGTTAAGGCTCTTTTCTCTTCCTCTTTGAAACCATTTTCTATCAAAGAAAACTCTTTTTCTAAACTCGCAATATATTCTTTCAAGTAGCCTCGCCTCCTCACAAAATATCTATTTACCTACACATCTTTAATCTTCTCATTTATCAATTCAATAAACGCTATCACAGTCGCTCCTATCATCGGGAGCCCATAAGGACTAAATAGGAAACCGATAATCAAACCCGATATGCCTATTCCGACTTCTCCTTGAATGAAAGAAGCTAACGCCCCAAATATGCAGAACATCATAACGATATAAAGTAACGCCGTTCCTATACCAAGTAAGAATGTCAGAAAAGCAGTCAGAATTGATAAGACAAGACTAATCGGGAATAAGATAATTTTTAATATCCATCGCATACACTACCTCTTTTCTCTTCGGCTTATGTGCTGCTTACAACCATTATTTTAATGGATAATGACTCTAAGCAACACATAAACTATCAGTTTCTTCAGTTTTTAACTTTGGTAGAAGCTTCAAAACCTTTGATTTTACTGAACTATTTGCCTCTGTCATTATTATGACACGAGACCCACAGCAGCAATCATATACACGGCAGTTTGAATAAGGCTTCAGAATTGACACCAGCGTGTTTACGATACTTGACGGTGTATAAAACTCTCCGCCGCCTTTGCCTTCCTTTTCAGCAAACTGAGCGATGCAGTATTCGTAAGTTCTACCGAGGACATCTCGGTTACCTTCGGTCTCTCCCATATCCATATTGGTAAAGAGGTCAACGACATCTCCGAGGACTCTTTTGTCCAGATCCGGACTGGCATAATTCTTTGGAAGTACATTCTTAAGTTTCTTATTGTCGGCTTCTATTGCACGCATAGCATCATCAATAATCCTTCCAATTTCGGGCTTATGCGCTGCTGCCGCAATCTTATTCCAGCGGGCCTCCTCCGGGACAAAGAAAACATTGTCCTCCAAATATGCATCCGGATCATCCTCGAATCCATCTCCTTCAGCAACAAGCTGTTGATACTTCTTGTCAAATGCCGTAGAGATGTACTTCAGGAAGATAAGCCCAATTATCACGTTTCTATATTCTGATGCCGGGATATGTCCCCACAACACACATGCTGCATCCCATATCTGCTTCTCAAAGCCAATGTTGGCAGTATTTTTAACAGCCATTTTCCACTATCCTCCATTTTCTATTTGTTCTAGATTAAATCATATTTTTACTTTGCTGTAGGCCTACGTATCCATTATACTACACTAACTCTTTTAAGTACCTTGTAACAAATGTACTTGCATTCTTACTTCCTATAATCTGACTTTAATACTAGTTTGTTGATTCACTTCTGGTTTGGACAATAACGCTACCGTCTCCACATGGCCGCTTCTCGAGAAATTATCAATGCCCACCCACTTCTCCAGTACATATCCACCTTCTCTTAGGTACTTCATATCTCTCGCCAGACTTCCCGGGTCACAGCTTACATAGACAATGCGCTTGGGGCTAAGTTCCAATACTGCGGAAAGGCAAGCTTCGTCACATCCTTTTCTGGGGGGATCTAAGGAAACCACATCCACCAGATTTCCCACGTCCTTGCCTTCCCTCTTCTGTTCTTCCACCCACTTGGGAAGGACTTCCTCTGCGGCTCCCACGAAAAACTCCGTATTATGAAGACCGTTCTTTTCCGCATTCTTCTTGGCATTTTCAATGGCTTCCGGAACGATTTCCAGCCCGTAAACCTGCTTAGCCTTTTGGGCAAGGAATAAGGAAATGGTACCGATTCCGCAGTAACAGTCCCAAACGGTTTCTTCTCCTGTAAGGGCTGCATATTCAAGAGCTTTCCCATAGATTTTCTCGGTCTGGGCAGGATTTACCTGATAAAATGAAGGCACGGAAATAGAGAAGCTGAGCTCCCCGATTTTATCCTCTATACTGTCTTTTCCGTTAAGGCAATGGGTTTCTTTTCCTAAAATGGCATTGCCCCTACCTTCATTAATATTTACGCAAAGTCCAACAATCTTTTCTTGAACTTTTTTATTTAACCCGCAATGTCCACCATCTTCACTTTGTGTGTCCACTCCACAGTGCAGCTCTACTCTACTTTGTGCGTCCACTCCGCAATGCTCATCTGCTTCACTTTCTGTATCCATCTCCCTAGGAATATCTACTTCACTTTGTAAATCGCCTTCCTCAGCACTGAGCGGAAGTCCCTGCAACCTCTCCCACAGCTCTTTTCCATGGGACAAGTTCTTTCCGTTTAACACAAGGCAGAGCAGGATTTCCCCTGTAGAAAAGCCCTTTCTTAGGAAAATGTGGCGAAGCAGACCCTTTCCACTTTCTTCCTCATAGCCGGAGATTTTGTATTCCCTTGCCCAGTCCTTGATGCATTGCAAAATCATGGGATTTTCAGCGCCATTGATTAGGCAGTCCTTTGTTTCAACAATACGGTGGCTATGAAAGCCGTAAAAGCCCATGCGCAAAGAAGCGTAACTTTCCTGTTCATTCTCCGGACTCTTCTTGCATTCTTCGGGCCTTTTTCCGCCTACTGTTTTTTCCTCTCGGATTTCTTTCCCGTTCTGCACCGGATACTGGGCTTTATTCCGATAGCGCTCAGTCTTTCCCCCGAGGATTCCCTCTCCTCTCTTACGCACTTCCTCTTCCGGAATGCCTGCAATCCGAATGAGGCTTTGGGCGATTCTATCTTCCTTCCATGCAAGTTCCTTTTCATAGGATAAATGTTGCAACTGACAGCCTCCGCATTTTCCCGCGACAGGGCAAAGGGGTGCAATGCGATACGGGGAAGGCTTTAGTAGCTTTTCCACCTTGGCATAGGCGTAATTCTTTTTCACCTTTAAGATTCTGGCTTCTACTACGTCTCCCATCACGCTGTCCTTCACGAAAAAAACCAAGCCGTCCTTTTCCGACGCCTTGGCCTTCTTCCGTTAAGTCCGTTATTTCCAAAATGATAAGCTCATTCTTTTTATAGCTTTTCGTTTTTGGCATTCTGTCCTTCGACTGCAAGTCTTCTCCCTGATTGATTTTCCGATTAATCTCGTTTCCTGTTTTCTGCATAGACATCTTCAACCTTACTGCTTTTAGAGCAAACTCTTCGCCCTTCAGCCTTTCAAACCTTCGCTCTACAGCTCTCTCCCTCTTTCTCTGTACTTCTATCCCTGTAGCACCCTGCTCCTACCACCGTAAAAACAAACTCACAAGGCTTAAAAAGGGGAGCGCCCCTTGCTTCAAGATAATTGTCTTATCCGAGCTGAGTCCTCCATACACCGCAACCAAAAACATGATGCTTAAGATCACAACGGAAAGCTCCATGTTTCCGCCCGACCTGTACGTCCCGTAAAGAAGGGCGATTCCCAGTAAACCGTTATAAATACCCTGATTTTTAAAAAGCGTATTCAGGTTTTTTCCTCTCAAGTCCCTCACGCTCATCTTAAATACACGGGCGGTGCTTTCGCTATCCGTCATAAAGCTTTCCAGTAGCATGATATACAAAAAGAGTAGCGCACTGCCGCTCATAAGCATCTTATTTACGATACTGAATGCCATCTTATTTTTCTCCCTGTTTTTCTCTATGTTTTCCTCGATGAGTCTGGCATAAAACATATTGCCGTATTGGTAGCGATAACCGCCATTTTCCTGAATGGCAATCTTGTTCCGATAGGGGACGGTCTTTCCGCCGGATAAGTCCTTGGCAAAGCTCTCCGAAAGACTGTCCTGATAGCTTCCCCCATTCTCTTTTACGTAGTAGAGAAAACCGATTCCGTAGTTATAAGCCTGCCAAACCGACTTTTCATCCAGAGTAAGCTCTCTCGCCTTCGTTTTTAACTCTTTATAATAGCTTAGTCCCTGTTCAATGGACTCTTCCGTATCTAAAGTATTCACGGGCAGTCCCTTAGATTCGCTGGACTGCATAACATCCTTTAGCCTTCCTCCGGACTCTACATTCATAATCGCGTACAGGACTTCCAAATCCGCACTTAGGCCTTTTTCTTTGGCCACCCGCTCCAGCATTTCCCTATGCATAAGTACGCTTTTTGGATAATGCCAGTGATATGCCGTGCTTTTCCGGTATAGCAAAAGCAAAAGTGTAAAACTGAAGAAGATAAGTGCTACAACAAAAGCAGATCGAAAGAATTTATCCTTCTCCGAACTTTTCCTATGCGGTCCTATGATTCTTTGCCACCAGTTCCCCTTGCTGCTCTTTCGCTTCCTTTTCATTCTCTCCCTTTTTTAGCTTGGACTTCTCATTCGGACAAGGCTTTGCATTGGCTACCCGCTCTTCCTCTTCCTCAACGAAGGAAAAAAGAGCAATTCCATAGCCCTTTAAGGGATAAGCGAGGTGATAATTTCTTCCGTCACACTCTCCTTTTACTACAGGCAAATATTTTTCTTCCTTCACTAAGCCTTCTTCCGTGAGAAGAAGCTTCACCTTCTTTGTTTTCGGAAGTCCAACCCAATAATTTTCTCTATCTACCCCGGTCATATTTACTACAAAGAGAAGGCTTTCCTTTCGCTTAGCTCTTCCGCTTGTCAATGCTCCTTTCTCTGTGTCTGTTCCCTTTTCCGCTTTCTTATCTTTCCCCATGTGATTTTTGCAATTCCGGATAAAGCTGTAAATCGAACGGGAACTGTCATCCGCATTGACCCAAGAAAATCCCTCATACTCATAATCCGCCTCATAAAATGCAGGATACTCCTGATAAAGGTGAAGTAAATCGCGCATAAAATTATGAAGAGAGCGGTTCTCCTGCTGCTCCAGAAGATGCCAATCTATGGAACGCGCTTCACTCCACTCACTGTACTGCCCGAAGTCCTGTCCCATGAAAAGCAGTTTCTTTCCGGCATGGCCGAGCATGAAGAAATAGCCTGCCTTTAGGTTTTGGAAGCGTTCTTCATTCGTTCCCGGCATCTTTTCAATCATGGAATGCTTTAAATGCACCACCTCATCATGGGAAAGCACCAAAATGAACTTCTCCGAGTAAGCATAGCTCATACCAAAGGTCATTTTGTTGTGATGATAGCAGCGATAAAGCGGACTCTCCTCCATATAGCTTAGGAAATCATGCATCCAGCCCATATTCCACTTGAAATGGAAGCCCAGTCCCCCGTCCTCCGGGGCCTTTGTAATATCCGGCCAGGCAGTTGATTCCTCCGCAATAATAATCGCTCCGTCTTCTCTCTTTCGAATAAGGGAATTCAGATGCTTAAAGAACTCAATAGCCTCCAGATTACCGTTTCCGCCGAAGCGATTCGGTAGCCACTGTCCGTCTTTTCTGCCGTAATCCAAGTAAAGCATCGAAGCCACAGCATCGACCCTTAGTCCGTCAATATGATACATATCGTACCAGTAGAGTGCATTTCCTATCAGGAAATTCTCCACCTCGGTCTTTCCGTAATTAAAAATCTTCGTTCCCCAGTCCGGATGCTCTCCGAGACGAGAATCAGGATGCTCATAGCAGGCTTCGCCATCGAAATCGGCAAGGCCGTGGGCATCCTTTGGAAAATGTGCCGGCACCCAGTCCAAAATCACACCGATTCCGGCATTATGCAGGATATCCACCATTTCCATAAATTCTTTTGGACTACCGTGGCGGGAGGTTGGAGCGTAGTAGCCCGTAACCTGATAGCCCCAGGAGCCGTCAAAGGGGTGTTCCGCAATGCCCATGAGTTCCACATGGGTATAACCCATATAGTTGCAGTACTCCGCAAGATCTCTTCCTGCCTTCTGGTAACTGATAAAGCCATTTCTTTCAGGGCTTCCCTCGCGCTTCCAAGAGCCGATATGCACTTCATAGATAGCCATGGGACTTTCTTCCCAGTTTGTCTTTTTCCGGCTCTTCATCCATTCCTTATCGGTCCAAGGGAATTTTTCTATATTTGCCGTAACGGAAGCATTTCCGGGACGGAACTCACTGGAAAAGGCATAGGGGTCTGCCTTATAAATCCACTCGTCCTTTTGTGTCAAAATAGCATACTTATAGAGCTCATTTTCTCCCATTTCGGGAATAAAACACTCAAAGACACCGGAATCCGCCACATTGATCATGGCATTTCCTTCCGGATTCCAGCCATTTCTGTCACATACCACGGAAACTGCCTTTGCATGGGGTGCCCAAACCGCAAAATGGACTCCCTTTTTTCCTTCATAAGTGCAGGGGTGTGCTCCCATTTTCTCATAAATCTGATAATGTCTTCCCACTCCGAAAAGATAGCGATCCAATTCCGAAAAAAATCTGTCCATAATCCTCCCCCTATGCGTTGTAGCTCTTGTTTTACTCTTTTTATCTCTTATATTACTTACTCTTATATTACTTACTCTTCTTTTGCTCTTTTTCCCTCTTATAATGCCTGTAATTTCCGCTTTTTCCTGTCCTATAATACTAGTTCTGTCTTATTTCATAGTTCTGTCTTATTTCACCTTAATCATTCTTCCGCTGTGTGCAGCACAGAAAACTTTGATTTGCCCGTACTCATCCATTTCCACTTCTTCCTGTTTTATCAGGTCAAATGCCAGCGTCGCGGGAATCGGTAATTTCAAACGAATATACTGGTCCATCGAGTCGTTGTTTAAGAGCACCAGCACTCCGCTGTTTCCATCCGTTCGAATAAAGGCATAAAGGCGATGGTCAAGATAAAGTTCCTTATAAGCACCTATCTGTAATTCCGAGTTCTTCCCATGAATCTCCGACAGCTTTGCCAGATAATTGGTAAAGGCATCCGGTTTATAGTCTTCCGGGATAAAGGGGTTCGAAAGTAAAGCCTCTTCTCTCCTTTCCCGCTTTCCTTCTAAAGCATACTCCGCTCCGTAGTAGAGAGAGAGGGGCGTCCCGGTAAAGTGAAGAGAGCCATATAGATTCCGTATAAATTCTCTTTATCCGTTAAAACCGAACTGATTCTGTCCGTACGGGGACTCTCTAAAAAGCTGTTCATCTGCAGAAGAATCTCGTGATTCTTCCCCATGGTATAAGCCAGGTCATAGAAGTTCTTTTCATTAAAGGCCTTTACCAAAGCCTGGTAAAAATCATAGTGGCAAAGAGACTGGAGCGTTTCCGAATTCACATACCGTAGCGGTTCCCCCTTCCGTAAGTCTCCTAGCAGGAAAAATTCCGGCTTCATTTGTCCTGTGAAGTAACGTAGAGACTTTTGAAAATGGATATCGAGGCTTGTACAGTTGGCAATCCGGATGCCGTCAATGTCAAATCGCTTAATCCATTCCTTTATTTGGTCAATAATATAGATTCGAAGGTCCTCGTCATCAAAGTTAAAAAGCGGAAACTGCTCCTTCCTCTTCCAGGAAGCATAGGAAAAACCGTCTTTAAAGGAGGAGTCTCCTTGGAAATCCACATTTTTATACCAGGTTTTATAGGGAGATTTTTCTCCCTTTTCTACAATGTCTTGGAAGATAAAAAACTCTCTACAGCTAAATACAACCGCTTCATCCAAAAGTACACGAATTCCCATACTGTGGGCACGATTGATATAGCGGCAGAGTTCCTCCTCCGTTCCCAGTTTCGGATTCATTTCACTAAAGCTTTTCATCCCATAGTGTAGAGGATCTCCCGAAAAAAGAGGCCCCAATATTACCGCATCTACCCCTAAAACTTTAAGATAGGATAAATATCCTTCCAAGCGGGATAAAGGAGATTTCTCTCCCTTCCCCTCTTCCCCAAACATTCCTCCGGGGAGAATATGGTAAAATATCGCACCATCGTACCAGCCATCTGCTCGCTCCTCTATGCTATCTCCAATACATTCAAATTTTCTTTTACTGATTTTCTTTTACTGATTTTCTTTACTGATTTTTTTTACGATATCTTCTTAAACTTTATCCTTTCACTTCCAGCCGTTTCACAAACTCTCCAATCCGCTCCATGGCTATCTTTAAGTTCTCTAAGGAGTAGGCGTAAGAAATACGAATAAAGCCCTCTCCGGAATCACCGAAAGCCGTTCCGGGAACTACCGCAACTTTTTCCTCTTTCAGTAATCTCTCTGCAAATTCACCGCTGGAAAGTCCGAATTTTTTTATGGAAGGAAAAACATAGAATGCCCCAAAAGGTTCAAAGCAATCCAAGCCCATTTTCCTGAAATTATATAAGAGGAAGCGCCTTCTTTCATCGTAGGCTTCTCTCATCCTCTCCACATCCGGATCTCCGTTTCGTAGCGCCTCTATTGCGGAATACTGGGAGGTGGTCGGCGCACACATAATGGCAAACTGGTGGAGTTTCAGCATCTGCTTTAAAATGCGTTCATCCGCACAAGCATAGCCCAGTCTCCAGCCGGTCATCGCATAAGCTTTCGAAAAACCGTTAATATAGACGGTTCTTTCCCGCATACCCGGAAACTCGATAATCGAATGATGCTTTCCCTTATAGCTCAAAGAGGCATAAATCTCATCCGTTAAAACATAGAGATTATGCTTTAAAATAAGGGGCACTATCGCCTCCAAATCCTCTTTTTCCATGATGCTTCCCGTTGGATTGTTCGGAAAGGGAAGCACTAAAATTTTAGATTTTTCCGTAATCGCTTCTTCCAGCTTTTCCGGTGTTAAGCGAAACTCGTCCTTTTCTTCCAGAGGAATCGGCACAGGTACACCGTAGGCCATCTTTGCGCAAGGAAGATAGGAAACATAACAGGGCTCAGGAATCAAAACCTCGTCCCCCGGCGAAAGAATCACACGCATGGCAAGATCTATCGCTTCCGAGCCTCCCACCGTAATCATAACTTCGTCTTTCGGGCTATAGGAAATGCCGTGCATAGTCTCTACTTTACGGCTGATTTCCTCACGAAGTTCCATAAGACCGGCATTCGAAGAGTAGAAGGTTCTTCCCTTCTCTAAAGAATGAATCCCCTCTTCCCGGATATGCCAGGGCGTATCAAAGTCAGGCTCACCGACACCAAGGGAAATCGCGTCCTTCATTTCCGAAACGAGGTCGAAACTTTCGGATTCCACTCGGTTTTATCGCAAGAACCTCCGGATTTAAATCTTTTATCATGGGGATACCTGCATTCTTTCATCGGATTTGGAAATGCTCAACTTCGTTCCGTGATCCTTATAGCGCTTCAAGACAAAGTGTGTTGCGGTGGAAAGCACCGCTTCCATCGGTCCCAATTTCATGGACACGAAATTCGCCACTTCTTTCATGGTTCTGCCTTTAATCATAACCGTAAAGTCATAGCCTCCACTCATAAGGTAGAGCGCATCCACTTCTTCATACTGGTAAATGCGCTCCGCAATATTGTCAAAACCCATCCCCCTTTGCGGAGTAACCTTAACTTCAATGAGCGCATCCACCCGCTCATCCTTCGTATTATCCCAATTAATTAAGGTATGATAGCCACAAATGGTTCCTTCTTTCTCCATGGCCTCTACTTCCCTTGCTACGCTCTCCTTATCTTCCCCAAGAAGAGCCGCAAGGTCCTCCATACTAAGCTTTGCATTCTTTTCAATAATACTTAATATTTTCTCTCTCATACCTTTTCCTATTCTTCCGTCATTTTCCTGCATCAACTCTTAAGGGGAAAACCATCTCTCTTCGGGAAACTACATTTTCTTAGTTTATGTCTCAACCCTTAAGATTTCTCCCCAAAAAAGGGACTCTTATCCTGTCTATTTTACCTAATATACCAAAAGCTAGCAAGTCCGCAGGCTAAAAAGATAGTAGCAAAGACAGTAGACTCACAGACTAAAAAGATAGGTAGCCCGAAGGCCCCCTATCCAAGTGTCTCCAGTTCTTCTTTTGTGAAAATATCTTCCAGACTATCCCCCTCCTGTTTATAAAGATAGGATTCTCCGTATTCGTCCTTTCGAATCCGCTTTTTCTCCGCATGAAAACGAGCAATACAGTTCGCTTCTATCCCTTTTTCCCGGGCAAGATACGAAAAGTCCTCCCCTCTTTCCATTCGAAGTAGAAAAGCCCCTTTTGAGTGAAGGGCATAGGGAGAAATCTGAAAATGCTCGCAAAGTTCTATGGTACTTTGCAGGAATGGAATCTTCTTGTAGGAAAGAGAAAAGCCTCCCCCTCCCATTTTTCCAAGACCGGAGAGAATCCCGCCTCTTCCAAGGGGGAAAACTTCTGTTACGAAAAACTCATACATAAGCCCGGGAAATAAGTCTGCTAGCTCTCCTCGCTTGATTTCTCCTGCATTTTCCTTTGCCTGAACATCCGCTTCATATAGAGGAATAGGTCCTCCGCACCTCTCTTCATCCGTGAAGAGAAAGATATTTTCCGCAGAAAAAGAATGGCTATCCTCTTTCCAAAAAAGTTGAGGCAGTTCTTCTATTCTTCTTTTCTCTTCCCTTTGATAGCGTGTCGAAAAGGGAAGATTTTTTCCTTTTTCCCATAAAAAGCGGCTACCCGAAAGCCCCGGGTAGCCCAGTAAAACAAGATCCTCTATCTTTTTCTTAGATTCTTCTTTGTTCATCTTTTTATTTCCGTTTTCTCTTTGGCTCTTTATTAAGCGAACAAATTGGCTTTTTTTAGACACAAACTGTTTTTTTCGCTTTATTTAACGGCTATTGTATTCCGCTTTTTGTTTTCCCTTACTTTTTTTACATTCTAGTAAGCAGCGGTGTCAAAACCATTCCCAAAAACCATGAGAGCGGCTAAGACAAGAACTATTACCGCAGTAATCGATTTTTTTCTGTTTTGGACTAAGCATATTTTCTCCTTTAGCATGACAAAAAAATTTGAAGCCTTCCTAAGTCGGAGGATTCGACCGGCCTATTCTTCTTATCTAAGACTATTATTTAGTCTACTCTTCTACCTAAGACCAACTTTAGACCAATCTATCTTTCTTACTTTTAGACTATCATTCGACCAGTCTACTCTTTCTTCCGCCAAATGTCTTTAGGAAAAATCAAATTTTTTTATAAATAGGTTTTCTTATAAAATTCCAGTCTTCCGAGCGCTCTTGCTAGCGCCGCCTGCGATTTCTTAAATTCCATATAGCTTTTGCTTTTGCCGAAGTTCCTCTTCTGCTCTTTCCTTAGCTTCCTCGGCTCTTCGAATATCCATCTCTTCCTTCGTTTCCAAAGTGTCCACAAGCAAAGTTAAGCGGTTATTGGCAAATTGCAAAAATACCCTTTCCGACCTCAACATGCACCCAAGTGCCGTCCGGCTTCTGGGCATCCAGTACACCGATTTCCACTGCAACGACGACAGGCGCATGGTGCGCCATAAAGCCGATCTGCCCGTCCAGTGTACGAACATTCAGATATCGAAGCTTATCATCATAATAGACCTTATTCGTTGCGATAACCTTTGCACTGAACAGGCCTTCATTTCCTCGTATCATAAGGAACTCCTTTAGTTCTTTAAGCTCTCCGCCTTCTTCTTCACATCATCAAGATTTCCGACATTAAAGAAAGCAAGCTCCGGAATATGGTCCATTTCTCCGTCAATAATGGCTTTAAAGCCGGCAATCGTTTCTTTCAAAGGAACGTAGCGCCCGGCAACACCGGTAAACTGCTCTCCCACGAAGAAGGGCTGAGAAAGGAAATTTCGAATCTTTCGTGCGCGGTAGACGAGAAGCTTATCCTCTTCGGAAAGCTCTTCCATGCCGAGGATTGCGATAATATCCTGTAGTTCCTTATACTTCTGTAAAATCTGCAGTACGCTCTGTGCCGTCTCATAATGCTCTTTTCCGACGATGTCTTCTTCCAAGATACGGGAAGAGGACTCCAAGGGATCCACCGCCGGATAAATGCCCTGTTCCACAATCTTACGGGAAAGCACGGTTGTAGCATCCAAATGGGCGAAAGTGGTAGCCGGTGCCGGGTCTGTCAGGTCATCCGCAGGCACATAGACTGCCTGCACGGAGGTCACGGAACCGGACTTTGTAGACGCAATGCGCTCCTGCAGCTGTCCCATTTCAGAGGCAAGAGTCGGCTGATAGCCTACGGCTGAGGGCATTCTTCCAAGAAGAGAAGAAACCTCGGAGCCGGCCTGCACAAAACGGAAGATATTATCGATAAAGAGGAGCACATCTTTATGCTGTACATCACGGAAATATTCCGCCATGGTAAGCCCTGTCTCCGCTACTCTCATTCTGGCACCGGGAGACTCATTCATCTGTCCGAAAACAAGAGCCGTATTCTTGATAACGCCGGACTCCGTCATTTCGTTATATAAGTCATTTCCCTCACGGGAACGCTCTCCCACTCCGGTAAATATGGAGTATCCGCCGTGCTCGGTCGCGACATTTCGAATCAGCTCCTGAATGAGGACGGTCTTTCCTACTCCGGCACCGCCGAAGAGACCGACCTTTCCGCCCTTTGCATAGGGGGCAATTAAGTCAATGACCTTAATTCCGGTTTCCAAAACTTCCTGTACCGGACTTTGCTCGGTAAAGGCAGGCGGTTTTCTATGAATTTCCCATCTTTCCTCTGTTTTAATCGCTTCTTTCTGTCAATGGTTTCTCCCAGGACATTAAAGAGTCTTCCGAGGGTTTCCTCTCCCACAGGAACAGCAATTCCTCTTCCCGTAGACAACACTTCCATATCTCTTTCCAACCCCTCACTGGGCGCCAGCATAATGCAACGGACGGTATTGTCCCCCAAATGGTCTGCCACTTCCATGGTTGCCTTCGTGCCGTGGTTATCCACCGTGAGAGCTGTCTTAATAGTGGGAAGCGGACTTTCCATGAATTCCACATCCACAACAGGACCCATAACCTGTACGATTTTTCCTGTTTGCATCTACCCCTCTCCTCTCTTCCTATTTTTTCTTCGCCTTTGCCGCCCTTTGCGCTTTCGCTCCGGCAGCAATTTCCGTGATTTCCTGAGTAATCTGTGCCTGCCGCACACGATTGTATTGAATACGAAGCTTCTGCTTTAACTCATTTCCGTTTCGATTTGCTGCGTCCATAGAAGTCATTCTCGCATTCTGCTCTGCGCAAAACGACTCCACGAGAGCACTGTAGATATAGCCGTTTAAATAGTCCGGAATGATATTTTCCATCAGGGCATCGGGACTCGGGAAAATGTTAAAGGCCTCATAGTTTGCGGTAATCGGCACTTTCACAAAGACGGGGTGCAGCTTATCCAGAGGGAGGAGCTGCTCTTCCATGCTTTCCATCTCTAAAGAACTCTTCATTCTGGTGTAAGCAATATGCAGCTCATCAATTTCCCTATTTTGAAAAAGCTCCAGCATCTTTCTGGTAATTACCCTAGCTCTATGGAGTGTCGGATTCTGCGCTGTATAGTGAAAAGCTTCATCAATCGGAATCTGTCTCGTATGAAAATAGCTTCGCCCCATTTCACCGACTATGAAAAGTCGACTGTTTTTATACTGCCTTAAGAGCTCTTCCGTCTCTTTAATAACGTTGTGATTGTAGGCACCTGCCAGTCCCTTATCCGCCGTTACACAGATGATGGCAACCTTACTTTCTCCCTCGGCTATCCCCTCTCTTAAGTCAAGATAGGGGTGTGTATAGTCTTCAGGCAAATGTCGCATAACACGCGCAATCATTGATTGCAGAGTGTAGAAGTAAGGCTCGGTCTGGGCAAGCTCCGCCTTCGCCTTACGCATCTTCGTACTGGAAATCAGGTACATCGCATTAGTAATCTTTAGTGTATTGTCAATGCTTCCGATTCGATCTCTTAATTCTCTTGTTGTAGGCAAAATCCGCCTCCTTTACGAAAGTTTCTCCGCTTCTTTCTTCTTAAAATTATGGTAAGCGGAAATAATCTGCTCTACAAGGTCATCCGCAAGCAGTCCGGAAATCTCGATATTGCGTAAGAGCTCCGGCTCCTTCTCTTCAAAGTATTGAAGAACTTGCTTTTGCAGGCTCTTTACCTCTTTTTTCTCCACATCCAGGAATTCCTTATTTAAGGCTAAGACAAGCGTTACCACCTGCTCTCCTAAGGAAAGCGGATTTCCAAGAGGCTGCTTTAAGAGCTCCATAAGGATTGCTCCCTGTGTAAGCTGCGTCTTCGTACTCTCGTCAAGGTCGGAGGAAAACTGGGTAAATACCGCCATTTCTCTGTACTGCGCAAGGTCGATACGGAGAGAGCCGGCTGCCTTCTTCATGGCCTTTGTCTGTGCTGCACCGCCCACACGGGAAACGGAGAGCCCCACATTTACCGCAGGACGCTGTCCCTCAAAAAAGAGGTTACTTTCTAAGAAAATCTGTCCGTCCGTAATGGAGATAACATTTGTCGGAATATAAGCGGATACATCGCCGTCCAAAGTCTCAATAATCGGTAAGGCGGTAATACTTCCTCCGCCAAGCTCGTCGGAAAGACGGCAGGAGCGCTCCAAAAGACGGGAATGCAGATAGAATACATCTCCGGGATAAGCTTCACGACCGGGTGCTCTTCCCAAAAGAAGAGAAAGCGCACGGTAGGCTACGGCGTGCTTACTTAAGTCATCATAGACAATGAGCACATCCTTTCCCTCATACATAAAGTATTCCGCAAGAGAGGTCGCCGCATAGGGCGCAATATACTGAATCGGTGCCGGATCAGCCGCTGTTGCCGCAAGGACACAGGTATAGCTCATGGCATCGTGCTTCTTTAAATTCTCAACAAGGGCCGCGATGGTGGATTCCTTTTGTCCGATAGCCACATAAATACAAAGGCAGTTCTTCCCCTTTTGATTTAAAATGGTATCCATTGCGATGGAGGTCTTTCCGGTCTGTCTATCCCCGATAATTAGCTCCCTCTGGCCTCTACCGATAGGGAACATGGAGTCAATCGCCAAAATACCGGTCTGCAAGGGAACATTGACCGTTTCTGTCCAGAATTCCGGGGGCGGGCTGTTCAATCGGACGGTAGTCTCTGGTTACAATCTCTCCCTCGCCATCAATCGGATTTCCGAGTGCATCCACCACTCTTCCGAGGAATGCATCTCCTACGGGAATACCCGCCATCTTATTGGTACGAACGGCGCGGCTTCCCTCTACAATGCCCTCTTCGTCACCGAAGAGAATCACACCGATTCGGTTTCTTTCTATATTTTGCACCATACCGCGGACACCGTTGTCAAAGACAACCACCTCTCCGTACATGGCATGATCCAAGCCATTTATGATGACAATGCCATCTCCCACGGAGCTAACGAAACCGATTTCCCGCTTCTCCGCCTTTAAGTCAAAGTCCTCTACCGAGCTTTGCAGGATACTTACGATGTCCTTACTGCTTCCGCCGAGGCGCTTATTCATCACTTCGTCGAGGAACTGCTGTCTTCTTCCCTTGGTACTCCAGTCATACTGGTCATTTCCCACCTCAAGAATAAAACCGCCTCCTAAGGAAGCATCCTCTTCAACTCTCATTTCAATATTGTGGGTATGGTACTTGTTATAGACAAAATTCCGGATACGCTTTAACTGCTCTTCCACAGGCTTTGTCACATAGCGAAGGCGAACATTTAACTTCGTGGATTCCTCTCGAGAAAGCCTTTGGTACTCCTCCGCAATATCCTTCCAGGAGCCTACTACGCCCTCCTGGCATAAAACCTTTAAAATATCTCTTACTTCTGTAGGAAAAATACTGTCGATTATGGCTAGTCTATTTTCCAAGGGAACAGTAGGGTCAGACAACTGAGATGCTGTTTCCGGTAAAACTTCAAAAATGCGACCGGTTTCCTCGATTTCACTCTTGGGAACATGCATTCTGTAAAGCTGTTGTGCATAATCACTGACTTTTTGCAGCATAATCCTTTACCCCTTCTTCTCTGCATCCTCTAGGAAAGTGTCGTAAAGCTTCTGGTTATTTTCCGCAGAATCCTTACTTGCCGCAATCTTATACGCAGCCTTTGCCACAAGCATAGCCACTTCCTCTTCCATCTCGTGCTGCTTCTGCTCTGCCTGCCTCTCAGCCTCTATCTTTGCATCGGCAATAATCTTTGTTGCCTTTTCTCTGGCATTTCCTATGATTTCATCATACTCGTTTGTGGCCTGCATTCTGCTCTTCTCGAGTTTTTCCTGACGCTCCGCATCAATCTGTGCCATAGAATCCTCATACTGCTTCTTTAAAGCATTGGCCTTTTTTGTCGCTTCTTCCGCTTCTCTATAGGAATTATCCAACTCATTTTGCCGCGCGGCAAGAATGTCCCGCACCGGCTTAAAGAGAAAACGGTACAGGAAAAATACAAGCACAAGTACATTGATAACGGTAAAAATAAAAGTTCTTAGATCAAGGCTCAGCATCCTTTTCCTCCTTAGCTTAACAACCGTCCTGCCCTTTACTTCAAGAAGAGAATAATCATTAAGCCGATAACGAAACCGTATATTGCGGTTGCCTCTGCGAGAGCACAACCCAAAAGTAGAATCGTCATAATCTTGGAACTGGCCTCCGGCTGTCTTGCTACCGCCTCCGTTGCCTTTCCTGTTGCAAGACCGATGGATAAACCTGCTCCGATACATGCCAATGCTGCGATTGCCGCTCCGATTGCTGTCATAATTCACACTCCTATTCTGTCGCCTTTGCGACCTACTCTGTTTACTATTTCTATTCTCTATCTGTTATTTCTGTATTACTATAATCCTTTATTCTACCGCCTCTGCAATATAAAGCGAGGTCAGGAATACAAAGACATAGGCCTGAATGAGACCGTCGAAAATATCAAAGTATAGGGATAAGATTGCCGGAACTCCCACGGGAACCACCAAGGTCACGAGCTCCATAATAACGAATGCGCCAAGGACATTTCCAAAAAGACGCATACATAAGGAAAGAGGCCGGATAAATATCTCCAAAATATTAATGGGGGTAAGAATCGGCATAGGCTTTGCAAAGCGTTTAATCCAGCCTCCGAGTCCGAAAGCGCGAATCCCTGCTGCTTCCACAAGGACGATGCTCATTACCGCAAGAGCGGCCGGGATATTCAAGTCCTTGGTCGGCGGCTTCATTCCGAAAATACCGGTCAAGTTTACAAAACCGATAAAGAGGAGCACCGACGCCATATAGGTACTGTATTGTGCCGCTTCCTCTCCGAGCGTTCCCTTTGTAAACTCATCCAGCTTAATGACGATCAGCTCCGCAATCTGCTGACGCTTCCCCGGGTTTCTGACACGAAGATTTCTCCCCAAAAGAAAAGCCGCAAGGATTAAGACAGCCATGACAAGCCATGTCACAAACACCGACTCCGCTATGGGGATTCCCCCAAAAAGCGGAATCGTAAAGGCGGTCTCCACATTCAATTCTTCTAAAAGAGACCGAGCAAGTTGTTCCATTTCCTTCCCCCTTCCTGTCTCTAAGGTTTTATGTTCTTTTTTAATACTCGTTTAGCATTATATTCCCACTATTTCGTAATGCAAGTTTTTTTAGAGAAAATGAATCCTCTTCTTAAAAAAATAAAATCTGCTTTATACGCTCCTCTTAGGCTTTCCTAGTAAAAAAGAAGCTGTGAAAACAGAAAATCCAAAGCTGAACCTCTTCTTCACAACTTCTTTCCTCACTTAAAAAGTATGTCGAACTATAATCTTATCTTTGTTGTTTATGGTGCAACCGTTAAGGTTGTGGAGCCATTGTTACTTGCGCTTGATTCTGTACTCGTTACAGTATTTGTGCTTAGATTCTGTCCCGGACCGGCCATAGCAGAATTGCTTGATGAGGCAGAGCTCTCTACTTCTTCACTCCGTACATACTGCTTGGAAATATAAGCATCCTGTCCGTTATAGTTCACAATCACCCACTCACTGTCATAGTCGCCCTTGTATTGAATCTCCGTTCCGGCATCCAAAACAGTCAGCGTTTCCGAATCTGTTGTAGTGGGTTTTGTTCTGACGCGTACACCGGTAGTCACAAAATAGCGCTTAGCCGCTTCCGTCGTTTCTTCTACCGTGCTTTCCGCTTCCGTGCTCTCCATCGTCTCAGCAATAGTGGTAAGCACTGCTGTAGTTTCCACCACAGTTTTTCTTCCCTTAAAGACAAAGAGTCTTATCAGAAGAATCACAACCAGAAGAATCGCTACCGGTAAGGCAATCTGCAAAATGCTATACAAGTCAATTTCCCGTCTTGTCGATTTCTTTGCTTTTCTCTGACTTCCACCCGTTCTTGCAGCTACTCTTCTCTGGCCTGAAGCAGTTCTCTGTCCTGTTTTTACGCGTTTTATCCCTGCGCTGGAACTCTTATCTGTTCTGCCCTGTTGTTTTTCACTATTTCTCCGAATAGGTATTCCCAGCGCTCCGTCATCTTCCTCTTGGATAGCTACTGAGACAGTTTTTCTATCCGGATAGCCTTCTGCCCTAAGCTTCGGTGCCTCGCTACCATAGGAATCTGCACGGACTTTTGCTATCGTACTTTCTGTTTTTCGCTCTCTTCCGTCCTGACTTTCATCCATATAGGAAGAAAGTGCATCTCTAAGCATAGAAAAAGAATCATTTGCATCTTGTGCAGAAGGGTTATTTCCCATCTCCGCCATTTCTCCAAATGCCCGTATTCCATGATAAGCATCTCTAGCCTGCGCCGAAATAACCCCCCCGTCATAAAGCTGGTTGATATCTCCCTCCAGATTGCTGGATACCATCAAGGCCTGGTCTATCTGCATACGTACCAGAAGTGCCAAAATCTCTTTATCTAAAATAACAGCTTCTCTATACCTTCCGTTTAATAAATAATTTTGCACATCCGAAAGCTGTACTCGGATCTTCCCCCAAACACTGTTTTCTCTTTCAGCCATACTTCCTCCTTGTGCTTTTATTCATCAGTAGTATACCTAGAATACATTCTTTCTTCAAGGAAGAAATGTAAATTCCTGCTCTTATTTTTGATTATTATATTTCAGTAATTAATGTTTTTTCATGCACTGCCAAATTCAATCCGTCGTAAGCAAATCATTTTATTTTCCGAATCCCGTTTATAATTCCCCTTTATCCCCTAGATTGTTTCAAAGTGTCCCAAACTCCTTCCGGCAAATGGTCCCGGATTTAATCTGGAATAAATTTTTTCTTTTCCCGTATCATCTATGATTGCCACACAAAAGATATTCACATATTTTCCTTCATAAAACTGTCCATCCGTTAAGCCTTCCAAAAAGCTGTCTCCGATATACTTTAGTTTCATACCCTATTACCTCCCCTATTACCATTGGACATCCTTATCCAAAAATTAAATAATAAGTGGTATATCGAAATATCTTCTTAAAAAATAAGTATTTTTTTGTACAAAAAAAATACGGAAAAGAAGATTTCTCCCCTTTTCCGTATTCCCTTTTAAAGGGATGAACGTCTAAGTATGGTAATGACCTTTCCCTTAATCTCTTTTTTATTTACTGCTCCGAAAAGGCGGCTGTCCTTCGCTCCGGAACGCATATCCGCCATAATAAAGTATTCGTCTTCCTTTAGGGTAATCGGATATCGTACCGCCTCCGTATCATAGGGTCTGGTATCATAAAATATACCGTCTTCAATCTGTATATTGCCATTTATCATAAGTCCGCCCTCATCCAGAATTTGAATTACATCTCCGGGCTGGCCAATGACTCTACCTACAAATTGCTTTCCGTCCTTTTGATAAACCAGTACATCGGAAGGCAAGATTTTATCCTCTAAACGATAATAAAGCATCAAGTCTCCTGCACTGAGTTTCGGCTTCATGTCATCATTCTTTACCGGGGAAATACCGAAAATGATAAAAAACATGACATAAATCAATCCTGCCATCAGCACAAGGTGGGATAAAAAAGAACGCACATCCGACATCTGCCGGTAAAAGGCCCTCTTTTTTCGAATTACATCCAGTGGAAGCAGAGCCTTTTTTTCCTTCTTTAACTTAGCCATTCACGCCTTCTCCTTTGTATGCCGTCTCTCCCATTCCGGAAAAATCGTTCCTTTCCGTTGCTGTCGCCCTATCCGAATACCGAGATTTCATAAGTGAAAGTCTCTTTTCCAAGTCTGCAATCTTGGCATCCCTCTCTTTTAGCCTTGCCTCGTAAGAAAGCTCTTGTGCATAAAAGACAGAGCGGTATTCGCTATCCAGGTCCTCCAATTTCTTCCACAACGAGGCCGGTTGAATTCCGAATAGCCCCTTACGAAAATGCATTTTCTTCATATACTCTGCTACTTCTTCCAAAGTTTTTGATGCCATATTTTTTCCCTCTCTTCTTAAATACAGGATTTGCCTATCCATCTAACCTTTCCTGTCCCGCACTTCTCCAACAATCCATGTCTCCCGGCAAGATGCCAAGTACGATTGTTTATTTTATCCGAGCAAACCCTCTACTGACTGTTCTTTTTCGTTCTCTTCTCCGTGTTTTATAGTATAGCTTGCATTTTTCTTTTTGAATAGAGATATCCCCGGAGAACTTCCTTGCCTAATCCTTTGTTTCGATATAAGATAAGCCAAAAGCTTAGAAAGGATGAGACAAACCGTCTCCCTATCTTTTCGACACAAAATGAGCTTTTCTTAAATACTAGATTCATCTAAAGAAGAGTGTACATTTTCTGTTTTGAAGAAAAGTAGCTCAGTATGGAATTCATCAAATAGATTGAAACGGAAAGGATTTATATGAAAAATTAATCTCCTGGAACGTCAACGGACTGCGTGCCGTAATGGGCAAGAACTTTATGGAGGATTTTCAAAAACTCGATGCGGATATTTTCTGCTTACAAGAAACCAAATTACAAGAGGGGCAAATCAATCTCGATTTACCCGGTTACTATCAATACTGGAATTACGCTGTAAAAAAAGGCTATTCCGGAACTGCCATTTTCACAAAGGAAGAACCGCTTTCCGTCCAATATGGCATCGGAATCGAGGAGCATGATCAGGAGGGGCGAGTGATTACCCTGGAGTTTAAAGACTACTATCTGATAACCGTTTATGTTCCCAATTCCCAAAACGAATTAAAGCGTCTTCCCTATCGCATGGATTTTGAGGATGCCTTCCTGAACTATATACTAAATTTGGAGAAGAATAAGCCGGTAATTTATTGCGGAGACTTAAATGTAGCGCACGAAGAAATTGACTTGAAACATCCGGATACAAATCACTTAAGCGCCGGTTTCTCCGATGAGGAACGGGCAAAATTTTCAAGAGTTCTCGGTAGTGGCTATCTGGATTCCTTCCGTCACTTTTATCCCGAGAAAGAAGAGGAATACAGTTGGTGGAGTTACAGAACCAAGGCTCGAGATCGTAACGTAGGTTGGAGAATTGATTACTTTGTCGTTTCCGAAAAGCTGAAAGAGAAGTTGCTTTCCGCTTCTATTCATCAGGAAGTGATGGGCTCCGACCATTGTCCGGTGGAGATTACCCTGGACCTATAGATTGAGAGGTTTTTTATGCGGTTACAATGTGATGTACACACTCACACCCTATATTCTCGTCATGCATACGCGACCATTTTGGAAAATGTGCATGCCGCTAAGGAGGCAGGACTTACACTCCTCGGTTCTACAGACCATTTTTCCTCCATGCTCTATCCCGATTATGAAAATATTCGCCACTACCAATATCTCTGCGTGAGTCATACCTGGCCAAAGGAGATAGAGGGAGTCCGTCTTTTACAAGGCTGTGAGGTAGATATTGTAGACCTGGCCGGACACCTCTTCGGCTATGACATCCCTATTGCTAAAAATATAGACGGGGATTTTTATTCGGATAAAAAAACGCTTTCCCTTTACGAAAGAGTCACCCGAAAAATGGACTATGTGATTGCCTCCGTTCATCGCCATAGCTTTGCCGATACCGCAACACCGGCGGAATGTACGGAGCTCTACTGCAATGCAATGCAGAATAAAAAGGTCCTGATTCTTGGCCATATCGGACGCTCCGGTCTTCCCTTTGAAATCGACCCTGTTCTTCTTGCCGCAAAAGATATGCATAAATTGATTGAAATCAATGAGCACTCTTTAGACAGTCGCAATCATTGCAATGAACGATGCAAAGAGATTTTAAAGCGCTGTGCAGAACTGGAGGTCCCTATCTCCATCTCCAGCGACGCACACTTTGCAACTGCCATCGGAAAGTTCGACAAAGTAAAGAAAATGCTCTCGGAGATTCATTTTCCTGCGGAACTGATTGCAACAAGGTCCGCTGAAAGCTTCCTAAGTGCTATGAAATTGGCAGGAGTATAAAAAAAGGGGCTGTGAAAAATCGAAATAATTTTCTAAGCAATATAGGTCTGAACTTGGGGCACGCTCTCGCTAGCTTCGCCACGTAACGGATACTAAGCGAAAAACAGCGTTTCTCTTGTTTTTCGCAAGTACCGACGGGCTCAGACTACCCCCGCATTCAGACCTATATTGCAAAGAATTCCTTTATTATTTTGATTTTTCACAGCCCTTTTCTATCCTAAAAATGCTTCTTCCTGAATGCTTCCGCATTTTCTTCAATTTCTGAAATCAGAGCCACGCGCTCCGCATGTCTTCCTCCCTCGAATTCCGAAAGAAGGAAACTGTCCACTATCATTTTAGCCAATTCGATACCAATGACTCTTGCCCCGAGACAAAGTACATTTGCATCGTTATGTCTTCTTGCCATCATAGCGGAATATGGCTCTGTACAAGGGAATGCACGGATTCCCTCTACCTTATTGCAAGATAGGGATATTCCGATACCGGTTCCGCAAATGGCAATCCCAAAGTCTGCCTTTCCTTCCGAAACCAAACCGGCCACCTGAAAACCGGCAAGCGGATAATCATAGCGTTCGGGATTATCAGTTCCCACATTGATGATTTCTATCCCCTGCTCTTCCAAATAGGCTTTCAGCTCCATCTTCATTTCTACTGCAGCATGATCATTTCCCATTGCTATCTTCATTCTTTTCTCCTTCTTTTCTTTGCAATCGAAGTAAATTCTAGCTTTTCTCTACTCCCGGCTCCAAAAAGGATACCGCAGAATCTCCACATAACTTTTCCAAAAACCGCTCATGGCTTGCCCTTTAGCACCAGTTAAAAATTATAGCATTGATTGGCTTTCGGAACGAGTCCTTCCTTGAAAAACTTGTGTTAAAATAAATCCGGCATATTGATCTTTACCAAAAGTAACTTTACAAAAGGAGTCATGTTTATGAATAGCTTAGCCATAGCCACATAATTCGAAGAGGAATTGATTCAACTAAGAAGATATTTTCATGCACATCCGGAGCTCTCCCGGAAAGAATGGAATAGGTTCTTTCTTATACTGCTTTCATGCGAAACTTTTGCTGTTCTTTTTCATTTTCAGCCAGGGAAATATCCGCTCCCAAGCCACGAAGTTTTGCTTCAAAATGCTCATATCCTCTTTGAATGTAGCCAATATCATGCACCACAGTGATGCCCTGCGCAGCAAGACCGGCAAGAACCAGGGCTGCTCCTGCACGGAGATCCAGTGCATTGACAGAGGCTCCGCCAAGGCTCTTCTGTCCCTCAATCACAGATACATTGCCCTCAACCTTGATTTTAGCTCCCATACGAGTGAGCTCATCTACGTATTTGAAGCGATTCTCAAAAATCGACTCGGTCACTACGGAATTACCTGAAGCAAGAGCCAGTGTTACAGAAATCTGCGGTTGCATATCCGTAGGAAATCCGGGATAGGGCAACGTCTTTACATCGGTAGACTGCTGCTCCAGTTTTCCGATAACACGAATACTCTCGTCATATTCTATAATGGTATTTCCCATCTCCAGAAGCTTTGCAGAGATGGACTCCATATGCTTTGGAATTACATTTTTAATTAAAACGTCACCTCTCGTAACTGCTGCAGCGCACATAAAGGTTCCCGCTTCAATCTGATCAGGAATTACGGCATATGTTGTTCCATGGAGACGCTTCACTCCGCGAATACGAATGGTATCTGTTCCTGCTCCACGGATATTTGCCCCCATGCTGTTTAAAAAGTTGGCTACATCTACAATGTGCGGCTCTTTCGCGACATTTTCCACGATGGTCATTCCGTCGGCCAATGCCGATGCCAACATAATATTAATGGTTGCCCCGACAGAAACCACATCCAGGTAAATATGGCTTCCGAAGAGTCCCTCTTCTGCCTTGGCTACCAGATAGCCGTTTTCCACCTCTGCCTGTGTTCCCAGAGCACGAAAGCCCTTTAAGTGCTGGTCAATGGGACGCTGTCCGATGGCACATCCGCCGGGAAGCGGAACTGTAGCCTCGTGGTATTTTCCAAGTAATGCACCGATAAAATAATAAGATGCACGAATCTTTCTGATATATTCATCATCAATGCTGTGCATGCTGATATTTTTGGCCTCAATTACCGCTGTATGTGCATCCAGACGATCCACCTTCGCTCCTACCTCTTTCAGAGCCTCCAACATAACATTGACATCCCGAACGTCCGGTAAATTCTCGATGGTAACTTGATCTTCAGTCAGCAAAGCACCGGCAATGATACCCAGTGCCGCATTCTTTGCTCCTCCTATAGTAACCTCTCCACGAAGGGGGTTTCCCTCCCCCTCTCATGATGAAAACTTCATTCATGATAAACCTCAACTTGTTTTATATTCTCAGACTCTGTAAACTGTCTTCCCTTTTCTACTCTTTTTTTACAACAAAAAAGGACATTCTTTCTGTAGAATGTCCAATGATTATAGTGCCTTTTAAGGAAAAGTGCAAGAAAATAAGTTCTTACGTCCTTTATCCCTTGAGCTGCTTTAAAACTCCGGGAAGTTCTGACAAGGACTGAATCTTCTCCGCATAGTTCTTTGGACTTCCAAATCCGTAGGATGCAAAGAGGAAGGCTATTCCTGCTTTTTCTGCAGATTCTCTATCCAAGTCCGTATCCCCAAGGTAGACTGTATTTTCCTTGGAAAGCTTGTTTCGCTCCATGAGCAAAGCAATATTTTCCGCCTTGGATCTTCCGGTATTTCCAAAGCACTCTATATCCCGGATATCTTTCCCCTCCCCTAAAGAAAGTTTTGCTGCCGTAAGCATGGCTTCTATATAACCGGACTGGCAGTTCGATACAATATAAAGTTTTTTTTTCCGTCAGCCTGCAGGCTCTTAAGACAAGTAAAAAAATCAGGATAAAACTTTCCGGGATGCTCAGACAAGTAAGTATTCTCATAATCCATAGCATAACACATGATTTCTTCTCGTCTTTCTTTTTTTAGCTCAGGAAGAAGCCCCTCCCCGATTTGTTCCATGGTAAGCCCCATGTAGCTTTCCAAATCCGAGGAGCGAACCACTCTGTCCCTTGTCTCCGGAAAATGAGAAAATGCCTCCGTCCAAGAATCTGCCACCTCTTTTACCGCATCCCAAATTGTTCCGTCTACATCAAAAATCACCGCTTCTATACTCATTACTTGCCCCTTTCCCTTACCCTATGATTCTCTTTTTACTCTTTTTTACTCTTTTTTACTCATTACAGAAGAAAGAACTCATCCTTCTATAATCTTTTATATTCTTCCCTATTCTTCTCCAACAATCTCTTTCCAGTACTTTTCTCCCTGAAAAATGCTGTTGCAGTAGCAGTCCACAAAGGTCTTTCTAATCGGTTCCGCCACTTCTAAAAGTCCCAAGGACTTCGGAATGAAAAATAAGGCATCGGCAATGTCCTGTGCCATCTTCTTTGCCAAAGACTCGTCCTTCATACGAAGCAAGCCAAAAACTGTGGAAGAATAACTCTTATCCTCTACACAGGTTTCTATCCAAAAAGAAGCAAAGGCCTTCCATTCCGCCAGTTTACAAGCGTTCTGTAACATCTTGTTTGCCGACTCTTCATGCTTATCTGCTTCTGTACTTCGGTCTGCTGCATCTTTCTTCTTCATTTTATTTTCCGGAAGACTTTTTTCTTCCGGAAATTCAAAAATATCCAGCAGCTCTCTAATTTCCTTCTGTTTTGATTTTTTATTCCAGAAGTAGATTCCTGTACGCCCGCTGATTAATATGCTCATCCAAGCGAACATATACTTATCTAAGCAAGGATTATCATTTTGAAAAAATCCACCTGTCTCTACTCTTTTCTTTTCCAGGAGAGGATGTCTCTTTCGAAGAAGCAATAGTCTGTATTCTTCAATCCGCCTTTCTTCGATTTGCTTTTCTTCGATTTGCTTTTCTGCCAAAGCCTTATCTTTCTGCTCCTGTCCCAGGCTGTTCAATTTTTCTATTATAAGAGCTTCTCTTTTTTCCGGATCCCTTTCCTCGTAAAATGCCTTAGGCCAGTCTAAAAATGGATTTCTTTCTTCTTTTTCTACTTCTTTATACAGCATCCCTATACTCCTTTTTTCAGGAAATCCCAGTTCCTCTTTCTTCCTTCGGTTCATGGTTCATTCATATTTTGTTATCACATTGTTTACAGCATAAACATAGTTTATTCATGCTTCTTTTTTATACTTACTCACAGATAACGAAACAGACGTTATTCAAATTAATAGATTTTTTTCATAATACTCGGCAGGAGCATCCTCACGGTTGCTCCTGCCTCCTCCCTTTTATGGGGTATTTTCCTTCTTCTTTTTTTCATACTGCACAAATATTTTTCTAAAAAACACGGAATTCATCCACGCCAAAAGCGGAAATCCCAAAATAAAAAATACCGGAACAAAAATAGGCATAAATCGAATCAAAAAATACACAAGGACTATCGCCCCGGCATCCAGCACCAGCATCCCGATAGTAAACGGCAAATGGCGAATGGACATAAGAAGAGCATGAACCATGGTTTTCTGCCAGGTATTTTCAAAGCGCGAAAGCAGTGGCCATACATAAAGAAAGACAAAAAACCACAAAAGAATCAGGGCATCAGTCACTCCTCTTAGTACAAAACGAAGAATACTGTTATTGATGAATACCGCAGAAAAAAAACGATGATCCAAAATCAGAATCAGTAAAATCGGAAGCAAGATTATCCAAATAATCAAGCCTTCCTTCCAATTCTTCTTAAATGAGCGAAGAAACATCCGAACGTTCCCGTCATCCTCATCCTTTACTATTTTTAAAGTGCAGTAATATAGTGCCGTTGTGGAAATCCCAAAAGTTACTATAGGGAGAGAAAAGAGAATCCAGAGCAGATTCAAAACCATAATATCGGCAAGTCTTCCCACAAAGCGCCATATATCGTTGTCATAGTTAAAAAAACCTTGAAACATCTAGTCCGTTCCTTTCTGTTCCTCCATATATTTTTTTGCATCTTTCAGAAAACTGAAACTGATCAGCAAAATGACAAAGCCGATTGGAAATGCGGCAATGATGGAGACGGACTGTAAGTTTACCATAGAACTCTCTGAAAAAACCAGTGCTAATGGGAGCAGAATTAAGAGAATAGCCCAAAATCCCTGTACTTTTTTTCCGGGCTCTTCTCCCTCTGCAAGGCTTTTATAGCTGTACTGCGAAGCTACTAGGGCGATAGAGTCAAAGGAGGTTGCATAAAAGGCAAACATGGTAAGAAGCAAAAGAAGCAAAACAAGAGGAGCAAGCGGTAAAACTTCCAGACATTTCACGATGGTCTCGTAGAGAGACTGACTGCTCTCATAGATTTTGAGTACCGGGAGCTTGTGAAACACTTCCAGAGACAGACTGTAATTTCCCAAAATCAGGAAACTGACAAAGGTACTTCCCACACCAAAGCCATAACCTCCAAGAATGGTCTGTCGTATTGTACGTCCTTTGCTGATACTTCCTATAAAGAAGGGGGATGCAACACACCAAACCATCCAGTAAGCCCAGTAAAAAATGGTCCAGTTTTCCGGAAAATGATTCTCCCCCATAGGATCTGTATAGGTCGCCATGGTCGGAAAGTGCTCCACCATATTTCCCAAAGCCATAAAAGCATGTTTTAAAATGAATTTTCCGGCGCCACCCGCAAAGAAAATATAAATCAAAAGAGAGTAAAAGAGCCAGGTACAAGCCTTTGCCAGAAAAGAAATGCCCATCATCCCTTTCAGCAAGGAGAATGTATATATGGCACAGGTTACAATGAGGATGAGGAGAGTCAGGTCTCTTGTGGAAACTTCCGGCAGTACCCTCTTCATAATTTCCGCCATAAGCGGTGTTGCAACGGAGAAAGTGGTCGCAGTACCGGCTAAAAGTGCAAATACCGCTAAAATATCGATAGCTCTTCCTACGATCCCGTCCGTCTTCTCTTTTAAAATCACTCTACAAGCCTCGGAATAACGCTGTTTACTCCGCTTACGAACGTGAAGCATAAAACCAAAGGCCGCAGCAAGAACCAGATAAAATCCCCAAGGAATCAAGCCCCAGTGGAAAAAGAGTATAAGTCGTTGCCCATTCTTCTTTTCTTCCTAAGCCTTGCACATAAGGCTCTTGCACATAGAGAATCCATTCGCAAAAGGAATAGAACAAGATATCTGCAGCAAGGCCGGCAGTAAACATCATGCTCCCCCAGGTAAAGAAAGAATATTTGGGCTTTTCATTTGGTTCTCCAAGTACAATATTTCCATAAGAAGAAAATGAAATGTATAAAGATAGAAGAAAGATAAATAAGCCCAAACCTAGATAATATACTCCGAATTCCGTCCCTAAAAATTCTCGAATCCCGGAGAGAATACGATTGGAGTTTTCCGGGAATATAAAAAAGAAGAAGCACAAAAGTACGATGGCAATGAAGGGAATTCCACTAATTCCATAGTCTATTCTGCTTTTTTCTCCCTCCCTTTTTCCGTTCTTTTTCTCAGTCTTTTTCTCGTTCTGATTCAGTCCCTCTAACGTTTCCGTTCCGAATTTCTTCTCCTCGCTTTTCACCTCTCTTTTCACCTCTCTTTTCACCTCTCTCTTCTCCTCCTTTTCTATTTATTTACAATCTAATAACAGCTAACGTGCTGCTCTATCCTCCTCTTCCAAAAAATCTGAACAGTTGTCTTTTGTCACTTTCGAATACGGTAAGCGGATAATCTTTCGTATCCCGCTATCTTCTTTTGTTCCGTCTCCGGAGGCAAGCTGAAATGCCAGTTGAAACAGTGCCTTTGCCTGACCTTGTCTATCATTATACACTGTAGCACGAAGATTGCCTTTTTCCACTGCCATCAACCCCACTTTTGTTCCGTCAATTCCATAAATATATGGTCTATTATCTTTGGATACTGCAATTTTATCATAGGCATCGATTACTCCCAAGGCCATATCATCATTGTTGGAGATAATCAGTTCAATACGATCCTGAAATTCGGAATAGAGCTGCATCATTTTGCTTTGTGCCTCCGCTCTGTTCCAGTTTGCTATACCGTATCCAAGTCTTTCAAGCGGAATAGATTCCTTTAGTAAAGTTCCGGTAGCATACTCTGTACGCATGATGGCATCCTGATGTCCGGGTTCTCCTTCAAAAATAAGGTATTGAATTTTTCCATCCCCGTTCTTATCCACTTCAGAGGATAGGCTAACAGCCGTATTTTCTCCCTCCTCTTCTTCCAGGATATCTTCTGCAATCAACTCCCCTTGTAAGACTCCGGACTGTTTTGCATCCGCCCCTACATAATAAAGGCGATTCCACTGGGAAAGGTCCTCCTCAACCAGTTCTCGATTAAAGAAAATGACCGGTACATTTTTCTTCTTTGCCATATCAATGATTTCCGAAGGAGCTGTTCGATCAACCAAATTGACACAAAGAACATCGCAAGAATTTTGCAGCATTTCCTCGACCTGCTCATTCTGTAAAGCCTGACTCCTTGCAGCATTATACCGCGCAACACTGACTTCATAGCCCTCCGATCGTTTTTCTGCCACTTCTCCATCGAAGGCCTTCATATAATCGCTGATAAAGGTATCATAACTATCATAAAGACTGATGCCTATTTTGATTTTTTTCTTTTCCTTCCTCTCTTCCTCTTTTTTACATGATAACAAAAGCAGGATAGCGGAAATGAGTAAAAAGAAGATTGCCATTTTCTTTTTCATAAAAGCTCCTATCACTGTCCGGTAGGAAACAAGATTCGTTCCATTTCGTCCGTATACATATTTTCTGCCCGGACCACATAGAAATCCACTGTCTGGTCTCCGGGTGTGATTCGATTATTGGAAAGGCGCTGCCAGAGATTCACTACTGCGGAATAAGCCATCGCATACTGATCAATCACAATCAGACTCCTCACCATTCCCGCATCCAGGCTGTAAATGACCTCATCTGAATCTCCCACCCCGTAAAGCTCAACAAACTGTCTTCCGGTGTCTCGAAGGTACCTCGCCGCAATTTCCAAGCTGTCATTATCCAAGGCTATAATAATATCTACACTTCGTTTATGGTTGGCTACCTCAAGGTCCTTTCGAGCTTGTCCCTTGTCTTCCATAATCCAAACTATTTCTTTTTCTCCATCCTCCAGTACCTTTTTTAAAGCCTCGAGGCGTTTTCTCATATTTCCTTTATTTTGGTTTCCCGCAAGAATTCCGATTCTAAGCCTTTGATTTTGCAAATTGGATTGCAAAACCTCTCTCCCCAAGGCCTCTCCCAAAGCTTCCTCATCCACTCCGATGGAAGAGATGGAAATAGTAGGATCTGTAACTTCCTTTTCACAATTTACAAGTTCCAGCTTGCTACTCTTCCCCAGCTCATTGAGCAGATTCCCTGTACCCTCTGTAGCTCGAAGTTCCGTAATAATCCCGTCGGCTCCATTTTTTATCTCTCTGGAAAGACTCAGGTATTCCTGTTGAATGGAAAGGAAACGACCGCTTGTCACAAAATTGTATTCGATATTATAACGCTTTGATGCGGCATTTAAACCTTTTCGGAATTTATCCCAACCGGTGGAACTGCTGCGATCCACCACTATGGAAATTTTATACTTTTGAGGCTTGCTATCCCCAAGGAGTCTTCCCAGAGAAAGGGCAAGAAGCAATATGGCAACAATCCCCACTCCTACCGTAAATATTCGATTCTCTTTCATGAGTTTCTACCTCCCCCATGAAACCCGCTGCTACTGCTATGCATACTTCCATGTTCCAAACTTTTTTGGGTTTCCTCCGTATACTCAATCGGAGGAAGTCGTAATTGAACCGTAGTTCCCTCATCCGGAGCACTGACAATCTTCAGTCCGTACTGTGCACCGAAGCGGAGTTGAATTCTCCTGTGTACGTTGATCAGCCCCACTCCGGAACCCCTCTTTTTCTGGTCGGAGAAACTGGAAATTTCCATTTCATTATTCAAGAAAGATTCAGCCTTCTCCGGAGGCATGCCAAAGCCGTTGTCTTCCACAGAGAGCAGGATCAAAGGCAAGCCGTCCTCGGTAAGGATTTTTCCCCTGACATCAATTTCTCCGTCTCCGTCCATTCCTTCCATGCCATGGTATATGGCATTTTCCAGAATCGGCTGCAAAATCAGCTTTACGGTGAGACAATGAAGAACCTCTTCCTCTACATCAAAGTGTACGGAGAATTTATTTTTAAAGCGAATTTTTTGAATATTCATATAGTTTTTAGCATGCTGTATTTCTTGAGAGAGAGGAATAATATTCTTTCCTCCGGAGAGCGAAATACGGAAAAAACTGGCAAGCTGTGTCACCATAAATACAGCATCTTCCCTCTTTCCACTTTCAATCATCCAAACTACGGATTCCAGCGTATTATAAAGGAAATGCGGATTAATCTGCGATTGCAGCGCATCCATCTCTGTCTGTCTTTTTTCTTCCTGCTGCTGGATCTTCTCCTCGGTCAGTTCATCAATTTTTCGGAAGGATTGCACAAGTGTCTCTCCCAAATGAATGATTTCCGTGCTGCCATAATGGGAAATTTCTTCTATAAACTGTTCTCTGTCTCCCATATTTTCCAAATCTTCATTCAGCTTACGAATCGGATAGGAAAGTCGGAGGGAAAGCAACTGATTAAAGAAAAGAGAGATTAGAAGGGTCAAGGATATTAACACAAAAACAAAAATAGAGTGTTCCGCCCGGAGTGAACACCGGATTTTTTTCCTCCAATACAGAGACCATCTTCCAGCCTGTATAGCCTATGGTATCCAAAAATGACGGTTTCTTTCTTTCCCTCTTTCTTCACATAGTGAAGTCCGTCCTCCCACTCTGCAACATCTTTCGTATTTTCCTGAAAAAGACTTTCGAAGAATTTCCCGCATACGGGGATGATATATTAACTTTCCTTTTTTTATCACAAAGATAAAAAAATAGCGAGAATCATCCTCTCCATTGAGCTTTTCCATCATCCGCTCTATGGTGTCGTAGTTCATATCTACCAACAGTACAGCATTGTTACTGACTCCATTCCTGTTTAAGTCCACAACGCGACTTAGGGAAATCACCCAATGCGTACGGAAGGATGGATCGTCAAAGAGATTTTTGCACATGAGGAAGTGAAAAATGCAGATTTTCCACCTGTTGCACAGCTGTAGAAAAAAATCCTGCTCCACTACCTTTCTATTTTTTTCTTCTCAGCGGAAATCGGGACTGCCGAAATCAACTTTCCTTGCGAAGAAAAAATGGCAACAGAAACAAGATTATCCTTATGCGCCTCGTATAAGAGGTTCATTTCTTCATTGAGTTCCGACAAATTGAGATCCGGAACCTTAATTACGTTATAATACATGGCATCGGAAATCCGGCGCATGCTCACCAGATATTCCTCCAGCTGATTGGCACCTTGCTTTAAGAGCTGTTCCGCCTGCTTTTCCCGCTCATGCTTTAGGCGTGAGGAAAACTGTAAATATAAAACCGAGGACAAAAACAGAATGATAATGATGGAAAGAAGCATAAAGCTTAACAAAATCATATTGTGGAAAGAGCGGAACGGGGACTCCATAGAAAGAGGAAAAAAATACCCCTTTTGAAAGAATATTTCCTTAAGGAAGTCCTTCTTAGAATCTATTCTCTTTTTCTTCTCTCCTTCCCCGGAGACAGCTCTTTCCTGATTACCCATTAGTTTGCCTCGTTTTTCATCCCGCTGGTCTTATACTTTGAGGGAGACATCCCAAACTTCTTCTTAAATGCATAGCTAAAGTAATTGGGATCGGAATATCCCACCGATTCCGCTATGATATAGGTCTTCTCCTCCTCTTCCACCAGAAGGCGAAGCGCCTTTTCCATCCTGTAATCTGTTAAATAATTGATAAAGCTCTTTCCCGTCTCCTTCTTGAAAACCGTGGAAAAGTATGCCGCAGAAACATGGAGTTCAAAGGAAAGCGCCTCCACGGAAAGATCCTTATCCATATAGTGACTGTGGACATGTTCCACTGCCTTCTTTACAAATGATTTGGTCTTATCACTTCTCTTTTCCTGGATGACAACCTGAATCTTCTCACAAATCTGCTTCATCCAAACGGAAAGCTCCGAAAGATTAAATTGCTGCACCTTTTGGTATACATCTTCCTCTTTTGGGAAAATGAGTCCCGCATCCAGCTGGTTGGACAAAAGAAACTTATGAATATTGGTCACTAAATCCATCAGGAAAAACTGGTATTCCTGCAAGGAAGGATTTTCCAGGCTGCTGTTTTTAATGTATAGGTCAATGTCCTTAAAAAGCTCTTCCTTCGAAGCCATACGAATACTTCTGTAAATATCCAAAAGTCGTTCTTCATCCAGAAGTTCCCGGTTTAAGGAACGGTTTTCCCTTTCTTCCGGATTGATATCGGAAACGGCAATCGCCTTTCCTCTTCCGTATATTACACGGTATGCCACGGCATCCCTTGCTCCCATATAAGACAAGGGTAAATCCATCAACGAACTTACCGTCTTTCCTATTCCTGCGGTAATGGTGGCATTGCAGACATGCTTTGCCATTCGACAAAGTGTTTCCAGCTCATCTGTAAGCCTGTAACTGTCCTCTTCCTTTTCCATCTGGGTAATCACAACTGTATTCCCCAGGTAAGTGAAGAAGCGGGCCTGCCAGTTTTTACTGAGGCGTTCTTCCGCAAGTTTCCGAATAGACATACTGATGAGTACCGGATTAATCCCCTCCGGAGAGAGGCTGATGGAGTTGTGCAAAACCACAATGCAATAAAGCTTTCCGGGAAGAGTAATCTGGTAATCCAGCATGGTTCGTTCCAGATCCTCCTGCCTTACATTTCCCTCTATCAAAGAAGTATAAAAGCTTTCCTGTAAAATGGGTAAGCTTTCCATGTAATAGTTCTTCAAACGATTGATATTTTGCTTTTCATCAAATTCTTCGTCCAGACGCTCGCGTACCTTTTTGAAGATACGAGACAGCTCTGCACTGTCCACGGGCTTTAGCATATATTCTTCCGCCTCCAGACGAATCGCCTCCTTGGCATACTCAAACTCGTCAAAACCGGAAAAAATAATGATTTTTACGGAAGGATACAATTCCTTCAGCTTATGGGAAAGGGTAAGTCCGTCCATATATGGCATCTTGATGTCCGTGAGAACTACGTCAACCTGTTTTTCCTCTGCAATCTCCAAGGCTTCCAAGCCATTTTTAGCATAGCCCAAAAGGGAGTAGCCAAGGCCTCCCCAATCAATCTTTTGTATGATGGCTTCTACTACATCTTCTTCATCATCCACCAAAAGTACGGAATATTCCTTCATTTCTTATCTCCACTATATTTTTCCTCTATACGTTTAAACTGTATGCTCACGAGAATAATACTGAGAAGAATCAAAGAAATGCCCAAAAACGGGTGAATCAACATAGCTAAGGATGCCAGCAAAGAAATGGCCGCAAAGACAAGAACCACAATTCCCGCCTCTCTTCCGTATCCTTTCTTATCTTTCACAGGAGGACGCCCCTTTGGACGAATACTGTCCACATCCTCAAAGACCAGTAATTTCACTGCATAATACAATAGTAAAACCGTAAAAAGCAGGGGAAGTCCCATTTCCTGCATAATTTTTCCTATCATATCTTCGACACCCCACTCTTTGTTCTTCAATCTATAAATTCCCTTAAATTCTCCTTAAAAGGGAGACATACACTCGCCCCATTTTACAAAATAGCGAACACCAATGCAAGAGATAGCCTAAGGGAATATATAAATAATTCAAGTCATTTTTCTTTCGATTGACAGTTCACATACCGCCATGTAGTATCTTCTTGTCACATTATTTTTCTTACTATATAAGGGGTTTTTATGAAAAATTCTCTCTTTGTCCGAAGACTTGTCGGAACTTCCATCCTCTCCGCTGTAGTTTTAAGTTTGCAGCTTGTACTGGGCAGCGTTAAGTTTGGCCCTTTCAATATTACCTTTACCCTAATTCCCATTATCTTGGGGGCTCTTCTCTATGGTCCCGTAAGCGCAGCCTTTTTGGGGGCTGTCTTTGGTCTTACAGTCTGTTTTTCCGTTATTTCCGGAAATGACGCAGGAGGCTTTATCCTCTTTGGCCAAAGGCCGGTTATAACTCTTCTGCTTTGTCTTATAAAGAGTACTGCCGCCGGATATCTCGCAGGACTTTGTGCCAAACGAAAATCCTCAGTCTATCTCTCTGCGGCTGTTGCTCCTCTTGTAAACACCGGAATCTTTATTGCCGGCTTAGTTCTCTTCTTCCGGGATACCTTGATTCTTTGGGCAAATGGAGAAGAGGCAGTCATGCACTTCATCCTCTTTAGCATCCTGGGCATGAATTTCCTTGCAGAACTTCTGCTGAATCTCCTACTTGTTCCCGTTATTCTCCGGATTCTTTCGGGTGTGCGATTTACAAAAGACGAAATTGAAAATATATAGGAGGAAAGAACATGATTTTGGCCATTGATTGCGGAAATACCCATACGGACTTCGGTTGTATACGAGAAAATGGAGAAATTGCACAGATTTTCTGTATGGAAAGTAATCGAAAGAAAACAAGTCATGAATATGCTGCAGACATCGACGAAATATGCACACTTTTAGGCATCCATGTTTCCGATTTTAAGGGTGCCATCATTTCTTCCGTGGTTCCGGAGCTCACCGGTTCTTTTCGGGAAGCTGCAAGAATTCTTCATATCGAAGACTGCCTCATAGTAAACACGGAAAATATTTCTTCTCTTTCCTTTTCCTCTCCTTCTTCCGAAGAGGTGGGTCCTGACTTAATAGTTTCTGCAGTAGGTGCAAAAAAGCTCTATCCGCTCCCTGCAATCATCATAGATATGGGAACTGCCACAACCCTCACTGTAGTGAACAAAGAAGGACTCTTTGTGGGAGGTGTTATCCTTCCCGGCGTAGGCATCTCGATGAATGCTTTAGCTAAAGAAACCTCCCTGCTTCCTTCTATCGATGTTGCGCCGGCAAAAAAACTGATCTCTTTAAACACGGTTGATGCCATGCGTTCGGGAATTATTTACGGCACTGCCGGCTCCTTGGATGGCATCATAGAGCATTTTCTGCAGGAATTAAAGAAGAGGCGAGTCTTATCGCAACCGGTGGACTTTCGCACCTGATTTGTCCCTACTGCAAACATAAGATTACGGTAGATGAAAATCTCCTCTTAAAAGGCTTGTGGGAAATATGGAAGGATGCGAGAAAAAATCACGCTTAAATTTCTCAAAGAGTATCCGCTTAAGCGTGAAAGTTTTATTCTTCGGGAAGCAAGCTGATACAGCCTATAAAAAGAAGGATTCCCGAGGCAAGTAGATCGCCTTCCGTTCCCTTTAGAAAAAGACCTATGGGAGAAAACCGGGGGAGATACTGCAGTAAACCGCTCAAGGCTGAAAAATCCATAAACGCCCCACCAATCAGGCTGAAAAAAAGCCCAAGATTCAGACTGATACCTGTTTCAGCCCCTTCTCCGAGGAATCTCGTTGAGATAAGACGAGAGAAGCCAAAGAGAAACACCGTATAGGAAAAAACGGAAAGCATCGCAAAAAAGCTGAACGAAAGATGTAGGACAATGTAAAAGCAGAGGCTGATAAAGAGAAAGAAAAGGAACAAGCTTCCCAGATAACGCAACTTTCCGTAACGTATACTTTTCACCCTGCTATACACTCTCTTCTCTTCCCTTTCGCCCTGGACTCCCGCAAGGGAAAAGAGGAAAAAATATAAAAGAAATGCATAAACCGCCTCTCTTTTCGGAGAAAACAGCTCTTCTTCCGCTCGTCCGTTCTTCTCCTCGACCGTATAGAGGGGTGTTTTTCTTTTGTAGTTTGCTTCATTTTCTTTCAAAGCCTGTTCTTCTTCCAAGCTCATGTCTTTTCCCAAAATAGAGGAAAGATAATCTTCTGCAGTCCTATCTATTTTCTCCGTCGCAACCAGGGCTGCTACAATTTCACGAACAGCCATTTCCGAAAGAGAGGAACTTGCACTTTCATAAAGAAGTAGTTCTTTTCCATCCGGATGATCACTATACCCCTCTTGAATACTAAGAACTCCCTCTTTATCTCCGTACAGAAGCTTTTCCGCTTTTTCTTCCGTGGAAATCAAGCTTATTGCAATACCCTTTTCTTCTTCCAAAGCATAAATCAGCTCCTTGCTCCATTCTCCATGATCTTCATTTAAGAGATAAATTTGTAAGCTTTCTGTCTGCTTATCCTCCGCATATTTTCCAAGAAGAAGACAAAAGCTGAGAAAAAGAAGGATGCCTGCTGTTCTTCCCATCAAAGTAAAGCCTCGCCAAAGAGGAAAGGGGAGAAGCTTCATAAGAAGATTCTCTCGGTAACGCCCCTTACTCCCCTTGGAAAAAGCGCCGTCTAAGAACTTCTTTTTCTCTTGTTTTCTCGGAAAAACCCTCTTTTTAAAGAGCAATCCCAAAAGACGCAAGAATATTCCTATTAGAAACCAAGTGATAAGGGAAAGAACAAAAGAAAGCAGAGACTTTACTCCATAGCCCCTTCTCAAGCCTTCCAAAACAATTGTTGTAATGCTGATTGGGGAAAATCTTGCGATGGAAAATGGAATTCTCCCTGCACTGAATAATCTACCGGTAAATAAGAGAATGAGAAAAATCAAAGAAATACTTAGATTTTTTCCCAAGCGTTCATCCTTTACCACCGTAAAAAGCCCCATAAAGAAAAAGTAAAAACCAAGTAAAGAAAAGAAATAATACGCAGAAAACAAAAGCAAGCTTTCCAAAGAAAATGAAAGCATCTGATGCAAAAGTAATAGAGAAAGCCCTAAGAAAACAAGGGAAAGAAAAGACAAGACTATAAATTTGGAAAGGTAAAAGCCCCACCCTCCCATTTGTCGAAAACGGGAAACAATCCCCCTCTTTTCCTCTTCCGGAACCGCAGAAATCACAGATAAACTTACAAAAGAAAGAAAGAGAAAAAGCAAGGCGGAGAAAATACGCATAAGAAGAGCTATCTCCAGATTCGCTGCTATCTCCTCATCCTGAAATACAAGTTGTCTTTTTAAAACCGCTGAGAGCAATCGTTCAGAAGCCATCTCATAAAGTGACTCTTCCTCTATGGCAGAAAGTGTTTCTCCGTAAGCAGTATGAAAAACGGCAAGACTTGTTTCCTGCTCTTTTTCCATAATTTTCATAACTGAAGTAAAAACGGACTCCAGGATAGCTGCTTCTGTAGGACGCTTTTCATTGAGAATGAGTTCTACCGGCTCCCCTTGAAAACGATAAGCCGTATAAAAAAAGTCTTTTGGAATCCGTAGGATCCCAACACTTCCCTTTTCCAGTTCCTCAGAAATCTCTTCCCGGCTGATTTTATGAACCTCGGAAAAGAGTTCTACCTCTTCCATCTGTCGGATCAGTGTTCTGGACATTAGTGTTTCATCTTCGTCTATAATCGAAACAGGAAAGGAGAGCATCTGTCCGGAATCGCCCTGAAAAAAGAAGAGAAAAAGAGGAAGTAAGAGTAGTGGAAGAAGAAGGGAGAAAAGTCCTCCTTTTTTGAAAAATAAGTTAAAGTCCTTTTTTAAGGCCGCCAAAAAGCCGTTCATTTACACGATCCTTCCCTCTTCCAAATACACGATACGGTCTGCCATCTCTTCCAATTCTCCTCTTCCGTGGCTAATCAATAACATGGCTGTACCTTGCGCCTTCATTTTTCGAAGTAAGGCGAGAATTCTATCATAAGACTCGTTATCACAGCCTACTGTTGGCTCATCCAAAAGAAGAATATCCGGTCTTCTCATTAAAGCGGATGCCAGGTGCACTCGCCTCTTCATCCCCCCGGAAAGTGCAGAAATGCGTTCTCTTTCTTTATCCTCCAAGCCGAGCTCCTTTAAAAGCCAGTGTGCTCTTGTAAAAATCACTTTGGCAGGAAGTCCCAGTATTTTCCCGTAAAAATACAGATTTTCCAATGCGGAAAGACTGTCATAAAGAGATAAATCCTGTGGAAGGTAAGACAGGTTTTTCTTTATCTCTTTCGGAATCAAAACCTCTCCCTCATCATAGGGCAGTATCCCTGCGATAGCCTTTAGAAGCGTACTTTTTCCTGCCCCGTTCTCTCCTCGTATCCCCAGTATTTCTCCCTTATACAAAGAAAGGGAGAGCCCTTTCAAAACTGCTCTCCCTCCTCTTTTGTAGTGAAATCCTAGGTCATTAACCGTGCAAATCCACTCTTCCATCTATTCTGTTACCCCCAAAAGATTCATATAGATGCGTTGGAAACCTTGTGCAAATTTCTCTCCAAGCTCATAGAAATCATCTTCAGAGTAATTGCTGACATCCACTACCTCTCCCTTAGGCAGGGTAATATCCGCTTTATCGGAGGTATTCAGGTTCAGCTTAACTCCACTAAGTCCCATGGAATACGCTTCAAGTCCGCTAAGAACAAGCTCATGGTCACTACTGTTCTTTTTCACCGTCTTTTACCGTCAGAATTGCCTGTCCGCCCATTCCTGTCGGATCTTTTTACAGTATAGGTTCCGTAAGGCATCAGTATAGACTTCTTTCCTGTTTCAATAGCATACTCTAAACCGGTAATATTGAAGATTCCATTTCCTCCGGAAATGCTTCCATTTAAAGTTTTACCCTTTAAAGCATACTCGTTCTTCAGATAGAAAGTTTCTCCCTCTCCACCCTTTTAAATTCAGCTGCTCGATAGTCTTATCTCCGTCTTTTGCTATTTCTAAGCTGCAAACATATTGATTGCTGCTAATCTTGATTTGACGGAGCTTCTTTCCCTCTACAGCAATGATCCAAGTAAAGTTCGCGTCTTCAATTTCCTGTCCACTATCTTCCGCAGCCTCTCTGATTTTCTGTGCAAACTCTTGCAACTGCTCTTTTGCAGGAAGTGAGCTTCCCAGTCCCATTGCATCATTTATCTGACTTCCATAGTTTCCCTGTTCAAGCAGCTCTTCCAAGTCTTTGTCTTTCTCCACTGTGTCTGCAAGCTTCTCCAGAAAAGCCTTTACCTCTTCTGCCTTCGGAGTAAAGGTATACACTTCTCCCTTTGAATTTCTGTCCGAGTCCGTCCAAGCTTACTTCCTGCTTTTTCCACCTTAAGATTGTCCTTTGTGATGAGTGTAGCATAGAGCGCACCATACTTTTTTTAAGGAGCTTTTCTAAAGTCTTTTGATTCTCTTTCGTCTTCTTTAAGTCAGGAGCTTCTTCTACTTCTTCCCCTGTCAGATTTTTAATAACAGTCTTATAGTCTCCCTTATAAAAATGCTCGTCAATCGCAGGAAGGGCAAAGCCGACTACTCCATCCATATATTCCGCATAGGCATCCAGGATGTCACTTCCCATAAGCTGCATCCCCATGCTCATCTGCAGGCTTCCCTTATCCCGATCTGTCTTTGCTTTCAAGGTCAAAGAAGAATCCTCAAGATATTTATTGATTTCCTCTCTTCCGTCGACTTCTCCGGTCAAAACCATGGTCATTTCTTTGGTTTCCTGATTGATAAAGCCCAGTTCTTCCATGGACTTAATCTTTCCGTTAAAGTATTCGGACTGGTATTTTAAAAATCGGTCTTCCGCACTGGAACCCAAACCGCTGAAAAGAAGATTCTTTCCGAAGGCAAAGATGCCGACAAGCAGAAGAACAACCGCTGCCACAATTCCGATAAAAGCCTTGGGAACACCGCCTTTTCCTGTCTTCTCTTCAACTGTATATCTTGCAAAATCAGCCGTGTTTTTTACCGGCTCCTCAGCCCTTTCCTCTTTAGCCACTCCAGTACCTTCAACAGTTTTGGCAGCTTCTGCAGTTTTGGCAGTTTCAGTAGCTTCAGAAGCCATAGGAGCTTCAGAAGCCACAGGAGCTTCAGGAGCCACGGGAGCCACGGGAGCTTTAGGAGCTTCCCGAAGCAGTAGAAATGTTTAGGGCTTTATCCAGCTTTTCCCCGCAATTCGTACAGAACAAATCCTGATCCTGTGCTTCCTGACCGCAATTAGGACATATTTTCATGATTCCTCCCCTATATTGTCGATAATTTGTTTTTTCTTAACTATATTAACATAGCATAATCCGTATTTCTTTTCAATTTTATGAATAATTTAATGATGAGAAAGCAAAGAAAAATGGAAGATTAGTCTTTCCGCATCTTCTACTAAAACTCAGGCCTTTTATAGTAGAGGTGCAATAAAGCGTAAAAATCCCTGCATAACTCTCTTTAAAATACTTCTTTTCCTGCCCCAATCCGCTGCAATTTCCGTTGAAGTTCGAAAAACCTCATAAATCATCCGCGATATCAGTGATACAGGGACTTTCATAAATCAATACTCCATTTTCAAAATGATGGTACAAAGAGCGATAATCAAAGTTAATAGTTCCCACTGCTGCCAATCGATGATCGACAAGAACCTGCTTCGAGTGAATAAAGCCCGGGGTATATTCAAAGATACGAACCCCCGCCCGAAGAAGCTGGGCATAGTAAGAGCGGCTCACGGCAAAAATCATTTTCTTATCCGGGATTCCCGGCAAGACAATCCGTACATCCACTCCGCATTTTGCCGCATTACAAAGTGCCCTGCTCATTTCATCCGTAATAATCAAGTAAGGTGTCGTAATGAAGATAGACTCTTTAGCAGAGTGAATCATATTTAAATAGACATCTTCTCCAAGAGGAAGGTCGTCTATCGGTGTATCTCCATACGGCGCACAATAGCCTTCTTCACTGAACTTCTCCCAATATCTTGGAAGGTAGTTATAGAGTCCCCTTACCGGACTGTCATCCATAGCGTGCCACATTTCCAAAAAAAGCAGCGTCAATGTTCCCACGCCTTCTCCGCGAAGTCGGATTCCCGTATCCTTCCAATATCCATACGGAGAGCGGATATTGAAGTATTCATCCGCAAGATTATAGCCTCCCGTAAAACCAATCTGTCCATCCACTACCGTAATCTTTCGATGGTCTCGATTATTCATAAACAGATTGACAACAGGAACAATAGGATTGAAAATCCTGCAACGGATTCCCCCTTCTTCCAATTCTCTTAAAAAGCGAGGATTGATGAACCCAATTGACCCGACATCATCATAGAAAAGCCTGATTTCCACGCCTTCCTTTGCCTTTTCCAAAAGAATCGACTTTATCTCTCTAAAGGACTCCCTGTCCTCTATGGCATGGTATTCCATGAAAATGAATTTTTGGGCTCCGCGAAGTGCTTCCATCTGTGCTTCAAATCCAAGACTTGCTTCCTTATAAAAAACCACTTCCGTATTTTTATATACCGGAAATCCCGCCAGATTCTCCAGCATGGAAAACTGGTTCCCGATTCGGGGATTTTCCTTTTTTAAATGGTTCAAAGCAGTGTGACTGTCATCCAGGTAAGGAAAAAGCATACTGTCCGCTACTTCAAAGCGTTTCTTCATGGTTCGGGAAAAATTGGATCCGTAGACCAAAGCATAAAGAATCCAACCCAGAATCGGCATCGCCATAATGAATACCACCCAAGTCAGTTTAATGGAGGCATTTGTACGTTTCCCGATGATATAGAATATAGCCAGTACAGATAAAATCCGAAGTCCTGTCGCAATAAAAATATAATTCTCCGTCAGGCGAACAATCACAAGGTAAAACCAAAAAATCTGTAATAAGACAGCAAATACCACAAACAGTAACCTTCCCACACTGTTTTTCTGGTCTTCTCTATGAACTGCCTTGGTTTTTTTTGGCATAAATACGCCCTCCTATAATCAATCGACTCTTACCCTATACTATAGCAATATAAAATTAAGCCTATGAGAGATATTAAGCTCTTTAAAACAGCCGGATATATGCCGGAAGTCCGTCTATATACTCCGCACTGCACTCTCCCCGGATTAAAGGGCGAAGGTAATCCAAGCACTCTCCCTCCAAGCTATGTCCATTTTCGGAAATCCACTCTTTAGGCAGTTTTTTCTCCTTGTTGGCAACGAACGACAAAGGTACGGAAAGAAAGTTCACCTTATATTCCCCTCTCATTCCATTTACCCGCTCCAAACTCACCATTTTTCCGCTTTCTCCGGAAAGAGCAAGCTCAACCGCCTTCTTTCCTAAAGAAAAGGCCTCCAATACGTCCGTCTTGGAAAGGCAGTGGCTTGCACAGCGTTGCAGTAAATTAAACTCAATTGCACGGGTTTTAATGTTCTTTTCTTTTATAACAGTGTATTTTCCTTCTTCCGAATCTGCTGCCTCCTGCAAAAAGCCTTCCAATACCGCTCCGGTACCTCCGGCTATAGTATGACCGAAGGCGTCCTTTTCCCCTTCTTCTTTCTCATAAGAATAAAGAAAACGACCTTCTTCGTCCTTTACCCCTTCGGAAACCGCCACCATGATTTGGGGATGTTTCTCCAGCATTTCATTTACATCTTGCAAGAACTTCTCTTTTGAAAATGTATTTTCCTCCACATAAATCAAGTAAGGAATACTGCCTCGTTCTTCGGAAAGTGCAGCTGCCGCTGTAAGCCAACCTGCATTTCTTCCCATCATTTCTACAATCATGACATAATTCTTATCGTAAGCCATACATTCCTGTTCCAGTTCCAAAAGGCAGGAGCTGATATATTTTTATCGAAGACGCATAGCCCGGGCAGTGATCTATACCGTATAAATCATTGTCGATGGTCTTCGGAACCCCGATAACACGGATATCTTCCCCTTATTTTGAAAAATAAAGAGAAAGCTTCCAGGCCGTATCCATGGAATCATTTCCGCCGATGTAAAGAAAGTAGCCTATATTCCATTTTTTTAAAAAAATATGAAATATTGTATCAAAATCTCCGGGATCTTCCTCGGGATTCTGTAATTTTCTCCTACAAGACCCCAGAGCCGAGGCCGGAGTTGTGGCGAGTCGAGAAAAAAATGCAAGAGATTGTATAAGGTCCGGGCTTATCTCAGTTTCTCTTTCTTCTTGGCAGATTTCCCTCGCAAGCGGAGATAAGTTGGCTATATCCATACTTTCCACCGGGAAGATACTTCTCTTTTGCTCTAAAACAGTATCCCTAAGGTTTATGAAATCCTCCCGAAATACACCTTCTACGCCATACTTTGCGCCATATACTTCTCCAATTTCCTCCCGTTCCAAAGCTTCCTTAATCACTCCGGAAAGACTTGCATTAATTACCGCTGTCGGCCCCCTCGACTGTGCCACCAATAAATTCTTCTTCATGTTTTCACTTTCCATCTTTTTTTCTTCAGCACTACATGCCTACCATCACTCTTACTTACTCTTTTAAATACTGCTCCAAATATCCTAGGGGGAAAGGAGGCAACGCCAAGGGCTTCACCGCAAGGCTGGTAAGAAGAATCGGATTGTCATCTGCCAAGGCCCGATTCAGATTTAACTTCCCGCAAAGCTTACATTGATGAAGTATACTCCAGTCTCCATCCTCTCTGGAGACAACGGCAATGGGTTCCATTTTTCCGTGACAGGCAGCTTTCCGGTCTCCCGCCGTCTCATCAACATGAAGACTGTAAAGGCAGTAGGGACAGTGGTTTCTATGATTTGAACCTGCGCCTTCCGGATGAATCTCCTTTCCGCAATGCGCACATACAAAGCTTTCCAAACAAGCCTCTGTACGGTAGTCCGCTTGATTCATCTCACTTCTACTGCGATTCGCATTTTCTCTATTCGTATCTTCTCTATGTGCATCTTCCTTTTTTCGCTGTTCTTGTTTCTTCCCTGCTTGCCACGTCTTTTCCGATGTAAGTTGTTCAAGTTTTTCGACTTGCAATACAGGTCTTTTTGCCTTCTTTTTTACCGACATATCTCCGTTTTTCATCTTTAGTTCTTCCCTTTTTATCCGTCAGTGCTCAAGAAAAAATATTTGACTTTGTATTATATCATATATTTTTTGCAAATAGCAGAGAGCCTATCGCCCTAAAAATTTCTCCGCAATTGCCACAAAACTTGCACTTCCTTTCCAAAGAACATCCTCATCCACATCAAATTTTGCATGATGATGCGGTTTGTCCGTTCCCTTTTCCGGATTTGCGGAGCTTAAGAAGAGAAAAGCGCCTGGAATCTTTTGTAAATAGAGCGAAAAATCCTCTCCTATCATGCTGGGGCTTTCCCGATACAACACTATTTCTTCTTTAAAAATATCTTGTATCGCATCTTTGGCAAACTCGGTCATTTCTTTGTCGTTAATAAGGGGCGGAGCTCCCCAGTCCATGGTATAATCCACGCTGCCCCCAAAGGCTTCTGCGGTACATTTTACCACTTCCCCGATACGCTTAGCAAGCTTCTGTCTTACTTTTTCTTTAAAGGCACGGGTTGTCCCCTCTATATGAACCGTGGAGGGAATGGCATTGTATAATTCCCCTCCTCTTATCAGTCCCATGGTAAGAACAGCCGCATCCGTCCCGGCAATTTCTCTTGCATTGATAGTCTGCAATGCAAGAATGATATGGGCTGCTATATTAATCGGATCTACTCCCTTTTCAGGCGTAGAAGCATGGCAGCCATTTCCCTTTACTTCTAAAATAAAACGATCATAGGAAGCCATTACTGCTCCGGGAATACAGGCCATCGTTCCACTTGGGATACTTTTATCTAAAATACTTCCGATATGCATCCCGAAAATGGCATCTACCCCCTTTAATGCCCCTTCCTCTATCAGAATAGCCGCCCCCTTCGCAAGCTCTTCCGCCGTTTGAAAAAGAAAACGAATTTCTCCGGAGAGCTCCTCTTTATGAGGATAAAGTATCTGCAAGGCAGCTAAAAGCATGGCTGTATGGGCGTCATGTCCGCAGGCATGCATACAAGAATTATGCAGCGAAGCAAAAGAAAGACCGGTTTCTTCTTGGATAGGAAGAGCATCCATATCCGCTCGAAAAGCAAGTGTTTTTCCCGGACGGGCACATTTCATCGTTGCTACGATACTGCTGTCCTTTTCCGAAAGTATGTATGGGACTCCTATTTCTTCCAATTTTCGGATTACATAAGCGCGCGTCTTCGGTAGATAGAATCCCAATTCCGGAATCTGATGCAGCTCCCTTCGCATCTCCACAATATCGGATTCTATCTCTTTACACTTTTCCCATAGCATATTTTTCTCCTTTACAAACGAAATCAAGCTAGAGCTTTTCTCAGTCATTCTCTTTTCCTATTCTAGCAAAATAAAGTCCTATTTTGCCAGTCTTAAACGGATAATTATGAGGTAAAGGGTGAAGCTTGAAAAGAAATAAACAGCGAACAGGAGACGGAATATAAAATAAAATAATTCATTGTATAATGCGTACACTTTTCACTAATTAAAATTATAATTTGTGTCGAGAATAACTCGTGTCAGATACATTGTTATCTTTTATTCATTATTCCATTTTTAGAAGACGAAAGGAAAATAAGGGAAACGAAATGCCTCACACTTCAAACGCGATAATCTTTAAGAATAAAAAAACTGAGGTTTCCGATGCATATTGAATTCAAATCTACAAAATTCAAAATCAAAAAATATTTCTTATCAACAATGATGGATAAGTACGAAAAGGAGGAACTCATATGAAGGCACTAATTTATGGAGCGGGTCTTTCAGGAAGGCAGGTTTACAAGAACATAAAAAGATGAGATTCAGGTAATCGGGTTTTTTTGGATGGAGATCCGGACAAAAAAAGGGACATGTAATCGCCGACGGTCTACCCTGCTATGGAGGAGTGGAAAGTCTTTCAGACATGGAATTTGATCGAATTTATATTGCTTCTCGATTTTTGGAAAGATATCAAAAAAATTCTGACGGATAATGGCGTTTCAGAAGATCGCATCCGAGTGGATATCCCGCTGGACACAGTTTCCGATGTTCGAAATACCTGGCTGTATTCTTATGCGAAAGCATATAAGAACACGAAGCTTTCCGTAGCGGAAGGGGGTGTATTCAGGGGAGATTTCGCCAAATACATCAATAAGGTTTTTCCGGATTCCAAGCTGTATTTATTTGATACCTTCGAAGGCTTTGACCATAGGGATGTTGAATATGAATCCAATAATTATAAATTCGGTTTAAATGATAATGAATTCTCGGATACATCATTGGATGTGGTTATGGAAAAAATGGAGCATCCAAAGAATATCATTATAAAAAAAGGATTCTTTCCGGAGACTGCAGCAGATGTTGATGACCGATTTTGTTTCGTACACTTGGACTTCGATTTGTATGTTCCGATACTGGAGGGACTACGGTTCTTTTATCCCAAAATGGTCGAAGGGAGTGTAATCCTGATTCATGACTATTACAATATCGGCTTACCGGGAGTAAAGGACGCTATAGAGGATTACGAAAAAGAAATAGGCAGAACCCTGTATAAAATGCCAATCGGAGAAGATCAAAGCATTGCCATTATAAAGGATAGTCGTTCTTAAAGAATAAGATGGAATAATGCTTCTATTCGCTTGACAAGAATTCCTTTACTGCATATTGTCATCCATATATTAGAAAAGTCGTGTGCATGGTAAAACAGATGCTCCATCGCAAGACGTATGAAGGAAAAAATATGGATTATACAGCTAAAAATTATATTATTTCGGAAAGCAAGGACTTCGCTCTAGTGAATAAACCGGTAGGCATGGATTCAGAACATGCAATGGGAGACGGATTCTTTCCCATTCATCGTCTTGACAAGGTCGCAAGCGGACTTCTTCTTTATGCAAAAAATCCGATTAGTGCAAAAAAGCTTTCCGAAGCACTTCAAGAGGGCAAGATTAAAAAGAAATATCATATTATTGTCGAAAGCACTTGCAATACCTCCAAAGAAGAGGATGAAACTCTGTCCGTCAGAACAAACAACACAATGGATAGAGGCTCTTCCAAAGCTAAGCGGCTTCCGAAAAGAGGCCGTTTCACCGATTATCTTTATAAAGATGCAAAAAAGCAGAAGATGTTTCCTGTCAAAAAACTCCGCAGGGGGGTAAAAGAGGCTGTCCTCCATTATCAAGTACTACAAGAGAAAGACGGTCTTGCTCTTTTGGATGTCGAACTCGAAACCGGACGTTTTCACCAGATTCGTGCACAGTTCTCAGCCCACGGCTTTCCCCTCTTCGGAGACGGAAAATACGGTTCCCGTCAAAAGGGAAATGTAGCTCTACATTGCTATACCCTCTCCTTTCCTAACCCGGAAGGTGGAGAAGAATTGCATTTTCAAGTGGAAGACAGGGATGAAGAGCCCTGGAGGAATTTTTATGAGAAGCCTTAAAATAACTTGTTTTTCTCTATCAAAAATGCTAGGATAAACCAGCAATAAAGATTTTAAAAGCACCCGAAAAGCGGGTGTTTTTTTACGATTGGGAGGGCTTTCATGTTCGTTGCAAAAAACTGGAAAGACTATGAGGTCATTGACTGCTCAAAGGGCGAAAAACTGGAGCGGTGGGGAAAGTATATCCTTTGCCGTCCGGATCCTCAGGTCATTTGGCAGAGCGAAAAGAAAAATCCTTTCTGGAAGAAGCTGAACGGCCATTATCACCGCTCCAAGGCAGGCGGTGGAGACTGGGAGTTTTTCTCCCTTCCGAAGCAGTGGCAGATTTCCTATCCCTTAGGAGAAAACGGAGAAGACAGTCTGAACTTTCATCTAAAGCCCTTTGCCTTTAAGCACACCGGTATATTCCCGGAGCAGGCTGTAAACTGGGAATGGTTTTACCATTTGATTAAGAAAGAAAAGGAAAGAAGAGAAAAGAGCGGAGACAAAACACCGATTAAAGTTTTAAATCTCTTTGCCTATACCGGAGGGGCAACCCTTGCCGCAGCAAAAGCCGGCGCAGAGCTTACCCATGTGGACGCGTCGAAAGGCATGGTTTTTTGGGCAAAAGAAAATGCGGAAGGCTCCGGACTTGCCGACTCTCCCATTCGTTATCTTGTGGACGACTGTGTGAAGTTTGTCGAAAGAGAAATCCGAAGAGGCAATCTTTATGACGGCATCATCATGGACCCCCCTTCTTATGGTAGGGGACCGAAGGGAGAAATCTGGAAAATTGAAGACAGCATCTATCCCTTCCTAAAGCTTAGTGAGAAAATTCTGAAAAAGGATGCCCTTTTCTTCCTTTTAAACTCCTACACAACCGGCCTGCAGGCAGGAGTTATGCAGTATATGCTGGAAGAGCTCATCGGAAAGGGGAGACGCGGAAAAGTTTCTTCCGATGAAATCGGGCTCCCCGTATCGGAAAACGGTCTGGTGCTTCCCTGCGGTTGTGCGTCCAGGTGGGAAAAAGCCGAATCGTAAGGCATTTGGCACTCTTTGTCAGAAAAACTTTATTGTATTTCTTTATAAGAGAGGATAGTATTACTGATAAGAGTTTAAAGGGAGAGGTGGCTTTTCTTTTAAAGCCATTTTCTTATGTATAAAAGCAATTTTTTAAAAAGAGAGAAACTCTTTCCCTCTTTTATCAAGATAAAACACCAGTAAAGCTTATGGAGGAAGAAATGTATAGGGGATTCAAAGTTTTTTTATTAAGCCTAAGCGCCACAGCCTTATTTTCCGGCGCAGCATTTGCTGCGGGCTGGAGTACAAATGAGCAGGGTCAACAGGTTTATCAAAATGATAATGGTTCAGTGGCTACCAATACTTGGATTAAGATTACGCAAAACGGAAAGACCGAATGGTACTACGCTACCGCAAATGGAAGCTTAAGACAGGACGGCTGGCAAAAAATCGGAGACAGCTACTATTATTTTGACGGAAACGGTATGATGCAAACCGGCTGGGTACAGGAGGATCGCTACTACTGTGATCCCTCCTCCGGAAAGATGCTCAGCGGATGGAAGCTCCTTCCCCTCCCCGAGGGAGTAACTGCCGAGGAAGGCAGGAAGAGTTCCAACAACAATTACTGGTTCTATTTCAACCAAAGTACCGGAGAAAAATTATATGCCAAGGACGGTCGTGTTACCGTAAAAAAACCATTGATGATGCATCCTATGGTTTTGATGAAAACGGAATCATGGTAACCGGATGGGCAAAAACAGCAGATGGAAGTCCGGAAATTTCCGGCTACAGCTATTTCGCCGAAAAAACCGAAGGAAAGTTCAAGATGGGACAGCGTCTTTCCGGAACGTGGTACGCAACAGTCGGTCCGGAAGGGGACGGCAATCTTGCAACAGGCAACGTGGAATGGTTCTATCTAAAAAACAACGGCCATCCTGCTGCAGGAAACAATGGAGTCTATGAAGTACAGCGTGTCGGAGACAAGCGGTATCTCTTCAATGAAAAGGGTAACCCGGTATATGGCATTCAAAAAGGTAAAACTGCCGCAAATGCTCCGGAAGCATATTATTACTGCGGAAAAAACAAGGCCGACAGCTCCGTAAAGACAGGAAAGATGAATTTAGTCGATGGAGACGGAGAAAATATCACTTGTTTTTTTGATAATAGCGGAAAGGGTGCCACAGGCATCAAGCAGGACTATGTCTACTTTAACGGTCGCCTGCAAAAGGCGGATAAGGGCTCTCACTATCAGAAGATTACTCTTCCCGGACAGAACAGAAGCTATGTAATCAATGAGGCCGGTAGGGTAATGAAGTCCAAGACGAAGTATAGAGATGCAGACGGAAATAAATGGTCCGTAAACGCAAGCGGTGTCATTACTTTGGATGAGGGCTTGGATACGGTAGAGCTTCTCTCCCCCACCGTGACAGATATTGATTAAAAAATAAGAATGTGCTGAAAAAAAGAGGCTTTCCACTTTATGGAAACCTCTTTTTTTCATACAATTCGTGCCACATCCCAATACTGCGGCAACGCTCTTCTCTTTATCCCGCTTTCTTTTTTTGAGTATCCCAGGAACCGTCTTCTTTCAAAGTATAACCGTCTACTACCGTATTGAAGAGCATTTTACCATTATTAATCCCCGCTTCTGTACTGAAGTAATACCATTTTCCATTAATCAGCCTCCAACCGGTCAGCATCTTACCGTTGTTGATTCCCTCCTCGGTACTCAAATAATACCATCTTCCGTTGATCAGCTGCCAGCCGGTCAGCATCTTACCGTTGTTGGCACCCTCTTCCTTGCTAAGATAGTACCAAGTATTATTTCGGAAAATCCAGCCTGTAGACATATAGCCCTCTTTATTAAAGAAATACCAGCTCTTATTAATCAGTTTCCACTCGTTCTTTGGATAAGAGCCATCTTCGTTCTGTATCCACCAGCCTTTGGAATCCTTTTTCCACTTGACCTTTTTTGCAGAACTGTCAACTGTATTCGGGACATTGTCTCTCCAGTAATTTCTATAGGAACTACCGCCGGATCCTCCTTTCTTTCCTGTCCATACGGTACTGCCCTCTTCCGAATCATCCAAGTCAAACTTGGTGAATAAGGGGTTTGCATATCGCTCGCTCAACTTCACGGCAGAGTGGTTTACTATGGTATTGATCCCGTCTCTTCCCATCTCTTCCTTAAAGAAAGCATGAAGTCCAATCTTTTTTACAGAAGCGGGAATACGGATATTTCCGATATGATTTCCACTGAATGCTTCTTCTTCTATCTCTTCCAAACCATTCGGAAGTATAAGCTCTCCATCGTGTAAAACATCGGAAAAAGCATAGGCATCAATCTTCTTTAAATGGCTTGGGAAAATAATCTTTCCTCTGATGTTTAAATTTGAAAATGCACCCACTCCGATTTCCTTTACCGTGTCCGGGATTTTTAAATCTCCTTCCAGCTTAGTAGCACTCCCATAGGAAATTCCGTTAAATGCATAACTTCCTATTTTACTAATACCATCTTGTAAAACAAGCTTTATACTTTAGGCTCTTCTCCCAGTGCAAAGAACAGTTTATCCCACTCTCTATACCCGTTCACAGCATTATAATCCTTTATTGCACCATTTCCGCCAATAGTCAGCTTATATTTTATTTGACCGGAAGAAGCTGTGCCGGATTTTACCACCGACCAGTTCAATTTGCCATCTGTATCGGGAAGCCGATTATCCGTTCCTACCTTTATCGTTTGCTTAAAAATTCCCACTTTCTTGGGTGGATCCCCACCCGCTCTTTCTACCAAGAGGATGTAGCAATAATAGGTTTTGTTAGCCAACCAATCTATATTCGAAACATCCGTATAATAGGAGGCTTTCCAATTATCCTCTCCGGTTCTCCATCCCGCAAGGTTCATGCTGTCCTTGTAGGCAGTACTAAAGTCAGATTCTTTTACCGCTTTATTCGCATCCTGTGTTCTAAAGAAATAACACTCTGCAATGCTTTTAGAAGAAACTCCGGAAATATTGACCTCCAGGAAGCTTTTTTGGATACTCGGTACTTGATATAAACGTATCGAATTGATTTGTACTCCTCGCTTCTTCTGCTCATCCTTTTTCTTGGCCGTTTGCTTCACCGTAGTGAAACTATGGTTATAATGCAGCTTTCCGGTATCCTCTAAATAAATCGAAGATCGATTAATAATGGTATTATGCGTTGCATCCGTACCTTCTTTGTAAAATGCTTGGCTTCCAATCTCCACTACAGAAGCCGGAATAATCAGATTCTTTAATTTATTACTCTGAATAAAAGCAAAATCGGAAATCTCCTTCAGCGTAGAGGGGAGAGTTACATCCTCTAAATTCTCCATATAGCCAAATGGAGCCCTTCTGATTCCTAAACCTTCCACGCCTTCTGCAATAATGACCTTCTTTATTTTATCCCTATAGGCAAACCACGGCGCTCGCTCTCTATCGTCTCCATATCCATATCCACTGATTGTCAGCGTCATGTTTTTTCCTTCTCCACTGAGGCTGTACTTCATATTTTGACCGAGTCTTCCTCCGGAAAAGGGACTCTGTACAATGACCGTATACTGCTTAACTTGTTCCACCTCACTTCCTGATACAATCACTTTATTTTTAATCGTTAAAGTAGCTTTCCCCTCTTTTAAAGCTTTAATGTGAACATCCTTCGTATCAGGATCTATATGAACCCGAACAATATCTTCATGATTGGAACTGACTTCAATGCCCTCAACAAAACGATCTCCTTTACTCAGAAACTCATTGAGATTCTTGTCCTCTCCTTCCTCCATACCAAGAGATCCCGTCTCCATATCGTCCTCGCTTCTATCTATTACACTAAGCACGAAGAGAGAGAAATGGTCTGTTTTAACTTCCAGTTTTTTCTCTTTTTCTTTTACTTTCACATCACTCAGTTTCTCCGGCTCCGCATCCGGCTCATCTAAGTGGAATACGGCGAGTTCCTTGCCTTTTGCAAGAATATTCAATCTTTCGAAACTGACCTTGACATCCCCTTTTTCATTATCGGGTTGTAGTTCTTCTCCCTCTGCGTCCAGAACCGAAATATCAAAAATAAAGCTTTCCAGAAGCTCTGCATCTTCTTCCTTTAGCTTTTCCTCAACCTTTTCCTCGACCTTTTTCTTATCCACCTTTTGACTGAGTTTTTTTACTTTCAATTTGGCCTTTTTCGGAAATACCCCTGCATCTGCTTTTACACTGACAAGAATTCCATCTACCGTCTTCTTTCCATAAAAAGGAACATCTTGTTCTTCCTCTTCGGATGCAACAATCGTATTCTCTTCCTCTCTGCTTTTTCCCATTGCTCTTGTAAGATTTCCTGTCGAAAATACGGATAGCAACATAAGCGTGGACAGGGCAAGAGCACATGTCTTCCTAAACATTCTTTTCTCCTTTCAGATTCTTTTCAACTACACTTTTCACAGACCCCGGATTGTACTCCGGCATACTTATTTCATCGGCATAATTTTTAGTTTTTTTAATATGTGATTTTTATCGTATGTATTTAGAACAATTTCATGATTTGGGGATAAAAATGGATCAGTCCAAAGAAGAATATTGACGAAAAAGAGCTTTCGCTATACTATAAATAGGTCGCTAGGGGCGCTGTATGCTGAGAGGTGAAAACCGACCCTTTAACCTGACCCGGATAATGCCGGCGTAGGGAAGCTATACGATTTGCCCCTCCATGCCGTTTTGGCGTACAGGAGGTTTTTTTATGAGAAAAAGTACAGAAAAATTAGCATTTTCAGGCGTATGTATCGCTCTGTCCATGGTACTGGGAATGGTAAAATTGTTTTCCTTACCTATGGGAGGCTCCGTGACTGCCTGTTCCATGCTCTTTGCCACTCTGCCGGGCTTCTTCTTCGGAACCGGCTATGGCTTACTTTCAGGTTTTGCTTACGGCCTAATCAGCTTCTTTTTAAAGCCGGAATTCTATAGTCCCGCACAATTTGTTGTCGATTATATTTTCGCCTTTTCCGCACTGGGCATCTCCGGGTTTTTCAGCAACAAGAAGAACGGCTTATACATCGGCTATCTTGCCGCCTGCCTTGGCCGTTTTATCTTTGCCTTCTTATCCGGTTTACTTTTCTTCGCAGCTTACGCTCCGGAAGGCATGAGTCCTGTGTGGTATTCCTTTGCCTATAATATCAGCTACATCGGCATCGAAGCGGCAGTCACCATTGCCGTACTGTTCTTACCGGTAGTATATCGAACCATCTATCGTTTAAAAGGAAAGTTCAGACAAAATGAAGAAGTAAATCTGATTCACTCATAAAATGATTTGTAGAAACCATGTTCATTCAGAATCAGAGCGAACAGTTTTCAAATGTCAGCCCTGATTTCGGCTAAGGTCCATTAATAATAAATGGAGGAAGGGGATTTTATCCTCTTCCTCCATTTATTGTTTTCCATAAGTTCGGAGAGATTCTCTTTATCAGCACACCCGTAAAATAGGCCAAAGCAAGGCAATAGACAGGACTCAAGAGATAAAAGAAAGCTTTCAGTCCATTGGATACTCCATCATAAAATGATAGAGGAAGCACGTTCTGTAGAAGCCCCTGCAAAGTACTCTGTAACATGAACCAAAGTCGAAGAAAAAGGTAATGTACTGCATAAATATAGAAATTCATCTCTTGTAAAGCTTCAAACAAGTAAGCCAAACCCCTGTTGCCTTTACACGATAATGTCGGTCGGTCTCCTCTTAGCCAAAGAATACAAAAGAAGAATAGAGCCATACCAAGACGATAAAGAACCGTAAAAGATAAAAGAAAAGCTATATTTTCTCCAAAAAGAACATAGCCGTAGCAAAGCAAAGAAAAACAGAAAAGCAGGCAGGGTAATATGAAGCACTTTAGATGTGTATTCCTTGTTTTTCCCTCTCGGAGGAATTTACTGCTTTTACCCTCTTCATCAAGAAAAATGGAAAATGCAGCTCCAAAACTATAGTAAAATCCCGCGTCTTCATTTAAATAAGGAATATCCAAGCGAAAATGCACCAAAAGTAAAAACAGAATCGGAAATATAAAGGCTATTCTTCGCGACGTTCTTCTCTCCCTTCCCAAAAGTGTTGAAACTGCAATAAACGGAAAGCAAAAGGTCAAAAGAAGAAGCTGATAAAAATACCAAAAGACCGGATTGAAACGATAGAAAAAAATACCTTGAAAAAGATTATCCGGATTCCATTCCGCTTTCCGGAAAAGCATATACAGTACAGTCATTCCCCCATTCCATAGCAAATATGGGACAAAATAACTTGAAATCCGTTCTTTCAGCTTTCTTCCCCAATCTCTAAAACTGTTTAAATTCCGATAAAACAAAAAGCCACTCAGGAAGAAGAATCCCGGAACTGCCACCTGTCCCAGAAACTCAGAAAAGAAAAACTCCAGTTTCAATAGACTGGAACTATCAAAAAAGGCCGTCTTGGGGACAGCCTGTAATGCAGGCACAGTAAAATGCGTACTGTGCACAAATATAACCAAAATAGACAGAAAAAAACTATATGCCGGTAAAAAGGCAATCTGACTGTTCTTTTTCATTTTACATATCATCAAACTCTATGCTGAACTGCGCTGTTTCCGAAGCTCTATGCTTCTTATACTCTGCCACACGTGCATTGATTCTTCCTACCGGATCCAGGATGGAAGAAATAGAAATATCGTGGTTCATATTGTCAATCAGAAGCGCAATGTACTTTGACATATCTACATTGATATACCACTCTCTCTTTAAAAGCTCTTCCGGCTGATAAATCAGGTTTGTGGTTAAGACACCGGATAAAATACCTGCTGCATAAGCCTCATCGAACTTGTTTAAGCCGTTTGTGAAGAGACCGAAAGTGCAGCATGCATAAACTCTCTTTGCCTTTCTATCTTTTAAAGCCTTTGCCGTATCAATTAGCGATTCTCCGGAGGAAATCATGTCATCAATAATAATAACATCCTTTCCTTCCACGTCCGATCCCAAACTCATGGGCAACAATCGGGTTTCTGCCATTTACAACCTGTGTATAATCTCTTCTCTTATAGAACATACCCATATCAATACCAAGGACGTTCGCAAAGTAAATGGCACGGTTCATTCCTCCTTCATCCGGAGAAATCATCATCATATGATCCTTATCAATATCCAAATCTCTTACATTCAATAAAAGCGCTTTAATAAACTGATAGGTACAGGATACATTGTCAAAAGAATCTCTTGGGATGGCATTCATGACTCTCGGGTCATGGGCATCAAAAGTCAGGAAATTTTTTACCCCCATTTCATGCAATTCCTGCAGCATAATTGCGCAATCCAAAGACTCTCTTCCGGAACGCTTATGCTGTCTGGACTCATACATAAACGGCATAATGACATTGATTCGCTTTGCCTTACCGGTTGTTGCCGCAATCAAGCGCTTCAAATCCGCATAATGATCATCCGGAGACATATGATTTACATTTCCAAAAATAGAATAGGTCATGGAATAGTTCATGACATCTACCATAAAGTAGATATCCACTCCACGAACGGACTCCAAAATTTCTCCCTTTGCTTCTCCCGTTCCGAAGCGAGAAATTCTTGTAGGAACAATAAAATCCGATTTCTGATAACCGGAGAAAGCAATCGTCTCCTTATGTTCGCTTTCTCTTTGAGCTCTCCATGTAGCCAAATAGTCATTGACCTTCTTCCCTAGCGGCTCAATGGACTTTAATGGCATGAGTGCCAAAGGCCCTACAGGAATACGCTCAATAAACTGTGACGTTCTGGAATCCGACATGATTTTCCCTCCCCAAATAAAAAAGCTTACCTTACACTATACAAGTTAATACGTTCTTTACTGCATCCTATACCTTAAAAATTTCCACTTGGATGAGTCCTCTCTAAAAATACAAGAAATACCCGAAAATGTCTATTCCCTTTTCTCTTTTTAAGAAATTTCCTTTTTATCCAAGTCTCTGATCTCTTCCATATAAAGGAATTATCTCATAATCCGACATCATACGGGAAACCACTCTGTCGGAATAAAGTTCTCGCAAGTCTTTAAAATTCAGATTGGTAGAAATAATCATGGTCTTTCTGGATAAAATCCGCTGATTTAATAAATTGAAAAACCGAGAAGCCGTAAAAGAATTGGAGAATTCCGTTCCCAAATCATCCAGAAGCAAAACATCGGCCTCGGTAATATATTCGTCTTCCACTCCCTCACGCATAAGCTTGGAAAAATACTGGAATAAACCGTCTGCAGTAAAATACAGTACACTGACTCCCCTCTCCAATAGAGCCTTCGCGATACAGTGAAGGAAAAAAGTCTTTCCTGTCCCCGTTCCTCCCGTAAAAATGAAGTTTCCCTTATTCTCCGGATAATTCATTGCATAAGCATAGAAATAATCTCGGATTTCTTTCATATACTCCCGTACTGTCTTGTTCCCAGTCTGGCTAAGACGTTCTATGTTATCAAAGCGTTCCAGCTGAAAACGGGAAAAATTCTCTCTCTCCAAGATTTCCCCCATCTTGGATTGTTTATAAAGGAGCTCCCCCTGAAGCTTCATGAAGCACTGGCACTTTCTACCCTCATATACTCCGGTATCTTTACAAAGAGAACAGGTATAGTGCGGCTCCAAATCAAAAAGAGCGTACCCCATCCTTTTCAAAGCTTCTTCTTTCCTGTCCCGAATCTTACGAATAGATGGACGAAGCGCCGCAATGGCTCTTGCATCTCCCTCCTGCGCTTTAACTATTGCCGAAAGAGAAAGTCTGCGTAGCTCTTCGTCCAAAGCGGCATAGCCGGGAACATTGTCCAATACTTCTTTTTCCTTTTCCAGAGCTTCCCTTTCCGCAGAAAACCGTCTGTCGGAAAGTATCTCCTGAATCTCATGGAATTGCACTGCACTTAATGCCATTCTTTATTGCCTCCCTGTTGCAAAATTTTTAATGCCTTCTGCTTTGCCAAGGAATCATAATCCACCTCGCCCTGGGTGAAATTAAGGAAACGGTTCGCCTTTTTCTCTGTATCCGCTCCGCTCTTTCCCTGACCTGCCTTCTGCTTTTTCATGCCCTTTGTTAATTCAAAGTCCTTAATCAATTCCTGTGCCTGCTTCACGGTTCTGATTCCCTGCTCGCTCCAGTCAAGAGCCACCTTTTCCATATATCGAGGAGAAGTCTTTTGTATGCTGGCACAATAATCCAATAAAAACTCTATCAATTCTGAATCCATGGCCAGGTACTCAACCATATACTCAAACTTTTGTACATGGCTGCGTGTTACCCCGCCGGGCAGTAAATGCTTTGCCACAAAGAGGATACCCTCAAACTCCTCTTCGTCAATTTCCCTTTTCTTTTCCCCGGAAGGAAGGAACTCTTCTTGATTTGGGCATCAAAAAAAGAAGCCTTTGTCAAATTCTGTTCCCTCTTCATTTCCAGATTTGCTTCCGACAGCCTGGCTGCCTCTTCATTTCGGATTTCTTCCTCTACTACTCCGGTAGTTCCTTCCTTGAAGATTCCTTTCTTTTCCCAATAAGAAATAGCTCTTGTGATATCACGATCGGTCAGATTCAGGGAATCAGCAACAGTATGAACCTTCATATTCTCTTTGCAATGGCGAAGCAGGTAGAGGTACACTCTCACGTAGTCCCCATTGGCTTCTGCTAAAAGCTCGTCAATAAATGCATTGGGAACACAAGTGATTTCTGCCTGTATGCCCTCCTTAAACTGTATGTCCATGCCTTCCCTTTCCCTATAATCCCCCTCTAGGAATTTGCTCGTTCTGCATCATAGCATAGGCAAAAAAACTCTTCAATGGTTCTGCTCCACAAGTTTATCCACAGAATTTATCCACATTAATGTGGATAATGTGGGTTTCTTTTTTGAAATAATATGGAGTCCAGTATTTACGGGCTTTATCACAGTTTTTTACCTTATCGATTCAGTGATTTATCCACATTTCATAGGTGGATTTCCAAAATATACAATAAGATAAAAATTATTTCTTTCCCACTTTTATTTTTTACTCTTATCATTAAGCAAGTTTAATATTTCTTATCTTTGAACTGTAAGTCAATATAGTCGGGTCTAGGCGCAGCTTATATCCACGGGGGGACAAGAGATTGTACAAATTTTACAAGCGATATTCGTAATATAAAAAGCTGCCGGCAAAGAACACTGCCAACAGCTTACTTTCAGTGCAATACCAAGCACTCCTTATTCTTTTTTAGCCCCCGGAAGCTCTAACAAATGTTCTCCCACTTCCACAATATCTCCCGCACCCATGGTAATCAGGAGATCACCCTCCTGCAAGTGGGAAAGGATAAACTCCTCTATGGAAGAAAAGTCCGGAATATAATATACATTCGTATTCTGTGAAAGCATCAGTTTCCGAAGGTCATCAGAAGTCACTCCCACAGTATTTTTCTCTCTTGCCGCATAAATATCGGCCAGGATAATTTCATCCGCCTGCGACAAAGCACCCGCAAATCATCCATGAGGGCCAAGGTCCGGGAATAAGTATGCGGTTGAAATGCCACCCAGAGCTTTTTATGAGGATATTTCTTTGCAGTAGCGATGGTTGCTGCAATCTCCTGCGGATGATGAGCATAGTCATCAATGATGGTAAAGCCATTGACCGCACCTTTCAGCTGAAAGCGACGGTCTGTTCCCGTAAACTTCAATAAGCCTTTCTTGATAGTATCTAAGGGAATCCCTATTTCTCTTGCAACTGCAATCGCGGAAAGGGAGTTGTAAATATTATGTTCCCCCGTTACACCCAGCGTGACCTTTCCTCTGTCTTCTCCCTTTTCAAAAAGGGTAAAGCTGGGTCGCGCAAAGCGGTCATAGGAAATGAAATTTACCGTATAATCCGCATCATTATGACCGAAAGTAATGATTCTTCGTCCGGGCAGGTTCTCTAAGAAAAACTCGGCATGAGGAATATCCTTATTAAAAATCAGGATTCCGTCTTCCGGGAGCTTTTCAATGAACTTTCTAAAAGATGCACGAATATCATTGATATCTTTAAAGAAATCCAGATGATCCTCTTCGATATTTAATACTACTTCAATGGTAGGGAAGAAAGACAAAAAAGAATTGGTATATTCGCAGGCCTCCGCTAGGAAAACATCAGATTTTCCTACTCTTAAGTTTCCTCCGATATCTTTCATCATACCACCGACGGTAATGGTCGGGTCCATTTGCGCTTCCATCAGAATTTCCCCAATCATGGAGGTTGTTGTCGTCTTTCCATGCGTCCCGGAAACATTGATGGCTTCCTTATAATTCTTCATGATTCTGCCCAGAAGTTCCGCACGGGTCATCATAGGAATATTCTGTCTTTTTACTTCCTGAAATTCCGGATTATCCTCCGAAATTGCTGCAGTATAAACGCAAAGCTCAATTCCCGGAACAATATTCTCTCTTTTTTGCGGAACTTGAACAGAAATCCCCAGAGACTCCAAATGCTCTGTCAGGGGAGAGGACTTCATGTCGGATCCGGATACCTTAAATCCTCGGTCATGCAGAATCTCTGCAAGCCCACTCATAGATATCCCGCCTATACCGATAAAATGCACCCATACAGGATGATCAAAATGAATATCGTACATAAAACCTCCTACAAAACCCTGTTATTCCAAAGCCTTACCACAGAAATTTTGCCTTTTTATCCCAATCTTCTACGCTACATTCTGTCGGAAAATACTGTCTTTCCGGCTTTCCAAAGCTAAAAGCAAAATATTTCCCAACACACCGACAGCCAGAACTTCGCCTGCTCCCACGGTGGCAAATAGGAAATAATATGCATCCGTCACACCATAAGCATACTGTAATACAAAAGGAATGATAATGGCATTGGCTAAAATCGGCGGAATGCAAACGAGCCATTTGCTTACATTTCTCAGCTTATAGCTTAAAATTGCGGCAATCAAGGTTGCCAAAGTCCCGAAAATGACGTCCGGCATTGCTGCCCCTGAAAAAAAGTTGCCCAGTAAACAACCGAGCGCTATCCCCGGAACAGCGGAAAAGCTGAAAAAGGGGAGAATACAAAGGGCTTCCGCTATACGAAACTGGATTGCCCCGAAACTAATGGGCTTAAACAGAAGTACAAGCACCACATACACAGCCGCTATAAGCGCAGCCTCCGCCATCATCTTTGTTCTTTTGTCTTGAAAATGCATTTTTTCTCCTTTAGTTTTGTTTTAAGTGTGGAAGGTCTCGAACACACTGATGGAAAAACGGGTAAACAGGGAAACTTTATGTTTTGCAAAATAGCATAATCACTTCTGCTCCCGCTTCATTAACTAACAGAGTTTAGCATAAAAGATAAGAAGAAACAAGATTGGGAGGCATAGCAAAAAGTTAGGGGAACATAGCAAAAAGTTAGGGGAACATAGCAAAAAATCAGAGACCTTACGGTCTCCGATTTTTGCTATAAAAAATAATCTTGTACTTTTTCATCTATCCATTGCTATAAAACTGCATCAAGTTTCTGCTCTTGAATACCATGTTTTTCTGCATAGCCGGTAAGAATCAGGGTCAATGCACCGTCTCCCGTTACATTGCAAGCTGTTCCGAACGAGTCCTGCAGTGCAAAGATAGTCAGCATCAGGGCGGTTCCTGTACCGTCAAAACCAAGTACACCGGTAATAAGACCAAGAGATGCCATAACGGTTCCTCCCGGAACACCCGGAGCTCCAATTGCAAATACACCTAAGAGTAAGCAGAAAAGAATCATCTTTTCGATAGAAGGGAACTCTCCATAGAGCATCTTGGATACTGCCATAACGAAGAAGGTCTCCGTCATAACGGATCCGCAAAGGTGAATATTGGCAAAAAGAGGAATTCCAAATCAACCATATCATTCCGAAGCGTCGGTACAGACTTTTTAGCACAGTTCAAAGCTACGGAAAGAGTAGCTGCAGAGGACATCGTTCCTACCGCAGTCATATAAGCAGGCGGATAATTCTTTATAATATTCATCGGATTCTTTCCGGAATATACTCCCGCAATGCTGTACAGCAGAGTCATCCAAATATAATGCCCAACCATAACGATGATAATGATAATCAGGAAAATCGGAAGCTGCTTTGTAATCGTTCCCTCATAAGCCAAGGTACAGAAAGTTGTTCCGATAAGAATCGGAAGTGCCGGAATAACAAAGCGAGTTACAATGGAAAGAACGATTTGCTGGAACTCTTCCAGTACACCGGTAATTAATTTAGACTTGTTCCAAGCTGCAGAAAGTCCTACTAAAACGGAGAAGAACAAAGCAGACATAACCGGCATAATCTGCGGAATAGTCAGCTCAAAAACAACTTCCGGTAACTCCTTCAGTCCATCCACATCCGGATTGATATTCAAGTGCGGTAAGATACCATATCCTGCTCCTGTTGCAAAAAATGCAGCTCCGATAGAAGAAACATAAGCCAGGATTAGTGCAACAATCAACATCCGGGAAGCATTATTCCCAAGTCTTGTAATAGAAGGGGCAATAAAACCGATGATGATGAGCGGAACGCAGAAACTGATGAACTGTGCCACAATAAACTTCACAGTCACAACAATATTTAAGAGTGCCTGTCCGAAAGCCGACTGATCCATTGAACTCAAAGCCAGTCCGCAAGCGATACCCAAAGCCAGTGCTACAAGCAGTTTAAAGGGCAGGCTGTGTATAAAACCTTGTTTTTCCATATATCCTCCTCCAAATTGATCTATTCAAGATAGGAAGTGTTCTTCACTTTTATACAGAGCAAATAAAGCTTCCTATCCCATGTTCTAGAAATAGTATAGCAAAAAATCTTTTTTTGTGTGTATTTTTTATGCATTTTCTCCTGCATTTACAGGCAGGAATCCACATCCACCTGTTCTGTCATCACGTTTAAAATTTCCCGGTCTGTAGAAAGCATGCCGACCTTTCCGATATATCCGATATTCTTAATCGTATTCTCGATATCTTCGTCCACAATACCCTCTCCACCATTAAATCCCTGATCCTTCATGCTCATGGAGTGTGCAAGGATTGCCGCATGAACGGAGGATGCAATTTTGGCAGCACAACTTGGCTTTGCGCCATCACAAACGATACCGCCTACATTGCCAAGAGTGTTGCTAATGGTTTTTCCAATCTTATTATAATCACCGCCGCACATATAGGTAATGCCCGCACCGGCACCGCAGGATGCACTGACTGCACCGCAAAAAGCGGAAAGCGCACCGATATAGTGCTTAATATATACCGATACCAAGTTACTCACAATCAAGGAGCGATATAACTTCTCCTTGGAAACCTCTAAAGACTTTGCATACTCCACTACCGGCATACTAACCGTAATCCCTTGGTTTCCGGATCCGGAATTGATGACAACCGGTAGGGGGCATCCGCTCATTCTTGCATCAGAACCCGCCGCAGCTCTTGCGCAAGCACAGGATTTCACATCATGTCCCCAGGTTTCCAGAATGGTCTTTCCCACACTGGCACCCCAGGCATTATCCAATCCCTCCTGTGAAATTACCATATTCATGTCAATCTGCCTCTGTAAGACATGAGCAACTTCTTCCAAGTTCACGGTGTCCGCATACTCTATAATTCCTTTAAGAGACATCAGGCTTCGGTCCCCACCTGTGGAAAGCACATCCTGCTTATCTTCTTCGCCTTCCTTATACAGGACTTCTCCATCCTTCTCCATAAGGACAATGTTGGAGTGCTGATGCGCAATGTCCAAGCGAACCTTATGATTTTCTCCGCTAACCTCAACTCGAATATAAAGCTTGGTACATCTTCTTCGAAGCCCACTTTACAGAAACCGGTATTAACCAAAGATTTACACTTTTCTCTATCCGCATCCGTCACAGTGCTCAAAACTTCCAGCTTCTTATCTGCGTCCCCTCCAAGAACACCAAGAATAGCAGCGACCTGCATTCCCTTCTGTCCGCCGGAATTCGGAACGGTAACCGCTTTTACATTTTTGATAATATTTCCCGAACAGCACAAGTCTATGTGCTTGACCTCTTCAGATAACAGTTTTCTCGCCGATGCTGCTGCATACGCAATCGCAATCGGTTCCGTACAGCCCATTGCCGGTACCAGTTCATGCTCTAAAATCTCTGTATAATTCTTTATCAATCTCTCTTCCATACTATTTCTCTCCTTTATAACGACCGAAATTAGGCTCTTTAGCTAATCATATCAGTAATGCTATCAATAGTCACTATACCAATATTCTGAAAATATCTTTTATTTTTTGTGCATTTTTAAAAAAGAGTACCAATGCGTATATTGGCACTCTTTTCTTAACTCGATATCGAAAAGCTCATCTGATCCATTTTTTACTTGGGAAAATGCAAATTATTTCGATATCCGCTGTACTCCCCGAAATCCTTCAAGTCTTCTTCCAAGAACTTGACCGCCTGTTCCACATCTCCCTTATGTAACGCGGAAACAATATCCACATGATGCGCCGTATCCATCGAAAAAAGAATTTCCTTTCCTTCTTCCAATAATACTGTGAATATGCCCTCTTTAAACGTCCCATACAATTTTCCAGCTGTTCCACAATAAAATGATTGTGACTTATGGAAATCAAGCGAAGATGAAACTCCGTATTATGTTTCCAATGTGTCATGGCATCCGTTTCGTTATCATTGCAGGCACTGTTAATCGCTTCCAGCTCTTGGAAATCCTGCTCCGTCATTTCGTTTCCGCACTCTCTCAGCACCCCTCGTTCCAAAATAAAACGAAAGGCCAGCATGTCGTAAATATCATCCTTACTGTAGCGCACTACCTCATAGCCGTAACGCGGAATATTTTTCAGCACACCATCAGCACACAGCGCCATAAGAGCTTCTCTTACAGGAGACTTACTGCAATGGTGCTTCTCCACTAGAGCTTTCTCATTTAAGATATCCCCCGAGCCTATATTTCCCTGAAAGATATCCTCCAATATTGCCTGATATACTTGATCTTTAAGACTTTTTTCCATTGTACTCCCCTGATTATCCCTTGCTCCATTCTCTCTTCTATAACAAAGAACAGAATCTTCTTCTCTATATTTCACCATTCCTTTTCCAAAGCATAAAGATACCACAAGGCCTCTTTACTTGTATACCGTTTTCCCTCGACTCGCTTTTTCTCTTGTTCTCTGCTATGCTGTATATATCATCTTATGCAGAAAGGAAATTTATGAATATTTATGATCGCTACATCTTTCGAGCCGCTACCGTTGCGGACACGAAGGAACTGGCGGATATGGAAAAAATTTGTTTCCCGGAAAACGAATTCTGCTCTTATGAAGATATGAAAGATCGGGTAGAGCATGCGGCGGAAGACTTTTTAATTGCCTATGACCAAGTCAATCGAAAAATCGCCGGTTATTTAAGCGGAATTCATTCCAGCTCGGAAGCATTTTTGGATGCTTTCTTTACCAATGCTTCTTTACAGGAAGACAATGCCAAAAATTGTTATCTCTTGAGTCTGGAGGTTCGTCCGGAATACCGGAGAAAAGGAATCGCCTCTCAGCTTATGGAGCGCTACCGGGACAAAGAAAAGACCCGCGGCACGGAAAGAATATATCTCACCTGCCACGAACATCTGATTCCTTTTTATGAGGACTTTGGCTACGAGCACATCGGCCCTTCCCCTTCTACATGGGGAGGAGAGCCCTGGGAAGATATGGTTTTATATCTCTAAAAAGCAGGGAAAGAGAAGCAATTTTTTCTTTCCTTATTTTTTCTTTCTTTTTCCTGCAGTTTTCTCTTTCTTCCCCTGTTTTCCGGCCATCTCATCTACAATTTTTTCCATGAGCTGCTTTTTCAGATAAACATCAAAGGCCAAAAGGCTTAAGTAAAAGAAGTTTCTAAGCTCCTGCCTCTCTTCTCCGGAGAGGTTCTGGAAGCTTGGGTCTTTTTCGGAGAAAGAACCTTGCGCCTTTTCATAACGTGTCTTTACATCCTCCATCACATTCTGCATTTCTACATTTGCATAGGAGAATACTTCTTCATAAATATCCTTTAACTGCGGTTTTGTTCTGCTGTTAAAATAGTTTTCATTCAGCGGACGAAGAATTGTTGCAATATCAGAAAGGCTTAACATACTTTTATAATAATAAATAAAAAGCAAAACCAGCATATGATTCTTCGTATAGCGCTTCCCGGCAGGCGGAGGAAGAATCTTATTTTTGCATAATTATTAATCATGGTCTTTGTCAGAGCCTTATCCTCTTCATACCGTCTCATCGGAGCAAGATGTTCCTCCATAAAACCGGTCACTTGATCCATATAAAGGTCCAAAGAAGGGAGCTGGGATGCATGCACATGATGCAAATTCTTTAAGTATTCGATTAATTCATTTAAAAATTTATCGTCCATGAAATAAATTATAGCATAAAATACTTTGCTTCAAAGCTGAAAAATTCGGAAATAATCCGCGATTTTCTATTCCTCAAAAAAATGGTACAATAGTGAGCCATTACCATTTAAGGAGGTCCCATGGACTTATATGCAATATTAAATAAAGAACAAGCTGAGGCGGTTCGCAGTACGGAAGGTCCTCTTTTGGTCCTTGCCGGAGCAGGATCGGGAAAAACCCGTGTTCTGACTCATCGAATCGCTTATCTTATCCAAGAAAAAGGTATTTTCCCCTCCCATATTTTAGCCATTACTTTTACCAATAAGGCTGCAGCCGAAATGCGAGAAAGAGTGGAGGCACTCCTCCCCGGAGAAGGGAACAGTGTTTGGGTATCCACCTTCCACAGCATGTGCCTCCGGATCCTCAGGAGGGAAATCGAGCAACTGGGCTACAACAGGGATTTTTCCATCTACGATACGGATGACCAAAGAACTCTGATGAGGCAGATTTTAAAAGAGCTGAATATCGACACAAAGACGCTTCGGGAGCGGGCGGTTCTCTCTCAGATATCTCAAACAAAAAACCGAGGCGGGAATGCGGAGGACTACCTTTCCGAATCGGACGGAGATTATCTGAGCAAGCTTATTTACCGGAGCTTCAAGCGTTATGAGGAGAAGCTGAAAGAGAACAATGCCTTGGATTTGACGACCTTTTATTAAAGACCCTAGAGCTTTTTGAGCGCTTTCCCGAGGTTCTTTCCCGCTATCAGGAGCGTTTCCGCTATATTCTCGTGGACGAGTACCAAGACACCAATGATGTGCAGTTTCGCCTGATTTATGCGCTTGCCAAAAAGTATAGAAATATCTGTGTGGTGGGAGATGACGATCAGAGCATTTACCGCTTTAGAGGCGCAAATCTCGAAAATATTCTGTCCTTCGAAGCGGAATTTCCGGGCTGCTATACCGTGAAGCTGGAACAAAATTACCGCTCCACTTCGCCGATTTTAAATCTTGCCAATGCGGTCATCGCAGAGAATACCCGCAGAAAGAGCAAAAAAAGCTTTGGACCGATAAAACGGAGGGAAAGGAAGTCCTCTTTCAAGAATATGAAACGGCAGAGGAAGAGGCAAGAGATGTAATCCGGCACATTCGGGGCGAAAACCGCTTTTACAAGGACTTCGCGATTCTCTACCGCACGAACGCCCAGTCTCGTCTATTCGAAGAACAATGTATCAGCTGGAATATTCCCTACCAAATTGTAGGAGGAGTAAACTTCTACCAGCGAAGAGAAATCAAGGATCTTCTCGCCTACATGAAGATTATGGTGAACCCAAAGGACGACATCGCTTTCGAACGAATCATCAATGTACCAAAGCGCGGTATCGGAAATGCCAGCATAGAAAAACTTCGGCAGTATGGACTTCAGTTCGGCGGATTCTCTCTTATAGAAACAATCCCCTTTTCCAAGGCGGCCGGCCTCTCCGGAAAAGCTCTCTCGGAAATCGATAAGTTTAGTCAGACGGTTGAAAGCTGGAAAAAAGAAGAACTCGGAAAGCTTATCGAGCGAATCCTTGACGACACAGGCTATGAGACGGAGCTTCTTTCGGAAGGAGCAATCGAAGCCGAAAGCCGTATGGAAAACATCCGAGAGCTGGAAGGAAAGCTTCTTTCCTATATTCAGGAAAATGGAGAAGACGCGAGTCTTGCCGCCTTCCTCGAAGAGGTTTCCCTCCTTTCCGACCTCGATAGAAGTGACCTTACAGAGGATAAAATCACGCTCATGACTCTGCACGGGGCAAAGGGCTTGGAATTTCCGGTCGTGTTTTTGGTAGGTCTTAGTGACGGACTCTTCCCAAGCGCACTAAGCCTTGGAGACGACGAAGAAATCGAGGAAGAAAGGCGACTTTGCTATGTCGGAATCACCCGTGCGGAGGAAGAGCTCTACCTAAGCTCCGCGAAAAATAGAATGGTGAACGGACAAACACAGTATTTTAAAATCAGTCGCTTCTTTGAGGATATTCCCGACGAACTTTTGAAAAAGAATCTGCTCTACCGGCCAAAACGCTCCGAGGAAGAGCTTTTCTTGGAAAATAGCGGAAAATCCTACTATAACAGTTATTTAAAAAATGCCGAAAGTTCCATTTCGTCCTACTTTGGAAGGAGCGGAGAAGGCGGCCACGGAGCAAAAGGCTACAGCGGAGGCTCTTACGAAAGACAAGGAAGAGGCTTCGGAGAGACTTACGGAAGGCAAGGAATAGGATTCGAAAAAGGTCAAAGCACAGATGCCCCGAAATACGGAAGCCTGGACAAGTTGAAACAGTCAGGCCTTCTCCAAAAAGGCTTTTCATCCGGAGGAAAGACAAGCCCCGCCTATCAGGAAGGCGACCGGGTAAAGCACACAAAGTTTGGCGAAGGAAGCGTTTTGAAAATCGAAGAAGATGTAAAGGACTATCTGGTAACCGTACTGTTCGACAGTGCAGGGCAGAAAAAAATGATGGCCGGCTTTGCAAAGCTCGAAAAGCTATGATGCATAATGATTACCATTTGCAATGCCCGAAAAGCCTTGATGCATTGCGAGTATGCTTTGTAAGTTCGTGCTATCTTATCTGTAGAGAGAGCTTTTTATAAATCTCTCCCTTTACTCAGAAAGGAAATAAGAAATGAATATCCCCAATGATCCGATGATTTTACTGAGCTTTGTAAACACGAAGCTTCGGGACGAATACAGTAGTTTAGAAGAGTTTTGCAAGGGGCACGATCTGGATGTCGAAGCCCTGAAAAAGAAGCTGGAAGATATCGGCTTTCAATACAATGCAAAGCTGAAACAATTCAAATAAAGCATAAGTTAAATAAAGCAAATGTTCAGCAGAACAAAACAATTGAAAGAGCAAAAGTAGTTTATTGCTTTTTCTCTTTCGCTAAACTGTCACCGGTATATTTAAGTAAAATAGTAAGGAGAAAATGATGCGTTGTTTAGTACAAAGAGTGCTTTCCGCCTCGGTTTCCGTAGAAGGAAAGACAATAGGCAGTATAGAAAAGGGCTATCTTGTCCTTCTTGGCGTAAAAAATACGGATACGGAAGCAGTTGCCGATAAGCTACTAAAGAAGATTTTGGATGCTAGGCTTTTTGAAGATGATAACGGAAAAACGAATCTTTCCATACGGGATATTTCCGGCTCCCTTCTTGTGGTCAGTCAGTTTACCCTCTATGCAGACACCAAAAAAGGGAATCGTCCCAGCTTTATCCAAGCCGGAGATCCCGCACATGCCAATGCACTGTATGCCTATTTTTTGAAGAAAGCCGAGGAAGCCGGCATGCACACCGAGCACGGAGAATTCGGTGCGGACATGAAAGTAAGCCTTATAAATGACGGGCCGTTTACCATTATGTATGATAGCGATTTGATGTAAAAAAAAGGGGCAAGCCTGCCCCTTTTAAATTAACTTATTCTACAACCTTAATTCCTTCCGCAGGGAAACTCTGGCCTTTAACGAGGTACTGTAGCTTACTTCCACAGTCTTTCCTTTATTCGTTTCCACTTCTTTCGTTAAATCATTGTTTCCATCCGTAGTAAAACGGAAGCTGTGCGTGTCGTCCGACTTCAAGGTAAAGACATCCCCGTCAACGCTCTCAATCGTGCCTTTTACCTTTAGGTGGTCTGCATCTTCTCCTTCTAAAGCATCCTCTGTGATGGTATAGAATGCTACGGGATTATTGCTTAACTCTCCAAGATAATATACGCTGATTTCTCCACCCACCTTTAATCCGCCTTGTGTTAAATCGATTTCAAAGCTCGGTCTTTGGAAGGTAACGGTGTCCCCGTACTTCTTCCCCTCTGTATCCTCACCGTCCAGTGCGGCTTCACGGAAATCCGGAATCTCTTTTACAGTGATACTGCTGTCATTGATTGCGGTAATCTCTCCGTATAAGTTTTGCTCGTCATTGAAATCTTCTGTAGTAAACTCATACGGTACGGAAACGGTAACGGATTTAACGGTCATGCCATCCTGTGGCTCTGTTCCTTCATAGCTGATTTCTACTTCATCTCCCGGCATAAGTTCCCAAGTCTTATCTAAAGTAGCACCATTTACATCAAAAGTAAGAACTTTACCATCTCCTGTCTCTACACTCAGTTTTCCATTATCCAGCTTCTGCACGGTGGCGCTTAAACTGTTCTCCGATAAAGCCTCGGAGCTGGGTTCTTCCTGTGCCGTCTGACTGCTCTTTGTATCCGTTTTCTTCCCACAAGCAGCGGCAAAAAGCATAAGTCCAAAAATAGCAATCCATAGTGTTTTTTTCATATAAATCCCTCCTCACTTCATTGCTACTTATACTAGCATGAAGTGTATAAAAAAAATTGTGCCTTTTTCTGTATAATTTCTTAAAGAATACCACATATTTTGATTCTTAACGAGTCTATTCCGTAAATCCTGCGTAGTCTTGTCCGGACTTTTCCGCCCTATTGGAAAATGAGAAACTATCTTTCTTCCATCCCAATAACTTCTCTTTCCCGTTAGCCATTAGTCTTCCTCATAAAAACGATAATCCTTTATTTCGTCCGGCAAATACTGCTGCTCTACGAAGTGCCCCGGATAGTCATGAGGATATTTATAGCCTACGCCTCTTCCGAGCTGTTCATGCCCGCTGTAATGCGCGTCTCTAAGATAAGAAGGAATCTCCAAATTCCCCTTCTTTCTGACTACATCACTTGCCGCAAAAATCGCCTTCACCGCGGCATTGGACTTCTTTGCCGTCGCAATATAGCACGCCGCCTGGGTAAGAATAATCTGTGCCTCCGGCATGCCTACACGCTCCACTGCAAGGGAAGCGTTCACGGCAAGAATAAGTGCCTGCGGGTCGGCATTTCCCACATCCTCCGAAGCGCAAATCATGATTCTTCTTGCGATAAAACGAATGTCCTCGCCGGACTCAAGCATTTTCGCAAGATAATACACCGTCGCATCGGGGTCACTTCCCCGCATGGACTTAATAAAGGCGGAAATCGTGTCGTAATGCTCTGAACTGTTATCATAGCGAAGAATCTTCTTTTGCATACATTCGCCGATATTTTTCTTTACATAGGCGGATAACGCCGTCAGAATCGGGATTCGTACTGAGAACGGCAAGCTCCAGCGTGTTTAAAAAGCACTCTGGCATCGCCCGATGCATTTTCCAGTAAAAAAATTCCTTCCCTTCCTCCGAAAAGGCTTGTCCGAAAATTCCCGAGCCCCCTCTTCTTATCCGACAAGGCCTCGTCTGTAAGACGCGACAAAAGCCTCCTTCGATAAAGGCTTTAGTTCAAAAAGGCGGGAGCGGGAAAGCAAGGCGGAATTCACCTCAAAATAAGGATTCTCGGTTGTCGCCCCAATGAGAATCACGGTTCCGTCTTCCACATAGGGAAGCAAATAATCCTGCTGTGCCTTATTAAAGCGATGAATCTCGTCCACAAAGAGTATGGTTTTTCTGCCGTAGCCCCCCAGATTCTCCTTTGCACGGCTCACCGCTTCCTCCATATCCTTTTTCCCGGCGGTAGTCGCATTGATTTGGATAAATTCCGCCTTCGTATGGTTGGCAATGAGCTTTGCAAGAGAGGTTTTCCCCGTTCCCGGCGGGCCGAAAAAAAGGAGAGATTGCAGCTGGTCTGCACGAATTAAGCGGGAAAGCAATTTATTTTCCCCGATAATATGCTCCTGACCGACAAACTCTTCCAGCGTTCCGGGACGCATCCGAACTGCCAAAGGCGCCATTTTCTCTTGATTTTTCTCTGCCTGATAGCTAAATAAATCCATCTCTCCCCTTCACATTTCTATTCAGAAGCCGTATAACCGCGCTCTTCCCTTCTGCTCTCTGTCCTTCTACTCTTTATGCTTCTACCCTCTATCCATCTTCTCTCTTTCCTTCTTCTACTGCCAGGTAATAGGCTTCGTTCTGTCCGGAATGATTTCAATCCAGTAGCCGTCCGGATCTTCAATAAAATAGATGCCCATACCATGATTTTCAAAGCAGATACAGCCCATCTTTTCGTGAAGTGCATGGGCTGCCCCGATATCCTCCGTGCGAAGCGCGAGGTGATACTCCTGCTCCCCGAGATCATAGGGCTTTGTTCTATCCTTCATATAGGTCAGCTCCAGACGGAAGTCCGTAGAATCATCTCCCAAAAACACGATAATAAAGTCATCCCGTTCATTTCTACTAAGCTCAAGCAAATTCAAAGCTTCTGCATAAAACTTCATACTTCTTTCCAAATCCAGTACATTAAAGTTAAAGTGGTTAAATGAGAATGGGCTCATTGTTTCTCCTTTCCTTTTCCGGTGCCCCTGTGGGACATTTTCTTTCTCTATGATAATGCTTTTTCCCGCATTCAGCAATGCCCGCAGAAAGACCGCAGAGTGTCCGCGGAGTGCCCTGTGCCTTCATGAGCTTCGTCTTATTTGATTTCTCGGAATAACACGAATAGCAGCACTGACACCGTAAGCAATGATTTCACAGAAACAAAAAAAGAGAGGAGTGTACCGACCCCCAAAAGTTAGACGAAAAATCTAACGATGAGAGTCACCTCAAATTTCCTCTCTTTTCTTTACATTTTAAAGTTATAGGACAAAACGTGTTGATGGCTTTCTCATGTTGAATGACCCGGAATCAGTGTTACCGGGCGGCTTACATCCAGTCCGTCTAACAAACGTTTCTCCAAAAGATCGATCATCAATTTTACTGCCATTCTTCCTTTCTCTGATACATCCTGATAGACAGTCGTTAATCTCGGATAACAATATTTTCCTAAAATATTGCCGTCAAAACCTGCAATGCCGATGTCTTCCGGTATTTTGATTCCCAAATCATGAAAATAATGCATAGCTTCAACTGCAAATGCATCCGCCAGAAAGAAGAATGCGGTTTTTTTTCCTGCAAACCTGCTCATCATTTTATAATTTTCATTTCTCCTTTGTTCTGTTTCATAAAGACAAAGAAAATCATTTGAAAGAAATTCTTTTCCCGCTCCTTTCCACGCCTCTCTATAGCCCAACCAACGCTCGTGATCAACGCCTATATTCTTCCGAGCACATACATAAATTGACTCGTATCCTTTTTCCAGAAGATATTTCGTCATAATATAGCCACCTTTTTTATCCTGCAGTCCCACATTGACATAATCCGAATTTTCTTTATTAATCAGATCAATAGCAACAATCGGTTTATTTACCAGCGTTTTCAGCTTTATATAGTCCCTGTAGGTGAAAGTAATGGCTATGAGTCCGTCTACATTCCACGCCAATGCCATATGAAAAATCTCTTCTAAGTTTTGCGCTGCATATAGCATCATATAATATCCGGCTTTACGAAGCATTTCTTCCATTGCGCCAATGATATGGCTGTAAAATGTGTCTGAAATAGCAGAATTCTCATAATAACGCGAAGAATGAATAACAACTCCGATGATTTTGGAGCTGTTATTCTTCAAAGCACGAAGCCCTAATTTGGGAACATAATGGTATTCATCCAAAAGTTTTTGAATCTTTTTTGTATTCTCTTTTGATACTTTCTTTACATTGCCATGTAAAACATTATAGACAGTGGTCATACTTACATCTGCCTGCTCGGCAATCTCTCTTATAATCATCATTCTGTATCCTTCACGCTTTTTCTTCGCTTAATTGAAGTCATTATGTGACGAAATCAGTCTAGTTAATTACATCTCCGGTCAATTCATAAATTGCACTTCTCTCAATTTCCAAGTCTCCACCTTCAGCAAAAAGCTTAAGTTGATAAGGTTCTTCCGGAAAAATAAGATTGGAAAAAACCAGTTCTCCATCATTTATAAAGAGTTCTGACTGCGAAACATCCAGAATCAATCTTAGATTTAGATATTCTTTTTCAAAGTCAACTTTCGCTTTATATTTCCCAGGAAAATTTTCATGGGGATTTAGTCCTGTATTCATTCTATCTACAGTGCAGGAACGTTCCTCCTTTGAAAAAAGAATCTCCAATTGTTTGCCCTGTCCTGTTACTGCTCTGATTCCAAACGAGGAAGCGCCCATTTTGTTTGTAGGATAATAAAGCTCCAAATCCAATGCCTCCGAGCAATCCTTAAGTGTCCATTCTTCTCCCGCTCCCATTTTCATTTTATGCATTTCTTGCTTATTTTTCCGAAGTGCACACATCTCTTCTATCGGAATCTGCGTCAGATAAAATTTTCTTCCTCTTTTTTTCAATTTTAATTCCCTTATAGAGGACATCTGTCCTTTAAAGGGACTGGTCGGTAAGAAATCCCGATACTGCCAATTATCAGCCCAGGCAATCATCAACCTTCTATCATCCGGAAGATTATTCCAACTCACACCCGCATAAAAGTCCTTCCCATAGTCTAGCCAATGCCCTTCCTGCTTTTCCCCATCCGGTCTAAAACTGATTCCATCAAACTCTCCGATAAAATACTTCATTCCGGTACCACCTGCAGGAGAGCCGTTATTTATGCTGATGATAAGAATCCATTTTGTTTCTTCGGAGTCCTGTACTCTTAACGGAAAGATCCGGGCATTCCCACGTACCGACATGGTCCGAATCAGTCCCGCTAAAAGAAGATATCTGTTTCCAATGAATCAGGTCTTTGGACTCATAAAGAAGAACACAATTTCCCCCGGTAACAATCATCACCCATTTATCTTCATAACGAAAAACTTTAGGATCTCGAAAATCTTTTCTCTCCTCTGTAAGAACCGGATTCTTCTCATATTTTTCCCAGCTTCGTCCTTTATCATAGCTAAAAGCTAATCCCTGGCTTTGCTTTTCTGTTCCCCGCTCACAGTAAGTAAAAAAAGCAGCCAGCCTGTGATTTTCTTCATCTACAACAGCACTTCCCGACCAAATTTGTCCATGTTCATCCGGTGCAATGGCATTTGCAAGTCTCTTCCAATGAATGAGATCTCTACTCACCGCATGTCCCCAGTAGATTTCCTCCTGTATGTTATATTGATGAAACAGATGATATTCTCCTTCATAATATACCAACCCATTCGGATCATTAATAATATATTTTTCTGCCGAAAAGTGAAATTTAGGTCTATATTTTTCCATATGTATACCATCAGGCACTCAAGTTATGAGTGCCTGTCTTTCTCATTTCATTTACATTCTGCTTATTCTTCTCTCTTTTTGTTTTACTATGATTTCTTTAATTCCTTAAAATCAGCCTTTAAGTGAGAAACCATATCGTCAAAGCTATATTCTCCGCTAAAATAGCCTTGAAAATCTGCTGCTGCTTTAGGCTCAAACCCGGAAGGAAAGCCTCCCATTACCCATGAAGTTGTTTTTCCGGCATCAATATATCTTTTTACCTCTTGCGAAAGGGGATCGGAAATCTCTATTCCCTCATAATTCTTAAATGCCGGAACAAATCCCAATTCATTCACAACCAGTTGCTTCCCTTCATCTGACTGAAATAGCCAATTCAAGAAATCCTTTGCTGCTACTTTTACTTTTTCGTCTGACTGCTTATTTACACACCAGTGAATAGAAATTCCGACGGAAATACAGTCTTCTTTTACACCCTTTGTCGGAATAGGAAGCATCCCCATCTTATTCGCAGTTTTCTCATCAATCCCTTTTAATTCCGGTCCAATCCAGTTTCCCTGCTGTACAACCGCAATTCGCTCAATAGCAAGGCCTCCACCGATTTCTGTAGAATAATCCACTGCATTCAGCTTCGACAAATCATTTCTTGACGGAGTATATTTTGTCTCAAGATCCAGCAATGCCTTTAAAGAATCTGCATATTTAATCCCAGTTCATCGGAATTTCTTAGTTCTGTTGCACTTTTATATTCACATGACAAAGGAACATTCAAAGTATGAAGCCCGGGAATCCAAGTCTCTTTTGCTGCATAATCTTCCACAGCTTCAAGTTGAGGATACTTATCCTTCAGTTTTCCACTATCAATCTGCTCCTGTAAGTCGGCAAAAGCTTTGTCGATTGCATCGTAACTGGTAAGGGTTGATGCATCAATTCCGGCATCTTTAAATATTTCCTTATTGTATACCAATCCATAACCTTCCACACTGACAGGAAGCCCATATACCTTTCCGTCAACAGTCACATCATCAATACTTCCATCTACTGCATTTTTTACCCATGGTTCTGCGCTTAGATCTTCTACATAATCCATCATGTTTGTAATATTGTCACCCAATGCAAAAATATCAACAGCATTATTTCCCATGAGCTTTGCTTTTAAGTTTGTATTATAGTCATTCCCCTGAATGCTCTCTACATTTATTTTTACATTAGGATGCTCTTTCGTGTATGCGTCAGCTACCTTCTGTAAAGGATCCGCAATTTCCGACTTATTCTGATACAAATTAATCGTTACTGTGTCCCCTTCAGCACTTCCTGCACCGGTTTTACTTCCACACCCGCTCATCATGCCAAGTGTAATTGCTGCGACGAGAAGTACAGCCATCTCTTTTTTCTTCACCATCTTTCCCTCCTTATAATTGAAAAACTATCTTGACACAAGTTCTTTACAAGACAAAAGTCTTCTATAATGACTTGTGTTAAATTTATGATTTTTCTTGAAATTCTAATCTTTCTCTTTCCTTCAAAATAGTAGATTTACTTTCCTACTCCGGCCGTAATTCCCTTCACAATATACTTTTGGCAGCTAAGGTAGAACAGCACAATTGGAATCATGCATAGCATTAACGACGCAGTGGCAAGATCCCATTTCTTTGTAAATTGTCCAAAGAAGAGATAAGTACGAAGCGGCAGTGTCTGCATGCCATTCTTATTAATAACAAGGGAAGGAAGAAGAAAATCATTCCAAATCCACATCACGTTGATTACCGCCACAGTGGCAATTATTCCTTTCAACAGTGGTAAGACAATATTGATAAAAGTCTGTACCATATTGCATCCATCTATAATTGCCGCTTCCTCCAACTCTATCGGAATGTTTTTAATAAACCCGTGAAATAAAATGATGGACATTGCACATCCAAAACCCATATACATAAAAACCAGACCGGGCCTATTCATCAGATGCAGTTTACTCATAATATCCACAAGCGGAAGCATGACACATTGAAACGGAATCAACTGGACTGCCGCAAACATAAGGAACAGAATTTTACTGGTTCTTGTCTTATACCGCACAAGCACCCATGCCGCCATGGAAGAAATGAAAATAATCAAAGCCGTAGAAATACACGTTATTGCAAAAGAATTCATAAATGCTTTTACATAATCCATCTCTTTAAAAGCCTTAGTATAATTCTGAAAAGAGAGTTGTTTCGGTAAAGCAAGAACATTTATATAGATATCCTGCAACGACTTAAAGGAGCTATTAACAAGAATAAATACGGGAGATACAAATAGTAGTGCCAACGCAAAACCTGCTGCCATGATAGAAAGTCGCTTTATTACCCGCTTACTTTTCATTATGCTTCAACCTCCCTTTTCTTCGTAATGGAAAGTTGAATAACCGAAATGGCCATGACCACAATCATGAAAATTACAGCCTTTGCTTGGGCGAGGCCAAATCTATTCTCTCCGAAAGCCGTAGTATAAATATTCAGTGCAAGCATCTGCGTGCTGTTAACCGGACCTCCACCTGTCAAAGAAAGATTCTGGTCAAAAAGTTTAAAGGCGTTTGAAATGGATAAAAATAATCCAATCGTAAAGGCAGGCATCATAAGAGGTAGGATAATATAGCGCATTCTATTCCAACCTACTGCATTATCCAGTTCTGCAGCTTCCAATACATCTTCAGGAATGTTCTGCAACTGCGCAATATAAATCATCATCATGTATCCCGATAATTGCCAGGTCACAACAATCAGTAATCCCAAAAATCCGGTTCTCTGATCTGTAAGCCATCCCCTAAGCCACAAAATACCCAGTTTTTTTCCTATTGCTTCAAAAACCTGCACAAATATAAACTGCCAAGTAAATCCCAGTAAAATTCCGCCAATCAAGTTTGGCATAAAAAAGATGCCACGTAAAAAATTTACACCTTTTATTCTTTGTGTAACCAGTGTAGCCAAGACAAAGCCAATCAGATTTACTGAAATAACCGCACACACAGAGAATAAGAAGGTAAAAATAAATGCATTTCTAAACGACAAATCGCTTGTCAGTATTGTTATATAATTCTGCACTCCTACAAAATGCTTAGCTTTGCTGATCCCATTCCAATCTGTAAAAGAGTAACCAATTCCCATCACCGTAGGAATCAATTGGACCAAGGTAAAAGCAACTAAAGCCGGTGCCATAAATAGGAAGAATCCCTTCTTTGATTTCTTCATGATGTCATACCTCCCTACTTCTCAACTATAGCAATTTTCATTTGATTTGATAATAGGTTTTATATAAAACCTATATTTATAACAAAGGATTTCGCTTCTATATGTGTAAATTTTATATAAAACCTTTTCTTACGAATAAAAGCCAAAGCATTCAAAGTAATTTTAAAAATGGAAGTAGTTTGGAGAATACGACGCCATGACAACGTATTACAATCGATTAAAAAAGCAATGGAAAAAAGAGAGAAAAAAAGAGAGTGAAAGCAAGATGGCTAAGCTGATGGGTTTACTCGTAAGAGAAGGAAGAATTGCGGACATTGAAAAAGCCTCCTAGAGCCCTGATTACAGAAAGGCTCTGCTCCAAGAGTTTCATCGTAGGTTTTTTTTCCTACTAAAAACAAGCGGAACCAAGCTTAACGATAGAAAATTTTCATAAAAAAAGGAGCTGTGAAAAATATTTTGATTTTTCACAGCCCCCTTTTATAAACCTAAGCAGTTTAGCACTGCCACCGGTGAAACGCCGTTCTCCTACTTCTCCGCAAGGATAAATTGGAAATACCGTAAGCAGGCATAAATCGTAAATACTGCTGCAATAATCGTCTCCACTAAAACCACGGGCTGTAAAAAAGCAACATTCATGCCCATCTTTGTCAGTACCGCAAAGCACTGCTTCGTCGCAATGGCGGAAATTACAAAGGGGAAGGTGAAAGCCGCATAGCTCGGGTAGAAGGGGAAGCGCAGGAACTGTATGCTCTTAAAGAGGGCAAACAGGTAAATCACGGAAGTCGCCACCAGTAAGAACAGGACAAAGCTCTTATTCTTCTCCGGAAAAGCCTGAATATAGCCTGCCGTGCAGAGTGCCATCGGTGCCGCATAAATCATCATCAGCGGCTTTGCAGGATCCGGCACCGGAAGCTTCACATAGCGCTTTGTAACAACACAAAGCAGAATCAGTAAAGCGACAAAACCAAAATAAAAGGCAGCCTGCCCGTAAGCGAAGGTCTTATATGCCGGTGTGGTCAGGGATGCCACAACAATCCCGACATAAACGATATACCATACGGTATGCACATTTTTCTCTTCGAAATGAAGGATATAAGTCTTCGTAAAGTAGAGAATCAACACAATGTGGATTGCATTCGCAAAAACCCAAAGCGGGAAAGAAATTCCCGGAATAAAGGGCTTCACATATACGGAAAACAGCATGAGCGCCATGGGAAAGGTTGCAAAAACGCCCGCCCCGATGGGGATAGAAAGTTCTTCCTTTACCGCATTCGGGAAAAGAATGAGCTTCAGGAGAAGGAGAATTAGAATCACAAAGGCAACACAGCCAAAAAGCAAACGGATACCTTCTCCATAACTTTGTAACAAATTACCAAGTGCCGCCATACCGAGCATCACGCCCGAGAAGGCAAAGGGGATTTTTTTTATTTTTTCCATGCTAATGACAGCTCCTTATACTGCTTTTACTTCGTGTACAGGGGGAAGGAAGGGTGCTTCCAAGCCTTGAATCGGCTCCGCATCTACATTCTTAACGCCCAGCTCTCGGCAAAGAATCTCGGCAACCTTTCCTGCGCAAAGTCCGGTAAAGGCGATACACTGCTTTTTGTGCTCTCCTTCCGCCATTTCAAAGCCTCTGGTAAGAACACGACAGCAAGCGGCATGCTTTGCATTTGCCTCTCTAAACCAGTCATGAAGTTCCTTGGAAAGTTCCATAAGAGCATTCACTTTCGGATCCTTCGGGCCGTCCGGTGTCGTTCTTCCGAAGAACATACCAAGGGCAAGGATTCCTCCGTTTAGTGCGCCGCACATACAGCCGGAACGACCTGCTCCGATAGACATACCGGAAGACATCGCAATAACGGACTCGGGTACATCCGCCTGGAAAGCATCGCGAATAGCTTTCATCACTGCCTCACAGCAGAAAAATCCGCCGGCATAAAGCTCTTCCGCATTCTTTAAAACGGCATGAGGGCTCACCTCTTTTGCATGATACGTAATAATAGACTCCATCATAAGTGCTCCTTTCGTACTCTCTTATTTCCTGACCAAATAAGAAAAAATTGATAAAAGTAAAACGACCAACGTTCCTCATTATATCGGCTTTCTTAAAATCATTCCAATTGATGAATATTATAATCTCCAAGTTCTATTTGTTTTTTCTATAATTGTTAAAAACATATAAGTATTTTTTCTCTCTGTTGTAAGAAAGCTATCAGCTCCTCCATTCTTTCCCTATTTTTGCGCAGCAAAGCCCGGCGTTTCCGTCGGGCTTTCTGCTGTATAGAGTAGTAAGGGTCGATTAAACCTGTTCGCCAATTTTAGCTCCGAATCTTTCAATTCGGTCAAGAGTATTCTACCCTATTAATCGATTTAGGTCAAGGTATTTTATGAATTTATTTGGCAATTTGCCTATTTTTCCGATAAATATCTTTTGCAATTTGCCTATTTTGCATAAATTCTATTTATGGAATCCATTCTAAAATTCTTGTTTCTATAAAAGCATGCCTGTTTTGAACTTAATTCCCTCTTTTTTTAAGGAAGAATTTCTTATAAAAAAGGCTTCCCCAAAAAGAGAGTACGCTAAGCCCAAAAAGAACTCCATAAAGCTTCATTGCGCTCTGATCTTCCGTTGCTACGGCAGCTCTTCCCTTTACAGCAGGTCTGCTCTCTCCGAGAACTTCACCCTTTCTTTCCGGATTATCTTCCATAGGACGACTCGCCCCAAGAACCTTACCCGGCTCATCCGGTGTAGAGGGAGGAGGTGTTCCCGGATCCTTGGGTGTATTACCGGAAGGCGTTTGGGGGTATTTCCACCACCTCCCGGATTGTTCGGTGTATTTCCGCCGCCTCCCGGATTGTTGGGTTTATCTTTTGTATTCACAAAGACGTTCTTATAACCGCTATTCTCGTCGTCAGCTCTTATTGCGGTATATCCGTATACATTCTCTTCCGTAACAGTATAGTTAATTTCTTTTCCGGCAGCATTATATTTTGGCATATCAAAGGTATGTTGCCAGCCATGCTCTGCAGTCAGGTAAATAGAAGATACTCTATTTCCATCCGCAAAAAGCTGAATGGTAATGCCGAGCGGATGCTCGCCACTTCCCTTCCAGATCTTTGTCACAGGGATAGCCACACGGCCTCCGGTATAGTTCGTAATGGTAAATCCTGTATCCTGCGTTCCGGCAATAGCAGGCTTGTAGTCCTGAAGATTCCCCTCGGCAACAGTGTACGTAATCTCCGCGCCGGAAGCATCCTTCTTGGGAAGATTGGAGAAGGACGCCTTCCATCCATTCTCTTCAGAGAGTTCCTGTACCTTATTGGTCTTTTCTCCATTTTCTACAAGATAAACCTTTACTTTTTCCGGCTTCGCTACAGTGGAATTACCCTGAATCCACTTCTTGTCCACCAATACACTTCTAGTTTCCGGCTTCGCTTCATTCGCTTTTTTATTAACAAATCTCTTAGTTACCGTAGCATTTCCCGCAGCAGAGCTCTTTAACTCTTCTTTACCAACCTGCTGTTCCTGTTCGTCCAAAACATAGCCTGTAGGTGCCTTGATTTCCTTAATTATATAGTCTGCCAAAACGGCATTTTCTAATGTGGCAATACCATCTTCATTTGTGACTACAGTTTTCTTAACCTGTGTTCTTTTATTTTCAATGGTAAACTCCGCACCGGAAAGAGGCTGTCTTTCTTCATTCTTCTTCTCAATGCGAAGCGTAAAGCCAGTACCGTTTAAATTACCGCTGGAAGACTGTACAGGGACTTCTCTCTTATGTGTCCCCATACTGATGCTGTCCCCTGTGATAGAAGCATCATTACGATACACTGTACCGTCTTGAGGAACTTCATTGACTTCCACATAATACTGTAGCTCGAAGCCTTCTTCAACATTCAAATCCCCTACTTTATAATCAAAGGCTCTTTTATTGTCTTTATAATTCAGTGATACTCTTTCTCCACTTGCAGGATTCGCGTTATTTGTAACGTCTTGTAGAGCCCACTTTGGTCCACGGTTTGCTCCATCATCTGTTGCGGGATGGAATACATAATGTTCGTCTCGATAGCCGGACCTCCACACGCCTCTTACCAGAGTTGGGTAAAAGCGATCTGCGTCAGAGGCATTTTTCCAGTTCATGGAATGCTCGGGGTCACTCGGATCCACATAGCTAAAGACATCACTGATTAATTTATCATGGATCTCTATATTGGTGAATTTTTCGGAAACTGTTCCTACTCTCGTAAGCCTTCTTCCGTTTACCTGAATAAAAAAGTGAACTAAATAATGAATTGTTCCTTCTTTATCCTCATATTGTTCAATAGAGCCGCCATAATTTTTCCAGAAGTTGGGTTCCTCGTCCAGTCCTATTCCCTGATAGTTCAGTTGAATAGAAAAAGTCTGCCCGTTAAACGGAATATTTATCGGCACTTGTTTCGCTGTATTCCCTTCAGACTTATTGATGCGAACAAGGAAGGTGAACTCTCCATCGGCCCCGCTATAGTTCTCTGCATTCTCTGTGAATATAATTTTCAACTGCTTTGTCGTACTGTCATAATGTGCATTGGCCATAACCTGACCGGCATCATTTTTAATTTCCGTATCTTCACTTACGGCTGCCAGACTGCCCGGAAGCTGAACAACGGCATAGTCCCCGTTGTTTACCGTCTTTCCGCTTACTGCGAGCTTAATCTTCAACGCAAAATCGGTGTTGGCATAAATCTTTGTGTTTTCATCGATTGGATTACCATTCAATGTCATCCTAATATTTTGAATCACATCCGATCTTTCAACCCCTGTCCCCAAGAGGCTTGCTGCTCTCGCCATAGTCAAATATCTGTCGAATCCGTGGAGTCGGATAAGGAAGCCTCCTCCAAATCGTTCTCCGTATCCTCCGGATTTACGCCTGTAATCTCTGTTCTGTTACCCTCTTCCTCTACATCGGAAGAAGATAAGGAAATACTGCTTTCCGGTGTGGTGGAGACATTTTCCGCATTGACAACAGAAAATCCCTGCCAAAAAATGGCGACAGAAAGCAACAATGCCAGCAAGTTTCGTTTTGCTTTCATTTTCTTCTTCTCCTTTTTCTGAATCTGCATCTACATCTACATTTACATTTATATTTACAAAGCGTTATTCTAACATAAATATTTTTATTTAAAAATATAAATTTTAACCGGGAATAGAATTTTTTTACCCTCTTTTTCTGATGCTTCTTTTATCAGAGAGCTTTCTCAATTCCGTTCCCGGTTAATTTTAACAATTTTTAGATGATTTGCTTTTTAGAATCCGGAAGAATGCGCCTTTCAAGGATTCATACAGTACTTTCAAGAGTGGTTATAAAGACTTCACTTCCGCCTTCAATTCTCCGTTTTCCAGTACTATCTCGATTTTATCGCCTTCTTTTACCTTGTCTTCCAAGATACACTTTGCGGCAAGCGTTTCCACATGCTTTTGCATATACCGCTTTAAGGGTCTTGCTCCAAAGCCCGGCTCATACGCATTTTCCAAAATGAAATCCAGGGCCTCTTTCGCAATCTCAATGTGCAGTCTCTTATCCTGCAAGCGCTTATTGATGTCCTTTAAAATAAGCTCCGCAATTCGCTCCATATCCTTCTGCACAAGCGGCTTAAAGAGGATGATTTCGTCCAGACGGTTTAGAAATTCCGGACGGAAATGCCCGTGCAGGCTATCCATCACTTCTTTTCTGAGTTCTTCCGAAATCACGCCGTCCTCTCCGATACCGTCCAGAAGACTCTGTGCCCCGATATTCGAAGTCAGGATAATAATCGTGTTCTTAAAGTCTACGGTTCTACCCTGCGAATCCGTGATTCTTCCGTCATCTAAAACCTGAAGCAGGATGTTAAAGACATCCGGGTGAGCTTTCTCGATTTCATCGAAAAGCACAACGGCATAGGGCTTTCTTCTTACCGCTTCCGTAAGCTGTCCGCCCTCTTCGTAGCCTACATAGCCGGGAGCCGCACCGATAAGACGGGATACGGAATATTTCTCCATGTACTCCGACATATCGATTCTGACCATGGCATTCTCATCATCGAAAAGGTTCTGCGCAAGGGACTTCGCAAGCTCGGTCTTTCCCACACCGGTAGGTCCTAAGAAGAGGAATGAGCCGATCGGCTTCGTAGGATCCTTTATACCCGCCTTCGAACGAAGAATGGCTTCGCAAACCTTCTCTACCGCTTCTTCCTGTCCGATGAGTCTCTTATGAATTTCGGCGTCAAGGTGCAACACTTTTGAACGCTCGGATTCATTCAGCTTTGTTACGGGAATGCCCGTCCAACGACTAATGATTCTCGCAATCTCTTCTTCCGTTACCTTATCATGCACAAGCGTACTGTTTTCTTCCTTCTGCGCTAAGGCTTCCGCCTCTTCCAGTTCCTTTTCGACTTGAGGCAGATCCTGATACTGCAACTTGGAGGCCTTTTCATACTCTCCCTTTTGCATTGCAATATTGACTTCCGCCTGCAGCTCGTTCTTCTTTTCTCTTAAAGTCTGCAACTTGGAAACGGCATTTTTCTCATTTTCCCACTGTGCCTTTTGGACATTAAACTTATCCCGAAGCTCGGAAAGCTCCTTTTGCAGTGCTGCGAGTCTTTCCTTCGAAAGCTGATCGTCCTCTTTTTTCAGCGCAAGCTCTTCAATCTGCAGCTGCATAATCTTTCTCTGCTGCTCGTCCATTTCTTCCGGCATGGAATCCATTTCCGTCTTAATCATAGCGCAGGCCTCATCCACAAGGTCTATTGCCTTATCCGGAAGGAAACGATCGGAGATATAACGGTCGGAAAGCGTCGCCGCCGCAACGAGTGCGGTATCCGTGATTTACGCCGTGGAAGACTTCATAGCGCTCCTTGATACCTCTTAAGATGGAAATGGTATCCTCCACCGTCGGCTCATCCACCATAACCGGCTGGAAACGGCGCTCAAGAGCTGCGTCCTTTTCAATATATTTTCTATATTCATCGAGGGTTGTTGCACCGATACAGTGCAGCTCGCCTCTGGCAAGAAGCGGCTTCAACAGGTTTCCGGCGTCCATGGAACCCTCGGTTTTTCCTGCGCCGACGATATTGTGAATTTCATCGATAAAGAGGATGATCTCTCCCTCGGACTTTCTGACATCATCGAGAACTGCCTTCAGTCTTTCTTCGAACTCTCCTCTGTACTTTGCTCCGGCAATGAGAGATCCCATATCCAGCGCAAAGATTTTCTTATTTTTCAAAGATTCCGGCACATCGCCCTTCGCAATTCTCTGGGCAAGTCCCTCTACCGCTGCAGTCTTTCCGACACCGGGCTCTCCGATCAAGCAGGGATTGTTTTTTTGCTTTCGGGAAAGGATTCGGATAATGTTTCGGATTTCTTCATCTCTTCCGATAATGGGATCGAACTTCTGCTGACTTGCTCTCTCGACCATTTCATAGCCGTATTTGTTTAAAGCATCATAGGTGCCCTCGGGATTGTCCGTCATGACCTTCTGGTTTCCTCGAACAGAGGAGAGCGCCGCGAGGAACTTCTCCTTTGTGATGTCAAACTCTTTAAACAGCTCCCGAATCGTCTTGTCTCCGTCCTTTAGGAGCGCGAGGAAAATATGCTCCACGGACACATACTCATCGCCCATGGCTTTCGCATGGTCCTCTGCATTCATCACGATTTTATTCGCATCCTGCGAAAAATACTGCTGCCCTCCGGAAACCTTGGGGAGTGCATTGATTTTCTCTTCCACCGCTCTTTCGAAGCTATCCGGCAAAATGCCCATTTTCTGTAAAAGCTTCGCAATCAGGCTGTCCTCCACCTGAAGAAGGCTTAAGAGCAAATGCACCTGCTCCAATGCCTGATTCCCGTGATCCATCGCAATCTTCTGGCTGTTGTTGATACTTTCTACCGACTTTTGTGTAAAACGATTTATATTCATACTCACTACCTCACTTTTTCACTAAGATAATCCTATTATAAACGTATTGTTAGCACTGTCAAGTAATGAGTGCTAATTTGTTGTGAAAAGTGTGTGAAGAAAACACGAATGTTTTGGGGCATAAGGCGTACTTAGATTTGTGTTTTTTCCAAATACTCCGTCATGGTCATCATTTTAGGTTTTTTAATATCCTTTAATGCCAGAAAGTCTTTATCTCCTGTCAAAAATATGTCTATATCGCTTTCTATCGCCGTCACCAATATGGGAAAGTCTTTCTCATCCCTTATTTCCGGATATTTCTCTTTTTCCGGATTTCTTTTTACTTGTACCAGGTCAAAGGGTAGGCTGTGAAAAAAATCTTTTAGAGCAGGCTTTCTTGACGAAAACTTCCTTTCAATTACAAGACTTAACTCTTCTATAACATAATCACAAATCACTATTTCATTCTGCTCCGTGATTCTTTTTAATTAAGTTTCTGGTTTGATTAGAGGGAAAGAAAATCACGGATATCAAAATGTTGGTATCCAGCATGATTCTCATTTTATTTTCTCCTTCGTTCCTCTCTTATCTCCTGAGCGAAGCTTTGTAAATCTTCCTCCTTATAATACCCGGCTTCCTCGGCTACTCCTCTGAATTCTTCTTCTACTCTTTTAAAGGCCAGCATTGCGGAATTCTCAAAGTAAAATCTTCCATTTTCTTCCATTATTACAAGTTTATCTCCGCTTTTTAACTTGAGTTTGTTTCTAACGGATACCGGAATTGTAATTTGCCCTTTACTTGAAATCTTTGCCACTTCCATACATACCCCTTTCTCTTTAGACTTCTTCTGAATATCTGAAAAACTTCTTGAAATGCAATTTATACTAATTAACTATGGCTTTTATTACATCCCTATTATAAATGAATTTTCTATTCTCTTCATTTTTTTCTTTACAATTTTTACTTTCTTTATATTCTTTACTTTTTTGTTTTACCCTTTTAACCCCTCAATTTCTCCACTGCCTCTTTGATTGCTCTAACCGTATATTCCAGCTCTTCCTCCGTGAGTGTCTCTTCCAGGCTTAAGCGCAGTCCGGAGTATGCCTCTTCATGACTCTTTCCGATTGCGAGAAGTACATGACTCGGCTCTAAAGAACCGCTTGCACAGGCTGAGCCGCTGCTTGCACAGATTCCTTTTTGGTCAAGGAGGAGCAGAACGCTCTCTCCCTCTACTCCGGGAAGGCAGATATGGACATTTCCGGGGAGACGATGATGAAGTGAGGAAAGGAAGGGGTTTTCCGGACTCTCTCCGATTCCCTCGTCTTCCAGTGGATTCACACCGCTGATTTTTGCCCCCGGGATTTCCTCTAGGAGCCTTTTAAAAAATAAATCTCGCAGTGCTATTTTCTTTCTTCCCCTCTCTTCCATGCCAGCAAAGGCTTCCTTTGCCGCTGCCGAAAAGCCGACTATTCCGGGAACATTTTCCGTACCTGCACGAAGTCCCCTCTCCTGTGCCCCGCCGTGTAAAAAGGAGGGGAGCTTAAGACCTTTTCGGATATACAGGAGTCCCACTCCCTTCGGTCCGTGGATTTTATGGCTGCTTGCAGAGAGTAGGTCTATCCGCATTTCCTCCATATCGAGCGGAATCTGACCGAAAGCCTGCACTGCATCGGTATGGAAAACTGCGCCGTACTCTTTCGCAAGGCGCCCTATCTCTCTTAAGTTCTGCAAGGTTCCGATTTCATTGTTTACCGCCATAACGGAGATCAAGCAATGCGAACGCTCCTCTGTTTTTCTTAAAGAGCTTTCTTCCTGTAACACTTTTTCCAGAATCTCCAAATCCAGAAAGCCCTCTTTATCCACCGGAATCCGGCTTACTTTTACTCCCAAGCTTTCAAAAAAGCTACAAGTTCGAAGCACGGCAGGATGTTCTATGGTACTGGTGATGAGATGTGCGCTCTTTTCCTTTTTTAATGCTCTTTCCAGCACCACGGAAGAAATCGCCCAGTTATCACTCTCCGTTCCGCCTCCGGTAAAATAGATTTCCCGGGGAGAAACGCGAAGAAGAGAGGCGATAGTCTGCCTACTCTCTTCTACCGCCTTTCTCGCCTCTTGTCCGAAACGGTAAATAGAAGAAGGGTTCCCGTAATAGCCGGAAAGATAGGGCTCCATGGCTTTTCTTGCCGTCTCCGATAAAGCTGTTGTCGCCGCATTATCCAAATAAATCATTTTCCCCCCTCCGCTTTTATCTTTCATCATAGCGAAAATCTCCGCTTTTTCCGCCTTTTTTCTCCTGTAAATGCACCGCTTCAATATGCATGCGCTTATCAATAGCCTTACACATATCGTAAATGCAGAGTAGTGCAATGCTCGCCCCGGTAAGCGCTTCCATCTCCACCCCGGTTTTCCCCAGTGTTTTCATTGTGGAAATAACCTGAATTTCGCCTATCTTCTCATCTACACTAAACTCTATCTTTGCTCCGTGAAGCGGCAAAATATGGCAAAGCGGAATGAGATCCGAACAGCGTTTTGCCCCCATGATTCCTGCAACCTGCGCTACAGTAAAAACATCTCCCTTTTTGATTTTCTTCCCAAGAACCGCCTGCATGGCTTCTTCATTTAGGAAAATGCTTCCCACCGCGACTGCTACTCTTTCCGTGTCATCCTTTTCGGAAACATCGACCATACGGGCATTTCCCTTTTCGTCAAAATGTGTAAACTCTCCCATTTTTCTCCTCATCCTGCACATTCACTGCAAGTCTTATTTCAAACTCTATCTTCTCTGTAAAAATTAAATCTCCGATTTTTGATTTTTACAATCCTTCTAAAAATTTAGTCTTCTAAAAGAAGAAGCTTCTCCGTATCTACTTTAAGATACTGTGGAATCCCCAAAGGCTCCCATCTTGCAAGAGACTCTCTCTGTTCCATAAAGACGATTCTTTCCGTACCCTCTTTCGCCTGAAAATAGAAATTTTTTTCAAAGGGATAATCCGCAATATTCTCTAGGCGAACCGGGATACAATTTTCTCCCGCCTCTTCCTCGGAAAACACAGGGATAAAATCGTGAGCGCGATAGCCCACGGAGGAAAGGCTGTCCGGTATTTCCTTATCAAGCTGAAGTTCTATCCCCCAGTCCACTGCATACAGGCCATTTTCTCCTCTTTTTTCGGCTTTGGAAATGTTTTTACAGCCTGTCAAAGCTGCTGCCGCTCTCTTCCTCGGATTTCGGAAGAGGCTCTTCGTTTCTCCTTGGCAGAGGATCCTGCCGTTCTCCACGATGAGAAGTTCCTCGGAAAAGCGATAAAGCTCATCTCTCGAATGGGAAACCATAATACAGCTTCCTTGGAAGTCCTCCAAATGTAGCATAAGCTCCTCCTGCATTCGGTCCCGAAGAGAAAAGTCCAGTGCGGAAAAGGGTTCGTCAAGCAGGATGATCTCCGGTTCTCCCACAAGAATCCTCGCAAGAGCCGCTCTCTGCTGCTGCCCGCCCGAAAGCTTCCCGGGAAGGCGTTTTTCCATGCCCTTTAGCTCCATTTTTTCTAAAATAGAGCTGATTTTCTCTTCTTTTTCCTCCTTGCTCCCCTTAAGAGCCACCGAAAGATTCTCCCAAACGCTCATATGCGGAAAAAGCGCGTAGGACTGAAAAAGATAGCCCACCTTCCGCTTTTGCGGCGGAAGATTCCGTTTTTTTTCCTTGGAAAATACACAGTTCTCGCCGATGCAAATCTCCCCCTCATCGGGATTAAGAATTCCGGCAATCGCCTTTAGACACATGGACTTTCCTGCCCCGGATTCTCCCAGAATCCCGAGCCTCTTTGCTTCCGTCTGAAACTGCATATCCAGAGAAAAGCTTCCCATATTTTTTTTAATCGAAACACTGCATACCATTTTATCTATTCCATCCTCTGTCCATATAGAGCTTAGCTTACTTATCTATTCCATACTATATCCCTATAGAGCCCGGCTTGCTTTCCTTCGCCCCGCGCTTCTTTAATCTATCCCTTATAGCGCTTTTCCTCTGTCGCAAACTGATAAAGCGTTAAAATCCCGAAGGACAGAAAGAGGACTACCATTACCCAAAAACCTGCAGTCGCATAGTCCTGGTCTTGCATAACGAGAGCAATTCTTTGGGAAATGGTCGCGGTCTTCCCCGGAATATTTCCGGCAAGCATGGAAGTCGCCCCGTATTCTCCAAGCGCTCTTGCAAAGCTTAAAACCGTTCCGGAAAAGATACCGGGGGCGGAGAGCGGTACAATAATTTTCCAGAAAATGGAAAACTCGCTCATCCCGAGCGTCCGCCCGGCATAAACCAAGTCCTTCGGAACGAGTGCGAAGGCAGACCTTGCATTTCGATACATAAGAGGTAAGGAAATCACGGTTGCCGCCACCACACATCCTAAGAAAGACTGCACCACCTTGATGCCGAAATGTTCAAAAAGGAAGATACCGAAGGGTCTTCTCTTACTAAAAAGAAGGAGCAGGAAAAATCCTGCTACCGTCGGGGGAAGGACCATAGGAAGGGTAAGTAAGCCGTCAATAAAATTGTCCCAAGGGGACGGGAGCTTCATCACTTTCCTGGCCAAAAATATTCCTAAAAAGAAGCAAATCACAGTGGTAACCACTGCGGTTTTCAGAGAAATCCATAAGGGACTCCAGTCTAAGCTTTTTATCATTTCCATCATGGATTTCTCCTTCCATCATCTTTATTCTACATTAGTGTCAAAATAATACTTTTGGAATGTCTCTTTTGCGGTGTCGCTGCAAACAAATTCTATAAACTTCTTTGCTTCCGTAATTTCCGCTTCGCTTGCTTCATCATTAACTACCTGAGAAATGGGGTAGATAACATTTCCGGTTAAATCATAGGAAACCTTTTCGAGAATCTCCACATCCGTGTCTTTCCCGTAGGTATCGGAATAATAGCTTGTTCCCACTTCGGAAGAGCCTTCCACTACCGCCGCCAAAACCTTCGAAACATTGGACTGCTCGGAAATCTCTACACCGCCCAAAGCATCGGAAACTTCCTTTGTACTGATTTTGGAAAGATCCTCTGCCTCCGGTAAAATGCCGAGACTCACCAGTGCTTTTCTGGTATATCTTCCTACCGGTACGGTGCCGTCTGCAAGCGCAATGGACTTTGCATCCTTCAGCGTCTCTAAGCCGGTAACCTTCGTACCGCTGTCTTTTCTTGTAATTACGCAAAGCCGGTTATTGACTACATTTTGTCTCGTACCTTCAACGAGCTTTCCTTCCTCCTGCAAAGTATCCATCTGCTTCTGTGCCGCCGAAAAGAATACATCACAAGCATAGCCTTCCTGAATCTGTGTCAGAAGCTTTCCGGAAGAATCTGCCTGGAAAATGAGCTTTACGGAGGGATTTTCCTTCTCATACTGCGCTCCGAGCTCTTCCATTACATTTTTAAGAGAAGCCGCAACAAAGACCTGAACTTCCGTCTTTTTCTCTTCAGCGGCCTTTTCCGTTTCCTTTGCGCTCTCTGTCTCCGCTTTACTGCTCTCGGTCTCTACTGCACTGCTCTCTGCTGCCGTCTCCTCTTTCTTTGCTCCGCCGCAAGCTGTTAATGCTACGGAAAGCATAAGTGCAAGACTTCCTGCTAAAAGCTTCTTCATCTTGTCTCCTCCTAGTTTTCTTTTTCTGTCCCCCGTAAAATCCCTATGCCGTGAAAGAGCTCCGGAAATAAAAACTCCAGATTCTCCTTACAAGCCTTCGGGCTTCCGGGAAGGTTTATGATTAAAGAATGTTTCCTTATCCCTGCAGTCTGACGGCTTAACATGGCTTTTTTAGTAATCGTCAAGCTATGCTGTCGCAAGGCTTCCGGAATGCCGGGAACATCTCTGTCACACACTGCTTTGGTGGCTTCCGGAGTGCAGTCTCTTTCAGAAAATCCTGTTCCTCCGGTAGTAAGAATCAAAGAAATCTCTCTTTGATCCGCTAAGCGAATGAGGGCCTTTTCTAAAGCCTCTCTTCCATCGGGAAGGAGCAGACTCTCCTCCACAATCATCCCTTCTTGCTCTAAAATTCCTGAATAAGCGGTCCCGAAAGGTCCTCATATTCCCCGGAAGATGCTCTATCCGAGAGGGTAATGACCGCCGCTGTATAAGCTCTCTTCGGATCAGGCGGAAAAACTTCCACCAGGTCTCCCTGCCGGATTGTTCCTCCCTTGATTACCCTGGAAAATACCCCTTCTCTTGGCATAATGCAGTCTCCCATTCTGTGATAAATAGCACAGTGGGTATGGCACTCTTTCCCAAGCTGAGTCAGCTCTAAAACCGCTTCTCCGACATGAATTTCACTTCCTACCGGGCACCGGGAAAGGTCAAAGCCTTCCACCACGAGGTTCTCTCCGAAGGCACCGAACTCCACTTCCGCCCCTTTTTCCCGAAAATCCTCTATCTTTTCAAGAGAAAGAAGACTTACCTGTCTATGCCAATTTCCTGCATGCGCATCTCCCTCTATCCCAAACTGCGGGAGCAGGACCGCTTCCTTCACTTCCTTTTTTTCCGTGCCCTTTTTTTTGCTTATGCATATCGCCAGTAACTTTCCCATTTAGCCTCCGATTTTTCCTATTTTGGCTTATCTCTTTTTTTCTGCCTTCTTTACCTTTCGCAACAAAAGCACAAAGCTTAGCCTCCGATTTCCCCCATTGCCCTATTTTCCGTAACCTCGGAGAGCTTTTCAAAGGCATGGCTTTCCGGCTTTCCTAAAATACACTTCCGAAGTGTTTTTTCCACTTCCACTCTTTTCTCCTCTTCGGAAAATGCCGTATTTCGTAATATCCCCCTAAGTGCATATCCATTTCCATAGCAAAGACAGGGCTTTAACTCTCCTTCGCTCGTTAAGCGGATTCGATTACAGCTTCCACAAAACTTCCCGTGAAGCGCGGAAATAAAACCTACAGAACCGAAAAAGCCCGGGATTCGGTAATACTTCGCAGGACCATTTCCGTGGACGGAAATATCCTCGGTAATGCCCGGATAAATCTCTCTGATTTTCTCTAAAATTTCTTCATTATAGTAAGGTTCAAAATTTTTCCCGTAGCCAATCGGCATCATTTCTATGAAACGAATGTCAAGAGGACGCTCCTTTGCAAGCGCTAAAAGAGAAAAGAGCTCGTCCTCATTTTTTCCCTTTTGTATCACGGTGTTCAGCTTGACACGGACTCCGGCATCACAAGCTGCAGAAATCCCCTCTAAGACCTTGGGAAGCGCAGGAAAGCCCGTGATTTCTTCGAATCTCTCCTCCTTTAAGCTGTCGAGGCTCACATTTATCCCGTCAATTTCGGCGGAAAGAAGCTCCGGAAGCGCTTCCTTCAGTAAAATGCCGTTCGTGGTCAACGTGACCTGTTCCACCTTATCAAGTTTTTTTAGCGCCTTAACAAAATCTAAGACCCCGTCCCGCACCAAGGGTTCTCCGCCTGTCACCTTAAATCGGCTAATTCCCAGCTTCGAAGCCTCTTCTGCAAGAAAAAGAAGTTCCGAAAAGGACAGAAGCTTCTCTATGGGAAGCATATTCTCCATGCCCTTAGGCATGCAGTAACGGCAACGCAGATTGCAACGGTCCGTGACGGAAAGGCGCATATAATTGATTTGTCTTTGAAATTGATCCTTCATTCTTCCTCTTGCTTTTCTATTCCTTCCTGACTAAAAGCTAGTCTAAGCTCATTCTCGCATTGCTCTTCGGCTTCTTTTCTAAACCTTATGTAGCTTCAATTCCCACATCTTTCCCTATAGCATTTCGCTCAGATTCTTTCTAAAAGTACATCCAGCTGTCCTCCGCAGACCATGCCTTCCTCCGCAGCAATATCGTCGGCAAGGTCCACATGATATAGGCAGGCAGGCTTTGCATTCTCCAGAAATAACTCTCGGCTCTTCTGTATCACTTCCGCTTCGGTGCAGCCCCCTCCGATAGTGCCTATGAGCTTTCCTAAGGGACTAATCAGCATCTTCGTGCCGGCTTCTCTTGGTGCGGAGCCCTGTCTCCTAACTATGGTCGCCAGCACATAGTCTTCTCCGCTTAGCATGGCATCCAGCATTTCCTTCGTAAGACTTTCCTGATGAAAGCTCTTATTTTTCTCCATCACGATTTCCGAAAGAACGGAGAGGCCGATTTCCATAGGGGTTTCCGCCCCTATTGCGAGTCCGATAGGGCTATGCAATTCCTGAAGACTTTCTTCGCTGACTCCTTCTTCCAAAAGTTGCTTCTTAATAAATGCCACTCTTCTTTTCGAGCCCATCATGCCGATATAGGCATGGGTTTTCTTTAGAATCTCTCTAAGGCAGATGAGGTCATGCGTATGCCCGCGGGTGACAATCACAAAATAACTGTCTTTATCCCCTTTAAGGGTAGAAAGGGCTTTTGCAAAGTCCTCACACAAAACCTCATCCGCCCCTGCCTCTTTCGCCGCTTTTGCAAAGGAAGGTCTGTCCTCGATGCAGAGCACTTGAAAGCCCATCATTTTCCCTAAACGAATCACGGAAAGAGCGACATGTCCCGCTCCAAGCACAATGAGTTTTTTTTCACCGGCGAGATTATCCAGGAAAAAACACTGTTCTCCCAGAGAAAGAAAACCTCGTTTTTTCTCCGAAAAATCAAGTGGCGGACAGTTAAAATCGGAGGTGCTAAAAAACACTTTACCGTCCACAAAAAGAAGCTTTTCTCCAAGGCTTTCTTCATTTAGGGATGTGAGTAAAACATTTTCCCGGGACGGGTCCAGTTCTGCGATATGCTGCCATATTTCTCTCATCTATGCTCCTTTCCGGAAAACTTTTTTTGCAGTAATACGCTTTCTATAAAACACTTTTACAGTAAGCCACCTTCTCCAAGGCTGTCTATATCCTCTTTTGTCACGGGATCGTCCGCCATGATACGGGGCAGTATCAAATCAAATACGGTAGACGGGCAAACATAACACTGCCCGGAAGTCCCATAATGGGTACATTGTCTTTTCCGTAGGCCAGCATGAACATCGATCCCGGAAGAACCGGTGCACCGTAGCTTACGACTCTTTCCGCAGACTTTCTGATGGCAAGTGGGGTTCTGTCATCGGGATCTACAGACATACCGCCGGTACAAAGAATAAGATCCGCCCCTTCCAAAAGAAACTTTTGAATAGCAGCCACTTCCATATCCACATCATCTGAGCAAAGGCTCTGCCCGATGAATTCAACCGGAAAAGATGAGAGCTTTTCCTTCACAACCGGCGTAAAGCCGTCCTCGATTCTTCCGTGATAAACTTCATTTCCGGTAGTGACGAAGGCCACCTTCTTTTTCTTATAAGGAAGAACGCGGAGAATACCGCCGTCCTTCGTTATGCGCTCTGCCCTCTCCATTTTTTCTTTTTCGATGCAAAGCGGAATGATTCTTGTTCCGGCAAGCACTTCTCCCTTTTTCACGGGAGTATTGTTCTTCTTCGTTGCCATCATCATTTCCCCGAAAGAATTCAGCTGAAAGAGCTTTTTCGAATCGACCTTCAATACGCCGTCACAGTCTGCAATGAACTCGATTTTTCCCTCTTTGATCTCTCCGGAATGCATGTTTTCGCCTTTTCCCATCCTATAGAGGATTTCTGCTGCTTCGTTTTCATGAAGCATATCCGCATCCTCATCCCAGATATAGATATGGTCTTTTCCTACGGACAAAAGCACCGGAACGTCCGCTTCCTCGATTCTGTGCCCCTTACGAAAGACCGGGCCTTTTTTGACTCCGGGAATGATCTGCGTAATATCCTGACAAAGAATCTGTCCAACCGCCTCTATTGTCTTCATCTCTCGCATACGCTCTTTCCCTCCCCGGTTTTTATATACTGATTTTAAAATCTAACAAATTTTTAGCTGTGTTAAAAATCTCTATTTTTCCTAGTATAGTGAATTTCATAAGCAAGTGCAAGGAATTCCATATTTATAGCTATTTTTATTAACTTTTCCATTTTTTTAGACTCCTTTCTCAAAAGTCTTAAATCCGCAAAAAAATACTATGGTTTTCATCATTTAATTTTTTTATTAATCGATTGGATTTTATATTCCTGTTTTTTTCTATAGCTTATCTCTATCAATTTAAAAGCGTTTTTTTGCATTTTTTCTCTTTCTATTTTTTTAGACATTGTGACTATATTAATTTAAATTATTTGTGTAAATCTTATAGTTTATACTTTCTTCTTGTAGGCTTCACCGCTTTTTTCTCCTCTTGCATTTTTTTAGAAAACGAGTATCCTATACTCGTAGTTCTTCAGGGCGGGGTGTAATTCCCCACTGGCGGTACAGTCCGCGACCTGCTTTGGCAGCTGAGTCGGTGCAATTCCGACACCAACAGTATAGTCTGGATGAAAGAGGAGCGAGTTTGACGAGTTTTTCCGCCCTGTACTTTTTGTACAGGGCTTTTTTAGTAAGAGAGAAAGGCGAGGTTAAAATGAAAAACGGAAGTACAGAAACAAAAATCATCACAGGAGGCAGAATGGAAAAAGAGATCCGTCAAAGCAGAATCGGAAATATCGCCATTATTGGGATTCTCTCCGCAATATCCTATATCTTGATGTGGCTTGAGGTTCCCGCACCACTTATGCCCCCCTTTATCAAATTTGACTTTTCCGACTTTCCGGCGCTCCTTGCCGCCTTCGGTCTTGGACCGATTGCCGGAATACTGGTGGAGCTTATCAAGAACATTCTCCACTCTTTCAGTTCCGGCTCCTTTGCCGTAGGAGAACTTTCCAACTTTATTCTTGGCGCAAGCTTTGTCGGCGTTGCGGGAATCTTGTATCAAAAAAAGAAGAACAAAAAGGGAGCCGTGATTGCCTCCATTCTCGGAGCCGTGTGCATGGCGCTCATCTCCTACCCTTCCAATCTTTTTGTGGTTTATCCCTTCTATTACAATTTTATGCCCAAGGAAACTGTGCTTTCCATGTATCAATTGATTCTTCCATCTGTCGGAAGTATGGAAGAGGCACTTCTTATCTTTAATCTGCCCTTTACTTTTATCAAGGGAATCCTGGATGTCCTGCTCTGCCTCTTTCTGTATAAAAGTGTATCGCCCCTCCTTCATAAGTTTAAACGCTAAATAGTTAAAAAGAGAGAATATTTTCACGATAAATGTGTAGTGCAATACACATTTTAAAAGCTAAAACACCCGTTATTTCTCCTTGTACCTGCTTTGGAGCAAATTATCGGGTGTTTTCGTTTAGTTTAAGAGAATCTACCATTGAAACAAGCAGAAATTTTCCGTAAAATAACGAGAACAGGGTGTATTTCATCTCCCCAAAATAAACTTAGCATATTTTTATAAATTACTCGGACTTTCCGGGCTTTTTACATAGGATTTCAAGAGGAAAAACATGACAGAACATGATTTTGAAGAAATGAACTACCAAAAAAAGATGGAGGAACATCGAAAAAAGATGGGACAAAGGATGGAAAAAAGAAGACGGGACAGGCAGTCTCATATTCTTCTCTTTGTTTTAGGCTTAATTCTTCTTTTTCTTGCTTTTATCGGATTCCGTTTTGCTATTCCTTACCTACAAACGAGAAATCTTCTAAGCCCCAAAAAAGGAAGCTTACCGGCATGGGAAAGCGACATTCAAGCCCTTTCTTCGGAGGGCGAGACAGCCGGAGAGGGAGGCAATGATAACAGCTCTGCAACGGTTTTATCCGCAAAAGAAGAAGCATTAAAAAAACCGCAGAATTGCAGGCAAAGCAATATGATTATGATTCCGCCATTGCCACTCTTAGTGCTTTAAACGAGGCAGGGGATGCAGATATTTCTGCAAAAATCACTGAATTTGAGGAAGAAAAAGCAAAGCTTGTCCCTGTTGATATGAACGATATTACACACATTTTCTTCCATATCCTCATCGTCGATACGGACCGCGCTTTAAAGGATACCCACCAGGGTAGACAGTACAATTCCGTCATGACTACGATTCCGGAGTTTAAAGAAGTTATCCGGGAAATGTATGATCGTGGCTATGTCATGGTGCATATGCACGACATTGCGGAGATGCAGGAACAGCCTGACGGAACAAAAAAAAATGGTAAAAAAACAGATTATGCTCCCGGAAGGAAAGAAACCTTTCGTCATGTCGGAAGATGATGTAAATTATTATATTTACATGCAGGGAAATGGTTTTGCCGACAAAATGGTATTAGACGAAAACGGAAAGCCAAAACTGCAGTATACAGACAAAGATGGCAATGTAAGTGTAGGCGACTATGATTTAGTTCCTATTTTAGATGCCTTCGTGGAAGAACACCCCGACTTTGCCTATCACGGTCATAAGGCCATCATCGCTTTCACGGGCTATAACGGTGTACTGGGCTATCGTACAGACGAAACCTTTGATCCGAATTCTCCTGCCTTGGACCCAAAAAACAAAGCCAATCCCAATATTGAAGAAGACAAAGAAACCGTGAAGAAACTGACACAGGCTTTAAAAGATGACGGATATGAATTTGCTTCCCACTCCTGGGGACACATCAATTTTACTACCCGCTCTCTGGAAGCAATAAAAAAGATACAGATCGTTGGGAACGCAATGTAGAGCCTTTGCTCCCCGAACCTTGTGAAATTCTTCTATATCCTTTCGGTGCGGATATCGGAGACTGGCACCCGTACCAGAGCGGACAACAGGAGGGAAAGTTTGACCTTCTCGAAAGTGCAGGCTTCCGTTATTTCTGTAATGTGGACTCTACCCAGATTTGGATGCAGTACGGAGAGCAGTTCCTCCGTCAGGGAAGAAGAAATATAGACGGCTACCGCTTGTATGAATCCTATATCGGTAAAGCAGACCGCCTTTCCGACCTCTTTGATGTAAAGAAGGTATTTGACACAAGACGCCCCACTCCGATCAACTGGGAGTAAGGGAAGTTGATGGAATATGTAGAGAGGAATGAGTTCAAATGAATAAAAAACTGGATACAAAGGAGGTACGACACCTCTTCGAAGGAATACAAGAGCTGAAAGGAACGGATGAATATTTTTGTTTTTTTGAAGATGTTTGTACCATCAATGAGCTTCTTGCCATGGCGCAACGGTACGAGGTTGCAAAGATGCTTCGTGAGGGAAAAACCTATATCGATATCGCAAAGACAACCGGTGCATCTACCGCAACTATTTCCAGGGTAAATCGTTCCTTAAATTACGGTGCAGACGGCTATAGCCTTGCATTTGACCGCTTGGACAAGAAGAAAAAGGGGACAGAAAAACACGATACCGTACGTCGTGCAAGCAACGCTTGTGATGAATAAGCCACGTAAAAAGGAGGAGCCGTAGCGCTCCTCCTTTTCTTTATAAAAATGATCATTCAAGGCAGTCGAAAAGCGAATATAAAACGCCCCTTAAGCATCCGATCGACTAAAGCCATTTTTCATTTTGCAGCTTACTTCATAAAGTACTTTATCCAACACTGCTTCCGTCTCTTCTTTTACCATTTTGGCAATTTCCTCGTTACAGTCTTCCAAGAGTTTCATGAGCGCAGCAGACTTAGGCATCTTCTTTTCAAGCTTATCTTCCAATTCTTTCATCAGTGTATAGCCCCTCGTGGGAACCTTTCCCTGATAGCGTTCAATATGCATCTTACATTCACTGAACTGGGAATCTGCAAGAGCAGCAATGATGCGATTTACCCAGTAGAAGTTTTCTGAAGTAACAGTCTTTGTGGTATTCGCAAAGTATTCAGGAGTCTTGTTGACATTCGCATAGAAGGGAACAAAGGCATTGAAGGTGTTGGAGCCGAAGCATACCCACTCAATGGCTGCATATTCCTTCGGAAGATCCGGGCGAATCTGTACAAGACTTAAGAAATTGTTTCGGCTGATTCCGATAGGACGATATTTTCCCCGGTTCTTCTCATCGCCGTATTTTCCATAGCAATCGTAAGGTGTTCCTTGGAAATGAGAGGATAAGATATACTTCACATCCTCCGGCGTAATCTTAATCTCAGGGCAGAGACACCAGGGAAGATCATCGTCTTCCGGCTTTAACTCGGCATTTTCTCCGTCGAAACTGAAAGTATTTTTATTGAAATATCTTGCCATATACCAAGCTCTTGGCGTGTTATAAATATGATCTCCATCGGAGTGTGTTCCAAAACACTCCCTTGGATTAATCCAATCTCCCTCTGTTTTTTCAATCTCATCGGAAAAGCGCAAATCCAAGTAATTCTTAGCGATAAATTCCTTTAAATCTTTAGAACAGATATACTCATCCTGCGCACCAAAAGCATCTTCAAAATCAAAATAATCGATTCCCAGCTGATTTGGCATCATGACATAGGCATTGTCCGGCACTCTTCTTGCGATAAAATGGTGTCCGCCTATAGTTTCCAACCACCAAATTTCCTTCTCGTCCGAAAAAGCAATCCCGTTCATCTCATAGGTACCGTACTTTTCCAAAAGCTCTCCAAGACGAAGCACGCCTTCTCTTGCGGAATGAATGTAGGGAAGTACCAGACTAACCATGTCCTCTTCTCCTATTCCTCCGATTTGCTCCGGCTTTCCGTTCTCCGCCTTCTTATAGACTACAAGGGGATCTCCGGAAAGAACACGTTCGTTGCAGGCTATGGTTTCGGTTGCCGTCATGGATACATTTTCACTGTTCACTCCTGCTGCGCCCCAGATTCCCTCATCCTCATAGACTGCGTTTGGCATGCAGGTATAGCGAAGCGGGTTTTTCGGAAGCGGAATCTTCACATGCGAAAGCACGGAAACATATTCCTTGCCCTGGTCCTTTGGTTCTACTACTATGAACTTTTTAGGGCTAAAGGAACCACTGCCGGAATCTTCATTTCTGGCAATCATGGTTGAGCCGTCGAAGCTAGCCTCTCTCCCTACTAAAATCGTTGTACAAGACATATTTTTCTTCCTTTCTGTATTCTCAAATCCTATAAAAGCGATAGTCCTATAAAGCACTTCGCCTTTCAGTATACTCCAGGACAAGCCCCTTTTCCATAAAAAAAGAAGCCTGATGATTTCAGGCTTCTTACTTATCGCTGAGAGCGCGAGACGGGAATCGAACCCGTTTCCGATTTTACAAGCTACTACCTCATAAAAAGTGAGGTATTTATGCAACACTATTTCAATGTAGAGATTGCAACTTCATATGGTGTGAATTGTGCAATACTGTTAGATAATATACTCTTTTTGGTGCGAGAAAAAAACAAGGCGAATAAGAAAAACACTTTTTATGATGGCTTTTACTGGACTTACAATTCCAATGAGGCCTTTTCAAAGCTTTTCCCTTATATGACTCCTAAAGTGATTAGAACCTCACTAGATAAGCTTATTCTAGAAGGTCTTTTATTAAAGGGTAATTATAATCAAAATCAATACGACAGAACTGCGTGGTATGCAGTAACAAGAAAAACTCTAATTCTGTATCACATAGTGGATCCGGAGGATTATGCCGAAAAAAACTCCGTAGAACCGCATAAATCCTCATTTGCCCTACAGGGCAAATGCATCCGCCCCACAGGGCAAATGGATTTGCCCCAGGAGAAAAATGCATTTGCCTCTGAGGGCAGACCAATACCATATAATAAACAAGATATAACAACTGATAAAAAACAATCTACCTATCCGGCTGCGAAGATGGATGAAGATGAGATGGGTATCGCTGGAGATCCTGCTTCAGCCTTTTTAGAGTATCAAAATCTCATCAAAAAGAATTTTCGCTATGAAGACTATATACTAGAGAACCCAGGAGCAAAGGATAAGGTAGATGAAATTATAGACCTTATGGCCGAAATCATTTCTATACCACAAGATAAGGTTAGAATTAATCAAAAGAATTATCCCTATTCTGTTGTAAAGGCTCAGCTTCTAAAGCTCGATGATTCTCACCTGGACTATGTTCTGAAATCTCTAACAAAAGCAAGCCAAAATAATGAGATTAAAAATATTAGGAGCTATCTACTTACTTGTCTCTTCAACTCAAAGAATTCTGCAAATATAGGCCTATCGTGTGAGATACAACATGATTTACAAAGCTACAGACAAAAAAATAACTCCATGGATGTACTGCAAAATGAGAAAGATGAATTGGATTATGATGAACTTGCAATGCAAAGGTTCCAAGCTCGTCTGAAAGAAACAAGGTAAGGAGGAAATTATGCAAGAAAAAGATTTTTGTGAGTATCGAAAATTATCTAAGGAGTTATTAAAGATACAAGAGAACTATCAGATGTTTAAAGCGAAGCTTGCTGCGTTCCTTCAAAAGCTCAAACCGGAATTCCCGGAGGGACGGATATATCAGACCGAACATCCATGCTTGCAGTTAAACTTGTGGAGATTGAAAAGCAAATAGTCGAGTTTAACGAGAAACGTCTAAAAAAAGAAAAGAAACTAAGAAAAGAGTTAATGGAAGTAGAAGATATATTAATACGAACAGTTATAGAAAGATATTATATGGATCTAAAGACCTGGCAAGAAATTGCAGTTGGAGATTTTTGCGATATTTTAAACAAAGACACTTTGCGTATGAGTACAAAAAGATATTTCGAAAAGCAAAAGGAAAAAAAGAGAAGGAAATATGTTTCATGAAACGCTATGCCCAAAAAAAAATAGTAGAAGGAATACTACTTGAAACAATTAGAATGACACAAAAAGAAGGCTGCATACTAAAGGTGCTGGAAGTAGATAGTAATAAATCTAATCCTGATGTTCTACGAGCAATTTTGGAGAAAGATAAAAATTGTAAAGACTACCTACTAGAAAAAATAAAAAGTACCGGAAAGTATCAAGAGGCAAACTTAACAATTGATGAGGTCAATACTATTCTCGATAATTTTATTTGTGAAACGCAAAGTGATTACCAAGATTATGAAAACAGTAAAATACTTTTAGTCCCTATTTTTTATGATGGCTGGAAGCTGCCTAATGAGAATGAAATTGATATAGAAAATCTCATAGCAAATAGTAAGCCAGGAGATTATCTTTTATGTAGGCTCTCAAGGTCTTTAAAACGAGATAGATTCTACTGTAGATACATAAAAAATATAACTAAAAATATACACTCCGGAAACGGAATAGAAAAAGGAGAAATATGAAATATTTAAAGTACAAAGTGATTGATATAGGTAAAATGCATAGCAGAAATAATATGAATAATGCCAGTGAATTAGCCATTTCTGTATAGCTTAAAAAAACAGTAGCAAGAAATGACTACAATGTAGTCAAATGATAAAGTTTTCAACTTTATTTATGAAGGTTTTCAACCTTAAACTGAGCAAAAGCTCAGCCGTCTCACATTTAAAAAATATTGATTTTTTATGAAAGAGTTTAGAAAAAAATGAGTGTAGAAAAATATATAAAAATAAAACATAAAAATGAAAAATCAAGAGGAATTGATTCTCTAAATAACTACATTTCTAATCCGGAAAAAGTTACATTTTCTGATGAAAAATCATCTATAAGTTCATTAAGTGAATATATGGAAAGAGATGAAAAAATTTTCTATGAAGAAGATAATAGATTACTAGTAACAGAGATAAATTGTTCAGACAAAAGAATTTGTTAAGTATGCTCATTATTTAGAAAAAAGTTATCATGCTAAAAAAAGTGAGAGGCTAAATGAAGGACATTTAGCAAATGATGTATTTCATTTTATATCATCTTATAAAGGAAAAGACTATGATCCTGAAATAATTCATCAAGCAGGAGTTGAATTATGCGAAGCTCTTTGTGAGGAAGAATTCATAGGTAAAATTACTACTCATTTAGATACAGAAAATATTCATAACCATATTGCCATATGCGCATATGCTATAGATAAAAAAATCACAAATTTAAAGACTCGTATCATTTATATAAACAGGTTAAAGAACTATCAAAAGATATATCTTTACGATATGGATTAGATTTTTGAAATTAAAGGGATTGGGGAAAAGAAAAAAACTGGACTGAGATTTTTAGAAGATAAAGTAGCAAAAAAAGATATAGTATCATTCACAAAAGAAGTCAAAAAAATGATATCAGAGAATGTGCTTTATCAAGTAATAATATAGAAGATATGAAAAAGAAAATGGAGGAAAAGGGATATAAAATAATTGAAAAAAAAAGAGGAAAGTCTACAAGTTTTACCTATGTTAGAGGAGATATTACTATTTCTGATTATCGACTAGGTAAAAAAATATATGCGAGAAGGTCTTGAGTATTTGATTGAAAAAAATGTAAAAAAATAAAAAGAAAAAAATACTTACTTAATAAGATAAATCAGAGCAAAGTTCAACATTCAAGCAAAATAAATTTAGCTGGAATTTATATTCAAAAATATGATGTCACTGGAAAAAGAATTCCTGCACTATTACAACTTTTGAATTTAATTAAAGAGATTATTTCTAGAATAGGAGACAGCTTTGTTGAATTGTCACTGGCAGAAGAAATAGTAAAAGATACAGCCATGGCATCATCAAAAAGCAAATTAGAATTACTAAATTTTGCTATATCAACTTGTTTAAAGCACGGAATAAATACACAAGGTGATATAGATGATAGGATTTTTAAAGCAGGATTAACAAAAGCTGTATCTAGCCGAGAGTCAGAAAAATTATATACATTAATAGACAAGATGGAGAATATTCTACAACAGTATGAAAAGCAAAAAACAGCAGAAAAGTTATTAATTAGTCTAGGTATAAATCCGGAGGAAATATCTAGGAATGTATATTCAACGGAAGATATAAAAAAGAATATTGCCTCTCTAGATCCACTAGAGTTTCGAAAAAAAAAGCAAATAATGAGTATACTTTCTGGATCTGAATATAGAATTCTAAAAGAGAACCTTAATAATCTTTCAAATACTGATGCTAAAGATATACTGCTTTTTCTGCAAGAGAAAACTGCTGTTCGGCCACCAGTCCTAATCTCTAAACAGGAATATGAACGTAAGAATAATGAAGAAATGTTTCTAAAAAAGGCTAATGAATATTTTGAAAAATTATATAAAAAGCAACATGATGAAGCAATCACAAAGAAGCAAGCTTATACATTAAATAAGTTATTGTCTAGTGAAGATCAAAGTAGGGTAAATATACATGAGTTAAGAAAAGATGAGGCAAATAGATTACTAAATATTCTATTAGAAACCCCTATATCAAATAATAAGGGGATAAAGGATAATGTAGCATTAACTAAATGGGAAATGGAAACACTACAATTAATTGTAAAATTATACCCTGATAACTTTCAAGCAATTGATATTAGTAAAGTCCACAAAAAAGAAGCCAATAATATCATTCAGCATTATTTTGGGAAAGTAGATACTATCCTTCAGGATATCGTGCAGCGTAACAAGGGAGTTAAATCAGAAGATATTATAAATCCCGGATTAGATGAAAAGCTGCAGCATTTTACTAAAGAAGAAAAAAGAATAGTATATCCCTATAAAAGTATTAAAGATTTAACTTTAAAGTACGGGTTACAAACTGAAGAAGATGTTATTCTATTCAAGTCTAGGATAGAAGCGCTAGAAAAAGAAGCTAGAGAATTACAAGAAATAGCTAATACTAATACTGAATTATATAGAGACTTATCCAGGACAAATACAGCTTTATCGTTGGCCACCAATAAGGCATTTATATTTGGTAGCCTATTTGCAGGAGATACACAGGAATTCCAGAACATCTCTAAAAGCTTAGACTCTTTGCCTTTGGATTATTTAATCGAATTCAAAGAGAGTCTACCGGAACTCGCAAAAAAACTACGAGAGTCTTATGATTCAGGTATATATAATCCATATGTAACAAGGAGGATCCAAAAGCTAAAAGAGATAGCTCAAGGAGAGCTAGCCGATAAGCTTAAGAATTGTCCTCAAAAAAAACTTCCGGAATTAATGGAATCCCCTGTTTTCCGGAAAGAACTAGATAAATTTATTTCTAATAAAAAAGAAGAGTATGAAAGAATGCAAGTTGAAACTATACAAGAGATGAACTATAACGATAATAAAGAAAATGATTTAAAGCTTTATAAGGCATTTTTTAGAAGATAACCTTGAAAGGAGATTGAATGACTAAAGAAGAAATTTGGGAAATGACACTCCCTAGATATTTACGAAATGATATAAAAGCATATGTGCAGGGTATTAAAGAAAATTCAAGTCTTCTTGACTGCCTTTGGGGAGAGGTTTACGGATCAATAAACTCTGCCCTATATAGTTATGAAATCTCTGATGAACAGGCAAGATTTTTAAGAAACAAGTATTTGGGAATAGGATTGGAGGATGAATAAAATGTTGATAGACTTTACTAATTGTCCAGAAAATAGACTTCTTATGTATGGAGGAGGAAACGGGAAAAAGAAGGGAATAATATATGAGGGAGAAACATATATGCTAAAATTTCCTTCCACAGTTAGAAATAGCTTAGAACCGGAATATTCAAATAGTTCTATAAGCGAATATATATCTTGTCATATTTTTGAAAGTGTTGGAATAGAAACACAAAAAACTATTCTGGGAACATTTAATAATAAAATTGTCGTGGCATGTAAGGATTTTACAGTTAATGGATTTGACTTAAAGGATTTTGCTTCACTCAAGAATACCATTATATATAGTTCAGAGAATGGTTATGGTACTGAATTAGATGATATTTTGGACACTATACAAACACAAGAAGTTATATCTGCCAAATTACTGGAAGAATATTTTTGGGATATGTTTATTGTAGATGCTTTAATTGGAAATTTTGATAGACATAATGGTAATTGGGGATTTCTTATAAATAAGTCGGAAGGAAGTATACGTTTAGCACCTGTATATGATTGTGGTTCTTGTTTGTATCCAAAATTAAGCGAAGCTGGTATGAAAAAAATACTTATGTCTGAAGAGGAAATAAACGAAAGAATTTATGTTTTTCCCACTTCAGCTATTAAGTATGATAATAAAAAAATTAACTATTTTGAATTTTTAAACACTACTGATAATACTGCTTGTTTAAAAGCGCTCAATCGAATTCACCCCAGAATCGATATGGATAAGATTAACTTAATTATTGAGAATACTCCGTTTATTTCAGGAATACAAAAAGAATTCTATCGTACTATGTTAGCCCATAGAAAGGCCAAGATACTGGATATAGCTTTACAAAGATGTGAAAGAATTACTAAGCCCCTCGAACAGAAACCAAATATGGCAAGAAAAAGTATTCATAAAATAATAGATAATTTTAATTCTAGAGACCTTAACAATATACCCAATACTATTAATAACTACAAATCTAAACACTAAGGTTTATTTTTTATCAAAAGTATACATAAACAAAGTGGAAAAGATTTTAATAGACCAAGATATCAGGGAAAAGGAGGACTAAGATGAGTGAAATAATTAAGGAATCAGGAATTATTGCTTTTGTGGGTTGTAGTTTGATGTTATCGACGGGAATAGTACAAGTATTTTGGACACTAACAAGAAGAATAGCGGAAGAAGATGGATATCGAGCAGCATATTTTATGCGAAAGCGTGGGATTCTAAGTATAGTGATAGCAATTTTTGGATATATTTTATTGTTTTTCCTTATATTTTTTTCTGGCATAAAAAATGAAGTGATAATATATGATGCCTTTATGACAAAGTGGATGTATGCAATGTTTTTTTTTGCATTTTGCGTAATTCTTAAACGTGGATTTATGGATATAAATGTTAGTAGAGAACTTGAAAAGATATTGGATGACCAACTAAGAGAGTTTAGAGAAGAGCAGCTAAGAGAAGAACCTGAGAAATATAAAAAGGAAAAGGAAAACTAAACCTACCTGTCTGTATATCCTCACGGTGAGGATATACAGACAGGTAGAGAAAAAGAGAGGTGAAAGAGAGATGAGAAGTTTGCCTTATGTGCCTCCTTACCATGAGGATGTACATTATATAAATAGTTTTGTTTTTAAAGGACAAAGAGTTGATAATGGAGAATATATTATAGGAAGAATAGGGTTACCCCATATCGTTAAAGGGGGGATTGATATACCTAACAAGGAAGTTGAAACTGAAATGTGGGTTTATGAAAATAAGAACAAGAGAAAACCGTGGAAAATGTATTATGTCAAGACAGAAACCATTGTTATGTTATAAATATTGATAGAACGGTAAATTTGGAATAGGAACAGCATGTATTAAAAAAAGTATACATTTCGATAGTATTTAAAATTATCCAAATTTTACTATCAAAATCTACAGAATATATATTATGATAGTATCATAAATCAGTTTATGCTTTTTGATAGTAAAGGAGAGATATGGGAAGAGAAATTTTTGGATATACAAGAGTTAGCACAAAAGAGCAGCATCTAGAAAGAGGTATCCAGGAGATTATTACATTTTGTGCTGAACATGATCTTAAGATTGACGTAGATAGAAATATTAAAACAGATAAACAAACTGGGAAAGATTTCAAAAGATCCGGATATATATCTTTGAAAGAATGTGTCCGTAAGGATGATATTGTTATTATACCCGAATATGATCGTCTAGGCCGAGCCGATGAAACTGCCCGGGAGCTTGCATACTTTAAAGAAAAAGGAGTTGATGTTATATTTTTAGATATTCCTACAACATATCTTTTTTTAGAAAAAGGTAATGATTCCGGAATGATGAAAACGATTTATAGTTTTATTAATGACACATTAATTTCTGTATTTCAGCTTCTTGCCACAACAGAGTTGGATAGAAAACAAAAGCGACAGGCTGAAGGCATTGCTCAAAAAAGACTAAGTGATTCCTGGGACGATTATGGTCGGCCAAGAAAGCTTTCAAAGAAGAAGTTCTTTGAAAAATATAAGAATGTAGAGGATGGAGTTATTACTAATGCCCTACTCTTCAGTGAATTAAAAAACAGAATGTCTCAAGCAACTTACTATAGATATGTTCGAGAATATAGAAATGAAAGACAAAGTAACAGTATAAAATAAAGGGGGAAATTCCTCCTTTTATTTTATATTTACATAAAACATATATACTATTTTTTTATATATGATATTATGTATATGTAAAACATTGTATAAATTCAAAAAGGAGAAAAATTATGACACAGGAAGAATTGAAACAATTCAAAACAAAAGTTCACAGTTTGTATTCTCAATGCCAGGAAGTAATGAATCCTAAACACTCATTACTCAATAGAAATATTGAGCTTGAAAATACTGAGGAGCAATCCTTTTACATGATGGTATCTGATTTTTTTCTGCAGCAAAAACAAGATGAACTTTTAAGAAAAAGAGAACTAAAAAATGGAAGAAACTAAAAAATATACAATATTTGCCGGAGTAAATGGAGCCGGGAAATCCACTTTATATAAATTATTTGATGGAAAGGACATTGGAATCCGTATAAATTCTGATGAAATTATAACTCAAAGTGGATGGGATTGGAGAGATACAAAGGCACAATTCAGAGCTATGCGGATTGCTGTTGAAAAGATAAAAAGCTGCATAGAAGAGGGAAAATCCTTTAATCAAGAAACCACTCTTGCAGGCCATTCTATAATCAACACGATAAAAGCAACTAAAGAAAAAGGATTTTCAGTTCAGATGTGTTATGTAGGGCTGGAGTCTCCGGAGCTAGCAATAAAGAGAGTATCAAATAGAGTTAAAGAAGGTGGTCACGGAATAGACGAAGGAGATATACGAAGAAGATATGACACTTCTTTATCAACGCTAAAAGAAGTAATTCCTTTATGTGACTATATCGAGTTTTTTGATAACTCTAAAAAATTCGAAACTATAGCACTTTATGATAAAGGACAAATTATAGAAAAGAAAGAAACAAACTGGCTTAATCAAGTAATTAAAGACATTCCTAAATTAGATCAAATAAATGAAGAAAAAAGGAAACCCACGCTAAAGGAAGTGATAGAACGAGGCAAAAAACGACAAAGCGAATTAACTAGTAAAGAAAATAATAAATCAAGAACCCTTAAATAATAAAGCAGATAATTGGGAGGAAGAAATGCAGATTATTGCAATAGCTAATCAAAAAGGTGGAGTCGGAAAAACAACCACTTCTCATGCTATGTGTGCTGGACTTGCTCAAAAAGGATTTAAAGTTCTGGGAATAGATATGGATCCACAGGGAAATTTTTCCGTTGCTTGTGGAGCAGAAAACTTGGATGTATCAACAATATATGAGTTAATAAGAGGAGACTCCGATATTACTGATACAATTCAATCTCTGAAGAGTGGATTTGATATTATACCATCAAATATTATGTTGGCCGGAGCAGAGCAAGAGCTATCTCAAACAGGAAAAGAATATCGCTTAAAAGAATCTATAGAGTCAGTGAAGAAGAAGTATGACTTTATAATTATAGACACACCACCATCTTTAGGAATTCTGACTGTAAATGCTTTTACTGCAGCAACAGATATTATTATTCCTACAACAGCCGGAATCTTTGCGACAACAGGGATAAATCAATTAAATATCACTGTAAAAAGCGTACAAAGTATTGTAATGCAGCTTTAAAGATTACTGGAATTCTATTTACCAGATTCAATCCTAGGGCAAATATAAGTAAGCAAATAAAGGAATTAACCGAACAGCTAAGTAAATACATATCTGCACCTATATATAAAACATATATAAGAACTGCAGTGGCTATCGAAGAGGCACAGGCCAATAAAATGGATATATTTAACTATGCACATAAATCCACGGTGTCTGAAGACTATAAAGATTTTATAGATGAATTCTTGAAAGGATGTAAATAATGGAAAAGAAACGAGCTAAATTTGATCCGGAATCTGCTTTTAAATCAATAGTGGGATTAAATGACTCAATAGAGGAGGAGACAAAAGAAGAAACGCCCCAGGAAAAAAAAGTCGGACGTCCACGACTTAGCCAGGAGCGCAAGAAAACTGTTGCTATTACTGTATATCCTAGTTCCTACAATGACTTAAAAAAAATAGCTTATGTAGATCGCCAAAGTGCCAGTGAAGTAATTGGAAATCTAATAGAACAATATATAAAAGAAAACGAAGAAAAATTGATTGAATACGATAAAATAAAAGGACAATAAACATTATAATGCTTTTCGTGTGTCAATGGTCTCGGAAAATACTCCCTATTTTCCTCAACCCTTACGGGAAACCATTGACACACTTATTTTTTGCGTTATGTTCCTTCTACCGAAACAGGAAACATAATACTTCTAAATGCTAAATCCTTTTTCGGTCTATAAGTTTAACGCAAAAAAACGCTTCATTTCAAGGACGTTACCATTACCTCTCCAGGAAACAATAATTAGTATTTTTTCTAGAATGATATTGATATAATCACTTAATCTATCAATCCCTCTCTTTCTTTCATCTTCTTTCTTTCTGCTCTAATAAATATAAAGGTAAGGCCAAATAGTAACACAATACATACAAAAATAAATATCCTGATTTTATAGCTCATTTTTCTTTGCTGATTCTGCAGCTTTGTATTCTTTTGTAAGATTAAATTCTCCTGGCTTTCTTGCAAACCATTCAATTCTTCTGAAAGTGTGATTTCCGGAACGGATTTACCAAAATGAAGTTCAATCATAGTAGGCTTATCCTGGCTTATTTCAAAACTCCCGGTATCACTAGAAAAGAAAAAGTCCTTATCAAGACTCTCGCCTTTTTCAAAAGTATATTCTCCTATTGGAATAGATTTTGTTGTATAAAAATCATTTTGCTTGTATAGATATATTTCTTCTTTTTGGTTTTTATTTCTCCATAGGACTACTTTGATGTTATTTCTTGACCAGTCAAAATCCGGATTATCATAAAAAAATATCGTTATAGTTCCTACTTCAGAAGGAGTATCTGAGGCATCAGAAGCTTTGGCACTTTCGATAATTTGCTGATTTTTAACAGCTTCAGAAAATGACATGGTTTCTTGATTTTCAGAAGCTGTATTTTGATTTTCAAGACCAGCTGAATCCTCTCCACTAAATCCTGAAAAATCCCAATCTAATACTTCTCCATCTTCATTAACATATTCTCCATTTTCATTGGTGGGAAAGGTACTCATATACTGATTAAAAGCATTATCTCCTCCTTTTTCTTGCCCACCTAAAGATAAAAATATGAATTGTTGGCTTAATATCAAAGCCATAATACAGAACTTTCTAAATTTATCCATATTACTCCTATAATGTATATATTTAATATATTATAAATTTACTATTCACTAAATGACCACCACTGTTTTCCAACAGAGGAAAGATAAGATTGTGTGTACTTTCTGCTACTTTTGTCACGATGAGAGGAATTAGGATCATTAACTACAATATATCCATCGTCCGTAACTCCTGTAAGAACAATAAAATGCCCTCCATTGGTAAATTCTGAAGGCTTGCAGCTCATTATAACCGGATGTCCACTTGCAAGCTCTTCAGTAATTTTAGATGAAGAAATTGTTTTACACTTCGTGCCATAATATCCGGCTACGGCAGGAAATATTCCCCACCCTTGTCCGGCTTCTCCAGCGTAAAAGTGATTATAGTTCCCTGTTTTTTCAATAATTTTTTGCACAACATCTGAAGGATAAATCCATCCACTCTTATCTGTACCACTCTTTAGATAAGATAGAACCATGGATAACGATGTTACCGAACAACCTGAAGAGGAAATATTGCCTCCTCCGAAGGGTACACTTGACCAGGGCTGTCCTCCACTCTGAGAGAAATAAACAACTGGATTATTACCGCCATTATCCGGCACAAGGTAATTTTCTGCGATAATTCCAGCAATTTCTAAACCTGAAGCCGTTCCACTAGATAAAGTAGTAGAAAGTGAAGTAAATGTAATTCCATAGTCATTATACCAGTCACTTTCAGTCAGTAAGGCTTTTGCCCACTCTTGATTGGCTGAATTCCATCCTCCAGATTCTCTAAACCCAGTCATTAACTCTTCATGACTATCTATAAAAGCTTTAACATAATCCGTATAAGAACCACCATCAATTCCATATAAAATTCCAGCTCCTTGCAGCATAGATCCTAAATCTCCTGCACTTGAAGTGGCTATAGACTCTCCATTTTTCCACTTAGCGAAATCCTGAATAGCTGAATTTCTTTGCCCTTTTTCCCAGCGATTTCTAAATCCATTTAAGTATTTTGTTTTAATACCTTTAAGCTCAGATGTAGAAGGCGAGTAACATATATTAAGCATTTCTTCTTCTGACATTGAAGATTTCAATTTCTGAATAACCTTTTGAACACCGCTGCTTCCAGCCCAAATTGATATACTAAGCAAAGTGCCTCGAAGAACCGGAGAATATTTTTCTGTATCGGATATATCAATTCCTTGTTTACTCATTCCGGAAACACATGGAGGATAGTATTTTGAGATAAACTCTTCAATTTGCCTTTGGTAAATCCTTCAGGATCAGCATCGTAAACTGAATGCCAGGCACTCACCATAGCTGCCGTATCTGCTGAATTTGCAGAGATTAAACTCTTGGAATTGCTGTACTTATTATGCAGCTCTTTAAATGCAGCATATTTCTGTTCGTCTTCAGCTAACACTCTACCAACAAATCCCCAAAGATCATAACGATCATCAAATTGTGCAATTCCATATGCATGACTATAGTCGGATCCGGCGCTTCTTCCTCCTTCAGCTCCAGACTCATATTGCACAAATCCCATCCAGATTTCATCTTCCTCTGAAGATGCAGCTAATGAGTAAAGTCGAAAAGAGAACGCTATAGTTATTAGACAAAGAAGAAAAACTACATAAAATATTCTTTTATATTTTAAAATTCCACTTATCTTATATCTACAAATCATCTATTCCCCTTTAAAAAAAGAACAAGGAAATTCCTCGTTCTTTACTCTGTTCCATTCTCCTCTAGTGCAGATTCTTCTTTCTTAGACCATTCTTCTGCTACTTTTTCTTGCTCTTCTGCAGACAGTTTATTAAAGTCCTCTTCCTTCATACCATAAATAAGTGTAGTAGTAGTAGAATTTGAATTATCTTCAGACACAGGAACTGCACCAATTTGGAATATTCTTACTTGAGATGCAATATTTACGTTCATATTTAAATCCGTATGACCAAAGCATACCTTTAGAGGAGAACCATCTGTATAAGTATTATGGCCAGGGCATCCATAATGGTTATGGCCTAGACACTCATAATAACCTTCGCATCCAAGTGGTCCCGCACAATGTCTTATTCTGATATTACCATTTCTATCTCCATACTCATGGCCGGGACAAGAATATACGGCCTGATAATGAGAGCAAGTTCCATAGCTACGTCCCATATTTCCACCATCTCCATGGTAACATGTTCCGGTAACCGTGCAGCCTGCATAGCCTGAATAGGGGATATCCCCTTTTGCCCGGCAAACTTCACATTCCTGGTCTTTAGTTGGCGAATAAAGATCACCATAGAGCCAGGGATTATACTTTAAATCAGTAGACCAATATTTTGTTACTTGAGAAGAATCTAAATCTACTTGCGGTTTATTTTCATTGCAAAAATATGTTGCATCTCTGCAGCCTTTAGTTCCAGGATATAAAGCTGATTCTGAAGTCGAGTAGCTATGAGTTGATTTATAAAGTGCTGTTAATAATTCTTTCGCCTCTTCTCTATGCTGCGATTGATTATTTTGCATCATAACCACTAAGCAAGAAATACAATCTCCTATATTACTGGAAATACCTTGCGTAGCATTACCATCATAAAAAAACTTTTGAAACACTCCATTTTTATATTCATCCGGCTCATTAATTCCAAAGTGAATTTGCTCTCCCTTTAAATTAGTCGTATGAGCATACCCATTAATAATTCCGGATATTTGTGAAGAAAAGCTACTGTCTAGAGCATCATAAGTAGTCTGAAATTCTTCCAGTTGCTCTTTGTCAGACAAAATAACGCTCACAGCACTAGATGCAGTGGCGCCTCCACCACCTCCGGAATTTGCAATAATTAAGATGAAAAACATAAATAGGCCGAAGATACAAATTATGGGCATAATAATTTTCTTCTTGAAAAAATTAACAGATTGGGATAACAGTCGTATAGGAGAAGTAAAAAAATGAAATGCTTTCCCAAGCTGCTGTTTTAGCTTTCCAAAAAGGCGAAGAAAAAAATTCTGTCTGGCTTGATATGTAATATCAACATTGACTTTCTTCAATAAACGAATAGTATTACCGGCAAAGGAGTGATTCAGACGATCACTCACACCTCCCAAAATCTTTTCTGAAGCTCCGGAAAAAGGATTCTTCAATTCACCAAGAGGGGTTTCTTTTAAAATATTTCTTCCGGTAGCTGCGGCTATTGAAGCTGATCCCTTTAGAATTCGGCCACTTGTAAGCGCTATGGATGAAGAGGTTTTTAAATAGGATAGCCCCTCAGCACCTTCCATAGACATTAATTGATTGACTCCTAATATATTTAAAGCAGATCCAACGGCATTATGTTGTACTAAACCCTTCATTTTCTTAGAGCTATGAGATAATAAGGATTTAGCTCGAAATATAGAAACAATATCTGTTTGTCCAAGTGCCTCAAAGGATTTTATTGCCTTTTTAATATCTTTCTCCCTCATGCGCTTAAGAATTTCGAGATTAATTCCTCCTTTTTTTAAAGCTAAAGGTAAATCCCCTAATTCCTTCTTTGCTGCCCCAAGAATGTGAAGATTTGTATTATTTAAATTGTGAAGAAGATACGTATCAATAATTCCTTGAGCTGCTTCAAAATCTTTAAGGCTTTTAAATCTAAAAATCTGATTATTATTCTGAAGGATTTTTAGTTGAGAGTGTGAAAAAATACCCTTGGCTTCACGCATCTTTTCTTCTAGTCCATGCAGCTCGATAAATTCCGTTGCCCTATCTGCTCTCTTCCGGAATCCGGAATTAAAAGGAGTTCCATTTACATCTTTGTTTTGGATAAATATTAAAAGTTTTTTTTCATCAATTGAATTAGATCCTCTCATATAAAAACGCTCTGGATTGTTGATTAGCTCAGAATAAGCTCTATCAATTCCCCTAGTATAGCCTTTATATACTCCTAATGCCTCCTGGTCTTTCATGTAATTTTCAATGGATAGATATTTACCATCCCCTTTGAAAAAAACCTCTGAAGCAATATAACGATTACTTTCTTTCTGTAATTCTTTAATTAAAAAATTAGTCTCACCTATATTGCCAACAGCACCAATAATCTCCTGGATATCCTTAGTTTTTTTATGAAAATCATTTGCACTTTCGTAAGACTCTTCTGCACTTGCTTTTACGACAGTAGTAGGAGATTTCAGGGCAGATTCTACCATAGAATCCACAGATGTTCTCCCGTGATAATCTAAAGTGACTTTATTCCCATTCTGTAAATTCTTATCAGCTGCCATTTTCCCTCCATTCCTTAACTAAAAACCCCTTTTCAGCAAAAAAGGAATTGCAATAAAAGAGAGGCATTGTATTTGCCTCCCTAAGATTTTAAATTTCATCTCTAATGATTTTTGTTGATATTAATTTATAAATTGGCGACTCTTTAGAGATTATATTCTTAAAAGGTATTACTGACGTAACCGGATACTCTTGCGATGCAGCAATAGATAAAAGTCCATGTCCAGGCTGAGAGTTGTGACAATAATCAAGTTCTGTCTTTGAAAGGTTAAGTAGCTCTCCAAATCTTATCGCATCCTGAGGATGCTGCTTTAATAGCTGGACAAACGCAGTGTTCTTAATCATATCTCTTCCGGATTCAGAGTTTAGAAGATTTGTTACGTTCTGCGTTATACCGCAAGTATATAAAAGTATATGCCTACCAACTTTCCATATTTTTGAGAAGTATTGTGACACCAACTCTGACTTAAAGAATAGATGTACCTCATCAATATCTAAAATAGTTATTTTTTTCTGCTTTGCATTAGCACAAGCTCTTTGATATATGTACTCCAAAATAACTAGCATGGCTAGTTCTTTCAGATTGTCTCCTAAACCTACTAGATCAAATACAACAAAGCGATTTTTTAAATCAATATTTGTTTTTTCTGAAAATAAAATATCCGTTCCTCTTTGTGTGTATCTTTCAACTGTTTTTTGCAATTCGTAGGTTTGTCCCATATCTAAGGTTGTTGGCGGTACTTCCATAAGAGCATTATAAAAATCCTCCATAGTAGGAATGTCTTCTTCTTTTTGGCTATATTTCCACTCATCAAATATCTTCTTCCCCGCTTGAGTAATTTCTGTTTGCTGCAAAGAAGATAAAATTGTGTGAGAGCCAAACATAACGGATACCATGGAAGTAATAAAGTCTATTTTATTCGCAATAGGATCCACATTGTCACTGATGGAGTACAAGTTATTAATATCAAAGGGATTAATCCTATCTTTACCGGATCCCGTAATATGAATAACTTGACCGCCTAATGCTTTGCATAATGTTCCATATTCCCCCATCGGATCTATACAAATAATGTCTGCTCCAGGATCTAGAAGAAAATTTGAAAGCTGCTGGAATTTCGTAAACATAGACTTCCGGAACCGGTAAATCCTAGTCTTAACATATTGTAAGAATCTCCGGAAGATCGACTATATGAAATCAAGGATTTTGTGGCTTTGTTAATGCCAAAATATTGTGGACGATAAATTCCAGAAAGCTTTTGTCTAAGATCTTGAGCAGAAAAAGGGATAAATCCTGCAATGGCCTCAGTTGTTAGTGTTCTTTTTCTTCCGCTTTGGTCTTGTCCAAAAGGAAGACAAGAGTTGAAAACTTGCTCTACATTCGTAGATACTCTTTGGCAACCAACCCCCTTTGAACGACACCTATCTCTAATCGTATCAATGTGTTTTTTCACTTCAGTTAATGTATTTGCAAAAACTGTAATATGGAATTGTACTTCCCATAAGTCTTGATCTCTAGATGAAAGATCGTCAAGCATTTCTTCTGTATTATCCAAATCTCTTTTTGTGGTATATGGAATAAAAAAGGTTTTTGATTGCATAGCTGCAGCATCACCCTCAATATTGAGAAGCTTGTTTTTCACCATTTTGTAAGATGTAGCTTTATCTATCTTCTTAAGATTAAAACTCACTATACAGTCAAATTTTCTCTCAGAAAGCTCAGTAAGAAATTTATCCGGGATAGCTGAAGGATAAGAAAGGACAGAAAGGCAGGCTCCAAATTTATCTCCAATTTTAAAATAATTAGAAAAAAATTCCATAGATGAAGGAGCAACATACGTTTTAATATCTAGGCCTTGGCCATATAAATTATTTAAATTAAAAGCAGAGATAGCTTCTCCATTTACCGATATTTCCTCTATATCCTGGTCTGAATCCGGATTATAAAGACTTCTTAGTAAAGTTAATCTTTCCGTTCTGTCCAATGAATTTAGATAAACGTGCATCTTTTCAAGTGGAGAAAAAATATTTTCTTCAACCGAATTATATTCATTTATAGCATCTTCTAATGAATCCTTTTCTTCCGTAATCGTAATATACTTTTCTCTAAGTACATTTTTTTCCTTGTGGACATTATCCCGGATTATTTCATTATACTCCTCTCGGAAATCATCATATCCGTCTCCAGCTTCTTGTAATAGCACATCTTTAATCATAGAATCACTTTCTAGAATTCTATTGATAATCGTGATTTGAACTCTATTATCAATATCAAAAGAGGATAAAGCTTCTCTCCAATTCATATAGATATCTACTTTATCCTCTAATTTTGCTAGATTGAAATTTATATCCTGCATTTTATAGGTCTTAGAATAAAGACCTTTTCGTACTTCAATAATTCCATCCTCAGATATACTACGCATTGGAATACTATCTGTAATGCTAAAATGTGGAATGTGTAAAAGCTCTTTCTTTAATGACTTGTTCAACTCAATCTCCTTTCCCGGTATTATAGTATGTCTTTATAAAATCTTGAAAGCGATAAATCCCGGTATTTTCAGACGGATCGTTAATACTCATCTTCTGCTTTTTGTTAAAGGAAAAAACACGGTTTAAAGCCACTCTATCTTGACTGTCTAAATATCCAATTTGGAAAAAAGGTGCAGCCTTTATATGATGAGAAAAATTCGTTGAATCCAGCATTTTTTTGTTTCCATTGGTATCTCTACTTCTTAAAGAACAGATAGATAATAAAAAATCTTTCTTAAAGAAAATATCCGGAAGATTGGTTCCGACAAGCTCTTCTCCGTCTAATATATAAACGGCATCTGCTTTAGAATCTGCGATAGCAGAAAACATTCTTGCAACTTTCTCATAACTTGATTGAGATTTTGCTCCAATAATGCGTACCACCGCATCTACGTTAGAATTTCCTATAACCTCACTTTGAAGAGAAAGAAATTCAATTCTTTTGTATAAGGTAATAGATTCGTCTTTAAGTCTTTCTTTAAAAGCAGAAAATGAAATATTATCTAATCCATCAATTATTCTGTTAAAAATCTCTTTATGCTCTCGCTTTATTTGACCTTGAAAACCAAAAATCTTTCTTGTAACATACCGAAGAATTTCTCTATCTACTTCCTGCACTCCGGAAAATAAAGTTCCAGGATATTGAATAGAAGAAAATTCTCCCAACTCAGGAATCTCTTGTGTTGTATAAATTTCTACTCTCTTTCCCTTTTGCAAGAAATATTTACATTCTTCTTTAATAGTTCTTAGCAGTGTGCTGCGATTGGAGGATAATAAAAATCCATTTAGCTTGGTAGACATCCTGTCAAAGTAAATCTTTCTTCCATATTCATCTTTTCCATAATAAACGCCTTTTTCGTAGTGCTGAATATAAGAAAATGGAAAAAAAGAAAGAATTCTTTCCTTGCTAATTGCTTTAAAAGAAGATATATAATTTTTCCCCAAAGGGCTTGAAGAACAAAAAGCTTTAGTTTGCTGCGTATTTAAACTATTAATCTTAACTGCAAAAGATGCTGCCATTTCCTTTAATGCCATAAATTGTTTTTTTACATCCTCTTCGCATTCTCCGACTATACTGATATATATCTGCAGATTATATAAAGATTTTGTTTCCAGCTCTTTTTGTAATATAGTGACTTTCTCTTCAGAGAGAGATAAAGAACCTTTTTTTAGCTCAGCAATGCAAACTTCTTCATCTACTGCATTGCAAAATATAGATATTGTTGTCCCTAGTTTTAAGATTTCTGTCAAAAAGGCATGAGAAAGGATTTCCGGAAAGCTATCTATCATAACTGTTTTCACGTATTTATTGTTAAGAGATAAAGATTTAAAAAGATTATCCTTCTCTTTTTCAATAATGTCCGATGGCATAGGAGATAAGTCTCTTAAATAGAATTTTTTTCCAATCTGAAAGGAATCTGTCCTATCCATCATTCTAAAATGAGATTGTATAAGCGAAAACCATTCAGTTAAAGGAACCACGTTTAATCCTTGATCCTCACATTCCAAAAATATCTGTTCCGCATCTTCAACATACCTCATATCAAGATTACATAAAATGTAAGTAGATTTTTCATGTGAATAAATCTGAATGAATGGCTTGGTTTTATACTTTTTCCCTTTAACCTTTTCTAGAAAAAGCAAGAAATATTCTAATAACTTATCCTCATATTTCTTCTGACATAGTTCATCTATCTCTTTAATTTTAAATAACTTACTAAACCCGGAATCTGTTTGTAATATATTCAGTTCTTGATAAAATCCCTTTACTGGAACATAGCCTTTAAGCGGTTTAATTTTATGTTTTCTCTTAAAAGGAAACATCATTACCTCCCTCTTGCTTTGGTAAATTTCAATTTCTTTCTGCGAAATCTCCATTTCTCCTTGAATTTCTTTTGCTTAGAAAAATGAATAGCCTCCAACTTTTCATATTCATTTCTCATAGTAGGATAACGGCTAGGGCTACTTAACCTGAGATTCACGTTAAGAAATAAAAACAATTCTGACATAGTAAATCCATTAACCTTATAAAATCCTATGCCAATTGGAATAAGGGACAATATTGCAGATATGATTAAACTATATTCCTTTAAGTAAGAAATACCTGAAAAAAACTTTAAAGTAAAATAAAAAACAACTATGGCAGTTACTATAAAAAAACATTCTCTAATGGAGAAATTCCCTACCAATTTGTCCTTGACGTTGTTAATTTCTTTAGGAATAGAAGTCCTCTGGCCATCATATTTAATGTTTTGAACTCCATATTCAAAACTATTGCTTGCCATCTAATTTGTCCTCCACATTAGAATCATTTTCAGCTAAATTCGATTTACCCAAGTTTTGAAAAAAGCATTGAATCTCAGTTAGGACTTCCCCGGTATAAAGGCCTTCGTCTAATAAATGCGAATATATTTCTGCAATATCTTTTGTAGCCTCATCACGAATTCTCTGCAATTCACGCACGTTTTTTCTCAAGTTGTTTAAGTCTTCAAGTTGATCCCTTGTTAAGTTTATATCTTGCTTAAGTTCCTCAAAATCTTTCATATCAAAATCCATAATGCCTAGTCCCCTCCAAATATTTTTCTTGTTATTTGCGCTGTTCCTCCTACGGTAGTTAGTTGAGCAAGTTTAATTGCCACCATTGTCCAGGCTACTTTTGATATATCTACTGCACCTTTTGTTGTATCAATAGAGCCAAAATATTGCTGAAAAACAACTCCACAAGCTATGGAAGAAACCGCTAAAACTGCCATTATTGCAGCCGCCTGAAAACATATCCCTAAATAACCTCTTATAAAACGAAGAGCTTGAGAATTTGCGCCTTTGTAGATATCAAAAAAAGCAAAAGGAGCAAACAAAGTTAGGCATGCAAGCTCTAACAGTCTCCGGAAAGCCACAAAAAACATTCCAACATTTGTAATTTGAGCTACTATATATGGTCCAGCTAGCATAATTATTGCAGATAAAAATGGTATAATATTTTTAACATTACTTAAAAGACCTTTTCCCCTATTAAATCCCATTTCTTGTGTCAACTGGTCTTTTAATTGATCAACTATAGTAATTTGCCCGGAAGATAGACTTAAAGAAATGCTTTCACATAACACTTTGGATAAAAGTAAAAATCCCGAAAGTAGTTTTTGAATATTAAATATAAAAAATACGGCCAGAATCAACTTTAAATACGGCCGAATTATTTTCTACAGAAACGTCTCCAAAATTTCCAATATACTCTTCTGATTGTTCATAAAAAAACAGGGTAAACATAAGTATTAGAGAAAACCCTTGTATGTATTTATAAAAATCAAGATTGGTAAGGCCTTCAAAATCAGCTGCACCATCCATAGTTGTATCACCACCATCCCCTGTCATGGCATAATTCAAGTAGCCGTATGAGTTTTTTAAAAGAGTAGCCGGAGCCATAAATGCATCTTCTTCCTCGGTAGAAAGAATAGTCCCCAGCATAGTATTCTGAATAAATTTTTCTGCGCCTGTAAGTTCATCTTTAGTCTCTGTAGAATCATTCTCTACCGGTTTAATGATACTTCCCTCTGTCTCATCTCTAGTGACAAAAAAATTAGCATCATCTTCTGCAGCATAAGTCATAGCACGAACTCCAAATAAAATTAACGCACTTACTATAACTGCTAAAATCAATGATGATTTAAAAGTTCTATGTTTATGAAGACTAAGCTGCTTAGTGCTATACAGCCCTTTTATTTCGTCTTTATATGACAAACAAAGATTTTCTAAAATTCTTAGCATAAACCTCCTTTTTTGAAAATAAAAATAGATTCTGCTTCTAGGCAGAATCTATTTTTATCATTTAGCAGGAAAAAGTCTTAATCCATTTATTCTAGAACGGAATCTCTAATTTCAATGGGTATTTCATCTTCTTTAAGCTCCAATACTTCACTTGATTTTACATTATCCTCTTTTAAGCGGAAAAAGTTAAAATTGAAATAAAGCCAGCAAGAAGAAAAGTAATAGCAGCTACTAAAATTTTGAATGAAATTTTTAATAGCTTTATAATAATGGGAAAAAACAAAAAGCTCAGAAACAATAGTCCCATTGATGGTTGTGGAAATTCTATTCCAAATAAAGCCTTAGATACATCAGAAAGAAAAAAATATGGAATTAATACAACAATTAAGTATATTACAAAATATATGGCTAAGGTAATCATAAATACCTCCTGATGTTTTATTCCTTGATTATAATTTTGATGATTCTATCCCTAAATACGGTCACACCAATAGCTATAGCTAGAAGAACCAAAGCAGCTGTAACCTGTCCTCTAAATGTTTTATTCGCGCCGGGATCGTCGTTTGTTTGAGAATCGCTATAGCTTTTGCCTGCCATCAATCCGGTTATAAGGGCGGATATGAAAAATCCGACCTGTATAAAATTAAATATGTCAGTGACAGTTCCTTTGATAATTTCATTATTGTCTTCCGCATAGACTATTGTACATAGATTAAATCCAATTAAGGAAAATATCAATGCAAATCTCTCAATTTTACTAACAATGTCTCTTTTAATCTTCTTTACTACATTAACTGTTTTCATTTGTTTTTCCTCTCTTTTAAAATGCATCTATCCGGCAATCCCTACTATAGGGAAAGTCCTTCGTCATTCTTTCTTTTTTATACTCCGCTATTTCAACTTTAGACATAAAGTGATTTGATCCGTATTCTATACCTTTTGTGGCTTTGTCTCCTTTTGGTCTTTCTACCTTTAAGCTGGATAGGACTTGATAGATAAAAAAACAAGAATAAACAACCAAATAAGATGTTTTTTCTAAAGCAAAAATATTGAAAAATATTTTTGGTATAAATGGAACAATGCCAAAGTAATTAACTACAGAAGATAATTGTAAGATATCAAAGCTACCTATACTTCTTTCCCATAATGAAAGATGCGATGCAAACCACTGCGACATTAACAAAAGAATAATCAAATATGAAATAGTCCATATGCTAATTTTTTTCTTCTTTACCATACTGGTTCTAATTCCTCCTCCTTATAAATTTCTTCCTGCAGCACAATTCCTCCAACCCCTTTAAGATTTGGAGTCTTTTCTAGTGGAACCACTGAATTTCTTAGCTGCGCAGCATTTTTACTATCCATTCTTTCCATCTCATCAATCTTTTCAAATTCTTCTTTAAAGGCTATTTCTTCAGCCCGGGCTTTATCCTGTATTTTCCTAATTCCTTCAGAATATGAACGCCCCAGGCGATATGTATCTTTTGTGTGTCTTTCAAAAGAAGGGTGAGAGTCTTTAATTTCTTTTGCTATATCGTAATTCATGCAAGACTCAAGTTGCTGTCGCTTTTTTGTCAGAATCGGAAATTGTCCACCTAGTAAAATAATGCATTCATCACTTTTCATTCTTTTTACTTCCGAAGGTGTCATTAATTCTCTTTTTTGTGCTTGTACGGAAGTATTAATTTGTGGTGTGTTATCGCCTTTATGGTACGATATAGAATATGATTCTGTTCTGATTGTTTTATAATCTAAGTTTTTAGATATAAAGTTCGCAGCACTATCATCCTTGCTAGTATTTCCTGAAGAACCTAAAAAAAGGGTAATAGAACAGTTTGACATTATTGTTCCTGCTGTTTTTTCGTACAGCGCTTCAATTTGTGACGGAGCCTGGACAATGATGGAACAAAATATTCCTACACTTCGTAGTAAAGTGATTTTTACATCAAACTCTGGTATCTTTCCCGTGTTAGCAAATTCATCAAGAATCATCCAAACCTTATGTGGTAAAGTCTGCCCGAAATCTTTGTATTCCTTATTGGCCTTGCTTGTTAATACAGTAAACAGCTGAGAATACATTAAAGATACGAGAAAATTAAACACCTTCGTATCAGGAGGAGTTATTACAAAGAGCGCAGACGGACGATCACCAATTTTGTCAAGCTCCATACTATCTGTATTTGTCATGATTCGTATAGATCTTTGCGCAAATACGCCCAGACATTTTGATGCAGTAGATAATATAGATCCAAGTTCTTCTCCCCGAGCTGTTATTTTATGGTAGTACATAAGAGCCGGATGATCAGATCCTTTTTCTTCTTCTAAATCTTCCATTATTGCATCATATATAGATGACTTATCATCTGTAGGCGACCAGGTTTCAAGAAGCGATACAACAGAAGAAAGGTTAGCTTCGCTATAATCTATCTCATAGTACACATAGGAACAAATAGAAGTTAATACGTACGTAGCTGTAGTAGACCAATGATCTCCTTGATCTTTGCCATTTGTCATATTTTCTACAATTGCTCCAACAAGAACCGATATATCTTGTTGAGTTCTGATATAAGCAAAGGGATTATAACAATCGCTTTTATTCATTTCAAAAAGATTAAATACTCGAACTTCATACCCATGTTCTTTAGAAATGTTCCACAATCATTTAGCAGCTCTCCTTTCGGATCTGTAATTACCATAGATATTGCTTTTCCTGTTACTGGATCTGTCGGTAATGAGTATATATTAGGCTTTACATAATATCTGGATTTTCCTGTTCCGGTTCCACCGATAACTAATGTATGTAGCCACCCCAATCCATTTGCAGGAATATTTTTTTTGTTATACGGATTAGTATTATATGTTATAGATAAATTTTCACCCAGTAACATATTTGTGGATCTTCCATGAGGACAGTTCATATTCTCTTTTACATTCTCCTATTTATCTATCATATATTTAATATATTACATTGTGCTTTAATATTATATATATAACATTAAACTTCTTCTGAATTTACTTCACCCTGGCTTTCAATTTCATTAGGCTGCTCTTTTGAAGAACCACAATTTAAAATTTTAAGATCCTCCTCCTCAAGCTCAAATGAGAATTTTTTACACAGTCTTTTAACATCTTTTTTCAATGATTTGATAAAGCTATTAATAACAAATGTTCTCATAGTTTCTTCTAATGCCAGGCTCTTTATCTTTTTATCTACCTCAATATTTATAACGGGGTTACACAATCCTTTTTGTAAGCTGTCAATATACCTGATATTCATATTTACTTTCTCAAGAGCGTTTTTTTGTTCTTCTTTTTCTTTAAGCTTAGCCATTATTTCCTCCTTATAATATAAAAATAGACTCAGTCCAGTACCGAGTCTATTCGTCCAATTCAATTAGATGAAACTATTTATATATCTTACTTATTTCTTCTTGTGTGAATTCCTGATCAAAAGTTTGCTTCTCATCAGAAAAAGAAATGTTTAAATATATATCTTCATCCACCGGCTTGCTATTAAAGTAGTCTACTAACTCTTTTTTTGTCATAAGGGTTTCACTATTTTCATTCTTTGGATAATCTTGTAAATCCTTTCCCATATTAAGCTCCTTTCTTTTAAATATGTTAAATATGTTATATATATAATATAACATATTTTCTATATTGTAAATATATTATATATGTTCTTTTTTCCCAGAAGCTTGATGTGGCTCTTTGCTTTTATACTTAGAAAGTACCTCTGAAAGATTCTTAGATGCTTTAACAATATTGTTTTGAGAAGGCTCTCTAAAATAGTTAGCAAAACTACTAGATTGTTTGAAAGCTTCTTTAGCAATATTAAATTCGTCATGTTGTGTGAATGAATGAAAATCAAGTTTTCCGTTATTATAACCAACTATAATATGATCAATCAAGTGAGTACTCATTAATTCACCGGCAAAGAATAAATTTCCAGTCATTATAAAGTCTTGCTTTGATGGTTTTAAAGTACCTGATGGATGGTTGTGCATAAGGATAAAACCAGCAGCATTAGATAAAATAGCCGCTTTAAGTACTTCTCTTGGAGATACAATGGATGTATCTATACTTCCAATCGAAACAATATGAGCGTTAATAGGTTTAAGGGCTGTAGAGCAATTAATTATAGCAACAGCTTCTCGATCAAATGATGCAATTTCTTGGCCGATAAGATCCACTGCTTTTTCAGGAGAAGTAAGTGCAGTATCAGAGTAAAGCTTTTTATCTGTTATAAGCCGAATGCCTACCATATCTAAAGAAAATTTATCGTTCATATTTTCTACCTCTTTTATCATTATTTCTTGCTTTTCTTAAAGCCCTATCTTTTTCTTTCGCAGAAAGTTTTACTTCTGCTTTAGTTAAAACATCATCGAGTTTTTTATTAGCAACATATTTATGATCACTTAACTTATTTTTTTGATTAGTATTGCCATGTGCTAAAGACATTGATTCTTTGACGTATGGCAACATTTTAGTAACATCACAATCTCTTACAAGGTACTGGTATTTCCCCGGATCCTCAACCGATTCACATTTATAAGCAAGCACACGTTCAGTATTTAAAGAATTTTCAAACAATTCTTGTGACTTGCGATTTATCGGAATCGAATATATCCTCCCACCCTGCTCAGCATAGGATTTAAGTCTATTTAAAACACTTTTATCTTGCTCTTTTTTTGACTCTAGGATAAGTCTTTCTAGTATAGCAGTAAGAATCCGATTTAATGATTCTAGAGTTGATTCTGTAGCATTTAGTGTACTATTCAGCTCTTCCATAGTCTGTATCCTTTCAAAATAATAATATAAATGTATACAAACTTATCTATTGTAGAATTTTAACATAATACAAAGAACATAAGCGAACAAAATAGTGAACTCGCCGAAGTCTTATTAAAAAGCCATTGTAGAGTACTTTTTTTAATTTGTTTTTTTAAGAGATATTTTTTTGTGAACAATTTGTGAACATGATTAAATATATATTAAAGTAGCAATATTCATCTATCTATCATATACTTAGTATAAAAATCTAAAAATAAAAATATATATAATATATTTACAATGCAGGCAATATTATATATAATATATATAATGAATTATCTATAGGGAGAGAATAAATGATTCATACATTTAAATATTGTTATGCTGAGTGGATAGAATCTCTCAAAAAAACTAATCTAAAAGACGTTACTATCCTCCGGCACAAACAACGATATGAAAAATATATTGCACACTCAAAATGGATAGAATATGAGTTAAAAGATATTAGTCTCTCCATTATTGAAGAATGGGCTAATTCATTAATAAAAGACTTTCCAAAGCTTACAACCCAAGAATGGAGCAATATACGCAGCATTCTAAGAGGAGTTTTTCACTTAGCTCTCGTTCATGAATATGTTTCAGAAAATATCATAGATAAAATAAAATCAACTAGCAGAACTCTTGCTAAAAAAAGAAATAATGCAAGAAAAAAAGTCTTTCTTTTACATGAAGAATTTATTATATTAGAGGAGTGCAAGAAAGATTTTAAAGATTCTGGGAGCTTTGTCCCACTTGCTATTCAATTCAATTTATTTATGGGATTACGTGTTGGAGAACTACTTGCTATTAAATGGAGTGATATTTGCGATAATAAAATTCATATCCAACGGCAATACGAAAAGAGTATTGATGCTCATGGTAATCATTGCTATAAAGTGGTTGAATATACTAAAACTGCACGTAGTGGACAGGAAGATTCAAGCGATAGAATTATTCCTATTCCGGAAAAAGCGCAGGAAGTATTAGATGTAATTAAGGAGCTATCGGAAAAATCAGAATATATTTTTTATCAGGATGGTAAATTAATAACCACATCTATGCTAAATCACAGGCTATATAAATACCAAAAAATACGAGGTATCAGTCCTTTAAAATCATCCCATGCACTACGTAGAACCTACGCATCAAAGCTTAACTACTATGGCTTTAATGTTAAAACAATACAATCCTTACTAGGACATCGAAATGTAGAGACAACCTATAAATACATATTTGACCTGGAAGAAAAGGATTCATTGCTATCTAAGTTGAATAGTACATTTTAAATGTACTATTCAACCCGAACTAGAAGCACAAAAAAAGGACCTCTCCAAAGCCCCTTTTTTTGTAACTTCCAACACTATTGGTGGTAGCAAGCGCGAGACGGGAATCGAACCCGCGACCTTCTCCTTGGCAAGGAGACATAGTACCACTCTACCACTCGCGCACAATGCCCAGAACCGGAATCGAACCAGTGACACGAGGATTTTCAGTCCTCTGCTCTACCGACTGAGCTATCTGGGCAAAAAAGCGGGTGATGGGAATCGAACCCACGTGTTCAGCTTGGAAGGCTGACATTCTACCATTGAACTACACCCGCAAATTGTACTTTGTTTAATTTTCAAGGCACGAACGATATATTACTATACCCCTATTGTCCTTGTCAACGACTTTTTTGCTTTTCATAAAAAAATCCCCTCCTTTCCTAAATAGGGAGAAGGAGGGGGTAAGGAATGAAAAATGAAAAAAACAATCATCGGATATCTAGGTTTAAAGTGTGAAATGCTTAGAACCTTTTCTAAACTCTGTACCTGTTCAAAGAGCCTTTCGCTGGTTGCGGACAATTCCTGTGCAGAAGCGGAATTGTTTTGTACAACGGAAGAAATCATTTCAACTCCTTGTTCTATGCCACTTACGGTCTCGGCCTGTCTGTTGGAATATTCCGAGATCTCCGTAATCTTTGTGTTCATCTGGCGGGAACTCTTGACCAGTTTTTCCAGAGAGGATGCCGCTTGGTCCGCCATTTTTGTTCCATCCTGAATAGAACGAACTGTATTTTCAATTAGTGCAGTTGTGTTTTTGGCTGCCTCTGCCGACTTTCCCGCAAGATTTCGTACTTCGTCCGCAACTACCGCGAAGCCTCTTCCAAACTCTCCTGCACGGGCAGCCTCCACTGCGGCATTTAGAGCCAGTATATTGGTCTGAAAGGCTATATCGTCAATGGTTTGGATGATACTGCTGATTTGCTGTGCGGTTCCGTTAATTTCATTCATGGAATGGCTTAAAGCATTCATTTGCTCACTGCTATCTTTTAACATAGCTTCTGTAGCATTTGAAAGTTCTGTCGCCAAGCCTGCATTTTCCGCATTGGTTTTAATCTTATCGGAGACATCGGAGATATTTGCCGAAAGTTCTTCAATGGAACTTGCCTGTTCCGTAGAACTCTGCGCCAGAATTTCACTGCCCCTGGAAACTTCCTTAGCTGAATCATTAACGTAAGTAGACGACTTTTCCACTTCTGATAGAGCATCTTTTAATTTACTGTGTATCTGCGCCAAAGAATCAAATATTTTTTGATAGTCTCCAACATACATCTCTTTGCAGCTACTCTTAACACAGAAGTTTCCGTCTGCCATGGCAAAAAGGAGAGAATGCATATCTCCGATAATGGCTTTCAGCCGATGCGTCATTTCTTTTATCGCCCCAACGGTAGTTCCCACTTCGGTATTGTCCACCGGAAGCTTAAGGTGCGTATCCAAGAGATGCCCATCAGAAAGGCGTTGCATACAGTCCCTAATTGCTACGAGGGGGTTCATTAATTCCCTCTTTACAAAGAGCATCATAATAAAAACAAAGATAATAGAAGGGATTAAGAGCATAATACTGATTCCTGTGACTACGGCGGATAAGCTTTTTGCCTCCATCATCATCCGCTCGGTTCTCTCTGTAATGCTGTTATAGAAGATGGTATATTGCTTCTGCACTTCGGCTTCACCCTGCATATAGTCCTCATTGTAGAGAAGCTCTCTTGCGTTGTTAGCGTCCTTTTTGGCTACATAGTCAAAGGCTTGCGTTTCCAAATCTGCAAGATGTGCAGAAGTGAGCTCCATTGTGTGCATTGCATTTTCTTCCACGGTATTAAGACCGTAATGATTCATGATTTCTCTTGCTTTTTCACGATTCTTATAGCTATTGATTTCGTTATTATATTTATCTAAATCGGGTATCCATGGTCGAGGCATAAGACCTGGCATGTCTTGTTAAATCCACGCTGGCAGTAGCGAACTGCCTTGCTGCCAGAACAAGAGCAAATCTTTTTTCGCAAGCATTTTGAGCCTGACGCATTGTTACAGCGCTGCAAATAGTAGCGACTGCAGTAAGAAGTAACATAATTATGACGCCGATTGAGAAAAATCGAAGCTTCCCGGACTGTGTCCATCTTTTTTTCATGAATTCCCCCTCCTTGGGTATGATTTCCTCTGAGAGATTTTGTATTGCATTAGCTAATACTGTATCGACAGAAATACGAAAAAAATTAAGCTTTTTTGCATAAATGGATTTAAAATTCAAGACTCTTAGAAAAATGGATAACTAAATTGAAAAAGTAAATTCCAGTGCAGAGGTAAATTCTACCTAGCTTTAAAAAATCCCTAAAATCAGGCAGTTTGAAATTTCATTTCTGCCTGATTTTGCTATAATAGTGCATAACAACCTCAAAAAATCTCTTTCCGGACATGGGAAATAAGCCACAGGACAAGTCGTGTGTAGGACTAAATTCCACTGGCTATATCGAAAAATGTAAAAGTTTTTGCCCTGTCTGACAGCAGATCGGTTTTGGGTTGTTGGGTTACTTAAAGCGAATCAGCTTGGGCCTCAGACAAACCTCGTCAGGATGAATGGGTCCGAGCTGAAGTGCTTTTAAGACATCTTCTCCATATCGGTTTAGTGCCCTTTGATAAGGAGTATCTCCATTTAAGCTTTCCCTTGGCGTGGAATTGATGTGGTTTACAATCCGATTCACATCCCATTGTGTAAGAAAAAGCAAAAAGAAGATCCTTTTGGAAGAATCATGCGGAGCATGGTGTGGGCTTGCTCTAAGCCCCCTTTTTGTCCACTACGCATAGGGATCACAATAATAAATGCTGCTACGTTGTATCCCATTGGGATTTGTTTCTAAAGCGACAGGATCTCCAAACTCCGAGCCTCGGTCTGTTAGGATATATTCAAAGATAGATTGAAAGTCAAAAAACATCCTCAAAAACGCCTTTTCTAAACGGTCAAAGACTGCTTTGACTGCTCCCTTTGTACATCGATTTAACAGATAAGCCAGGAAAAGTTTTTCCTCTGTAAAGAAAAAAGTTAGTAGAGTTTTTTGTGAGTCTCTGCATGAATGAACGGTATCCATCTCTACAAAAGCATTTAATCCAAGCTTCAAGAAGTCCTCATAGCTTCGACCATGAAATATTTCACGGTTTGAAATCTGTGTTTTATGGCATTTCCTTGGTTTGAATGTCACTTTTCGTTTTAAATCGATATTTTTGGAGCTAAAAATTCCTTGGTCAATGTAGGAGTACATGGTGCGAACAGACATCTGTAATTCCGGATGATTCACTAAAATCTGGTAAGGTGATTGCCCCTTTGCGATAAGTGGTGTGATGATGTTGTCTTTTTCTCTTGCTTCCTTTTCGGAAAGATTTATACCTCGACGAGAGTCCTTAAGGGTTTCCCTATATTTTCTATCAGCAAATCTGGCATCATAGGTATATTTATGGGCGATACTACAGAGATGAAGCTTTTGTGAGCAACCATTACATACGTAGGGAGCCTTCATTAAGCGATTACAGAATTCCTTTTCAAAGTCCTTACACGTTTGATTACAACTAGGACAAGAAGTGCACTTTATCCCACAAAGAATAATCTTCTTACAGACATTTGTTTTACGACACTGGTAACGATGAACACAGAAGTTCTTTTTGTTCAGAAAGCTGCCCTTGTGATACCAGTTTGATGCTCGGTGTTTCTTCACTTCCTTAGAAATGGTAGAAGGATCTTTGCAGAGGTACTTGGCAATCTCCTTAAAGGAAAGCCCTTGATTTAGACTTTGCTCTATAAAGAGTCGGTCTTCTAAAGAAAGATGCTTTTGGTTACCGGGAATAATTTTACTCATAATAATCTCCTTCCATCGCTGTCAGAAGGAGCATTAAACATACCATGAGTAGTGTGAAAGAGAAAATATCAACTGTGCAGAAGTAAAATCTACTGATAGACTGAGGACTAGAATTTACTTTTTCATTTTTGGAGAAAAATGGATATTGGGGGAATCTCTTTTCATTTTTCCGCTATTTTGCTATGATTAGCCTTACTTTAGAAAAGCAATGATTTTCTTTATTAAGAGATTATTTGCCATTGTCTGTCGAATCTATGGCATAAGCTATGTTGTATGTGCTTAAGTAGAACGGTACTTAAAAAGTGAGGAATAAAATGAGTGAAAATGAAAAAAGAAGCGATTATATCTCTTGGGATGAATACTTTATGGGCATTGCCGAGCTCTCCGCTCGCCGTTCCAAAGATCCTTCTACGCAAGTAGGGGCTTGCATTGTCTCTTCCGATAATAAAATCCTTTCCATGGGCTATAACGGCTTTCCGAAGGGCTGCTCCGATGATATTTTCCCCTGGACGAAAATGCAGGCGGAGAACGATCCCTACAATGCCAAATATATCTATGTGACGCACGCGGAATTGAATGCCATTTTGAACTATAGGGGCGGCTCCTTAGAGGGGGCAAAAATCTATGTCACCCTCTTCCCCTGTAATGAATGTGCAAAAGCCATTATTCAAGCAGGAATTAAGACTCTGGTTTTTCGTGAAGATAAATATGCGGATACCCCCTCGGTGCGGGCATCAAAAAGAATGCTGGATGCTGCAGGAGTTCACTATTATCAATATCAGGCAACAGGTAGAAATATTTCCTTTGATTTATAAGTCATAAAAATACCACTTTGTGACTTTCGATTTTAGAGAAAGAAGAAATATGTTTATTGCAAGAGAAAGTAAGAAAAAACGAGAAGCCCGCGTACGGGAAATCATGGCAAGACTTGATGCCCATTACGGCGACCACCCTATGATTTTTTTGGAGGCGGAAAATGCCTGGCAGTTGCTTTTTGCAACCATTTTATCAGCGCAGTGCACCGATGCCAGAGTCAATATGGTAACGGAAAAGCTCTTTCAGAAGTATAAAAGCTTGGAGGACTTTGTTTCCTGCGATTTGAAAGAGCTGGAAGAAGATATTCATTCCACCGGCTTTTATCACAATAAGGCGAAAAACATCAAAGCCTGCGCAGCTGCTTTAGTAGAAAAGCACGGCGGAGAGGTTCCGAAGGACATTGACTCTCTTACCGCTCTCCCCGGTGTGGGAAGAAAGACGGGAAATTTGATTTTAGGGAATATTTTTGACATCCCTTCTATTGTTGTAGACACCCATGTGAAGCGAATTTCCAATCGCTTGGGGCTTGCCGATTCCTCCGATCCGACAAAGACCGAGTTTCAGCTTATGGAAGTGCTTCCTAAGGAATTTTGGATTCGTTGGAACACACATATCATTGCGCTTGGCCGTACGCTTTGCACTTCTCAAAAGCCGAAATGTGAATCTTGTTATCTTAATGACCTCTGCCCCTCGGTGAAAGGTGACCCGGAAACATGGAGAGCACCCTCGGAGAGAAAGCGGTAAAAGCGGCATTTTCTATAGCGGATATAGCAAAAAACCTTATCCATGAATTGGATGAAAAATGAGGAGCAAAATTATGGACGATTGTGAGGATTGCAGAAATTATTCCTATGATGAAGAGGAAGAGGAAGCAGCTTGTATGGCTGTTTTTGACGAGGATGACCTATCGAGATTGCAGAATGGAGATTCTCGTACGCATTGCCCCTACTGGTGCAGAAGTGATTCCATAAAGGCAAAACATAGCGGAAACGAATACGACACTGTAAAATATCAGGCAATAGGACATCTTGCCGCAGAAAGTATTGCAGAAAAACTGCGGAAAAAGCTTGCAGAACGGAGAGAAGCGAAGGGCTAAGATTAGTTCTCTGCTTGGAAAAGCATTTACGCTTTTAATGAATAGATTGGATAAAGAAATGAACATTGTACTGCATGAACCGGAAATCCCCTTTAATACCGGAGCCATTGGACGCACCTGCGTTGCGACGAACACAAGGCTCCACCTGATTAAGCCCTACGGCTTTATTTTGAACAGCAAAAATATCAAAAAAGCCGGCATGGACTATTGGGAGCATTTACGGCTAAAGGAATATTTAAGTTATGAAGATTTTTTAAACAGCCTGGAGGATAAGGGAAAAATAGAGACTGTCTCCGGTGAAGTTCCCGGCGCAAGGCCCAAAATCTGGTACGCGACCACGAAGGCAAAAAGAACTTATACGGAGGTCTCTTTTTCCGAAAATGATTACATTATGTTTGGAAAGGAATCCGCCGGTATTCCGGAAGAAATTCTAGTGGATAACGAGGAACAGTGTATCCGCATTCCTATGTTGGAGGAAGCTCGTTCCTTAAATCTTTCTAATTCCGTGGCGATCATCCTGTATGAAGCATTGCGGCAGCAGGATTTCCCCTTTTTAAGTAAGGAAGGAGCGTTACATCATTTGCAGTGGAAAGAATAAACTATTATTATTGCGATTTATTAAAGGAGAATGTATGAATATAGTTAAAGTTATTTTTACTGTTTCTCTTGTGCTGATGTGCATTTTTATAAAAGTATTAAAAGCTAAAAATAAGAAGTTATTAGGTTCTTTTTCTTTTCAACTTATCGATGATGAATATCTTAAATGGTATCAAAAAAATAGTTATATACTAAATAATAGACATGCTTCAATGTATGAAATTGACAATTCCATTTATACGTTAAAAAGTAATACTCGAAAAATAGAGGAATTTCTACATCAATGGTTCAAGATTATATTCGCTATCTTGAAATACTTTTCTTCCTCTAAAAAAACCTACAATACTAAAAATTATTATATGGCATTTTAAGTTTTTTTGTATCGAGTGGATTATTTAATTTCTTTCTATTAAAGAATTCATCTGATAATCCGAGCACAAGTCTTGAACAGAATTGGTTATCTTGGTTAAAAATATTTACAATTAGACAACCTTGGAATGCCTTTTTTTCCATTGAAGATTTATTTCTACTGATAATCTATTTGATGATATATTATATACAATTCCATCTATTTTATTTTGCAATTTTCGGCGGCAGTATGGGTAAAAATTCTAGACGTCTTTTTGTTTTAAAAACGTCTAGCTGAAATCTGGAACTACTCAACCAGTAATGAACTTATACAAATTAATAAACCCATTAAAGAAAAATCTTATATTTATCAATGCAAAAAGTCTCTCCCTCGAAAATAGATTCTCTCATTTCAAATGCTGTTGGTGCAGATTACATGAGAGAGAATATATCAGTTTTTTTAAATATAATTAAATTAGGTATATTTAAATTAAATGTATTTAATTTAAATATACCTAGATTAAAAAAATATTTTTGAACTTTTTTTAAAGGATTATGCGGACCATTATGTATTATACTTTTTTTGGATTTATTTCTTATTGTGTCTCAGAGTATTTCAATTAAATTCCTATATTGTCCTTCAGCAGCTCAGATCATCCATTTTATATTTCAACTAATTATTACCATTGTATATTATTTTTTTATATGTTTCACAAATAGATCTGCTGAGTAAAAAAAGAAAAAAACCTAAAAAGTAAAAATTGAAGAGAAAAAATATACCTATGGTATAAAAAGTGCGACAATCCGCTCTCAAAAAAATCACCCCTAATTTTTTTACATCAATACTAACCCTTGGAGAACTAATGACTTATATTTTTTTCAAATTTCTAAAAATTTAGTATTGATTTTTTTCGTGTTTTTCCTCCTATTAAATTGATAACAAAGTTATCTCTTTTAATACCTCTCATAGTAGCCATATTTATAAATATTTTTTTGGTTTTTTTATAGAGCAAGAAAAAAAGGGAACAGTAACTTAAATATGTATTTTTTTAAAAATGAAAAAGTACCCCTATACCATCTACAAAAGGGGTACTTCACCATAATGTAACATACTTTGTAAATAAAAATAAATTCCATTAATAAATAGTTATACTATATTTACAGAAAAGCATAAATATGAAGATATTTATAATATCTTCTATAAACTTAGTGCCTTAAAACTGTGTCCTCTATTCAAGCTAGTTTTAGTTATCTCCTGCATCATCTTCCGATACGGTATAGGTAAATCTCTTCTTGATATCCTCATCGGATGCCAGATACTCATCATAGGTCGTAAGCTTATCAATCAACTTTCCATCAATGATTTCCATGATACGGTTTGCGGTGGTTTCCACAACCTGGTGGTCACGGGAAGCAAAGATGATCACTCCTGGAAAGTTCTTTAAGCCGTCGTTTAAGGCGGAAATCGCCTCCATATCCAGGTGGTCTGTAGGCTCATCCAGAATCAGGACATTGGAACCCGAAATCATCATTTTGGAGAGCATACAACGCACCTTCTCTCCTCCGGAAAGGACATTGACCTTCTTTACCCCGTCGTCGCCCTTAAAGAGCATTCTGCCAAGATAGCCTCTTACAAACTGGGTATCCTTGTCCGGGGAATACTGGGTAAGCCACTCTACAATGGTATCCTCGGAGCTGAACTCCTTCGTGTTGTCCTTTGGAAAATAAGACTGGCTCGTGGTCAGTCCCCACTTGTAATCTCCGGAATCCGGCTCCATTTCTCCGGCAATAATCTGCATAAGTACAGTCTTTGCCAGCTCGTTCGGGCCTACAAGAGCCACCTTATCGGTACGGTTTAAGATAAAGCTGATGTTATCGAGAACCTTTACCCCGTTAATGGTCTTTGTCAGATTATGCACTTCCAAAACATCGTTTCCGATTTCCCGGTTCGGCTTAAACTGAATATAGGGGTACTGTCTGGAAGACGGCTTAATGTCGTCGAGCTCAATCTTTTCGAGAGCACGCTTTCTGGAAGTCGCCTGCTTGGACTTCGAGGCGTTTGCAGAGAAACGCTGGATAAATTCCTGTAACTCCTTAATCTTCTCCTCTTTCTTTCGGTTTGCTTCCTTCTGCTGACGAACAATAAGCTGGGAAGACTCAAACCAGAAATCATAGTTTCCGGCAAAGAGAGTAATCTTTCCGTAGTCGATATCGGCAATGTTCGTACAAACCTTATTTAAGAAATAACGGTCATGGCTGACTACGATAACGGTGTTTTCAAAGTTAATGAGGAAGTCCTCTAGCCACTCAATGGAAACAAGGTCCAAGTGGTTTGTCGGCTCATCGAGAAGCAGGATGTCGGGATTTCCGAAAAGGGCCTTCGCAAGAAGAACCTTTACCTTTTCAGAGCCCTTCAGCTCGTTCATCATCTTGTGGTGCAGCTCCGTTTCGATTCCGAGACCGTTTAGCATGGTCTCCGCATCCGCTTCCGCGTTCCACCCGTCCATCTGGGCGAACTCGCCTTCCAGCTCCGCCGCACGAATACCGTCTTCATCGGAAAAATCCGGCTTGGCATAGAGGGCATCCTTTTCCTGACGCACCTCATAAAGTCGCTTATTTCCCATGATTACCGTATCCAAAACCGAGTAATTGTCATACTTAAACTGATCCTGCTCGAGAACGGACAAGCGCTGTCCCGGAGTCAGGATAATCTCTCCGGAAGTCGGCTCCAGTGCACCGGAAAGAATCTTTAAAAGAGTAGATTTACCGGCACCGTTCGCACCGATTACCCCATAACAGTTTCCCTCCGTGAATTTGATGTTTACATCCTCAAAGAGGGCCTTTTTACCCACTCTGTAGGTTACATTACTTGCAGCAATCATCTTTTACCTCTATATTTCCTCATAAAAATACGCTATATTATCCTCCGACAATATAGCATTTATAAGGGGAAAAGGGAAGGGCAAAGGAAAGGGTAAAATGATGAATGAGAAAGTAATGGCGGGAATTCGTGCGCATATGCAGGACATCTCCGGATTTGACCGGATTGAACTGCTACAAATCGAGCCCGGCCACAGTCTTTTCAAGATAGAAGTAACGGAAAAAATGCTGAATCACTATGGTGCCGTCCACGGCGGGGCGCTCTACACCCTTTGCGATATGGTTTCCGGTATGACCGCCTATGCTTACGGCGTAACCAATGTCACCCTCTCCGGAAATATCAACTATCTTCGCCCGGCAGGAATCGGCACGCTCTATATCGAGTGCAATGCCCTGCATAAAGGCAGAACGACCGTTGTGCAGGATGTCTTAGTGCGTGACGACGAAGATAGATCGATCTGCACTGCCAGAATGACCATGTATATCACAGGAGAGGTGAAATAGACTGCAAAAAAGCAAATACGATATTAATCCATATCCTCTTTCAGGCGATCATAAGCAAAGCCGGGGTTTAAGGTCATGCTTCTACCGCCTGATACTTCTATCGTTGTGGCCGTCATATAACTTGCTGCATCCGAAGCCAAAAAGACAATCGGCTTGGCAATTTCTTCCGGCTCAGCCATACGTCTAAGTAAGGTCCCCATAGCATTTTTCTTTAGCTCTTCTTCCGGAATTGCCGCTTTCGCCAAAGGAGTTGCCGTAAAGCCCGGCATAATACAACATACGCGAACATGATGGGCACAGTACTCCCCTGCAAAAGTATTGGTCAGGTTATTGATAGCGGATTTCAAAGGTCCATAGAGGGTGCTTCTTCCCGCAGAGGAACAACGTGCAGCTAAAGAACTTACGTTTATAATTGCCCCGCCGCTTTTTTTCATATAGCGAAATGCCGCCTGACAGCCATACACTACGGACTTAAAGCAGGTGTCTACCATGAGGTTAATCTCTTCCTCATCATATTCCTCCCCTTTTTTATAGCCTGTAGTGCCGACATTATTTACCCAAACATCCAGACGTCCGAACTTCTTAAATACCTGCTCGGCAAAGCTGTAATTTGCCTCTCCATTCGAGACATCCACCACTTCCGCATAGACCGGCCCCAACTTTTCAAGTTCCTCTTTTGCTTCCATAAGCTCTTCCTTGTTTCTGGAGCAAATGGCGACAGAGGCTCCCTCCTTTAAAAAAGCTTCTGCCGTAGCATATCCGATTCCCTTACTGCCACCGGTCACAACCGCTACCTTTCCTTGTAAACCCAGATCCATTTTAACTCCTCTATACTCTTTTACATTGTTTATATCTCTTCACTAAATATTTTCAGGGACTGATACAGTCTGGAAACAGGTAGCCCTACCACATTGTAATAGTCTCCCACTATTCCTCTCACATAGCGGGAAAATTCTCCCTGTATGCCATATGCGCCTGCCTTATCCATGGGATCTCTCGTTGCAATATAGTCCCGAATTTCCTGTTCGGACATTTTTGCAATTTGTACGACAGTCCTCTCGCAAAAGCCCATTTTCTTCTCTCCGTAAAGAAGACAGACACCCGTATATACTGCGTGTTCTCGGCCTGAAAGCGCGGAAAGCATCTGATACGCGTCTTCTTCCGTCCTCGGCTTCCCGAGTATCTTCTCTCCGGAAAAAACCACGGTATCCGCCCCGATAATTAGGGTCTTATCGTCAAAATGCTTTTGCACTTCCTCCGCCTTTAAAAAAGCGAGGCGCTGTGTAAGGAGCGCCGGATCTTTCTCCACGCTTTTCTCGTCTGCTCCGCTCGGAAATACCGTAGGATTGAAACCTAGGACTTGGATTAACTCTATTCTCCTTGGGGACCGGCTGGCGAGCACTATTTTGGGAAAACTGCCGAGAGCCCCCGGCTCTTACACAGCTCCCCCATCTCTATTTCCCTTTTCTCCATAATCCTTTTTTCCAGGCAGTCAAGCTCTTTCTTATCCATCTTTCTTTGTCCTTTTTTCAGCTTTTTTCATAATTGTTGCCTTGCTTTTTCCTCTTCTTTGTACTATTGTGAAAGCAAATCGGCTTTCTGTTTCTAAGGAAGGTCGGCATTGTTGTGAAATGGCAAAATTCAATTCATATTGCCATACTTTTAGAAGAAAGGGAATATAAATATCATGAAAATTGAAAATGTAAATAACGTTGAAGGCTTATTTAATCTTTTAAATGATTTGAAGGGTAGAGTTGAGTTGGTTTCCGAGGAAGGCGACCGTATCAACTTAAAGTCCAAGCTCTCTCAGATGCTCATGATGTCTCAGATGCTCGATAAAGCTTATATTAAGGAGCTTGAGTTAATTGTCCACGAGCCGGAAGATATGAAGAGGGTTGTAGAGTTTATGATGGGTGATGCACACAATTAATTCTTAGGAAAACAAAAACATGCAAGAGTACATAGACGATAGAAATTATGATTGTATCGTTGTTGGCGGCGGAGCCTCCGGGCTCGCCGCCATTTCTGCTATGGCGGACTTGGGAATAAGCAATACAATCCTCCTGGAGAAAAACAACGAATTGGGCGGACGTCTCTTAGAAGATGAGAATCTGATTTCTCTTTCCGGAAAGTCCTTTTCGGGAAAAGAGCTCTTGGCACAGTTTTCAAGGCTCATGGAGATTTACGAGGTAAAAACCGCTCTAAATAGAGAGCTTATTTCCGTTACAACGAGATACCGCATGCTACGCGAGCGATACTCGTTAAGAATAAACGAAACAGAAATCGGAAACAAAGAGTTCGTCGATTCTGTTTCCATTACAATAAAAAATAATGTCAATCAAAGCGAAGAACTATACCGTTGCAACTACTTGATCCTTGCTTTTTCGGGCAGTGAGATTTTTCCCCTAGCCAATTCAGATTATTCCGAGGATAGGGTAAAATTCATCTCTGCAGAGAGTCTTAGGGATTCTCTCGAACTGGGAGGGAAAATCGGAAGAGATCTTGGAGAACTGCTTCTTCGTAAAAAGAAAGAAGAGGTCTAGGCATCACAGCTTTTTCTACTTCTCTGCTTCTTCTTCCTCTTTCGCCTTCATAGCAAGCTCCCAAAGTAAGCTCTTTCCTTGTGAAATCTGTAAATCCACACCGGTTTCGTTCGGCTCATCTTCCTCGAACTTGTAATCCTTTTCCGGAAGAATTGCATTTAAGAGGATTCCCACCAGGGAACCGGTTGCAAGGCCGGAGAAAGCAATCTGTACACCAAAAATATTGAAAGTCAAGGCTCCTGCACCGGAATAGTTGATCCCTATAGAAAGAACCAGAATCATCGCCGCTACGATGATATTTCTGCTCTTCGAGAAATCCACCTTGGTCTCTACTACATTTCGTACACCGACTGCAGAAATCATTCCGTAGAGCACTAAAGAAATACCGCCGATAATCGCACTGGGCATTACTTCAATTACCGCAGAAAACTTCGGACAAAAGCTTAAAAAGACAGCAAATACTGCAGCTAAGCGGATAACTCGGGGGTCATAGACCTTTGTCAGGCTTAAAACTCCGGTATTTTCACCGTATGTTGTGTTTGCCGGTGCACCGAAAAGAGAAGCCAAGGTCGTTGCCAATCCGTCACCGGTCAGGGTACGGTGCAATCCCGGATCCTTCATATAATTTATTCCCACAGTGGAAGAAATAGCGGAAATGTCCCCGATATGCTCCATCATGGTTGCAAAGGAGATAGGGATAATGGTAAAGCAGCTGCTAAGCAATAGAGCAGGATCCAGATTTCCGCTTGTAAAAAGAGAAAATACAGTTCTATTGTACTGTACCGGGAAACCAAACCAGGCAGCATTTGCCACAGGCTCAAAATTGATCAATCTCAAAACTGCCGCAAGTACATAAGACACCAAAACACCAAGCAAGATAGGAATGATTTTCACCATGCCTCTTCCGAAAATATTGCAAACAATTACCACTACTATTGCAGTTAAAGCCAATGCCCAATTGCTGGAGCAGTTTTCCACCGCCGACTTGGATAGATTTAAACCGATGGCAATAATAATCGGTCCTGTTACCACAGGAGGGAAAAACTGCATAACCTTTTTTGCCCCGAATGCCTGAAAGGCAAAAGCCAGAATCAGGTACATCAGTCCGGCAAGGGCGACACCGAAACAGGCATAAAGAAGCAATTCCGGCTCCTTATTCGGTGCAATACTCATATATCCCGCAAGGAATGCGAAGGAAGAGCCCAAGAATGCAGGAACCTTCTTTTTCGAAATCAAGTGGAACAAAAGTGTTCCAAGCCCCGCAAAAAGCAATGTAGCGGAGATAGGCAAGCCCGTAAGTAAAGGCACAAGTACCGTAGCACCGAACATTGCAAAGAGATGCTGGAATCCTAAAACAAAGAATCTCCACCCTCCTAAAGCTCTTGCGTCAAAAATAGCCTCTTCACCAAACTTTTTCATCGTCTTTACTTGCTCTTTCACATCTTCCCCCTTCTCTTTAAAATATAGTACCATCCGCTTGCTTGTTTAGCTCAAAAATTGCCGTTCCCTATCATACTCCCTTGCATTTTTTCTGTCAAAGAGAAAGAGTATATATCTCTAAAGAAAAAAGTTTATAAAAGCGTTACTTTTATCTTTAGAGATTTAGTGATAAAATATAGGCAATAATCTACATCATAAATTCAAATTTCAATTTTATAAGTAATTTGCACTAATCGAAAATAACTTTTATACTTCCATTTCCACCAAAAGGCGGGGCGGGGGTATATAATACTAAAGATAATGCTTGGAGGTATGACATCATGGAAATTAGACAGCTGCATTCTTTTATAAAAATCGTTGAGTTGCAAAGCTTCTCCAAGGCAGCAGAAGCTCTGGGTTATACCCAAGCCGCTGTCACCATCCAGATTCGTCAATTGGAACTGGAATTTAATACTCGTTTTTTCGATCGAGTAGGAAGACACGTGGAGTTAACGCCTCCCGGAAAGAAGTTCCTTCTCTATGCCAATGAAATACTCAGGAAGGTTGATGACGTACATACCATTTTGGGCACCACGGTGGTACGTGATCATAAGTTGCGCATCGGTACCTTGGAGTCTCTTTTAAACTTTAAGCTACCCGAGGTTATAACTTATTTCTATCGTCATTATCCCTCCATCTCGTTAGAGATTAAATCCGGCACACCAAAGGAATTAAATGAGATGTTGGATCACAACCAGATTGACCTGGCATATTACATTGATCAGAAAGTATACGGGCAGAACTGGGAAAAGACTCTGGAAGAACCGGAGTCCGTTGTTTTCGTTGCTGCGAAAGATGCCGATTTGCCGGAAAAGAACGAGTATCTTCTTCCGGAACTATTAAATCTTCCTTTCTTCCTAACGGAAAAGGATTCCAACTATCGTTTTGCACTGGAGCAAGAGTTGGCATCACAGCACCTTACCATTCGTCCATTTTTTGAGACCAGAAATACGGAAGTCATTATTGAACTGATTAAGGAAAATAAGGCAATTTCGTTCCTGCCTTACTATGCTGTACAGAAAGCCATCGAAGAAGGCTCCCTGCGTAAGCTGGAAGTAAAAGATTTTCAGCTTACCATGTATCGGCAGCTGTTCTACCATAAGGACAAGTGGATGACGGAAGAAATGAAGAAATTTATCAGCTTAAGCGATGCATCAATGTTATAAAAGAATGTAAGAAAAACCCGGCTTGTGGACTTTCCACTAACCGGGTTTTTTTCTATAATTAAGTTTGGCTTACAGGAAAAACGTGGTGCTATTTTTTTCCCTTGGCTTAGGACGCATAGCTTTTTTCTCTCCGCTTCTACGAACGCTTCAGTAAACGCATTGCATTTACAATACAAATCACGGTCACTCCCACATCGGCAAAAACAGCCGCCCACATATTGGCAAAGCCGAAAGCACTGAGCAGTAAAACGAGGATTTTAACCCCAAGAGCAAAAACAATATTCTGCGATGCAATTCTCACTGTTCTTTTTCCTAGGGAAATCACTCTTGGAATCTTTGCGAGGTCATCATCCATAATGACAATATCCGCCGCTTCTATCGCAGCATCCGATCCCATTCCGCCCATGGCAATGCCTACATCAGAGCGGGAAAGTACCGGGGCATCATTGATGCCGTCTCCCACAAAAGCAAGATAACTGCTTTGTTTTCCATCCTTTTTCAATCCCCTAAGCAGTTCCTCTACCTTTCTACCTTATTCGCCGGAAGAAGTTCACTGTAAACCCTATCCACTCCCAGAATTTCACCTACTTCTTCCGCCACAGGGCGACTGTCTCCTGTGAGCATTACGATTTCCTTAACGCCTTCCTCCTTCATTTTCATAATGGCTTCATGGCTGTTTTCTTTTATTTCATCCGCAATATAAATTTTTCCCAGATAAGAGGAATCTACCGCAACATGGCATACGGTAGCACAGTTTTGCTCTCCCGTCTGATAGGCAATGCCGAATTCCTCCATAAGCTTTTCATTTCCAACAAGAACTCTGCTGGACTGCACTCTTGCAATGAGCCCCTTACCGCTTCGATTTACAATTTCTTCCGGTGTAAGCAGCTCCTGATCACCAAACCACCTCTCCTTGTATGCCTGTAAAATGGATTGTGCAATCGGATGCGTGGATCCGTTCTCCACGATTGCTGCCGTATTCAGAAGCACATCCTCGGAAATCCCTTCCTCCGGACATAAGCTTTTTACCACAAAGTTTCCCTTGGTCAGTGTTCCCGTCTTATCCGTTACCAGAATAGACAGCTTGGAAACAAGCTCTAAATAGTTCGATCCCTTAACAAGAATTCCCTCCCGGGATGCTGCACCAATTCCTCCAAAGAAAGAAAGCGGAACAGAGATAACCAAGGCGCAGGGACAAGATACAACAAGGAAGGTACAGGCTCGATAAAGCCAGGTGATTGGCGGGTGCATCTTCCAAACCACCGGTGGAAAAACACCGATTACCACTCCGAAAAGTAAGCCTAGGTTTGGAATAATAGCCAGTGCCAGTGCCGCAAATACAACTATCGGTGTATATATCCGAGCAAAGCGAGTGATAAAATTCTCTGTCTTCGATTTTTTCTCCGAAGCCTCTTCGACAAGCTCGAGAATCTTCGATACCGTGGAATCTTCAAAGCACTTTGTGGCCTCTACACGAAGAAGACCTTCTCCGTTAATACAGCCGGAAATAATAGTATCTCCCGGAAACACGGAGCGCGGTACGGACTCCCCTGTAAGGGCTGCCGTATTCACCATACTTTCTCCACTCCGCACAATCCCGTCCACGGGTACCTTTTCTCCCGCTTTAATGAGAAGAATATCTCCGATTTTCACCTCATCCGGGTCAACCGTTTCTATGCTGCCGTCTTCCCGTTCTACATTCGCATATTCCGGAACGATATCCATCAGCTCTTTAATCGACGCACGACTCCGCCCGACTGCATAGCTTTGGAAGAGTTCTCCGACCTGGTAAAACACCATTACCGCAACTGCTTCCGCAAACTCACCTGCAAAAAAAGCACCGACGGTAGCAATAGTCATAAGCAATGCTTCATCAAAGGGGCGGCGATTTTTAATCCCAAGAAAGCACTCTCGAACCACATCATATCCACTGATAAAATAGGGAATAAGATAGAGTGGCAGAAAGAAAAGCGGATGCTCATTGAAAATGGGAATCAGCTTCACTTTTTCCACCAGTATCAAAAGTAAAAAAAACGCCACTGATACCGCAACTCGATTTCTTTCTTTTTTTAACTTCTCCGACATCTTCTCTCCCCTTAATTCTTTCTACTCCAAAACAAACCCTTTATCTCATCGGCTTTTTGTCTGCATTTTTATACTCCCATTACCTTAAAATCCGGCTCGATGGTTTTTCCGATACGGATTGCCTCTTTCAAGATTTCGTCAAAGCGTTCATCTTCTGCTTCCAAAGTAAACTTCTGCATCATAAAATTGACCTTTGCAGACTGCACTCCGTTAATCTTACTGATTGCATCCTGTACCTCTGCAGCGCAGTTTGCACAATCGATTTCACAATCATATTTCTTTTTCATTTTTATCCCCTCCTTATTTCTTCGACAAAAATTTCGAAACTTATTCCTCTGAATGCTCTATTCCCATTGCAATAATGGTTTTTACATGATCATCCGAAAGAGCATAGACAATACTCTTTCCCTCTCTTCTTCCCTGTACAAGCTTTGCAGTCCGAAGTATCTTTAATTGATGAGAAACTGCGGATTGACTCATTTCCAGATCTTGGCAGATTTCCGTGACATTTTTCTCGCCGGAAAAAAGATCATAGAGTATCTTAATGCGAGTAGAATCCCCAAATACCTTGAAAAGTTCTGCCAGGTCACATAAGACATCTTCCGAAATAGAATCTATTGCCCTTCTACTTTGCTTTTGTGGCTCGGCTTCTTTCCATTCCGTTATTTTCTTTAGCTTTGATTCCACATCCCCCCTCCTTTTCTTCTGAAAATAGTATAAATGCCTAATCGCATGATTCTTTCTTCTTGGATTGCCCACTATCCATGAGGAAAAACAAAAACAGAATCAATATATGAATATATTATCATATGGTGATTTTATGTCAATTCATTTTTTCTTTTTTTATTTTCCAAGCCACTTACTTGTTTCTTCTTCAGACGATAAGGCAGGATATCCAAAATCAAGATACTCCTGCCTTACGAACAATACATAGCAAAATGGAAAGAAAAATGACTTCCCTTATACAAATACATATTCCTTAAGTCGCCGAAAGGCCTCTTCCACCCTAGTTTTCGGAAGCGCAAGATTCATACGAAGATGCGTCATTCCGTGGAACATCTTTCCGTCCTGTACGGCGACTCCAAACTCCCAGCATCTCTTCTCCAGCTCCTCTAAGGAAAGCTTATGACTCTCCAAGTATTTTCCGCAGTCAAGGAAGAGCATATAGGTTCCCTGAGACTTCATTACGGAAATCTCGGGGAAATTCTCCTTTATAAAAGCACAGGCAAAGTCCCTGTTTCGGAAAGAACGGAAAGTAATTCCTTAAGCCACAGTCTCCCCTCCTCGGAATACGCTCCGATAAGAGCATGCATGGAAAGAACATTCATGGAATTATAGTGACTTAAGGAAGCCTCTTTTTCCATTCTGTCCTGCAAGGTCTTGTTGTAGCAAATGTGATAAGCCCCGACGAGACCTGCCAGATTAAAGGTCTTTGACGGCGCATACAGGGCGATAGTATGCATTTTGGCATAGTCGCTCACAGACTGTGTCGGGATATGAGAAAAGTCCGGCATAATGATATCCGACCAGATTTCATCGGAAATGACCTGCACATCATACTTTTCGTAAAGTGCCATAAGTTTTTCCAACTCCCAACTTTCCCACACTCTACCGGACGGGTTATGCGGAGAGCAGAAAATGGAGGCATGAATCTTTTCCTCACGAAGCTTCTTCTCCATATCATCAAAGTCTATCCTCCAAATCCCCTCTTCATCGCGGTACAAGGGACTGGAAACGATGGTATAGCCGTTATTGATAAGGCTCCTTGTAAACCCGACATAGGTCGGAGAATGCAAAAGGACCTTATCCCCTTTAGAGCAGAAAATACTCAGAGCGGAAAGAAGACCCCCGAGAACCCCATTTTCGTAGGAAATGTTTTCCGGAAGGAGACTCTCTACCCCGTTCTGCGTTTTCTGCCAGTCCATAATCCCCTCATAATATTCCTTACTCGGCTGAAAATAGCCGAAGCAGGGATGCATGATTCTGTCCGCCATGGCTTTCTGAATGCAGGGTGCCGTAGGAAAGTTCATATCCGCAACCCACATCGGAATCGCATCAAAACCTTCTTTCGGTGCTTTGGGTGCAGCCGGCAGCTTCCCAATTCCGTCAATCGCTGTCGCATCTTTCCCGTGTCGATCGATAATGCTTGTAAAATCAAATTGCATCGCCTTCTCCTTTCGTTGCCTACTCTTTTTTCTACACACTTTTCTCCCTTATTTCTGCCTGAAAAATCTCTTTTCCTATTATACCCAAAAAATCGACTTCCAGAATAAAATCTATCCTTTTCTTATTTTCTTACATTTATCTGCAATCGATTTTTTAATATCTCCTCCTTTATATTATATTCTCTCCTGCCGATAAGACTGCTATATGGGAAGAACTTGGGGAAGAACTGGAAAAGGACTTCATAAAGGGCTTTGGCTCTTCCCTTAAAAAACCGGGAGGGCAAAAATGAAAAGAATGCCGATGAACAGAAAAGAAAACGAGCAGAAAGGAAGAAACAGAGGAAGGAAGACTTTCGGGCTCTTCTGTATCTTAACAAGCTTCCTCTTTCTCTTTTCCGGCACTGCGAAAGCGGACTGGGTAAAGGGAGAAAGTAAAAATGCATGGTGGTTTGATTTTGGAAATGGGGATTATTTCAAGTCTTCTTGGCAATGGATTGACGGCAATCAGGATGGCATTGCAGAATGTTACTGTTTTGATGAAAATGGATGGATGTATGAAAATACCACTACCCCTGATGGATATACTGTTAATGAAAATGGGGCTTGGACTGTTAGTAATATTGTTCAAACTAAAACCTCAGATTTGATTCCTAAGAATAATACGAATAACAGTAACAATACTGCAAGCAATAATTTTACAGAAACAAAAAATAACAATCTTACCGAAACAAGAAACAATGAAGATTTTAGTGAAAAACAAGAGGAATACCGAGAAGATCTATTAAGAAGAGTGAACAAATATAGAGATAGGCAAGGTTTGAACACTTTGGAAGAAAATGACTATCTAAACGAAATGGCACAAATTAGGGCTGAAGAATTAAGTGTACGCTATTCTCATATTAGACCAAATGGTGAATCGATTTCAGGATATGGTATAAATGGTGAAATTGCTATGAAAGAAGTAAACACCCCAAGAGAAGCATTCCTTGCATGGAAAAACAGTAAGCAGCATAATGAAGTAATGCTACACAGAACTTTTTTAACTTTCGGTTCTGGATATTATGTTGATGAGAATGGTAAGTCTTATTGGATTATTCTTTTTAGCACTGACATGAATCCATATTAAAAATAATCCACAAAAAAAGAGAGGAATTTCCTCTCTTTTATTTTTACATCTCAATATGGTCTACATCGTAGTCTTTTACCTTATTTACAATATCAGAATGGTTCACAGAACTAATGATGATGTTATCATACTGTTCTTGTATATCTTGATCCGTAACAAATTTCAACAATACCTCAAAACTATCCTCATCTAAATGATCTGTATCATCAATAATTAAGAAACCAGAACCAGAAAACAAATTAACTAAATCTGTCATGAGAACAATTGCTAATATTTTCACCAGCAGATAATGAAGTGTATGGTAAAAATGGTTTTAATTCTCCAAGTTGGAATAACATTATAAGTCCATCCTTAACTAACAATTTCACTTTCATCCCAGTTTTTAACACGGTTGCCCGTTCATTACATACATCTTCAATTGGTTACTTTTGAATGGTGATTTATCTGTTGTACAACAAATCTTATCGTGCCTTAAAACCATATCCGAATATGGAGTATAGGAGTTTATTTCCTACTCTGCTATACTAAGAGAACTTCAACTTCGTTATTTTCTTTTTTATTTTAAATCCTATTTATTATCAGACTTTCTACTAGCTACTTTACTCTACTTTCACTTCTTATTATCTTCTCTTTATCTTTTCCTTATCTTTGATTATTCTTTTTGCTTTTAGTTTTTATTTCTATGTAATTCTTATTCTACTATTTCTATTTTCTATCGAAAGGAGGCATTCTATGCCTAAGCCTAAGGCTTATTCTAAGACTTCTAAAAATCTAAGTGAAAAACAAAAATTCTTATCCGAACTGATTCTCATGGATGATATCTTTATCCGCATTGTTTTAAAAGATGTAAAATGCACCGAATATATTCTACAAACCATTTTACAGAAACCGGACTTAAGGGTTAAAACGCAAAGTATTCAAAGTGATTTAAAAAATCTGCAGGGACGCTCTCTTATTTTGGATTGTCTTTGCAGTGATACAAAAGGCACAGTATACAATATAGAGGTTCAAAACGATTCGCATGGAGCGAGTCCAAAGCGTGCTCGCTATCATTCCGGACTCATTGATATGCATATTTTAAAAAAAGGAAAAACTTTTGAAATTTGCCCGAAAGCTATGTTATATTTATTTGTGCAAAGGATATTTTGAAGGAGAACAAACAGATTTATCACATTTCCAGAATAATACAGGAATCCGGCAAGAAGTTTCCGGATCAGGCGGAAATCATTTACCTAAATACAAGTAAAGACAGCGAGAATGAATTGGGAAAGCTGATAGAGGATTTCTACACCAAAGATCCAAAGAAGATGCATTCCAAGGTTCTTGCCAAAAGAGTCGCCGATCTAAAAGAAAATAAAAATATAGAGAAAGGAGAGCATGACGCCATGACAACATATTACGATCGATTAAAAAAACAATGGGAGAAAGAGGGAATGATAAAGGGTAAAGAAGAGGGAATGGTAAAGGGCAAGGAAGAGGGAAGAGCAGAAAGCGAAAGCAAGATGGCTAAGCTGATGGGTTTACTGGTAAAAGAGGGACGAATTGCGGACATTGAAAAAGCCTCCGAGAGCCCGGACTATAGAAAGGCTCTGCTTCAAGAGTTTCAATTGTCATAAGGGGATGCTACAAAAAACGACCGAAAACAAGTTTAACGGTAGTAAAGAGTCGCCGATCTAAAAGAAAATAAAAATATAGAGAAGGGAGAGCATGACGCCATGACAACATATTACGATCGATTAAAAAAGCAATGGGAGAAAGGGGGAATGGTAAAGGGCAAGGAAGAAAGCGAAAGCAAGATGGCTAAGCTGATGGGCTTACTGGTAAAAGAGGGACGAATCGAGGATATAGAAAAGGCCTCTGAAAGCCCGGACTACAGAAAGGCTCTGCTTCAAGAGTTTCAATTATCCTAGAGTTTTTCTTTATTTAACTCCTTATTTTAAAGAGGGATGAATATTGTTCAAAAATAAACTTTTTCTGCCGGTGGAAAATACATAAGCTATTACAAAAATTTTAGAACTATAAAGCATTTTTTCGTTGCAATAGTCCCCGGCTTCCCGTATTGTAAAACACAGAATATACTCGAGATACCGCACGCTTTGCGAGCGATACTCGCTGTAAAGAAAAAGGCTTTATCTTTAAATGAGATACTCTGCTTTTACCGGATAAAGCCCTGTTTTTGAAGAATATGGAGGTAAATATGGCTCAAGTAAGATTTTTTTATGTAAACGGTTGCCCCTACTGCGCACAGGCAAGAAAGGCAAGAGAAGAACTCATTTCGGAGAACCCGGAATACGGCAAGGTAGAGTTCGAAGAAATTGATGAAGGACTGCACCCCGAGATTGCCGATCAGTACGATTACTGGGCAACCCCGGCTATGTTTGTAAAGGAAGAGAAGATTTACGAAGCACATGTCGGAGAAAAGTACGACGAAGCAAAGGAAAATGTAAGGAGAGTGCTGGAAGCTGCATTAAAAGCATAAAGAAAAAAAAGGCTATTAAAAACAAAGCTGTAGTAATTTGCTGTGCAGGTCCGTTGCAGGGTAAAGAACTTTGATTTTTATAGCCTATTTTTTTTATCCCTTTTCTTCTCCGAAGCGGAAAGCTTGCGGAGTCGTTCTACTTCTGAATACAATCTGCAAACTCGCCCCGCAGGAAGCCGACTAATTCTGTCGGAGAGAGGACAAGCTGTGCTCCTCTTCTTCCGGCGGAGATAATGAAGCTCTCCCGCTCCCTTGCTTCTTCCTGTACAAAGGTCGGGAACTGCTTTTTCATTCCGACCGGACTGCAGCCTCCTCGGATATAACCGGTGATACTCAGTAAATCCTTCATGGGCAGCATTTCCACCTTTTTGTTTCCGGAAAGCTTCGCGCACTTTTTCAGGTCGAGCTCCTCGGCTACCGGAATTAAAATCACAAGGTAGCCCGTTTTATCGCCCTTTAGAACTAAGGTCTTATACATGCTCTCCGGCGGAACGCCAAGCACTTCCGCTACATGCACGCCGGAGAGGTCATTTTCATCGACGGGGTACTCTCTTTCCTCATAGGAAATCTTCGCCTTGTCGAGAATTCTGCACGCATTGGTTTTTGTTTCTTTTCCCATACTATTCTCCTAACTTTAAGAAACTCGCCCCTTTTCCATCTCATAAATCCGGTCAGCAAGGGAGATGGTGGATTGTCTGTGCGAAACCAGCACTACGGTCTTTCCCTGCTTTTCCCTCTCTAATGACTGCAAAATAATGCCCTCGTTTAAGACATCCAGATTGCTGGTAGGCTCATCGAGAAGCAGAAGCTCCGCATCGTGAAGGAAGGCTCTTGCGAGACCGATTCGTTGCTTTTCTCCATCAGAAAGAGAATCTCCAAGCTCGCCCACCTTCGTTTCATATCCTTTAGGGAGGCTCATGATAAAGTCATGAATGCTTGCTTTCTTCGCCGCATTTTCAATCTCTTCCTGCGTAGCGGAGAGCTTTGCGACCGCAATATTTTTCCCGATGCTGTCATGGAAGAGAATCGTATCCTGTGTCACATAGCTCGTCATTTTGCGAAGGCAGTCCGTATTGATTTCCTTCACATTTTTTCCAGAAAATAAAATCTCTCCCTCTTTCGTATCCCAGAAACGCATAAGCAGCTTTAAAAGAGTGGATTTTCCGGAGCCGCTGGCACCGTGAATCCCGAGAACCTTTCCGTTCGGAATGTCAATCGAAACCTGCTTTAGAATGATTTCATCCTGATAAGAAAATGTAAGTTTTTCGACGCTTGCACCGTTAAATCCAATATTTTCTCCGTTCGATACCTCTTCTACCGCCGGCTCCTCCTCTAAAAGGGAAAGTACCCTCTCTCCGGAGGCCAAGGTCTGGTTTAAGGTATTGGAAAGAGAAGAAAGTGCTACAACCGGTCCAAAGGAGCTCATCATGGCAAGGGTGGAAAGGAGCAGAGCGGAAAAGCTGACGATATGGCTCTGATAGAGGAAAAGCATGGTGAAAAATATTCCCCAGGAAAAAAGCTGAATCGCAAGATTCGTCACCGCACGCTGTGAGCCCTCAAAGGAGCTTAAGTTTCTTTGGAAAGCGGAGAGTCTTTTCGACCTTTCATCCATTTCCATAGCTTGTTTTTCTCCCACATGGTATTGCTGGATTTCATCCAGACCGTAGAGACTGTCCAAAACAAAGTTATTCAGCTCTCCCATCTCGCTTCTAAGCGCCATTCCGGCTTCTGCACTGCGCTTTCCATTCCATATGGGAAGCAGCACGCCGACAGTAAGATAGGCAAAAAAAGCAATCCCCCCTGCCAGGATATGTTGCTTTCCGATAAAAATCAGCATAATCAGAGAAGTTAAAAAGGCAATCGCAATCGGAGAAACGGTATGCGCAAAAAAGACCTCTAAGAGTTCGATATCCGAAGTAATGACGGAGATGAGATTTCCCTTTTCCTTTCCCTCCAGCTTTGCCGGGCAGAGTTTTCTTAATATGGCAAATACCTTGTGACGGATAATCGCTAAGATTCGAAAGGCAATGTAGTGGTTGCAATACTGTTCACCGTAGTGCAGGATTCCACGCGCTGCGGCAAAGAGGAGAATCACGGTAAAGAGCTTCTGCCATGAGCCTGTAGCAAAAGAGAAGAAGCCCCCCGGCATAGAAAAGCTAGCCCCGGAAAGGCCATGCAAAGCAGGAAGCTCCAAAATCCCTTTTAGGATTCCGTATCCCCCGAGAATGGTAAGGAAGATTGCACATAAAAATCCCAAAACACCTAAGATAATGCCGGTCAGCATCACTCCCGTAAGAGGCTTTACAAGAACGATAAGCTTCCGCATAATGGCCAAATCCGACCTTCTTTTATTCATGCTTTTCCCCTCCTTCCTTTATATCTTCCCTTTCTCCTCTTTGATCCTGCAAGTCTTCCATATGCCCCGGTTCTTCCATACCAGTATCTCTTTGTGTTTCTACAAAACTTTCTTTATGTCTTCCTGCAGAACTCTCTTTGTGTTTTTCCGAATAGCGTTCCAGCTCTCTCTGTTCCTTAAACAAACGGCTGTAGCTGCCTCCCTTTTTAAGGAGCTCCTCATGCTTTCCGGCTTCCGCCACTCTACCGTTTTCCAACATAAAAATACAATCACTCCCTACAACATTGGCGAGTCTATGGGAAATCAGGAGTATCGTTCTGCTCTTTGCGAGCTCATGAATGACCTCCATAATCATTTCTTCACTTTCCGCATCAATATTCGAGGTCGCTTCATCAAAAATATAGACCGGAGTATCGTGGAGGAGTGCTCTTGCAAGAGAAAGTCTTTGCTTCTGCCCTCCGGAAATATTGGTACCGTTCGAAAGGAGCGGCATAGTAAGTCCCCCTTGTGCTTCTATAAAGGAGAGGAGGTTTACCTTTTTTAAGGCTTCCTTCATCTCCTCCTCGGTTGCGGATTGCTTTCCGAGGAGAAGATTCTCCCGCACAGTCCCCTTAAAGATCCAACTGTCATGCCCGATCATCGTCATTTTATCGAGGATAGATCGAGACGAAAATTCCGTAAGCTCTCTTCCGTTTAACTTTACGGAGCCTTTGTATCCCTTATTTTTCCCCATAAGAATCCCGGCTATAGTGGATTTTCCGGATCCGGAAAGCCCCACGAGGGACACAAAGGAACAGGCAGGAATTTCCAATTCGACATCTCGAAGGATTTCCCGACTCTCCTCGTAGGAAAAGCAAAGTTTCTCCATGGAAATCCATATTGCTTCCTCTTCCGGTACGGCTTTCCCGTCTTCCGCTTCCGGAAGATCCAGAAAAGCAAAGATTCGGTCACTTGCTTTCATCCCGTTCATGCCGATATGAAAGAAGCTTCCGAGCAGTCGCATGGGGAGAAAGAATTCCGCCGCAAGGAGGGTAATCATTAAAACACCGGAAAGAGAAATTGACCCTTTGGAAAATTGACCAAGTGCCGAGATGATCCCGACCGCCGCCCCGCCGTAAGCGATAATATCCATCATCGAAGTACTGTTTAACTGCATGGAAAGCACCTTCATCGTGATTTTCCGGAAACGCTCCGCTTCCCTGTCCATGTCCTCCGCTGCGGCCTGATCCGCCTGATAAATCTTTAAGGTGGTCATGCCCTGCAGCTTTTCCAAAAAGCTGTCGCCCAGTCCGTAATAGATTGCAAAATAGTTGCTGAGCAATTTTTTGGCTACAATCATAACAAGCATAATGACAATAGGAATAAGAGGCACAGCAAGTAGGAGGAGCAGTGCCGTTTGAACACTGATGCGCGAGAGGATAAAGAAGAGAGTAATCGGAGCCAAAAGGGAGTAGAAGAACTGACTTAAGTACCTTCCGAAATAGGTTTCCAGCTGTTCCACGCCTTCTCCTGCCATTTGCACGATTTCCGCGCTGTTTACGCTTTCTCGGTATGACGGCCCGAGGGCAAGCATTTTCTCATAAATCTTATTGCGAAGGATTCGTTTCACATCCGCACTGGCATGAAAGCTCGCCTTTGTATACAGGCGGTCGCAGAGAAAGCGAAAGCCCAGTCCGAGGAGAACAATCCCCATAGTCAGGGCTATTCCCTCCGTACTGAGATTCTCGCGCCAAGCATTCTCTAATAGATGGGCAATATTGTACACAATCACGACCTGTGCAAGGAGCGAAATCCATTGCCATACTATCTGCTGTACGATATACTTTCCGGCCCCCTCTAAGAGCCGAATCAAACGCATTTTAATCATTAATTCTCCCTTTTCTTTTATCTATTTACACTTTCCTTTTCCATCATTTCAGTTTTATCCCTTAAGCATCCGGCTTTTTTCCCGCTTTCTTATTTTTCATTCCCTCTACCGCATGAGAAATCGATAAGAGCGGATGATGGAGCAGCATACTCGGTCCGCTTATCCGCATAACCGTCCGAATATTCTCCCGCATTTCCGGCGAATAGCAGTGTACCGGGCAATAACTGCAGAAACTCTTTTTTTCCATAAAAGGACAACGGGCAATCCTCGATATGGCATAGTCCGAAAGCGCCTTACATTCTCCGCAAAGTGCCCCGGAGCTACCGTGCTTCTTCTTGCAGTATAGAGAAATCATCTCCGAGATCAAACGGATTTCACCCTGTCTCTTCTTTTCGATCTGCTCTGAATTCATAAAGCGCACTCCCTTTCTTTGCCGACACAGATATTCTTTCCGCCCTATTTATGCTACAATATCGAAGTATTTATGATGCAAAAAAAGTTTTCGGAAAGGTTTTTATGAAAAAATATCTGCGCTTTAGCTATCCTATTTTGGCTGTGCTTTTCACGCTGATGCTTTACTTTATTCTTTTTGTCAGTGCTTTTGAGTTAGCTTGTTATAACGACTCCTCTTATTATAGAAAAGAATTTAAAAAATTCAAAGTAGAAGAAAGTCTTAAGGAATATAGGGGGGAGGAAATTCCTCTTTCCGATTTGGAAAATGTGATGCGGGAAACTCTGCGTTATCTTCGGGGGGATCGGGAGAATCTTTTAATTCCCGTTTCGGTAAATGGAGAAAGCACGGCGTTTTATCAAGAAGATGAGGCTTCCCACATGGCGGATGTTCGGGTGCTGTTTACGACAAGTCTTACACTACGCACCATGTTTGTTCTTTCCTGCCTCGCCATTCTCTTTTTCCTTCTGATTTTGGAGCATGGTAGAGCCTTTTATATTCTGGGAAAGGGCTTTCTCTTTACTTCTATAGGACTGCTTTCCGTCCTGCTTCTCCTTTCCCTCTATGCCGTAGTAAATTTCAATACCGCGTTTACAGAGTTTCATCATATTTTCTTCTCACAGGGAAACTGGGAGTTTGATCCTACTTTAAGCCGCATGATTGACATTATGCCGGAGGAATTTTTTGCAGATACCGCCCTAAGGATTCTTATGCATTATCTTTTCCTCCTGGTCTTCCCTTTCCTCTTCAGCTTTTTCTTTGTAAAAAGAGCTAAGGGCTGGGGTTACCCTGAGGAAGATAAAAAGGAGTTTTATGGAAGAATATAAAATCGAAGAAAAAAAAGCTATCCTCGTTGGAGTACAGTTTCCGGACAATAAGGATTTTTCTCTCGATATGGAGGAGCTTTCCGGACTTTGTGAAGCTTTAAGCATTCGTCCCGTAACAAGCCTTAGTCAGAGCCTTGCGAGAGAAGACAGCGCAAGCTTTATCGGAAGCGGTAAGGTGGAAGAGGTACGAGAAGCCATTCTGTTCCATGAGGCAAATCTCGTTATTTTCCAAAATCCGCTTTCCCCCCTCTCAGCTTCACAATCTAACAAAAGCACTTCCCTGTGAGGTTTTAGACCGCACACAGCTTATTTTACAAATCTTCTCGGAAAGAGCGAAAACCAAGGAAGCGAAGATGCAGGTAAAGTACGCCACACTCCAATATATGCTTCCCCGCCTTGTCGGCTTACGGGAAAATCTATCCCGTCAGGGTGGTGCTTCCGGCTCCCTTTCCAACCGTGGTTCGGGAGAAAAGCAGATCGAGCTGGATAAGCGGAAAATTCAGGAGGAAATGGCTATCCTTCGAAGGGAATTAAAGAAGCAGGAGGAAGTACGAAAGGTAAAGAGGCAGAAAAGAGACAAGTCTGCTATTCCAAGGGTGGCCCTAGTGGGCTATACCAATGCGGGAAAGTCGAGCCTCATGAATGCGCTCCTTGCCCTTAGTAAGGACAGTCAGGCAGAGGGCGTAGAGGAAAAAGATATGCTTTTTGCCACCCTCGACACCACCATTCGAAGAATTGTACAGGAGAAGGGTGAAGAATTCCTGCTTGCCGATACGGTAGGCTTTATCCGTTCTCTTCCGGACAAGCTCCTCGATGCCTTTCACTCCACCTTGGAAGAAGCAGTGGAAGCGGATTTGATTTTACAGGTCGTGGATTACAGTGATGAAAATTATCAGAAACACATGGATGCCACGCTGGACACCCTAAAGAAGCTCGAAGCTGGGCATATTCCCATGCTCTATGTGATGAATAAATGCGATAAAGTTCTTCCCTTGGAAGAGCTTCCGAAGCTGAGAGGTGAAAAGCTCTACATTTCCGTAAAGGAAAAGCTGGGCCTAAAAGAGCTTGTCGAAAAGATTTCGCAAGTCCTCTCGGCAGGTCTAAAGCAGGTAGACCTCCTCCTTCCCTATACCGCTTCCGCCTATGAAAATCGAATCCGAAGCGAAGGAAAACTCCTCTCCCTCTCCTACGAAGAAGAAGGCATCCTGATTTCCGCAAAAGTTCCCGCTGCACTGGAGGCACAGCTAAAAAAATTACAGTATATCGGAATGAGATAAGAGATAAAGTGATTTTTAAGAGATTGATAGACTATAAAAAAATACGCACTTTACGCATACTCCTCCTCGATGGACAAAAAGCGGTAGTTTTGAGTAGCTGTTTAATAAAAAGAATAGCGAGAATGAATAAAGCTGCAGTCCCTCTTAAGTAAAGTGTGCGGAGACGCCGGCACTTAACGAACACGAGCGAAGCGAAGTGCGAGTTTAGTACCGCTGAGTCGGAGCCCAAGCGAGAGCGCCTTTACGAAAGAGGGGACTGTAGCTTTGTTCCCCTTACTTTATTATCAAACATACCGCAAAAATCACCGCTACAATCCGCCCTTTCTTCGTGTTCTTCTCCACCCCGATATAGCGAAACTTTCCAAGGCCGCGGACGGAGATTTTTTTTCTCCGCCCTTTAGACTGCTGCTGCCTTTTTACCGTTATTCCGTCCCGGTAGACAAGTTCTCTTTGGAAGTACTCCTGCGCATTTCCTCTCGAAAGATGAAAAACGGCGGAAATGACGGCATCCAGTCTTTCTGAGGGGATGAATATCCTCTCTTCCGCTTCTCTTCTCTCTATCCCTTCCGTTTCTTCCACTTCCCTTATCTGCACCGATGTATGCCGGATTGTAGAGAGGTTTTCCATTACATAGTCCTTCATTTTCCGTAATAGAAAAAGGTAGGAGATGCTTTCCTGAAAAAGGATATCCCCGACCTGCTCTCTGGTAATTCCCAAATTCATTACCGCACCGAGAATATCTCTATGAGAAAGTTTCTCCGTAAATTTTTCCTGCTTTCCCCGAATTTCCAGAATAGAATAGGGCGCATTTTCTCCGGAAAGAGAAGTTCTACACTCTTCCTCCGTCATAAAACTCGGATAGAAAACAAAGAGCTGTCTTTCCCCATTTTCCGGTAAAAGAAAATAGGAGGCGCCTCGCTCCCCCCTAGTACTTTGCAGGAACTTTGCCCGTTCCTCTTCCGACAGAAAGGCGCTTGTTGTCGCGTAACCTCGCTCCTCCGCCATGCGCCGTAAGTCTTTAATGTGAGACAGTATATCTTCTTTTTCTTTCATGATGGCTCTATCTATGGTCTTTCCATTCTTTCATGCCGCTCTATGTAATTTCTTCCGATTCTTTCCGGCAACTCTGTCTATTATCTTCCCATTCTCTTATACAACTCTATTTGTTTTCTTCCAAAAATTCCATTTCCCCCTGCATCCATATTGTTCCCTTAAAGCGTCTTCCGATAGCCGGAACACCGAGAAGATCCTTCTCATTCATGCAGACATGAAAAATGGCATCATTACATTGTACTTTTAAGTCCAGCACATTTTCTTGTGTATAGACATTGCTCTTAATGCGTAAAGAAATGATTTCTCCCAAAATGGCATACTGGTCACATTCCACGCCTGTAGGCATAAAACTGCTCTCTACCAGGCTGTAGAGGTCTTCCTCCTCTATCCTGCGGTTAATTTCCGACATAATATGCATATCGGTCTCCGTCAAAGTCTCGATTGCATCCTCATCTCCGGCTCTTGCAGCATCAAACAGGCGCTTCTGCTCTCTCTTTCTCTGCTGGAAAACCTCCTCATCCTCCACTCTTTTTTCGATTGGTAAAATGATTTTTCCTTCGACAGCCATGCCGGTTAAAAATACCTGCTTGGGCTTAATCGGTACGCTCATACGCTTTAATTGTCTTGCCTCCAAGGAGTTACAAAGATAAAAAATCAGGGTAATACCGGAGCTGAAATCTTCCATGATACCGGCATAGGTTTCACGCTCTGTATGTCGCTCAATCCCGGCTTCCTCCGTGCGCGTACCCTCATAAGAATGCATGTACGGGAAATAATAGTCCCGGACAAACATACCGTCCGGATCCCTATGTCCTACTACGGTTATTCCCATAGACGGTGCTACCGGAAGCTGGTACTGCTCCACTACTCTTCCTGACTCCGCAGCCACAAAGGCGGTACGATATTTTTCATGGATTGCCCTGTCTAAGTAAAATTCCGTCTCCCGATCATTTTGCAAGGCGGAAAATCCTATAGACCGTAGGAATTTGTGCATTCTCTCTCCCTTATCCTTGGTCATATCATCGCATAGTTACACTGCATCTTACGATATATTCTCTCTCCTTGCAAGATACTTCCCTATAATTGTAAGAAAAAAAGGGATTCAGCCTATAATAAACTAAAATCCCTCTTTCTTCATAACGAGTATTACTCATAAAGACTGCGGTATCTCGTTGTCCTTATTTTCTCTTCGGTGCTGCATGTACTGCTTCGGAAATACATCTTCCAGAGCTTCTCCAACCGCCTCATTGTAAGTCGGGTGAGCTCTCATAGCCTTCAGAAGCTGCGGAACGGTAAAACCGTTTGCTACCGCATTCCCGAATTCGCCAATCATATCGGTTGCACGGGCGCACATCATCTGTACTCCCAAAACAACCTTTGTCTCCTTATCTGCCAGAATCTTCACGAAACCGCGTTCTTCCTTGGAGATCAAGGATTTACCATTGGCACTCATCATGAATTTTCCAACTTCAATTTCCATTCCCTTTTCCTTGGCAATGGCTTCGGTAATGCCGACGGAAGCAATTTCCGGGGAAGTGTAGACACATGACGGAACTACGGAAAGATCTATGCTTCTCTTTTCTCCTGCAAGCTCTTCCATCAGGCAAATACCCTGCGCGGAAGCAAGATGTGCAAGCTGCATTCCCGGAATCAAATCTCCGATTGCATACACACCGTCCATAGAAGTCTTAAAGTGCTCATCCACGATTACCCTGCCTCGCTCCATCGTAAGACTTACCCCTTCTCCGAAAAGTCCCTCTGTTGCAGGAACTCTTCCTACCGCACAAAGAACATACCGGGAGCTGATCTTCTCCTCCTGTTCCTTATCCAGATAAATACAGGAAACTCCGTCGGCTTCCTTTTTAACTTCCTTTACCTGTACACCGGTGTGAACCTCTACTCCTCTTTTCTTTAGAATCATCTTCAGATTCTGTGCAAAATCCTTATCCATGTTGGCAAGGATGCTGGGAAGAGCCTCCATTATGGTAACCTTGGTGCCAAGCGCTGCAAAGATGGAAGCAAACTCCACTCCGATAACTCCGCCTCCGATGATGCTTAAGCTCTCCGGTACTGCTGTGAGTTTAAAGATTTCATCACTGTTCAGAACTCCCTCGCTATCGAGTCCCGGAATCGGTACTGTAGCCGGCTTAGAGCCAACCGCAAGAATGGTATGCTTTGCTTTGCAGTGTAATTCTCCCTCCACAGAGTGAACCGTTACGGAGCCATCCTTTTCCAAGGTTCCCGTTCCTTCCAAAAGCTCCACTCCGTTTGCCTTAAAGAGCTGTCCTACACCGGATACAAGCTTATTAATCACATCGTCTCTATAGGATAGAATCTTTTCGTAATCGTAACGGACATTCTCCGCAAAGATGCCATACTCTGCCGCCGATTGCATTTCTCGAAACAGCTCCGTAGCATGAATCATGGCCTTTGTCGGAATACAACCTCTGTTTAAGCAGGTTCCGCCCGGCTTATCCTTCTCTACTACCGCAGTTTTAAAGCCGAGCTTAGCGGACTTTAAAGCCGTCACATATCCTCCCGGACCCGCACCGATTACGATTACATCATACTGTTTATCCATATTACTCCTTAATATAGAGAGTACTATTCCTGCATAAGCAGAAATAGTACTCTACTAAAAAATCAAACAATCTTATGTCCACTGATACCGAAGTACCGGCTCTCTTGCAGCCTTTACCTCATCCAGTCTGCCGACCGGTGTCGTAACCGGTGCATTGTGGAGCGCTTCCGGATTCTTTTCAGCTTCCTTGTAAAGCTTTCTGAATACTTCAATCGCCTGATCCAATGTTTCCTTCGACTCGGTTTCGGTCGGCTCAATCATGAGCGCTTCATGAACGATAAGAGGGAAGTACATTGTTGGCGGATGCATGCCGTTGTCTAACAGACTCTTTGCAATATCCATTGCGGACACGCCGGTTTTATCTTTCAGATCCTGCAGGCTCATAACAAATTCATGCATACATACTTCGTCGAACGCCATAGTGTACAGATCTTTCAGCTTATACCGCATATAGTTCGCGTTGAGAACCGCGTTCTTACAAGCCTCGGGGATTCCTTCCTTACCTAAGGTAAGAATATAGGTCAGAGCTCTTACTACAACCAGGAAGTTGCCGTAGAAAGCTTTCATATCTCCAATGCTCTTTACCGGCTTAACGAAGTGCTTATCCTGCTCTCCTTCCACAAGTACAGAAGGGAGGAAATCAGCAAGAAGCTTCTTACATCCTACAACACCGCTTCCGGGACCGCCGCCACCGTGCGGAGTGGAGAAGGTCTTATGGAGATTCAGGTGGATAACATCAAATCCCATATCTCCCGGACGAACTACGCCCATAACGGCATTCAGGTTCGCACCGTCATAGTAGTTTAAGCCGCCGCAATCATGGATAAGCTTGGTGATTTCCAGAATATTGTCATCGAAAAGTCCGACTGTGTTCGGGTTTGTCAGCATTAGACCTGCTACATCATCTCCGAGCACCGCCTTCAACTTCTCCATATCCACTAAACCGCGTTCGTTTGACGGAATGGTTACTACCTTATAGCCTGCCATTGTTGCACTTGCAGGGTTTGTACCATGTGCCGCATCCGGAATGATGATTTTATCTCTCTTAAAATCATTTCGGCTTTCATGATAAGCCTTAATCAGCATTAAGCCCGTAAATTCTCCGTGAGCACCTGCTGCCGGCTGTACAGTAAGTCTGTCCATTCCGGTGATTTCACAAAGCAGTTTTTTTCGATGGTCTGGATTACTTCCATAGCACCCTGTACCGTACTCTCCGGCTGTAAAGGGTGAATGTCTGCAAAAGCCTTCCAGTCCCGCCATGTCATCATTGACCTTCGGGTTATACTTCATCGTACAAGATCCCAGAGGATAGAATCCGTCGTTTACGCCTCTGGACTTCTTCGATAACTCGGTGTAATGCCGGCTGAGTTCCGTTTCGGAAAGCTCCGGAAGATGCAACTCGGTTTTTTTCTTCTATCGCCTTCAGGAAGAGTCTTAAGCTCTACGTCACAAGGGGGAAATAAGCTACATTGTCTTCCTGCTCTGCTTTTTTCCAAAAAAATCAGCATACTTACACCTCCTTTATAAGCTGTACTGCCCGGTCAATAGAGGCTTTGTCATTTACCTCCGTGCAACACCAAAGGATTCTCTTCTCATCCAGTGGATATCCTCCGAGGATGTCTTCCTTTTCCAGAGCAGCCAAAACCTTATCGGAAGGAATCTCCGATTCCGTAACAAATTCGTTGAAGAACTCTCCGTCCTCTGTTCTCTTAAAGCCAATCTTCTCCAGCTCGGCAGCCATATAATGCGCCTTGGAAAGACAAAGCTCGGCAGCCTGCTGCAGGCCTTCCTTTCCTACTGCAGCAAGATACACACCTACAGCCAGTGCGCAAAGCGCCTGATTCGAGCAGACGTTACTGGAAGCCTTTTCTCTACGAATGTGCTGTTCTCTCGCCTGTAAGGTCAGAACATAACCGGTTCTTCCCTGATGATCCTCTGTCGCTCCTACAATTCTTCCCGGAAGGCTTCTCTTCATGGCATCCGTACAAGCCATAAAGCCGATGTAGGGACCTCCAAAGGAGATAGGAAGACCAAGGGCTTGTCCGTCTCCAACAGCAACATCCGCACCGTACTCTCTCGGGGTCTTTAGCAGACCTAAGGAAATGGGGTTCACGCTCATTCCGAACTTTGCACCCTTTTCGTGTGCGATTTCTCCGATTTCCTGCGCCTTCTCCAGATTGCCGTGGAAGTTTGGATGCTGAATAAATACTACTGCCGTGCCCTCATCTGCATGAGCCTTGATATAGTCTATATCCGTCAAACCGTTCTTCTCGGGAATGATTTCCACTTCCATTCCATTTCCATGGCAGTAGGTCTTTATGGCGGAAATATAGTCCGGATGCATCAAAGCGGAAACAAGAGCCTTGCTTCTCTTTCTTTCCCGGCACATATTTACCGCCTCAGCCGCAGCGGATGCTCCGTCATAAATGGACGCATTGGAAACATCCATGCCGGTGATATCGCAGATCATCGTCTGATACTCGAAAATAGACTGCAATACACCCTGGCTGGTCTCTGCCTGATACGGGGTATAGGAGGTTAAGAAATTCTCCTTGGAAATAACGCTCTTTACAATAGCCGGAATAAAGTGTCTGTAAGCACCTGCACCGCGGAAAATCACGGGGAAAACATGGTTTTTCTTTGCCATACCCGTCATAATCTTCCGAACCTCAAGCTCCGACTTGCCTGAGGGGATGTTTAATTCTGCACTCAGTTTCACTTCCTTGGGTACATGAGAAAACAGCTCGTCAAAAGACGCAAAGCCGATTTCTTTTAACATCTCTTTTTGCTCTGTACTTGTATTGGGAATGTATTTTCCCATAGCCTCACCGCCTTTCTTATACAGTCTTTAAGAACTCCTCATATTCATCCGCTGTAAGTAACTCTTCCTTATCGCTTACATCTTTAACTTTGATAAGCCAAGCCTCGTACGGCTTGCATTCATGCTCTCCGGAGCATCAAGTACTTCTTCATTTACAGCGCTAACGGTTCCGCTTAAAGGAGAAAGTACATCGGAAACCGCCTTAACAGACTCCACATCGGAGAACGGCTCTCCCATGGTCACTGCATCGCCAACTTCCGGAAGATTAATAAATACGAGGTCTCCCAACTCAGCCTGCGCATAGTCGGTAATTCCTACCAAGTACTCTCCGCCTTCTTCCTTTACCCACTCGTGAGACTTTGTGTACAATAATCCTTGTAATACTGCCATTTCTTTATCCTCCTTGTTTTCTTTATCTCTAGCACGGGATATTCCCTTGCTAATCTTTGCTATTCTTTGTTGTTCTTAGTTATTGTTTGTTATTGTTTATTATTCTTTGTTTTTCTTTTTACTCTTTTTGTTCTTTACAATTCTTTATCTTGTAATTATTTTGCTCTCTTATAGAAAGGAAGCGGAATAATCTCTACTTCTACCTTTCTTCCGCGCACATCTACTTCCAACTTTGTACCGACTTCCGTATAGCGTGCATCCAGCAAAGCCATACCGACCGGCATATTTAAGAATGGAGCCTGCGTTCCGGAAGTAGTGTGTCCGATAACTTCTCCGTTTAAAAGAACATCCTGTTCTTCACGGATAATTCCTCTTCCGATAACCTTAAGTCCCACTCTCTGAATCTTCGGCTCTCCCTTTGCCTCGATAGCAGCCTTACCGATAAAGTCCGGCTTATCCATCTTCACTGCAAAATTCAGCCCTGTTTCAAGAGGAGTAATCTCATCATTCATCTCATGGCCGTAAAGCGGCATGGATGCCTCCATACGAAGAGTATCTCTTGCTCCCAATCCGCAGGGAACGAGCCCTTCTTCCTTACCGTTCTCCAGTAAGAGATCCCACATCTTCTCTGCATACTCATTCTTTAAGTAGAGCTCTACGCCGTCTTCTCCGGTATATCCGGTCTTCGAAACGATACAGGGCATACCGCCAACCACTGCGTCAAATACGGCATGATAGTACTTTGTCGGGATGTACTCTTCTTTGGTCAGCTTTCTTAAGATGTCCATAGCCTTCGGGCCCTGCAACGCAATCTGAGAATACTGATCGGAAACATTTTCAAATTTCACATCGCCGAACTGGTGCTTTAACATCCAGTCAAAGTCCTTCTCCTTATTTGCCGCATTTACAACAATAAAGTAGTCGTTGTCTTTTCTCTTATAAACAATGAGGTCATCCACAACGCCACCCTTTTCGTTACACATAAGACTGTAACGGGCCTGTCCGTCTACCATATTTTCAAAGCGATTGGTTAAGAGCTTCTCCAGATTGGCTAAGGCATCCTTACCCTGGCACAAAATCTCTCCCATGTGGGAAACGTCAAATAGTCCCGCCTGATTTCTAACCGCTAAGTGTTCCTTAATTACACCGGTAGGCTCATACTGTACCGGAAGGCAATAGCCTGCGAAAGGAACCATCTTTCCCCCTGCTTTCACATGGGCATCATACAGCGCTGTTCTTAATTCCATAGCATTCCTCCTTTATTTTGTCTTAAAAAATGTATCTATCCCAAAAACTCCGCAATTTCTTCTGCGGAAATTCTGTAGATTTTTCCTTCCAGATTTCGACTCTTTAATCCCTCATAGAGAGAGTCCTTGTCGAAATATAAACCGATAAAAGTTTCTGCAATTTCTTTTTCATCCAAGGTACTGAAAAAGTCTCCGCTTACTGCTGCTTCTTGAATTTTTCCCTCTTTTACTTCAAAGGAAAATTGCATCTTTCCTCCCGGAAAACGTCCGGTTTTTTCTATCGAAAACTTGGGATTCTTCCCATACAGTTTTTCCTTATTTTCAAAATGTTCCCTTGCAAGTTCGGACACCCGTTCCCGCTCGGAAGACTCCAGCTCGTATTCCCTGCTCTTCGGATCCGCCGCCATAATGGCTTCTATCATTTTTCTTTTAAAGACTTCCGGACTGATCTTTTCTTGCAGGTGTTCGGAGATATTGCAAACCCGCTCCCGTACCGATTGAATACTTTTGGATCGAATCTTACACTCATCCACCTTGGTGGAAGCCACCATTTGCTCTATATCCGTATCGAATAAAAGGGAGCCGTGGTGGACAATGCTCTTTCCCAAACGATACTGCGCATTTCCGGAAAACTTTCGCCCCTCTATACAGAGGTCATTTCTCCCATTAAATTCTCCATGAACCGACAGTTTCTAAAGCGCTTAATATCGGGCTCAGATAATCTCTGAAATCAATTTCTTCTCCTCTGTCCCGGTCGATAAAGCTGAACTGCCAGCCTCCAAGGTCGGTGTAAATCGTTCCGCCTCCACTCATTCTCCGAACCAAGTGAATCTCCTTTTCTCTGACATAGGGAAGGTTGATCTCTTCCATAAGATTCTGGTATCTTCCGAGCATGAGAGTCGGTGTCGTTCTCCAAAAGAGAAAGACGGTTTCCTCAAAGAGCTTCTCTGTTGCCAGATAATACTCCAAGCCGAAGTTTTCGTAGACGTTTGTGCTATCCAGCTCAATATAAATCATGGACGTCCTCCATCACTTCCCAAGCCTTATACGAGCTTCTGGCAAGCGGAGCCGAGGCAACAAAGCGAAAGCCTATGTTCAATGCCTTTTCCTTATATCTTTGAAAATCCTCCGGGCTGGCATAGCGTGCGAGGGGATAGTGCAACTTCGTCGGTTGCAGGTACTGCCCTATCGTTAAGATATCGCAGCCGGTATCGTAGACATCCCGCATTAACTCTTCAATCTGCTCTTCCGTCTCTCCAAGCCCCACCATAAAGCCTGTTTTGGTACGGATATTCTTTCCGTGCTCCTTACAATACTTTAGGACAAAGAGAGAACGCTCATAACTTGCCTTAGACCGAACTTCCCTCTGCAGCTCCTTACCGTTTCCACATTATGGTTTAGTACATCGGGCATAGCCTCCAGTACGATATCCAGCGCATCGGTATCTCCCTGCATATCGGAAATCAATGCCTCTACGGTAGTTCCGGGGCAAAGCTCCCGGATTGCCCGAATGGTCTTCGCAAACTGCGTCGCACCCCCGTCCGGAAGATCGTCTCTTGTGGAGCAGGTAAGCACGACGTGCTTTAGATTCAGCTTCTTCGCCGCCAAGGCCACATTCTTCGGTTCCTCCTCATCGGGCGGCTCCGGTCTCCCCGTACAAACATTACAAAAACGACAGTTTCTGGTACAAATGTTCCCGAGAATCATAAAGGTAGCCGTATGCTTTCTATAGCACTCCGCAAGATTCGGGCAATTTGCTTCCTTACATACCGTATTCAGATGCAGGTCTTTCATCAGACTCGCCACCTCTTCCGTGGCCTCCTGATTGAAGCGGACCTTTAGCCAATCCGGCTTTTTCTCTGTAAAGGTTTTCTTTTCTTCTGTTCTTTCCAAGCTTTTTTCCAAGACATTCTCCCTTATGGCTATTCTTCCTCAATAAGGCCTACAACCTCTTCTACCTTTACCTCATCCCCTTCTTCGAAATACACTTCCTTTAAGGTTCCGCTAAAGGGGGACTCTACCTGTGTCACCACTTTATCTGTTTCGATTTCAAAAATCGGTTCTCCCTTTTCTACCTTATCTCCTACAGATTTAACCCAAGAGCACAATACCGCTTCCTGCATTTCTTCCCTCAGTTTCGGTAATACCAATTCCATTTTCATAGCCTACTCCTATTCTGTCAAAATTTACTTCTATCTACACCCTTTTCTAGAGTAAAAGGGATAGCAAGCCTTCTTTTTCTCTGGTGGACTGCTGCCCCAGAAGTTTTTCTACATTTTCCTCAAAAAGAGAGAACTTGTATCTTTTCCCCTGAAATAGGTCTCTTGCCTTCTTTCCATCCAGTAAGGGGGAGTTCATGGCAAAACTCTCCACTATTCCCTTTTGCACCCGGTAATCGATTGTCAAGGGATAGTCTTTGTACTTACTCTCTCTGTGAAAGTTGAAAGCGGGAGATTTCCCAAAGGTCCAATCCCAGGAGCGGTACTTTTCTTCGGCAAGCTCCTCTACCTCCTTAAATTCCTCTTCCGTTAATACAAGGCGTTCTCCTTCTTTCCCCAAGAGTTGCTGAAAAAGAAGCTCCATAAACTCTTCTGTCGAAGGGGGCTTCTCTTTTGTCTTTTCCCATTCTTTTTTTATATTGGTTACTTCCGATATGGCAGAAACCGATGCCTTGGAAGTGATATCTTTCGTTTTATGGGCAGTGCAAATTTCCGATAAAAGCGTAAGATCCGAATCATACAGAAGTGTACCGTGATGTAAAACCCGGTTTCCACTTACCTTCTGTGCACTGCCGGAGATTTTTTTCTTTCCGATACACAGGTCCGAAATCTTATCCTGCTCTGCATGAACTCCCAAGGCCTGCAAGGCAGAGAGAATAACAGACAGGAAGCGACTATAACACAAACATTTCTCGTTCTGAAATCAAGCTGTAGTTGATATTGCCCAGATCATGATAGACTGTCCCGCCTCCGCTCATTCTTCGTACAACCGGAACGCCCCTTTGCTTTAACTGCAAAAGATTCACTTCCTGGGAAATATTTTGATAGCAGCCCACAACTACTGAAGGACGATTTCTCCAAAGCAAAAAAACATCCTTATCCTCTATCTTCCGGAATAAATATTCCTCCAGTGCCAAATTGTAAAAAGGGTCCAGTGTATCACTCAATACGCCTATCATCTCTCACCCCTTCTGCAAAAAGCAGACTACTCTCCCATGCTCCTAAAAGGAATTAAATCCGATTAGGGGGTTATATGAATCTTACCATGATTCCTATTGTATACTAAGTCACAAGAAACATGAAGCATTTTATCCGGATAATTAATAAATATTTTTGTATTTCATCAAGTTCCTTTATCAATTATGCACGAAAATATAATCCTTTGTTTCTTCGTAGCAAAATTGAATTGTATAATTTCAACATCATGAAACGGTTTTTATTTCACTTGAAAAAATATTCTAAAAAGACTGCAAAAAGATAAGTCCTTCCTTAAGAAGTTCCTCTTTTCACAGTCTTCTCATTTTTTTACACCATTTAGTTTATTTAGCCTATTTATACCATTCCTTGTGCGAGCATTGCCTCTGCAATCTTTTCAAAGCCGGCAACATTGGCACCCACCACAAAGTCTCCTTCATAGCCGTATTTCTTGCCGCTCCGGATACATTCTTATAAATGTTCTGCATAATCCCTTTCAGCTTTTCATCCACTTCCTCAAAGCTCCAGGAAAGTCTCTGAGAGTTCTGGCTCATCTCCAAAGCGGACACGGCTACACCGCCGGCATTCGCTGCCTTACCCGGCATATAAAGGATCTTCTTCTCTAAGAAAACGTCTACAGCATGCTCATCAGAAGGCATATTGGCACCCTCCGCAACGCAGAAACAGCCGTTCGCAATTAAGGTCTTTGCTTCCTCTCCGTTTAACTCATTCTGGGTTGCACAGGGAAGCGCCACATCGCACTTTACGCCCCACGGACGCTCTCCGGCATGATACGTTGCTCCCGGAACACGGTCCGCATATTCGGAGATTCTGCCTCTTTTTACCTGCTTAATATCGAAGAGCACATCGAGCTTAATGCCATCCGGATCATAGACATAGCCGTTCGAGTCGGAGCAGGTCACCACCTTGGCCCCAAGGCTCTGTGCTTTTTGAATGGCGAACTGTGCTACATTTCCGGAGCCGGAAATAGCAAGCGTCTTTCCCTTAAGCTCCTTACCTGCACCCTTTAACATCTCCTCCACAATATAGATTAAGCCGTAGCCGGTTGCTTCGGGACGGGCAAGGGAGCCTCCCAAAGGATCTTCCCTTTCCGGTAAATACACCCTCGTACTGATTCGTGATTCTCTTATACTGTCCGTACATAAAGGCCACTTCTCTTCCGCCTACACCGATATCTCCGGCAGGAACGTCTTCATTTGCCCCGATATACTTATAAAGCTCTGTCATAAAGCTCTGGCAAAAACGCATAACTTCCGCTTCCGACTTTCCCTTTGGGTCAAAGTCCGCACCGCCCTTACCGCCACCGATAGGAAGACCGGTAAGAGAGTTCTTTAAGATCTGCTCCATACCGAGAAACTTTAGGATTGCCTGATTTACGGTCGGGTGGAAACGAAGTCCTCCCTTATATGGTCCGATTGCAGAATTAAACTGCACACGGTAGCCGATATTCACATGGTTCTTTCCTTGGTCATCCGTCCATGGCACACGGAAGCTCACAATTCTTTCCGGCTCCACAAAACGCTCCAGTAATGCATTTCTACGATATACATCTTCATTGGCTTCCACAATAGGAGAAAGGGACTCTAAAATTCTCTTTGCCGCCTCCAAAAACTCCGCTTCATGAGGATGCTTCTTCTCCAGCGCCTGATATACTTCACTTACATAAGACATAAATTTGCCTCCATTCTTTCTACATTTACCGCTAAACTATAGCACCAATTGCAGTTTTCCTACAAGAGAAAATAGCTTGCATTCCGAAAAAGAATAGTAATTGTACCCTAAATGGAATACAGTATCCTTAAAGCATAAGCATCAAGAGAAAGGCTACCTTTCCCATCTGTTGTATAGGAAAAGATAGCCTTTCTTTTTTCTTTATATCGGTTACCAAGTGGGCACACCAGAAAATGATGGCGCGAACTGAATTTTTGTCCTCAAAGGGAACGTCCCTAGTCTATATTATAATTTAAATCCTTCAGATCTCTCTTTCCCTGAAGATCTTCCTCCAGAAAATCAAACTTAGCCATACCCTTAAAACCTGCCACAAGGGAGGTGGGGAAGCTCACTATTTCCTGATTGATTACGCGAACATTGCTGTTTACGATGCGTTTTGCCGCTGCAAGGTCCTCATTTTCCGAAGCAATCTCCTTCTGGAGTGCTAAAAACTGCTCGGAGGAGAGGAGGTCGGGATAGTTCTCCGCCACAGCACGAATTTGCGAAAGAACATCATTTTGATTCGCAATCACCTGGTTGGTGTCCTTCATGCTGCCACCCTGTCTTAAGCCCACAAGCTCCGTAAACACCTTCTGTTCATGCTTGGCGTAGGCTTTTGCTACCTTTAGCATCTCGGAAATCGTGTCATAACGCTTTACCAGTGTGATGTCCACCGTCTTCTTGGATTCCTCGATAGAAACCACATAGCGATTTAACTTATTGCTCTGTCCGATAAACCAAAAGAAAATCACTGCCAAAACAATAATCGGAATTAAAACCATTTTTTTCTCCTTTTCTCTTCTTTTTATGGAAATGCGCTTTACTTCATTTCTAAAGTATACGCTCGTTCCAACACAATGCTTTATGTAAAGATCTCCGTAAAGCCTTCGATAAAATCAATCTCCGCCCGAAGCTTCTTATACTCTTCCACCATGGAAAGCTTGTCTATCGCCTCTACCGTTTTGGGAACAGGGAAAAGCTGATAGCCCGTATAACGGGAGATATACATGCTGCTGTCTTCTATATAGATTGCCGTCCGGCTTTCGGCAATATTTTTGTCAAACCACTCTAAGACAGTCGGGTTTAAAAAGCGCCTCGCCATGAACTCGTCGGTACAAAAAATATTGTAATGCTCGTTATGTCTGATGTCCTCCGTATCAATCTTCAACTCATTTTTCTGCTTACCCGGATAATTCTGTATCTCTCTCTTCAAAATAGCCGTTTTTTCTGTAGGAATGATCCGGATATGTCCTGAAAAGGGTCGCGGAAAACGCATCCGGAAAACCTGTCCGTAGAAATCCGTTATCTCTTTTCTCGATGTCCTTCCTTTGCTGTCCGTGCTTTCCACAACATGATAAGCGTAAAGATTCATTACGGAGAGTTCTCTACTGTCATGAAAGCTAAGTTCCGTATTTCCCCGGTAATTAGTGGAAGAGGGACAAACCTTCTTGACAGGGTCCAGAAGAAAGTCCGGCGTGACCTTCATTTCTCCCGCGGGAAAGATCTCTTTTACAATGGGAGATAAACCTTTCCACGTAGAGGACTTCGTTGTTCTCTTTCTTTTCACGAAAGAGTTCCCGCTTCCTTTTGAACACGGGATAGACGAAAATGAATCCTAAAACTGCTGCAATACCAAGTCCTACAAACTTAAACATGGCAAAGAGTAAAATCGCTCCAATCACCATGGCAATCTTATACATCTTCCATCGGAGGTTTAGTTTCATCTTTTCCCGAAGAATTTGTAGCTTCCCTTGGTACTCGGAAGAGGCTTCTATCTTTCTGATGCGCTCAAGCTCCTCTTCTCTGCTCTCTCTTATTTCTTCTGCCATTCTCACTCCTAAGAACTCACTCCTAAAAATCTACTCTATTGCTATCCGGAACTTTCCTGCAAGACTCGTCTTTTTTACAACTAAGGTGCAGCCAATAACGAGGAAAGTTGAATTGGAATCAAATTAATAAATTATATAATCTGACTGTTTTTAAGAATAATAAAGGAGGAAGGTACTGTCAAGAATAAAGAAGTAAAATACTCATTCTTTTTCAAGCAGTATGAAGCGGAAAGGAATTCCGATTTAGAACTCTGTTGCTTAGCCCATAAAGATTAGGGCAATCAGATTATTTTCCTTAATGAAATAGGCAATGCTTCCTTCCTTCGAAAAGCCCTCTACAATCCACAAGCTTAGAAAGGACTCGGGAAGTAAACTGAAGAGAATCAGAAATACCCAGATGAAGAACAACCACTCTATTCCACCAAGGCAGAGTCCCAGCATCCTGTTTCCGAAATTTAAGACGGGAAGTTTAAAGATATATTCGAGGATTTGTTGCACAATCTTAAAAAGCAGCCTAAAAAGAAAGTACAAGATAATAAAAAACAGGATCCCGTTAATAAAGCTGATAATCTGCTGCGCAAAATAATCCTGCCATTTTCCCATTGTCTCATATAGTCCACCGAAAAGAGGCGGTGCCGTAGGCTCCGGCTGGGAGGGCAGAAAATCACTGATTCCCTTCGGAATAGCTACCATATTGTTTTTTACCGGAAGAATAGCAGACCATATTTTGCTAAAGATCCCTTTTAAAAAGGCACTCTCTACTACCGCTCTGATTGCAAAGGGATAGAGGAGCTTTGCCAATATAATGGACGCAAAAAGAGAAAGAACGGAAAAAATCTTCTTTACCGCCCCTTTTTTATACCCTATTACTGCAAAAATAATAAAGGAAAGGAGTAGGATGATTCCTACTCCTATTTCACTGCTTCCCATCCCTTACCCCATAAAGTGTTCTTCTCTTAAGATGAGTTTATCATCCTTGTCATACTTCGGGCGGAAAAGAGAGCCAATCTTCTTGCCTATGCTCGGCTTCTCTGCCTGATCCGCAGTATCTTCAATCAAGTCTCTGGCACTTTCCTCATTTAAGACGATGCCGTCTTCCTCCATAAGCTGAATGCGCTCATAGAGGGCGGTGATGCCTTTCTCCGTAATACTGCAATCAATGCTCTTCGCATAGTTGATTGCATAATCGGCAAATTCTTCGATATCCATGGAAGATGCAGACTTTGGAGTTTCCTTCACTACAGGACGGATATCCTCCTCTATCGCAGTTCTTTCTTCTCTGATTGTCGGAAGAACTTCTTCTTCCTCTTCTTCATTTTCCTTATTTGCCTCTTCTAAGACCTCGGTATAGGGTCTTGCAGGACGTTCAAAGATAGAAGGCTTATGCGGAACATACTCTTCCGGCTCCTCCGCGTCTTCAGGCTCATCGAGATATTCCTCTTCAGTATCTTCCTCACGTTCCTCTTCATAAGGAGCTTCTTCCATGCTTGCTTCTTCGGGGAAAGAATCCTTTTCCAAATCTACCTCTTCCAGAAGATCGTCCTCTTCCTCTTCATGATCGGATACAATGTCAAAATACTCGATAAATTTGGGTCTATCCTCTGCCAGACGATCGAAACGATCCACTTCATCAATTAAAACAACGGAAGAAGCATCCTTCGGATGAAGAATATACTCTTCAATTTCATCCAAAACGGAATATTTCAGTCTGCCTGCATGTTCAATAATCAAATCTCGTTCCTGCAATTTATCTGAAAATACGGCAAAACCTTTCTCATTTAACTTATCTGCACTAACCTTGGCGACTTTAAAATTGAGCTGATATTCTTTATGGAAATATTTGATTTCCTCTACCGCAATATGAAAGCCTCCTCTATCGTTTTGGCTTCAATAATCATGTGGTAGTTCGGAAATGTTCCCTTTGAAGACTCTCTTTCTGATAAAGCAATCTCCGGGACTGTGTCTGAAATGACTTCAGTTGTAGTGTCCGTTGTAGCTGCTTTTAAGGAAGCCCTTTCCGTCTCCATTTCCCCTAAAGTGCTTCTATCATCCGCTTTTACATCCTGATTCTCTTCCTCTATATCGGAAGTCTGACCTTCCGCATATTCCTCCGGCTTTGCTTTTTCTTCTTCCGGAAGAATCTGCTGCATCTCCGGAAGTTCTGAGGATACAGTGTCCTCCATATCTTCATCAAGGTAGCCCTCGTCATCCGCATCAGACTGTGCTGCAGGCTCTTGAGCCGGAGTCTCTAGCTCCTCATGATATTCTTCTTTAACAAAAGTATGGGATGCTTCTTCTTCCTTTAGCGGACGGTAATGAAGCTTTAGATCCATAGCCTTATCTACGTATTTTCCCATACCGAAGAGCAAAATCATCTTGTCGCAAGTGCGAACACAATCATCTTCTCTTCCCGCTTCACCGTAGAGTTTTGCCAACTCATAAAGCCATTGCTCTTCCAGTTCCGTCTCCGTAAACTGCTCTAATGGGCCGACAAGCTGTTCAGCCTTTGCCCCCTTCGCTTTCAAAATCATATATTGTAAAAGGAATCTGCGAGGATCCTCTGGACTTACATCCATAAATTCTCTGTAAAACTCTACCGCATCCTCAATAGCACCGGAACTTAAGGATAGCTCGGACAGCTTATACAAGAAACGCTTTCCTACCGGAGCTCTTTCAAAGGCCAAAAGTAAGATATCCTTTGCCTCCTCATATTCTCCGTTTTTCTCATAAATTTCTGCAATGGAAGAAAGCAAATTGGCATTGCGAACTCTGTTCCAGTCAATGGTATCGGCAATCTGCATTGCCGTCTTATAGTCCCCCTGACCACTTAATTTTTTAATTTGCTCTGCTTTAATGCTAAACTCGTACTTATCCATATTTCCCCTTTTTCCTTTATAAGCTGACTCTTCCGTCCAATGCTCTAAGGAGTGTTATTTCATCTATATTTTCTATATCTCCTCCCACCGGAACACCTGAAGCAATACGGCTCAGTTTAATTCCCAGCGGTTTTATGAGCTTTACAATGTAGCTGGCGGTAGTTTCCCCCTCTAAAGAAGAATTTGTGGCAATGATAATCTCTTCCACGTCCCCCGGAAGGCGCTTCATAAGCTCCTTCAAACGAATATCATCCGGCCCGATACCTAAAAGCGGTGATATTGCTCCATGTAGGACATGGTAAACCCCATTGTACCTTCCTACTCTTTCATAGGCCCCCATGTCTCTCGGATTTTCCACCACCATAATCTGCCGGTGGTTTCTCCCCGCATCCCTGCATACCGGACAAAGCTCTTCATCCGTTAGGGTACAGCAGCAAGTACAATAGCGTATGCTGTCTCTAGCCCGTTTTATGCTATCGGAAAGAGCGTAAGCACTTTCTTTCTCATCATTAATGATATGATAGGCTAGGCGCTGTGCAGACTTTGCACCGATACCGGGAAGTCTGGAAAGCTCCTGCACCAACTTATCCATGTCTTTGGAAATATTCCATTAAAATCCTAATCCCATTCCACCGGTCAATCTACCCATTTCCTGACTGGAGTCCTTCTCTATTTCTGTTAATGCCTGATTCGCCGCAAGTGCAATCATCTCTTCTAAGGTCTCCACATCTTCCGGATCGACCGCATCCTTATCCAGACTCACCTTTAAGACCTTTTTTTCACCACTGATCACAATCTTTACAGCGCCGCCACCGGCCTGTCCGGTATATTCCTTCTTTGCCAGCTCCTCCTGTGTTTCCTCCAGCTTCTTCTGCATCTTCTGGTATTGTTTCATCAGATTGTTCATATTCATGCCGGGCATTCCTCCGGCAAAACCGCCATGCTTAGCCATTATTCCTCCCTGGAAAAAAAACTATTTATCAAATCATAATCTTTGCTATTTTATCATGAATCCTAGGTATAAATCTATTACTTTTCTTATTTTTACCTTACAGCAGAAGCTTTTAATAGATTTCACTTACAAAAAAACGCAAAAATACAAAAATAGAAATACAATAATCCAAACACATAAAAACACAAAAATACAAAGCTAATTATCTGTAATTTCTATCGGCATATCAATTTTTTCAAGCTCTTCATCGGAGATATAGCGGGTGCTTCGTTCTCTCTGCTCTGAAGCTCCAATATGAAAATGATATTCCATCCGATATTTTTCTTGTAAAATCTCTTCCAAAGAATTATTAGAACTTAAAATATTCCGACTCACATCATCCATCGGAATAATCAGCATGGATTTTTTATCCTTACCGGGATAAATGCGCGATTTTACAAGAGCCCCCCGCATCGGTTGCGGAAAATAACTGGGGACCACAGCCCAGTTTTTCTTTAATTCCTGATAATCTTCAAACTGTGCCTGGGGTAATTTTATCGGTTGATCTTGCTCTGTCTCCACAGGGTTTACTGCTGAAGTTTTAGTTCCCTCCACTTGAATAGAACTATCCACAATCCGGACGCCTTTTCGGAGCTCTTCTTCCAACTCCTGCATCCGCTGCGCTAAAGCATCTGTCGTTCCTTCCGTCTCCGGATAAGCCAGCTTCATTAAGCAGGTTTCCAACAGAACCCTTTTTGATTGGCATAACGAAATTGTTGTAAGAGTTCCGACAGAAGACGGATTCCCCTAAGAATTTCTTCCATGGGCATAGACTCTGCATCCTTCAACAGTCTGTTTTTATTATCTTCCGATAAATCCACTAAACCTTGTAAATTTTTGACTGACTTCGCGAGCATCATATTCCGGAAATAATTCAAAAGGTCCGAAACGTATTGACTCAGCTCCTTACCCTGCTCAAGAACTGTAGCAATATTTTCCATAACGGCCTGTATATTTTTTTGTCGTAAAGCGGAAATCAGATCGGAAAAAACGGCAGTATCTACCGCCCCCAATACTTTAAGAGCATCTTCATACGATATTTCCTGCTGAAAATCATAGCTGGCACACTGATCCAAGAGACTAACTGCATCTCGCATCGAGCCATCACCCATACGGGCGATATACTCTAAAGCTTCTTGAGAAATAGAAATTTCTTCTTCCTTTGTAATCATCTCGAGTCGCTTCACAATCGTTTCTACTGAGATACGTTTAAAGTCATAGCGCTGACAGCGAGACAAAATGGTAATCGGTAAGGCATTGGGCTCTGTAGTTGCCAAAATAAAAATCACATATTCAGGCGGCTCTTCCAAAGTCTTTAGAAAAGCATTATTTGCCTGCTCTGTAAACATGTGAACCTCATCTATAATGTAGACTTTATATTTCATATCTACAGGAGGATATTCTATTTGCTCTCTAATTAAACGCACATCATCAATATTTCTATTGCTCGCCGCATCCATTTCGTAAACATTGATACTGGTATTCGACAAAATGGACTTACAATTCTTGCACTCATTACAGGGATTCCCATTAATCGGACTCTCACAGTTGACTGCTCTGGCAAGAATTTTTGCCAAAGAAGTTTTTCCTGTTCCCCTCGTACCGCAAAAAAGGTAGGCATGACCTACCCTTCCGCTACTTACCTGATTTTTAAAAGATCTCGTGATGGCGTCCTGTCCTACGATGTCATCAAAGTCCTTCGATCTCCATTTTCTATATAAGGCTGTATATCCCAAAAGCTATCCTACTTTCTTATTTTTCGTCACCGAAAGAAATTCCCAATAACCTTGCTTCCTTTATGATTCCGGACTCCGGATCTACAGTCTTTAATTTTCCTGCAATTTCAGCAAGAGGGACTGCTACAATTTCCGTATTCTTTAAAGCAAGCATATAGCCGTACTTTTCTTTCTTGATGAGCCTTGCCGCTTCTGCTCCGATTCTGGTTGCAAATACTCTGTCATAAGGAACCGGCTGTCCTCCTCTTTGGGTATGTCCGGGAACTGTTACTCTAACCTCTGCGCCGGTTTTCTCCTCTATTTCTTTTGCAAGTTTATACGCAACAGAGGGATGAAGCTTTCTTTCTTCTGCTATCTTCTTCTTTAATTCTTTCTTTGTAAGCTTAGAATCTTCTTCTGAAATAGCACCCTCTGCTATTGCGATAATGGAAAAACGGGAACCGCCTGCATGTCTTTCAGCAAGCTTCTTACAAACAGAATCTACATTATAAGGAATTTCGGGAAGTAAAATGATATCCGCTCCACCTGCAAGTCCTGCATATAAAGTCAACAAGCCCACCTTATGCCCCATTATTTCCACAATAAAAACTCTACCATGGCTTGCTGCTGTTGTATGAATGCAGTCAATGGCATTGGTTGCAACCTGTACTGCAGAATAGAATCCGAAAGTCATATCCGTACCGTAAAGGTCATTATCTATTGTTTTTGGACAAGCAACAACATTTAAACCTTCCTCACTAAGAAGATTCGCCGTTTTTAATGAACCATTTCCTCCTAACACAACAAGGCAATCCAAACGGAGCTTCCTATAAGTATGCTTCATTGCTTCTACCTTATCCAAACCATTTACATCCGGCTCGTGTATCAACTTAAAAGGAGTTCTGCTTGTACCAAGGATCGTTCCGCCTTCCGTAAGAATTCCGGAAAAATCGGATCTCTCCATCTTCCTGTACTCATCATAGATAAGTCCTCTGTATCCATCCAGAAAACCGTAAATCTCCAGATTATCAAATAAGTTAAATAAAGATTTACCAACACCTCTCATCGTGGCATTCAATGCCTGGCAGTCCCCTCCACTGGTTAATATACCTACTCGCATAGCTCCTCCTTCTCCCATCCAATCTTTTATCTTGAAAAAACAAAAATGCTTAGTGTCAATCTCTTACGAGCCTATTCTTTTCTTATCTTTTATACTTTAGATTATAGCTCTTTGCAATGCAAGTGCATCTATTTTTTTGACTGAATATTCATAGTGAAAGTATTCATAGTGAAAATGTTCATAGTGAAAATTTTTTTATTCCAGATAGCTTATCATGAGAGAATTCATGAGAAGAAGTTTATAAGAAAAAATTTATGAGAAAGAATTTGTCAGAAAGAATTTGTCAGAACGAATTTATGAAAAAGGATTACTGAGAAAGATACAATAGCGTTTGTAAATAATTCTTGATACCTAGGTGACATTTAATCCTCAAGCTATAGAATTATTTTAAAGAAAAAAAGAACCCATAGGGTTCTTTTTGAGAGTTGCGGGAGATGGATTTGAACCAACGACCTCCGGGTTATGAGCCCGACGAGCTACCAGACTGCTCTATCCCGCGATAATATGGAAATGGGGCCTACAGGGCTCGAACCTGTGACCCTCTGCTTGTAAGGCAGATGCTCTCCCAGCTGAGCTAAGACCCCATATCAAGACATTTCTGTCTTAGTGGATGGAGGTGGATTCGAACCACCGAAGTCAATGACAACAGAGTTACAGTCTGCCCCCTTTAGCCACTCGGGAATCCATCCATATATATAAGCCCGTAGGCTAGCGACCCGGAACGGATTCGAACCGTCGACCTCCGCCGTGACAGGGCGGCGCTCTAACCAACTGAGCCACCGGGCCATTTCGTACCTGCTTCCTATAATGGAAGTTTATATCTTACCGAGTACTTAGTAATCCCTAGGTCACAATTACCTAACAACTACCTTTCCTCAGAAAAACAACATATCAAAGAAATAACTCTAGAAGTAAAACAAATCAATCAGACGCATTGGATAAGCCCTCGACCTATTAGTAACTGTCAGCTGAATGTATTGCTACACTTACACCTCAGTCCTATCTACCTCGTTCTCTTCAAGGGGTCTTACTCCTAACGATGGGATATCTCATCTTGAGGTTGGCTTCACGCTTAGATGCCTTCAGCGTTTATCCATTCCCAACTTGCCTACCCTGCGATGGGATTGATTCCCAACAGGTTCAGCAGAGGTCAGTCCATCCCGGTCCTCTCGTACTAAGGACAGATCCTCTCAAATATCCTACGCCCGCGCCGGATAGGGACCGAACTGTCTCACGACGTTCTGAACCCAGCTCGCGTACCGCTTTAATGGGCGAACAGCCCAACCCTTGGGACCGACTTCAGCCCCAGGATGCGATGAGCCGACATCGAGGTGCCAAACCTCCCCGTCGATGTGAACTCTTGGGGGAGATCAGCCTGTTATCCCCAGGGTAGCTTTTATCCGTTGAGCGATGGCAATCCCACTTTCATACCACCGGATCACTAAGTCCGTATTTCTACTCTGCTTGGTCCGTCAACCTCGCAGTCAGGCTCCCTTATGCCTTTACACTCTTTGGATGGTTTCCAACCATCCTGAGGGAACCTTTGAGCGCCTCCGATACTCTTTCGGAGGCGACCGCCCCAGTCAAACTCCCCACCTGACATTGTCCCTTGACCGGCTTACGGCCTAAGGTTAGAAATCCAATAACATAAGGGTGGTATCCCAACAGCGACTCTGATAAAACCGAAGTTCTATCTTCTCAGTCTCCCACCTATCCTGTGCATACATTACCGAATCCCAGTATCAAGCTGGAGTAAAGCTCCATGGGGTCTTTCCGTCCTGGCGCGGGTAACCAGCATCTTCACTGGCACTTCAATTTCACCGGGTGCATTGTTGAGACAGCGCTCAAATCATTACGCCTTTCGTGCGGGTCGGAACTTACCCGACAAGGAATTTCGCTACCTTAGGACCGTTATAGTTACGGCCGCCGTTTACTGGGGCTTCAATTCAAAGCTTCGCTTGCGCTAACCTCTCCTCTTAACCTTCCAGCACCGGGCAGGCGTCAGCCCATATACTTTACCTTACGGTTTCGCATAGACCTGTGTTTTTGCTAAACAGTTGCTTGAGCCTTTTCTCTGCGGCCCAGTTGCCTGGGCACCCCTTCTCCCGAAGTTACGGGGTCATTTTGCCGAGTTCCTTAACAATGCTTCTCCCGCCGGCCTTAGGATTCTCTCCTCATCTACCTGTGTCGGTTTGCGGTACGGGCTTACTAAACACTATAGCGGCTTTTCTCGCCACAGAGTCGAAGAGCTTCTCTACTTAATTTCGATCCGCATCAGGTTTTTGGATTGTATAGCGGTTTTTCCTACTACACTCCTACCTCCCTTGCACCGGTCTTCTCATTCCCGGCTCTCTCTTTCTCCATGTGTCCCCACATTTCTGATTTAGTAAGGTACTGGAATCTACACCAGTTGTCCATCGACTACGCGTCTCCGCCTCGCCTTAGGCCCCGACTTACCCAGGGCAGATCAGCTTTACCCTGGAAACCTTAGATATTCGGCCTGGAGGATTCTCACCTCCATCTCGCTACTCATTCCGGCATTCTCTCTTCAAAACAATCCACGGATCCTTTCGGTACCGCTTCATCTCGTTTTCAATGCTCCTCTACCGATGTATAAATACATCCCTAAGCTTCGGTGTCATGTTTTAGCCCCGTTAATTTTCGGCGCAGGACCTCTCGACTAGTGAGCTATTACGCACTCTTTGAATGTGTGGCTGCTTCTAAGCCAACATCCTAGTTGTCTATGAAATCCCACATCCTTTACCACTTAACATGTACTTTGGGACCTTAGCTGTAGATCTGGGCTGTTTCCCTTTTGACTACGGAATTTATATCCCGCAGTCTGACTCCCGCTTATATCTTAC